>ERZ1023497.6-NODE-6-length-201449-cov-126.029887_pt1 | contig 201449 bp, 212 predicted proteins | sample MGYA00380543_ERZ1023497 | MGnify/ENA primary metagenome ERZ1023497 (study PRJEB33173, sample SAMEA4830384) | metagenome | study: EMG produced TPA metagenomics assembly of the PRJEB25223 data set... | reverse complement strand
TGATGGTTATATTAAAACTAAAGAAGGTTACATTTATAAGGTAGATGTTTACACACAAACACTACATTTATATGAAGAAACTGGTATTAGTCAAACTGTCATTTCTACATTAAGAAATGGGAATCGTAATATAGACAGTTTAACTTTAAAGACAACAGAAAAACTATATGAATACGCAAAAACCCACCTAAATGAATAGTGGGTTTTAATTACATGGCTTATATTAATTTATAGATTTATAATCATCTGTAGTAATAATCGATAAGTTGATTTAATTGTTTTGTCTTAGAATAAGGTTAGCTATAAGTGGAAAGATTAATACAGTTAGTGCACCGCTCATAACCAATACTCCTGACATCGCAGGGGTAATGATGTTTGAAGTTTCGGCTATTCCAGCTACAGCTACAATAATTGGCAAACCAGTAGCAGAGTATAAACTTAAAGCTAACTGTTCTTTTTTATTATTTAGATTAGAATGTGTATTTGTAAATCTTTCTCTAAGATAAACAATTACTCCACGTATGATGGCGATGAAAGCAAATAGAACAAGAACTAATTGCCAATTTTCAAGTACTTTTAATAAGTTAATATTCATACCACTTGTAATGAAAAAAACTGGTATTAGAAAACTAAAGCCTACTATTTCAACTTTATGTGCAATTTCTTCACCTTGTTTAGGAGAAAACGCCTTTAAGATTACATTAAGTAAAATTCCTGCTAAAAATGCACCTAGAGCTATATCTAATTTTAGAACCGCAGTAAGTAACATTAAAGTTATTAAACTAAAAACTGTCATTCTTAATGTAGTCTGCATAGTTGTATTTGATGCTGATAAAATTGCTTTTCCCAATAAAGGAGTTTTACGAATAAATCTAATAGGCAATGTAACGACTATTATTGATATGATTGAGAATGATATTAAAATAATTGAAGCTTGCCAGGTTGCAAATGTTGAAAGTAATAACGACATAGCGATAATTGGTAAAAGTTCACCGTAGGCACCATGTGTTATTGTAGCTTTTCCTAAATTAGAATTTATTATTTTAGAGTCTTTTAATATTGGTAACAACGTACCTAATGCAGTTGATGTACAGGCTATAGCAATAACTATAGAAATATTAATGTTCCCATTAGTGAATAAAAAACTAATAACTATTGCAGATAAAAAACTAATAAACCAAGTAAGCAAAGCTTGTTTTCCTTGCTTATTTCGCATATCTGAAGTATTAACTTCAAAACCTGCTAGCAAAAATAGAAAGCCCATGCCGAGTTCACGTATTATTTCTATTGATTCTGTGAGTTCTGACAAGCCTAGTATATGAGGACCTATTACTATTCCAAATATTAAAAGCCAGATGACATCAGGTATAAATCTACGTGTTATAAGAGCAAAAATTGGCGCAATCATTGCTGATAAAATAATCCACCACAAGGAATATAAATTTTCTACCAAAAAACTATGAGACATATAACTCCTCCGTATTAATTTAATTTACAGACCTATAAAATAGACCTTGTTTATACCTACTATATAATACCACTTCGAATAAAAATAACCCACCTAAAATAATAGGAGGGTTGTTTTGTCATTCGGGTCCCTTAAAAGTCCCTGGAATTTAGTTTTATATAGTTAGTAATGTTAATACCATGCGGAAGGAATGCCGTCGTTACAGCATTCTTTATTTTGAAAAGTATGTAATTATATCTTATAAGTCCCCTCGAAGGGAATCGAACCCCTATCTTAAGAACCGGAATCTTACGTGTTATCCATTACACTACGAGGGGATAAAAAACACATTAATCTAAGTGTACAAATCTAAATGCCTTCGGTCAATAAGAATAATTTAACTTTCATAAAAAAAATTGAGCGTTATTTTTTGACCATGTTTGACTTTTGAGTTAAAATAAGTTTATCAATTAGAAATAAGGAGGCAATATTAATGAATTTAATACCTACAGTAATTGAAACAACAAACCGTGGGGAACGTGCCTATGACATTTACTCACGTTTATTAAAAGATCGTATTATTATGTTAGGTTCACAAATCGATGATAATGTAGCAAACTCTATTGTTTCTCAATTATTATTCTTACAAGCACAAGATGCTGAAAAAGATATCTATCTTTACATTAACTCACCAGGTGGTAGTGTAACTGCTGGTTTCGCAATTTATGATACAATCCAACACATCAAACCAGATGTACAAACGATTTGTATTGGTATGGCTGCGTCTATGGGTTCATTCTTACTTGCAGCTGGAGCAAAAGGCAAACGTTTTGCACTTCCAAACGCAGAAGTAATGATTCACCAACCATTAGGTGGCGCACAAGGTCAAGCTACAGAAATTGAAATTGCTGCTAATCACATTCTTAAAACACGTGCTAAATTAAATCAAATTTTAGCAGAACGTACAGGTCAATCAATTGAAAAAATTGAAAAAGATACGGATAGAGATAATTTCTTATCTGCTGAAGAAGCAAAAGAATATGGTTTAGTTGACCAAGTAATGGTTCCTGAATCATAGGATTACAAATTGTAAGGTTATTGACAAGATGCATATAGAATTGTGTAGCTTGTTTTATGGGTCCCGGAACATAAGTAGATGTTCCGGGCTTTTTTATGTGCCTTTTAATAATAAGTGATGAATTCAATCAATGAAATATTGATATGAATCAAATTAAAACAAAAAATATCGTAAATGAAAAACCAACCAAATGCATGGACAGCACTTGACTGGTTTTTATTGAAAAGTATATTAAGAATCTTGAAATGTATTACTTTTGGAACTATTTTTGCCGTTAAAGTAAAGTTTTAGTGCAAATGCAGTAACAAAGATTCCAAAAATGATTAAAAATGATGAAACGACAAGCATCGGAGTGGATTTCTCAAATGCAAATCCACCGTTTAATAACAGAAGTAAACCAGAGATTAAAAGTAATACATGTGTTAAACGATCATGTTTCATTTTTTAAATTCAGTCCTATTCCATTAATGTACTAAATCTTCTAAAGCGATTTTTAAATCTGGATATTTAAATTTAAAGTCAATTGCCTGTAATTTGTTAGGAATAACCTTTTGAGTATCAAGTATAACTGTAGACATCTGACCTAAGATAATTCGTAATGCTAATGATGGAACCCATGTATAATGAGGGCGATGTGATGCGCGCGCAAGCGTGTAGCCAAATAAATTTTGGTGTTCAACGATTGGCGCAGTAAAATTAAATACGCCTTGTGCTTCTTCAGTGTTGATAGTATGAAGAATTGCTCTAGTTAAATCGTCAATGTGTATCCAAGAATACCACTGTCTTCCTGAACCAATCTTACCACCAACATAGAATTCATAGGGTAGTTTCATCATTGGTAAGGCACCACCTTCATTAGATAGTACCATACCAAATCTACCTATAACTACACGTGTGCCTAATGATTCGAATTGACGAGCAAGACGTTCCCATTGATAGACTACTTCTGATAAGAAATCAAAGGGTAATGTTTTGTATAATTCAGTATATGTGCGATATAAATCGGGTTTGTAATAACCAACAGCACTGGCGTTGAAGAATACTGAGGGTTTCTGTTCACGCCCTTCAAATAATTCAAATAACGCTTGCGTTGATTGTAAGCGACTCACCATAATCTTTTGTTTATAACTTTTAGTCCAACGCTTATTTAAACTTGCACCCGCAAGATTGATAACGATATCTATGTCAGGTACTTGTGCTTCCCAATCAGGATTTGACCAATTTACATAAGTGATTTTGGGATGTGATGTTGTTTTGTCTTGTCTTGTTAAAATTGTAATATGTGAGTCACTTTGGACAATGGCTTCTACTAATTTCGTACCTACCATGCCTGTGCCACCTGTAATTAAATAGTTTTTCATTTTATCACCTCATAAATAGTAATGCCTAATGTTGCAATGATTTTAAGAGAAACAATCGCATCGCATTTGAAGGTCATAATTTTTTCAAAGATTGTTCAAGAATATGTCATTTACTTACCTTAAGAAGTATTTAAAATAAAGGAGGTTCGATTTATAATAAAAGTACCTTCGATATTAATTAATCATCTCTTAATTATTTCGAGTATACCCCATAATATACTAACGAAGGTAAAATTTTGACTCCCTTTAGTAGTGAGGCTGGGACATAACTATGTGTCTCAGCCTTAAATGCGTTATTGCCAGAGACTAATTAGGTATTTATAATTATCTTTCATTGTCAATTACTTTTTGGTATAGAGTTATAATGGGATTACAAAAGCGCCTTGCAGAAGCTTCTGTTGATTGTCCCTGACTATAAATTTATGTTAACGCAATTTGTAGCATGTAACTATCTTTTTACTTGTTATCCCACTAAAAAAAGAGAGTAAGTTAGAAGTTTACACTTGTAACTACAGAAATAATAAAATAAAGCCCAAAAGACTAATTAATATTAAAGTAATAAAGATTATGAATGTAACTCGTGATTTCGAATGTACTTTAGTATTATGATTTTCGTTTTCAAGCATAATTTGTCTAAGACCGTGATTGCTATTCCTTGAGTGTTGATCTAAGTCATCAAATAGTTCATGTTTTTTCAATTTAGAACACATCCTGTTATGATAGATATAAGGTAATCTTTTTTTAATTACTTTCACAAAAGTATTGAAAGTGTTAATAAAATTAGATTAATATTAAAGCAAATCATAAAATTTTATCATACATATGTATTTTACTATATATATGACTTTAAGATAACAACTAGATTAAAAAATTAGTTAATAAGTTTAATTAGCATATGGAATAGTGTAAAATATATATTTGATATTGAAAGCATACAGGGTTTTTTAAAATGTATGATATAAATTGAAGTGAGGGGAGCATATGCCAAAGCATAATCAAAATAATAACTTTGATGACCAAGATAATAAGACAATGAGTGGTTTTGCGAAAATAGTTAGTGGAGTAATTGTATTACTATTAGTAGGCGGACTCATATTTGCCATTTTTGCATTTGTGGATCATTCCAATAAAGCTAACGAACGTTTAGCAGATCAGAAACAAGAAGAAAAAGAGAAACAAAAAGAGAAAACAAAAGAAGAAAAAGAGAAGAAAAAGAAAGATAAATCTACTGAAGAATCTCAACAGACACAACAAACGCAACAGACACAACAGACACAACAAACACAGCAGACGCAGCAAGCTCCTCAAACGCAACAAACACAGCAGACACAACAAAGAACTAGACAACCTGCTACTACTGAACGTACAACTGAAGAAAAGAAAACACCAGAAAAAACAAAAGAAGCAACAACTGAGGAAAGAACCACGGAAGAAAGAACTACTGAAGAGCGAACAACAGAAGAAAAAACGACAGAAGAAAAAACACCAGAGCCTTCAACGGAAGAAAGAACAAGTGAACCATCCACTGAGCAAAAAACATCAGAGCCTACAACTGAGCAAAGAAGCGCACAAAATAGTTCACAAGGCAGTACACAAGAGAGATCATCACAAAATAATGCTTCAAATCGAAGCGAACAAACATCTGACGAAGACTAAAGTACAGTTGTATAAGGATGTGTCAAAGCATTTGTTAATGTTGAAAAGCCGGACTGATTATTTATCAGCCCGGCTTTATTTATATAAAAAGTATTTCACAAATTAAGATTCAGTAGAATTAATTAGAAATAACCGTTCCTAATGTCACCTCTGCCACATAACCGTTTTGGATATCAAATTTGATATTGTTACCATTTAAAGTATAGTAAATAGATTGACCTTTTCCTGTATTAACAACTTTACCTTCACCCCATACTTTAGTCAGTTGTTTTTGAGAAATATGGTTTTTCTTAACTGGGAATTTAGCTTGGATTGCTTTGTTAGTAGCAAACTTCATCATTTTTTGGTCATGTACTTTAACTTCTTTTGAATATTTTTGGTAACTTAAAGCACTTTGAGTATCGGCATAAATATGATAGCCATTGATTTTAACGTTATTGTGTTTTACAGCATTTTTAAAATTGGAATCTAATATAAAGTTACTGTTATGACCAGTCATACCAGTGTAATTGTACCATGGTTTTACCGCCGCCTCTGCAACGTTACTTTGTGATGCAAATTGTGTTGCTGTAGTGCCTAGTAATGTGCTTAATACGATACCGCCAGCTAAAATAACCTTTGTGAATTTTTTCATTTTTTAAAGCTCCTTTTAATATTTTTATAATTATGTTGTTTGTAACCTTATTGCTATAAATATATTACTATAAGGTTACAAATATTACAATTATGTTACAAAAATTTTTAATTAACTAGTAAAATTTTGCTAAGAGCGGAGATGATTCAAAGAAGTTAAGTTGCTATGAGAGCATAAAAAATAAACTGTCGCATAGCTTAAGTCACTATACAACAGTAAAGAATATATAAGCATGATAATGAATTGAGAAGTTATAATATAGATAGAAGCATTTATTATTAAAAGGTAGATTCTATGAGAAGACTATTGTAATAAGGAATTAATAGTATGGTAGATGAACAATGAAATATGACTTGTAATTATCATTTTTGAAAATATAATTTTAAAATAAAAAACTGAGTAAGTAAGACATTAACGAAAATATAATAATTAAAGTAAAACAACCGCCAAAACATCCTAAAGGACCACAACCACAGCCGAAATGTTTTGTGTAATGTAAAGATTGGCGTTGATGGTTTGTAGGAATGTCTTGATTTTTCTTATTAAAGTAATCTTTATTCTTATAACGTTGATCATCTGGCTCAATAACTTCTGGATTATTATTGTTAGACATGTGTTTCTCTCCTCGATTTGTTTAATATATATTCATTTTAAAGATTTAATACATAGTATTCAATTAGAGCTGCTCAGTGTAGTGGTCGGGGTTGAACAAAATGTGTCCAACTTAATTATCCATTTATTTAAGGAATAATGATTAACAAATTATATAGCGGGTAAATTGTTACTGTACGCAGATAAAAAATGTATGATTTTAATAGTGGATTTAGCTAATGAAATATAAGGCATTTTTTCTTGCAATTTCAAAACGATAGTAGTATTATTGCAAATATAAGAGGTTATATTTTTTTGTCCCACTAGGGACGGAAAAAGTCAATCTATGGTTAGAACTTGACCCTTTATAAAGAAACGGAGGAGGATAGTAGTGAAGGATTTGATAAAAGTTCAACAAAAGCTTGTGCCAGAAATTGTTGAAAAAATGTATCGTCGTTTCTCGATTCTCACTACTATTTCAAAGCATCAACCCGTAGGTAGACGTAGTTTAAGTGAATATATGGATTTGACTGAACGTGTGCTTCGTTCTGAAACAGACACCCTAAAGAAACAGGATTTAATTAAAGTTAAACCCACAGGTATGGAAATAACAGAAGCAGGTGCGGCAACCGTCAGACAATTAAATGGTTATTTTAATGTATATTCTGACGACCATCATCTTGCCCAAGTTATTAAAGAACAGTATGGAATCAAAGAAGTCTATGTCATACCGGGAGATTCAGATGCTGATCAAACGGTTAAGATTGAATTATCCCGTCAGGCAGGACAACTCGTTGAGGATGTTCTTTATGAAAATGCAATTGTCGCAGTAACAGGTGGCTCAACAATGGCCTATGTTAGTGAAGCGATGCATCATCAACCATACAATGCGTTTTTCGTTCCTGCGAGGGGCGGACTTGGTGAAAATGTTGTTTATCAAGCAAACACTATTGCAGCTAGCATGGCACAGCAGACAAACGGTGATTACACAACATTATATGTACCAGACAACGTAAGTGAAACGACATATAATACACTTATGTTAGAACCATCCGTAATCCAGACGCTTGAAAAAATCAAACAATCCAATATTACAATCCATGGCATTGGTGATGCGCTGAAGATGGCGCGAAGACGTCAATCACCTAATGAAGTTATAGAAAAACTTCAACATCACAATGCCTCGGGAGAAGCATTTGGATACTATTTCGATGATCAAGGTGAGGTCGTGCACAAAGTGAAAACGATAGGACTTCAGTTAGAAGACCTTGAATCGAAAAAGTTTATTTTTGCTGTAGCAGGGGGTAAATCAAAAGGAGAAGCAATTAAAGCTTATCTTTCAATTGCTCCTAAAAACACTGTTTTAATTACAGATGAAGGTGCAGCAAAAGCAATCGCAAACAACAGTAATAAAAAGTGGTAACACTTTTTAAATATCATTTATTAAAGGAGGCCATTATAATGGCAGTAAAAGTAGCAATTAATGGTTTTGGTAGAATTGGTCGTTTAGCATTCAGAAGAATTCAAAACGTTGATGGAATTGACGTAGTAGCAGTAAATGACTTAACAGATGACGAAATGTTAGCACATTTATTAAAATATGACACTATGCAAGGACGCTTCACAGGAGAAGTTGAAGTAGAAAATGACGGTTTCCGTGTAAACGGACAAGAAGTGAAATCATTCTCTGAGCCAGACCCAAGTAAATTACCTTGGAAAGATTTAGACATCGATGTTGTATTAGAATGTACTGGTTTCTTCGCTGATAAAGAAAAAGCAGAAGCTCACATTAATGCAGGTGCTAAAAAAGTATTAATTTCAGCTCCAGCTACTGGTGATTTAAAAACAATCGTTTATAACACAAACCACCAAGAGTTAAATGGTAAAGAAACAGTTGTTTCAGGTGCTTCATGTACAACTAACTCATTAGCTCCAGTTGCTAAAGTATTAAACGATGATTTTGGTTTAGTAGAAGGTTTCATGACTACAATCCATGCTTACACTGGTGACCAAAATACACAAGATGCGCCACACGCTAAAGGCGACAAACGTCGTGCTCGTGCAGCTGCTGAAAACATTATTCCTAACTCAACTGGTGCTGCTAAAGCAATTGGCCTAGTTATTCCTGAAATCGATGGTAAATTAGACGGTGGAGCGCAACGTGTTCCTGTAGCTACTGGTTCATTAACAGAATTAACAGTTGTATTAGAGAAAAATGTAAGTGTTGAAGACGTTAACGCTGCAATGAAGAATGCTTCAAATGAATCATTCGGTTACACTGAAGACGAAATCGTTTCTTCTGATGTAGTTGGTATGACTTACGGTTCATTATTCGATGCAACACAAACACGTGTTATGACAGTTGGCGATCGCCAATTAGTTAAAGTAGCAGCTTGGTACGATAACGAAATGTCTTACACTTCACAATTAGTTCGTACATTAGAACACTTAGCAACTCAAGCTAAATAATTCGATGTAAAATTGATTTAGCAAGCGCATTGTGCTGTTAAATTTAAACAATATGCTTAGGAGTAAGCGGGGAGCACAACGCTTCTCCGCTTATTTTAATTTATTGTTCCATTCAGAGGAGGAAGCTTACATGGCTAAAAAAATTGTAACTGACTTAGAATTAAAAGGTAAAACTGTACTTGTTCGTGCTGATTTTAACGTACCGATGAAAGATGGAGAAATTACTGATGATAATCGTATCGTCCAAGCGTTACCAACAATTCAATATATTATTGAACAAGGTGGCAAAATTGTATTATTCTCTCATTTAGGTAAAGTGAAAGAAGAAAGCGACAAAGCAGAATTAACTTTAAAACCAGTAGCTGATGCATTAACGGAAAAATTAGGTAAAACAGTTACTTTTGTACCTGAAACACGTGGTGAAACATTAGAACAATCTGTTAAAGATCTTAATGAAGGTGATGTATTATTAGTCGAAAATACTCGTTTTGAAGATGTAGATGGTAAAAAAGAATCTAAAAACGATCCTGAATTAGGTAAATACTGGGCTTCACTTGGTGATGTATTCGTAAATGATGCTTTTGGTACAGCACATCGTGAACATGCATCGAATGTAGGTATTGCAGCTAACTTAGAAACAGTAGCAGGATTCTTAATGGAAAAAGAAATCAAATATATTGGTGGCGTAGTTGAAAACCCTGATAAACCTGTAGTTGCAATTCTTGGTGGCGCAAAAGTTTCTGACAAAATTGGCGTTATTACAAACTTATTGAAAATTGCAGACAAAGTACTTATCGGTGGTGGTATGTCATACACGTTCTTTAAAGCACAAGGAAAAGAAATCGGCTTATCTTTATTAGAACAAGATAAAGTTGACTTTGCTAAAGAATTATTAGACCGTGCTGGCGATCAAATCGTATTACCGGTTGATTGTAAAATCGCTAAAGAATTTTCAAATGATGCAGAGATTACAGAAGTAACTGTAGATAATATCCCAGCTGATCAAGAAGCGATGGATGTTGGACCGAAAACAGTTGAATTATTCAAAGAGCATTTACAAGGTGCACATACAGTAGTATGGAATGGGCCAATGGGTGTATTTGAATTAAGTAACTTTGCTAAAGGTACAATTGGCGTTTGTGAAGCAATCGCTGAATTGAAAGATGCTAATACTATTATTGGTGGTGGCGATTCAGCTGCTGCAGCTATTTCATTAGGTTATGCTGATGACTTTAGCCATATCTCAACTGGTGGCGGCGCATCATTAGAATATCTTGAAGGTAAAGAACTACCTGGCGTAGTTGCAATTGCTAACAAATAATCGCACGACTAGAATCAGCAACCCATGATTATAAAATAGACACTATTTAATCATAATTTACTAATAGGAGTGTAATATAATGAGAAAACCAATTATCGCAGGTAACTGGAAAATGAACAAAACTGTTCAAGAAGCAAAAGATTTTGTAAATGAATTACCAGCATTACCAGATACTAAAGAAGTAGAATCTGTTATTTGTGCACCAACAATTCAACTAGACGCATTAGTAACGTTAGTTAATGAAGGTAAAGCACAAGGCTTACAAATTGGCGCACAAAATGCATATTTCGAAGACAATGGTGCTTTCACTGGTGAAACTTCTCCAGTAGCTTTAGCTGACTTAGGTGTTAAATACGTTGTTATCGGTCACTCAGAACGTCGTGAAATCTTCCATGAAACAGATGAAGAAATTAACAAGAAAGCACATGCAATCTTTAACCATGGTATGACTCCAATCATTTGTGTTGGTGAAACTGACGAAGAACGCGAAAGCGGCAAAGCAAATGAAGTTGTTGGAAGCCAAGTTAAGAAAGCAGTAGAAGGTTTATCTGAAGAACAACTACAACAAGTTGTTATCGCATATGAACCAATATGGGCTATCGGTACTGGTAAATCATCTACAGCTAAAGATGCAAACGAAATGTGCGCATTTGTAAGACAAACAGTTGCAGAATTATCTAGCCAAACTGTAGCAGAAGCAACACGTATTCAATATGGTGGTAGTGTTAAACCTAACAACATTGAAGAATACATGGCAGAATCAGACATCGATGGTGTTTTAGTAGGTGGCGCATCACTTAAAGTGGATGATTTTGTACAATTGTTAGAAGGTGCAAAATAATATGGCGAAACAACCAACTGCATTAATTATTTTAGATGGTTTTGCAAACAGAGAGAGCGAGCATGGTAATGCTGTAAAACTAGCTAATAAACCTAATTTTGACCGTTATTATAGTAAGTATCCAACAACACAAATCGAAGCAAGTGGTTTAGATGTTGGACTACCAGACGGCCAAATGGGTAATTCAGAAGTTGGGCATATGAATATTGGTGCTGGACGAATTGTTTATCAAAGTTTAACTCGTATTAATAAATCAATTGAAGATGGAGATTTCTTTGAAAATGATGTATTAAACAGTGCTATACAACATGTTAAAGGTAATGATTCAGTACTACATGTCTTTGGTCTATTATCAGACGGAGGCGTACACAGTCATTATCAGCACCTTTTTGCTTTATTAGAATTAGCTAAAAAACAAGGCATTGAAAAAGTTTATGTTCACGCATTTTTAGATGGACGTGACGTTGATCAAAAATCAGCATTAAAATATATAGAAGAAACTGAAGCTAAATTTAATGAACTTGGCATTGGCCAATTTGCTTCTGTATCTGGACGTTATTACGCAATGGATCGTGATAAACGTTGGGATAGAGAAGAAAGAGCATATAATGCTATCCGTAATTTTGGTGGAGAGACGTTTGAATCAGCAAAAGCTGGCGTTGAAGCTAACTATGCTAAAGATTTAACAGATGAATTTGTAGAACCATTTATCATTGAAGACCAAAATGAAGGTGTTAATGATGGCGATGCAGTAATCTTCTATAACTTCCGTCCAGATAGAGCAGGACAACTTTCTGAAGTGTTTACAGATAAAGCATTTGACGGGTTTAAAGTGGAACAAGTCAAAGATTTATTCTATGCAACATTTACAAAATACAATGACAACGTAGATGCAGAAATTGTTTTTGAAAAAGTCGATTTAAATAATACAATCGGTGAAGTTGCACAAGATAATGGTTTGAAACAATTACGTATTGCTGAAACAGAAAAATTCCCACATGTAACTTATTTCATGAGTGGCGGTCGCAATGATGAATTCAAAGGTGAACGTCGTCGTTTAATTGATTCACCTAAAGTCGCAACTTATGACCTTAAACCAGAAATGAGTGCATATGAAGTCAAAGATGCTTTAATCGAAGAGTTAAACAAAGGTGACCTAGATTTAATCTTATTAAACTTTGCAAACCCTGACATGGTTGGACATAGTGGTATGTTAGAACCGACGATTAAAGCAATTGAAGCCGTAGACGAATGTTTAGGTGAGGTTGTTGATAAAATAACTGAAATGGGTGGCCATGCAATTATCACTGCTGACCACGGTAATTCAGATATGGTATTAACTGACGATGATCAACCTATGACTACACATACAACTAATCCAGTTCCGGTCATTGTTACAAAAGATGGTGTGACATTACGTGAAACAGGTCGTCTTGGTGATTTAGCACCAACATTATTAGATTTATTAAATGTAAATCAACCAGAAGACATGACTGGTGAGTCATTAATCAATCACTAATTGAATGAATTAAAATTTAGAGTGAAAATTGATGCTATAAATTTGTATAGAAGCACTTTTTATTCTGACAATTTGTAGCATCTATAAACAACACAAGAGAATTAAATTACTTTGTATTTATAGTATTTAAAGCTATAATGAAGATGAAATTTAATATTTCTAAACTACTTATTTATAAAGGAGATTATAAACATGCCAATTATTACAGATGTTTACGCTCGCGAAGTCCTAGACTCACGTGGTAACCCAACAGTTGAAGTAGAAGTATTAACAGAGAGCGGCGCTTTTGGTCGCGCATTAGTTCCATCAGGTGCGTCTACTGGTGAACATGAAGCAGTAGAATTACGTGACGGTGATAAATCACGTTACTTAGGTAAAGGTGTTACTAAAGCAGTTGACAATGTTAACGAAATTATCGCACCAGAACTTATCGAAGGTGAATTTTCAGTATTAGAGCAAGTATCAATCGATAAAATGATGATTCAATTAGACGGTACTGAAAACAAAGGTAAATTAGGTGCTAACGCTATTCTTGGTGTTTCTATTGCAGTAGCACGTGCAGCAGCTGATTTACTTGGACAACCACTTTACAAATATTTAGGTGGATTTAACGGTAAACAATTACCCGTACCAATGATGAACATCGTTAATGGTGGTTCTCACTCAGATGCTCCTATCGCATTCCAAGAATTTATGGTATTGCCTGTAGGTGCAGAAACATTTAAAGAATCATTACGTTGGGGAGCTGAAATCTTCCACAACTTAAAATCAATCCTTAAAGATCGTGGTTTAGAAACAGCAGTAGGTGACGAAGGTGGCTTTGCTCCTAAGTTTGAAGGTACTGAAGATGCTGTTGAAACAATCTTAGAAGCAATTAAAGCAGTTGGTTTAGAGCCAGGTAAAGATGTATTCTTAGGCTTCGACTGTGCTTCTTCAGAATTCTTTGAAGACGGCGTTTATAACTACGCTAAATTCGAAGGTGAAAATGGTGCGAAACGTACTGCTGAACAACAAGTTGACTACTTAGAAGAATTAGTTAACAAATATCCAATTATCACTATTGAAGATGGTATGGATGAAAATGACTGGGACGGCTGGAAAGTATTGACAGATCGTATCGGTGACAAAGTGCAATTAGTTGGTGACGATTTATTTGTTACAAATACAGTTAAATTGTCTGAAGGTATCGAAAAAGGTATCGGTAACTCAATCTTAATCAAAGTTAACCAAATTGGTACATTAACAGAAACATTTGACGCAATTGAAATGGCTCAAAAAGCTGGTTACACTGCAGTTGTTTCTCACCGTTCAGGTGAAACAGAAGATACTACAATTTCTGACATCGCTGTTGCAACAAATGCTGGCCAAATCAAAACTGGTTCATTATCAAGAACTGACCGTATTGCTAAATACAACCAATTATTACGTATTGAAGATGAATTATACGAAACAGGCAAGTTTGACGGACTTAAATCTTTCTATAACTTATCTAAATAATATAGCTTTAAAATTAAAGAGTTCACGCGCTAACACGCAAGTCATAATGACTTGCGTGTTTTTTAAAGTCCTACTTGCTCAATTGAAAAGTGAGCATAGTAGGACTTATGCAATAGCAAGGCTATTGTAAACAGTGGAAGAGTGTACTTGATTCAAATTGCAATTGTTAAAAGAGCAGTAGCTGACTGGATTGAAAATAAAAACGATCCTTATCGTGTATTGAGTAAATGCTTTTAAAGTATGAAATTTAGTTTCAATAAAACCTTTACTCATTTCAATTTTAGTCATCCTTGCCGGGGCGTGACGACGAAATCACTTAAAAACAAATTAGATTTCTGTCCCACTCCCTTGTTTATATTTAATATCAAAAATAAAAAGTATTACTAGAGCGTATGACTATAGTTTACTTATTTACTTAAATTGTTCATCTTTCACTATGAAACTGATATAATTATAAGTGTAAATTATAGAAGGAGTATCAACTCATTATGGATGTAAAACCAAAGTCAAAAGAAATTAAGACAGCACATCTGATTGCATATAGTTCATTAATTATTGCTATACTTTATGCCGTACATTTATTTTTAGTGTTAGATGATAGTGTAATAAAACAATTGCTATCTAATAGTGGACAAAAAACATCAGAAAATGCTGTTGGCACAATTAAAAATAGTTTTCAGTTTACTGGGATTATGTATATCTTAGCGAACTTAGCGGGTATCTTTGCAATTTGGAATAGGCATAGCTATTTATGGTGGTTCATGTTTGCGGTATTCGCATCACAAATTTTGTATAATATAATTAATATTGGTGCAGTTTATCACGCAATATTAGATGTGAAATCAAGTTTAAACTTATTACCACTAACATTAGTATTAGTGATATCATTTGTACTCGGCGTATACATGTTAATCGTTTCAATAGTACGTAAGAGTACGTTCAATAGATAGAAGTTTGCTAAAGGTAACGAACGTATGATATAATGCGTTTCGTATATGATGAATGGAGGACAATTTTCATGCATACATTAATAATAGTACTTTTGATTTTAGATTGTATTGCATTAGTAACTGTTGTGTTACTCCAAGAAGGTAAAAGTAATGGACTATCAGGTGCAATCAGTGGTGGCGCCGAACAGTTATTTGGTAAACAAAAGCAACGCGGTATTGATTTATTCTTGCATAGATTAACAATTGTATTGTCTATCATTTTCTTCTTGTTAATGTTAGGCATAAGTTATTTTGGTTTATAAGGTCCGACAATGTTAAAGTCGGGCTTTTTTATTTATAATAGATATGTTGAGTTTAAATGAATAGTGAAATATTCAAGTATAGATAAATATAGTGATGTTGTAATTAAAAGCATAAACGAAAGGATTGAATACAATGCAGATGAAACTTCCAGAGCCATTCTTTTTTGAAGAAGGGAATAGAGCAGTGTTGTTATTGCATGGTTTTACAGGAAATTCCTCAGATGTAAGACAATTAGGTCGATTCTTACAGAAAAAAGGTTATACATCTTACGCACCACAATATGAAGGACATGCAGCACCACCTGAAGAGATTTTAAAATCAAGCCCTTTTGTATGGTTAAAAGATGCCTTAGATGGTTATGACTTTTTGGTAGATAAAGGTTATGATGAAATTGTTGTAGCTGGTTTGTCACTTGGTGGCTGCTATGCTTTAAAATTAAGCTTAAACAGAGATGTAAAGGGTATTGTAACTATGTGCTCTCCTATGTATATTAAGACTGAGGGCGCTATGTTTGAAGGGGTTTTAGAATATGCCCGTAATTTTAAAAAGTATGAAGGAAAAGATGAAGCCACAATTCAAAAAGAAATGGATCATTTCAAACCAACAGATACTTTAAAAGAATTACAAGGTCAAATTGAAGATGTAAGAGAACACATTGATGAAGTGATGGATCCGTTATTGGTTATTCAAGCAGAGCAAGATCAAATGATCAATACAGATTCTGCAAACATTATATACAATGAGAGCGAATCTGATGATAAAGATATTAAATGGTATGCAAATTCAGGACATGTCATTACGATAGACAAAGAGAAAGAACTAGTATTCGAAGACGTCTATAATTTCTTAGAATCATTAGATTGGTCAAATTAAAATATAAATATTTAAAAATAGAAAGGAGGGGCATAATGAATTTAAAGCAATCCATTGAAGAAATTATAAAACAACCAGATTATGAACCAATGTCTGTGTCTGATTTTCAAGATGCATTAGGTTTAAATAGTGCCGACTCATTTAGAGACTTAATTAAGGTGCTTGTTGAATTAGAACAAACAGGTTTAATTCAACGTACAAAAACAGATAGATATCAGCGCAAGGAATCACAAAAGTCCAAACAACCAAAATTGATAAAAGGTAAACTTAGCCAAAATAAAAAAGGCTTTGCATTCTTACGTCCAGAAGTAGAGGACATGGATGATATCTTTATCCCACCTACGAAGATAAACAGAGCTATGGACGGTGATACAGTCCTAGTTGAGGTACACCAATCTAAAGGGGATCATAAAGGTAAAGTTGAAGGCGAAGTTAAAACTATAGAAACACATTCGGTCACTCAAGTGGTTGGTACCTATAGTGAAGCACGTCATTTCGGTTTTGTATTACCAGATGATAAACGAATTATGCAAGATATCTTTATTCCAAAAGGTCAAAATCTTGGAGCTGTTGACGGTCACAAAGTGCTCGTACAAATTACGAAATATGCTGATGGTACAGATAATCCAGAAGGTATTGTTTCAGCAATTTTAGGACACAAGAATGATCCAGGTGTAGATATCCTATCAATCATTTATCAACATGGAATCGAGATTGAATTTCCTGATAATGTTTTAGCAGAGGCTGAAGCAGTGCCAGATCATATAGAATCATCAGAAATTGCAGGTCGCCACGACTTACGTGATGAATTGACAATTACTATCGATGGCGCAGATGCGAAAGATTTAGATGATGCCATTAGTGTTAAAAGATTAAGTAACGGTAATACACAACTAACAGTAAGCATTGCAGATGTAAGTTACTATGTAACTGAAGGGTCAGCGTTAAATGAAGAAGCCTATAGCCGTGCAACAAGTGTGTATTTAGTTGATCGTGTAATTCCAATGATTCCACACCGTTTAAGTAACGGTATCTGTTCATTAAATCCTAAAGTAGATAGATTGACCTTAAGTTGTCAAATGGAGCTTAATGAGCGTGGTGAAGTTGTTAAACATGAAATTTTTGATAGTGTAATTCATTCAAATTATCGTATGACTTATGATGAAGTAAATGAAATTATAACGGATCAAAATGCAGAAACTCGCAATAAATATAGCGAAGTTACACCGATGCTTGACTTAGCACAAGACTTGTCGCAACGTTTGATTAATATGAGAAAACGTCGTGGTGAAATTGACTTTGATATTGATGAAGCCAAAGTACTTGTCAATGAGGAAGGTATCCCAACTGACGTTCAATTAAGAAAACGTGGCGAAGGCGAACGCCTAATCGAATCATTTATGTTAGCTGCTAATGAAACAATTGCTGAACATTTTGATCGCTTAGAAGTACCATTTATTTATCGTGTTCATGAGCAACCTAAATCAGAACGTCTACGTCAATTCTTTGACTTTGTAACTAATTTTGGTTTAATGATTAAAGGGACAGGCGAAGATATTCACCCATCTACTTTACAGAAGATCCAACAAGAAGTTGAAGGGCAACCAGAACAAATGGTTATTTCAACGATGATGTTACGTTCAATGCAACAAGCACGTTATGATGATGTGAACTTAGGTCACTTTGGTTTATCAGCAGAGTATTATACCCATTTCACATCACCGATACGTAGATATCCTGATTTAATTGTGCATAGATTAATTCGCAAGTACATTGTAGAACAGTCTATGGATAGAAAAGAAAAAAATAAATGGGAAGAAGCACTGCCTGAAATTGCTGAACATACGTCACAAAGAGAACGTAGAGCGATAGAAGCTGAACGTGACACAGATGAACTGAAGAAAGCCGAATATATGGTACAACACATTGGTGAAGAGTTCGAAGGTATCATTAGTTCAGTTGCGAACTTTGGTATGTTTATTGAATTGCCAAATACAATTGAAGGTATGGTACATGTATCCAACATGACAGATGACTATTATCATTTTGATGAACGTCAAATGGCTATGATTGGTGAACGCCAAGCTAAAGTATTCCGTATAGGTGATCCTGTAGAAATCAAAGTAATCAATGTTGACGTCGACGAACGTATGATTGATTTCCAAATTGTAGGTATGCCATTACCTAAAAATGAACGCGGCCAAAGACCTTCTCGTGGTAAGACGATTCAAGCTAATCCGCGTGGTAAATCATCAGACAAATCAAAAGATGATCGAAACAGTAAAGGCAATCGTACGAAACAGAAACAACGTAAAGGTAAAAACAAACGTAATAATGGGAAACAAGAACAAGGTAATACGAAACATAAACCATTTTACAAAGATAAAAAAGTGAAAAATAAAGCGCGCAAAAAGAAAAAATAACTCAACAAAGAGGTGAAACTCAATGCCAAAGAAAAAATCACCAGGAACACTAGCAGAAAATCGTAAAGCAAGACATGATTATAATATTGAAGATACGATTGAAGCGGGCATTGTGTTACAAGGAACAGAAATTAAATCGATTCGCCGGGGAAGTGCCAATCTTAAAGATAGTTACGCACAAGTTAATCGTGGTGAAATGTATTTAAATAATATGCATATTGCACCATATGAAGAAGGTAACCGATTTAACCATGACCCACGTCGTTCACGTAAGCTATTATTGCACAAACGTGAAATTATAAAACTAGGTGAACGTACACGTGAAGTTGGTTATTCAATTGTTCCATTGAAGCTCTATCTCAAACACGGTCACTGCAAAGTCTTATTAGGTGTTGCTCGAGGTAAGAAGAAATATGACAAACGCCAAGCTTTAAAAGAAAAAGCAGTACAACGTGATGTAGCTAGAGAGATGAAAGCCCGTTATTAAGCGGATATATTGCCAAAGATGATAATCTTTGGTAATATAATATGTGCTTTCTGAAAAAGCTTAGTAGTTACTATATAGTCGTTATAAAGTGATTATGAAGTCAGCAGAAAGTACATTTAATATTATTCTGGGGGCGTTTTTGGATTCGACAGGGGTTCCATGAGCTAGTTAAGCGTGTCGGAGGGTTGTCTCCGTCACCAACACACACAGTTATAATAACTGGCAAAGAAAACAATAATTTCGCAGTAGCTGCGTAATAGCACTCTGCATCGCCTAACAGCATCTCCTATGTGCTGTTAACGCGATTCAACCTATAGTAGGATACGCTAGGCACTGCCGTTTGAAGTCTGCCTAGAAGAGATGAATCAAACTAGCATAATGACGGATGTCTATCACCTCCCATTATGCGAAACCCATTGATAGACTACGCACGTAGAAGTGCTAGTATCAGAACCTCTGGACGCGGGTTCGAATCCCGCCGTCTCCATATGAGAAAAGCCTATGACTTAAATGGTCATAGGCTTTTTATTTTTGAGGGAACATTGAATTAATACAAAACAGGAAGCAAAAAGAACTGATGGATTTTATACATTTTAATGGATGTAATAGTGCTAGAAAGCATAGAAAAGCAACTGTAGTGTAAGGATTGTGATAAATATATGAATTATAATAAAGCTACATTAAAGAAATTTATACTTAACTATCATAGTTTACAGAAAAATGATGATGTAAATGCATGTAATAATGATTTAAGTGATTTTTTTGGACTTAATAATCAAGTGAAGAAAGACTTTTATAACGATAATAATATAGAAGATGTGATACTTTATAATGAACTAGAGGAAATTGTAGAAGAAGTTGGTACAGATAAAGAGCATTATATATTTTGGTTGTTAAGTGAGGGATATTCATACAAAGAAATTGGGAATGTTTTTTATGTAACTGAGGGCAGAGTGAAACAAATATTTGATGGATTGTTGAGAAAAATATCTTAAGTAGTAGAATGTAAATTTGTATAATACGTGAGGATTCTTGATATTTTGAAAAGTGAGTACGCATTCTATTGTGCGATTATTAGAATAACTGATAAATAAGAATGTATTAAATAAGAAAAAGAACTGTTGACAAGTTTAAATAACAATAAATTGATGCAATATAATTGCACCAAGTAATCCTATTACTAGGGTAGGCGCTTATGTGCTTGCCCTATTTTTTATGTGGTATAACATAGATAGAAAAGGTATTAGTCATGTAAACAGCGGTCAGCAATGATAATGAAATGAAAAAGCTTTTAAGTAGAGTAATAGAATTGTTGGAAAAGATAGATAATTACGAAAAGACCCGAATATAATATTCGAGCCTTTTTCTCTTAAATAATTATTTATTATTTTTTTGATAATTTCTTTTCAAGCATACTAATACCATAAATTATAATAAATAAACCAATTGGTAAAAGTATGGTGCTTAAAGTATTATTAGATACTAGAAAAAATAGCACAAGGGCGTATACTGCACATAAAATTGCCGTTAATAATACACTTAAAACTTTAGTCATGTAAAACACCTCGTTAATTACTGACTTACTATTGCGCTAATATCACCGTTGATATTTCCTTTTACAATGATACCATTTTTAGGAACTACTTTACCACCATAGGTAGAAACTATATGGCCAGCGAAGGAACCAATAAAACCACCAGTGGCTCCACCAATTAATCCGCCTAAAGCACCCGCTGCACCTGTTGCACCTGCTTTAACAATCCCTGTTGTAGCGTTATGCGAAAGATACAAGTCTACTTTATCTGCATTTTTACCTTTACCATATACTGCTTTTGTTACTCCGCCTTTTTTAGCAGCATAAGTATTAATACCGTTATCACTTTCAGTTGATTCAAAACCACTAGTATCATAGCCTTGTTTATCTAAGTTTGATTTTAATTCTTGATCTGAAAAATATTTAACATAGTGGTCTCCCTCTTGATGTGCATCTTTTGGAATACTATTGGTTTTCATTAATTGTTGTGCAGGGTTAATACTCTTCTCACTTGAATCATTTGCTTGCGCCATTGGTAAACCTGCTAAAGATAAAGTAAATATTGATGCTAATACAGTACCAGTAAACTTCGTATATTTGTTCATAATGAATACCTCCTTTGATTTATATAAATAACATAACAATAAAATGTAAAATAAAATGGGGTTTTTCGTAAGTGTCACAATATAATTCTGAACTGTTAATATTTACCAAAACCAATAAGTAATAAAATGAATTTAGTATACTAGAATAAGTTATACCATTCCTTAATAGAATGCTCTCTAATAATACTGTTTAGGGTAGGCGCTTATGTGCTTGCCCTGTTTTTAATATAAATTATAGTTTACAACCAATATTCAATGTTGTACTATTATCTAGTGCACCTTAGGGTGTTGCTAGATAGAGTGGGTCTAATACATGCCCTAGGGTGTGCATCCAGACAAACTCTCTAAGACCACCCTTGTTTAGGGTGGTTATTTTTGATTAAAAACAAAGCGGACAATCAAATAATTTGATTAATATGTAGATAGTGATAAATTAGTTTGTGTGGTTAAATTCCGATATTTAATTCACACCCTTTTATTTATATAGTATATTGCCATCCTTCGGGGTGGCTTTTTTATGTTAAAATATAAAAAAAGGAGCGGTTTTATTGTGATTAAATTAGAAAATGCAGATTGGTATCAGAATTGCAATTTTAAAATAGAATATGTAGATATAGAAAAAAGCGAATTACAAAAAAAGAAAAATTGAATGTATATGACCAAATAAAAATCAATACATTATTAAACATCTTAAAATCACCAATGGAATACGCAACATATGAATTATCTAATAAATTTGGTAAATCAAATTCTTTTATCCCGTTCAGAAAAAAGGGAACAACAAATAATAAATATAAAGAGCATTTAAAAAATAACATTGGTCACGTAGATGAGACTATATATAATATTTTTAATAATTTATTTGAAAGTAGTCTATACGAAACATTTAATACAATGCATAATGACGAAAAGCATATTAAAATAAATGTTCATTACAAAGAAATTACTCAAACTACAGAATGTGCAGTATATCCTAATAATATAGTTTTAAATAATATAAAAGTAGTAGGTGATATGTCTAGTGGAATTGCTATTAACGGCAAAGAAGTAGATTTATCGCAATCAACTGGTTATCATTATGAGGAAGAATATTTCTTTGTCTATAAAGGTGAAATTATAGAAGAAGTTTTCGCTTTTATAGAAAGCGTCAAAGAAATGGTTGCCGAATTTGTGAGCAAAGTAAAAAGTTATATTGAAAAACATAAGTAAAGATGTGAATTGAGATTATTATTGTTATTATTGAAAAAACCTTATTTAGAATGAGGATTTTTAAATTGATTTATACGAACAAGTGTTCAATCATATTATTGAGGTGATAATATGATAGCAATAAATCCGAACGCACCAGATGAATATAAATATGAAACTGATTACCGTAAGATACCTAGAGAATATCTAAACCCACGAATACCACAAGGTCGTTGCATGGTTAAGTGGCAAGCCTTTGTTATATGTACTAACATTATATAAATATAGTATCAATGCAATGTTTAACATAATAAACATATATTATATATCATATTTAAAAAGACACCGATAAAAAAGGTGTCTTTTTAGATTAGCAAGATTTATTATTTTCTTTTTTCTCATCTTTCTCTTGCTTAGTGTCTTTACTTTCCTTAATTTCTACCGAACAACATGACTGTTCTTGAGGTTTTATTTTTTTTATTGCATCTTTAATCCCCATTATCTCACCTCCTTTAAATAATGATGTTCACAATTAAACCTGTAGCAATGGCTACAACTAAAATTGCTATAACGAATGATACTACAAATTTTTTCTTGAATAACTTAGATAGCAATACGATCTCTGGAATACTTGCGCCAGCACCACCAATTATCAATGCAACTACTGTTCCTAGCGACATACCTTTTGATACTAATGCTTCGGCTATGGGTAACATTGTTTCTGGTCTGATATACATAGGAATACCGATAACAGAAGCAATAAATACCGATATAAAACCATCACCACTTGCATACTTAGTTATAAATTCTTCAGGTATGAAACCATATATAAACGCACCAATAAACACACCAATAAATAGATAAGGTAACATTGGATATAAAAATGCCCACGCATCGTTTAATGCTTGTTTAAAACGAGACCCTGATTTATTAGCAAAAAATCCATCACCCTTAACATTGACTCCTTTATAGGTTTCAGCTAAATTCATTCTTGAAAATACTAAACCTGTGAATATACTGAAAAAAGCTAGTACTACAAAATAAACAATAGCAACCTTCCATCCTAATAAAACCCATAACATAAATATCATTAATGGATTCATTAACGGTGAAGCAATTAAAAAACTCATCGTTGGGCCAAAAGGAACTTTGGAATTTAATAGACCTGCAAGTATTGGAATAGTTGAACAAGAACAAAATGGTGTAACAGCACCAAATATCATACCCAATATATAATTGACGGCTTTATTAGGTGTGCTCAAAAGTTTTTTTATTTTTTCTTCTGAAACAACTTGTTGAATCAGACTTACTATAAAACTCACTACTATAAATAGTGATAATAATTCAAAAAATAACATTAGAAATGTTTTTATGAATTCCATAATTGAATCTACCATTAATATAACTCCTCCGAATTTTTTTAATCAATTTTTTTTGATATATTAATCAAAAAAAATTGATTAATTCTATATTAAAAAGAAGATACTTAAAGTATCTTGCAAAAAGTATCTTCATTTAAAACCACCTGTATTTGTTGGTCATTAATTTTATAATAATTCCATGTACCATGCTTTTCAGCAACAAGAATATTTGCATCTACTAATTTTTTCAAGTGATAGGAAAGTTTAGATTGTTTTAACGCTAATAATTCTTCTAAATCACATACACACAAAGATTTTTTATCGCTTTGACGTATTGAATGTAGAATTTTAAGTCTAATTTTATCGGCAAGTGCATTAAACATCTGTTCATAAAAATCTAATTGTTCTTCTTCAGTTCTACTAGGACTGGATTTAATAACTTCCATTGAAAGATCACCTCTCTTATATTTACATACCTCTATTTTTGTTTAAGTTCTTGTATTGCTAAATTAAAATGAGTTTCTGTCATTTTACCATACATGTCAGGTTCTCCTTTGAAGAACTCATTTTTCATATATGATATAGCTTCTTTTAAAGAAATTTCTCTTGATATCATAATTAGGTTTAAGTAACTAACAAAATAATCAACAGATAGTGTACTTGCATGATTTACTCTCAATAAAATAGAACTCCTTTATAAAATACTAAAACAATACATCAACTTTTTTTGATATATCAACTATAAATTATTATTTTAACTTTTGCAAGATAATAAAACTAGTTATTTACGACGCATTCTAATCTAATACTAAAATTAGTCGGAAAACTACATAGACACAAAGCTATATAGATGTTAATCTATGTTATGAATAGGAGGTATATTTATGTCTTATAAAAATTTATCAGTAGTATTAAAAGTTTTATCAGATTCAAGCAGATTAGAAATACTAGATTTACTATCTTGTGGTGAATTATGTGCCTGTGACTTACTAGAACACTTTCAATTCTCACAACCAACTTTAAGTCATCATATGAAGTCATTAGTAGAAAACAATATAGTTACTACAAGAAAAGACGGTAACAAACACATGTATAAACTTAATCATGCTATTTTAGATGACGTCAAACAAAATTTAACTATCATTAATACTTCTGATCAACGCTGTATATGTAAAAATGTGAAATCAGGTGAATGTTGATGATGACAACCTTAGCAATTGTGATTTTTCTTTTAACTTTAATCTTTGTGATATGGCAACCGAAAGGTTTAGATATTGGTGTTACAGCTTTAATTGGAGCTGTTATTGCTATTATTACAGGGGTCGTAAGTTTTTCTGATGTATTAGAAGTAACAGGTATTGTTTGGAATGCAACTTTAACCTTTGTAGCTGTTATTCTTATTTCATTAATATTAGATGAAATTGGTTTTTTTGAATGGTCTGCGATACATATGGTCAAGGCTTCAAACGGTAATGGCTTAAAAATGTTTGTTTTTATCATGTTACTTGGGGCAATTGTAGCAGCATTTTTCGCCAATGATGGTGCAGCTTTAATCTTAACACCCATTGTATTAGCGATGGTAAGAAATCTAGGATTTAATAAAAAAGTGATTTTTCCTTTTATTATTGCCAGCGGTTTTATTGCTGATACTACATCACTGCCCTTAATTGTAAGTAACTTAGTTAATATTGTTTCTGCAGATTACTTTGATATTGGGTTTATTGAGTATTTTAGTCGAATGATTATTCCTAATATATTCTCTCTTATTGCTAGTATCCTCATTTTATGGTTATATTTCAGAAAATCTATACCTAAAAAGTTCGATACAGAAAATCTTTCAGATCCTAAAAATGTAATCAAAGATCCTAAATTATTTAAGCTTTCATGGATTGTATTAGCAATACTACTTGTGGGTTATCTTGTTAGTGAGTTTATACAAATACCTGTATCAATCATTGCTGGTATCATTGCTTTAATATTTGTATTATTAGCTCGTAAATCTAAAGCAGTTCATACAAAACAAGTCATTAAAGGAGCACCATGGAATATTGTTGTATTCTCTATTGGTATGTACCTTGTTGTGTTTGGACTAAAAAATGTTGGTATTACAACGATTCTAGGGGATGTCCTAACAAATATTTCAAGTTATGGGTTATTCAGCAGTATCATGGGTATGGGCTTTGTAGCTGCTTTCTTATCTTCAATTATGAACAACATGCCAACTGTTTTAATAGATGCAATAGCGATTGATCAATCCAGTGCTACAGGAATATTAAAAGAAGGCATGGTTTATGCAAATGTCATAGGTTCTGATTTAGGACCTAAAATTACGCCAATTGGTTCTTTAGCAACATTATTGTGGCTACATGTCTTAACACAAAAAGGTGTGAAGATTTCGTGGGGAACATACTTTAAAACTGGAATTATCATTACTATTCCAGTCCTATTTGTAACACTCTTAGGTTTATACCTTACACTAATCATATTTTAAGAAAAGAGGCATTAATTATGGATAATAAAACAATTTATTTTATATGTACAGGAAACTCTTGTCGTAGTCAAATGGCTGAGGGTTGGGGAAAGGAAATATTGGGTGAAGATTGGAAGGTCTATTCTGCCGGTATTGAAACACATGGTGTTAATTCTAAAGCAATAGAAGCTATGAAAGAGGTAGATATTGATATATCAAACCATACGTCAGACTTGATTGATAGTGATATTTTAAAACAATCAGATTTGGTCGTGACGTTATGTAGTGATGCAGATGATAATTGTCCTATTTTACCTCCAAACGTTAGAAAAGAACACTGGGGTTTTGATGACCCAGCGGGTAAAGATTGGTCAGAATTTCAACGTGTTAGAGATGAAATCGGAAATAGAATAGAGGAATTTAAAAAAGCACTTGCCTAATGTAAGTGTTTTTTCTTATCTGTATCCCTTTTTATTCTCTGTTTAATAACAACTACTCTTTACACACGCTGATTAAAAGCACAATGCTATTTTAGAACATCAAACGAACAACTATATGTTAATTCAGTTCTCGATGTAGCAGAGAGTGAATGTCAGAACTATATATTAAGTTATTTGATGTAACAAAAGCTATTACTCAAAAATGAGTATGTATTTTAGTTAGATAAAAGTGTCTAACCAATAAGTAAAAGTAAATGGTCAAAAAAGGGCACGTACTATTACTTAAAATTGACTAACAGCAAATGGATAAAAAAATCATGTTGTAGGTAAATAGTTAGATTATTTCTTAACTCATCTTGTATAAGATTGATTTTTAGAAGATAATTATAAATAACAATAATTAAGAGGTGAGTAGAACTTGAATCGATTGGATTGTAAGACTGTTATAACTATTACTGGTGTAATCAGTTTAATGATATTCACTTTTATTTTTACGGTTGGTTACATACTAAGTAATGTAGATCCTGAAAATAAATTGGAAGGTTATACAATAGCAATTAGTTTTATTGGAATATTTGCCACATTTGGTGGTGCTTATTTAGGTGCTAAGATTTCGGGGGAAAATGCCAGCAAATTGGCTAAAAGGGAAAGCATGATAAATGATTTGAATCGAACAATGCAAAGTAATAATAAAGTTTTAGAGAGTTTTAATACTAAAGGCCTAAAAAGAAATTTAGATTTTTACTCAAGAAAGAATGATTTGGAAAATACATTCGATGTAAATAATTTTATGATTCAATTTCTCATGTTCCAAGAAGATTATAGGCATTTCCGAAGGGATAATACATTTGAAAGTACATTTCCTTTAATATCATATGATTTTAAAGAACTTGAAATAAGGATTGAAGCTCTAACCAAAGAATTTTGGAAATCTAATGATAAAATAGATAGTTATCTAAACAACTTAATTAAAGAATATGGGTACAATAACCATACTACACGTGGTCGAGGTTCGGGATTAGCGTTATTTAAAATTGATGATGAAAACGCAATTATAGAGACAGATCATTTAGGTAACCAAGTTGATGTGAGTTTGAAAAATAGTGAAGTTAATAAAGCGATTAATACTCATGATTTAGCAAATATAAATGAGAAGATAGATGATTTTAATGAGTTTTGGGCAAGTTTTAAATTTAAAACTAAAGATGATATTAGAGATTTTATTGCAGAATATTATGGAGGATATCAGTAAAAATAGGTATCTCACGCATATGGGAATGAATACGTATATATTGCCACAGATTTATGTTGTTTTTGCAATTTTAACATTTTACACTGGATGGGTAAGGCAATGTAAACGTTGATATGACAATACTTATAGCAATTTTTAAATGTATACATAAACGGTATAATGAACTCCCGCCGTCTCCATATGAGAAAAGCCTATGACTTAAATGGTCATAGGCTTTTTAATTTTTGATACAAAAAGTCGTAAAAACCACTAAAATTAAATGACTGATCAAATAAATTAATAAGAGTTTATGTAGCAATGAAGTATTTTATATAAAAATATTTGGGATTGAAGATCTCAATATATTAGAAAATAATCCGTAAGAATATAATGATAATTTAGATGATTTCTTTGAACTTAATAATCAAGTAGAAACAGACTTTTATGATTATAAAAATATAGAACATATGATACTTTATAATGATTTAGAAGAGATTGTAGAATAAGTGGTGACAGATAAAGAGTATGATATTTTCTGGTTGTTAAATGAGGGGGATTCATACAAAGAAATTGGGAATGTGCTTCATGTGACTGAGAATAGAGTAAAACAAATATTTGATCGATTGTTGAGTAAGGTAACTCAAGTAATAGAATATAATTCTGTATTATATATAACAAATTTAATATTTGTATAGGAGAGGGTGTATTCTACAGTGCAATTGCTAGAATGACTGAAAAACAACAACGTATTAAATATGAAAAAGAATTATTTTACACAAGCAAATAGCAATAAATCGGGTGTACTTTAAGTGCGCCGGTTTATTGATAGGAGCTTATGTGCTTGTCTTATTTTTATCTTAATTTATATCTAATATACTTCTTTACATATTAGAAGAAAAGTTCCGTTGTATTTATGCAGTAATGCTATGAAAGTAATAATTCAAGAATATTAAATGAATTGGGACTTAATTATTAAAATTTTTAACTTCTTTTAAAAATAAATTTAATATTGGGTTTATCCAGGTTTTTTTCTTAACAAGAGCGAATGATTGAAATAAAGGAAAAGGCCGATCAGTTTTTATTATTTTTAATTTTCGATTTCATTTTTGACGTTTCTGAATGGAAGCACACTAAAACCTATTCTCTGCGTTATTAATGACTTAATTGAATCGATACTCTACATCTCAGTTGTTTTTGATATATGATAATCATTATTGAAAATATACTTCTCAAACATTTGTCTATAAGTACTATTTTTTTCATTAATAATAAGATGATTAAAAGTATTATCTTTTAAAAGTAAATCTAGAGTATCGGGAGCATCCATATGTGTGACAAGTACAATTTGTTCATCATCTAATTTGTGTTTTTGAAGATATTTATTGGTAATATCTTCATTTACAGCAAAAGCAATATCTACATTTCCATTTAACAATTGTTGCTGATTAAAGCTACAGGTATTGTTAAATAAATCAATATCTATTTCATGATAACTTTCTAAAAAACATTTTATAAAATTACTTAATCCAGATGTTAATAATGACTCAGGTGCTGCAATTTTTATTTTTCTTCTACTATTCTCATATTTTGAAATATTATAATTTGTTCATATACATCTATATAATCATTTATCAGTGGCATTATATTTTTTAAAAAATCAGTTTGCATAATGCTTTTGTTATGATTGATAAAGAGTGAATTTTCAAGTTCATTTTCTAGCTGTGAAATATTCGATTGAGTATAGTTGAGAATTTCTGCAGTTTTAGTGTAACTACCAGTTTTAATTAGAAATTTTAATGTTTTTAATTGTTTGTAGTTCATAAATCCTTCTATTAAAAAAATAATAACTATATAATATAATTAATTTAACTTATAGTTAATTCGATATTACACTATAAGTGAGGTGATTTTAAAGTATCTTGGTTTTTTGTATCTACTGTACTTAGCGTATAAAACATACAATTCTAAGAAAAGAAATAATTCAAATTATGCTTAATATACTTTTAGCCAGGGCTTGATTATGCAACTGCTAAACGTAAAATCATTATTGTTCTTTATTACGTTATTAGGAGCTTTTATTTTACCAGTGGCTAATGATTATTATATGGTTTTTCTGTATATGTTGATCACTGTATTAATAGGGTGGAGCGCTTTGCTAATTTGGGGTATTATTGGCGATATTTTAAAAAACTTTCTTGATAAACATAGTTTTGTCTTTAATTTAATTATGTCGTTATTACTAGTCTATACGGCCTTCAGTAGTTTTATATAAACGTAGATTCAATTGTAAAGGTGTTACGAAGGTATTTAACAATAGTGTAGTAAAGGTGCAACAGAATATTAAATACACTTGGTGGTATGAAGTAATAGCTGATGTAATAGGTGTATGTGTATTAACACTAAGACATACTAAATAGGTTATATTAAAAGCTTTTACAAAAGTATTAGAATATGTATGGGTTAAGATAAAACAACAATAAAAGAATTTATATTGATATATCACTAAACAATGGATAATAGAACTAAATGTAAAGAAATTATGGGTATTGATAAATCTTTTATTTGAATTATTAAACAAAAACTCATTTGATAGGTAATTGTAATGTAGGAAATATTATAGTCTTTAATGAGACAGAAGTAGCATATGGAATGTTGAGGGAAGTCATTTATGTACTCATCCTATTTTTTTATAAAATCTAAATTATTGAGTTGCTAAAAATTCATTTATGTATATAATTGAGATATATTATCAATTAGAGAATAGGGATGATAAATTGAGAAAGATTCTAATTATGGCATCATGTTGTTTTATTATTTTAAGTGCCTGTTCGAGCAACACTAACAAACCACAGAATACTTCAAAAGAAACAAAAGACTATAAACTAGAAAATGGTAAAACTATAAAAGTACCTAAAAATCCTAAAAAAGTTGCCGTTTTAACAGCGTTTTATGTTGGTGATTTTATAGAATTAGGAATTAAACCAGTAGCTGTATCTGATATAACTAAAGATTCGTCAATATTAAAACCTTACTTAAAAGATGCTAAATTAATAGGAGAAGGAAATGTTGAACAGGTTGCTAAAGAAAAACCAGATTTGATTATAGTTGATTCAATGGATAAAAATATTAAAAAGTATCAAAAAATTGCACCAACTGTCCCTTATACATATACAAAATATGATCATAAAGAAATTTTAAAAGAAATTGGTAAGTTAACAAATAAAGAGAGCAAAGCAAATAGTTGGATTGAAAAATGGAACAGAGAAACTGCAAAAGATAAAAAAGAAATACAAAGTAAAGTTGGTAATTCAACCGCATCAGTATTTGAGCCAGATGGTAAAGATATTTATATATATAACAGTACATGGGGCCGAGGATTAGATATCGTTCATGATGCGTTTGGCATGCCTATGACTAAAAAGTATAAAGAAAAATTAAAAGAAGATAATAAAGGATATTCTTCAATTTCCAAAGAAGAAGTAGAAGAATATGCGGGAGATTATATTTTCTTAAGTAAACCATCTAACGGCAAATTTGACTTTGAAGAATCAGCTACATGGAATAACTTAGATGCCGTGAAAAATGATAGAGTAATTTCATATAAAGCAGAAGATTATTGGTTTACAGACCCATTAACATTAGAAAAGTTAAGGATGAAATTGAAAAATAAAATATTGAATGAGTAATTTGTAACTTAATGAATATTACAATGATTTATTTACTTAAAACATAGTTAAGGGCAAGCACTTTTGTGCTTGCCTTTTTGTTGTGTTCTATCTATTCAATATTAAACATAGGACAAATATAATGAAACCCCAAAGTTGTACTTTGGTTTAATATAATATTTTAAAGTTTTTCCTAAAGTTTTTAGGATAGAAGCTTTTTTATATTGGTTTAATTCTTTTATTGTCATAAAAAATTATAGATTTTTGAATATTTTTTTAATTGATGAAAAATAACAAATATTTTATGAATAGTTGAATAACTTACCGTTATTGATATGTTTTGATTTATAGGATTGAAATATAAGTATGCATAATAGTTAAATGCTAGCTTGAATTCAGATTGAAACTTTAAAAGTTACTGGGTAAAAGCTAGAAGAATAATGTGGCAAATATGTTAGTTTTACAACCAATATTTTTTGTTATTATATTTGTAAATCACATAAAAAAGGGGGCGGAAATTATGGTTTTAGACGTTCTAGGTTATGTATTAGGAATTGGATTTATTGTATTCGGTATTTCTGCTTTGATTCTTTGAGGAAATGAAATTTATAAAATTATAAGTAAAAGCGATAAAACATTAGTTACAAAAATAGTATTTATTTTAGTTTATTAGCTGTAATTTGTGTTTTAGCTTTAATTATTATAGCAAAGGTGTTTTATATTTTTTTGATATCAGACCGCCCACACATGTTACTAGATGTTTATCTAAATCTTTAGAATGAATGGGTTAAATATTATTGTTTATATATTTAGTTGTGTGATTGTGACTATTAGTATAAGGTAGTGACGAATCATTTAAGATTCAAAACTACTTAGAAGGCGTTCCACATGAAAAATATTTCAAAGATAACACTAGCAAGTAGTATCGCATTTAGTTCTATTTTAAGTTTAAATTTTTTTAATTCTGGAGATTCGCATATAGAAGCTGAAACAGCTCAAACCCCATGCTATAATTATGAGGGTTACGCTGGGAATGACTCAAGTTTTTTATTGGATAAAGAATTTATGAATGGTATTAAATTTAATGATTTAACTTTTAATGGTATAAAAGTAACAAGTAATACTGGAAATGATAGTCTTACTAAGTATGATCAAAGTTTTTCTGAGGTAAGCGAAAATCATAAAAGTGCAAATTTAGTTGATTTTAATGTTAAAGATAAATTAACAGTACAACAATTGAAAAATGCATATGTTTCTAGTTTAATTAAGATGAAAACACATGAAAATTCAAATAGTATATATATTTATAGACCAAATAATGAGATAAGCGTAATGTTTAATACAAATAATGTTAACGTAACCGATGTACATATTGGTTATGGTGGCGTAGATGGTTAATATATTACTACGTGAATTTTAACGGGGATATAACAACTCTTACAGTGACATTTAAAATATAGATAAATGTTTTAATGAAAATTCATCGTCTTTATATACAAGCTCTTAACCGTTGTGGTTGAGGGCTTGTATTTTTATTACCTTAGTTTATATTCGAATAGATAAAAATTAAAATTGACATATATTAGTTTTTTGCAATAAATAAAAATAAATGCTAGTGTTTTAACACTAAGAAGTTTATAGTAAATTCATTAATTTTCTAAGTGAGGGATTATAAAATGATTAAAGAACAATTTCAAGCATCGTATAAATTATTAAAAAAACATTTAAAAGATATTGATGAAGATAAAGCTACTTTTCAACCGAACGTCGCTAATAATAATATTAAATGGCAATTAGGTCATTTAATTTTATTAAATGATTTTTTAGTATTTGAAACCATTAATGGGGAAAATGCATTAAATCAAACTGCTGCAAAATATTTTCTATGGGGTACATCGCCAACAGATTTTGATGGAAATGAGCCTTCTTTTAAGGAACTGAATTTATTGTTGGACGAACAATTTGATAGAATATTTAATAGATTAGAAAAGCAATTAATGAAAGATAGAAAAGAAGCAATTATTCTTAAAGATGCAGATATAGTTATGGAAAATTTTAATGAATCTATTCATTTTGCCATTCTTCATACTAATCGACATTTTGGTCAAATTGTATTATTAAAATCTATGATTAATAAATTATCAACTAGTTAGTTGTAGTTATTAATCATACAAGGTATCTCAGATAAATCTTGGATTGTAGGTATTGTACTAATTGAATATTGGTCATTGTTTGCTTTATATATCGGATACATTCCAGCTATCTTAGATGCTTTATAATCATTATCTAAACTATCACCGACAAAAATACATTCATTTAATTTTACTCCTAATTTCTTAGCAGCTCTTTCAAAAATAAGTGGGTTAGGTTTTTTAACTTCTTCTTTTTCAGATACTAAAATTATATCCATATATTCTTCGATTTTTAAAGATTCAATATTATTATATTGGAATGGGAATTTACCATTAGTTATGATACCTAACTTGTAATTATTTGCGGTAAGTATCTTTAAAGTTTTATATAAATTGGGATAAGGTAAACAACTTTTCCAGAAGTTAGTTGTATAGTCATTAAGAAAAACATCAAGTGTTAAGTGATTAATATTAAAATAGTCTATTAATTGTGCATAAACTTTATCTTTCCAAACGTATCCATTTTTATCTAATTCTATAAATTTATTTTTGAAAGTAGTTATTTCAATATGTTTTAAGTAATTAATGAATTTGTCATATTGGTCATCGATAAAATTATTTAATGAGCTTTCTCTGTCTAAAAGTGTTCCATCTAAATCAAATAAAATTGCTTTTATCATAAAAAGCCTCCCAATTGTTTAAGAATATTTAATAAATTAAATCAATGTTACCATATAATTAAAGTGCTATGTATCTTAGACATTCAACATTTGAAATGCAATATAATATTAATGAAGTATTACAAAATAATAAATAGACTTTAGTTAAGCCAAGAAAGTACAATAATTTAGTAATAGAATTTCAATAAATTTTCGTCTACGAAAGGAGATTTATGAGAACTTTTTTAATTGTTGTAGTAGCTCTAATTTTAATGTTTACGATTTTATTCTGTATATTTAATTATTTAGATAATACACTTGGTAGTATTTTAGCAGGAATCTCAAATGGGCTAATTATTGTTGTAGCAATGCAATTAAAAGATAAACTTTTAAAATAAATATTTATGATTAAACAAACCACTCAATATTATCTATGGGTGGTTTGTTATTTTTTGAGTCTTAAATTTTTCTATTTTAACAATAGTTATTTGAAGTTAATTAGAAAGTGACTATATGTAACTAAAGAAACCTTTATAGAATACACGATAAGCTCTTTCTTTCAAAATTGTCACATGTGAGTGATATTTTGTAAGGATTTTCGAACGATTCAATTATAATAAAATGTTAGTATTAAATTAAAGTTTAGGAGGTTTAAATAATGAAAATAATTTTTAGGATAATTATATTTATTGTGGTAATAATTTTGGCATTATTCTTTTGGAAGTTATACGCTGAATCACATACAGATAGTAAAAATGTTAGAAATCTTGCTAATTTAAATCCTTTAATTACAAGTGAAAAATATTATATACAGACTAATGAGCCTAGAAGTGTAAAAGATTCTGGTGAGGGTACTAAACAATATGAATATACAAATAAAGCATATGATAAGGACGGTAATGAAAAAGAGATTACTTATACAGCTATTAAAAAATTAAAGACCAATCATTATTTAGAATTAGATTATAAAGTAGGAGAAGTTAAAGGGTATAGTGAAGTGAAAGAAAAAGATATACCTAGAAAAGCAAAAATTAAACTATAATGTCTAAACCTCATCATTATTGATGAGGTTTTTAACATTTTTGTATGTTAATGATTTTGATTAGAAACGTGAAATGATGGTTATGTAACGAAAAACTAGGTATTCATTTCATAAAAAAGATAAGTGCTGAATTTTTCACTTATCAATTGTAAATATAAGTATGGATAGAATATTTCTGTCTAAGAAATTATATAAATATTTGTTAGAATTATATAAAAAATCACTGCCTTGTTTATGGCAGTGATTAATATGCTATATCTCATAAGTTAAATAATTGATAGTATCGTTATGCTTCAAGTGTTTTAAATTATTTATTGTTGTCTAATGCATCAGCAAGTTCTTCCAATTTAACTTTGACTTCTTTAAGTGTGTGGCTATCTGCAAAAGTAAAACTAAATTGTTTCCCTTTTGCTGTTTCTGCCACAATAGTAACAAGTTCGCTAAAAACATCGTGTTCTATACTATAATTTAATATTTTCATATTAACTCCCTTAAGTTTGATTTCCCGTTTTTGCTAAATGTAATAAGTTAGTTATTGTTGTTCAATGTGTCTTTCTCTTCGAAGTAATTCAGAAGTAACTTTGTTAGGTGGCATATCTTTGTGTACTGAATGAGAAAATAAGACACCTGACATAGTCTTTACAATGTAAGTATAATTTTCGTGGTCATAACTAAAATCTACAATCTCCATAAATATGCTCCTTTAAATAAAATTTTAAGGATCTTTCGGATATCCTTAATTTTGTGCTAATAAATTTTTATATACCCTCAAATGCTAAGATTTATTAATAACACTCATATGGATTTTTCTACATATCTACGCAAAATAATTATATTAGTTAATTGTACTATATATAAATAAGTTTTGTGATAACAAAATCTTATATTTCACAATATAATTACTTATAATTAAATAGAAACTTGATGTTAACTACTTAATATTTTTTGTATACCAGTCATTTGAAGTAATTATTACTAATGATGTTTCTTAACGATAATATAAAGGGTAAGTATACATAAAACAAGTGAGGGGATTTTTAAATGGAAAAGTTAAATCGAGTGATGTTATATGTTGATGATCAAGCGAAAGCAGTTGAATTTTGGACCGATATTTTAGGGTTTGTTGTAGTTTCTGAAGAAGAAATGGCAGAAGGTTTTAAAGCAATAGAGGTGGCACCAAATAATGATGTTGAAACATCTATTTCAATTATTGAAAAAGAGTTTATGGAAAAATATAGCCCTGAAGTAAGTGTTACAACACCATCTCTAATGTTCAAAGAAAAGGACCTGGATGCATTGTATGAAAAATTAAAAGAAAAAGGATTAACAGGTCATGACATCATTGAAATGTCAGGTACAAGGGTGTTTAATTTTCAAGATGGCCAAGGCAATTATTTCGCAGTGAGTGATTAAGTATAGTTGTGCTAAGAGATAGGAAAAAGAGCGCTTTTTATGAATGTGAAAAATCATAAGAAGCGTTCTTTAATTTTATGTGAAAATGTTTGTGAATGATTATTGCGTTATTTCTAATATATTTAGTCCTTCAGATTCATTAGGTACTTCAAAAAACTGGTTAACATAATTAAACGTTTCTTGTGTGTCAAAATGAGCTCTTTCAGGATTTTCAATATTTCGCTGTTTTAACCTTTGTAAACATGCTTCGTCTGATATATTTAGATAAATGAGTTTGTGGCTTACATGGATTTCTGAAGGGATATAGCTAAGCCACTTGCGTTGTTTTTGAGTGTTTCCAGGAAAATCCATGACCACATTTGTACCAACGCTTAATAAATTCTGAACGTGATTTTTAACAAAAGGTTTAATACGATTTGAATAAGTTAAGTAATCATCAAATGTCTTTATTTGATTTGGATAAAATTGTTCAAGCATTTCATCTTCTGATAATAGTACGGCATTTTTATTTTTAGCTATTTGTTTAGCAGTTGTTGATTTACCAGCACCCATTTTACCAGTGAAAAAATATAATGTAGCAAAATAATCCATTACGTTACCTCCGTTTATGTTTTATGACATTAGTTTTAGTATAAAGAATTAATGAAATAAGTTATAGTGAAAATCAAAGGTATATCATAATTATAATAAACAAAGGGGCTTTATATGTTTAAGTATATTTTAAAAATCAGTACGTTTTTAATGATAGCAACATTATACATATTTGTAATAAATCAATCTAGTAATGCTTCAGCTGCAACAAATGCAACACAACAAGATGCAATTAATCATGTTGAAACCTTAAACGGTCAAGGTTGGGATTATGATTCGGAATATGGTTGGCAATGCTTTGATCTTGTAAATGAACAGTGGGATTATTTATATGGTCATGGATTAAAGGGTGATTATGCAAAAGATATTCCAGAAGAAAATAATTTTATAGGTGAAGCGACAGTTTATGAAAATACGCCTGATTTCAAAGCAACTGCAGGTGATATTGTGGTATTTAATGAAAATTATGGTGAAGGTGCTGGTCATACTGCGATTGTAACTAACGGTAACTATGATGGTAATTATCTTCAATTTCAATCCTTAGACCAAAATTGGGAAGGTGGCGGTGAAGATAAAACCGAGGTTGCGCATAAGGTTGTTCATGATTATGAATCTGAATTGGTATTTATTAGACCACATTACAGTAAATAAATGTATAATTAAAAATTAATAATAAGTCAAAAACTGAAACATCATCTTCAATTTCAGTTTTAAAATATGTAAGCATTTTACTGTAAACGCTATAAGCATACAGGATGAGATGTGATTTTTATTTTGACGGGGCATTAAAATCTTATTTTTAAATTAGATTGATGTCCCGTATTTTTTGATTTTTAACTGAATATTGTGACGTTATTGGAGGAGTGTAAAAAACAAATTGTATAGTAATTTGTGGATTTTCTATTTAATTATGATGTTGCATATTATACAATACATTCAAAAGTATTTTTGAATGAGGTGTGTTATGCTACAAACTATTATTACAGCAATTATTTTGTACACAGCTACAGCGGTAGATTTATTAGTTATTTTATTAATATTTTTTGCTAGAGCTAATACAAAAAAAGAATATCGAGATATTTATATTGGCCAATATGTAGGTTCATTAGCATTAATTTTGATAAGTTTATTTTTAGCATTTGTATTAAACTATGTTCCTGAAAAATGGATTTTAGGTTTATTAGGCATAATCCCCATTTATTTAGGGGTTCGTGTAGCTATTTCTGGTGATTGTGAAGGTGAGGAGAGAGCTAAAAGAGAATTAAATGAAAAAGGGCTAAGTAAGCTCGTTGGTATTGTTGCGCTTGTAACCATAGCTAGTTGTGGCGCAGACAATGTTGGTTTATTTGTACCATACTTTGTAACTTTAAATACAGTAGAGCTGATAACTACATTAATCATATTTATTATTTTAATTTTGGTATTAGTATTTTCAGCACAACTTTTATCAAAAATCCCAGGCATAGGTGAAGTAATTGAACGATTTAACCGTTGGATTATGGCTGTAATATACATAGGGTTAGGATTATTCATTATAATTGAAAATGAGACAATACAAACTATTTATAATTTAATTATAAATTAAGGAAGTGGAAGAGATGGCTAATGATTATATTTGTGAAGTGCAGTGTGTGCATGAACAGAAAATTGAAAACGCACAGAATTTCATTGAAGAAGCTGCACCTAAGTCGCTATTAAGTATTTTTAGCAAGATTTCTGATGAGGCTAAAGTTAAAATTATACTTGGATTATTAAAAGAAAGTGAAATGTGTGTATGTGATATATCTGTATTATTAAATATGAGTATTGCAACTACATCACATCATTTAAGATTATTATATAAAAAAGGGGTACTTGATAAATACAAAGAAGGAAAAATGTCTTATTACTTTATAAAAGATGAACAAATAAAAACATTTTTTATGGATAATTTATAATGTTAGGTAACTAATAAATTAGTAAGTAGCATGAATAAGCATAAAGGAGTGTTTCAGCCAACGAATTATATTAATAAGTGGTCGATACACTTCTTTGTTATACAAGTTAAAAGTGTTTATTTAATTTTTCTTTCATCCACAGTATTTGATAATAGCATCAAATAACGTTGAACATTATCTGACGGTGTATCTTTAGGAAAAGCATGCGTAAATACATGACCTTTATATGTCTCAACTGTGTAACTAATGTTTATACTACCAATTTCATATTTAATAATTTTCATAATGTCCCCTTAAAATAGCTTTTAAAAATTTAGTTTGAGTATATACGTTTAAATAAAGCCACTATTTAACTATAAAATTAATATTCGCATAGAAATAGTATGTTTTGTTTAATTGTACTACATATAAACGCTTTTGCAACTATAAAGTGTACTATGTTTATATGTAGGCTGATAAGATTTAATTTTAAAGAAATCTTTTTTTGACCTATTTAATGAATTGTTGTAAATGTAGCTATAAAAAAAGACCACAATAATTAGAATTGTGATCTTACATAAATTATTATTACTTATTTAATTTATCGATAACGCTATTGACTTTGTCTTTAACGTTTTCAGTTACTTCTTTAGCTTTACCAGAAGCTTTATCTTCTTTACCTTCTTTTTCTAATGCTTTATTATCCATAACATTGCCTGCTGTTTCTTTTATGTTTCCCTTAACTTGTTCAAATTTACTTTCATCTGCCATGTTATTCACCTCAAAAATATTTTAGATTATTCTATAAATAATATACAAAATGATAAAATTTAAAACAATCAAAATGTATATAACTTGGTATATTTAAAAGGGATTACATATGGCAGAAATAACAAAGTTTATAATATGGAGAAAAAGTAATGGTGAACAGTCATATGTTACTTTAATAGAAAATTCATTGTTCACTATGGAAAAGGAGATTATGAATAAAAAACTATTCCTCCTAAACAAGAGAGTGACAATCATGCAATATGTGTTATAAAGGCATTTTGAGTAGTAAAACTGTATAAGATGTATGATTGAGAAATATTAGATATTATTTAAATAAATTATGACTTTATGCATCTAGTATTTTTTGAATTTCAGAATATTTTTGTGCATTTAATGTACCTAAAGGGCTTTGTTCAATTTCAAAAATTAGAAAATCATCAGTTGCATTAAAAGATGTTTTGATACTTTCACAGATTGTGTTTTTGTCTAAGTCGCTTTGCAAAAACCACAACCCACTATAAATAAATAGTGCTTTACCTAAAGAGTTTAATTGTGCAGGTAATTTTTCATATCCGTATGAAATGGAATTTAAATTATAAGATAATATATATTTTGACATTTATATCACGCTCCCATACAAGCATATCATTAACTGTAATTTAAAAGTTGTAGGAGCCTAGTATTAACTATATTTTTAGTTTTTATACTTCTACCTGTAATTTCAACAATATAGGTGTTATTCTGGTTTGTAAAAATGAAAATAAGGTAATAATATCTGTACAGATAATAGCAATATATATTTCATAAAAATAGGTTCTCCAATTAAAATATATGTTTAGTGGGAGAGTTAAAAAGGATACATTACAATGAGTGGACAATATCAAATTGAGCAGTTATGGAAACAACATAAATATGAGGTTCTATGGCACGATCAAAATAAATATAAAATGATTAGAGAACAGTTGAAATATGATACAACGATAGAAGAAATTGAAACTTTAATTAATGAAGCATTAAGTACTACACCAAGTACTGGGTCAATAATTAATGCATATGATCATATGTGGGGTTATTTTAAAAGAAAGTGTAGTTCATCAGAAAAAAGTTTACATAACTATTTAAAAGAAGCATTTAAAAAAGAAGAAGTTGATGAAATATATCTATTACAATTTTTAAAAAGCATGGCAAATTATTATGATGTAAACTACATTAAATCTTCAACAATAATACAAAAATTAAACTGACCTTATGCACAGGTTATAGTTAAATTTCAATTTAACAATTTATATAATAAAGGTTTGTCAATATTATCAGTTAAATCAATAAAATAATTTGATTGCCACCTTTGAGTTTTAATTGCAGTTTGATTTAATTTGTGTTCCCAAGTTGGATAAAGTCTCATTGCCATTTTTCCTTTTTTTGCTCCGTTAGCTATAATATTATGTTTAGCTAACACGTCTCTTGGAAATATAAATAACCCTTTATGACTGCCATCAATTACTGTAATAATTAATTTGTCACATGATTCATTATATGTAAAAGGCCTATTTTTATTATTGTTATCTTTAGTCCAAAATACTACAAAATAGCCTTGTTTATTTGGTGTTTTTTTAGCAATTCTACTTCTGCAATTTTGATTGTTAGCTTGAAAAGTGCAACTCTCATACTCCTCGTTAAAAAATTCTGTTTCCCAATTTTTAAGATTAATACTATTCGTAGATTTAAATATGGAGCTTATAAAGTCTATTGATTTATACATAACGTACCTTCTTCATTGAGTTTTGATTATTTTGAGTATACCAAATTCATTACTGTATAACTATTTTTAGGAGTACGAATCAATTAATATCTACAATAAACAGGAAAGTCATTATATAAAAAGATAAGTGTAAATTGATACAATAAGGGTAGACATAATGGCGAGTATAGAATTTATAAATCGAGGGGTGAACAAGATGCATTATATTAAATATTTAAATTCATCAGATAATACGAAATTGTATACTAAAATAAATGATGCTCCAGAAGCGAAGGCAAACATTATTATAGTACATGGATTAGCCGAACATTTAGATCGTTACGATATTTTAACGGCATATTTAAATGAAAATAACTTTAATGTTATAAGATACGACCAAAGAGGACATGGCAGGTCTGGAGGCGCACAAACTTATTACAGTAATATGTATGAAATTGTAGAAGATTTAACAGCTATAATAGAATACGTAAAAACTACTTTCGAAGGGAAAGTGTATCTAATTGGACATAGCATGGGTGGTTATACAGTAACTTTATTTGAAACGATTTATCCTGGTGCTGTAGATGGTGTAGTTACATCGGGTGCTTTAACAAGGTATAATAATAAATTATTCGGTAATCCTGATCCAAGCTTTTCATCAGACACTTATATTAAAAATGAATTAGGGGATGGTGTATGTTCTGATGCTGAAGTTATTAGAAAATATGAAATTGACCAATTAAACGCGAAACAGATATCTATGGGTCTGATTCGTACATTATTAGATGGCATCACTTATTTGAAAAATAATGCGGAGCGCTTTACTAACAATATTTTGATATTACATGGTAAAGAAGATGGATTAGTAAGTTACCATGATTCACTACAATTGTACCAAGAAATAGAATCTGAGCATAAATCTATTCATATTTATGATAGATTACAACATGAGATATTTAATGAATCGTCTTATAATTTAAGTATTTTCAAAGAAATTGTTGATTGGCTAGATAATGAAATACGTATTTCTAAAATTTAAAAAGTATCGTTACAATAAAAGTGTTTAACCAAACTAAACAAGTATCGTCATGTTTGTTATGAAAAAAATAAAGATTTACAATTGGTCTAGGAAAAAATGGTTGAAAGGAAAGATAATAATGAAGATAAAAACACTACACATGCAATATGAAGAAAGTTTTGAAGAATTTGATGAACGTGTTAACGAATTCTTACAATATGTAGATGAGAAGCAACACTGGGAATTAGTGAGTGTTACACCATCTGTAACAAATAGTATTGAAGGCGTTGATTACTTTATTACGATTGTCTACAAAAAATAGATAGTAATGATATGAGTTGCAATGTAATTGATAGAAATAGTTACTTTTAGTAATTAGAGCCTGTTATTAAAGTTGTTTGATAATATCATGTACAAGAAGAAAGGCTATGACATTTGCTATGTCATAGCCTTATTAACAATTTATTGTCCCTTAATTTATATTACATTCCGTTTAATGCAATTATGAAGTAAATGTTTCTCCTGAAACATTAAAATAGTCTGCTAGCATTGCAGCATCTTTTTCTGAAATTTTGCGATAGCCATTTTCCCAGTCCCATATTTGGCAATTTCTGATATCTGTCCCATAGCCATGATTCAAATCAATAGCTAGTTTGGATATGCTTAAATTAGATTTCTCGCGTAATTCGTTAAGAATTTTCACAATCGTTCACTCCTATAAATAGATAATACGAATACCACTTTTAATTGTAATATATGGGTACTATTATTACAAAATTTATGTTTTTTTATTTAAGTAATTTAAATAAAAAATTGTATATTTACATTTATTATTCATCTTGATATAGAAATGTGTAAATTCAATAGTTAATTGTAGTTATGTGTCAAAATTATCTAGTTTGGGAATGTATATATAATAAATAAATTAAGAAGAAGGAGATTTATAATGAAAATAATTGCTATGAGTATTTTTGTTAATAATCAAGATGAAGCAAAACAATTTTATACCGAAAAATTAGGATTTAAATTAAAGCATAACATTGAAATGGGGGGCGGCTTTAGATGGTTAACGGTTACTGAAGATCATTCTAATAACCCGGTTGAAATCGTTTTGGAACCTAATGAAAGTCCGATTGCCAAAAACTATCAAGACGGTTTATATGAAGCGGGTATACCGGTAACCATGTTTGGTGTAGATAACTTGGAGAAAGAACATGAAGTATTGTTAAATAAACGGGTCAAATTTTATACAGAACCCAAAGAGGTTGAAGGTGTGAAATATGCCATAATTGATGATACGTGTGGTAATTTAATTCAAATTGTTGAACAATAAAATATAAACTTTTAGTTAAAGTCATCATGAAAAGTGCAAATAATCTTATGCTATATGATTTCAGCTCGAATAAGAATTAAATATATTGTTTGTTATTAGATGGATTAATTTTGTCGATAGTGCTAGATTTATGCTATGTGTTCTCGTTTTAAGAGGATGGGGTAAATCTGGTACATTTTTATTTATTGGAGGAATATAGGATGGAGTTAGTTGTTAAGCACACAAAAGAAATGTCGAATATAGAATTGGTTAAAGTTTTCCAAGCTAGAGTCAATGTATTCATAGTTGAGCAAAATTGTACGTATCAAGAAGTAGATGAATTTGATTTAAATACTTTACATGTAATGCTTAAAAACGGAGAAGAAATCGTTGCATATAGTCGTATTAAAGAACATCCGTTTTATATTACTTTTGGTAGAGTGCTAGTAGTAGAAAAATATAGAAAAGCTAATTATGGTAGAAAAATTGTGAAAGCAACGTTAAATAAGATTAAAGAAAGCTATAAGCAAACGCAGATTCGAATATCTGGTCAAGCATACCTTAAATCATTTTACGAGTCATTTGGCTTTGAAAGTGTCTCAGACGTTTACTTAGAAGACAATATTCCTCATATAACCTTTCAAATGTATTTAGCTCGTTAATAACCTGATAATATAAAATGAAAATACGTGAAGTTGAAATCTAAAACAATGTTTAGGTTTCATATTCACGCATTTCGTATATGTTAATACGCTTAAAATGGTATATTCGAAACGTATTATTAAGTTGTTATCTCATTATATTATTACTGTTAATGTATTTTTAACTTATGCAGGTGTTTATTGTTTAATTGCCCCTTTCTTTAAACATGCACCTAATAAGTTTTTGCACTATACATTTTGTAGTAGTCTATAAAATGTAGTTGTTTATTTTTTCATTTTATCAATATCTTGAGACACCAGTGTTAATAGTTCTTCAGTTTCTTGGTCAGTTAATTCATCAGAACCTTTGATTCTTATAACTGATCCTTTGTCAGTCTTTACATGATAGACTGGTTCATCGTCCTTATAAACTTTACGTAGTACTTCCATTTCATCACCCTTTTTATTGAAACATTTCTATTTAATCTACTACCTAACTAAATAAAAATGCGTTGTAAATTATTACTACGAATAACGCTTATTTAATCACTCATTTCATTATAATGCTTTATATATAGGATAACTTTTTATTAATTTGTTTTCCAACAGTATGATTGAATTCATTTAATTTTTTTCTTAAACAGCAAATTATATATTATTAAAGAGATGGAAATGAATGTCTATCATCAATAAATACATCTAAGAAATTTAATATTAATTTAGTTATTTATGTTTTTATTAAATTACTTTGGGGTAGATATTAATAAGCACAAGAAGTCCTCCAAACTCTAGTGTGAATTATATTTTCGAGATTTGCGCCATTCTTAAGAGTGGCGCTTTTTTTGTAATTTAATCTCTAAGAAAATTTGAAGTGATTCTTTTATAAAATTATAAAAACTGTGAAAAAATCTTTAACTACAGATTCTTTCACAGTTAATCTAAGTGTCTTATGATATTAATTCCTTAAGAAGTGAATCTTTTATAGAAATGAAATTAGATAATGGGGAGGTATTAGACATAAGCAGTTATTAAATGCTCGAATATGAGGTCTGTTATTTATTCAATATTGCTCCTCAATTTATCATCCATTTCATTTGCTACATCAATCAACATTTGTTTTGTTTCGGCTTTGTTTAAAGAGGGATTAGCTTTAATTTTAATAATTAAACCTAGGTCAGTTTTTACATAATATAACAGACTGTCATTGTCAGTCACTTTTCTTAGTATTTGCATAAAATCACCTCAAATTTAGAAATTTCTCATGTATAGAGGGCTTAAAGGTTTAGTGAAATAATGGAATACAAAATCATTAGGAAAGAAAACTATATATCTATTTTATAGTAAAAATACACAAAATAACAATATTTGAATTGTGCCTAAAATAAGCAAAATAAAAAACCAACAAAATCTTAAGAGTTTGTCGGCGCTTTTGAATATATTCATAATTAACTTATTGTAATTTATAAATAGTTGAGTTTAAAATTGTTCGTTTGTTCGGTCCTCATCAACACTTTCGTCTTCATCATCGACTACAACTGTTAATAATGGTTTGATTAAAAATGCTGTGCCTAATACCCCTAATAAAACTAAAATAAATTTCTTCAAAACACCCACTCCTTAGTTTAATTTCAATATGAAACATAATAAATTCATATCCAAGCGTATTAAAATATTAACTTATACGAAGATTTTAAACCAAAAGGTCATATTTTACGATTGATATCTATTATAGCAAATGTTTTAGTTGCATGATATGTAATTGTTAATAAATAAAAAACTTTTTTTATACCTAGACCGTCGGATGTATTGGTTTAAAGATTCTACAGAAAACTTTATTTGATTAATCTAGGTATGATTTTTATATAAAAGATCTCTCCTACTAATTCAACCAACGTTTGTGTGATAATCACAGTTGTTGTAATCGTTACCCAGCTATCTGGTAATGAAAGGGCTAAAGGTAATACAACCAAAGCGTTTCTTGTACTTGAACTAAAGGCTAATGTTCTTAAAGTCGCAGTTTCTAATGCGAATAGTTTTCCTGATAGATATCCAATAAAAGGAGCGATAATTATAAATATGATATAGATTGGGAGAACAGTAACGACGATGTTTAAATCATGAGTGATTTTATGTATTTGAGATCCAATGACTGCAAAAAGTACAAAAGACATAAAAATTTCTGGAAGCCATCCAGTAATTTTTAACATTTTCTCAAAAGCCAAAGCATGTTTACTAAAATATTGTAGTAATGCAGAAACCATAAAGGGCAGAACGATAAAAATGATAAATGATTGAATAAATGGCGCTAAATCTCTGAAAGAAAAGGCGTTTTCGCTATTAAAGATAACAAAGTACAAGGGCAATAAGATGATTTGTAAAATAAATAAAATAGGTGTAGAAATCAACATATATTGTGCGTTGCCTTTGCCTAGCGAGGTGAAGACAATTACATAATCAATACAAGGTGTTAACAATACGAGCATTAAACCTATCAATATAGCAGGGGAAGTAATATTGAATAACTGAATTAAACCATATACGAAGATAGGGATGAGTATGAAATTTGATAAAATTAGGGCTATCATAAATTTGCCATTTAGCATGTTTTTACGTAATTTAAAAAAAGGAATCTGTGAAAACATACTAAACATTAAAATTCCAATAAAGAAAGGGATGACAGATTCAAGTAATTTAGTTAAATGGTCTGATGTTAATCCTATAATTATAGCAAGTAATATAACGGTAAAATATATGTAAATTTGGTAATTTTCAATTTTAGTTTTTAAATGTTGCATAGTTACCTCTCTTTAAAATATAAAAATAAATCCTCAAATATAATACTAACAATCATTATATAGAATTTTAATGATTGTTAGTTAAATTGCTATTAATTTATTATTTTTGCTTATCTTGAACACTAACTTTGTTTTCTACTTTTTCATTAGTTGAACTATCAACACTTAATAATAATGCACGGACGACTAATACACCAGATACGAGTAACAATAAATTTCTGAAGAATTTCATTCGAATCACTCACCCATCTTATATTAGATAAAATTAATAACTCACGCTATAAATATTATACCCGTTATTTACGTTAATAAGTGAAAATATAAATCTAATAATTCACTTTGATTTATGTTCAGCACACAGTATTTTAAATATCTTTAATTATTAAGTGTTTTTTTGATTCGTCGATTTCAATGAGTAACGATTTGCTGTTATTTTCTACTTTATAGTTTGTAACAGCTCCTTGTTCGATATCAAAAGATACCTGGCTTAAAATACCCATGGCGTAGTCATTTATAGGACTAACTATTGAAATGGACGTTTCATCCTCTTGGATAACAAACTGTTTTTGACTTTGATTAATAACTGTCCATTGTGGCAAGTAAGTTAAATTCAAAATGGTGCCTCCTTTTTAATTTTTATCGAGTTAAATCGAAATTAATTTCATTATAAATCATAAAACTGTAACACTACATCTAATATATTTAATCAAATTTCCATTAAAGTACAAAATACAGGGAATAAGAATTAAGTAAATAATGTTTTTATAGAGGTGAACCTATGAACATAGTTATTATTGTAATATTAAGTCTTATTTTCGCATTTTTAGCAACAATGCCATTTTTATTTATTAATACAAGATTACATGAAAATAAAAATTATGCCAAAGATGAAATATGTCATGAAAAGAGACGTACTTTCAAGCGCTTTATTTATTATTTTGTTTTAGCAATAGTAATATTAATCATTTACACTTTTCTTCAAGATTAAAAAGTGAAGTTTAAAAAATAAATAGAAAACGTAGCTTGATTTTAGCAAAAAAAGAACAGGACATAATCAAAATTGATTTCTGCCTTGTTCCTAATTTAAAGCAATATGGATTTATAGACCTGTGTTTAGTATTTTGCGCTGATTAATTTGTGTTAAGAAATAATATAGGGTGTTTTTCGAAGTATAGTTTTATAGATGCTTCTAAAAAATAAATTTTAAATTTATTTTTTAACTAAATATTAATGAGAATAGTATACCAACAACACCAAAAACAATTAGCATGACTGTAACACCTAGTAAAGATTCTTTAGCTTGTTGTGACCCTCTTACTTTGTATGCGATAAGTGCGCCTATACCACAAATTAAGAAAATTACCGATAACCAAAAAACGACCATGAAATGTAGATTCAAAATACTACACCTCCTTTTTATGTGTATGCATTTATAAAACTGTTAAATTTGTGCAAAATTTATGTGAATCTTAAAAAATTTAACTGTAGTTACATTTAATCTTATAGCATTATCATCTTATCACTAATTTACAATCTCATATAGGATGAATTTTAAAGTTTCACTTATTTAAAGAATGGATAATAAATAATAGCCTTTAATTATTTAAAGTATGAAAAGAGGAATAATAATGGAAGATTATAACAGTAACTTTACAAAGATTGAACAAAAGATAGAAGCATTAAAGTCAAAAAGTGTTAGTGAATTTGTTGAGTTATATAATCAAGTAGAAAATGATATAGTTGAACAAAAAAATATGATTCGCGAAGGATTAATGCCCAAAAATAAACAAGAAGATGAGAGAATTAGAGAAATCGCTGACAAAATTCATTTGCATATCCAAACTGGACTTGAAACTTATAAAAGTATAGATGACATGCTTAATTATTTAGAGCCAGCTTTTCAAAGAGGCAAAGTAGATAAAACTTATGGCCGTGCATTGGTACTCTTAGAAGAAAATACAATAATTGAACAAATTAAACACAAGTTTAAAGATGATAAGTATAACGTACAATTGATAATATTAGTTTTAGACAAGTTTATCGAATTAAGCATTGAAATTATGCCTAATAGTTATTCAAAGATTTTGGAGTTAGAACAAACTTATTTCAAAGTATATTATGATAATATGTAATATTATTTAATTTATTAAATAGTTTAATGTATAATGGAGTCAATATAAATTAAGTAAGGAGACAAAAATATGAATGAAGTAAATAAAGTTATTTACATTGTTTTAGCTGTTTTTTTAGGTAGCTTTGGAATTCATAAATTTTATGCTAGAAAAACTGGAATGGGCTTATTATTCTTGGTTTTTTGTTGGACCGGAATTCCACAAATTTTAGCTATTATAGGTGCAATATTAACATTATTTAAACCAGCAGATCAAAATGGTAACGTGTTAGTATAAGCAAAATTAAGAAGTATATGCATGTGAGCTGTAAAGCAATCTATCGTTTTAGATTACTTTACAGCTCTTTTTGTTTGAATGGTAATGTATATGTTCATAGCGAGTAGTTTTGGTAAGCGATAAAACAGTACAAAAAGGAGATATTAATTGAAAAAATATTAGTATTAATTCATTTATGCATATAGAAAAATTTGCTAGTTGAAGCAACTGCTAAATTATATAAAGAGAATAGTGATAAGAAATTTTATTACTTTTTGTAATGTTATAGTTAGTTCATTTATTTTATTAGACACGTTGAAAAGGTAGGCGCTTTATACAGTTATGTTATATAAATACGCCTACCTTTAGTTGAATTTATGGAATTAACATTAAATTAAAAAAACTTTGTAAATTTTACAATTCAAATTAAATATTGTTATGGCAGTATTTAATTTAAAAACATTTAAATTTATAAATGTATCGTGATAGACAAAACATTATTATTTGTTATGATTAAACAAACGCTCACACATTGAAAAGACGGTAACGATTAAAATATAGATAATCGAGGTAATGCTTATGACATTTTATGATTTTGTAATCGGTTTTATAGAAGATGATACACCGCTCGGTCAACTTGCGCATAATATTATAGGCGACAAAAATTTTCCGAAAAATGAAACAAGTTTTATTGCATTAAATTCGTATTTCTATAGTAATTATTTTGATCATGAAGTTTTAGCTTCTGCAAAACGAGCATTAAGTTTATATCGAAATAATATAGAGTTAGCTAACTAATACTTTAATTGTCATAATACCAATTTTGTTTTTCTAAAGCAGCTTTTATATCTGTTGTTTTAAAATTAATCTCGTTGTTTCTAATAGAAAAAGGTTCAATGATATTTTGTGCCATCCAAGAATTAATGAGTTCTTTTGGCAATCCATCTAATTCCATGTCACTTTTGCTTAGTACAAAGCATTCCCAATCAAGTGAAACTTTAGAAGGATTGATATAATTACATTCATTAATTTGATTCATAAAAAACACTCCTCAATATTGTAAATCCGACGTTAACTTTTACCCATGTAAAACATAAATCAAACGGTTTGCATAATATAAATTTATTTCTTCTAAAGTATTTTATTTGTTATCTAAGTTTGTAATAGAATATTATATTTTAAAAAGTTGCAATGGGGCATGCAGGACAAACTAACATGAATATGGAATGACAAAAATTATGATCTTCCATAATGATACTATTTACCAAAAATGGGGCTATGTCATCTATCTTTTTTAGATAGGTAACATAGCCCTCATGTTATAATTTATTTTAAAAATTTAATATATTGCTACCACGGTATAATTCCTAAAATACACGCCACAAGTATCATAAATAAACTAGATCCTACTGCCCATTTTATAACGATTCTTTGATTTTGTCCGTATTCTATATCAAGCATGCCGACTAGTAAATAACCAGCAGCATATAAAGGACTGAGCACATGTAATGGTTGGCCTAATACGGACGCTCTTGCCATATCAACTTTTGAAATGCCAAATTGTTGTGCAGACTCAGCAAGAATAGGTAGTACACCGTAATAAAATGGATCGTTTGCCATGAAGTATGTAAATGGCCCACTTAATATAGCGGTTATTAATGCAAAGTGATCACCCATAGCATCAGGAATAATGTTAACTAAGGTATTGGCCATTTCGTTAACCATTTTAGTACCGTTCATTACGCCTGTAAAAATACCCGAGGCAAATACTAAACTGATAACTGATAGGACGTCTCCTGCATGTTTTTTTACCACTGAATTTTGAATACTAAGATTTGGATAATTTAATAAAATCGCTACTCCAAACCAAAGCATGAACATTACTGGAATGGGTAATATACCAATTACCAAACAGACAATAAGTGAAATGGTAAGTATTGCGTTTGGTATAAGCATCTTTGGTCTTTTTAACAATGAGTCTTCAGTTGAAATTTCTGGTTTAATGTCATTTAAATCTATATCGGTATAAGAAGTAATATGTTTTTTGGCACGCTTTCCTAGTATGAATGCAACAACGAAAGCAAAAACAATACCTGCTACCATTGCAGGTATGATAGGAATAAATACCTCTTCAGTTGTTACTTGCAATGAGGAAATAGCTCGTGCTGTCGGTCCGCCCCAAGGTAACATATTCATAACGCCAATGGATAATAATGCGAGTGTTGATAATGTATACAAGCTCATACCAATTTTCTTATAAAGTGGCATCATTGCAGTAACTGTGATGATAAATGTAGTTGTGCCATCTCCATCTAATGCTACCATTGAAGCTAAGATTACAGTACCAAATGTAATTTTAACTGGATCCCCTTTGACCACTTTAATGATTTGGTTGATTACAGGCTCAAATAAACCTGCATCTATCATGACACCGAAGTAGAGAATAGCGAATGTAAGCATAATCCCTGTCGGTGCAACTGTTTCTATTCCTTCGAGCATAAATTTGCCTAGCCCAGCATAGAAGCCGCCAAGCAAAGCGAAAATAGTTGGTAAAACAATTAAAGCTGTTAATGCAGACATCTTGCGTGTCATGATTAATATCATAAAGATAATAATCATGATAAAACCTAATAGTGCTAAATTCATAGTGTTCCCCCCCTTATTTTTTATATTATATCTTTTTCAGAAAATTTGTAAAATTAAAAATGTGTAAATTTATATTTATTACATTAGCAAACTATAAAAAGCTTTATGATTACAAACAAAGTAATCATAAAGCTTTTATAAATAAATTAGGGATATTTATTAGTATTATAAAAAACCAATTACAAAAGGTTTCCATAATGGATAGCTTAATAAAATGAATGAAAAGATGGAGACACATAATGCAAATAAATTTGCAATACGGTCGCCACGTATTGCTGCATATATATTAATTAATATAACGCCTAAGATAAATAGTCCACCTGCTATTATTGGCAAGTTACCCTCTAAAACTTTATTAACTACTAATAGTGGGGTAGCAAGTGTAATTAATGACAAGAACAATGATAATAATGTTGTAGCATATTTCAAAATGTTCAGCCCTCTCTTAAATAATAAGATGAATAGAATATTTATTAATAAAATAGCACTTAACAAAAATAATATTTGTTTAGCAATATAATTGCAAGTCATTTTTAAGATAAGTGAATCAGTTTCATATTAATTATGAACTTTGAAATAAAACACAATTTATCACCTTGCATTTAAAATTAAATATGAAATAGAAAAATTTAGTTACCCTATGTCAACAATTTAGTGATTACTGCTATTAAACAAATAAGTCACTGTCATTACCGTCGAAACGATAAATAAGCCAGTGTTCATCTACATAATAATCATCATATTTTCTAGCATGCTGTTCTAGCACAAGTGTTTCAAAATTTAAGTTACTAAAAAAGACTTTACCACTAATGTTATTTGAAATAAGTGAAGTCATCAATATTTCAATTTCTTTTTCGTTACAAATTTCAAATATCTGGCGCATAAGCATTTTTGAAATTTGTTCTTTAGAATTTTGATCTACATTTTTAATGCACATATTTTCTAAGGTTGCTTTATGAGACAAGCTATAGGTTTGATGATGAATTAATGTAACAGCGCCAATAAGTATATCCTGTTCAAAAGCGCCAAGAACGATACAATCTGTTGAGTCTGTGGATAGTAACTTGTGTAAATCTGTATCATTTAAGCATTTCTCGTTTTGTAATTTCCACGCTAATACTTCGAGTTCTTTATTAATGCCTTGCAGTAACAAGGATTTATAAATAGAAAAATCTTCAGTTGTTAAATAGCGAATTTGCGTCATTCAATGCCTCCTAACCTCTGCAAAGTATTTTTTATAATGGATGAATAGTTCTCGTTTACCAATTTAATTATAATATTAAAGGAAATAATTTATTTGAGCAATACCATCTTTAATTTTTTACAAAAATATGTGGACATTTTCAATTCAGTATGTAAAAGAATAACTTTTTATAAACTTTAAAATACATCTTAATATATATTTTAAGTAAATAATAGAGATATGATAATTATGGTATAATATAGCAAGACGCATAAATGTGAATGGAGGCATAAATTGTGGGAGCTTTAATAACTATTATAGTTTCACTGGTAGTGCTAATCCTGATTTCTTTTGCAGTGTTGGTTGCTTACATCTTATTTCACAGTAAAGATGAAGGGAACAATTAATTAAACATTCATTAAGTATTAAAACATCTAGATTGCACACCAGGAATTAAAAGACAAAAAAATCCCCCCGAAAAGTTTCAATTAAGAATTTTTCGGGGGAGTATATTAGTCAACAACTGCTACATTTAAGTCAACATCGATGTTGCCGCGTGTAGCTTTTGAGTATGGACAAAATTCGTGTGCATCTTGTAAATATTTCTCAGCTTCTTCTTGAGATAATACATTTTTGACTTTTGCATCAATTGAGACACTTAATTTAGGACTTTCAGCTTCTGGGTCATCTTCTAAACGTACTGTTAAAGTAACTTCTGGCTCAGCGCCTCTCACTTTGTTTTGTTTTAAGATTAAATCAAATGCGCCATTAAAACATGAAGCATAACCTGCTGCAAACAATTGCTCAGGGTTTGTACCTTTTTCAGCATCAGCTTGAGCTGGTGGTACAACTGCTACATCAATTGCTTTATCGTCAGTTTGAACGTGACCATTACGTCCGCCTGTATTTGTTGCTTTCGTTTCATAATTTACTGCCATTTTATGACCTCCTTAAAAACTTCTAATTCATGTTTACCCAAGAAAAATGTTTTAAATCATTTCACAGAGTAATTTATATGTTTTTTAATTGTATTATTTTTAGAAATTGTTATACAATAATTTAAATATTACTAATAAAAGGAAGTTTAAACATGGCCAAAGTTGATATAGCTGTTACAATTGCACCTAAACGCGAACTCGCACAACATACAATTGAGGATTTAAAACAATATCAAGACGCCATAGATATTATAGAACTAAGAATAGATCAGTGGTCAGATTTTGATGAAGCATCTGTAGCAAAAATTGCTGAAGATATATACAATCTAAACTTAAATAAAAAATTGTTAGTAACCTATCGAACAAAGAGTCAAGGAGGAGAAGGTCAATTAGCAAATGATAGATACTTGAATGTGCTAGAGACAATAATCCTATTAGATTATGTTGATATGATAGATATTGAATATGAAGAAGGGACGCCTATAGAAAAATATCAAACATTGATAGAATCAGCTCATCGTGAAAATCTTGAAGTTGTATTATCGCAACATAACTTTAAGAAAACACCTAAATTGGAAGTATTAAAACGTTTATATTATAAAATGCATCAACTTGAACCAGATTATTTAAAAGTAGCAGTTATGCCTCATGATAAACAAGATGTTCTAAATCTATTAAATGCAATGTCTGAGACTGCAGACACAGTTTCGCAACAAGTTGTTGGTATAGCGATGTCTAAGCTTGGATTAATTTCAAGAACTGCTCAGGGATTGTTTGGAGGCTCGGTTTCGTATGGCTGCTTAGACGATCCAAAAGCACCCGGTCAAATTCATGTTGAAAAATTAAAACAACAAATTAAATTATACGAGTAGTTTGAAAATAGTGGTCGCCTGATTTATAATTGAAAATAATTATCACTAACGAAAGGGCGATAATCAATGGAACTACAAGATGCAATTGCACATCGTAGAAGTATTAAAGTTTTTAAAAGAGATATGACTATAGATGATAACGCTCTATATCAAGCGATACAGCAAGCGACAGATGCTCCTAATCATGGCATGAGAGAGCCGTGGAGAGTGGTTCATATTGCTAAAGATCGCTTAGGTCCTATGAGTAAACAACTCTCAGAGGTTGCATTCCCTAACTTAGATAAAAAACAAGAAAATCATTATGATACTGTTACAAATCTTGGTGGCATGCTTGCCTTAATTCTAAAAAGAGATCCAAGACAACGAGAAGATTTAGAGAATCATATGGCATTTGGGGCTTTTGCTCAAAACTTAATGCTATTATTACATGAAGCGGGTATTGGTACATGTTGGAAATCACCGACATATATATTCACTCCTGAAATAAGATCAATATTTAATGTGAAAGATGATGAACAACTTGTAGGTTTCTTGTATCTCACAGATTTACAGGATGAAATGCCACATAGAAAGCGTCATACGGATCAAGTGATAGAAAAGTTTTAAAGTGATTTTAGAATGGGCGTTCGAAATCAAAAGTAAAATTTGACTTCGAATGCTCATTCTTAATTTTTATAATGATGTACGTAAATATTAAAAAGTTGCGTTGGTATCTCTTGGAAAGATGATTACGGCTAATTGGAGGACTTTATCTGAGTTAAAGTTGATGTTCATACATAAATCTCCCTAACTTAAAACTGATTGTCTGAGCTAAAGCTCAGGCATAAGAACCACTAACTCAATAAATTGAGAAGTGGCTCTATAAAGAAGTGGCTCTATAAAGCAGAGGTGCTTTAAAAATGCTACACTACAATGATTAGGGCTGGAACAATTCATTTGTCCCAGCCCATCAAAATGAGATGAAATATCTCATTTATTAATCGATTATTTAAATGTTTCAGCTAAAAATGCTTCTACTTGCTCTGGTGATTTCGCATTAGCTGAGTGTAAGTGAGCTAATTTTTCTCCGTTTTTAAATACTAGTAAGCTTGGTATACCCATCACATCGTTGTCGGCTGCAACGTCCTCAAGTTCGTCACGATTAACTGTAAACCAGTCGTAATCATTGTATTTTTCTTGGATAGGGTCAATCCACATATCCATTGCTTTACAGTCAGGACACCAGCCAGCTTCGAATTTTACAATAACAGGGTTATCACTCTGTACAGTTTCTTTAAATGCATCATTTGTATTAATAGGTTTCATAATTTTCTCCTTTTTAAAAATATAATTAAGCTTATTATAACGGACATTTTAAAGTTATAAAAAAAATTAGCTTATTTATTAGAGCGTTTTGGCAATAAATTTGATATATTAATGTTAACTAGTTATAGGAGGTACAGAATAATGATAAAATTTTACCAATATCCTAATTGTACTACTTGTAAAAAAGCGGCGAAATTTTTACAAGACTACGGTGTGAGCTTTGAACCAATCGATATAGTGCAGCATACGCCCACTAAAAACGAGTTTAAAGAAATTTTAGAGATGACAGATATCGATATAAATAAACTCTTTAATACGCACGGCGCTAAATATCGTGAATTAGGTCTTAAAGACAAAATGAGTGACCTTACTGATGATGAAAAGTTAGATTTATTATCAACAAATGGTATGTTGGTCAAAAGACCATTAGCTATTTCTGGGGACAAAGTTACAGTTGGTTTTAAAGAAGATCAATATAAAGCAACATGGTTATCTTAATTCCTCTCATGGAAATAGAGCAATCTCTGTAAGTTAAAATGATAAGTTGTGTTTGTAAACGCTTCATCTATTGTTGTGAAAACATTATAATAATATTAATATGCTAAGAAATAGTTGATTGTATGGTATGCATATGGCATCATTAATATGTAAAATCATTTAGGAGGGGATTCTTGTGGCAGTACCGAGTGAATTAAAATATTCTAAAGAACATGAATGGGTAAAAGTTGAAGGTAATACAGTAACAATTGGTATCACTGAATACGCTCAAGGTGAACTTGGCGATATCGTATTCGTTGAATTACCAGAAGTTGATGACGAAATTAATGAAGGCGACACTTTTGGTAGTGTTGAATCCGTAAAAACAGTTTCAGAACTATATGCACCTGTATCAGGTAAAGTAGTTGAATCTAACGATGAGTTAGAAGATAGCCCAGAATTCGTAAATGAATCACCATACGAAAAAGCTTGGATGGTTAAAGTTGAACTAAGTGACGAAAGTCAATTAGATGAATTATTAACAGCTGAGCAATATTCAGAAATGATTGGCGAATAATATAACACTGAACTCCATGATATAACTGTCTTGGAGTTTTTTCATATCATTGAGGACTATTGGAGCGTTAGTAATTTTATAAGTCTAACGAGTTCACCTCAACTTTGAAAAATGATAAATTATGTTTGTAATAATAAGAAATATTTAAACTATGTAAATTATGTTTATTGTCACCAAGGATTGTGAAGAACTAAGTAGAAAAGATTTACTATCAACATTTAGAGGGTGGATGTCATGACGATACTGAACCAAGTAATTGTTGTCGAAGGAAAGTCAGACAAGAAGCGTGTCAAACAAGTGATTGATCAACCTATAGAAATTATCTGCACGAATGGTACAATGGGTGTAGATAAATTAGATGAAATGATCGATACTTTATATGACAAACAAGTGTATATTCTTGTGGATTCGGATGATGAAGGTGAAAGAATACGAAAATGGTTCAAACGCTATTTAAGTGAAAGTAGACATATAAGAGTAGATAAACAATATTGTGAAGTTGCTCGTTGTCCTAAACCATATTTATCTAGAGTACTAGAAAAACATGGCTTTATAGTAAAGGATGAGGAAAAGGTGGCGAAAGCAAGATTGGATTATATAGCTGAGAGGGTAAGTTTATTAACATGAATGTAACAAGTGAACAACGTGTTGACGTCAATAAATATATAAACGAAGATAAGTATCTTATCTTTGGCTACACACCAACATGTGGCACATGTAAGGTTTCTGAACGAATGCTAGATATTGCTAATGATATTTTGCAATTACCTACAATAAAAATGGACTTAAATTTTCATCCTGATTTTAGCCAATCATATGAAATTCAATCTGTACCAGTTTTATTAGTAATGTCAAAAGGTGAAGAGCAAAAAAGGATTTATGCATTTCAATCGGTGCCTTATTTGTTAGAAAATTTGAAATAGTTATTGACGAAATATTAGTACAATGGTAGGATTAAAAATAATTAAATAATGAAACTCTTATCACGAGAGGTGGAGGGATGTGCCCTATGAAGCCCGGCAACCGTCTTTAAAAGAAATGGTGCCAATTCACATAAAGTTTTAAAACTTTAGAAGATGAGAGAAGCGATTTTGCTTTCTCTATACTTCGGTGAACATAGAGGAAGCATTTTTTAATTGAAGGATTAGCAACACAAGGAGGAAACAGAATGATTGAGTTAAATCAAATAGTCAAAAAGTACAAAACGAAAAAACAGGACGTACTGGCTGTAGATCATGTTGATTTAAGTATTCAATCAGGCTCGATTTTTGGAGTAGTTGGTTTTTCAGGTGCGGGGAAAAGTACTTTAATTAGACTTCTAAATAACCTCGAACAACCGACTTCAGGAGACGTCATTATCGATGGAGATACAATTGGTAAGCTATCAAAATCACAGTTAAGAAAAAAGCGTCAAAAAGTGAGCATGATATTTCAACATTTTAATTTACTATGGTCTCGTACTGTATTAAATAATATTACATTTCCATTGGAAATAGCGGGCGTGCCTCGCCGTGAAGCAAAACAACGGGCAAAAGAATTAGTAGAACTTGTTGGGCTGAAAGGTAGAGAAAGTGCATATCCTTCAGAGCTATCAGGCGGTCAAAAACAACGTGTCGGCATTGCGCGAGCGTTAGCAAACGAACCAACTGTATTGCTTTGTGATGAAGCGACAAGTGCATTGGATCCTCAAACAACAGATGAAATTTTAGAATTATTATTGAAAATTAAAGAAGAAAGAAATTTAACAATCGTGATTATTACGCATGAAATGCATGTTATTAGACGCATATGTGATGAAGTGGCTGTTATGGAAAACGGTCGTGTGATTGAACAAGGTCAAGTTTCCACAGTCTTTGAAAATCCACAACATGCAGTTACAAAACGTTTTGTTAAAGATGATTTAAATGATGATTTTGATGAATCTATTAGTGACTTAGTCTCACTTAATAAAGATGATTATGTTGTACGTTTGAATTTCACAGGGAATAATGCCACGGAACCTCTCGTGTCGTACATAACAAAAACGCATAATATCGATGTGAACATATTAGAAGCTAATATTAAACATACAAAAGATGGTTCGCTTGGCTTCTTAGTGATTCAATTGAGCGATGTAAATTCAGAAAAATTCGAAAAGTTCAAAAGTGATTTAGAAGCACAACATGTGTCAGTGGAGGTGTTAAGACATGGGTAATTCATTGAGTGACATCCTCCGCGAGATGTTTACAATGCCAAACGTCAGTTGGGACGAAGTTTGGTTAGCGACATACGAAACAATTTATATGACAGTTATTTCGACAATTTTTGCCTTTATATTAGGCTTAATATTAGGTGTATTGCTCTTTTTATCAGCAAAAAGTAAATCACCTATAGCGAGGGTTTTCTATACGGTTGTTTCATTTATAGTTAACTTGTTTAGAGCGATACCATTTATTATTTTAATCTTATTATTAATTCCATTTACAAGTTTAGTATTAGGCACGATTAGTGGTCCAACTGGAGCATTACCAGCTTTAATTATTAGTGCGGCTCCATTCTATGCCAGACTTGTAGAAATTGCATTTAAAGAGATTGATAAAGGTGTTATTGAAGCGGCTTGGTCAATGGGTGCTACTACTTGGACTGTAGTCAAAAAAGTACTTTTACCTGAAGCGATGCCAGCGTTAATTTCAGGTATTACTGTTACAGCGATTGCTTTAGTAGGTTCTACTGCAGTGGCCGGTGTTATCGGTGCCGGTGGTTTAGGTAACCTAGCTTATTTAACAGGTTTCACTAGAAATCAAAATGACGTTATTTTTGTTTCAACAATTTTAATCCTTATTATAGTGTTCATCATTCAATTTATTGGTGATTGGGCTACTAATAAAATTGATAAGAGATAATCTTAAAAAGGGGGACTTTTTATATGAAAAAATTATTTAGTTTAGCTTCTGTGATTGTATTAGCGCTTGTTTTAGCAGCTTGTGGGAATAGTGGAGGTAGTGAAGATAAAAAAATTACAGTAGGTGCTTCTCCAGCCCCTCACGCTGAAATTTTAGAAAAAGCCAAGCCATTATTAAAAGATAAAGGCTATGATTTAAAAATTAAAACAATCAACGATTATACAACACCGAATAAATTATTAGATAAAGGTGAATTAGACGCAAACTTTTTCCAACATACGCCTTATTTAAAAACTGAGAAAAAAGATAAAGGATATAAAGTAGAATCAGCAGGTAATGTTCATTTAGAACCAATGGCTGTTTATTCTAAAAAGTATAAGAGTCTAAAAGATTTACCAAAAGGTGCCACAGTTTATGTTTCTAATAATCCAGCTGAAGAAGGCCGTTTCTTAAAATTCTTCCAAGATGCAGGGTTAATTAAAATAAAAGATGGCGTGAAGATTGAAGATGCTAAATTTGATGATATCGTAGAAAACAAAAAAGATATCAAATTTAATAATAAACAATCTGCAGAATACTTACCGAAAATTTATCAAAATGAAGATGCGGATGCTGTCATTATCAACTCTAATTTTGCAATCGATCAAAAATTAAGTCCTAAAGATGATTCTATTGTATTAGAGAAAGCTAAAGACAATCCTTATGCCAATTTAATTGCTGTTAAAGAAGGACATAAAGATGATAAAAAAATCAAAGCATTGTTGGAAGTATTACAATCTAAAGAAATTAAAGATGAAATCAATAAAAAATATGATGGTGCCGTAGTACCAGCTAAATAATAGCGAAATATTTATTATCCTCTTTAGCGTAATGGCTAAAGGGGATTTTTGTATGAACTTTGTCAAAGAACCTGTAAAAATAAAAAAGCACTAACTATTCATTAGGATGAGTAGTTAGTGCTTTTTTGAGATTTTGAGTGTTTAGTAGAGGTGTTTAAGTTATATCCCTAATTAATTAAACTATTTAAAAAAGACAACAATTTTAGTTTTATCTACTTTATTACGTGTTATCATTGGATTATCAACAATATTGAATAGATGCCGTTTTGATACTTGAGCTATTTCCAGATTATAGATATTTTTTAATAGTTTAATTTTACAATTAGCACAGTTATCTAAATTAAAATATGAATGAATCAGTGCATTGAATTTTAAATGGTAACTACAAATATCTTGAATTAAAATTTAAATTAGTGGTTTTATTAAAACGCATCTTATTAATAAATTACTTTTAAATATTAAGGAGTGGATTGAAATGAGTCTAAAAGAAATGTGGGATTACTTATTAAATAAAAAGTGGCGTACTAATGATGTATTGACGATTATAGCCTGTATGTTTGTTGTAAGTATGGTTACAACGCCATTGGTTGGGGTGCCAGTTGGTGCTATCGTCTATTTACTTTGGTTTGATAAAAATTACAAAAAATAGGTTGAAATTAATGAGTATTTAGATTTAATAGTAACGGAAAATGTAATAAAGTATTTCCTATTAGTTAAGTTTGAATTGAACAATTCTAAGGTGTAAAATATAATTAAGTTTCAATTAATATATTTGCTAAGTTAGATGTTCAAGGTACTACTGTTACTTTGAATATTTAATGTTATTAGTTTCAAATTGTTAATTTTAACTGTAATGGGAGAGCTTAAAATAATTAGAGGCATGAATCTTCTTAAATCTCTATTTATGGATATATTATATGAATGAAATATCATTTTCGCTATTGATATTTATCATTATTAAACCCGACAATTATGTTATATGCATTTTCATTGCAGTCATAGATGAAAACGTATATAAGTTTTGTGTCGGGTTTTATTTGTGATACTTCATTTGAAAAATTGAATAAAACTTCCCATGAGCTAGAGTTACGGAGATCAATTTTTTACAATAATCATTTTGCTATATAAATATAATGTGCACAAAGATATTTAGCAGTAATTTTAGTATTTCTTCCTGAAATTTTAACAACAACTATAGATAGTTAAATACATAAAAAACCGAGACATAATTAATGTCTCGGAATCTTTTGTACTTATTTGATTATTAAGATTGATCATATTCGTCTTTAATATCACCGACAATATTTTCTAAGATATTTTCCATTGTGATAATACCAAGCGGGTTTTGATGTTCGTCTTCCACTAGAGCGATATGAATTTGGTGTGATTTCATTTGCTCTAAGACTTGATGATATTTTGAATTTAATTTGATCTTAAGAATCCTATGAGTAATATCCTTAAGCGAGTTTATATCATTACTTAATAGATCTTTTGCATGTATATAACCTACAATTTGTGTAGTGTTGTCTTTAATTACAGGAAATCTTGTGTAGTTTGCATTACTTACATAGGCTTTAGTTTCGTCAATATTACTATTGATATCAACAACTGAGACTTTTTCAAGTGGCAAGTATCCGTCTGCAATTTTCATTTCATCAAACGCGAAAGCACGATTAATATGTGTTAACTCATTCTCTGAAATTTCTCCACCTTCATGACTTTCTTTAATTAATAGTTTTAATTCTTCTTCTGAATGATATAATTCACTTTCTTTAGCAGGTTGCATGCCAAACATTTTTAAAATTAATCTTGCTGAGCCGTTAAGAATGTAAATAAATGGATAAAATAATTTGTAAAACATGATAATTGGCTTAGCGATTAGCAATGTGATTTGTTCGGCTTTTTGAATTGCAATTGTTTTAGGTGCCATTTCACCGACAACCACGTGTAAATAAGTTGCAATTACAAACGCACTAATTAATGTGAATATATGAATCATTGTTTCGGAAAGGCCTAAACTACTAAAAATAGGGTGTAATAAAAACTCAAAGGTAGATTCACCGACCATACCAATACCTAAGGCTGTAATGGTAATACCAAGTTGACAAGCAGCTAAATATTCATCTAAATGAGATACTACTTTTTGTGCGGCAACTGCTTTTTTATTGTCTCCTTTCGCAAGTGAGTTAATCCTAGATGTTCGAACTTTAACGATTGCGAATTCTGTCGCCACAAAGAATGCGGTTAACACCAATAATAAAATAAATATAATTAAACTAATAAAGGTTCCCAAAAATTAATTAATTCCTCCGATATGTTGTTATTCAATCATTTCTGATTGGTATTCTATTATATAAAAAGTATGAGTTCATAGCTAGTGTAAAGAATCACTTTATGTGAAATAACGTGTTAAACGATAAATTGAATGACTATGAGTTTAATTTGTAGTCAAATATGATACAAATTAAAAATCATTAGTCATCTGCTGTAATTTTTCCTAGTTTATAACTAATAACAAATCCTAATATAAGTGTGATGATTGAAATTATCCAAGTTATAAATGTACCAGGTAGCCCTGGGAACACGGCGTAAAGTGAGCCAACTACAAAACCTATAATAAGAGCGTATGTGAGAAAGGTATAATAGGATAGTAGATACTGAATTAATTTACTTGAGAATAAAAATCCGCAAATAACACCCAAACCTACAGTTAATAAAACAGGTATTGTCGCAAAGTTTAAAGACATGAATTCTGAAATAGCAAACATTACTGTGCCATAAACGCCAAAGACGAGTAACATGAATGAACCTGAAATGCCAGGTAATAACATGGCACTAGAAGCACACATACCTGCTATAAAATATTTGATTATTAAACCAGAATTTAATGATAAAGTTTCACCAGCGTGCTTATCTCCGTTATTGAGTAATGTAATAACTACAATAATAACGATACCTAATAACAATAATATATAATGCTGTATACTAAACGTTTGCTTGAATTTAGACGTTTTCAATAGGTAAGGAATAATTCCCCCGATAAGCCCAACAAAAAAGAACATTGATGGTACTGTGTGTGTACTGAGTAAGTAATTAATGAGTTTACTTAATACTCCAATTGCGATAACCATACCCAGACCAATAGGAATTAAGAACTTCAGACTTTCCCAAAATCGTTTTGAAAAAATCCCACTAATGGAACGTATGAAATCATCATAGATACCTAGCAACAATGCAATTGTTCCGCCGCTTACTCCGGGGACTAAATCAGTCGTACCCATTGCAAAACCTTTCCATAAATTAGACCATTTAATTTTTGACATATCTTTCTCCTTTTTTAATAATGTAGTAATGATATTAGCATAAAAAAGTGAAATACAATATTATAAACACAAAGAAACTAAATGATGTAGATACCATATTTATAATGTGAATTAATATGAAAAAGAGCGTTTAATGTATTGAGAACGTTAAGGATGCTTTTATCATTTACAGAAATCATAGTAATATTATCGAAAATTATTGTGTTTTAATAACGATTTTAATTTAGCACTAGAAAAGGTTTATATTCATATATAACTACGTTATAATTAGATGATGTAAGAAGTGCTCAGTCTTTTGACTGCAGATTAAAATTATTATAAACTAGATAGGAAAAACATATCATATAATACGGAGGGAATATGTATGCCATCAACATTAGAAATTAAAGACCTACATGTGTCTATAGAAGATAAAGAGATTCTAAAGGGTGTTAACTTAACAATTAACACAGGTGAAATACACGCAGTTATGGGACCAAATGGTACTGGTAAATCAACATTATCATCAGCAATCATGGGTCACCCAAGCTTTGAAGTAACAAAAGGGGAAGTAATCTTAGACGGCGTTAATATCTTAGAATTAGAAGTTGACGAACGTGCAAAAGCTGGTCTTTTCTTAGCAATGCAATATCCATCAGAAATTACTGGTGTAACAAATGCAGACTTCATGCGTTCAGCAATAAATGCTAAACGTGAAGAAGGTGAAGAAATCAATTTAATGCAATTTATCAAAAAACTTGATAAAGAAATGGATTACTTAGATATCGATCAAGATATGGCACAACGTTACTTAAATGAAGGTTTCTCTGGCGGTGAGAAGAAACGTAATGAAATTCTTCAATTAATGATGTTAGAACCAAAATTCGCTATTTTAGATGAAATTGACTCAGGTTTAGATATTGATGCATTAAAAGTTGTTTCTAAAGGGATCAACCAAATGCGTGGAGACGAATTTGGCTCATTAATTATCACGCACTATCAACGTCTATTAAATTACATTACGCCTGATCATGTTCACGTTATGTATGGTGGTAAAGTAGTTACTTCTGGTGGTCCAGAATTAGCTAAGCGTCTTGAAGAAGAAGGTTACGAATGGGTTAAAGAAGAGTATGGTGCTACAGAATAAGTCTCAACTCATATTAAACATATTAATTTAGATGAAGATTTAAGGTCTTGATTTATACCGATGAATTAAATCATACAATCATCAAATGGGAGGAAAAAAGTATGACGACTGAAACTTTGAACATTTCTGAAGCGCAACTAGTTGAATATTCACAAGCCCATAATGAACCTACTTGGCTAACAGAATTACGTAAAGAAGCGTTAAAATTAACTGAAACTTTAGAAATGCCAAAACCAGATAAAACAAAAATTAACAGATGGGATTTTGACTCATTTAAGCAACACGAAACAACAGGTAGCGTATATCATACGTTAGAAGCATTACCAGAAGCAGTAAAAGATATTATCGATATAGATAATTCTGAGAATTTGATTATTCAACATAATAATACATTGGCCTTTACTAAAGTTTCTGATTCTGCAAAAAATGATGGCGTTATAGTTGAAGGTTTATCTGAGGCATTAGTTAATCATCCAGATTTAGTAAAACAATATTTCATGAATGAAACTGTTACTGTTGATGAACACAGATTAACAGCATTACACACAGCATTACTAAACGGTGGCGTATTTGTATATGTACCTAAAAATGTAGTTGTAGAACACCCAATTCAATATGTTGTCTTACATGACGATGAACAAGCAAGTTTCTACAATCATGTCATTATTAGCACAGAGGAAAGTGCAGAAGTGACATATGTTGAAAACTATCTATCAAATGCTAGTGGCGAAGGCAACCAATTGAATATCATTTCAGAAGTAAATGCAGGAGCAAACTCAAAAATCACTTATGGTTCTGTAGATTATTTAGATAAAGGCTTTACTGGTCATATTATTCGCCGTGGTGTTACTCAAGCAGATGCTACAATTAATTGGGCACTTGGACTTATGAATGAAGGTAGCCAGATTATCGATAATACAACTAACTTAATTGGTGACCGTTCAGAAAGTGAATTAAAATCTGTTGTTGTTGGTACAGGTAGCCAAAAAGTTAATTTGACATCAAAAATTGTGCAATATGGTAAAGAAACAAATGGCTATATTTTAAAACATGGTGTTATGCTTGAAAGTGCCTCAACAGTATTTAATGGTATTGGTTACATCAAACATGGTGGCGCTAAATCAAATGCTAACCAAGAATCTCGTGTATTGATGTTATCTGAAAATGCTCGTGGGGATGCTAACCCAATTTTATTAATTGATGAAGATGATGTAGAAGCAGGACACGCAGCTTCAGTTGGTCGCGTAGACCCAGAGCAATTATACTACTTAATGAGTCGTGGTATTTCTCGTCAAGAAGCAGAGCGACTAGTTATTCATGGTTTCTTAGATCCAGTAGTTCGTGAACTACCAATTGAAGATGTTAAACGTCAATTACGTGAAGTAATTGAATTAAAAGTAAATAAATAGACTTAAAATTGAAGTTAAGACAATAGTAATTAAAGCGGGAAGTCCAATTTTGACCGTAGCGACAAAGATAGTATAACGATCTATCAATTGTGACTGAACCTTTGCTAAGGTCTGCATATTGATTTTTAATAAAGGAAGGCCTGTGAGTAATTTGACTGATACTTTAAATGTTACTGAAATTATAAAAGATTTTCCAATTCTCAATCAACAAGTTAATGGCAAACGCTTGGCTTATTTAGATACAACCGCTACTAGTCAGACACCCGTGCAAGTTATTGATGCAATGGCTGATTATTATAAACGTTATAATTCAAATGTACATCGTGGTGTACACACATTAGGGTCATTAGCGACAGATGGTTATGAAAGTGCTCGTGAGACAGTGAGACGTTTTATTAATGCAAAATACTTTGAAGAAGTCATTTTCACTAGAGGTACAACAGCATCAATAAATATTGTCGCTCACAGTTATGGTGATGCTAACATTGCAGAAGGTGATGAAATTGTAGTCACTGAAATGGAACATCATGCTAATATCGTGCCATGGCAACAATTAGCTAAGCGTAAAAATGCATCATTAAAATTTATCCCAATGACTGAAGATGGGGAGTTAGCGATTGAAGATGTAAAAGCTACAATTAATGATAATACAAAAATTGTAGCTATAGCACATGTATCCAACGTACTTGGCACAATTAATGATATAAAAGCTATAACAGAAGTTGCACATGAACATGGCGCAATCATTAGCGTGGATGGTGCACAAGCAGCGCCTCACATGGCATTGGATATGCAAGAATTAGATGTTGATTTTTACAGCTTTAGTGGTCATAAAATGCTTGGTCCAACAGGTATTGGTGTTTTATATGGTAAACGCGAGTTACTTAATAAAATGGAACCAATTGAATTTGGTGGAGATATGATTGATTTTGTAGGTAAATATGAAGCTTCATGGGCTGACTTACCTACTAAATTTGAAGCTGGTACACCATTAATAGCTCAAGCAATTGGCTTAGCTGAAGCGGTAAGATATATTGAAAACTTAGGTTTCGAAGAGATCCAACAACATGAAACAGCATTAACACAGTACGCTTACGACAAGATGTCAGAGATAGAGGGTATTGAAATTTATGGACCTGCGAAAGAAAGACGCGCTGGTGTTATTACATTCAATATGACTGATGTTCATGCGCATGATGTAGCAACTGCGGTAGATACTGAAGGTGTGGCCGTAAGAGCCGGACATCACTGTGCACAACCACTTATGAAGTGGTTGAATCAATCTTCTACAGCACGTGCAAGTTTTTATATTTATAACACGCAAGAAGATATTGACCAACTCGTCGAAGCGTTGAAACAGACGAAGGAGTTTTTCTCATATGAATTTTAATAATTTAAATCAATTGTATCGTTCAGTGATTATGGACCATTACAAAAGCCCAAGAAATAAAGGCGCTTTAGATAATGGTTCCATGACCGTCGACATGAACAATCCAACGTGTGGGGACCGCATTCATCTTACGTTTGATATTGAAGATGGTTTCATAAAAGATGCTAAATTTGATGGGGAAGGCTGTTCCATTTCCATGTCTAGCGCTTCAATGATGACTGAAGCGGTAAAAGGTCATTCATTAGCAGATGCTATGAAAATGAGTCAAGAATTTTCCAAAATGATGCTTGGTGAAGATTATGAAATAAGCGAAGATATGGGCGATATTGAAGCCCTACAAGGCGTCGCTCAATTCCCTGCGCGTATTAAATGTGCCACATTAGCATGGAAAGCACTCGAAAAGGGTACAGTTGAAAAAGAAGGCAATACGGAAGAGTAAGATTAAACTGAAGTTGATGCATTGACAATGTGTAAAATTCCATTCAAACTAGGAATTACAACATGATATCTAATGTAGTTAAAGGTTTAATACATTGCCTATTTAACAGCATATAAAAAGTAATACACAAATGATTTTGCACGTAAGTCGTTTTTAATATATAAAAGGAGTGATTTAAATGGCTAAAAAAGCACCTGATGTTGGGGATTATCAATATGGTTTCCATGATGAAGATGTTTCCATTTTTAGATCAGAACGTGGTTTGACGGAAAATATTGTCCGTGAAATCTCAAGCATGAAAGAAGAACCAGAATGGATGCTTAACTATAGATTGAAATCATTAAAACAATTCTACAAAATGCCGATGCCACAATGGGGTGGAGATTTATCTGAATTGGACTTTGATGATATCACTTACTATGTTAAACCATCTGAAAATACAGAACGTTCATGGGATGAAGTACCTGAAGAAATCAAACGTACGTTTGATAAGTTAGGTATTCCTGAAGCAGAACAAAAATACCTTGCTGGTGTTTCTGCACAATATGAATCTGAAGTTGTTTACCATAATATGGAAAAAGAACTTGAAGACAAAGGAATTATCTTTAAAGATACAGATAGTGCATTAAGAGAAAATGAAGAGTTATTCAGACAATATTTCTCAACAGTTGTGCCTGCTGCTGACAACAAGTTCTCAGCATTAAACTCAGCTGTTTGGTCTGGCGGTTCATTCATTTATGTACCTAAAAACATTAAATTAGATACACCATTACAAGCATATTTCCGTATTAACTCTGAAAATATGGGACAATTTGAACGTACATTAATCATCGCTGATGAAGGCGCATCTGTTAACTATGTTGAAGGTTGTACAGCTCCTGTTTACTCAACAAGCTCTCTTCACTCAGCAGTAGTTGAAATCATCGTTCATAAAGATGCACATGTTCGTTACACAACAATACAAAACTGGGCAAATAACGTTTATAACTTAGTTACAAAACGTACGTTAGTTCATGAGAATGGTAATATGGAATGGGTTGACGGTAACTTAGGTTCTAAATTAACGATGAAATACCCTAACTGTGTATTGATGGGCGAAGGTGCCAAAGGAAGTACTTTATCTATTGCATTTGCAGGTAAAGGACAAGTACAAGATGCTGGTGCTAAGATGATTCATAAAGCGCCAAATACTTCTTCAACAATTGTTTCTAAATCAATTTCTAAAGATGGCGGTAAAGTTGTTTATCGTGGTATCGTTCACTTTGGACGTAAAGCTAAGGGCGCACGTTCAAACATCGAATGTGATACTTTAATCTTAGATAATGAATCTACTTCAGATACAATTCCATACAACGAAGTATTTAATGATAATATTTCTTTAGAACACGAAGCGAAAGTTTCAAAAGTATCTGAAGAACAATTATTCTACTTGATGAGTCGTGGTATTTCTGAAGAAGAAGCGACTGAAATGATTGTAATGGGCTTCATTGAACCATTTACAAAAGAATTACCAATGGAATATGCGGTAGAGATGAACCGATTAATTAAATTTGAAATGGAAGGTTCAATCGGTTAAATTTAACCATTGAAATCGCCGTTGGATAATTTTAAAAGCACGAAGTGATACTAAATTGATAGCATTTATCTTTAAATGTTGTTAAAATTGCGTATCATTTCGTGTTTTTTCATATTAGTAATGTGTGTTATTTCCAACGATCTAACTTGGCCATAAATTTTTTAGTATACATTTTGTTTAAAAAGAATTTTTGTATTTTATTCATGTCTGATTCTTGAAATCTTTTTAGATTATACTCGTACATATCATCAAATCCAAGATCCAAAGAAAATGAACCATTTTGATAACAATGATGACAGTATTTTTCTGATGCTGTATCATCACTTTCTGTTCCTGCAGGCGTTTTTTTATCTATAGGCATCCCACAACTTTGGCACTGCGTTACCTTAGCCATATGAACAACTCCTATCCTGAATTATTTTCCTTATCATAACATATTTACTTGTAACAATTAGCTATCAAATGTGAGTTCTTTTTACTGGGAAACGATATGTTATATTACAAGAACAATGCGTTTATAAAGTTATTAAAATGGGAAATAATATGAAAGTGAATTTATTAATAAAGCTTATTAAAGGAGTCATGAATTTATGGTTATTGGTATAATCATACTTTTGTTTGCTTCATTTTTCTTTTCGGGAAGTGAAACCGCATTAACTGCTGCAAACAGGATGAAAATACAAACAGATGCTCAAGAGGGAAATAAAAAAGCAGGGAAATTATCAAAATTATTAACAAAACCAAGTGAATTTATCACGGCGATACTCATTGGAAATAATATCGCGAATATTATTTTACCTACGTTAGTTACAATATTAGCAGTAGACATGGGTTTAAATGTTGGTATTGCAACGGCAGTAACAACAGTAGTCATCATTGTTATTTCAGAAGTTATTCCTAAGTCAATTGCAGCTACATATCCAGATAGAATTTCACGTTTAGTGTATACACCTATATCGTTTTTCGTCTTAATATTTAAACCAATCACTAAAATTCTTAATGGTATCACTGATGCAATTAACCGTTTTTTATCTAAAGGACAGGAAGAACAACAACGTTATTCAAAAGAAGAGATTAGACAGATGGTTACCATTGCAGGTAGCGAAGGCGCATTTAATGAAATGGAGCGTAATCGTATTCAAGGGGTTATGGATTTTGAGCAATTAAAGATTACAGACATTGATACAACGCCACGCATAAATGTTACTGCATTTCCTTCAGATATATCGTATGAAGAAGCTTATGATACTGTAGTTTCTAATCCGTATACACGTTATCCTGTATATGGTAAAGATATCGATCAAGTTATAGGTATTTTTCATTCTAAATATTTATTAGCATGGAGCCGTCAACCTGAGAATAATATTTTAAAATATACATCCGAACCTTTATTTGTGAATGAGCATAATCGTGCTGAATGGGTGTTGAGGAAAATGACAGTTTCACGTAAACATTTAGCCATTGTATTAGATGAGTATGGTGGTACGGAAGCTATTGTTTCTCACGAAGACCTAATTGAAGAAATGTTAGGTATGGAAATAGAAGATGAGATGGATGAAGAAGAAAATGAAAAACTAGAGGAACAAATGAAGGCGTACAATAAAAATAATATGTGATTTTAATCATGATTTAATGATGTTATTTTGTTAAAAAGGCAAAGGGGCAGATTAAATGGAATTATCGTCTAGAGTTACTAAATTATTAAATATTAAATATCCAATTATACAAGCTGGCATGGCAGGATCGACCACGCCTGAATTAGTCGCGACAGTGAGTAATAGTGGTGGTTTAGGAACAATTGGCGCAGGCTATTTTAGCGCAGAGCGACTGGAAAAAGAAATCACTTATGTACAACAATTAACTGATTTACCTTATTCAGTGAACTTGTTTGTGCCTAGTGAGAAGTTATTTATTCCTGAAAAAGTAGAGCACATGAATGCTTGGTTAAAACCATATCGCAGAGCATTAAATTTAGATGAACCTATTGTTAATATAAGTGAGAAACAGCAGTTTGAAGATACGATTGATATCGTGATTGAAAAAGGCGTGCCTGTAGTTTCGTTTACATTTGGTATTCCTGAACAATCAATACTTACCAGATTAAAAGAAAGAAATATTAAAGTCATGGGAACGGCTACAAGTGTGGAGGAAGCGATTGCTAATGAAAGTGCAGGTATGGATGCTATCATCGCCCAGGGCAGTGAGGCAGGTGGCCATAGGGGAGCTTTTACAGAAACATCCAGCAATCTCACCCCTCTCATAGGTACGATGTCACTCATACCTCAAATTGTCGACCAGGTGAGTATACCTGTCGTTGCAGCAGGTGGTATTATGGATGGCAGAGGTATGGTCGCTAGTATGATTTTAGGCGCTGAAGGCATACAAATGGGTACAGCATTTTTAACATCCGAGGAAAGTGGCGCCAGCCAACTTTATAAAAATGCAATCCAACATAGTAAAGAAACAGATACTGTAGTTACAAATGTCTTTACTGGTAAACCTGCGAGAGGCATAGATAATGAGTTTATCCATACGATGGGTGAATATAATGAAGATATCCCAGATTACCCTATACAAAATCAATTGACTAACTCAATTCGTAAAGAAGCGGCTAGAGAAGGTAATGCGCAGTGGACACATTTGTGGAGTGGACAAAGTCCTAGATTGGCGCAATGTTCGTCGGCATCAGCATTGATGGAACGTATTGTACAACAAGCAAACCATCTATTGAACCAGTGAATAACTATAAATATATGACAAACGCAATATGTAAATTGCTTATTAAGCTATAGCATAGCTAAAAAATTTTGAAAATAGTGTTTTTAAGTAATGAGGAGTAGTATTGAAATTAATTTTAAACTTTTGATTTCAATACTACTTCTCTTTTTATTGTTGAAAATTAACACTGACTAAAATAATTATGTCATTATTAGTTTTTTTAAATACATTCGATAAATCATAAAGTATCAAGATTTACTTTTTTAAGTTATAGTAAATTGAATTTAATCAAGTGAATCCATTAAAACATATATGGTATCATTAACTTGGTGATACTATGATAAATATAGGGTTAACAGGTTGGGGGGACCATGATTCATTGTATGAAGACTTGCAGCGTAAGACGGATAAATTAGCTACATATGCAAGTCATTTTCCAATCGTAGAATTGGACGCAACGTATTATGCAATTCAACCTGAGAGAAATATTAGAAAATGGATAAAAGAAACACCTGAAAGATTTAAATTTATAGTGAAAATACATCAAGCATTAACTTTACATGCAGACTACCATGACTTTGTTGAGACAAGACAAACTTTAGTAGATCAATTCAAAATGATGCTTCAACCATTAAAAGATGAAAATAAGCTTGCGATGGTGTTGGTACAATTTCCTCCTTGGTTTGATTGTACTGTTCAAAATATAACGTATATTCGTTATATTCGAGCACAATTGGAAGCTTTTCCTGTATGTGTAGAATTTAGACATCAATCTTGGTTTAACGAGTCTTTTAAAGAAGAAACGTTGTCGTTCTTAACACAACAAGATATCATACATGCCGTTTGTGATGAACCTCAAGTTGGTCAAGGTTCTATACCCATGGTTAACCGTATTACAAATGAAACCGCATTTGTACGGTACCATGGAAGAAATGTACATGGATGGACTAAAAAAGATATGACGGATGATGCTTGGAGAGAAGTAAGGTATTTATATGATTATAGTGAACAAGAATTAAAAGCATTAATTGATAAAGTAAAAGTACTAGAACATAAAGCAAAAGATATTTACGTCGTTTTTAATAATAATTCTGGTGGACATGCAGCCCAAAATGCTAAAACCTATCAACGCTTATTGGGCATAGATTATCAGGGGTTAGCGCCACAACAATTAAAATTATTTTAGGAGCGATTGGATGTTAACTGTAATATTATTGATTTTAATTGGTGGTTTATCAGCAATTTTAGGATCATTAGTTGGTATTGGTGGAGGTATAATCATTGTACCTACACTGGTTTATTTAGGTGTTGATCATGATTTACTTGAAGGTATAACGCCTCAAATCGCTATAGGAACCTCATCAGTTATATTAATAGTAACTGGATTATCTTCGACATTGGGTTATTTGAAAACTAAACAAGTTGATGTAAAAAATGGCTCGATATTTTTATTTGGTTTGCTACCAGGGGCGCTCATTGGTTCTGTAATAAGTCGTTACTTAACATTAACATCTTTTAACTTGTATTTTGGTTTGTTTTTAATATTAGTAGCAAGTTTGCTTGTAATACGAAAGAAAATAAAACCATTAAAAATATTTGCTAAAGCAAAGTACGAAAGGAGTTATATTGATGGTTATGGTAAGCAATATTTTTATCATGTGCCACCTTTAATTTCCTTCATAGCAACATTATTTATTGGTATATTAACCGGATTACTAGGTATAGGTGGCGGTGCATTAATGACACCACTGATGTTAATTGTATTCAGATTCCCACCACATGTGGCTGTCGGTACAAGCATGATGATGATCTTCTTTTCTAGTGTTATGAGTTCAGTAGGTCATATTGCACAAGGACATGTGGCCTGGTTATATGCAATTGTCCTAGTGTTTGCAAGTTATTTTGGTGCAAAGATTGGCGTGAAAATTAATCACTCGGTAAAATCAGAGACCGTTGTAATATTATTGCGTACATTAATGTTAATTATGGGTATATATTTAATAATTAAATCATTTTTATAAAACGAAGGAGGGGAACTATAGATGAAGTTAACAATTTATCACACAAATGACATACATAGTCACTTACACGAATATGCACGAATTACTGAGTATTTGACTCAAAAGAGACCACAGCTAAGCCATCATTCGCTATATTTAGATATTGGCGACCATGTTGACCTTTCGGCGCCTGTCACTGAAGCAACTATGGGTATAAAAAATGTCGAATTATTAAATGAAGCACACTGTGATATCGCTACGATTGGTAATAATGAAGGTATGACAATTTCTCATGATGCGTTAAATACTTTATATGACAATGCAACATTCGATGTTACTTGTGCGAATGTCTTTGATGAACAGGGGCGTTTACCCCGTAATATGTCATCATCATTCATAAAAGTTATAGACGGGGTACGCATACTATTTATTGCGGCTACCGCTCCATTCACTCCTTTTTATCGAGCTTTAGATTGGATTGTCACAAATCCTTTAGAAGCAATTAAAGATGAAATAAATGCTAATGAAGGTGCCTATGATTTACTTGTGATTATGAGCCATGTTGGTGTATTCTTTGACGAAAAATTATGCCAAGAAATTCCAGAAATTGATTTGATTTTAGGTAGTCATACACACCACTATTTTGAAAATGGTGAGATTAACAATGGTGTATTAATGGCTGCAGCAGGAAAATATGGGCATTTTTTAGGGGAAGTCACTTTAGAAATTGAAAATAATAGCATAGTTAAAAAACAAGCAATACTTCATCCACTAGACAAATTACCAGAAGTTAAGACTCATTTTGATGAAGAAGGGAAAATGTTGTTAAATGATTCAGTGATTGATCGACCAATTTACTTACCTAGAAGAACAGATACCATTACTCAAACGGCTCATATTTTAGCAGAAAGTATTTTTGAATTTACGAATGCAGACTGTACAATTATTAATGCAGGACTCATCGTAAATGGCATAGAAGCAGAACGTTTAACGGAGTACGATATACATCAGATGTTACCTCACCCTATTAATGCAGTCCGTATTAGATTAAGTGGGCGAGAGTTGAAAAATATAATAATCAAAAGTCAAAAACAAGAATACCTTAATGAACACGCACAAGGTCTAGGTTTTAGAGGTAATATTTTTGGCGGCTATATTTTATATAATTTAGGATTTATTGAGTCTGAATCACGTTACTTTATAAATGGTGAATTAATCGATGATGACGAGACATATATATTAGGAACGATAGATATGTATACGTTTGGACGCTATTTTCCTACTTTAAAAGATCAGTCTATAGATTACTTGATGCCAGAGTTTTTAAGAGATATTTTTAAAGAAAAATTATTGGAATATTAAAATATGACTTTATACGTTTTAATTTACCTGAATTTTCGTTATAATGATTAGAGATTTCAAATCAGGAGGATTGTGCGGTTATGGCTACTAAAAATGAAGAGATTTTACGTAAACCAGATTGGTTGAAAATAAAGCTAAATACTAACGAAAACTACACTGGTCTTAAGAAAATGATGCGCGAAAAGAATTTACATACAGTTTGCGAAGAAGCAAAGTGTCCAAATATACATGAATGTTGGGGAGAACGTCGTACTGCTACGTTTATGATTTTAGGTGCAGTATGTACACGTGCATGTCGTTTCTGTGCAGTTAAGACAGGACTTCCAAATGAATTAGACTTAGATGAGCCAGAACGAGTGGCTGAATCTGTAGAATTAATGAATTTAAAACACGTTGTTATTACAGCTGTGGCTCGTGATGACTTAAGAGATGCAGGATCAAATGTATACGCTGAAACTGTACGTAAAGTACGTGAGCGTAATCCTTTTACATCAATAGAAATCTTACCTTCAGATATGGGCGGAGACTATGATGCTTTAGAAACTTTAATGGCGTCAAAACCAGACATTTTAAACCATAACATCGAAACAGTCCGCCGTTTGACACCGAGAGTTCGTGCTAGAGCAACTTATGACCGTACATTAGAGTTCTTAAGACGTTCTAAAGAGTTACAACCTGATATCCCAACAAAATCAAGTCTTATGGTTGGATTAGGTGAAACACACGAGGAAATCTATGAAACAATGGACGACCTACGTGCTAATGATGTTGATATTTTAACGATTGGTCAATATTTGCAACCTTCACGTAAACATTTAAAAGTTGAAAAATATTATACACCATTAGAATTTGGTAAATTAAGAAAAGTAGCAATGGATAAAGGATTTAAACATTGCCAAGCAGGACCACTAGTAAGAAGTTCATATCATGCCGACGAGCAAGTAAATGAAGCGGCTAAAGAAAAACACCGTATTGGTGAAGAACAACTTGGTACAGAAATCGGTAAGCATTTAAATAAATAAGTTAATTAAAGACTTAGTTCATTTGTTACAGTTGTGTTGATGCGCAATACTAATGAGCTAAGTCTTTCTTAGAAGTAAAATATAATTACATACAAGTCAAAGAACTATTTATTAATAAATTAGCTAGTGAATAATAGTAATTTGATGCGTTTAGATTAGGTGAATGACATGATAAAGTTAAATGGACAATTTTTTGAAATCATAGAAGATTATAGAGAATGTTTTGATGAAGAAACATTTGTGAATCGCTATTCAGATATATTAGATAAGTATGATTTTATTGTTGGAGATTTTGGTTATGACCAACTGAGGTTGAAAGGCTTTTATAAAGATTCTAATAAGAAAGCCGAATTAAGCAAACGCTTTTCAACAATTCAAGATTATTTATTAGAATATTGTAATTTTGGTTGCCCGTACTTTATATTAAGACGTATTCCAGAAGTAGAAATGAAAAATTATGCAGAGTCAAATGACATAGTTGAAATAGATTTTGAAGAAGATAAGTTGCATGATGTTAAAATAAAACCTAGTATTCAAGATACTGAAAAATAATGATTATGAGTATATCGTGCTTGAAATAATATTCAACAATATGCTTGAGCATTATGTGCAATAGTAATGTATGTATCGTTTGTTTAAAAAATTTGATGCATAAATAGAATAGCCCGTCTTAAAAAAGCAACTTTATTCAAAAATGAATAAAGTTGCTTTTGGTTTATGTTGTAGAAGTGAACATATTTATAGACCATAGAATTGAATTGCTATCGTTAATATAACTATTTCTACTTAGCTAAGGTTTGTTACGATAATTATATTGATATGCTAGTGCGCATTTATTGAATAACTTCATTAAGGTATTCTGAAATTTCATTGCCTTCGTCTTCATTAACACCTAGGATGTGGGCAATATAACCTTCTTCTTCTAAATCGTCGGTACCTATTATACCGAATTGATTCGTTTGCATATTTAATACAATCGTTTTACCGAAATGACGGTTTGTTTGAACTAACATTAGGTCATAGCGACTATGTTCACCAACAAAACCAACAAATTGCACCTGAGCAGATTCATCATCATCATAAAGATACATATCAATCACTTTGAAACACTCCTTACTTCTCCTATTTTACAAATCTAATTATTATAATTATTTAATTTAGTTAAAAAGTCTTAATTTACAGTATAACCATAAATGAATTTGACTGCAAAGGTATGGTATGATGATATTGATAGGGGTGAAAAGATGTATTTCGTGAATAAAGATCAATTAAATACAAAATTAAATTACTTGCAACAACTTATTCAAGATTATCCGCAAAATAAAGATAATGTTTATGCGTTCGAACGCATAGCACAAATGTTTATTGAATCAGCAGTAGACATTGGGAACATGATTATTGATGGTTTTATCTTAAGAGACCCAGGAAATTATAAAGACGTAATAGATATCTTAGCTTTGGAAAAAGTGATTTCAGAAGATACACAAAATCAAATCAATAAAACGGTAGATGTTAGAAAACAATTTGTTCATTATTATGATGAACTTGATACCGCTGAATTAGTACCACTTTTTGACGAGTCGGTATCTTATTATCAAACATATGTAGAAGAAGTTATACAATTTTTAAAGAGTGAAGATGTACCTGTAACGGCATTTGGCAAAAAAGGAGAATAAGTAATATGAAAAAATATCAAGCTTACTTAATTGATTTGGATGGTACTTTATATAAAGGCGATGAACATATAGATGGTGCGTCTCAATTTATATCATATTTAAATCAATATAAAATTCCACATTTATATGTGACTAATAATTCTACCAAAGACCCAGAAGAAGTAGCAGCGAAGTTAAATAAAATGGGATTAGTCGCACAAGCTGATGAGGTTGTTACATCAGCGCTAGCTACTGCTGAATATATTGCTGAGGAATCTCCAGGAGCAAGTGTATATATGTTAGGTGGTAGCGGATTGAAACATGCGTTAACAGACAAAGGGTTAGTAGTTAAAGAAGATGAATTTGTAGATTATGTTGTTATTGGTTTAGACGAAGCCGTTACTTATGAAAAATTAGCGACTGCCACTTTAGGTGTGCGTAATGGCGCGAAATTTATTTCAACTAACCAAGATGTATCTATACCAAAGGAACGTGGATTTTTACCTGGAAATGGCGCGATTACAAGCGTGGTCACAGTGTCAACTGGTGTTCAACCTATATTTATCGGTAAACCAGAACCAATTATTATGAAAAAAGCGCTAGACATTTTAGGATTAGAGCGCTCAGAGGTTGCGATGGTAGGTGACTTATACGACACAGATATTATGTCGGGCATCAATGTGAATATTGATACGATTCATGTACAAACAGGTGTAACAACCAAAGAAGAAATTGAACAGAAGCCAGTACCTCCGACCTATACATTTAAAGATTTAAATGATGTTATTAAAGAACTCGAGAGTTAGGAGTGATTGAATGGAAAAAATCATTGTAAGTAGAAGTATTCCACAACCATTTATAGATCAGTTAGAGGCTATTGCACAAGTTGAAATGTGGGATGAGTCTTTAATACCAATGCCAAGAGATCAATTTCTAGAGGATATTAAAGATGCAACTGCTTGTTTGATTACTTTAAGTGAAAAAATAGATAGTGAAGTTATCAAAGCTGCTCCAAAATTGAAAGTGATTGCTAATATGGCAGTTGGTTTTGATAATATAGATGTCCCCCTTGTAAATAGTAAAGGGATTACTGTAACTAATACACCTGGTGTACTTACTGAAACAACTGCAGAACTTGGATTTACATTGATGTTAACAGTAGCTAGACGTATTGTGGAAGCTGAAAAGTATGTTCAAAATGGAGAGTGGCAAAGTTGGGGACCATACTTATTTGCCGGAAAAGACTTGTCCAATGCCAATGTAGGAATATATGGTATGGGTGAGATTGGTAAGGCATTTGCAAGAAGATTAAAAGGTTTTGATACTAAGATTATGTATCATAATAGATCTAGAAATAAAGATACTGAAAAAGCACTTGGTGCATTGTATGTTCCTTTTGATACTTTGCTTGAACATAGTGATTTTATTATTTGTACTGCACCACTTACAGAAGAAACTAGAAATAAATTTAATGCCCAAGCCTTTGAAAAAATGAAAAGTGATGCCATTTTTATAAATATTGGGCGAGGTGCTGTCGTAGATGAAGAGGCGCTTGTATTTGCGTTACAGAATGGACAGATTGCAGCTTGTGGACTTGACGTTTTACGTGAAGAGCCAATAGATATGGCGCATCCTTTATTATCGATGGACAATGCTGTTATCGTTCCACATATTGGAAGCGCCTCTGTTACAACCAGAAATCGTATGATTCAATTATGTGTTGATAATATAAGGTTAGTATTAAACAATCAACGAGCTAAAACACCAGTCAATTTAAAATAAATTTTGTAAATAGATAATATGGCGACGTTTTGTATTATTACATCCTAATATAAAAGAAATAAGGTAGAGCGTTAATACTTACCTGTAATGTAGAAATATACCTCTGATTTAAAGAGATGTGTATCAGACTGTCGACAAAGTTTCCGACTTTGTTGGCAGTTTTTTTGTGCACGCTTTTCCAGGGCACTGCCTTAGCTTGTAGTCTCGGGTAGTGCGCATTACGCAGGAGCCCAACTAAATCACTGCCAGTATTACACTAAAAAGATTAGTATATAAATTAAACAATGGTGATGTTTACTATGTCGAATAAATCAATTGATAATAAAGCCAACTTTGGTCTGAAAAAAACACTGTTATTTTGAAAAACTATACCAATAAATAAACAAATTTTAGTCGAACAATACATTAAGGATTGTCTACGTTTTAATCCACTTCTGTTTTAAAGGGAGGTGGATTTTTATGTGAAATTTTAAGTAATAGACTATAAATAATGATGTAAAGAATACTATTAAAAAAATCAATTGTATAAGTGTCGAATTTGTTACAAATCCTCGCTCGATTAAATAGCTAAATAATAACTTTTAAAGCAAGTAGATAATGAATTATTTTCAAAATTTCTTATTATTGCTACTTATTAATTTGTACATTTTCCGTAGCAATATAATGATGCTACTGCATACTTTATATACGATAGATAACAATAGCAACGTGCAGTTATAGCCTTAGACAAGATTTTTTAACATTGATTTGTAACAAATAATTACATTATTACTACGATAAGAAAATATTACTTCGAATCATATTATGTAAAACAAACTAATAATTTATAATAGTTTCGGTTTTATAAAACTCTATAAAATACACATTCTAACATTTTTGTTATATATAAATATGTTAATTCGATTGTCACAACATCATAAAAAATGTATAATAAGTTGGTAAAATGTTAAAGTAGTGTAAATAGCACTACAACAAAAAACTTACTTATGTAATAAATAGTTAATAATATAAAAAAATAATTGGAATGAAGAGGTGAAAAATGCGTAAAGAGATGGAAAATACAACAAAATATCAAAAGCTTAAACCATGGTTATTAACTCTTTTATATTTTGCAATATTTATAGCACTGTATTTAATTTATGGTTCTGGAGATACGCATAATAACTTTATTTATAATGAATTTTAGTCGAGGAGAATAGTATGAAGGATATTATATATTCATTAATTGAGAATGAAAAAATGTACCCTGAGCAAATAGCAATAAAGCATAATACAGATGTATTAACGTATCGTGAGTTAAATCAATATACAAATAAACTCGCAGATTTAATAAAAGATAGTAAAAGTCCATTAATTGTATATGGTCATATGTCGCCATTTATGATTGTGGGAATGATTGCCAGTATGAAGGCGGGATGTGGTTATGTACCACTTGATGTATCTATGCCTGAAGAGCGTATTAATACGATTGCTGAAAAAATTAACCCTGATTTTATTTTTAATACAAGTGAACATTCACTAGATAGTAATGACAGAGTAATCATTAATACTGAAACACTTGTGATGGATCATCGCACAGTTGAATTTGAAGCTAAAATTAAAGATCAAGATATTGCATATACCATTTTTACATCAGGCTCAACAGGTGAACCTAAGGGTGTACAAATTAGGTATGAAAGTCTTAACGAATTTACGAACTGGATGGTAGATTTGAATAAAATAGGTGAGAATCAACAATGGCTAAATCAAGCTCCATTTTCATTTGATTTATCTGTCATGGCAATTTATCCATGTTTAGCTACTGCAGGAACATTAAATTTAGTAGATAAGACAATGATTAATAAGCCTAAATTATTAAATGATATGCTAGAGCAATCCAAAATAAACGTATGGGTGTCTACACCATCATTTATGGAAATGTGCTTAATGTTACCTAATTTAACAGAAGAACGTTATGAAAGTTTAAAAGAATTCTTCTTTTGTGGTGAAATTTTACCACATAAAACTGCTAAGATGTTGTTACAACGCTTCCCATCTGCATATATTTATAATACATACGGCCCTACAGAAGCGACAGTTGCAGTTACAAGTATCTTAATTACTGAAGCGGTTATCAATCAATATAATCCATTACCAGTGGGCAAAGTGAGACCGGGAACGCAATTGTCTTTAGCTGAAAATGAAGAATTAATCATTTCCGGACAATGCGTAAGTGAAGGTTATGTGAAAGATGAGCAACGTTCTAACGCAGTATTTAAAGATATAAATAATCGCAGATCTTATTTTACTGGTGATAAAGCAACCATCCAAGATGACTTATGGTTTATCACTGGGCGTATAGATTTTCAAGTGAAACTAAATGGATACCGTATGGAGCTAGAAGAAATAGAATTTCATTTAAGACAAGTAGATGTAGTCAAAGAAGCAATAGTTGTACCAGTATACAAAAATAATAAAGTAACGCAATTACAAGGTGTTGTAGTCTTAAATGACTTAAACGATGTTAAAGATGAACTAACATTGATACATGATATTAAACAAGAACTTAAACAAGCGATGCCAGAATATATGATTCCAAGAAAGATTATATTTAAAGAGCAATTTCCTTTAACAATAAATGGGAAATTAGATCGTAAGCAGATTGCCGAGGATGTATTAGCATGATTCCATATGGTACGTTTACGTTCTTTCTTATAGCATTTATAGTCTTAATTCCGGTTATTATATTAGGTTTAGCTGGAAAGAGAAGCCGTATTTATAATGGTATAAGTACAGCTATTATGATTGTGCTCATTTTTTCTTCAGATAAACATAATTTATTTGGCCAAGCATATTTAAGTGTTCAACTTATAAACTTTGTTTTATATCTATTATGGCAAGTTGCAATCATTATGTTTTATTGGAAATCACGTTCAAAAAACAACTCATTTATAAAGTTTTTCACAGTGATTGCTTTATCCATATTGCCACTTGTAGTGGTGAAAGTAATGCAAAGTTCGTGGTTTGGTGCTGCACAATTAAAGCTCCATGAAAATAAGGTGATTGAATTTATAGGCTTCTTAGGTATTTCTTACGTTACTTTTAAAAGCGTTCAATTATTAATGGAAATTCGTGATGGTTCTATAAAAGAAGTGAAAGCTACTAAAGTATTTCAATTCATTTCGTTTTTCCCGACAATTTCATCTGGTCCAATTGACCGCTACAAACGTTTTGTCAAAGATGAAAGAAAGATACAAAGTAGTGAAAGTTATCGAGCATCACTAAATAAAGCCATAAATTTTATCATGCTAGGTTTTTTATATAAATACATTATTGCTTATTTAATACAAGTTTATGCGATTAATCCATTAATGTTAGATTTTTCAAATTTCACTGCTAAATGGTTATATATGTATGCGTATAGTTTATATCTATTCTTTGACTTCGCTGGTTATTCATTATTTGCTATGGCATTTAGCTATTTATATGGCATTCAGACACCACAAAACTTTAAGCAACCGTTTAAAGCAAAGAATATCAAAGATTTTTGGAATAGATGGCATATGTCTTTATCATTTTGGTTTAGAGATTGTATTTATATGAGAGCTTTATTTTATATGTCGAAAAAACGCTTATTAAAAAATCAATTTACCATGTCTAATATTGCTTTTTCATTAAACTTTTTAATTATGGGCATTTGGCATGGCATTGAAGTTCATTATATTTTGTATGGTTTATATCACGCAGTTTTATTTATTGGTTATGGTTATTATGAAAAATGGCGAAAAAATCATCCGCCAAGATGGTCTAACCGATATACATCAATGTTAAGTATTATCGTTACATTCCATTTTGTAACGTTTGGTTTTCTTATCTTTTCTGGGAAACTGTTTTAATTATGAGGAGGATTTATTATGGAATTTAGAGAACAAGTATTAGATTTATTAACTGAAGTTGCTGAAAATAATGTTATTAAGGAAAATCCAGACGTAGAGCTTTTTGAAGAGGGTATTATTGATTCTTTTCAAACGGTAGGTCTTTTGCTAGAGATTCAAAATAAATTAGATATTGAAGTATCGATTATGGATTTTGATAGAGATGAATGGGCGACACCTAACAAGATTGTAGCGGTATTAGAAGAATTACGATGAAGTTAAAACCGTTTATACCTATTATTTTAAGTCTTGCATTGTTTGGAATTTTCTTAGTGTTGCCAGCAAGTTGGTTCACTGGATTAATTAATTCCAAAACAGTAGCTACGCAAAGTGTTGCTCTAACAGATCAAGTGTTGAAAGGAACCTTAGTGCAAGATAAAATGTATCAGTCTGATACTTATTATCCGATATATGGTTCCAGTGAATTAGAGAAAGACGATCCATTTAATCCAGCAATTTTATTAAATAATCGAAATCAAGTTAGTAAGAAACCATTCTTGATTGGTACGGGTGGTTCGACAGATTTAGTAAACGCTGTGGAATTAGGTTCACAGTATGGGAATTTAAAAGGTAAGAAAATGGCATTTATAGTTTCGCCACAGTGGTTTACAAAAAATGGCTTAACGCAAGATAATTTTAAGGCGCGTATTTCAAAGGCACAGCTCAATCAGTTGTTTAACCAAGAGCAATTAAGTCCGGAACTTAAACAACGTTATGCCAAAAGATTATTACAATTTAAAGATGTGGAGAATCGCGCATATTTAGAAAAAATTGCGCAAGGAAAAACACAAGAAAATAAAAATTATCTTTCAACATTTAAAGATGAACAATTGAAAAAAATTGAAGCTATTAAAGCTGTGTATCCATTGAGAACATCACCTGTATCGCATATTGATCCTATTACCTCAAAAAATGATTCTTGGAATGATGTGATGACAGAAGCTGAAATCTATGGTGCAAAGCATACAAAAACAAATGAATTTGGTATTCGAGATGAATATTGGGATTTAATCAAAAAGCATAAACGAAAAATTAATAGAAATCATGAATTCAGGGAAAATTCGCCCGAATTTAAAGATTTAGAGTTACTTGTAGATACATTACGAGAAGCTGGCGCGGATGTTGACTATATAATCATACCGTCTAACGGTAAGTGGTATGATCATATTGGTATTGATAAAGATAGACGTCAGAAAATATATAAAAAAATTGATAAAACAATAGTGGATCATGGTGGACAGACGTACGACATGTCAGATAAAGACTATGAACCATATGTTGTAAGTGATGCAGTACATATTGGCTGGAAAGGCTGGGTATACATCACTAAAAATATCGATGAACATATACACCAGAAATAACATACAAAAATAAAAATTAAAACAGGACAATGAAATCAATCATATTGAAGGTTCATTGTCCTGTTTCTTATAAAAGTGTTCGAAAGGAACTAAATTTTCTGATGTTATATTTAAAGCATCTATTATTTAGAATACTTGTTCTACTTCGATTACTCCCGGAACTTCTTCGTGTAAAGCACGTTCTATACCTGCTTTTAATGTAATTGTTGAACTTGGGCATGTACCACAAGCACCATGTAATTGTAATTTAACAATTCCGTCTTCTACGTCAACAAGGGAACAGTCACCACCATCACGTAGTAAGAAGGGACGTAATTTTTCGATAACTTCCGCTACTTGATCAAACATTGTCACGTTTTCAGTTGGCATGGAAATGCCTCCTTTCAAGTATATTATTTCATTTTCTACTTATCTTTTTATTATAATAGAAATGTAACGAAAAATCTATAATTCAAGATAAAAGGGGAAAAGATATATGGACAAAATAAGTGTTGTTGTTTATGGGGCAGATGTTATTTGTGCAAGTTGTGTCAATGCACCGACGTCCCGTAATACGTATGACTGGTTACAACCATTATTACAGAGAAAGTATCCAGACAAACAATTTGAATTTACGTATATCGATATCGAAAAAGATACCGAAAATTTGTCGGATCATGATCAACAATTTATTGAGCGTATTCAAGATGACGAACTCTTTTATCCACTCGTAACCATGAATGACGAGTATGTTTCTGATGGATATGTACAATTGAAAGATATAACTCGTTTTTTAGATAATCATTAGATCAATTAATTCGATCAAAAAGATATTTAAGTTATGACTATAAATCATATAAAGTTTACGGTACTAAAATTTTGTTTTTAAAATAAACCCAGGCGGCACCATTAACAAATGATGGTGCCGCCTGGGTTTTATAAGTATGAAAATGAACTTTCAATAAACTTAACTCATTCAGTTTATATTTACTAAAGTCATTAATTAGCCATTATGATATTTATACATCCAAAGTACACCGGATTTTAAAATGGAAGCTAAGCGACCTGTAACCGTACGATCCATAATATAAGCAAATCCTTTTTTGTCTCCTAAGGAACCAAGGAAACCTTGTATTTTGATTTCTGGCATTTTTTCAGGTAGAGGTTTACCTTGCCATTGTAATTTCATAACATCTGCAATTTGATCACCCTGGGCTTCTGCTAGTTGAGCACTTGGTGCATGTGGTAATTCTGCACAATCACCTACGACATATACGTTTTTGTATGTTGGTACTTGGTGATATTGGTTTAAGATCACACGACCACTTTTACTAATGTCTATAGGTAAATTTCTGACTAACTCTACTGGTTGAATGCCAGCAGTCCATACAATTAAATCTACATCTTCAGGTACGTCATTATTATAAATGCGACCTGGTTCCACTCGGTTAATATCAGAATTAGGAACAACTGTTACATCATGCTCGTTGAACCATTTTTCAATATACTTACTAAGTTTTTCAGGGAAACGACATAAAATACGTTCGCCTCTATCGTAAAGAAAGATTTGAAGGTCTTTACGGCTTTCTCTTAATTCACTAGCTAATTCAATACCACTTAAACCAGCGCCAACGATACCTACTTTGGCACCATTTGGTAGTTCGCTTAAATGATGGAAAGTCTCACGGGATTTAGAAAGTGTTTGAATACTATGCGTGTATTCTTCAGCACCAGGGACATTATGATATTTATCTTCACAACCTAAACCAATCACTAATTCATCATAGTCTACTTTCGTATTACCAACAGAAACTATTTGATCTTCTAAATTAATATCATTGATTTCACCATAGACATTGTTAATTCTATCTGAATCAGGAAAGTTCATGCGAATATCTTTATCTGACTTTGTACCAGCTGCTAATTCATAAAATTCTGGTTTTAAACCATGATAAGGCATACGATCTATTAATGTAATCGTATAATTTTCAGGCAGTGCAGATGGTAAGATATGTGACATGATACGCATATTTCCATAACCGCCACCTAATAATACTAAGTTTTTCATTTGTGATACCCCTCTAGTAAAAATTGTATTGAGCATAAACATACAATTACTTACTTCTATAGTAGGTAATTGAACTTGTTATCTCGTCAATGTAAGTTATTAAATATAATGTGGTTAAATCATATTTCGTCCTGCATCGATATACCAATTTTCTATAATCAGCTTACTTATATTTATTATATGCTTTTTTATTTGTTACTACAAATAAAGAAGACAAATTGTAATTATTAAAAATATATATTTTATTTTAACGGACATTATTTCCTGCAATTTTATTGTGTGCGTAATGTAAAGTGCATATTAATTCGAACTAAGTAGTAAGTGATATTTTATAAGCTAGTATGTAGAAATAACAATAACGTTTTTGTTATAATTGCTTAACTGATATTTTATGAGAGGGTGTATTATGAATCCAATAATCGAGTTCTGCATTTCGAATTTAGCGAAGGGTGGAGATTATGTATATAATCAGCTTGAAAATGACCCAGGTGTAGACGTATTAGAATACGGTTGTTTACAAAATTGTGGCATTTGTTCTAGTGGGTTGTATGCATTAGTGAATGGTGATATCGTTGAAGGTGATTCGCCAGATGATTTATTACAAAAAATTTACGCACATATAGAAGAAACATGGATTTTTTAGGGAGGTAAAAATAATGGCTATTATTGAAATGACTGAAGCTGCTGCATATGAAGTTAAAGATATGTTACAGCAAAATGATATGGCAGATGGTTATTTAAAAGTTAAGGTAAACGGTGGCGGTTGTACCGGATTAACTTATGGTATGTCTGCTGAAGCTGAACCTGCTGAAAATGATGAAATATATGAATTTCATGGTTTAAAAGTATTAATAGATAAATATGATAAACCAGTTTTAGATGGAACAACTATTGATTTTAAACAATCACTAATGGGCGGTGGCTTCCAAATAGACAACCCTAATGCAATTGCTTCATGCGGTTGTGGCAGTTCGTTTAGAACTGCAAAAGTTGCTGGCTCACCAGAAGATTGCTAAATTATAATATCTAGTTTAAAAGACTATAGTTCACTTAAAATAAGTGTAAACTATAGTCTTTTAATCGTTTATGTGAAATAATAAACAATATGGTCGTTGGTGCTTGAAAATCAGCAGTAAAAACTATAAAATTAGTGTTGGATGAAAAATGTCTTTTTTGTGAATTACTATATTGTGAATGGGGTACAGAAAAAGACTATAGCAACAAAAAAATTAAGAAAGCTTAGGTGAATGAAATGGCTCAAGATCGTAAAAAAGTATTAGTTCTAGGCGCTGGTTATGCCGGTTTACAAACTATTACAAAATTACAAAAGCAAATTTCAGCAGATGAAGCTGAAATTACATTAATTAATAAAAATGATTACCACTATGAAGCAACGTGGTTACACGAGGCTTCAGCAGGTACTCTTAGCTATGAAGATTTACTATATCCAGTTGAAAGTGTTGTAGACAAAAACAAAGTTAACTTTGTTAAGGCAGAAGTTACTAAAATTGACCGCAATGCGAAAAAAGTCGAAACAGATGCTGGAATCTTTGACTTTGATATCTTAGTTGTAGGTTTAGGCTTTGAAAGTGAAACGTTTGGTATCAAAGGTATGAAAGATCATGCTTTCCAAATTGAAAACATATTAACTGCTCGTCAATTATCTCGTCACATCGAAGATAAATTTGCTAACTATGCATCTTCAAAACAAAAAGATGATAAAGATTTAGCAATTATTGTTGGTGGTGCTGGATTTACTGGTGTTGAATTCTTAGGTGAATTAACTGATAGAATTCCAGAATTATGTAATAAATATGGTGTTGAGCAAAGCAAAGTGAAAATCACTTGTGTTGAAGCTGCTCCTAAAATGTTACCAATGTTCTCTGACGAGCTAGTTAACTATGCAGTAAGTTACTTAGAAGGTAAAGGTGTAGAATTCAAAATTGGTACACCGATTGTTGCAGCTAACGAAAAAGGTTTCGTTGTAAAAGTTAATGACAAAGAAGAACAATTAGAAGCTAATACAGTTGTATGGGCTGCTGGTGTTCGTGGTAGTAAATTAATGGAAGAATCATTCGAAGGCGTAAAACGTGGACGTATTGTAACTAAACAAGATTTAACTATCGAAGGTTATGACGATATCTTTGTTATTGGTGACTGTTCTGCATTTATCCCTGCTGGAGAAGAACGCCCATTACCAACTACAGCACAAATCGCTATGCAACAAGGTGAACATACTGCTAAAAACATTAAAAATGTATTAGAAGGTCAACCAACTCAAGAATTTGATTATGTTGATCGTGGTACTGTATGTTCATTAGGTGCGCATGATGGTGTTGGTGTTGTTTATGGTAAAGATATCCAAGGTAAAAAAGCAGCATTCATGAAGAAAGTTATTGATACTCGTGCAGTATTTAAACTTGGCGGTATCGGTTTAGCATTCAAAAAAGGTAAATTTTAATATATAATTTAAATATGTAATTCACATACTTAACTGTGATGAAAATTTTAAAGAAGTGGGATAGAAAAATACTGTCTAAAATGATTTTATTGTCCCGCCGAGACTTTGATGACAAGGGGATGAATAGGGGAACACTCTATACACCAGTCATCATTATCTAAAACATATCTGAGGCCGAGACATGATTTATGTCCGGTCTCTTTTTATTACACTTTTTAATCGTATTGCTTTAAAATGCATTAAAAAGAAGTTCAAACTAATAAAGGAGAGGTGTTATATGTTAGTTAATTTAAAAAATACAAACGACATAGCAACAAATACGTTGATTATCGGTTTGCCTGAACATTTAAATCAGCTAGGGGAAATCATTGTTAATGGTGAGAATATTAATGATCAATTAAAATTATTAAAGCAAAATCAAATAGTTCATACTAATATTGGTACAGTTTCTAGCACGATGTTCACAATACGTGATGAATATATAAAACTAATTACTGTTGGCATAGGTAATGTTAAAACCTTGACTTATAACGACTATTTGAAAATATTTGGTAATCTATTTCAATACTTAAAAGAAAACCGTATTACACAAGGCGCTTTTAAATTAGAAACATTTGAAACACAAGCTTTATCTAGCAATGCAGTTGCAGAGATATTAGGACAACAAGGCGACCGTGCGATTTATCAATTTGATAATTATAAAACAGATAAACCTACGCCTTATGAACTAACATTAGATATACATACAGACGATGATGACATACTGAAATCTATTGAAGCGGGTCAAATCATTGGTAGTTCAATAAACTTAGCACGTGACTATAGTAATATACCACCAAACATTTTAACTCCTGAGTATTATGCAAACATTATTTATGATCATTTTAAAGAGACAGAAGTAGATGTTGATATTAAAGATCATGAGACATTACAAAATGAGGGCTTTGGCTTAATTCATGCAGTTGGTAAAGGTTCTAAACATGGACCGAGAGTCATTACATTAACATATAATGGTGGGAAAACAGATGAAGCACCTATTGCATTAGTAGGTAAAGGTATTACTTATGATTCAGGTGGTTATTCTATAAAAGGAAAAGTAGGCATGCAAACGATGAAATTCGATATGTGTGGCTCTGCTAATGTCGTAGGAATCATAGAAGTTGCTCGCAAACTTAAATTGAAAATAAATATTGTCGCTATTATTGCTGCAGCAGAAAATATGATAAATGAAGCTGCAATGAAACCGGATGATGTATATACCGCTTTAAGCGGTGAATCAGTTGAAGTGTTGAATACAGATGCAGAAGGACGCTTGGTATTAGGTGATGCAGTATTCTATGCGAATCAATTCCAGCCACAAGTAATTTTAGATTTTGCAACATTAACAGGTGCAGCCATTGTAGCTTTAGGAGATGATAAGGCTGCCGTGTTTAACCATAATGCTACCAATCATTTACAAACAATACTTAATTATGCCCAGACTAATGATGAATTTGTATTTGAATTACCTATGACAACGACTGAACGTAATCTAATCAAAAATAGTGATGTTGCAGACTTAGTTAATCATACAAATGGCCAAGGCAAAGCTTTATTTGCAGCAACATTTATCAATCATTTTGCAGGAGATACACCTCATATACATTTTGACATAGCTGGCCCTGCAACTATCAATAAAAATACGTACAAAGGTCCAAAAGGGCCGACGGGCTACTTAATTCCTACCATAGTTGAATGGTTACGCAATTTAAAATAATTATGAAAGTTTAGAAAGCGGTTAACATAACATATCCCTTTTAATTGGTCGTTTTGTTAATACTATAATATAACTAATACTTTAAAAATTAATAGCAATACAGTTATTTTTTGAGTGGAAGTATGTAATTGATTTTATAATATTGATTTCATACTTCCGCTTTTTTAGTTTTTTAATCAATAAAAGAGATAAAATAGTAATGTTATTAATCGTGCGTTAGTAGGCTTTTTGAGATACAAAAGTAAATATCATACTATCAACTATTAAATGAAGCATATGAAATCTATGAATAAATAATTTTTTTGTGTTTGACAAGTGATCATGTTATTGATAATATAGTTTTCATGATGCTTTAGTTCGATAACGTGGTAAAGGAGTTGTGCTTTGTGATAAATGCTGTAGTAATAGCAGTGGTACTGATGATTATTTTATGTTTATGTAGATTAAATGTAGTAATCAGTTTGTTTATCAGTGCCTTAGTAGGTGGATTAATTGCAGGTATGAGTGTTTCAGATATCGTGTCTGTTTTTGGTAAGAATATTGTAGATGGTGCAGAAGTAGCACTAAGTTATGCATTGCTTGGTGGCTTTGCAGCGCTAATTTCTTATAGTGGAATTACCGATTATTTAGTGAATAAAATTATAAATGGTATCCATGCTGAAAATAGCAAGATGTCACGTATTAAAGTGAAAGTGACCATCATATTAGCTTTATTAGTGATGAGCATTATGAGTCAGAACTTAATACCCGTCCATATTGCGTTTATTCCTATTGTAATACCACCGTTAATCAGTTTGTTTAATGAACTGAATATAGATAGAAGACAAATAGCAATTATTATAGGATTTGGTTTATGTTGGCCATATGTCTTATTACCTTTTGGTTTTGGTCAAATATTCCACCAAATTATTCAGAATGGTTTTACCAAAGCAAATCACCCAATTGAAATGAACATGATTTGGAAAGCGATGATTATTCCATCTTTAGGTTATATTTTTGGATTGGTTGCAGGTATCTTTTATTATAGAAAGCCCAGAAAATACATTCAACATGAAGAGATTAAAGATAATAGCCAAATAGAAATTAAACCCTACGTACTTGTAGTTACTGTTATTTCAATTATAGCAACATTTTTAGTGCAATTATTAACAGACTCTATGATCTTTGGTGCGTTAGCAGGTGTGCTTGTATTCTTTGTTTCAAGAGCATATAAATGGACAGAATTAGACAAGCAATTTGTTAATGGTATAAAAATTATGTCATTTATCGGAGTAGTGATATTGTCTGCTAATGGTTTTGCAGGGGTGATGAATGAAACCGGAGACATTAGCAAGCTTGTTGAGAATTTAAGTGGTGTTGTTGGTGATAACAAGTTATTAAGTATTATAGTGATGTATATAATTGGTTTAGTAGTTACCTTAGGCATTGGTTCGTCATTTGCCACTATTCCAATCATTGCTACATTATTTGTACCTTTAGGAGAATCGTTAGGATTAAGCACAATGGCACTAATTGCCTTAATAGGTACAGCGAGTGCATTAGGGGATTCAGGTTCGCCAGCAAGTGATTCTACGCTTGGTCCTACTGCAGGTTTGGATGTTGATGGACAACATGATCACATTAGAGATACTTGTATACCTAACTTTCTATTCTACAATATTCCATTAATTATTTTTGGAACAATTGCTGCTATGGTACTATAAAAGGTATATAAAGAAAATGAGGTGACACAATGGCTAATATGTTAGATGCGTTAGATATTAAAGTTGTGAAACAAGAACGTGGTTTAATGGTAATGTCTATGCCTGTGACAGACAATGTAAAACAGCCTTTTGGCTATCTGCATGGAGGTGCGAGTCTTGCGCTTGGTGAAACAGCATGTTCGATGGGAGCTGCTTATTTAATTGATACTGAGCAATATGTACCACTTGGTTTAGAAATGAATGGTAATCATATCGGTTCAACTACTGAAGGGACTATATTTGCAACTGCTACGATTATTCATGAAGGAAAAACTACACAGGTATGGTCTATCGATATTAAAGATGATAAAGATAGATTAATTTGTGTAATGCGAGGGACTATTGCTATAAAACCATTAAAACGTTAATTAATAACAATAAAGAGCTTGGGGCATACATCCCAAACAAAAAACACTCAGATGATTTGATTTAATTCAATTCATCTGAGTGCTTTTTTAATTCAATACTTCGTATTGTTGGCTCGCTTTCTTAGGGGGCAACTTTGGCCTGTAGTTTTCAGCTTGCCCAGTTCCTTCAAGCGTCTCGCCAAAATATGTTCATATGGTTTGTTTGGTATTTAAGGGTTCACGATAATAATAATGCTGCTGTGATTCATTGGACTGTTTGTGTTCGAAAGCTTCACCGATTCTTAATGAGGCTTCACGTCCTCCCATAATATTGCGCGCAAATGGGCCAAGTTCTAAATCAGCCAATCCGCCGCTTACATAAAGGTTAGGGAGCCATTCTAAATTTGGTGTAATTGAAGGTAGCCCACAGCTACATACAGGAGCTTGATATGCTGTTATTAATTGCTGGATTAAAGGTTGTTGCATAATCGTTTCTTTAAAGCCTGTAGCTAATAATATATGGTCGTACTGTATACAATAAGTGTCAGTACAAATATGGTGATTCACTATATCTGTTATTTCGTTGATATGTACTTTAAGACGACCGTCTTTAATATACTTTTTAAGTCTTAATTCTAGTTCTTTAGGCATAGAACCTTTATGTCTCTCGTTTTTAATAGTGTTTAAACGATCAATAGAGGATTGCATAGCACTAAATTTTTTCATATTTTTAGGTCCTAGCCATCCAGGGTCTGCATCAAAGTCATGAACATCTATAGCTTTATTCATCCATAAATGAATCTGATTATTATTGTTTTCCTTTAATAGCCTTAACGTGAGATGCGCTGCAGAAATACCGCTACCAATGATATGCGATGTACCTGCATAATTATTTTGCTCATTTTCAAAAATGTGAGAAATGTCAGGTTGATTTTGAAATAGTTTAGGAACAAATATTTCATGATTACAACCAAATGCAACTACTACATGGTCTGAACTGATCCACCTTTGATTGTTCAATTGCAAGTGCCATTGTTGTTTATTCATCTTAATATCACTGACATATCCTTGAACATGACATGAATTTAAATGATATGAGTGAATTAAATCATGTGTATGTTCCATAAACATATTTCGGTTAGGACGTTTGTATTGTCCATAGGCAGCATTTGTATAATGCATTTTTTTAGCATATTGATTTAGATGAAAAGGGTTAGGGTGTACGTGGTGTACACATGGTGAACGTAAATAAGGCATGTCGATACGTTGGGAAAAATTATCGAATTGAGCACATAAATTAGGGTTTGGGTCAATAATTGATAATTGTGATGCCTTTAAACCTAAAGATCTTAATTTAATAGCGATAGTTACTGCATGTAATCCGCCACCAATAATAGTCCATGTTGTCATAAAAACACTCCTGTTTACTTAAATCGTAATTATTACGATTTAATATATCATGTAATACCCTTTATAACAACTCATTTTGTAAATAAATTATGAACGTATTGATTGTATAAAATGTTTGAAAAACAAAAAAGTGGGAGAGACACATGTCTCTCCCACAAATATTTTATAGTCAGTACTAGGAGAAGGAGAAATGTATTTAACCAAATCCTAGTAAACTGTTTTTATAATTTTGTATCTTTTAAATCTTCTTTAATTTCATCATGCTTCGTTCTCTTTGAAGCAGGTGTTTGTAAATTATAAGCTGATTTGATAATTAAATGACTTGCTAATGGTCCAGTGATTAAAATAAACAAAATACCCACAAGTAATTGCATATTCACATAACCTTCTCGACCAATAAAATATAAGAATACGCCACTAATTAATAGCATTGAACCTAGTGTTGCAGCTTTACCGGCTGCGTGAGCTCTGGCGTATACATCATCTAAACGTAATAGACCAATAGCAGCTAGAGCACTGATAAGTGAGCCTAAAATGACTAAGATAAGTGCAATACTAATGACGATCGTCGTTATCATTTTCAATCACCTTACCTTTATCCATATATTTTGCAAATACTGCTGTACCAAGAAAGGCTAATATACCTATCAATAAAATGGCAACAATCATATATTTTGTACCTAAGAAAATACTAAATAGTGCAACAATAGCCATGAGTTGAATACCCATTGCATCAAGTGCGACGACCCTGTCAGCGAGAGAAGGGCCGATAATTACACGAACAAGCATGCCTAGCATTGATAAAGCTACAATAACCAGTGCAATGATTAAAATAATATTATAGTTCATTAATTTTCGCCTACCTCTCTGACCACTTTTTCAAGGGATGATTTGATACTCTCTATTTCTTCTTCTTTTGTAGTGAAATCGATACTGTGTATATATATTTTGGTACGATCATCATTAATACCTAACACAATTGTGCCTGGTGTTAATGTGATTAAATTAGATAATAATGCAATTTGCCAGTCGTTTTTCAAATCTGTATGGTACGTAAAGAAGGCTGGTTCATTATCGATCTTTGGTTTAATTACAATTCGTATAACATCTATATTTGCTTTTACTAGTTCAATTAAAAACACTAAGAATAGTTTCACAATTTTATAGACAGTAATGATATAGAATCTACCTGGTAATACGCCGCGCATTAAGTAAACTAATAAAAGTGCAAATAAGTAACCTAAAATAAAGTTATTAAATGTATAACTGCCTGTGACGAATAACCAAAATACAGAAAGCATCAAATTTACTAATATTTGAACTGCCATATTATTTACCTCCCAATACTGCGTCTCTATAGATACTAGGATTGTAGAATGTCTCAGCAGCATCTTTAATAATTGGTTGCAACCAATCTGCAGAAAGTCCGAAAACAACTGTGATAATGACTGAAATGATTGCTATTGTAAGTATTCCTTTATACTGCAATTTAGGGTTTACTTGATAACCTTCAGATTTTCCGAAAAAGCCTAATAAGAAAATACGAATAACAGAATAAAGCACTACTAAACTTGAAAGTAAAATAACAATACCGCTTAAGTAAAATCCTTTTTCAAATGTAGCTTGTACGATATAAAATTTACCATAAAAGCCACTTAGTGGCGGTATGCCTGCTAAGCTTAGTGCAGCGATAAAGAATGTCCATCCTAAAACTGGATAATCTTTAATCAGACCGCCATATTTACGTAAATCATGTGTTTTCGTAATTTTATACATAACTCCTATTAGGAAAAATAGTGCTGCTTTTACTAACATATCGTGTAGTGTATAGTAAATCGCACCCATCATACCTGCTTGATTCATCATAGCAATACCAACTAGGATAACGCCTACAGCAATTACGATGTTATAAAGTATGATTTTTTTAGTATCAAAATAGCTGACAGCACCAACACACCCGAAAACAATAGTGAGTAATGCTAGAAATAATATTGTATAAAATGAGAAGTTCGATGAATCATTAAAGAATAAACTAGCTGTTCTCGCAATGGCATATACGCCTACTTTTGTTAATAAAGCACCAAAGAATGCAATAATTGCAATTGGTGGGGCATAGTATGCGCCTGGTAACCAAATATACATTGGAAATGCACCAGCTTTAGTTGCAAAAACAAAGATAAACATGATAAATACGATTGTTATTATACCGCTATCTTCAGCAGGTAGTTGGCTTATCTTTTCACTAATATCAGCTAAATTCAAAGTACCGACTACAGAGTAGAGCATGGCTACAGCTATAACGAAGAAAGCTGATGAAGTTACATTGACAAGCACATATTTAATAGTTTCACTTAATTGTATTTTTGTTCCGCCGATAACTAACAAGATATATGAGGCTAAAAGGAATACTTCAAAGAATACAAATAAGTTGAATATATCTCCAGTAATAAATGATCCAATTATACCTGTAACCATAAACATCACTGCGAAATAATAGTAGTACGTTTCGCGCTCTATACCTACAGATTGATAAGAATAAAGGATGATTAACATCGTTATAATCAAACTGGTGATGACAAGTAAGGCACTAAAGATATCAAGGACAAAGACAATACTATATGGCGCTTCCCATGAACCTAATTCTAATGTGATAGGGCCATCTTTAAGCACATTCTGGAAATTAATAATTGCAAAAATTAATGTAATTGCTGTACCTGATAAGGCAACGTAGCGCTTTATCCTAGGGCGCTTACCAATGAATATGAGTGCGATAATAGTAATCATTGGTATGACGAGTAATGAAATAATGAGATTACTCTCTATCATTGTCTAGCACTCCTTTCATACTTTCTACGTTGTCTGTACCTAATTCTTTATAACTTCTAAAAGCTAGCACTAAGAAAAATGCTGTTACAGAAAACGAAATTACTATAGCTGTAAGTATTAATGCCTGTGGAATCGGATCTACATAAGAAGTGATTCCTTTTTCATAAATAGGCACTTCACCTTTTTTAAGGCCGCCCATAGTAATTAAAAATAAATTGGCTGTGTGCGTTTGTAAAGTAGTCCCAATAATGATGCGTATCAAACTTTTAGAAAGAATGAGATAGACGCTCATTGCAGTGAGAATACCACAAACAAAAATCATAACTATTTCCATTACTCATTCTCTCCAATCGCTAATATGATAGTCATTATTGTACCTACAACAGCGCATAATACGCCTAAATCAAAAAATGTAGCAGTATGCATTTCCATTGGTTTTAAAATTACTAGTGGGATTTCAAATGGTGTATGCGTGAAAAAGTTTTTATGATAAAACCAACTTGCCATTGGCGTGGCTAGACAAAAGAAAAAGCCAATACCGATTAATTTTTTAAAGTCCCAAGGAAAAATTTTACGCATCGTTTTTATATCAAAAGCTACTGTAATAATCACGAGTGCACTAGAAAGTAATAAACCGCCTACGAAACCACCACCCGGTGTATAATGTCCAGCTAAAAATAAATATAAGCCAAACATCACGATGAGAAAGAAGATAACAACTGCTGAATATTGAAAGATTAAATTATTTTTCTGTCTGTTCAACGTTTTTACCTCCTTCATCATTTTTATTATTATTTGTACGTAATTTAATCATTGTATACACACCTAAACCAGCAATACCAAGTACTGCAGATTCAAATAAAGTATCGGTACCACGGAAGTCAACAAGGATAACGTTAACCATGTTGGTACCATGGGCTAAGTCATAAACATTTGATTTGTAAAATTCAGCGATAGAGCCAAAATTTCTATTACCATAAGCAATTAAACCAAGTACCGTTACAACGATACCCGCGCAGACTGCAATAACAATATTTACTAATTTAAAAGAACGTGTTTCTTTATGTCTATTTAAATTAGGTAAGTGATAGAAACATAATAAGAACAGTGCAGTTGAGATAGATTCAACTACAAATTGTGTAAGAGCTAAATCTGGTGCGCCAAAGAAAATAAAGAATATGGCAACAGAATAACCTACAGCACTAGCCATGATAATGCTAAATAATCTAGATTTAGCAAATATAATCATAGAAGCAGCGGTAATAATTAATACTACAATGATTAATTCAAACGGACGTACTGCACTGACATCTTTAAAGTCAATATTAAATGGTGTAACTAAAAGTGTTACGAATGTAATTACTATTAATGAAGCAAAGATAATAATTAAATTATTACGAGTAAATCCAGTGACATAAGAGTCGGTAAATTTACCTGAATAATCAGGTGTAACTTCGCCAAATTTATCATACCAATAATTTAATGTGAGCTTGGTAGGTTGTAAATGCAATAAACGAATCCAATAACCAAAAGTTAATATGAGTAGAATACCTACAACGTAAATAACAATGGTTGAGAAGAATGCTGGGGTAAAGCCATGGAACATATGAAATTCTGCAGGTTTGCCTGTTGTTTGGCTAATTGCATTTACTGCAGGATCAATGATTGTGCCAGTTAATATTGATGGGAAGAAACCAAACACAATAACTAATACTGCTAAAATAGCAGGTGAAATTAGCATGAGTATAGATACTTCATGAGCTTTTTTAGGTAATTCATCAGCTTTATGACTACCTAAAAAGATTTGACCAATAAATCTGACAGAATAAACAAATGTAAAAATACTGCCAATAATTGCGATAATAGGAATTAATATTCCAAGCGTATTTAAGCTGAATATATTAGCATTTGTAATTTCAATCATGCTTTCTAAAAATGATTCTTTAGATAAAAAACCATTAAATGGCGGTATACCAGCCATACTTAATGAAGTGATGATTGTAATCGTAAATGAAATCGGCATGATAGTTAATAGTCCACCTAATTTATTTACATCACGTGTGCCTGTTGAGTGATCGATGGCACCAGTTACCATAAATAACGCGCCTTTAAAAGTGGCGTGGTTAATTAAATGGAAAACAGCAGCAGTAAATGCAGCAACATAAAGTTGACTTTCAGAGCCTTCAAAATGATAACTAACTGCTCCGATACCTAACATAGACATGATCATACCTAATTGTGACACTGTAGAAAATGCTAAAATACCTTTTAAATCTTGCTGTTTTGTAGCATTAAAAGATGCCCATAATAATGTAATTAGACCAATCAAAGTTACTGACCAAATCCAACCTTGTGAAACAGCGAAAATTGGTGTCACTCGCGCAACTAAATAAAGGCCAGCTTTAACCATTGTTGCTGAGTGTAGGTAAGCACTTACCGGTGTTGGTGCTTCCATGGCATCTGGTAACCATATGTAAAATGGAAATTGTGCCGATTTAGTAATAGCCCCAATTAAAACTAAAATCATTGAAAGAATAAAAAATGTGCTAGTTTGAATTTCAGAAACATTGTGAATTAATTCTTGAATACTTGTTGTCCCACCGGCGATTGAAAGTAAAATAATACCACCTAAAAGTGACAATCCTCCGAATACCGTAACGAGCATGGATTTTTGAGCACCATATATAGATGCTTGCTTATCACGCCAAAATGAGATGAGTAGGAAACTAGAAAATGAAGTTAATTCCCAAAATAAATATAAAATAATTAAATTATCTGATAATACAACACCTAACATAGCACCCATAAAGAGCAATAGATAACAATAAAAATTCCCCAGTTGCTCTTGTCGACTTAAATAACTTATAGAATAAAGTACAATTAAACTACCTATGCCAGTTATTAACAAACTGAATAATAAGCCTAAACCGTCAACGTATAAATTAAAATTCATACCGAAGTGCGGCATCCAATTGGCTTTTTGCATTATGTTATTTCCTGACATGGTTGTCGAAATATATGATAGGAAATATATAAATAAGACGACGGGGATAGGTAACACAAACCATCCTAAATGTATGCGTTTATAAAAACGATATACAATTGGAATAATGAGTGCGAATATTAACGGTAAAAGCACCGATATATGTAACAAACTCATTATTTTATCCTCCTTTAAAAATGTATTATAAAACCATTATACATGAAGTAGACTATTCTGAAAAACGTCAGGAAGCCTTGAAACACTTGTGTTAGATGTTTTATTAAATAAGAAGAAACACGGTATTTTTATTCAAAATTTTGTTTATATTGAATGGAATAATCATGCTTTAGACGCTGTAAATTGTCGAGTGACATAGTTGCGTGCAATGTATTTTGAGTTTTTAATTGCGCTTCTAATTTAGATATAGCTTGTTGTAATGATTCTGCGTAAGGCATAGTTTCTACATTGAACGCTCTAAGATGTGATTTTGTCGTATAGCGCTTTTCATAATGACTAAGTGCTTTACGTTCATGGAAAAACACATTTTCAGTTTCTGTAGGATTGTGTAAATCTCCTTGTTTAGGGTGATTAATTACTTGTTCAACTTGAACGAGAACGCTATTTTCATTTGCTTCCTTAATTGTTACGCCATAACTGCCAGTTTTATGTGAAAAACGGTATAACATAATTCAATACATCCCTTCTTTTGTGTTAGAATACATATATCATCTTAACATGAAATGGAGAATAAAAATGACGAACTATCCTCAATTAAACACAGAAATAAATGACAATGAAATTAAAATGGTAATGCATACAAATAAGGGAGATATGACCTTTAAATTATTACCTGATGTTGCACCTAAAACTGTAGAAAACTTTGTTACACATGCTAAAAATGGTTATTATAATGGCATTACTTTCCACCGTGTAATCAACGACTTTATGGTACAAGGTGGAGATCCAACTGCTACAGGCATGGGTGGTGAAAGTATTTACGGTGGACCTTTTGAAGATGAGTTTTCAAGAGAAGCGTTTAATATCTACGGTGCACTTTCAATGGCAAATGCAGGGCCAAATACAAATGGTTCTCAATTCTTCATTGTTCAAATGAATGAAGTGCCAGAATCAATGTTGAGCCAATTAGCAGACGGAGGTTGGCCAGAGCCGATTGTACAAGCTTACAGTGAAACTGGTGGCACACCTTGGTTAGATCAAAAACATACTGTATTTGGTCAATTAATTGAAGGTAAAACTACATTAGAAGACATTGCTAATACAAAAGTAGGCCCACAAGACAAACCATTATATGATATTACAATTGATTCAATCGATATTGTTGAATAATTAACGGAATATATGAAGTTGTAGCTAACTATCTTTTTCAGTATGTATAAAGCTGATGATTATTTAGTCTAAACTTTAGGAGAAGAGCTTAGACATCAATGTGATGTTGATTTTTACTCTTCTCTTTTTTTTATGCGTATTTAAAAATGATGTAGTATAGAATTACTAATTGTGAATAGGGATATGTCAACAGCAAACTATTTTTGAATAGGAAGTAATAGGATTTTTCTCAGATCTAAATATTAAGCTTACAACTTGAATTAAGGTACATATAGTCAGTTTTAGCTAAAAAAGGAGTAATCATTTATTCGAAATTACTATGAAAAATGGTTATCAAAGACAATTTCTCAGTGTTTAAACATTGTATTTAGTAATAGTTTTATCAATATAAAATTGTAAAATGTGAAATTTTTCTATGTTTATGTTAGTGCCTTCCTATAATGTATGCTATTATAATAGTGTTAAGTAAAACGAATTAAGGGGTTATCACGTTGAATAATCACTATAAAGTAGGTCAACATATTAAAGTTCGTGTGACTGGTATTCAACCGTATGGCGCTTTTGTAGAAACCCCTGACAATGCTGAAGGATTAATCCATATTTCTGAGATTATGGATGATTACGTCCATAATTTGAAAAAGTTTTTATCAGAAGGACAAATTGTAAGAGCGAAAGTAATTTCAATTGATGATGAAGGGAAATTAAACCTTTCATTAAAAGATAATGACTATTTTAAAAATTATGAGCGTAAGAAAGAAAAGCAATCAGTATTAGATGAAATTAAAGAAACCGAAAGATATGGGTTTCAAACAATTGAAGAACGCTTACCGGTTTGGATTAAACAGTCCAAAAATGCGATCAAAGATGAATGAAATCATCTTTTCTTAAGGCTGAGACATAAATTTATGTCTCAGCTTTAAGTGATTTATAGGGTGATTTTTAATGGTTATGTTTAAAACATTTGTCGAAAAATATTGAAGTAATGATAAGACATATTTTATTCGTAGGTAAAAGAAGGTGAGAGAATGAATGATTTAAAAGAAGCAATGAATGGTTTAGGTTGGTTAGATTTGGTTTTCCTAATCCCTCTTTTTTTCCTATACATATATTTACCCACTTATAATTTTATAAGTATTTTGCTAAATGTATTAATTATTATTTTAGTATCTATAGGGTTGTCTTCTTTATCTTTTTCAATAAAAAACCTTATAAAAAATAATAAGCCACAGAAATAATCCTTTTATATATGACTAAAAATAATGAGGAGCGTTTCAAAGAATAAGAAACCTTAGTTAGTTCACATAAGGTTTGTTTATTTATATTTGTATGGTTATTTTTCAAAATAACTGTGTTATTTCAGACCGAAGTTGGCATTATTATCAATTGATTTGGGACGACTTCTGTAGGAATAGCATTAGTCGAAGATTATAGGTTGAGGCAGTGTCTGTGGATAGCGTACACAAAAATTGTCAACAAAATTGGAGGTTGTGTCGACAGTTTGAAGCGTGCTTCATAATTTGTGAGGAGCACTTTTTAGAGGGGACCTTTATTTATAGCGTTCATATAATAAAGGATTTAAAAACAACAATTTAGAAGCTAACTTTGGAAAATTGCAGAAATATATGCGTGAGCATATTTATTTATATATCAGATTATTATAGTTAGAATTATAAAAGCACTACGAACTTTAAGTGTTTTAAAGATTTTCGAATGTTTTAACGCATAGGAGGAAAAGTAAAATGAATAAAAAGTTTCAACCACTTTTTGAAAAATTAACATTACCTAATAAAGTAGTTTTAGATAATAGATTTGTTTTAGCACCACTTACGCACGTTTCATCAAATGATGACGGATCTATTTCAAATGAGGAAGTTGTTTATATGGAACAACGTTCAAAAGATGTTGGCTTAGCTATTTCAGCTGCTAGTAATGTTACAGATTTAGGGAAAGCATTTCCTGGACAACCATCTGTAGCACATGATTCAAATATTGATGGATTAAAACGTCTAGCTCAAGCTATGAAGAAAAACGGCGCAAAAGCTGTCGTCCAAATTCATCATGGTGGCGCACAATCATTACCGAATTTAACGCCAAATGGAGATGTAGCCGCACCAACGCCAATTTCACTAAAAAGTTTTGGTGAGCAAGAAGAACATCATGCACGTGAAATTACAGAAGATGAAATTAAGCAAACTATTAAAGCATTCGGCGAAGCGACTCGTAGAGTTATAGAAGCTGGATTCGATGGTGTTGAAATCCATGGTGCCAATCATTACTTAATTCATCAATTTGTATCACCTTATTATAACCGCCGTGAAGATGAGTGGGGCAAAGACCGTTTGAAATTTGCATTAAACGTTGTTGATGAAGTAACGGAAACAGTTCAACAATATGGTAATGAAGACTTTATTGTAGGTTATAGATTTTCACCTGAAGAAGCAGAATCACCTGGCATAAGTATGGAAATTACCGAATCTTTAGTAAAACACTTAATTGATAAGCCTTTAGATTATTTACATGTTTCACTAATGGATATACATTCAGAAACACGTGAAGGTAAATATGCAGGTCAAGAACGAATTAAATTATTATTAGAGTGGATAGATGGTCGCATGCCTTTAGTAGGTATCGGTTCTATTTTTACTGCGGAACAAGCGCTTGAAGCGATTGAATCTACTAACGTTGAACTTGTTGCATTAGGCAGAGAAATATTGTTAGACCATAACTTTATAAGTAAAATTAAAGATGGTAAAGAAGATGAAATTATTTCACACTTTGATCCAAATAGAAAAGACAGACATCATTTACCACCTAAACTTTGGGAACAATTCAATAAAGGGTTTTATCCATTACCAAGAACAGATAATAAATAATAACATTTATAACACTATTCGAGGCCGAAACATCAACGATATGTTTCGGCCTCGAATATTATATAACTTTATGAAATAATCGTAAATTCACGCTTGTATTTATAAAAGCAAAATTTATAAGGAAAACGATAGAAAATATAATTAAATATGCAATTTCGTGCAATAATAATAAAATATAATTAAATACTAAAATTAATAAAATAGTCTTGTATTAGCATGAGTAAATGTGTCATTATGTATGTAAGGGCTTACAATGGTATTTTAGTGTTTTATAATTATATTATTTACGCTAATTTAACTGATATAAAAGTGTTTGTTACATAAAGTCCAAGCATTTTTAGAAAATAGTTTCAGTTAATCGATAAATACGTTATGCTATGAATGAGTATTACTTAAGAGTCATTTTACTCTTAAATTTTTACAAAGGGGAGATATCATGTCAAGATCAGAAGAAATCATTGAAGTAACAAATCATTATGGAGCACAAAACTATGTACCGCTTCCAATCGTTATATCGGAAGCTGAAGGTGTTTGGGTTAAAGACCCAGAAGGTAACAAATACATGGATATGTTGTCAGCATATTCAGCTGTAAACCAAGGTCATAGACATCCAAAGATTATTCAATCATTGAAAGATCAAGCAGATAAAGTTACTTTAGTTTCACGTGCATTTCATAGTGAAAATCTAGGTGAATGGTATGAAAAAATTTGTAAGCTTTCAGGAAAAGCTAAAGCTTTACCAATGAATACGGGTGCTGAAGCAGTTGAAACAGCTTTAAAAGCAGCTCGTCGTTGGGCTTACGATGTTAAAAAAATAGACCCAGATAAAGCAGAGATTATTGCTTTCAATGGTAACTTCCACGGTCGTACAATGGCACCTGTATCTTTATCATCAGAACCAGAATATCAACGTGGTTATGGTCCATTATTAGATGGATTCCGTAAGGTAGATTTTGGTGATATTGAAGCTGTTAAAAATGCTATTACAGAAAATACAGCAGCAATTTTAATTGAACCAATACAAGGTGAAGCAGGTATTAATGTTCCACCTGAGGGTTATTTAAAAGAAATAAGAGCTCTATGTGATGAACATAACGTATTGTTTATTGCTGATGAAATTCAAGCTGGCTTAGGACGTTCAGGTAAATTATTTGCTACGGACTGGGATGACGTTAAACCAGATGTATACATTTTAGGTAAAGCATTAGGTGGGGGCGTATTACCAATATCTGTAGTATTAGCTGACGAAGAAGTACTTGGTGTGTTCTCACCAGGGTCTCACGGTTCTACTTTTGGTGGTAATCCACTAGCTTGTGCGGTTTCAAACGCAGCATTAGATGTAATAATTGACGAAGATTTACCAGGGCGTTCATTAGAATTAGGTAACTATTTCAAAGAAGAATTAGAAAAAATAAATCATCCATCAATTAAAGAAGTACGAGGACGTGGCTTGTTTATTGGTGTTGAATTAAATGAGGAAGCGAGACCTTATTGTGAATCATTAAAAGAAAAAGGTTTATTATGTAAAGAAACGCATGATACGGTCATTAGATTTGCACCGCCACTCATTATTTCTAAAGAAGAATTAGACTTTGCATTAGATAAAATTAGAAGCGTTTTTGAGTAAATTCACAGTTCTGTAACATATGTTTTGAAAACCCTTTAAAAAGGAAAATCTTATGTTACAATTATCATGAAAGCGAAATCATTAGTAACGAAAAAGAGGCGAAATGAATCATGACTGAGAATAATAATTTAGTTACTTCGACGCAACAAATTATTAAAGAAGCATTGCACAAACTGGGATTTGATGATGGGATGTATGATTTAGTAAAGGAACCTTTAAGATTCCTTCAAGTTAGAATTCCTGTGCGCATGGACGATGGTACTGTTCAAACTTTTACTGGTTATCGTGCGCAGCACAATGATGCTGTTGGACCTACAAAAGGTGGCGTACGCTTCCATCCAGATGTGGACGAAGAAGAAGTTAAAGCATTATCAATGTGGATGACATTGAAATGTGGCATTGTTGATTTACCATATGGTGGTGGTAAAGGTGGTATTATTTGTGATCCACGTCAAATGAGTATTCACGAAGTCGAACGTTTATCTCGTGGATATGTGCGTTCAATTTCTCAATTCGTTGGACCAACGAAAGATATTCCAGCACCAGACGTATTTACAAACTCTCAAATTATGGCATGGATGATGGATGAATATAGTTCATTAGACAAATTCAATTCACCAGGATTTATCACTGGTAAACCAATCGTGTTAGGTGGTTCGCAAGGACGTGACCGTGCGACTGCGTTAGGTGTTGTTATTGCTATTGAACAAGCAGCACAAAGAAAAGGTTTAGAACTTAAAGGTTCTCGTATTGTTATACAAGGATTTGGAAACGCGGGCAGTTTCTTAGCGAAATTCTTGTATGATATGGGAGCAACAATTGTTGGTATCTCTGATGCTTACGGCGCTTTACATGATCCAGAAGGATTAGATATTGATTATCTTTTAGATAGAAGAGATAGCTTTGGAACTGTGACTAATCTATTTGATGAAACAATTTCTAATAAAGAATTATTTGAAATTGACTGTGACATTCTTGTGCCAGCAGCAATTGCAAATCAAATTACTGAAGAAAATGCACATGACATTAAAGCTGATATTGTGGTTGAAGCGGCAAATGGACCAACCACACCAGCAGGTACTCGTATCTTAACTGAACGTGGTAAGTTGCTAGTTCCAGATGTATTAGCTAGTGCTGGTGGTGTAACTGTTTCATATTTCGAATGGGTACAAAATAACCAAGGTTATTATTGGACTGAAGAAGAAGTAAACACGAAATTGCGTGAAAAACTTACAACAGCATTTGATACCATTTACGAATTAGCTCAAAACAGAAAGATTGATATGCGTTTAGCAGCTTATATTGTTGGTATCAAGCGTACTGCAGAAGCAGCACGTTACCGTGGATGGGCATAGCATAAATAAATATTTGAATAATAATAGTAAGTTTAAAGTCCGAGACATCATTAGATGCCTCGGACTTTTTTGGATTATATAAATAAAATATTAAAGGTAAGTTATCAGTTATTGTTCATTGATGACTTGTTTATATAAATCGGGATAATTTGTAAATAATCCATCGATGCCATAGTCATTAAGTCTTTCCATGTCTGCTACTTCGTTTACAGTGAAAGGATGAACTAGAAATCCAGTATCTTTAAGATTAGCAACATTTTGCTTAGTTAAATCTGTATATTCAGGACCGATACCGATGGCATATTGTTTAATATAATTCAAATCTTGTTGTGACATATTTGGTAGTTCACCTTTGTCTAATAATCTTATAAGTGGCACATTTGAATTTAAATCTTTCATTTTAAGTAAGCTTTCTTGTGAAAATGATTGAACCATCACATGACCTTTTTTGAGAGATTGTTCATTTAATAATTGATGTTTATTAAGTGTATCTAATAATTTTTCTTCCATACCAGGGTATACATCAGGAGATTTTGTTTCTATATAATAATTGGCATCAGTGCCATAACGTTCTAATATTTCGTCTAATGTTGGTACTTTTGCACCTTTATAATTTGAATTAGCATATTGTGGATTTTGTTCATTAAACTTACTTCCAGCATCAAGTTGTTTTAATTCTTTAAGTGTATACTGATCAACTCGACCGGTTCCATTGGTAGTTCTATCAACTGTTTCATCATGCATGGCTACTAGGTGACCGTCTTTAGTCATTTGCAGATCAATTTCAATATATGATGCGCCTATAGCGTTATGACTTTTGTCGTATGAGTAAAATGTATGTTCTGGAGCATAGCCACTAGCACCTCTATGTGCAATTGTTGTGAATTTCTCGCCAGTTAGATTATGTATCCAATTTTGTTGATCTGATTTATTATTCTCATTAACTGTTTGAACTGAAGTATTTTCATTTTGGTTGTTGACACCAAGGTCGTTACTAGATGCTTCAGTAATTGTTGAGCTCCCTATACCAGATAAAGCCAATATTGCTATACTTGAAATCAAAAATTTATTCGAATGTTTCACAAGCTGTCACTCCTTAATATGAACTTTCTTTTTACATTACATAAAAAAACTTAAATTGAAAATAGTATTTACAATATTCTAATTTAAACTATAAAAAATTAATTTTAACATTACATACAATCAATGAATGCTATTACAATATTTTAACCATATAGAAATATTGCGCTTGGGTTATCATATAAAAAAAGCACAGACACACCTATTAAATAGGGTATCCGTGCAAAAATTTTAATTTAAGTTTTGTTTTATAATTTCTAATTGTTTTTTTACAGCTTCTTGTCCAGTAGAACCGTGACTTATTCTACGGCTGATACAATTTTCAGGTTTTAAATAATTGTATATATCCGATTCGATACTTTCGTGGGCGCTTTGATACTGTGCTAAAGGTACATCTAATAAGTATACGTTATGCTGAATTGCCCAAAGTACGATTTTACCAACAATTTCATGAGCGTTTCTAAAAGGGACCCCTTTGTTGACTAAGTAGTCAGCAAGTTCTGTTGCATTGGAAAAATCATTGTATACAGTTTCCTGTAAATGATTTACATTTACAGTCATCGTATCAATCATTCCTTCAAAGATACGTAAGGAACCTTTTAGTGTATGCACTGCATCAAATAGACCTTCTTTATCTTCTTGCATATCTTTATTATATGCTAAAGGTAACCCTTTAAGCGTCATTAACATACTCATTAAATTACCTGTTGTACGTCCAACTTTACCTCTGATTAATTCAGCCATATCAGGATTTTTTTTCTGTGGCATAATTGAAGAACCAGTTGAAAATGCATCTGATAATGTAATAAAGTTTGCTTCCGCAGATGACCAGAAAATAATTTCTTCTGCAAAACGTGACAGGTGAACCATTGTTAATGAAATATTATGCAGTGTTTCAACAATATAATCTCTATCACTAACAGCATCCATACTATTCTCATAAACAGCTGAAAAGTCTAATAATGACTGTGTTTCGTGACGATCTATTGGATAAGTAGTACCACTTAACGCAGCAGCACCTAGTGGAGAGATATCAATACGTTTCAAACTGTCTTGAAAACGTGATTTATCTCTTTCTAGCATCCAATAATACGTCAAGATATGGTGGGCAAATGAAATAGGTTGAGCTCTTTGGAGATGAGTATAACCAGGCATGATTGTATCTACATGAGACTCGGCAATTTTTACAATTGTTTGTTGAAACGAAATAATTAAATCGATTAATTGAGATACTTCTGCTTTTGTATATAAGTGCATATCAGTTGCAACTTGGTCGTTTCTACTACGCCCGGTATGCAATCTACCACCAGCATCACCAATACGTTTTATTAATTCATGTTCGATATTTAAATGGATGTCTTCCAATGAGACATCCAGTGCTAAGTTATCTTGTTCATAATCAGCTAAAATGGCATTTAAACCTTCAATAATCTGATCGCAGTCTGAATCAGAAATAATATCTTGTTTGGCTAACATAGTTGCATGAGCAATACTACCTTGAACATCATATTTGATTAATGTTTTATCAAAGTGTATAGAAGCATTGAATTCATCAACCCATGCTTCTGGTTGCTCACTAAATCTACCACCCCAAGCTTTACTGCTCATCTTTGTATCCACCATGTAACATAGAGTTTACTTTAGTTGGTAAGCCAAAGATATCAATAAAGCCAACTGCTGATTCTTGATTAAATGCATCTTCTTTTGTATAAGTAGCTAATTTTTCATTATAAAGTGTATGTGGTGACTTTCTTCCATTAACAATAGCGTTACCTTTATATAATTTAAGACGTACATCGCCAGTTACATAATCTTGCGTACTATCTACAAATACTTTGAGGCTATCTGTTAAAGGTGAGAACCATAAACCGTTATAAATTTGTTCTGAAAATTGTTTTTCAATCACTGGTTTAAAGTGTGCAACATCTTTAGTGAGCGTAATTGTTTCAAGTGCTTTATGAGCATTGATAATTACTTCTGCTGCTGGTGTTTCATAAACTTCTCTAGACTTAATACCAACAAGTCTGTTTTCAACATGGTCGATTCTGCCAATACCATGTTTACCAGCAAGTTTATTGAGCTCTAAAATAAGTTCGCTAAGTTTATAAGGTGTGCCATCTAAAGCTGTTGGTATACCTTTCTCAAAAGAAAGTACAATTTCATCAGCTACATCTGGTGCGTCTTCTAGTTCGTTTGTTAAGTCAAATGCATCCTTTGGAGGTGCAGCATAAGGGTCTTCAAGTATGCCACATTCATTACTTCTTCCCCATAAATTTTGGTCGATAGAATAAGGAGAATCATGTTGGATTGGAACTGGGATATTGTGTTTGATTGCATAGTCAATCTCTTCTTCACGGCTCCATGCCCATTCTCTTACTGGTGCAAAAACTTTTAATTCAGGATCTAAAGCTTTAATTGCTACTTCAAAACGTACTTGGTCATTACCTTTACCAGTACAACCGTGTGCAATACCAACTGCGTTTGTTTTGCTAGCAATTTCAACTAATTTTTTTGAAATTAATGGTCTTGATAATGCAGAAACTAACGGATATGTACCTTCATACATTAAGTTACCTTTAATTGCATAGGATACGAAATCTTCACTAAATTCTTCTGTAGCATCAATGATATGACATTCGATTGCACCCATATCCAACGCTTTTTGATGCACTAAGTCTAAATCTTTACCTTCGCCGACATCTAAACAACAAGCTACGATGTCATAACCTTTATCTAATAACCATTTTACTGCCACACTTGTATCTAAACCACCTGAATATGCTAATACTATTTTCTCTTTCATAAGTTCCACCTCAATTGAATTTTTATAATTTATTAATAAGAATTTGATATTGATTAGTATAGCAGAAAGTAAATGAAAATAAAACCACTTTTATACATAAATATACAAAAATATATAGAGTTCATTATGTTTTTTGTTTCTTTTTACCTATTTTAAGGGTTTTTGTAGGTTTGTAGGATGTTTGTCTTTGTATAAAATAATGAATAATCAATTGAGGGTATTGAGTGATTTAACGCTTTAATAAGTAAAATATCAATATAATATAGGCTAGTTGTTTGAATACTCAAAATAAACTTAGTAAAATAATGATGAAATTAAAAACACTGGAGGCAATTCAAAATGACTCATATTCAATTAGATTATGGTAAAACTTTAGAATTTTTCGGCGAACATGAATTACAGCAACAAAAAGATATAGTTAAGTCAATTCACAAAACAATTCATGAAGGAACTGGCGCTGGTAGTGACTTCCTTGGGTGGATTGATCTTCCTGTAGACTATGATAAAGAAGAATTCTCGCGTATTTTAGAAGCTTCAAAACGTGTCAAAAAACATTCAGAGGTGTTTGTAGTAATTGGTATCGGTGGTTCGTATTTAGGTGCACGCGCGGCTATCGAAATGTTAACATCATCATTTAGAAATAGTAATGAATACCCAGAAATCGTCTTTGTAGGTAATCATTTATCTTCTTCATATACACAAGAGTTAATCGACTATTTAGATGGTAAGGATTTCTCAGTGAATGTTATTTCTAAATCAGGTACTACGACTGAACCAGCAGTTTCATTTAGATTGTTTAAACAATTATTAGAAAATAGATATGGTAAAGAAGAAGCGAAAAATCGTATCTTTGCTACTACAGATGAAGAAAAAGGTGCATTAAAGCAACTTGCAACTAATGAAGGTTATGAAACATTTGTCGTGCCAGATGATATAGGTGGCCGTTATTCAGTATTAACTGCAGTTGGTTTATTGCCAATCGCTGTTGCGGGTATTGATATTAAAACAATGATGGAAGGTGCTGCAAAAGCACGTGAAGAATTGTCTTCAGAAGATTTAGAAGAAAATATTGCGTATCAATATGCAACAATTCGTAACGTTTTATATGCAAAAGGTTATGACACTGAAATGTTGATTAACTATGAGCCATCAATGCAATATTTTAATGAGTGGTGGAAACAATTATTTGGCGAATCTGAAGGAAAGGACTATAAAGGTATTTATCCTTCTAGCGCTAACTATACAACAGATTTACATTCACTTGGACAATATGTTCAAGAAGGTCGTCGTTTCTTATTCGAAACCGTTGTGAAAGTTAATAATCCTAAACATGATATTACCATCGAAGAAGATAGTGATAATTTAGATGGTTTAAATTATTTAGCTGGTAAATCTATAGACGAAGTAAATACGAAAGCATTTGAAGGTACATTATTAGCGCATACTGATGGTGGCGTACCTAATATTGTTGTCAATATTCCTCGTTTAGATGAAGAGACATTTGGCTATATCGTTTACTTCTTTGAATTAGCGTGTGCTATGAGTGGTTATCAATTAGGTGTTAATCCATTTAACCAACCTGGAGTTGAAGCATACAAACAAAATATGTTTGCTTTATTAGGTAAACCAGGTTTTGAAGATAAAAAAGAAGAATTAGAAAAACGTTTATAATTTTTCAACATAATGTTATATAGTATATAACATTATGTTGATGTTAAATTTGTATTTTGAGGAGGCTGAGACAATTAATTGTCTCAGCCTTTATCATTATATTGAGATAGGGGCGCTTATGTATGAGATACAACTCAGGTAAATTTTTTATTTTTTCGGCTTTAGTCATCTTTGGCAAAGAGAGTGTGTGAAAGTCTTTAATAATTTAAAAACTTTCATACGCTCTCTTTTTCTAATATGTATACACAGGCGTATTTAATAAGCTGATTTGACTCAAAGTCAACATTACAGTGGTTATGATTTTGCTCACGCTCTTTAAAATTAGTGCTATATTGAAACCGTAGATAGTCATTCAATCTGGGTTTCGAAAGCAGGTCATTCTTAAGACTGATTTATATTATATAGAACGCTTTATAGTTTTAAAAAAGCAACTTTACACTTATAATTATAAAGAATAGTGATGACGAGGATGGGTTTGATGACAGAGGAACAAGTACAGTATTGGTTTGATATATTTGGGAGTTTAGGATACATCGCAGGATTTCTATTACCATTTATTGAGGCTTTTATTCCTATTTTACCAATCATTGTGTTTGTAATTGTAAACGTTAATGCATTTGGTTGGTTCGTTGGTACTTTATTAGCTTGGTTAGGCACTGTAGCTGGAAGTTATATTGTATTTTTATTTTTTAGAAGATTAACACATACAAAATATATGCAAAAAATTCAGCAACGGACATCAGTTCAACGTTTAATACATTTTATTGATAGAAAGGGTGTCATACCTATTTTTATCTTAATGTGCTTTCCATTTACACCAAGTGCTTTAGTTAATATTGTGGCAAGTTTATCCCATATTAAAGCGCATGCCTATCTAATTGTATTAATTGCATCTAAGTTTATAATGATTGGTCTTGTAGGTTGGTTAGGTAATGATATTACAACACTTTTTACTAATCCGATAAGGCTGATAACAATAGTGGTAGTAATTGCTGTGGTATGGCTCGTTGGTAGAAAACTAGAGAAACATTTTATGCATTCGTCAGAGGAGTGACAACTTGCGAAAATTATTAAAACATTTGATTTCCATAATATTTGCGCTTATTATTGTACTATTGATTCAGGCATTTGTACTTACAGGATCAGTTATAAAAGATGATAAAATGGCTCCAAATCTAAAGCAAGATGATCGCGTTATTGTTAATAAGATAAAAACGACATTTAATTTTTTAGATAATAATGATATTATTATGTATCGTAACGGAAAAGAAATCCAGTTTAGTAGAATCATCGGAAAACCTGGACAATCTATTTCATTTAAAGACGGGTCATTGTACAGAGATGATAGAGAAGTAAATGAACCTTATACAAACAATAACATCAATAACTTGTCACTTAGAAACATCAAAGATTCTGAAAGTGATATTATTCCGCCGAATGCTTACTTTGTACTTAATGATAATCGTGATAATAAAAACGATTCAAGAACATTAGGTTTCGTGCATCAGAAAGATATCATTGGCAATACAAGTTTAAGATATTATCCGTTTGAAAAATTTACAGTGACTTTTAATTAAATAAACGAGGTGAAGGAATTGAGAAAAGAAATCGTAGAATGGATTGTGTCCATCGTTGTTGCAGTGGCCTTAGTATTGCTAATTGTTAACTTCGTGGGAAAATCATATACAGTTAAAGGCGACTCTATGGATCCTACATTAAAAGATGGGGAACGCGTTATTGTCAATTTGATTGGCCAAAGATTTGGAGATGTTGAAAAAGGTAATGTGATTGTCTTCCATGCAACTAAGGATAATGATTATGTCAAACGTGTTATTGGTACAGCAGGTGATAACATCGAATATAAAGAAGATCAGTTATTTGTTAATGGTAAAAAAGTAGACGAACCATACTTAGATTATAATGAAAAACATAAAGATTATAATTATATAACTGGTAGTTTTACAACAAAAGAGATGAACGAACAATCTGAAGGTGTAGAAAAAGTAAAAGATAAAAATAAAATCCCAGAAGGTAAATTACTTGTTCTCGGGGATAACCGTGAAGTAAGTAAAGATAGTCGTTCGTTTGGTTTAATTGACGAAGACCAAGTTGTTGGTAAAGTATCATTCAGTTTTTGGCCGTTAAGCGAAATGAAATTTGGATTTAATCCAGATACAAAATATGAATAGTAAAATATTGAGCGTAGGGCAGTGAAATTTTGTTAATCAAATAAGGTTTTATTGTCCTAACTTATTAATAAAGTAAACGTTCGAAAATTAGAACAGTGTATATTGACTAACAATAATATGTACAATATCAGTTGCTATTGTAAAGCGTATAGAAAAAGGATCGAGATAACTATTTGTGTCTCGATCCTATTTTTATTATAAACTACTAACAAATAATCAAATTTACAGTAAAGCCATATTCTAATTTATTCGACATTCAAGGTATAAGAATAGTTATACACAACCATATATATGTTAAAATGTGAGTCAAAGGAGTTGGCGTAAATCATGGAATTAAATGCTTATATTGGCAGAGCAGGCACAGGGAAATCGAAAACAATAATTGAAGAAATTAAAACAAAAATGCGAGAAGATCCATTAGGCGATCCTATTGTTTTAATTGCGCCTACACAAAACACTTTCCAGCTTGAACAATCATTCGTAAGTGATGAATCATTAAATGGTAGTATGAGAACCGAAGTTTTACACTTTGAACGATTAAGTTATCGTGTGTTTCAAGAAGTCGGTGGTTTGATAGAACAACAATTATCTAAAGCAGGCACTGAAATGATGATTTATGACATCATACAACAACATCAATCAGAATTGAAACTATATCGCTCTCAAGTTAAATATTATGGATTTAGTGAAAAACTTTATGAACAAATACAAGATTTTAAAAAATATGCAGTAACTCCACAACAATTAAGTGATTATATTTCAGAAAATGACTTGCAAACAAGAACAAAGCATAAATTACAAGATATTGCACTGGTTTATAAACATTTAGAAGATAGAATTGACGGGACATATGTATCCACAGAAGATAGTTTACAAAGATTCATTACGATGATGGATCAATCTGAATGGTTAAAGCGAGCGGAAATTTATATTGATGGCTTCCATAACTTCTCGACACTAGAGTATCAAATCATTCGTAGTTTAGTTAAATGTGCTAAAAAAGTTACAGTGGTATTAACAACTGACGGCGATAAAGATATGTTTAGTTTATTTAGAAAACCTTCGGAATCACTGTCACACATAGAAGAAATTGCAAACGATCTCAATGTACAATTACATACGAAACGTTTTGATGAAGTATATCGCTTTGCTAATTCTGATCTAGCCAATTTAGAACGTAATTTTAATGCATTACAATTTGAGCCCACAGTTGCAAATGGCGATATAGCAATTTTAGAAGCAAGTGGGATGAGAGAAGAAATAAATGAAGTTGCTCGTCGTATTTTAAGAGAAACACGTGAGAAAGGCTATAGATATCAAGATATAGCAATTTTATATAGAGATGAAGCCTATGCCTATCTCATGGAATCAATTTTGCCACAATTTGGCATACCATATAATATCGATGTGAAGCCGTCAATGACACATCATCCTATAATGGAAATGATAAGATCACTTATTGAAGTAATACAAACTAATTGGAATTTTGATCCACTGATGCGACTTTTTAAAACAGATATGCTATCGAAGAAATTTAAAGATAGTAATTATTTGATAGATATATTAGAGAATTTCGTTCTAGAACGTGGTATTTACGGTAAACGCTGGTTGGATGAAAAATATTTTGATATTGAGCAATTTAGAAAAATGGGGCTAAAACGTCAACAATTATCAGATGAAGAACGTGAGACCTTTGAGCGTGTTATTCAAATGAAAACAGATGTTATCAATAAAGTGATGTTATTTGAAGAAAATATGAATCGTGCAACTACAGCTATTGAATTTGCCACTGCTTTCTACGAATCGATGGAAGCATTCGACTTACCGAGCCAATTAATGACTGAACGTGATACGTTAGATTTTAACGGTCAACATAGAGCGGCTGAGGAAATTGACCAGATATGGCGTGGCTTTATTCAAACGTTGGATGACTTAGTTACAGTGTTTGGTGAGCAAACAATGTCTAAATCGCGTTTTCTAGAATTGTTTGATATTGGCTTAGAACAGTTAGAATTTGTAATGATTCCTCAAACGCTTGATCAGGTGAGTATTGGTACTATGGATTTAGCAAAAGTAGATAATAAACAACACGTATATTTAGTAGGAGCGAATGATGGTGTTATACCACAAACTGTTTCATCTTCAAGTTTAATTACGGATGACGAAAAGAAATATTTCCAAGAACAATCCTCTATAGAATTAAGTCCTACGGCAGATATACTGCAAATGGATGAAGCATTTGTATGTTATATTGCAATGACACGTAGTTGTAAACAAGTTACATTTTCATATTCACTTATGGGGTCTAGTGGTGATCAAAAAGAACCAAGTCCATTTTTAAGTCAAATTCAACAATTATTTACTAATTTAGAAGTTCAAAATATACATCATCAACATCAAGCTCAACCACTTACTTTAATGGAACACCCACATCAAACTAAAATTGCTTTATTTGAATCGTTAAAAGCGTGGTTAGATGATGAAATTGTTGCGGAAACTTGGTTAGATACGTATCAAGTGATGCGAGACGATGAAAGTTTAAATGATGGTTTAGATTATTTATTAACTGCCTTAACTTACGATAATGAAACGGTTCAATTAAGTGAATCATTATCTAAAGAATTGTATGGTTCTACAATTAATGCAAGTGTTTCTAGATTTGAAGGCTATCAAGCTTGTCCATTTAAACACTTTGCATCACATGGCTTACGTTTAAATGAACGTACAAAATACAAGTTGGAAAACTTTGATCTAGGAGATATCTTCCATCAAGTATTGAAATTTATCTCAGAAAAAGTGAACGGTGATTTTAAGAATCTAAACCAACAAAAAATTCATAAGCTCACAGTTGAAGCTTTAAGTGAAATATTACCTGAAATCCAATTTAACTTACTAAATTCAACGGCTTATTACCGTTATTTATCACAACGTATTGGTGCCATTGTAGAAACGACTTTAACAGCATTAAAATATCAGGGTAACTATACTAAATTTACGCCACAACGGTTTGAAGCTGGTTTTAGAAGAAAACCAAGAGATAATAGTGAGTTATTAGCTGAATCGTTATATACAAAACAAGGTATTCCTATAAATATACGTGGACAAATCGATAGAATAGATACGTATAAAAAAGGGGAAGAGAGTTTTGTAAATATTATAGATTACAAGTCATCTAAATATAGCGGTACGTTGGATTTAACAAAAGTTTATTACGGTATGCAAATGCAAATGATGACATATATGGATATTGTACTTCAAAATAAATCACGTTTAGGATTAACAGAGCTAACTAAGCCTGGTGGGCTATTATACTTCCATGTACATGAACCGCGCATTAAACTTGCATGGAATCAATTGTCGGAAGAAAAAAGAGACTCTGAATTCATCCAATCCTTCAAGTTGAGCGGCTTACTAAATAGTGATGAATCAGTATTAGATGCTTTTGATACTAGACTGGAGCCAAGTTATAATTCTGATATTGTACCTTTAGGGTTAAAGAAAGATGGTGGTATTAAAAGTAATAGTAAGGTGGCAGATGAGGATACCATTTATAAATTAATTCATCATAATAAACAAAACTTTATTGAAACAGCATCAAATATCATGGATGGACATACAGAAGTGGCACCAATGAAATACAATCAGACATTACCGTGTGATTTTTGTAGCTATAAATCAGTCTGTCATGTAGACGGTATGATAGATAGTAAACGTTATCGTACAGTTGACGAATCTATTGATCCATTAGAAGCGGTACAAAATGTAGTTTTAGAAAGTGAGGATGATGGTGAATGAGTCAAATACCAGTGAAACCTGGGGATACGAGATGGACAGATAACCAATGGAAGAGTATTTATGCCAAAGGTCAGGATATACTTGTTGCTGCTGCCGCAGGTTCTGGAAAGACTGCCGTACTTGTAGAACGCATTATACAACGTATTATTAAAGATGAAATTGATGTAGATAAACTGCTTGTTGTTACTTTTACGAATGCAAGTGCAAGAGAAATGAAACACCGTGTAGACCAAAGGATTCAAGAAGCTTCGAATGAAGACCCAAATAACACACATTTAAAGAATCAGCGTGTGAAGATACATCAAGCACAAATATCTACGTTACATAGCTTTTGTTTGAAATTAATTCAACATCACTATGATGTGCTAGATATTGATCCTAACTTTAGAACAAGTAGTGAAGCTGAAAATATATTGCTACTTGAACAGACAATAGATGAAGTGTTAGAAAAACATTACGACCAACTTGATCCTAATTTCATTGATTTAACGGAACAACTATCTTCAGATCGGAATGACAATCAGCTACGAAACACCGTTAAAGAAATGTTTTATTTTAGTGTGGCGAATCCAAATCCATCGGCTTGGTTGGATCAGCTATCAGCGCCATACGATGATATTACGAAACAAGCTGATTTACTAAAACTATTAAATGATTTAGCTATGATTTTTATGAATTCTGCATTGGAAGCTTTGAATAAAAGTTATGATTTGTTCATGATGCTTGAAGAAGTAGATAAACAAGTTGAAGTGTTAGAAAAAGAACGTCGTTTTATTGCTCAAGCAATGGAAGGCGGCATATTAAACACACAAGTTATTGCAGAACACCAGTTTGAAGCACGTTTTCCAGCTAAGAATAAAAAAATAAAAGAAGCCAATGAAATGATGTTAGATGCATACGATGATGGTAAAAAACATTACGATCAATATAAAGCGTTGGTAACTAAGGTACAAGAAGATTATTTTTCACGTAATGCTGAAGATTTAAAAATGGATATGCAGCGCTTAGCGCCTAGAGTAGCATATTTAGCACAAGTAACAGGGGATGTAATTGATTTATTTAATCAGAAGAAACGCAGTAGAAACTTACTTGATTTTTCAGATTATGAACATTTTGCATTGCGCGTATTGATGAATGAAGATGGCACACCATCAGATATTGCTGATATGTATTGTAAACAGTTTGAAGAAATACTTGTCGATGAATACCAAGATACCAACCGTGTACAAGAGCAAATTATTGCATGTATTAAACGGGGAAGTGAGGCAGATGGGAATTTATTTATGGTAGGTGACGTAAAACAATCTATTTATAAATTTAGACAAGCTGATCCCAGTTTATTTATAGGGAAGTATAACCGTTTTACATTAGATGGTTCAGAGAATGGTATGCGTATTGATTTATCACAAAATTTCCGTTCTAGAAAAGAAGTTTTGACTACAACGAACTATTTATTTAAGCATATGATGGATGAAGCGGTTGGAGAAATTGACTATGATGATGCTGCCCAACTTTATTACGGTGCTCCTTTCGATAATGAGCCACATAATGTCGAGTTGAACATGTTAGTGGAAGATGCTTCTTCGGACTTGAATGGTTCAGAACAAGAAGCAGAATATATTGTCCAACAAGTGGAAAAGATAATGTCGGAACATGAGATTTATGATATGAAAACTGAGCAGTATCGTAAACCAAGTTATAAAGATATTGTCATTTTAGAGCGTTCCTATGGGCAAGCACGTAAGATACAACAAGCGTTTAAAGATCATAACATTCCATTTCATGTAAATAGTAAAGAGGGGTACTTTGAACAGACTGAAGTTCAACTCATATTATCTTTCTTAAGAACGGTAGATAATCCATTACAAGATATTTATTTAGTTGGGCTCATGCGTTCTGTAATTTATCAGTTTACTGAGGATGAGTTATCAAATATCAGGGTGTTTAGTCCAAATGATGATTATTTTTATCAATCGATACAGCATTATATAGCCAATGACGCTGCTAATAAAAAATTAGTCGCTAAACTCGAATATTTCTTGAAAGATATAGAAATGTATCAACGCTATAGCCAAAGTCACCCTGTCTATCAATTAATTGATAAGTTTTATAATGACCATTATGTCATTCAATATTTTAGTGGCATCATTGGTGGTAAAGGTAGACGCGCAAATTTATATGGACTGTTCAATAAAGCGGTAGAATTTGAAAATTCTAGTTTCCGTGGCTTATATCAATTTATTCGTTTTATAGATGAATTGATAGAACGAGGTAAGGACTTTGGTGAAGAAAATATTGTTGGCCCGAATGATGACGTTGTGCGAATGATGACAATTCATAGTAGTAAAGGGTTAGAATTTCCATTCGTGATTTACTCTGGGTTATCAAGACGATTTAGAAGAGATGATTTGCACAGACCAGTTATTTTAAATCAAAGCTATGGTTTGGGTATGACATATTATGATATTGATAGTCGCTTGTCTTATCCATCATTATCATCTGTTACGTATAAAGCGATAGCCGAAAAAGAAATGATTTCAGAAGAAATGAGGTTAATTTACGTTGCATTGACACGCGCTAAAGAACAATTATTTTTAATAGGTCGTGTAAAAGACGAAAAAGAACTAACTCAATTTGAACAGGTTTCAGTGTCGCAGACGCACTTACCTGTGAGCTATCGTTTAACCGCACAACGCCCGATTGATATGATTTATCCAATATTAGCTAAATATCAATCTACGTCACTGCCAAAAGAATTACGTTTTGAAGCAACAATCAATGACATCGATGACTCAATGATGCCTTTTGTACAGTTAAAAACAGATTTTTATGAAGATATTGCGTCAGAAATCGTTATAGCTGAAAGTGAACAACGTACGCTAGTAGATATACAGTCGGCTCAGACTGGTAATGATGAGCTTAAGTCGCGGATTCATCAACAATTAAGTTTCAAATACCCACATCAAGTAGCTATTGAAAAGCCATCAAAACAATCCGTATCAGAACTGAAACGACAACTTGAAACAGAACAAGCTGATACTAACTACGATAGAGTTAGACAATATCGAATTGGCTCAGCTTCATATGAAAGACCGAAATTTTTAAGCCATACTACGAAACGAAAAGCAAATGAAATTGGTACGCTTATGCATACGGTAATGCAACATTTACCGTTTAAAAAGGAAGGGCTGTCTCATAGTGATGTGGATGTACTTATCAATCAGTTAATAGACAAGCATATTATTGATGAAGATGCTAAAAAGGATATCCGATATGAAGATATTTATCAGTTTATTGAAAGTGAATTATATTCAACGATTGCTATGAGTGAACGTATATATCGTGAGTTACCATTTGTTGTCAATCAAGCTAAAGTAGACCGTATTGAAAATATGGAAGAAGATGCTTCTATTATTCAAGGGATGATTGATCTTATATTTGAGAAGGATGGCCAATATTACTTCGTCGATTATAAGACAGATGCCTTTAATAGACGTCGCGATATGTCAGATGAAGCAATAGGGTCGCAGTTAAGAGAACGTTATAAGGTGCAAATGGAATATTATCGAAACACTTTAGAAACTATATTGAATACAAATGTTAAAGGTTATTTATATTTCTTTAAATTTGGACAACTTTCTATCGATGAATAAAACAAACAATAAGGAGTGCATGTTGTGTCATCACAGCAAAGATTATATGAAATTGATGCATTACGAGGATTGAGTTTGCTCGGTATTATTTTAATGAATATATTAGTTTTTAGTTTTCCATATGAGGAAAGCTTATTGTCTGATGTGGTGCAGGGAACTGACGCTATTTTATTACACATCATTACCTTGCTTGTTATAGGTTCATTTTATCCTATTTTTACGTTCTTATTTGGTTATGGTTTAAGTATCATGTATGACAATAGCCAGATGAAACGCATTAACTATTATCCAATCATATTGAGAAGGTTAATTTTTCTTATGTTGATGGGTGTGTTACATGGATTTTTTGTGTTTTCAGGAGATATCTTATTTGGGTATGCATTTACAGGGATAATAGCGGTGTTATTTATTAAATCTAAAGCAAAGCGTTTAATAAAGTCGGCAATCATTTTATTTATCTTGAAAATCATATTGTTAGTTATACCGTTTGCAGTGTTTTCTTTTGTAAATGACCCATATGCTCGGCATAATTTTAGTGGTGTAAGTTTGACTAAATTGATAGAAATCAAACAACAAGGAGGGTATATAGATTTTCTAAAAATAAATGCGTTTGAAAATTTATATAATATATTAGATGTTGTCACGGGGTCGGCTTATTTAGAATTTTTACCATATATTTTTTTAGGAATGGCTGCACAAAAATTAAAATTAGTTAAGCACATCCAACTGGAAAGACAAAGTGCAATTAAATGGGGGATATTATGCCTTATTATAGGTTATATTATCAAAATACCTTTTGCACTTGATTTTTCAAATAGTGCATACCAGTATATCAACATTGTTGGTGGTCCAATTGTTGCTGCAGGCTATATATTAATTTTTATTGCTATGTATCAAAGGACACGTGCTAGACAATTACTTAAGGTATTTACTTATCCAGGTAAATTAAGCTTGACCGTATACTTAACTCAAAGCATTGTGATGTCGATTATATTTTTAGGTATAGGCTTCGGTTTATATAACCAACTGTCATTATATCAATCCTATATCATTGCATTATTTGTTTATGTTTTACAACTCATAGGCTGTTACTATTATTTAAAACATTTTAAAATGGGACCATTTGAATGGCTGTGGCGTAAGATCACATATCTTAAATGAATTTAGATAATGCGAATGAATTGTAAAAATTATTAAATGAGTATAGAACATCATTAATGTGAAATATTTTAGTGGGAGTTATAGGTGAGAGGCGGCTCATGCATAGCTTTTATCTTTATGACAACTAGTTATCTTTGTAGAGATAGGATGGCAAATTTTTTAAATAAAGTAGATTGCCGTGCTACTCTCATTTTTAAACTTTAAAACTGTTTTTAATGTTTCAAAGGACAAATAATAAGTTAAAGTTGTAATCAAATCAGACACACAACATGAAAAAATGCGTTTTCATTGAGTTCAGGAGAATTTTTGTAAGCGCTAGTTATTTATTTGTTATTTATGGGTAAATATAGTTATAATATGTAATAAGATATAGATGAGGAGCTGATATTGAATGAAATTCCTATCATTCAGACATGAAGGACAGACATCTTATGGTGTGAAAGTTAAACGTGAAGAGGCTGCATGGGACTTAAAAAAAGTTTTTGCAGATTTTGCTGAAGGCGAATTCCACCCGAAAACATTATTAAACGGACTCCAACAAAACCAAGTTGTCGATTTTCAAGAACAAGTTCGTAAAGCTGTTGTTGCAGCAGAAGATAGTGGCAAAGGCGACGACTATAAAGTACAATTTAGCGAAATAGAGTTTTTACCGCCAGTCACGCCAACAAATAATGTGATTGCCTTTGGACGTAATTATCAGGATCATGCTAGTGAGCTAAATCATGAAGTTCAGCGATTATATGTGTTTACAAAAGCTGCTTCGTCATTAACTGGTGATAATAGCACGATACCTAACCATAAAGATATTACTGAACAATTAGATTACGAAGGTGAACTTGGTATTGTAATCGGTAAATCAGGTGAAAAAATTCCTAAAGGTTTAGCGCTAGATTACGTATATGGTTATACTATTATCAATGATATTACAGACCGTAAAGCTCAAAATGAACAAGACCAAGCATTCTTATCTAAAAGTTTAACTGGTGGTTGCCCAATAGGTCCTTATATTGTGACAAAAGATGAATTACCTACACCAGAAGATGTGAACATTGTTACGAAAGTAAATAATGAAATCCGTCAAGATGGTAATACAGGTCAAATGATTCTTAAAATAGATGAATTGATAGAAGAAATTTCTAAATTTGTGGCACTACATCCAGGTGATATTATTGCTACTGGCACACCAGCAGGCGTGGGCGCAGGTATGAATCCACCTAAATTTTTACAACCAGGTGATGAGATTAAAGTTACTATCGATAACATTGGTACATTAACTAATTTTATTGCTGATAAATAAAAATTATTAAGATAATATAGAGGGCGGGTATACGTATCAAATTTAAAATTTTGATTTGTATCCCGCTCTTTTTACTTTATCTTTAATAGAGTAATATAGAATTCTTTTTGAAAAATGAAGTGATTTTAAGTATGATAGGGTAAGTAATCTTTTAATTTTATAATTAAAAGACTACAATATACTTCTGTTTTATATACTTTTGAAGTGAAAAATGTGTGGGGGTTATATTATATGTTACATATGCATATAGCAAGTTGGGTATTATTAATTATTTTATTCTTTGCAGCTTACTTTAACTTTTCTGAAAAACAAGGTGCTTCACCTTATTTCAAACCAATTCATATGGTTTTAAGATTATTTATGTTACTTGTGTTAATTTCAGGTTTTTGGGTTTGGATTCAATCATTCTCATCTGATAACGCAGGTGGACATATGTTACTAACATTGAAAATGATTTGCGGTGTAGCAGTTGTTGCATTGATGGAAGTGACAATTACTAAACGTAAAAAAGGTCAACCAAGTCATAGTTTATTATGGACTACTATTGTAGTTATCATCTTGACTATCATTATTGGTGTTATTTTACCGATGGGGCCAATTACCCAAATGTTTGGTTTGTAAGTTATATAAAAGAGGCTACGACTTCATTGTCATAGCCTCTTTTGTTGTTTTGTCGGTAGATAAATATATTTAAACTAAAAGGTATTAAAGTGTGAGACAACAAACGTTAACATAGTGTATTAAGATTGCGCTGAATTTTTTTCATTTAATCTATAGAAATGTATCAATATGTGGCTCTAACAGATGCCATAGTTCATTACTTAACTCATCAATAGAACAGGGTCTAGAGTGGGCTATCCACCATATAATAACACCTACTATTGCCGAACCTAAAAATTGTAACGCTATTTCATTATCTTTTTGCTTTATGTTTTTCATAAATTTTTCAGAAAGTGTTTGTCTTAATATATTTAAATCAGATTTTTGTATTAATTGTTTTAAGATAAAATATTGTTTATCTATAGCTATGAGTATTTCACGCATATTTGCCTTACCATCTTGTTGAAGATTCATCGTACTTTCGCATTTTTCAATTGCTTCAGCTAAGATAAAATCTAATGATTGATTAAGTATGTCGTATTTATCTAAAAAGTTTAAGTAAATCGTTCCTCTATTGATATTGGAAACTTCGGCGATATCTTTCATAGATATTTTAGCAATGTCCTTTTTTTGCATTAGCATTATAAAATTTTCGATAATAAGTTGACGTGATTTTTCTTTTCTTTTATCCATAAAGATACCTCATTTATCAACGATTTTTGAAATCTGTACAATAAGCATCAATATACTTATTTTGTTTATTGAGTTTAACTTTTTATAATGATAAGTTCAAGTTAATGGACAAATGTTCATTAAAAAAGGAGGACGCATATGAATATGCTTATTTATGGCGCTGGAGTACAAGGGCAATATTTGGCACATGTATTAAATCAACCTGAAAATAACATAACATTATTAGCTAGAGGTCAAAATTATAAACGCTTAAATAACAGTGGTGTTGTATTGAATCATTATTTACAAAATAAAAGAACTACGGATCACTTTAAATATGTAAGTAATTTAGATAAGCATGATAACTACGATATTATCTTTGTAACAATGAAGTATTCAGATTTTTACTCAGTTGTACCTTCATTAGCTCAAAATATAAGTACTAATATTATTTTTATAGGTAATAACACCGATCCTCATAAGCTTCGTCAAACAGTACTTCGACAATCAATCACACATAAAAATATATCTTTTGGTTTTTTAATGACTGGAGGAAATAGAGGGGATAGTGCAACAACTGTTATTCGATTTAATGCAGAGGAATTAAAAGTAAGCCATCTTAATGGAGTAATACCATTCCATAATAAACTTGATGCAATTTTTAAAAATTCATCTATTAAATTAACTTACGAAACAAGGTTCGAAGATTGGTTAATGTCACATGCCGCAATGATAATACCTCTAAATGCAGGGATATCGTTGAAAAATAAATATAAAGAAAATCAAAAACAACTTCTTAGTAATATGATTAAGTCATATAATGAATTACATTCACTAATTGAACATAGTAACTATAACATTGTACCAAAATTACAGTCGACGCTTTTTAAGAATTTTAAATGGCTTGCTTATCCACTGTTAAAATTAATTATTAATATCAAAATAATGAATCAAATTCAAGGTTCAAATTCAGAAGTTAATGCTTTATACAAAGACATAAAATTGTTAAATAAACAAACAGCGTTAACAACAAATTATTTAGATGAAATGATTATAGAATTAAGATCATAAAGTTTAACTATATTATAATCAATTTCTTTTTGATATAAATAAGAAGATTATCCATAAGTATAGTTGCTAAAAGTGTAGTTAAGTTAATACGGAAATTTCTATAAAAAGAAATCCACTTTTTAGAATTATTCTGCTTTATAGCAAGCCTAAAAGTTAAATTACCAATAAAAAACGATGATTTTTAGTCAGTATGTGGCTAAAAATCATCGTTTTTTTGTTTTTTATGTTAGTAAAATAAAGTTGAATTTTTTATTTATTTCGAGCTTTATAACCTATCATATTAATGATATCTTTAGGTCTGCTATATGGTGGTGCATAAGCAACTTCAAATTCTGTCAGTTCATCAATTGTTAATTTTTGCATCATTGCCATCGATAAGACATCGATACGTTTGTCTACACCTTTTTCTCCAACTGCAGCAGCACGAATAATACGTCTGTTCGTTTTATCAAAATAAACACGTAAGTGTAATTTTTTATTTCCAGGGTAATATCCCGCATGTTCACCTTGATTAACTTCAACGATGCCATAATCAAAATGTTTTAATTCTTGTGGCGATAAGCCTACACTAGCAAAGGTGAAATCGAAGAATTTTACGATATTTGAACCTAAAAATCCTTTGAATTTCACTTTAGGATTACCAGCCAATTGTTCAGCAATGATACTTGCACCACGATGTGCTCCCCATGCTAGGGGCACGTGTGCACTTAAGTCAACGTGTCTATAATGTGATGTTATGATATCGCCAAGCGCATATATATTTGGTATATTAGTCTGAAATTGGTCATTCACAGGGATATAACCTTTGTCATCTAAAGTGATATTCGATGATTGGATAAAACCTGAGTTTGGTTTTACACCGACACCTTCAATAATTAAATCAAATGTTTCTACTTTACCAGAGGAGAAACATACTTTGTTACCATCTACTTTTGTTATTTCTTCATTAAAGCGATAAGCGATATGACGTTTATCCATTTCATCAATAATAGCTTGGTTCATATCTTGATCCATCAATTTGTTAATGTGAGTTGATCGATGGATTAGCGTAGGCGTGATACCACGTTCATAAAGGTTGTCTAAAATTTCTAATCCTATATAACCTGTACCTACAACAAGTGCTTTTTTTACATTTTGTTGTTCAATAAAAGTCTCAATTGCATCTGTATCTTCCATATTTCTTAAAGTAAATGCTATAGGACTATTCAAGTTCAACGAATTTGCACTACATCCAGGACTTAATATTAAAGTATCATAGTGTTCTTCAAACGAAGTATCATGCACGTGATCATAGACAGTAATTGTTTGTGAATCATCATTTATAGATGTCACTTCATGATACGTTTTTACTATTATATTTTTAGAATCATAAAAAGCTTCTGGTGTTGCTTCAAGTACTTTGTCGCGTGAATCAACGACATTGCCTAAATAGTAAGGTAACGCACAGTTAGCAAAACTCATGTCACGATCTTTTTCAAAAACAACAATTTCGCTTTCTTGATCCAATCTTCTTATTTGACTAGCTACAGTTGCGCCTCCAGCAACTGCACCAACGACTACAATTTTATTCATACTGAATGGCCTCCTCAAATTAAAATCGCAAATTAAATTTGAGATTTTATAGTTTCTTCATAAGGCATATTTAATTGGAAATAATCATTTAAATATCGTCCAATACCATCTTCATTATTAGAATATGTAACTTGGTTTGCAACGTGTTTAAGTTCGTCCAAGCCATTGTCCATGGCAATACCGTATTTAGCATATTTAATCATTTCTAAATCATTATCTTCATCACCGAACGCGATGATATGATTTCTGTCGATACCTAAATGAGTTTTTACGTAATCTATACCACGTGCCTTACTAATTCCTTGTTTAACAATTTCAATGACTGGAAATGGTGATCCCCATCTACGGTGTTCTATGTTTTCTGCGTAAAAGCGTGTTAACATTTGTTTGACTCTAGGAATCATGAATTCTTCTGCTTCAACTAAAATAGATGTAGGGGATTCAGTTAATGAAGTGAGTAAATCTCCAGTTTCTACTTTTGGATTGCCCATTGAAAATCCATCGAATAATCTTTGGTCATAGTTATTAATAAACACGTAGTCTTTGACTTCTGCAATGATATTAGATACACCATAATCATTTAAACTTTTTATTATATTTTTAGATAAATCTAAATCTAATACATCATGTTTTATTTCAAATTGATCATCTTTGGGATGATGTACGAATGCACCATTAAAGTTCACAACTGGCGTATCCATATTCAATTCATGGTAATAAATTTGGCTAGCTCTATATGGTCTACCAGTGGCAATCATTAATTTATGTCCTTGTTTTTGTAATTGAGTTAATACTTCTTTTGTATAAGATGTGATTTCTTTTTCATCATTTAAAAGTGTTCCGTCTAAATCTAGACAAATTAAATAAGGTTCCATTGAATTCTCCTTAATGTTTAATAATTGACGTATGAATATCATAGCATTTTATTGGCGTTTTGTAAGATATTTGATATATTGTTAGTATGATTAATTACGAAGAGGTGAAATGTATGGATGAAGGATTAAAAGATAGCATATTGAATGCTTTAGAAATGGTTATTGACCCTGAGTTAGGTATCGATATCGTAAACTTAGGTTTAATATATAATGTAGATGTAGATGACGAAGGTTTATGTACTGTAGAAATGACATTGACATCTATGGGTTGTCCAATGGGACCTCAAATTGTAAACCAAGTTAAAATGGTATTAGCAGAAATTCCAGAGATTTCAGATACAGAAGTAAATATTGTTTGGAGTCCACCATGGGGCAAAGAAATGATGTCTCGTTATGCTAAAATCGCTTTAGGTATCGGTTAAGCAAAATTAAAATAGTAATTATAAAATAGTCTAATGTACTTAATGTACATTGGGCTATTTTTTTAGCTAATATTCTTAAAATTCAGGGTATTTAAAAACATATTTTTTCTATAGTGCAATTCATTAAAATAATTGCAGTTGTATTACAGAAGTATTACAATGATTGAGTGAATAATAAGAAATAATAGTAAAATATTTTATTTTGGGGATGAAAGAATGAATAGAAATGAACAATAATTTAAATAAGCATAAGCAGTTAAAGTATAGTACGCGCTATATGCCGGGTTTAGATGGATTGCGAGCAATCGCAGTCATAGGTATTATAATCTATCATTTAAACAAACAGTGGCTGACTGGTGGCTTTTTAGGTGTAGATACATTCTTTGTGATTTCCGGGTATTTGATAACTAGCTTATTACTTTTTGAATATGAGTCCACAGGTATTATTAATTTAAAACAATTTTGGTTAAGGCGAATTAAAAGATTAATTCCAGCCATGTTGGTACTTGTGATGGTTGTAACGGTAGCAACTTTAATATTTAAACCTGCTGAAATTGTAAATATTAAACAAGATGCCTTTGCAGCTATTTTTTATGTGTCTAATTGGTGGTACATTGCAACAGATGTTAATTATTTCGAACAGTTTGCTTTTATGCCGCTAAAACATTTATGGTCACTTGCAATTGAAGAACAATTCTATATTATTTTTCCTATCGTCTTTATTTTATTACTGCTCACAATAAAGAAATATCGAAATGTAACTTTAGTACTTTGGATAGTCTCATTAGTTTCTTTATTAACAATGATTATTATTGGCCAAGCACAAACTGGCCATTCACGTGTTTACTTTGGTACTGACACACGATTACAGACTATGTTATTAGGTGTAATCTTCGCTTTTGTTTGGCCGCCGTTTAAATTAAAGAAAAATCCAAACCAATTATTGAGAACTATCATTGATAGTATAGGCTTTGTTGGAATTGTACTATTGTTAATGCTGTTCTTTATAGTGAACGATGATAGTAATTGGATATATAATGGTGGTTTTTATTTAATTTCAGGATTGACGTTATTTGTAATTATGAGTGCAGTACACCCTTCCGGCTATTTTGCTAAAATATTAGGTAACCCGTTTTTTATATACATAGGGAAACGTTCTTATAGTTTATATTTATGGCATTTCCCTGTAATTAGCTTCATACATTCATATTATGTAGATGGGCAATTACCTGTTTACGTTTATGTTGCTGATATTATTTTAACTATTGTTTTGTCAGAAATGTCTTATCGTTATATAGAGACGCCGTTTAGAAAACGGGGGGTGCAAGTATTTAGTATCTCACGTGTAAATAAACAGGCAGTAATTAGATTAATCGTGTTAATGCTATTTTTAATACCTACAATATTTGTCTTTGCAGGGAGCTTTGACAAACTAGGGAAAAATGATATAAACGATAAAGCAACGTCATACAATACGGATGACATAGATAAATATTTAGTCAGACCCATTCCGGTGGATGATGTTAACTTCTTAGGTGACTCTGACTTTAAAAGAGATAAAGATAATGAAGTATATGCAGATTTAAAACCATTACTAATTGGAGATTCTGTAATGGTTGATATTGGAGAAACCTTTAAAATGCAAGTACCTCATGCTAATATTGATGGCCAAGTTGGTAGGAATTTATATGAAGCCATACCATTAGTGGATCAAAAATATCAAAATTATAATCAAAAATCAGATCAAGTTATCTTAGAATTGGGAACAAATGGAGATTTTTCCGAAGAACAATTAAATGAATTAATTAAAAAATTCGGTGAAGCGCAAGTGTATTTAGTAAATACACGAGTACCTAGAAGTTATGAAAGTCACGTTAATGAATTGATAGCGAATGCTGCCAAAAAACATGGTAATGTTACTCTAATTGACTGGTATAAACGTTCAGAAGGCCATACAGAATATTTTGCACCAGATGGTATACATTTAGAAGCAAAAGGTGTAAAAGCATTAACGGATGAAATATTAAAACATATTACCAAAAAATCTAAATAGACTAAACAACATAATAATGTTTGAGTTTTTGTTTCTATTAAAATCTAAAATTGTAGAAAAAAGATCTCATGTAAATGTCAATGATATTATAAATCAAATCAAAGTTTAGAACTTAAAAACGTATGCTAAGAAAGCACTTGTTTTCTTAGCATACGTTTTTTTATAATTTAACTATTTTAAGAGGGGCGCACAGTGACTTCGTTAACATTAACATGTTTTGGTTGAGAAATAGCATAGGATACAGCGTTAGCAATATCTTTAGGTTATAATTTTTTCTGTTTTCTTCAAAAGGGCTTTTCGAACTGAGTTCCGTTTCCACCATACCTGATGATACATTTGTTACACGTACACCTGTATTAGCTAGTTCTTTTTCTAAACCAATAGAAATAGCGCGCACAGAGAATTTTGTAGCACAATAAACAGATAAACGTTCGATAACTTCAAATCCTGAATCGGAACAAATATTGACGATATGACCTTTTTGATTATTGACCATATTTCCAACTACCGAATTAACACCGTAAAGCAAACCTTTAATATTTTCTGTCTTCTTTGTTAATCGGGTAATCATTTGCACTCATATCTCTTCTAGTCATGAGGCCATTTTTATTAAATTCCCAATGTTCATTGCCATGTGTACGCATCCATTGATTTGATTCTGCGTCACGCCATTCATATTCAAAACGAACAGAAATAAGATTATCTGTGTAACACCATAATTCTTTCATTAATTTATAATCAAGTTCTTTATTCCATTTTCTATATAAAAAAGATTTGATTGCTTCGCGTCCTTCAAAAAATTCAGTACGATTTCTCCATTTTGAGTCTTCCGTATAAGCAAGACAAACTTTTTCTGGATTTCGTGTATTCCATGCATCTTGAGCTATCTTTACTTTTTCCAACGCTGTCTGCTTATTGAAAGGTGGTATTGGTTTTTTAATTTCTTGTTCCATGTAAGCACACTCCCTTATAATGACTATTTACAATAATCGTAACACAATTCTAAGAACTGTCATTGTGTTTATTGAGTTAATCCATACGAAAATGCTAGTTGAGTTTTATTATTTATTAATAATAAATGTATGTTTTATTCTATGTTAAGCAGGCAAAATATAAGGTGTAGTAAGCTTTCAAGTCTTATGAAAAGAATATAAAAAAGCGTCCTTTATTGTTGATTAATTTAATAGGAAGTATTATAATATATTTAAGGTCAAAGAAAGTCAAAGTCAAACTTAAAGACGCTTGATCAAATACTAAATGGTGAGGTGAATCATTTTGGATATTAATCAAATGACCTATGCTGTTCAAGGCGCTTTACAAAAAGCTGTTGAATTAGCAAAAGCAAATGAAAACCAAAATATAGAAATTGAAGCTGTGTTAAAAGCAGCGCTTGAAGAAAACGAAAGTTTATTTAAAAGTGTGCTAGAGAGAGCTAATATTGATACTGAACATTTAAATAATGCATATACGAACAAATTGAAAAACTATCCAACCGTACAAGGAGATAATATTCAATACGGACAATATATTAGTCAAAAAGCAAATGAATTATTCAATAGTGCAGAGTCATATATGAAATCATATGAAGATGAATACATTTCAATGGAACATATCATATTAGCTGCAATGGACATTGATGATACGACAAAACAATATGTAGATAATAAAAAAGAAGTTATCGTAGAAATTATTAAAAAAATAAGAGGGGGAAATCATGTGACAACACAAAATCCAGAAGCAAATTATGAAGCTTTAGAAAAATATGGTAGAGACTTAGTTGAAGAAGTACGTCAAGGTAATATGGATCCAGTGATTGGTCGTGACGAAGAAATAAGAAATACAGTAAGAATTTTAAGTAGAAAAACAAAAAATAACCCCGTGTTAATCGGTGAACCAGGTGTCGGTAAAACAGCTATTGTTGAAGGCTTAGCGCAGAGAATTGTTAGAAAAGACGTGCCTGAGTCGTTATTAGATAAGACAATTTTTGAATTAGACTTAAGTGCACTTGTTGCAGGTGCAAAATATCGCGGGGAATTTGAAGAGCGATTAAAAGCAGTCTTGAAAGAAGTGAAAGATTCAGACGGTAGAATCATACTATTCATAGATGAAATTCACATGCTTGTTGGCGCTGGTAAAACAGAAGGTGCAATGGATGCCGGAAACATGTTGAAACCAATGCTTGCTAGAGGTGAATTGCACTGTATTGGGGCTACAACATTAAATGAATATAGAGAATATATTGAAAAAGATTCAGCTTTAGAACGTCGTTTCCAAAAGGTAAATGTATCGGAACCAGATGTAGAAGACACAATTTCAATTTTACGTGGTTTGAAAGAACGTTATGAAGTTTATCATGGTGTACGTATACAAGATAAAGCATTAGTAGCCGCTGCAGAGCTTTCAGATCGTTATATCACAGATCGCTTTTTACCAGATAAAGCAATCGACTTAGTGGACCAAGCATGTGCGACAATTAGAACAGAAATGGGTTCTAATCCAACAGAATTAGACCAAGTTAATCGTCGTGTAATGCAATTAGAAATCGAAGAAAGCGCATTAAAAAATGAATCAGATAATGCAAGTAAACAGCGTTTGCAAGAGTTACAACAAGAACTATCCAATGAAAAAGAAAAACAAAACGCAATTCAATCTCGTGTAGAGGAAGAGAAAGAAAAAATTGCTAAATTACAAGAAAAACGTACGGAATTAGATGAAAATAGAAAAGCATTAGAAGATGCTGAAAATAATTACAACTTAGAAAGAGCAGCTGAACTACAACATGGTACAATTCCAGAATTAGAAAAAGAGTTACGCGAGTTAGAAGATGCATTCCAAAATGAACAAAATGGAGATAATGAACGTATTATTCGTGAAATTGTTTCTGATGAAGAAATTGGAGATATTGTTAGTTCGTGGACGGGTATTCCAGTTTCAAAACTTGTAGAAACTGAAAGAGAGAAACTGTTGAACCTTTCAGATATACTACATGAACGTGTTGTTGGACAAGATAAAGCAGTAGATTTAGTTTCTGATGCGGTTGTTAGAGCACGCGCAGGTATCAAAGATCCTAACAGACCTATTGGTAGTTTCTTATTCTTAGGTCCTACAGGTGTCGGTAAAACAGAATTAGCTAAATCATTAGCATCAACGTTATTTGATTCTGAGAAACATATGATTCGCATTGATATGAGTGAGTATATGGAAAAACATTCTGTCTCTCGTCTGATTGGTGCACCTCCAGGTTATGTAGGACATGACGAAGGTGGACAATTAACTGAATCAGTTCGCCGTAATCCATACTCTGTAATTCTATTAGATGAAATTGAAAAAGCTCACAGTGATGTATTTAACGTATTGTTACAAATACTCGAAGAAGGTCGCTTGACGGATTCTAAAGGACGTGAAGTAGACTTTAAAAATACAATTATCATTATGACTAGCAACATAGGTTCGCAAATTTTATTAGAAAATGTTAAAGATTCAGGTGTGATAACTGAAACAACAGAAAAAGCTGTGATGAACAGTTTAAACCAATATTTTAAACCTGAAATTATTAACCGTATGGATGACATTGTTTTATTCAAACCGTTATCTATTAATGATATGAGTTTAATTGTTGATAAATTATTAACAGAGTTAAATATTAGATTAATGGGACAACGTATTACAATCGATGTATCAGATGAAGCGAAAGCTTGGTTAGGGGAAGAAGCTTATGAACCACAGTTCGGCGCAAGACCATTGAAACGTTTCATCCAAAGACAAATTGAAACACCATTAGCACGTAAAATGATAAGAGAAAACTTACCAGAAGGTACAACTATTGATATTGCATTGACTGATGATGGTTTAACATTTTCTGAAAATAAACCTGAAATAGTTTAATAAATACTATTAAATAGAAAGCAATTTCGCTAATTAAACTAATTTAGTTGGGGACGCGTTATAGAAAGCAAAGTAATCATTTGTTTTCTGACGCGTCCTTTTTATTATAAAAAAAACAAGTCCAAGACATTTATATGCCTTGGACTTGTTTAATGATATAGTTATCTTTGACGGGGTGAGACAATGGAATTATCCGATTGCTGTCTTACACCGTATTTAGTGTTGTTCTTTGGTATCATGCTTTTTAGGTTTAATCATCATATCAAATAAAACGATAATGATTGTGAAAGCAATTGCTCCAAAAATCGGTGTTACATAGTTCAGTGTACCGCCACCATTCAAACTATTAAGTACGAAATTAATCATTTGTAATAAGATAATAGACCAAAATAAAACTGCGAGGTATTTCATTATGTAATGCCTCCAATATAATATATATAACTTCATTATAAATAATTAAGTGTAGTTTGTATAGAGAGAAGTAATATTTAAAATTCCGATGTGTTGTTCTTGTATTTGAAATGTGTATTATGTTAAATTAATACCTGGTATTAAAAGTTTAATTCAAAGGAAAATTAAAATTAAGATTAAGAAGGTGTACAACCATGGATGTGGGTATTAAAGGTTTTGGTGCATACGCACCTGAAAAAGTTGTTGAAAATACCTATTTTGAATCATTTTTAGAAACTTCAGATGAGTGGATTTCACAAATGACTGGTATTAAAGAGCGTAGATGGGCAGATGAAAACGAAGAAACTTCTGACATGGCTTATCAAGCGAGCTTAAAAGCAATCGAAGATGCAGGGATTGAAGCTTCAGAAATCGACATGATTATTGTAGCGACATCAACAGGTGATTTTCCTTTCCCAACAGTTGCTAATATTTTACAAGAAAAATTAGGCATTGGGAAAGTTGCTTCCATGGATCAACTTGCAGCATGTAGTGGTTTTATGTATGCAATGATTAATGCAAAACAATTTGTACAATCTGGTGATTATAAAAATATATTAGTTGTCGGCGTAGATAAATTGTCTAAAATTACTGACTTTACAGATCGTTCAACAGCTATTTTATTTGGAGACGGTGCTGGGGCAGTAGTTATTAGTGAGGTATCAGAAGGACGCGGTATTTTAAGCTATGAACTAGGTTCAGATGGCTCAGGAGCAAAACATTTATTTTTAAACCCAGAAAATGGCAAAATATTTATGAACGGTCGTGAAGTATTTAAATTTGCTGTAAGAATCATGGGTGAAGCGTCAACAAACGCAGTGGCTAAAGCAAATTTAACTCCGGATGACGTTGATATGTTTGTACCACATCAAGCAAACATTAGAATCATGGAATCTGCTAGAGAACGTTTGGGTATACCAAAAGAAAAAATGAGTGTTTCTGTAGATAGATTCGGAAACACGTCAGCAGCATCTATTCCATTAAGTATCGGCCAAGAATTAGAAAAAGGCAAAATTAAAGATGACGATGTCCTTGTATTAGTTGGTTTTGGTGGCGGCTTAACATGGGGCGCTGTCACACTAAGATGGGGAAAATAGGAGGATAAATTATGAGCAAAGAACAGCGTGTTGTAATAACAGGAATTGGCGTATTATCACCTCTAGGCAACGATGCTAAATCATCGTGGGATAACGCGTTGAAAGGTGTTAATGGTATTGATAATATTACAAGACTAGACACGACAGATTACAGTGTTCATTTAGCTGGAGAACTGAAAGATTTTAATATAGAAGACCATATTCCGAAAAAAGAAGCACGTAGAATGGATCGTTTTACTCAATATGCGGTAGTAGCTGCTAGAGAAGCGGTTCAAGATGCTAAACTTGAAATTAACGAGAACACTGCTAACAGAATTGGAGTATGGATTGGTTCAGGAATTGGCGGTATGGAAACATTTGAAATTTCTCATAGCCAATTAGTTAACCGTGGTCCAAGAAAAGTGAGTCCGTTTTTTGTACCAATGCTTATACCTGATATGGCAACTGGACAAGTGTCAATTGATATTGGGGCCAAAGGTCCAAACGGTTCAACAGTAACAGCTTGTGCAACTGGTACAAACTCAATCGGAGAAGCGTTTAAAATTATTCAACGTGGCGATGCAGATGCAATGGTTACAGGTGGAGCGGAAGCGCCAATCACACATATGGCAATTGCAGGATTTAGTGCTAGTCGCGCATTATCTACAAACGATGATAAAGAAACAGCATGTCGTCCTTTCCAAGAAGGTCGTGATGGATTCATCATGGGTGAAGGCGCTGGTATTTTAGTATTAGAGTCTTTAGAATCAGCGCAAGCACGTGGCGCTCAAATTTACGCAGAAGTTGTAGGCTATGGCTCAACTGGAGATGCATATCATATTACTGCTCCAGCACCACAAGGTGAAGGCGGTTCTCGTGCTATGCAAGCTGCTATGGATGATGCTGGTATTGAAGCTAAAGATGTTCAATATCTTAATGCGCATGGAACAAGTACGCCAGTAGGTGACTTAACTGAAATTCAAGCTATAAAAAATACTTTTGGTGAAGCTGCTTCCAGATTAAAAATAAGCTCAACTAAATCAATGACAGGTCATTTACTTGGTGCAACAGGTGGTATTGAGGCAATCTTTTCTGCGCTTTCAATTAGAGATAGCCGTATTGCACCAACAATTAATGCGAACACACCAGATCCAGAATGTGATTTAGATATCGTTCCTAACCAAGCAGAAGATTTAGATATTACTTATGCAATGAGTAACAGTTTAGGTTTCGGCGGACATAATGCAGTCATTGTATTGAAGAAATTTAGTGATTAAAATTGTATCGTATTTTCATACTGTTATATTATAAATATTAAAATAAACCAAACACTATATTTTTAGTGTTTGGTTTATTTTGCGTTCGGATAAATTTAGAGAGCTATACTTTAAAAATTTATTGAAATACTTTAACCTCTATTTGATTTTTTATTGAAAAATAGGCAGACCAATACTTTAAATTACTCTTATTAGTATAAATTCTATTTATTTAAGTAAATAAAATCTTATGAATTATTGTAATAGTTTAAACGTATACTTAGTGGCAATATTAGCAATTAAAAGTATAATTTATTTAATAATCATCTGTTCACAATATACATTTAATGTATAATAGTAAACATTGATAAAATGAGCAAGGGAGGGACATAAGATGAAAAGGTTTTTAACTCTATCCACAACATTAAAAACACGACTTATAGCAGATTTTATATTAATTATTGCAAGCCAAGCGATTTTACCTTTTTTGGCATTATATTTAACTAGTAAAGTGAATGCAGTGTTTGCGGGTATTTTCTTAATTACAAATCTTATTGTAAGTTTCATTGTGTCCTTCATAGGTGGATATATAGGAGATAATTATAATAGGAAGAAAGTGGTAAATTACATTCATTTTCTTTATGCAATTTGCCTCATTATTTTAAGTGTAACCGTTACTATGGACGGCATAGGATTAGTTATTTTTTGTGTGACAGTTTTTATTTTTGAAATTATGTTTGCTGCAAGTGAACCTATTTTTGAGGCAGCGATTATGGATGCAATTTATGAAGAAGTTCGCGAATACGTGTATCAACTAAATTATTGGATGTTTAATATTAGTACAGCAATTGGTATGGTACTAGGTGCTTTACTCTATTTAGGTCATAAACGATTATTATTTATGATATTTTTCTTAGCAATGCTTATAAGCTGGTACCTTTTTGAGAAATACTATGATGTAGAGCAAATTTATAATAAAAAAGAAGAATTAACATCAAAATTTAAACATTTTATTAATAGTTACCATACTGTTATTAAAGATAAGTACTTTATGATGTTAAATTTAGGCTTTATGTTAGTAATTATGGCAGAGTTAAGTTTAAATTCTTATATTGTGGTTAGATTGAAGTCTGATTTTGAACCTTTAAGCTTTTTTGGTTTTTACATAGATGGGGTAAGAATGTTTACTGTTATTATGATAATCAATACACTTGTTGTAGCTACATTAACTTTTACAGTCAATAGAGTTGTGGAATCAACATCCAAAAGAATTGCATTTATTATAGGTATTATATTATATACCGTTGGTTATAGTGTGCTGACATCTGCGAGTTCATTTTGGATTTTATGCTTATTCTCAATGATTGCTACATTAGGGGAATTGATATATTCACCTATACAAAACGCACAAAGATTTTTAATGATACCAAATGACAAACGAAGTACATATAATACATTTGGTATGATTTCGTTTTATGGTGGTAACTTATTAGCACGTTCTGGATTAATTATAGGGGCTTTTGTTTTACCATGGATGATGTCGGTATACGTTGCAATCGTTGTTTTAATAGGGTTTGTATTGTTATATTATGCTTTGTTTTGTAACCCGAATATTGAAACGAAATAATAAAAAAGAGAGCAAGCAATCATTGTTGGCTATAATGATTTAGTAGAATCAATCTGTTTTTAGTAAAGATATAACCATTTTCTTGCATATAACGCATTAGTCCGAGACAACTTGTTATGTCTCGGACTAATTTTTGTTTTAATGTTTGATAGCATTACAAAAAATATATAACACATCACTATTTTAATTAAATTAACCAATTAGGTTGGACTTTAAATTGAAAATGATATGACGATTGTAAGTATTAAATAAAATAAATTAAAACTAAATGCAATTTTCACCCATGGAGAGACAAAATAGTCATCTTTTTTGACTTGCTTAGGTTTAAAAAATTCATCATTTTCCATGGTATCTTTGTGCTTTTTACTTGAAAGTTGATATTTTAGTCTTCTAAAACCATAACTTGTAGGATCAAAAATACCTTCTTGTACGATAATAATAATAAAAAAGAATATGGTTAATGAAATCGAAATATAGAAGAAAATATTAATGAAATATATTAAGGTATGTGAAACGAAAAACCAAAATAGCAAAGAAAGGATAGGTGTTAAAAGCGCCCAACCCAATATAGAAGTTAAATTTTTCATTATTTTGTCTCCTTTAATTAATAAATTTATTGTAACTTAAAATTACTTGGAAATGAATAATAATTGATGGAATTTCTTTTATAACAATACTTATAAGATTTATAAATTTATTTAAAAAATGATTCCTTTAATAATGTAAAGTAAAACAATGTTGATTAAAATATGAACTAAAAGTATAATGTTATTAAATATTTCTGAATATTTTGAAGGGAATGTTTATTCTGAAATTAAAGGGGGATAAAATATGCTTAAGTATATTATGAAGCGTTTAGGGTATATGATTTTGTCATTATTCATAATCATAACGATCACGTTTTTCTTAATGAAGTTAATGCCAGGTTCACCATTTAATGATGAAAAATTAAATGAAGAGCAGAAACAAATTTTAAATGAAAAATATGGTCTGAATGATCCGGTACCTGTACAGTATGCGAGTTATTTAAAGAATGTAGTTACGGGGGACTTTGGTAACTCATTCCAATATGACAATCAACCTGTTTGGGATTTAATAAAACCGAGGTTATTACCGTCGTTTGAGATGGGGATGACAGCGATGGTTATCGGCGTAATACTAGGTTTGATTTTGGGGGTCATAGCAGCAGTACGGCAAAACACCTGGGTGGATTATTCTGCAACGGTAATTTCAGTTATTGCAGTTTCAGTACCGTCATTTGTATTAGCAGTATTATTACAGTATGTCTTTTCGGTAAGGTTACAATGGTTTCCTGTTGCGGGTTGGGAAGGGATATCAACAGCAGTGCTACCTTCACTAGCTTTATCTGCAGCAGTACTAGCAACCGTGGCTAGATACATAAGAGCGGAAATGATTGAAGTATTAAGTTCAGATTATATCTTGTTAGCACGTGCCAAAGGTAATTCAACAATGAGAGTATTATTTGGTCATGCATTAAGGAATGCGTTAATTCCAGTTATAACAATTATTGTGCCGATGTTAGCGAGTATCTTGACAGGTACACTAACAATTGAAAATATCTTTGGTGTGCCTGGTTTGGGGGATCAATTCGTTAGATCAATAACAACAAATGACTTCCCAGTTATCATGGCAACCACGATTTTATTCAGTACACTATTTATTGTTTCCATTTTCCTTGTAGACATATTATATGGTGTTATTGATCCACGTATTCGTGTACAAGGGGGTAAAAAATAATGGCTGATAAAAGAGATGAAAAATTAAAAGATGATCATTCAAATGCAGTGATGACTACTACCTCTGAAGCTATTCCGGCTTCTGATTTTATTAGAAGTAACAATGATATTGAAAAAGAACCTGAAATGCAAAGAGAGAGCAAAAACTTTTGGCAAGATGCATGGACACAATTGAAACGTAATAAGCTCGCAGTAGTAGGAATGGTTGGTTTAATTATTATTGTACTATTAGCGTTGATAGGGCCACTGTTAAGTTCACATGACTATGCTGAACAAGATGTTGAGCGTCGTAACCTACCGGCTAAGATACCAGTGTTAGACCAAATTTCATTCTTACCATTTGATGGTGAAGGTGCACAAGGCGTTGATGCTTATAAAGAAGCTGGGGTCAAAGAAAACTTCTGGTTCGGTACAGACCAATTAGGTAGAGATTTATGGTCAAGAACATGGCAAGGTGCACAAGTATCATTATTTATTGGTGTTGTCGCTGCCTTACTAGACATATTTATAGGTGTCATATATGGAGCAATATCAGGATTTTTTGGCGGTCGATTAGATAATGTCATGCAACGTATCATAGAAATTGTTGCTTCTATTCCAACACTTATTGTTGTGATTTTATTTGTATTGATCTTTGAACCCTCTATATGGACGATTATTTTAGCAATGGCTATCACAGGCTGGATTGGTATGAGTCGTGTTGTTCGTGGAGAATTTTTAAAGTTGAAAAACCAAGAATTTGTTTTGGCCTCAAAAACATTGGGTGCATCAAAATTCAAACTGATTTTCAAACATATTTTACCTAACACGTTAGGTGTTATTGTAGTAACTTCAATGTTTACAGTACCTAACGCAATATTCTTTGAAGCATTCTTAAGCTTTATTGGTATTGGGGTGCCTGCACCAAGAACATCATTGGGTTCTTTGGTGAATGAAGGAAGAGCTATGTTGCTCATTCATCCACATGAACTATTTATACCAGCGTTAGTATTAAGTTTACTAATCTTATTCTTCTATCTATTTAGTGATGGATTACGTGATGCATTTGATCCGAAAATGCGTAGATAATAAAAGGAGGCAACAGATATGTCAGAAAGAATATTAGAAGTTAGTGATTTGCATGTTTCCTTTGATATCGACGCAGGGGAAGTGCAAGCGGTAAGAGGCGTTGACTTTGTTATCGATAAAGGAGAAACTTTAGCAATTGTCGGTGAATCTGGTTCAGGTAAATCAGTGACAACAAAAGCTATTACGAAATTATTTCAAGGTGACGCCGGAAGAATTAAAAAAGGACAAATTAATTTCTTAGGTGAAGATTTAGCGAAAAAATCTGAGCAAGAATTAATTAAATTGCGTGGTAAAGACATTTCTATGATTTTCCAAGACCCGATGACTTCATTAAACCCAACAATGAAAATCGGAAAACAGGTTATGGAACCACTCATTAAACATAAAAATTATAATAAAGCAAACGCTAAAAAAAGAGCACTTGAAATTCTGAACCTAGTTGGTTTACCAAATGCTGAAAAACGATTTAATGCGTATCCTCATCAATTTTCAGGTGGACAAAGACAAAGAATCGTTATAGCGACGGCACTCGCATGTGAACCGAAAGTACTTATCGCAGATGAGCCTACAACTGCACTTGACGTGACAATGCAAGCACAAATATTAGAGCTTATGAAGGAGCTTCAACATAAAATCAGTACCTCTATTATATTTATTACACATGACCTAGGCGTTGTAGCAAATATAGCGGATAGAGTTGCTGTCATGTATGGTGGTCAAATGGTAGAAACAGGTGATGTAGATGAAATTTTCTATGATCCTAAACATCCATATACTTGGGGATTACTTTCTTCTATGCCAGACTTAACAACTGGTACTGATACAGAACTGCTAGCGATTCCTGGTACACCACCTGATTTGTTACATCCACCCAAAGGGGATGCATTTGCGGATCGTAGTCAATTTGCTTTAGATATTGATTTCAAGACACCACCACCATGGTATCAAGTATCGTCAACACATTTTGTGAAATCATGGTTGCTGGACGATCGTGCGCCTCACGTAGAACCACCCGAAATGGTCAAAAAACGTTTGCGTAAAATGCCAAATAACTTTGATAAACCACAACAGGTAGAAAGGGTGTCTTTCAATGGAGAATAGTAATGAGTTATTATTGCAAGTAAAAAATTTAAAACAATATTTTAACGAAGGTAAACGTAATGAAGTTAGAGCTATTGAAAACATTTCTTTTGATGTTTATAAAGGCGAAACATTTGGACTTGTTGGTGAATCAGGGTGTGGCAAGTCAACCACAGGCAAAGCGATTATTAAATTAAATGAAATAACGGATGGCGAGATTTTATATGAAGGCGTGGATATTCAAAAAATTAAAAATCGTAAAGATTCTTTGAAATTCAATAAAAAAATTCAGATGATTTTCCAAGATCCTTATGCTTCATTAAACCCAAGACTGAAGGTAATGGATATTGTAGCTGAAGGTATTGATATACACAAACTTTCAACAGGGGTAAAAGACCGAAAAAGACGTGTCTACGATTTGTTAGAAACTGTTGGTTTAAGTAAAGAGCATGCTAATCGTTATCCTCATGAATTCTCAGGTGGTCAACGTCAACGTATTGGTATTGCAAGAGCATTAGCAGTTGAGCCTGAGTTTATTATTGCTGATGAACCTATTTCGGCGTTAGACGTCTCTATACAAGCACAAGTTGTAAATCTGTTATTAAAATTACAGAGAGAACGTGGCATAACATTTTTATTTATTGCCCATGACCTATCAATGGTTAAATACATTTCAGACAGAATTGCGGTTATGCATTTTGGTAAAATTGTAGAAATAGGCAGTGCAGATGAAATTTACAACCACCCAATGCATCCCTATACGAAGTCATTACTTTCTGCTGTACCACAGCCTGACCCTGAAAGTGAAAGAGTTAGAAAAAGAACGCATTTTAAAGAGGATGACACTAAGAATAATCAACGCGCATTACATGAAATTAGAGTAAATCATTATGTATTTACTACAGATGAAGAAGCTGAAGCATTAAAATCTCAAACACAAGAGGCTTCTGTTTAATAGGGGAAGGGGGGAAAATGATGAAAAAATTCAAATTTTTAATTATTTTAGTAGCACTATCGGTTGTATTAGCAGGGTGTGGCAATGCTGAAGGTGTCTACTCAGATAAAGGTCAGGTATTTAGAAAAGTGATACCACAAGATATTTCTTCTTTAGATACGGCCTTAGCCACTGATACAGTTTCATTTGATATATATAATCAGGTATATGAAGGGTTATATACCTTAGATAAAAATGATAAAGCGAAACCAGGCGTGGCCAAAGCTATGCCAAAAGAAAGTAATGGTGGTAAAACTTTAACGATTGATTTGCGTAAAGATGCAAAATGGTCTAATGGTGACCCTGTTACAGCGCAGGATTTTGAATTTGCATGGAAACGTGTCGTTAATCCAGATACAGCATCAGAATATGCTTATATTATGTATGATTTAAAGAATGCTGAAGCAATCAATATGGGCAAAAAAGATATAGATGAGCTAGGTGTTAAAGCTGTTGACGATCACACATTAAAAGTGGAATTAACAAAACCTATACCATATATGAATGAGATGTTGGCCTTTGCAACTTTTATGCCACAAAATGAAAAAGCTGTGAAGAAAGCTGGACAACAATATGGTACGACAGCTGATAAAACAGTATATAATGGACCATTTAAAGTAAAAGATTGGAAAGTGGAAGATAAAATACAACTTGTGAAAAATGATGATTATTGGGACAAAAAAGCAGTGAATTTAGATCGTGCAAATTATAAAGTGTTGAAAGATCAACAAGCAGGGGCATCACTATATGACACAGGTTCTGTAGACGATACAACGATAACTGCCGACCAAGTTGATAAATATGCAGATAACCCAGGATTAAAGAAACGCTTATTAGCAAGTACATTTTATATTAAGTTAAATCGAGATAATGTACCAGAATTTAAAAACAAAGACTTAAGGTTAGCAATTTCTCAAGCTATTAATAAAGAAGGCTATGTAAATTCAGTTTTAAATAACGGTTCAGAAGCTACAGATGGCTTTACATCTAAACTAACGGCTAAATCGCCAAATGGTAAGGATTTTACCGAATCAATTAATTCGCCATTAACATATAATCCTAAAGCAGCAAAACAACATTTAGAAAAAGCCAAAAAAGATTTAGGTATCAAAGAGTTAACATTTACAATGAATACGGAAGATACTCCAGGTTCGAAAATTTCAGCAGAATTTATTAAATCTCAAGTTGAAAGTAATTTGCCAGGAGTTACAATGAATATTAAGCAATTACCGTTTAAACAAAGGGTGAACCAAGAACACTCTGAAACTTTTGAAGCATCATTATCTGGTTGGGGACCAGATTACCCAGATCCATTAACGTTCTTGAATATTATGACGACAGGTAATCCATCTAATAATACAGGATGGGGTAATAAAGAATTCGATAAATTAGTTAAAGATGCCAATGGCAAATTATTGAAGAAACCTGAAGAACGAAATGCAGCAATGAAGGAAGCAGAAGAATTATTATTAGCAGAAGCACCAGTTGCGCCAGTTTATCAAAAAGGAGAAGCGCATTTAACTAACCCTCAAGTTAAAGGTTTGGTGTACCATCAAATTGGTGGAGACACGACACTAAAACATGTGAAAATTGATAAGAGTATCGACCCTAAAACGGGTAAAAAGAAAGAAAAATAAGCATTAAAAAGGAGAATCCAGTACTTTGGATTCTCTTTTTTTAATGCTCTGGAAAATTTGAGATTCGTAACTTATCTTTTACGCCCTAGTCCCATTGCTTTTTCCATTTTTTTCAATGTTTTAAATGACACTTTTTGTGCTTTATCTCTACCATTATCTAAAATTGTATCAAGCTCATCAGAATTGAAATAATAGTCATATTTTTCTTGGAAATGAGTTAAGAATGATTTCACAACTTCTGCTAAATCTGCTTTAAACACACCATAGTTTGAGTCTTTATATTTTTCTTGAAGTGAGTCAATAGATTCATTAGTTAAGCTTGAATAAATTGATAATAAATTAGAAATTCCTGGTTTATTATCACGATCAAATTTAATGATACCGTCAGAATCGGTTACAGCACTTTTGATTTTTTTAGCGGCAACATTTGGCTGATCAAGTAATGAGATGTAGTTTTTTTGGTTATCGTCACTTTTACTCATTTTTTTAGTTGGCTCTTGAAGGCTCATCACGCGGCCACCAACTTTTGGCATACGGATTTCTGGTTTGATTAAAACATCATTATAACGGGAGTTAAATCTGTCTACAAGATTACGTGTTAACTCCATATGTTGCTTTTGATCATCACCAACCGGTACGATATTAGTATTATAAATGACGATATCAGCAGCCATCAATGGTGGATAAGTTAACAATCCTGCTGGTACTCCTTCAGTTTGTTTTCCTGCTTTATCTTTAAATTGCGTCATACGTTCTAATTCACCAATTGAAGAAATTGTAGTGAGCATCCAACTTGCTTGAACATGCGCAGGAACTTCAGATTGAATAAATAGTGTTGATTTCTCTGGGTCTATACCAGATGCTAAATAGATTGCAGCAAGTTGTCTAATTTGTTTACGTAATTTTAATCGATCTTGGGGTACCGTGATTGCATGTTGGTCAACGATACAAAAGAAACAATCGTAATCATCTTGTACTTCACCAAATTGTTTCAATGCGCCAATGTAATTACCAATTGTTGGAATCCCACTAGGCTGGATACCTGAAAATAATGTTTCCATTTTATGATGCCTACTTTCTGAAATTTAATTTAATACACAATACGTTCATTATAACAGTATTTCAATCATTTGTAAGTTATGTTAAACTACATGTATATCAATATTTCTAGTTGAATTTATTGAGAAATACTTTATTTTAAATTTTTTGAAAAAAATTAGAGAATTCTCATTTAATTTTAATGTTGAAAGGGTATACTTTCATTGTAAGGTTAAGGAAGGCGAAGAAAACTATAAAGTTTCCTAATCATATAAATATTGAAATCAAATGAATTTACATTCATGAAAAATAGGAGAGTGAGATGTATGGTAACATTATTTACTTCACCAAGTTGCACATCTTGCCGTAAAGCGAAAGCATGGTTACAAGAACATGACATTCCGTATACGGAGCGTAACATTTTTTCAGAACACTTAACAATTGACGAAATCAAACAAATTTTAAAAATGACTGAAGACGGTACTGATGAAATCATATCTACACGTTCTAAAACTTATCAAAAATTAAATGTAGATATTGATGCGCTACCACTTCAAGATTTATATTCAATTATTCAAGATAACCCTGGTTTATTACGTCGTCCAATTATTTTAGACGAAAAACGTCTACAAGTTGGTTATAACGAAGATGAAATCAGACGTTTCTTACCTAGAAAAGTTCGTACGTTCCAATTGCAAGAAGCGCAACGTATGGTTGACTAAGATAAATTATAAGTGAAATAAATAAATCATAAACCATAAAGCAATTTTTAATTCATTGCTTTATGGTTTTGTTATATTTAACATAACAAATACTCATGGGCTTAGGTCAAACGCAAAGGTTGTCTAAGTGGAAAAATCGATTTAATATAGAGTTAAGTTAATTTTGGTGCAGCACGCTTGAATAGTTCGTGCTGTTTTTTTGGCTAATACAAGGGTATATGTTAATATAAGATACTAATTGGAATTTAGTGAAATTTAATCAAACAAATCAATTGTAATTATTGCTATGTTCTAATACAATATGATTACTATTCATCGACTGTAAGGAGTGAGATGATATGAGAATAGAGCGCGTTGACGATACTACCGTTAAATTATTTATAACATATAGTGATATTGAAGCAAGAGGTTTTAAACGTGAAGATTTGTGGACTAATCGCAAACGTGGAGAAGAATTCTTTTGGAATATGATGGAAGAAATCAATGAAGAAGAAGATTTTGTTGTTGAAGGCCCGTTATGGATACAAGTACACGCTTTTGAAAAAGGTGTTGAGGTAACGATATCTAAATCTAAAAATGAAGATTTGATCAATATGTCAGATGAAGATAATGAACAACTTGATTATCAAGTGAACGATTTATTATCACAGACGTTTGATCAAGATGATAGTTTAGAAGATTTATTTGAGCAACGTCAACAACAGAAAGAAAATAACCATAGCCAAGAACGAGACGACCATAAACAGCAAAATACACGTACTGTTATTGTTAAATTTAGTGATTTAGAAGAAGTAATCGATTATGCACATCACAACGATCAAGTGACAGATGCATTTGAAGATTTATTATATAGTCTTAACAATATTTATTATTATGCTGTGCATTTTGACGAAAATGTAGATCAAGAAACAATTAATGATAGTTATAGTCAATTACTTGAGTTCGCATATCCTACTGATAAATCTGAAGTATATTTAAATGACTATGCAAAAATAATCATGAGCCACAATGTCGCGTCACAAGTGCGTCGATATTTTCCAAACACTGCAGAATAATTAACGTGAATAAAATACAATGAATAATATAACCCTTATTAAAATTGATTTACAATGTATAGTAAGGGTTATGTTTTTAAGAAAGATTTAAAGTCGACAAAGTTTATATTTTGTCGGCTCAGACCATAGATAACCCTTAGGTGATAGTTCGCCTAAGGGTTATTTATATTGGTATAGTTATTTTTTAATAACAGTGGTCTTTCAAACCAAAGTTGATGCTATAATCAATGGCGTTATGCGACATAATATAAACTACTGTTTAATTTATAAATACCAAAAAATATTAGTGTAATATAGGCAGTGATTTGGCCGACTACTGAGGGAAGCGCACTAGCCGAAGACTACAGACTAAGGCAGTGATCGAGGAAAGCGTGCACAAAAAAACAACAAAGTCCTAGACTTTGTTGTTTTTTGTATCAGGTAAATGGAAAGTGTAATTTATGTGAAATTACCGTGTATATTAAATGAGGTGATTAAAACATGTTTTACGCTAAAGATGATAACGAAATATTGATGAATGCGCGCAACGCTAATAGAAACTGTGATTATAAATGTCCGCATTGTCAAAATAAAGTTATTCTAAAAAAAGGTCCAATGAAAATATCGCATTTCGCTCATGTTCACAGAAATTCAAACTTTTGTGACAAAGGCGAGACCTATGAATATTATATGTTTAAATATGAATTGGCACAGCAATTAGATAAATTAGATTATCATGTTGTAATTGAACCTTATATATCACAGTGCTACCAATATCCTGATTTAATCATTAATAATACAATTGCGATTGAAATACAATTTTCAAATATAACTATAGATAATATAAAAAAACGAAGCGATGGTTTAGCTCATATTGGTTTTGACGTTATTTGGATTATCGGTAAGTTGAAATATAACGAAAGAACAAAAATTTTAATTCTAAATAAGTCTGAACGCACTTATATTAATTTAAAAAGAAGACAACTCTTTTCATGGCATAGTGACACGTTTCTATTATATAGATATAAAATAGTACAATTTATTGGGGGAAAACGTTACATAGCTATTAGGGAACAACTTTCATATAAACAATTTACAAATTATTTTAATAAAAATGACGCTGCAATGTTACCATGTCATTTTAAATTAACGAAGTCTTCAATTGAACAATATATCAAGAATTGCAGACGTCAAGGAACTATTCATGAGCCTAGTTTGAGTGTTATTTATAATTTACAACTAAAGGAATCATGGGTATGTGAAAATTTAGGCATGGTGTATCCTGAACAACTATTTATACAATCTCATCCTATTTATTGGCAACTGCAATTGCTAAATATGTTAGTTAAAAATAATATTAATGAAAGTGTACTCTTAAATACTATTAAGTATAATCATTTTTATAATTATGATGTTAATAGCCGAGTGATAGTTCAAGCAATTATCCATAAATTTCAAAAAACATACCGAAATATTGGGTATAATAACGTGCAAAATTGAGTCTTACATGAGAAAATTATAGTATTGAATTTAATAGGAGGTTTACTAAAATTATGACACAACAATTAACAAGAGAAGAACAAGAACGTAAATATCCTGAATATACATGGGATTTAACTACCATATTCGAATCGGATGAAGCTTTTGAAGAAGCTTTTAAAGAAGCAGAACAAAATTTAGGAAAAGAACAAAAATTTAAAGGTCATTTAGCTGATAGTGCTGAGACTTTATATCAAGCATTAGCTTTAGAGGATGAATTAGGTTCTAAATTAGAAAAAGTTTATGTATACGCACATTTAAAACAAGATCAAAACACAGCAAATGATAAATACACAGGTTATGAAGCGCGTGCGCATCAATTAATAATTAAGTTTAGTTCAGGATGGAGTTTCTTAGTACCTGAAATATTGCAAATTGATGAAGACAAGATCCAGTCATTTATTGATGAAAATGATAAATTAAAACAATATGAATTTGATTTGAAATTAATCAATGAAAAACGTCCACATGTGTTGAGTGCGGATAAAGAAAAGCTACTTACAGAGGCACAAGATGCTTTGTCAACAGCTGATAATGTATATGGTATGTTCAGCAATGCTGATTTAGAGTTTGAAGATGCCATCGATAAGGATGGTAATCGTCATTCACTTACACAAGGTACATTCATAAAGTGTTTAGAATCTGATGATCGTATATTAAGAAAATCTGCATTTGAAAATTTATATAAAGCTTATGGTGCCTATAATAATACTTTAAGTGCTACATTAGCAGGAGAAGTTAAAAAGAATGTGTTTAATGCACGTACACATAACTATGAATCTGCAAGAGCAGCAGCTTTAAGTAATAATCATATCCCAGAAGCAGTCTATGACAATTTAGTAAAAACAGTCCATAAATATTTACCATTATTGCACCGTTATACAGAATTACGTAAAGCATTATTAGGTCTTGAAGATATGAAAATGTACGATTTATATACACCTTTAGTTAAAGACGTGAAGTTTGAAATGCCATACGAGGAAGCAAAAGATTGGATGGTTAAAGCTTTACAACCTATGGGTGAAGAGTACATGGAAGTAGTAAATGAAGGATTAAATAATCGTTGGGTAGACGTATATGAAAATAAAGGTAAACGTTCAGGCGGGTATTCTTCCGGTGCACATCTAACAAATCCATTTATTTTATTAAATTGGTCAAATACTGTGTCTGATTTATACACGTTGGTACATGAATTTGGTCATTCAGCTCATAGTTATTTCAGTCGTAAAAATCAACCATCAAATTCAAGTGATTATACAATATTTGTCGCGGAAGTTGCATCTACATGTAATGAAGCATTACTAAGTGATTATATGGATAAACATTTAGATGATGAACGTAGATTGTTGTTATTAAACCAAGAACTTGAGCGTTTCCGTGCCACATTATTTAGACAAACGATGTTTGCTGAATTTGAACACAAAATTCATCAGATAGAAGAAGCGGGAGAGCCATTAACAGCAAATCGTATGAACGAAGAATATGCTGAATTAAACCGTGTTTATTTTGGTGACTCAGTTGAAACAGATGAAGATATCAGTAAAGAATGGTCAAGAATTCCTCATTTTTATATGAACTATTATGTGTATCAATATGCAACAGGATATAGCGCTGCACAAAGTTTAAGTCATCAAATATTAACTGAAGGACAACCAGCAGTAGATAGATACATTAATGAATTCTTGAAAAAAGGTAGTTCAAATTACCCAATTGAAATCTTGAAAAATGCTGGGGTAGATATGACAACACCTGAACCAATTGAACAAGCTTGCCAAGTATTCGAACAAAAATTAGATGCTTTTGAAAAGTTAATGAAAGCTTAGCATGAATGTATTCGTTTACAATATGACAAGTTTGTGACAAAGCAAATTTATTTAATTTAAAAGGTTGAAAGGTGTATTTTACCGTGTTATATTATAAACATGAAATTAATCACATAACAAACATACCCCTTTGTTTGAAGTGAAAAATTTCTCCCATCCCCTTTGTTTAGCGCCGTGTAATCAGACACGGCGTTTTTTTATACTCTTTTTTAATGATTCTTCTAAAAATGAGTATAATTGAATAACTATTCAATTAACTTTAAGTGGAAAATATAAGAAAAACAAAAAACGATGATTTTTACTGAATTGTAGTAAAAATCATCGTTTTTAATTTAAGGTAGTACATTTTATGTCACTATCTATTTAATAAAGGCTATTTGGTTATAAAGTTAAATCATAGGCGCATTAATTTTTAGCTTTCCAAAATTTGCCGTCTGGCGACTTAAGTTTTTCAATTTTTTGTTGGATTGCTAACTTTTTTAGCTCTTTATTCATTAGTTTTTCTGGCCACTCATATATTGTTAGTAACTCTTCTTTAGTAACTAATTGTTGTTGTTGAATATATTCTTCAAGACTTGGTGGTAATTCTTTTTCAATTGTTGAACCAATGAGTTCGTTAATAATATAAGTATAAATATGGTAAGGATATAATCCTTCTACTTTTAATCCTTCTTCGTGCACATCCTCGCTAAAGAACACGAGGGAAGGAGCTTCTTCAATTTCCATTTCTCGTGCGATATGCAAATCTACTTGTAAACTATCTTTTAAACAGTTACTTTGCAAATCTTCTTTAAAAACTTCGTAGTCTAATCCTGCGTTACTGATACAATTATTAACCATCGATTCTGTAATAATATCTCGCTTGGGTATAATCTCATTTTGTACAAGGTGTATAAAACGCTCTGCACGTATGCGTCCCTGAAGTTCAGCGGCTTTATATGCGAGTGCGATATTATCTAAATCAGATGTACTTTGCGCTTGGCATTTTGTCAAAACGCGTAATGAAGGATTCAATATATGTCTAATACTTATATATTGTTTATACTCAATGCGTAATTTAGAAAGGATTGCAGATAATTTAAAACATTCCTTGCTGAATGGATCAAAAAAGGAATAAATTTCTATCTTACTAACAGGTGAAAGATTTACATCTTCACGACTATTGGGTTGTATTAATCTTAATTCTTCAGTCATGTCTATTCCACCTACAATTAATTTTCGGAATTAACCATGTGATTCGCTGTTAAACGTAATCTCTCGTATAAATAATCACCGACACCTTCGGGAAAATCAGCATGCTGTAAAGCTTTATACATATTTTCTAGCCAAGCATCGCGTTCATAATTTGTTATAATAAAATCTAAATGACGTCTTTTCAACATTGGATGACCATGTTCTTGTGTATAAAGATCTGGACCACCTAAGAATTGTGTTAAAAATTGTTTTTGTTTTCTACTTGTTTCTGCAAAATCTCCAGGAAACAAGTGATTAATTCTACTATCTTGTTCTACTAAATAATAAAAGTAATCAATCATCTCATATAAGGCTTTTTGGCCAATGATTTCATATGGTGTTTGCGTCATAATATCACCGTATCCTGTTAATATAATACTAATATAACATGAATTTTTACATTTGGAAGTAATTCGACTTCTTACAATTGCATGTGATTAATTATGATATAAATTTGATTTACGATTAAAAAATCTTTGTACTTTATTAGCTGGAATTTCATGTTTCATATCAAATTTTTCAAGGATTGATTTAAATTGAATTAAACCTTCATCATAATCTTCTACTTCGTATTCTAATTCAAAATCTTCAAAATCTAAGTAAGTACTTTTATCAAGTACAAGTAAGTTTCCATTTATTTCTTTTTCTAAGCGTTCAGTTTTAAGTGAACCAAGAATAATTAATTCAGTTAAATTGATATCCATTTTTGTAAGCTGTTCTGCAATTTCAGAAGGCAACGATTGTTTTGGAATAGTCTTGTTTAATTCAGGAACGACATGTGTTTCAAAATTGTATTCAGTTAGGCCGACTTCAGCTGGTATTTTCAATGTCATCTCCAAGTAGTCATCTTTCACACGAATTCTCAAAGCTGATTTATGATCTTTTAGATCAAAGTCTGGCGTATCAATATAGAAATTTGTTTGTTTAAAAGGTTCAATTTCGTTGAAATAGGTTTTATGAATAACATTGTATTGACTTTCTGTTAACAATTGTTTGAATTCAATCTCGTTATTTGTTGCCACTATAATCTCTCCTTCTGGTGCGTATATTCATTTATTTTAAAACACTTTTTATTTAATTTAAATTGAACTGCATTTATGATTACATAAATAGTTGAAATTGATGATTTGATGTTGGTATAACATTATGTTGTAACGTGTTATGTAGTATGAAATTATGTTAAAATAATGAAGAATAAGGAGGAACAAGCATGCGTATTTATGTGAATGAAATTAAAATTACAGAAGATAGCATTAATTGCTATACAGAACAATCCACAGAAGGTTTACAAGAAGCAGGACAAATGCTTGTTGATAGTGATAATTACAGCTTTGCATACATTTTAGACGACGGACAAAACTATTCTTACTTGATATTTGTTCAAGAAACGTGGTCTATGCTGCATGAAAACAAAGGCAAAAAAATTATCGTTAATGACGACTTAGAATTAAAACAATTCGAAAATGAGTTTAATTACATACTGGATAACATTCAAGGTAATTCAAATTATGGTAAGGAGTTTGTTTCCGTTGTAGAGGATATTTTCGAATTAGATTGAAGCGGAGTGAGGCACAATGAATCAATGGGATCAGTTTTTATCTCCATATAAACAAGCAGTAGACGAATTGAAAATTAAATTAAAAGGGCTTAGAAAACAATATGAAGTAGAAGATAATGCATCTCCTATAGAATTTGTAACAGGGCGAGTCAAACCCATGACAAGCATTATTGATAAGGCGAATAAACGTCAAATTTCTTTTGATCGCTTACATGAAGAAATGTATGACATTGCAGGTTTGCGTTTAATGTGTCAATTTGTTGATGATATTGATATTGTGGTTAATTTATTAAGACAGCGTCAAGATTTTAAAGTTGTAGAAGAACGGGATTACATTAGTAATACCAAACAAAGTGGGTATCGTTCATTCCATGTCATTATTGAATATCCTATTGAAACATTAAATGGAGAAAAGAAAATACTGGCAGAGATTCAAATTAGAACGTTAGCTATGAACTTTTGGGCAACGATAGAACATACTTTGAGATATAAATATGATGGAGATTATCCACCGGAGATTCAACATCGATTGGAAAGAGCTGCAGAAGCGGCATTTTTGCTAGATGAAGAAATGTCAGAAATTAAAGAAGAAATTCAAGAAGCTCAGAAATATTATTCTAAAAAGCGTGCGAAAAAGCATAATAATGACTAGGGGATGTTACGATGCGTTATACGATTTTATCTAAAGGTGATTCAAAATCGAATGCTTTAAAACATAAAATGATTAACCATATGAAAGATTTTCAGATGGTTGAAGACCCAGATAATCCAGAAATCGTCATTTCTGTTGGGGGAGATGGAACTCTGTTACAAGCTTTTCATCAGTATAGTCATATGCTATCTCGCTGTGCGTTTGTAGGGGTTCATACAGGGCATTTAGGTTTTTATGCTGATTGGGTGCCACATGAAGTTGAAAAACTCATAATTGAAATTAATAACTCTGAATTCCAAGTCATTGAATATCCTTTGTTAGAAATTATTGTGCGTTATAATGATAATGGATACGAGACGCGACATTTAGCATTAAATGAAGCTACTATGAAAACTGAAAATGGCTCTACTTTAGTTGTTGATGTGAATATTAGAGGTAACCAATTTGAACGCTTCAGAGGTGATGGTTTGTGTATTTCTACACCATCAGGTTCTACAGCATACAATAAGGCATTAGGTGGCGCATTGATACATCCCTCATTAGAAGCTATGCAAATTGCTGAAATTGCATCAATAAACAATCGGGTATTTAGAACTGTGGGTTCTCCTTTAGTATTACCCAAACACCATACGTGTTTAATAACCCCAGTTAATCATGATACTATTTTAACAACGATTGACCATGTTAGTATAAAACACAAAAATGTTAATGCGATACAATATCGCGTAGCCAATGAAAAGATTAGATTCGCTAGATTTAGACCGTTTCCGTTTTGGAAAAGAGTACATGACTCCTTCATTTCAAGTGGAGATGATGAGTAATGAAATTTACTTATACAATACAACGGCCAGAAATGGTTCGCACATTTTTACAACAACAAGCATTTTCTAAACGGACGATAAGCGCCATTAAGCATAATGGCGCTTTATTAGTTAATGGACAACCAGTTACAGTCAGAAAGCAATTAGCTATAAATGATAATTTAGAAGTTTTTTTAAGTGATGAAACACCAAGTTCTAACTTAATACCATATAACGATGCGTTAAATATCTTATATGAAGATTCATATTTAATTATTGTATCGAAATCTGCCCAACAAAATTGTGCACCTTCTAGAGATCATTTACATTTTAGTTTAGTAGAGCAAGTGTTGGGTTATTTTAATGGTAGAAAGTTATCGTTGACCCCACATATTGTTACGCGTTTAGACCGTAATACTTCGGGAATTGTTGTGTTGGCAAAGCATGGATTTATTCATCATTTAATGAGCCAAATTAAAATCGATAAAAAATATTTATGTATTTGTCAGGGTCTATTAGACGGTGACGGTTTAATTGATGCTCCTATTGCAAGACATCCAGATAGTATTATCCAGCGTCAAGTCAGTAGCCTAGGAAAGTCCTCACAGACTAAATATAAAGCACTTGAACATACGAACAATCATACTTTATGTGAAGTGAGTTTGCTAACAGGAAGAACACATCAAATACGCGTGCATTTTCAATATATTGGTCATCCTTTAGTAGGTGATGACTTATATGGCGGTAAAGATGAAACTTATCATCATCAATTATTACGTTGTATTCAAATATCATTTATTCACCCAATCAAAAAGCAAAAAATTATAATAAACGATAGATATGACGCGATTGAAACTATATTTAATATGATATAATTTAAAAGAACTATGGAGGTGGGGCTAATGGCTAATGAAAAAGAATCAATTACATTAGAGGACGAGCAAGTATATGATAAAGTATTGCTAGATGATTTGTTGATTAATAATCATATTGACGAATTTAGAGATGAATTCCTATCTATGCATACATATGAACAAAGTGAATACTTTGAAGATAGTGATGAAGATATACGACAACGTATCTTTGAAGTACTATCACCAGAAGAAGTTGCCGATTTCTTTGAACAATTAGAAATCGATGAAGATGAATACGAAGCATTGTTTGATACGATGGATGCTAATTATGCTAGTAAGATTTTAGAAGACATGTCTTACGATAATGCTGTAGATATCATGAATCAGTTGTCTAAACAAAAAACAGTTAGTCTCCTCACACTAATGAAGCGTGAAGATGCTAAAGAAATTAAAGCATTATTACATTACGATGAAGATACTGCCGGTGGTATCATGACTACCGAATATATCTCATTGAAAGCAACAATGCCTGTAAAAGAAGCGCTTATTCATGTCAAAGAACAGGCCCCTAATGCAGAAACGATTTATGTTATTTTTGCAGTGAATGATGATAAACAATTAGCCGGCGTGCTCTCACTTAGAGATTTAATTGTAGCCGAAAATGATGCTTACATCGAAGATATCATGAGTGAGCGTGTTATTAGTGCAAATGCAGCCGACGACCAAGAAGATGTTGCCCAAAAAATGAGAGACTATGATTTCATTGCGATGCCAGTTGTCGACTATCAAGACCATTTACTTGGTATAATCACAATCGATGATATTTTAGACGTTATGGACGAAGAAGCAAGTGAAGACTACTCTCGTTTAGCCGGTGTCTCAGATGTCGATGCTACAAATGATTCTGTAATTAAAACTGCAAGAAAAAGGTTGCCATGGTTGATTATACTTACATTCTTAGGAATGATTACTGCGACCATTTTAGGGTCGTTTGAAGATACATTATCAAAAGTTGCATTATTAGCTGCATTTATTCCAATTATTAGCGGGATGTCCGGAAATTCGGGCACGCAATCGCTTGCCGTTTCTGTTCGTAATATTTCAACAGGTGAAATTGATGAACAAAGTAAATTTAAAGTCGCATTAAGAGAAACTGGTAGTGGATTTTTAAGTGGGTTGGTCTGTGCAATTTTGTTATTTATCATTATTATGGTCTTATACGGCCAACCAATCTTAGCAACTATTGTAGGCAGTAGTTTAACAATCGCGATGACAGTAGGTACATTAGTAGGTTCAATGATTCCGTTAGTGATGAACAAATTAAAAATTGACCCTGCAGTTGCAAGTGGTCCGTTTATCACTACAATTAATGATATTGTCAGTATGTTGATTTATTTTGGTTTAGCAACATCATTTATGTCTTATTTAACATAAGGGGGTTATATGGAATTTGTATCACTTGTTGTCGTAGTTTTAGCGGCATTTCTTACACCAATATTAGTCAATAGACTAAGGATTACATTTTTACCTATAGTAGTAGCTGAAATATTAATGGGTATTATTATAGGCCATTCTTTTTTGAATATAGTCGAACGTGATTCAATACTTAATATATTATCAACTTTAGGTTTTATATTCTTAATGTTTTTGAGTGGTTTAGAAATTGATTTTAAAGCTTTTAAAAAAGATAAAAGTTCAACTAAAAAAGAAGAAAAAGTTAAAAAGCAAGAGCCAGGTCATTTACAGCTTGCCATAGTTGTATTTATGTTTATTATGATTATATCTATTGTCTTTGCATACATGTTCAAATGGTTCGGCCTAATTGATGATGTCTTATTAATGGTTATTATTATATCTACGATTTCATTAGGTGTCGTTGTACCGACATTAAAAGAAATGAATATCATGCGTACGACAATCGGACAATTTATCTTGTTAGTCGCTGTACTAGCAGACTTAGTAACAATGATCTTATTAACAGCATATGGTACGTTACATGCTTCAGGCAATACATCGTTGTGGTTAATCGGTAGTTTAGTGGTATTTACAATTGTTTTTTACTTATTAGGTGGTTTCTTCAAGAAAGCACAATTCTTACAAAAACTAATGGATGGCACGACTCAAATCGGTATACGTGCTGTGTTTGCACTTATTCTATTGTTAGTAGCTTTAGCTGAAGGTGTTGGAGCAGAAAATATTTTAGGCGCATTTTTAGCGGGAGTTGTAGTTTCTCTTCTTAATCCAGATGAGGATATGGTTGAAAAGTTAGATTCATTTGGATATGGATTCTTTATTCCAATCTTCTTTATCATGGTTGGTGTAGATTTAAATATACCAGAGTTGATTAAGGAACCAGCATTATTGCTGATTATCCCGTTTTTAATACTCGCTTTTCTAATATCTAAATTGATACCAGTATTTTATATACGTAGATGGTTTGATATGAAAACTACAATTTCTTCTGCATTTTTACTAACATCTACATTATCATTAGTTATTGCTTCGGCTAAAATTGCAGAACAGCTTGGCACAATTTCACCAGAAATATCTGGTATTTTGATATTAAGTGCTGTTATCACTTGTGTATTTGTACCTATTATCTTTAAGAAAATGTTCCCAATGCCGGACGAAGCAACAAGACAAATTGAAGTTAGTTTGATAGGGAAGAACCAATTAACCATCCCTATTGCTCAAAATTTATCTTCACAACTGTACCAAGTTTCACTTTATTATCGAAATGATTTAAGTGATAAACGTAAATTATCTGATGCAATTTCAATGGTGGAAATTGCAGATTATGAAGAAGGATTACTTGAGCGCCTCGGCTTATTTAAGCGTAATATTGTTGTATGTTCGACAAACGATGATGATATTAATCGCAAAGTAGCATTAATGGCAAAAGCACATGGTGTAAAACGAGTTATTTGTAGGTTAGAATCTAGTTCTAATGACGAATCTCTGCAAAGAGAAGGTATTGAAGTGTTTAGTAGCTATATGAGTAATAAGATTTTATTAAAAGGCTTAATAGAAACACCTAATATGCTTAACTTGTTAAGTAATGTCGAAACATCATTATATGAAATTGCGATGTTAAATCATCAATATGACCAGATTCAACTACGTAATTTCCCATTCGATGGAGATATTATCTTTGTTCGTATTATTAGAAATAATGAATCTATTGTCCCACATGGAGATACCCAATTACGATACAGAGACCGCGTTATCGTTACAGGTTCTAAAGAATATGTTGACGAATTGAAACGTGAATTAGAGTTTTATTATTAAAATGCGTATGACAGTAAATGATACTCTAATCTCATATCGTTTAACTAATCATACATTTAATATTTAAAAGCGAAGGCTGAGGCATATCATATAGAAATATCTCAGCTTTTGCTATATTAAAATAGAATTAAAAACAAGTATCTTGTGATACTCCATGTAAAATTTGATATCAATGTATATTTGAATCTTTTTATCATCATCCTTATAGGTTGATGATTTAACTTTAGCTATGTAAACGCATAAAAAGTTCAATTGATATTAAAATAAATTGTTTATTCATTATAACCAATGTTAAAATAAAGAATGTTGATATTGGTATCGAGTAAAAAAGTAAATATCTGTGTCATCTGAATTCGAACCAGTTAAAAATGAAAATTTAAATAAAGGAGTTATTTTCATGTTAAATTTAGAAAACAAAACTTTCGTCATTATGGGTATTGCAAACAAACGTAGTATTGGTTTTGGCGTAGCTAAAGTATTGGACCAACTTGGTGCAAAATTAGTATTTACATACCGTAAAGACCGTAGTAAAAAAGAATTAGAAAAATTAATTGAACAATTAAATCAAGAAACGCATCATATGTATCAAATTGATGTTCAAAGTGATGAAGATGTAGTAAATGGTTTTGCTAAAATTGGAGAAGAAGTTGGCAATATAGATGGCGTTTACCATTCAATTGCATTTGCAAATATGGAAGATTTACGTGGTCGCTTTATTGATACATCACGTGATGGTTTCTTATTAGCACAAGATATTAGTTCTTATTCATTGACACTTGTATCACGTGAAGCCAAGAAACTTATGCCTGAAGGCGGTAGTATTGTAGCTACAACTTATTTAGGTGGCGAATTCGCAGTTCAAAATTACAATGTAATGGGTGTTGCGAAAGCAAGTTTAGAGGCAAATGTACGTTATTTAGCATTAGATTTAGGACAAGAAAATATCCGTGTTAACGCGATTTCAGCTGGACCTATCCGTACATTGAGTGCAAAAGGTGTAGGCGGATTTAATTCAATTTTAAATGAAATCACAGAACGTGCACCATTAAAACGTAATGTTGATCAAGAAGAAGTTGGTAAAACTGCAGCTTATCTATTAAGTGATTTTTCAAGTGGTGTTACCGGAGAAAATATTCATGTAGATAGCGGTTATCATATCGTTAAATAATATTGTAAAACCTCAAAGTCAATATAACTACTGTTTAATTTATATATTATAATATTGGCAGTGATTTGGGGCGACGCTTGTGAAAAGAACACTAACCGAACACTATAGGTTAAGGCGGTATTCGTAGAAAACGTGTAAAAAAACTGCCAACAAAGTTCGGGACTTTGTCGACAGTCTAAAACCTCTGATACTTGGTATCAGAGGTTTTTTGTATTGATAAATTGAGATTGGGAGATGTATTGATTACAATCTCAATTTATAAAATTAAAGCACCTAGACAAATTGACTAAGTGCTTTAATAAATGTGTCTCAATTTAAACACTGATGTATTATCTAAGCTATTCTTTAACATCGCTATTAGCTTTTTCGATAATTTGCTGTCTGTATTGGAAAACATTACGCACAATCGTTTTAATTACTGCATAAAGTGGCACAGCTACAAGTATTAAGGCAAAACCACCGAGATTACCAGCAGCTAAAATGACAACAATGATTGTTAATGGGTGAATATTTAAAGATTTGCCCATAACATTTGGTGTAATAACGTTACCTTCTAATTGTTGAGCAACTAATGTGATAATACATACCCATATAAATGTAGTTGGACTTTGAATAATTCCGATAATGGCTGCTGGAGCAAATGCCATCCATGGCCCAAGGAATGGAATCATATTAGCTACACAGGCAAACATAACTAATAATAATGTATAATTCAAACCAATAATTGAATAACCGATATATAAAATGATACCTAAAATAATACTAACTGTTACTTGACCTTGAATATAAGACTGTACTGTATGATTTAAATCTTTTAATAAATCAACAATAAAAACTTTTCTATCGCCTTTAAATAGCTTAGCAATAAAAGGTATAAAACGTTCATGGTCTTTTAACATATATATTAAGAAAAATGGCACCATGATAAGTAAAAATAGTGTTGAGATAAATGAAGTTAAATAACTAAATGAATTAGATAATATATCTGCAGTACTATCACTCATAGATTGAACCATTTTATTTATTCTATCTGTTACATCAGCAGGTAATCTCTCCATTTGATCTAAAGCAAAATTGATAATATATTGAATTTCATGTTGTAATGCTGGAATTTGATTGATTAAGTTTTCAATTTGCTCTGCAATAGGTGGTGCGATAAACCTAATAATGATACCTATAATGATAAATAAAGCGATAAAGATAATTGTAATACTAGCCCAACGTGGGATTTTGTTTTTTTCTAGTATTTTTTGAAAAGGTAAGCAAATATAGAATAAGAAGCCACTTAATAACAATGGTAATAATACCGATTGAATAATAATTACAAAAGGTAAAAATACACTATGGACTTCCATAACTAATTTGATTAGTAAAAACAGGATTAATAATGCAATACCTGTTCTAAACCAAACCTTATTTAGCATAGGACAGTTCCTCCTAAATTCTTTTTTTAGTACTATTTAGTATATCTCAAATATACAAAGAACAAAAGATGAAAATAGAATTCAATAATTTCTGTTGTGCAATTATAAAAAAATAGAAAGTTATACCTATGGATAAGAATAATTTGTGTTAAATAGTGTAAAACTATTTGTTTATTAGAATAAAGTGATCTGAAATATTTAATATAAATTTAGAAATACAATATATAAATTGTGAAAAAGATAACTCAATGAATACGTTGCACGGAATATTATATATGTGTATAATAATGAAAAATATATCATTTCACATAATGGTACAACAAGGGGGATACGTTATGTTAGAGGGGTTACTTACGTGGTTGTATGATATTGTTTGGAGCAAACCTTTGGTTTATGGTTTATTGCTTACAGGAGTGTTATTTTCATTTATGATGCGTTTTTTCCAAATTAGGCATTTTAAAGAAATGATACGCTTGATGTTTCAAGGGGAAAAATCGCCGACTGGTATATCTAGTTTCCAAGCAATTGCTTTATCTTTAGCAGGTAGAGTAGGTACTGGTAATATTGTAGGTGTTTCGACGGCTATATTTATTGGGGGTCCTGGTGCTATATTTTGGATGTGGGCATCGGCATTTTTAGGCGCAGGTAGTGCATTTATTGAATCAACACTGGGACAAATTTATAAGCGTGAAGAGAAAGGGCAATATCGAGGCGGTCCAGCATTCTATATTGAGTACGGTATTAAGGGGAAACTAGGAAAGATATATGGTTTAATATTTGCAATCGTTACTGTTATATCAGTTGGGCTATTATTACCAGGTGTGCAGTCTAATGCTATTTCAAGCTCAATGAAAAATGCATTCAGTTTAGAACCTTGGATAGTAGCAATATTCTTGGCGATTTTAATTGGTTTAATCATATTTGGAGGTATAAAGTGGATTGCAAATGCAGCAACTGCAGTAGTTCCATTTATGGCAATTGCGTACATATTAATGGCAGTTATAATTATATTTATCAATATCGAACAAGTTCCTGCTCTAATTGCTTTAATATTTAAATCAGCATTTGGTTTTGAAGCAGCTTTTGGTGGTATTGTAGGGGCTATGATTGAAATTGGTGTTAAAAGAGGACTATATTCAAACGAAGCAGGACAAGGTACAGGTCCACATGCTGCATCGGCAGCAGAAGTATCTCATCCAGCTAAACAAGGATTAGTGCAATCGTTTTCAGTTTATATAGATACATTATTTGTTTGTACAGCAACTGCGTTAATTATTTTACTTTCGGGTACATATAATGTTACTGATGGCGGTTCAATGTCAGACGGTAAAGCGAGTATGATTAAAGACAATGGTATATTTGTAGAAATGTCCAATGGTGACAAAGATTATTCAGGTACAGCAATGTATGCACAAGCTGGTATTGATAAAGCCTTCCAGGGTAGTGGTTATCACTTTGATCCGACATTCTCAGGATTTGGATCATACTTTATTGCAATTGCATTATTCTTCTTCGCCTTTACAACAATATTGGCATACTATTATATTGCGGAAACCAATATTACGTACTTAACTAGAAGAAGTTCGAAGAAAACCACTTTTATATATATTAATATTATAAGAATCGTTCTAATTTTAGCTACAGTATATGGTGCAGTTAAAACTGCAGATTTAGCGTGGATGATGGGTGATTTGGGTGTAGGTATGATGGCATGGTTAAATATTATTGCCATTTGGATACTACATAAGCCAGCAATCAATGCTCTGAAAGATTATGAAAAGCAAAAGAAAAAACTTGGATCAGGTAAACGCGCCATTTACAGACCAGATCCTAGTAAAGTACCGAATGCTATTTTCTGGCTGAAAGATTACCCACAGCGACTGAAAGAAGAAAAAATTGATGATTAACATATCATTCAATTTGTAAAAAGTAAGTTGAAATATTTTAAAATCATGCGTCTCTTGGTACAATGTCTATAAGACTACTAGGGGGCGCATGATTTATGTATGACTTTCAACCAGGCAATATCAATAAGATTGATTTTCCTAGCGAGATTTTAGATAGAGATGTGACATTATCTATCTATTTACCTAAGGATTTTACAGAATTATTTAAATATAAAGTTGTTTTTTGCTTTGATGGGGCAGACTTTTTTGCTTTTGGCAGAATCCATCGTACTTATGAAAAGTTAAGAGAAACCAATGAAATTGAGCGAGCAATTTTTGTAGGTTTTCATTATGAAGATGTTGATAAAAGAAGAGCAGAATTTCATCCACAGGGCGCTCGTACACCGTTGACTGTGAAAGCTATGGCTAATGAAATACTACCGTTTATAGATAAGACATTTCCAACGTTTAAAGTAGGCAATGCTCGTGTTCTATTAGGTGATAGTTTAGCTGGTAGTGCTGCATTAATTACTGCGTTATCATATCCGCGTGTATTTAGTCAGTTGGGATTATTAAGTCCGCAACATGATGAAGCAATCCAGACATTAATTGAACGTTGCCAATTTAAAGAGCAGCTAACAATTTGGCATGCTGTAGGATTAGAAGAAAATGATTTCAAGTTACCGACTACAGGTAAAACTGCAGATTTTTTAACGCCAAATCGAGAATTAAATTCAATTATTAAAGCAAATGATTTTACGTATCACTATTTAGAATTTGAAGGTGGTCATAGATGGAAGTCATGGCAATATTTACTTGATGAAATGTTAAAATATTTTTTATCTGATAATATTTCATTTTAATATTCTGAAATTAATTGACTTTAGAGTAACGAATTTTTCAGAAATTTGCTATAATGTAATTATGTTAAACAAAGGAGGAATTTAAATGATTTTAGGATTGGCATTAATTCCGTCAAAAGCATTTCAAGATGAAGTGAATGCATATCGTAAGCGTTATGATGCTCATTATGCATCTATTATGCCGCATATTACGATAAAGGGGCAATTTAAAATAAACGATGGTGATTTAGAGTCTGTAAAAGAGACAATTAAATCAAGAATCGAAGGCATTCCAACGGTTGATGTTCATGCAACAAAAGCATCTAATTTTGCGCCGATAACAAATGTTATTTATTTTAAAGTTGAAAAAACAGAAACTTTAGAAAACTTATTTAATCAATTTAATAAAGGCGATTTTTATGGGGTTGCAGATCATTCGTTTGTACCACATTTTACTATTGCCCAAGGATTGACGAGTCAAGAATTTGAAGATATTTATGGACAATTGAAGCTAGCGGGGATTGACTACAAAGAAACTATTGAGCAACTTTCTTTAGTTTATTACGATGAAAAAGAAGATAAATGGAAAGTTTTAGAAAACTTTAATTTAGCATAAACGTGTTCCATTTTGATGATTGTCTGAACGCACCATGATTAGACATAAGAAGATATAGAGTTGGGAGAGCATAAACACGCCCCTCCCAAATAAGAGGGAGCTAATCAATTTAGGTTGGCTCTCTTTTATATTTTAAAATAGTATGATGTTGTAGCACATACACTTCTAGGCATGAGCTATGTAAAAATTTCATAAAAATAAAAACGTCAATTTCTATAAGTTTTTAATAGAAATTGACGTTTTTTTAACTATATATTTTATTTCTGATGTACTGAAATGTTTGAGTTATGATAACTCATGCATACATTTATATTTGAGTTTGGTTAATATTGTTTCGCAATAATAACTTAAGTATGGCTGATAAAACTTTTCTATAAACATTAAAGCTTCTGAACGCTTTAAACTTGTTTTTTACGTTTGATAAAATAGATGCCGTAAAAGACAGCTAGGAATAAGAACACAAAAGCTGAAAAGTAAAATGTGTTATTTACTGAATTTGAAAACTCAGTGATTAAACCACCGACAAGCGGACCGACCATAGATCCGAAGCCTTGCACACTATTGAATACACCCCAAGTTTCTTCTTGTTCATCCAAATGTATATGACTTGCCATGAATGTGTTCCAAGCCGGTAGTAAAATACCATACATGAGGCCAATAAATACTGCTAGTATCCAAACCAATGTAATTTCTGTAATTAGCGATAAAGCAAATATCATGAGTGTGTATAGTACAAAACCACCAAATATTACACTGTACATAAATAATGTGCCATGATTATCAATTATCTTAGATAAGAACAACATTGAAAACGCACAACCAATGCCACCAAATACGATTGCCATCGTATATTCAACTGTTGAAACACCGACCACTTTTGTTGCATATGTAGGTAGTATAGGTACAAGAGCGGTAATTGAAGCACCTTGTAGTAAAATACCTGGAAAAAGAATTAAATGTCGTTTTGTGACATTTACTATTTGACCTAATTGTTGTTTAACAGGGCGAGTATTATAATTTGTGAGTCTAATTTTTACAAAATAATATAATATCCAAGCAATTAATACAACTAGTGACATTAAAAACGCAAATTGTGTCGGATGAAATTTAAATATAATATTCATGCCTACCATACCTACTAGTAGTCCTAGTAACCAAGAGAAGTACACGTAACCCATTTGTTTACCGCGATTCTTTTCATCAACACTTGCTAACATGATTACCCATATAGGGCTTACAGCAATACCTAGTAAGACCGCACTGATAATTAATACTATTGGTGCGGTAGGGAACCAAATAACTAAAAATAAACTAGCAAAAGCAAGTAAAAACCCTAAAGTTAGTACTAATTTGGCACCTAAGCGTTTAAGTAAGAAACCAATAACAAAGTTTGTAGCTGCATCTGAAATGAAATGTATAGAAATAGCGATAGATGTTATACCTACCGCGATTGAGGTTGCTGTTGGAAGTAATGATAAATAACTTAAAATATACATTCCTCGAGCAAATTCCATTAAGAATAAGATGATTAGCATGATTATAAAATTTTTATTTGTACCATAATTATTTAACGAAGAGCTTTGCATATAAAGGAACCTTTCCGTAAACTTCCTCATATCGAGATGAATGATTAAGTAAGTCTAATAAGTCTTTACATAATTTGTATGTTGAATATGGGATTCTAGAAGAATCCATTGCTTGTGACATTGCAGCTAATTTGGCTGGCTCATTTGTTAATGTAGCAACTTGCTCTATTGCTGCCTCAGGTGTAAGCGCTATGCTACCAAAGCCTTTTTCTTCGAAATAAACTGCATTCTCAAGCTCTTGTCCGGGTGCAGGATCTAAGAAAATCATTGGTATTTGACGCGTTAATGCTTCTGAGATCGTGATACCACCTGGTTTTGTAATCATCAAATGACTTGAAGCCATCCACTCATTCATATGTGTGGTGTAACCTAAAATAAGTACGTTATTGTTAGCTTTGAATTGATTAGATAACGAACGTTTTAAATCTTTATTTTTACCACAAATCATAACTACTTGTGCTTGAGGACTTCTGTTTAGAATTTCTTGAATCATTTGGCCGAATCCTTTTGAAACTCCAAATGCACCTGCAGACATTAATATAGTAGGTTTGTTAGGATCTAACTTATTTTTACGTAACCAATCTTCTTCATTAATATCCGCTTCGAATTTATCTGAAATAGGAATTCCTGTTACTTTCAATTTATCTCGAGGAATGCCAATACTTGCAAATTCGTCTTTTAATTCCTCTGTAGCAAGATAATATTTATGTGAATATGGCGTAATCCAGTTTTTTTGCATGCGATAGTCTGTCATAACTGTTGCAATAGGTATGTTCATATCAAATTGTTCAGTTAGTACAGACATAACTGGTGTTGGAAAAGTTAGTAAAATAAGATCTGGCTTTTCTTTTAAAAGTAAATTCATTAATTTATTAAGTCCATAGTATTTATAGAAACATTTATCTAATTGGTCTGGTTGACTATAGTAAAAAGCTTTATACATATTTCTAAAATATTTAAAACTATTAATGTACCATTTTTTACAAATAGAAGTCAGAATCGGGTGAGCTTCTAAAAATAAATCATGTTCAATAACTGTTAAATTGTCTAGATTCATTTCGTTAAATTGGTTTACTACGCTTTGCGTAACTTGTAAATGACCGTTACCAAAAGATCCAGTAATTATCAGTATTTTTTTATTTTGAGTAACCATTAAGAGCCACCCTCCAATAGTTTATATTTAGCTCAAGGTAATTTTAACGTATTTACTTGAGGTGTGAAAGAAAAAACACACAATTAATTTTGATTATATCATTTTACAAACACTTGTGAAATGATTCATACTACATTGGGAAATTAAAATTTAATAAAATAAAGTTGTTATATATCTATATAATACCACTTTTGATAAGACAATAAGCTTATATTCTACAAATAACAAAATATATAGAAAGAATTAATATTTTCACAACATATGGTTAATATTCTTAACCATAAAGATTATAATACCTAGGTAAATAGTGCTTGAGCATAATTAAATGATTAATGAACTAAATACAATAGGAAGAAATTATAAATATCAAATCATTAGATTCTATAAAAACAGTGGGAAATGTGTATAATAGAGGTATTGGAAATAAAGGAGCGATATATGTTGGAAGCAAATGTGTTGTTTGAAAAAATTAGAGTGAAACAAGTTTTCGGCACGTTAGATAGAAATATAACAGATATAACAACAGACTCTCGTACTGCACAGCGAGGTAGTGTATTTGTAGCATCAAAAGGTTATACAGTAGACAGTCATAGATTTTGCCAAGATGTGGTGAATCAGGGATGTGAGGTTATCATCGTTAACCACAAACAACAAATTGTAGGAGACGTAACGCAAGTCGTTGTCCCAGATACTTTACGTGTAGCAAGTTTGTTAGTTAATATGTTATTCGATTATCCAAGTAAGCAACTCGTAACATATGGTGTAACAGGAACAAATGGTAAAACTTCAATCGCTACGATGATACATCATATTTATAGGAAATTAAATAAAGGCAGTGCTTATTTAGGAACAAATGGCTTTCAAATAAATGAAGTTAAATCAAAAGGGGAAAACACAACCCCTGAAACAGTGTTATTAACAAAGAAAATAAATGAAGCAGTTGAAGCAGGCGCTGAATCTATGACCATAGAAGTATCTAGTCATGGTCTATCTTTAGGTCGTCTTCGTGGTGTGGATTTTGATGTAGCCATTTTTTCAAATTTAACACAAGATCATTTAGATTTTCACGGCACAATGGAGTCCTATGGACATGCTAAATCACTATTATTTAGCCAATTAGGTGAGGATTTATCACAAGATAAATATGTTGTGTTGAATAATGATGATGCTTTTTCAGAATATCTTAACTCAGTAACACCATATGAAGTGTTCACTTATGGTGTCAATAATGACGCCCAGTTTACAGCGGAACAAATTGAAGAATCATTACAAGGTGTTAAATTCGTTTTTAATACGCCTGAAGGAAAATTTCAGGTGCATTCACCATATGTTGGTTTGTTTAATGTTTCTAACATTATGGCTGCTATGATTGCTGTGTGGAGTAAGGGTATTGAGTTAGGTGAAATTATAAAAGCTGTTGAAAATTTAGAACCTGTAGAAGGAAGATTAGAAGTATTAGATTCTTCACTACCAATTGATCTAATTATAGATTATGCACATACAGCAGATGGAATGGATAAATTAATTGATGCGGTTAAGCCATTCGCCAAACAAAAATTAATTTTCTTATGTGGTATGGCAGGTGAACGTGATTTAACTAAAACACCTGAAATGGGACGTGTAGCATGCCGAGCAGACTACGTTATCTTTACGCCTGATAATCCTGCAGATGATGATCCTAAGAAATTAACACAAGAATTAGCTAAAGGGGCAACGCATGGTAACTATATTGAATTTTACGATCGTGCTGATGGCATAAGACATGCTATAGATATTGCTGAGCCAGGGGATACTGTGGTATTAGCTTCTAAAGGCCGAGAACCATATCAAATTATGCCTGGCCACATCAAAGTACCGCATCGTGATGATCTTATTGGATTAGAAGCGGCTTATAAAAAATTTGGTGGAGGTCCTCATGAAGGTTAAAAAAATCACTTTTAATGACGTTCAGGCTAATGTGTATATATATGAAAATGTAGTAAATCAATTATTTCTTATAGCCATTCCTGAAATAAATTGGTCATTAGAAGTAGCATCAACTTTAAATGAAGATGATATAAAAGAGGAACTTGTGATACACTTATTTACATTACTTGATGAGTCAACAGCATCACATTTTGCTGATGACATCGTTAAATGGATATTTGAGAATTAAAGGAGATTATAAATGAATATAAAGGAAGAAGTAGAATCAAGAAAAACCTTTGCGATTATTTCTCACCCAGATGCTGGTAAAACAACATTAACCGAAAAATTATTATTATTTGGTGGTGCAATTAGAGAAGCAGGTACAGTTAAAGGTAAAAAAAGTGGGAAGTTTGCTACAAGTGACTGGATGAAAGTTGAACAGGAACGTGGTATTTCTGTTACTAGTTCGGTAATGCAATTTGATTATGATCATTACAAGATAAACATTTTAGATACACCGGGTCACGAAGATTTTTCTGAAGACACATACAGAACTTTAATGGCTGTTGATAGCGCGGTTATGGTTATTGACTGTGCAAAAGGAATTGAACCACAAACATTAAAACTATTTAAGGTTTGTAAAATGAGAGGCATCCCTATTTTTACGTTTATCAATAAATTGGATAGAGTAGGGAAAGAACCATTTGAATTATTAGATGAAATTGAGTCTACATTAGATATAGAAACATATCCTATGAATTGGCCAATCGGAATGGGACAAAACTTTTTCGGAATAATTGATAGAGCATCGCATACAATTGAACCGTTTAGAGATGAAGAAAACATCTTACACTTAGATGATGATTACGAACTCAAAGAAGATCACGATATGAAAAACGATAGTGCCTTTGCCCAAGCAATTGATGAGCTTATGTTAGTTGAAGAAGCGGGCGAAAACTTTGATAATGAAGCGTTATTAAACGGTAATTTAACGCCTGTATTCTTTGGTTCGGCATTGGCAAACTTCGGTGTTCAAAATTTCTTGAACGCATACGTTGATCACGCGCCTATGCCAAATGCACGTCAAACAAAAGAAGACATAGAAGTAAGTCCGTTTGATTTAGATTTTTCAGGTTTTATCTTTAAAATCCAAGCGAATATGGATCCGAAACATAGAGATAGAATCGCTTTTATGCGTGTTGTTAGCGGCGCATTTGAACGTGGTATGGATGTTAACTTACAACGAACAAATAAAAAACAAAAAATCACTCGCTCAACGTCATTTATGGCGGACGATAAAGAAACTGTAAATCATGCGGTGGCTGGTGATATTATCGGTCTATATGATACAGGGAATTATCAAATTGGTGATACGCTAGTTGGTGGCAACCAAAAATTTAGTTTCCAAGACTTACCACAATTTACACCTGAATTATTTATGAAAGTATCAGCCAAAAATGTGATGAAGCAAAAACATTTCCATAAAGGTATTGAACAATTAGTTCAAGAAGGCGCAATTCAATATTATAAAGCATTACACACGAATCAAATCATCATCGGTGCCGTCGGACAGTTACAGTTCGAAGTATTCGAACATCGTTTGAAAAATGAATATAATGTTGATGTTGTTATGGAGCCGGTTGGTCAAAAAATTGCTCGCTGGATAGAAAACGAAGAAGACATCAAAGATAAGATGAGTTCTACACGTTCTATTCTAGTGAAAGATGTATATGATAATTATGTATTTTTATTTGAAAATGAGTTTGCCACAAGATGGTTTGAAGAGAAATTCCCAGAAATTAAATTATATGGATTGTTATAAATTTTGTTTTTGTGTATAATAACCATATTAATAGAATACCTATGACTATGTAGTCAGAGGGGAGTAACTTAACTAAAGTTAAATTGATATATGAAGCATGCAAGTATTGTCTAGATGTAGCTGAATGCATATTGATATATTCTTTTTAACTTAGTCATTTTTATCGTCATTACGAAGTATAATACTTCCGGTAAGATGGGCAGAAATAAAACTGTCGAGTGAGACCTTTGCTAACAGTGTATATTATCTATGAATTGTATTTAATTTACTTTATGTTTTTTAAAATACGGTGAATAGTTTTCGTATGCATTGACTTAGCTTAGGTCTCTATTTTTATGTAAAAAACTAAAGGAGATGTCCTATATGGATCCGAGTTTGATTTTACCTTACCTATGGGTGTTAGTAGTACTCGTATTTTTAGAAGGTTTATTAGCTGCAGATAATGCAGTTGTAATGGCAGTAATGGTTAAACATTTACCACCCGAACAACGTAAAAAAGCACTGTTTTATGGTTTGCTTGGTGCTTTTGTATTCCGTTTCTTATCCTTATTCTTAATTAGTGTGATTGCACATTTCTGGTGGATACAAGCACTAGGTGCCTTATACTTGCTATATATGTCTATACGAAATTTGATATCCTTCTTTAAGGAAAGTGACCATGATAAGAACGATGGCAGTGATGATCATCACTTTGATGAATCTGGAGAAGAGATACATGCAAGTGCTAAATCATTTTGGGGTACAGTGTTAAAAGTCGAATTTGCCGATATCGCTTTTGCAATTGACTCAATGCTTGCGGCACTAGCTATAGCCGTTACTTTACCGACAGTGGGTATACATTTTGGCGGTATGGATTTAGGTCAATTTATTGTTATGTTCCTAGGCGGTATGCTAGGTGTTGTTATTATGCGTTTTGCTGCAACATGGTTTGTAAATCTATTGAATAAATATCCAGGTTTAGAAGGTGCAGCATTTGCGATTGTTGGTTGGGTAGGTGTCAAATTAGTTGTTATGGTGCTTGCTCATCCTGATATTGGCGTTTTAGATGAGCATTTCCCACATAGCGCTTTATGGCAGTCAATCTTCTGGTCGATTATGATCTTATTAGTGATTATCGGATGGTTAGGTTCTGTTCGTAAAAATAAACAGCAAGAAAAGTAAAATTGATTAAAAATTAGAGAATTAACTTTTTAATATACTCCTTCTAAAGTGGACACTATAAAAGTGGAAATTTTGGAAGGAGTTTTTATATTTATATTAATATAAAATTAAAGACGTCTTAATGATAGAAATATATACTTAAAGTGCTTATAATCACTTATATATAGTAATAAAATAAAAATAAAAATAAAGCAGAAATATTTTATGTGATATGTCATAATAGAAGTTAAAGAAACATGCAGTTTTAGGGGGCGTTATGGTGAAAGATAATAAAAAACATGTAATCCCAAAAGAAAAATACGGCCGTAAAAGACGCGAATATTTTCATAATGAAGAACGGGAACAACGTGTACAATTTGAACGTAAAGCAAGAAAACAACGTGCAGAAAAAGCAGAAGAATTAGCCAAAAATAATGAAGAACGTGTGAAAGAGAATTTGAGAAAAGCACGCATCGAGAAACTGACTCAGGAAGAAATTCAACAGCAACAACAAGTTATGAAAGAACGTAGCAATAACAGTGGTATTACAAGTGGTCAAAATCAAATTGATGAATCATATAAAGGAGGGCAACAAAAAGAAACAAATGCTAAAGATAAATCAGCAAAAACGGCTGAAACAACTTTGAATGATACTAAATCAACTGCAAAGCATTCAAATGCTAAAGTGGAGCATAATAAAGAAGCTACACACGATTATTCAGAAAGAAAAGATGAGTTGAAAAATGCACAAGACGACCATTTTTATTCTGAAGAAGCGCAACAATCACGTGTCAATAACTATATAGAGGACGAAAATGAAAGTAAATCACAACAGCATATCGGTATTAGCAACGAATCAAAACATCAAAGAAAAATGGCTTCCCAACACAATGATAATCAACCGCAGTCATTTACGGATAGAGTTAAGTGCTTTTTTATAGAACAATGGGCACAAATATTAATCGTTGTTGCAGTTATATTATTGTTGATTTTAATTCAAGCAATCTTTAGTAATGTAGATAATAATGGGAATAGAAAAGATTATGTATTTCAAAATAATAGTGATAAAGACAAAACTTATACTGCTACAATGAAAAGTGCAAATAGTGCAATTCATTCAGTTGTAACAGTAGAAAATGATACAAGTAATGATTCATCATCTGCAGAGAAAGAGACACAGGAAGCAGGTAAAGAAAACGAATTAGGTTCAGGTGTCGTCTACAAAAAAGTAGGCGACTCTATTTTTATCATGACGAACGCACATGTTGTTGGTGATAAAAAAGAACAAAAGATTACATACGGTAATAATGACTATTCAATAGGTAAAGTGATTGGAGCAGATAAATTTTCGGATATCGCAGTCATCAAAGCAAAAGTGAAATCTGATAGCGACGTGAAAGCCATTAAAATGGGAGATTCAAGTACATTAGTACTAGGCGAACCTATTATTGTGGTAGGTAATCCTTTAGGTGTTGATTTTAAAGGCAGTGTCTCAGAAGGTATTGTGTCAGGGTTAAATCGACATGTGCCAGTAGATATTGATAAAGACGATAAGTTCGATGTACTAATGAGTGCGTTCCAGATGGATGCACCTGTAAATCCAGGTAATTCTGGTGGTGGGGTAATTGATAAAAATGGTAAGTTAGTTGGTATAGCATCATTGAAAATTGACATGGATAATGTGGAAGGTATTGCCTTTGCTATCCCAGTCAATGACGCAGAATCAATTGCAAAACAACTTGAAGCTAAAGGTGAAGTAATATATCCTAATACTGGTGTAGAGCTAGCTAATATTGCAGATATTGATGATACGACAAGACAATCTATCAACTTACCTGATGATGTGAAAAATGGTGTATTGATAGGAAATGTCAAAGCTGATTCTATTGGAGAAAAATCTGGGTTGCAAAAAAATGATGTAATAGTAGAATTAGATGGTAAAGAAGTAGAAGATAATCTTAGATATAGACAAATCATATTTAGTCATAAAGATGATTTGAAAACACTAACTGCAAAAGTATATAGAGATGGAAAAGTACAAGATATTAACATTAAATTGAAGTAGCGTTGGGGTGAATAAACGTTGTCCATTTTCAATCAATTATTTAAAAAATCAAGCCCTCAACAAGGTATTGTGATGTATTATATTATAGCAATTATCGTAGCGTTTTTATTGCTGAATTTGCCTTTTGTTCATAAACCAGGTATAAAGGTGGATCCGATAGATTCACTATTTGTTGCTGTTTCTGGTGTAAGTGTTACAGGTCTTTCTCCAGTTAATATAGTTGAAACTTATACAACATTTGGTCAAATCATTATTATGATTATCCTTAATATTGGTGGCATTGGCGTAATGGCAATAGGAACCATGTTATGGGTAGTGTTAGGGAAGCATATAGGTATGCGCGAACGCCAATTGATTATGTTAGATAATAACAAAGACACAATGAGCGGTACAGTTAAACTTATTTTAGATATTGTACGTACGATTTTAATTATTGAAGTGGTTGGTGCAGCACTTTTGGCTTTCTATTTCTATAGAGATACACCGGACTTACAATATGCCATTATGCAAGGATTCTTCGTTGCGGTATCTGCTACGACAAATGGTGGCTTAGACATAACAGGTCAATCATTAATACCCTATGCAAATGATTATTTTGTACAAACGATTGTAATGTTTTTGATTATTTTAGGCTCAATTGGTTTTCCAGTTTTGATTGAAGTGAAAGCTTATATTAAAAATAGGATTCCTAATTTTAGGTTTTCATTATTTGCAAAAATTACAACTGTTACATATTTAGTTTTATTTGTGTTCGGTGTGATTATGATTTTATTGTTGGAATATAATCATGCATTCCAAAATATGAGTTGGCATAAGTCGTTATTTTATGCATTTTTCCAATCTGCAACTACTAGAAGTGCTGGGTTGCAGACCATTGATGTTAGCCATTTTGGTGAAGGTACGAATGTTATTATGAGTATTTTAATGTTTATTGGTTCATCTCCAAGTTCAGTAGGTGGGGGAATCAGAACAACAACATTTGCTATTTTAATACTATTCCTATTTAACTTTAGTAATAATACAGAAAAATTATCAATTAAAGCATTTAATCGTGAAATTCATACGACTGATGTTCAACGTTCATTTGCAGTATTTACGATGGCAGGAATATTAACCTTTGCAAGTATGATTTTTATACTTGTTGTGGAGAATGGAAAAATAACATTTTTACAAGCATTTTTTGAAGTGATGTCAGCATTCGGAACTTGTGGTTTATCTTTAGGCGTAACAGGTGATGTTAATGATATGTCGAAAACAGCACTTATGATATTGATGTTTATCGGTCGTGTCGGATTAATTAGTTTCATCATTATGATTGGTGGGCGTCGTGAACCAGATAAATATCATTATCCAAAAGAGCGTGTACAGATTGGTTAATGATATTGAAATAAGTAGCGTTATATAATAATTATTAGTATGGGAGTCCGGGGCATAGTTATATGCTTCGGACCTTTTTTTAGCGTCACTCTCAATTTATTGAGATAGTGACGCTTACACATGAGCAAAAGCTCAGGTGAACGAAGTATCACTCTCAATTTATTGAGATAGTGACGCTTACACATGAGCAAAAGCTCAGGTGAATATAAAAAATTTGAAGTTATAAAAATGGTATTTTAGTATCATGGTATTTTCAAAACATGTTAAACTGTGATTAATGAGGAGAGAGGCATATGAAAAAAAGTGAAAAGATTGCAATAGACGTTATCACAACTTCAGATATGCATAGTTATTTTCTTAACGGGGATTACAGTTCAAATATTTATAGAGCTGGCACTTATGTTAAAGCGATAAGAGAAGAAAGCGACCATGTTATTCTATTAGATAGTGGTGGTAGTTTAGCAGGCTCTTTAGCAGCATTCTATTATGCTGTAGTTGCACCATATAAACGTCATCCAATGATAAAACTGATGAATGCAATGCAATATGATGCAAGTGGTATTAGTCCCAATGAGTTTAAATTTGGTTTGTCATTCTTTTCAAGAGCAGTATCGCTATCTAGATTTCCATGGTTATCGGCAAATATTGAATATAAGCGTACACGTGAGCCTTATTTTTCTACACCATATACCATTAAAGAAATTGAAGGTGTGAAAATTGCTATAGTAGGTTTGACCTCTGATGGATTAATGGAAAGAGAGCACTTTGAAATGGAAAAAGATGTTCAAATAGAAAAGACTTTATTATCTTCTAAACGTTGGATTCGTTTTATACATGAAACAGAGAAACCAGAATTTCTTATAGTAATTTATCACGGTGGTCTCAATCAGTTAAATAAGTCAGCAAATGAACATGAACAAAACGTAAATGAAGCGGAAAAATTAATGCAGACATTAGGAGTTATAGATTTATTAATTACCGGGCATCAACATCAAACGTTTATAGGCCAAAATGATAAAACTGTTTATGTTCAAGCAGGACAAAATGCCGAACAGTTAATTCATGTGAAAATTGATTTTAAAAAACGTACTACTTCATATGAATTAGAAGATATTCAATCTCAGATTATTGATTTGAACGAATATCATGAAGATAAGGATTTATTAGATTTGACTTTTTATGACAGGAAAACGGTCGAACATTGGAGTAAGGAAATTTTAACTACCACAGATATTGATGCTAAAGTTGAAGGATTGGCGGATGTTATCACTAAACCGCATAAGTTTACACAGCTCTTACATGATAGTATACGATTAGCATTTGATTACGATATTTCATGTATACACTTACCTATAAGTGGAGAAGAAGGTTTGTCAGGGACTATAACGAATGAGGAACTATATAATGCACATCCTCATCCTGATATACCAATTGATTTAACGATAAAGGGTCAACAAATTAAAGATATTTTAGAATATTGTTATGGTCATATTGAGTTTAGCCAAGGTGAGCTTAGTTTAACTATTGTAGATGAAACACTTTGTACGTTCTGGCAAGGTGTAGACTACATTATAGATATGAATGCGGAGCCGTTTAACCGCGTTACACTTAAAAATATTAGACTAGATCATATGTATCGTGTAAGTATGACAGATTACTGTTATAGAAATTATAGACAATATTTAGAAGATGCTGTGATTCATGAAACTGGTGAAATCACAATGGTCGAATTAATTTCGCGTAATTTAAAAAATCAAGACTATCAAATTCAGCAAAAACAAACATTTGAGGTTATAATATAAAAAGCTGGGAGATTCATTTTATAATGAGTCTCCCAGCTTTTTAAGGTTTATGCGTTAAATATTAATAAGATTACCACAGCAACAATTTGTGCAATAACTGTTGTGGCAATTCGACGTGTATAAAAATAACTTAATGAAAGTACGATTTGTACAACAAATACAAAGAACACAATCCATAAATTATCTAGGTAGTAAAATAAAGAAGCTGAACAAAATGCTGTAATTATAATACCTAACCAACTAGGTAAATTTAATTTAAGTAATTCTTTTTGTAATACGGTACGCATATATAATTCGTGACAAGGTATTACAAAAACTAATGTAACTAACATTTGCCATTTATAATACACACCAGTACGTGTTAGCTCTTTGATTAATTCAGCATATTTAATATCGGTAGCTATAGATGCGATAATAAGCTGAATAATGATTAACACAATACCTGTAATAATACCTATACCTAAAGACGTCAGTAGTCGTTTAGACTCTATATCTCTTTGGTAAAAAACATAACTAACACCTGCGATTAGCATGATACCGGTATATAGATACCAATATTCTTGTTTTTCACCCCACATAACATATAAGATCAAATGAAATGCAAGAAAACTGACGATAAACCATATTAATGCCTTAGAAAGTCTATTCATTTTAACTATCCTTCTTGTTCAACGATTGTATACCGTTTATGATTAATGACAGTCTTTTCAGGCAAGTCTAGTTCTTCGAAGTTCTCCATAATTGTTAAATCAACAATTACTGAGTTGTCATTAATTTTTTCTACTCGACCTTTTAAGCCGTCATAAAATTCTACGATATTTCCAACTTCTGCAACAGTCATTTTTAGTCCTCCCTAGAAATGCTAACTAGATAGTATTATACAAAAAATCCTCGTACAAATAAACAAATAACCATTAAATTGCTTGATATAAGACAATTTATAAATTTTACTTTATTCTCAAAGTGAATGATTGGCAATTTTTGTGAAAATATAGCATAAATAAGGTAAGGGTATATAATATGGAAAAGGAGTGTAGTAAATGAAGTTTATTAGTAACAATAATATTACGGATCCAACGCTTAATTTAGCAATGGAGGAGTATGTATTAAAAAACATGCCAAAAGATGATAGTTATTTTTTATTTTATATAAATAGACCATCCATCATAATTGGGAAAAATCAAAATACTATTGAAGAAGTGAACCAATCATATATTGATGAACAAGGTATTGATGTTGTAAGACGTATATCTGGCGGGGGCGCAGTCTACCATGATACAGGGAATTTAAACTTTAGTTTTGTTACAGATGATGATGGTAATAGTTTCCACAATTTCCAAAAATTTACTGAACCAATTGTTGAAGCATTAAAATCGCTTGGGGTTGATGCAAACTTAAGCGGAAGGAACGATATTCAAGTTGGTGAAGCTAAAATATCAGGAAATGCTATGGTAAAAGTAAAAGATCGCATGTTTAGCCATGGTACTTTAATGTTGAATAGTGAACTTGATGAAGTTCAGAATGCTTTAAAGGTGAACCCAGCAAAAATTAAATCTAAAGGTATTAAATCTGTAAGAAGTAGAGTTGCGAATATTTCTGAATTCTTAGATGAGCCTATAGATATAAATAAATTTAAAGAAATAATTCTAAAAAGTATTTTTGGAGAAACTCAAGTAGAAGAATATAAACTTACGGATGAAGATTGGGAAAAAATAGAAAAGTTAAGCAATGAAAAATATCGTACTTGGGAATGGAATTATGGTAGAAATCCTAAATATAATTTTGAAAGAGAAGAAAAATTTGAAAAAGGTTTTGTGCAGATTAAATTAGATGTTAAGAAAGGACGCATAGAACACGCGAAAATTTTCGGTGATTTCTTCGGTGAAGGAGATATTACGGAATTAGAAAATGCATTAGAAGGTACAATGCATGAATTTGATAGTATTGAAGAGGCACTTTCAAATTATGACATTTATCATTATTTTGGAGATATCGATAGACATGAACTGATTAGACTCATGTCATAAAAATTTAAATATAGATTATTTTTAAAATGTAAAAGGTCTATTCGCTAACTTAATTGATAAGTAGGGAATAGACCTTATTTTAAATAACAAGCTTTTAAATTAACCAACGAGGAATTCCTCCAAGTTTCTATATTCTTCCGTATAACGTTTGAAATCATTCTCGTTTTTATTTTTAAGCGCATTATCGATAAGTTGTTCTAACTGTTGCTTGCGGACATTACGTAAAGATTCATCGATGATTAATTCAATACCTAAGTCGTTAATTGTTGATACAAATGATTCTAATGTATTGTATTTTACATGCGTATTGTGTTTCATAAACGCCACAACCTCTCTATCTTTATTTACATATAGTATACAAGGTTTTAATTTTTAAATCAATGAATATTCTGACTTTTCCGAAAAAATTAATGCTAATTGCAAGTTTACTGAAAATGAAAAATTGAAAAAGGTGGTATACTAAAAATTAATTGTAGAAAATTTATAAAAATATTTATATTATTTATTGATTTTAAGATGTTGATGATATATTATTTGAGTATCACCAAAAGTTATAAAGGAGGTAACAACTATGATTCAACCGTACATTATTAAAAAAGGTGATATGGTTTTACAACCATGTAATTTAGCTACTGGACAATATGAAGGTAGTTACTTGCTTAGGTATAAAGCTGACAGTCAAATTATTAAAGAACGTGTGTCTAAAATCATCGACCGTTCTTGTAGATTTTATGGTAGCAGTTATGTATTTAAAAAGGAAGATACTATACGTATTACCGGTATAAGTAGTAAACCACCTATTCTATTCACTCCATTATTTCCCACGTATTTCTTTCCCACACACTCTGATCGTAAAGCAGATAATACTTGGATCAATATCCATTACGTACATCATATTAGACCGTTAAAAGAAAAGAAATGTAAAGTTACTTTTGTAGATAATCAAAGTATTGTAGCTAATATTTCTGCTCATAGTATGCATCACCAATATTTAAATGGCATATATTATTATTACATGATGGATAGGGCGGCTAGAGTTGCTACATTTGATCCTGATTCGCCTATTGATTATACAAAACCACAATTAAATATATATGAAGCATTGGCAAAATATTCGTTATTTGAAGCGAAATAGTGAAAATTAGTGAATAAAAAATGTAAAAAAGGTATATGTGGAATATTATATTAATTTAGTGTAAATATTCCGCATATTTTTTTTACATACCTCTTGAAAAATTAAAGATAGTTGATATAATAGTATTTGTGCTTGATTAAAGGTATTAATTATTCCACAGTAGCTCAGTGGTAGAGCTATCGGCTGTTAACCGATCGGTCGTAGGTTCGAGTCCTACCTGTGGAGCCATTGGAAACGTACTCAAGTTGGCTGAAGAGGCGCCCCTGCTAAGGGTGTAGGTCGTGAAAGCGGCGCGAGGGTTCGAATCCCTCCGTTTCCGTAAGAAAAGAACTCCCGTTAAATTAACGTAAATGAATCGTTAGTTTAACGGGAGTTTTTTGTTTCGATGAAGTGACTGCATTATTTGTTGAAAAGTTAAGGGAATATACTAATATGAGTGTGATCATATTAGTGATATAGTGTATATGGTGGTCCCCCTTAACCACCTCAAAGTATCTTTTCACAGCCATCCTTCGGGATGGTTTTTTTTATTTCAAAGGTATTATCATGCCTATTAATATATTGAGTGGTGCGTGAGATTTAACTGCTGAAAGTAATTATTATTAAGATTAAGATTGATACTTAGTGTGATAGTATTAAATGGTCATTAAAATTTGATATTAGTAGGGTGCTTTTTATTTGAAAATAAGGAAATTCCCTAATTTGGTTTGTATAATTAATGTGATAATCTGTAGCAAGTGGACTTCAGACATCTACATATATCTGTTAAGTGAGATATTATATTACGGTATTATTACTGTGATATTACAAAAAGAAACAAACCATAAGCTAGAAATGTAGCTTTTGGTTTGTTTCTTTTTATGATTTTTAAAGTTGTATTAGATAGTATGATAACATGATTTGATTATCTAGATTGGTTCTTGATTAATATGATCTCAATTAATTTAGTATAATACACTATAATACCTTTTGATAAATGCTATATCATGTTTTTTATTTAGTGGTTCATTTTATAGTGATATGATTTTTATTTTTTACTAATTAGATTTCTAATTGCTCTGACAATATAGCCTACAGCTAATGCTCTAAATACGCGTTGAATTATGTTTTTCATTTTAAACCTCCTAAGTTACAATTCAAATTTTAATTTGGATTATACTTTCTTTACCCTTTTCTTAATGAAATATAGATGTTTTTGGAAATTTATAAATTATTTTCTACAATGCGCATTATTTTTCAAAAGTAATTAAACCATCTTCGTCGGCCTTATGAAAGAAAATAGTAATCACTCCACTTATTATTGCAATAATATATGGAATGCCCGTCCAGAAGAAAATGAGATGGATAATACCTTGTAAAAGTTGGTTAGAGTAAAACTTATGAATTCCGCACCAGCCTAATATGAATGCGAGTACAACATAGATTACTTTGTTTACTTTCATGTCTCTTATATCCTTTCGTATTAAAGTGATTATTATAATTATCTCTTAAATCGAGATTTACAACAATAAAAAACTATTGATTCCATAAAAATTGGTGTTTAGTATCGTGATTACTTCGAATTTTTTAGTTGATTCATATATAATAGAATTAAAGAATTTATGGATAAGGGGAGCAATAATGATGATTAGAAAAGCAAAGCCAAGTGATACACCGAAAATTGCTGAACTATGTTATATCATTTGGAGTGAACTTGATATACAAATGGTTAAAGATATAGATAAGTCACGACTGCTTAAAATTATGGAACAAAGTATGATTGATGTACCTTATAGAGGTCATTATAGTAACACGTGGGTTTATGAAATAGAAGGTGAGGTAGCTGGTTGTTTAATCGCATATCCTGGTGATAAAGAAATTGCACTTGAACAGGCTTGGTTAGATTTAGATCTAGATGATGATATCCGCTCATACGGCACACCTATGCCTATGAAAGAAGCAAATGATGATGAATGGTATATTGAAACTGTTGCGACTTTTCCTCAATATCGTGGTAGAGGTGTAGCAACACAGTTATTACAGCATGTTATAGCGTCATACAGTGACGAAAAGTGGAGTTTAAATTGTGATGTTCATAATGATGGGGCGCTTTACGTTTATAAAAAACTAGGCTTTCAAATTGCGAGTGAATTTGACTTATATGGACATATGCATTATCACATGATTTTACCAATTAGAGATGGTAATGAATAAAAAATCGACCTTCATTTAATGAAGGCCGATAATAAGCTTTGTAGTGATAGCTAATGTTAACATAAAACGTACTTTATTAAATTCCACCTAATATTGCACTGATATAAATACCTAGCGCATATAATAAACCAAAGAACGTATTAGTTTTACCAGTTGCTGCCATGGCAGGCATCATTGTTTGTGGTGTGTCATTTTTCTTGAACCTACGTACTGCTTTAATAGGCATAGGGAATGATAACAATGCTAATAAGAAAAAGATTGAACCACCAGGTTGGAAGAAAGTGATATATATAACTAATGCATAAGCGACAATATACATTAATGCTAAGAAACGAATAGAATTATTTTTACCAAGTAAGATAGGGAGCGTTTTACGGCCACTTTCTTTATCTTTAACGCGGTCACGGATATTGTTCGCCATATTAATTAACCCGATAGTAATAACGATTGGGATGCTTATCCAAACAACTAAACTTTGTAAATTTCCAGTTTGAATGAAAAAAGAAATTAAAATGATGATCATACCCATGAATATGCCTGAAAATAATTCACCAAAAGGAGTCCATGATATTGGGAATGGACCGCCAGTATATAAATATCCAACAGCCATACATACAAGACCAATAGGTAATAACCAAAATGAACTTTGAATGGCAATAAATATACCTAATATTGCAGCTATGATATAAAATACAATGGCTAAGTTCAAGACTAACTTAGGACTCATACCATTTCTAACGATTGCGCCACCAATACCTACAGAAGTGTGATCGTCGAGTCCTTTCTTAAAATCATAATATTCATTAAACATATTTGTTGCTGCTTGAATTAGCAAACATGCGATTAACATTGCTAGAAAAAGATTAAGATTTAGTTTGTTTTCACTACCAAGGATAAAGATTTTTGAAGTAGCAGTACCGACAAGTACAGGCACCACTGCAGCAGTTAAAGTATGCGGTCGCATTAACTGCCAGTATTTTTTGACAGTAGAATATTGTTGATATTGAGATGCCATAATGATTTACCTCGTATTCTTTTAATTTATAATATTTTTTATCAAATATATTTTAATGGAAGAACTTAGAAAGGTCAAATAACGTAAAAATGTATGAATGAAATAAGCTAGAAACCATACACACATTGTGAAAAGTGGTACAATATTATAATGAGTACAAACTGATAAATGAAAGAAGTGAAATAGATGACTTTTGACGTCAAGGAAAGTGAAATTGTCGAAGCGGTATACGAAAGTAATCATACTTGGGTCTCTGTAGAAGCAAAATTGAATTATGAATTAGATCCTACATTATTATTTCATATAACGGAAGATTGTGCGGGAGACCGTTTTTATTTTAAGAAAAATGACAACGAAACTTCATTCTTTGGCTATCATGCTATTACAAGATTTAAAAATGATTTTGAAAATAAACAATCTATTTTTCGTGAATGGGAAAAATATAAAAATGACATTGAATTAATTCATCCAAATTCTGACAAACATCATTTGAAAATATGTGGAGGCTTCCAATTCTCAACACATAAATCTGGTGATGAATGGCGTGAATTTGGTATTAATCATTTTATCTTGCCTGAAGTATTAGTAACAATGGAGCAAGGATGTACCTATATAACTTATACAGTGAAATCAGATCAATTTGAAATTAGTACGTTTTTATCGATTATAGATAAATTAACGCAAACTAATGTGTATCCTGACTCTGAGATTGGGGATATTAAGCGCATCGAAGACATATATAAAGATGAATGGCGTGATTTAGTCAAAGACACGATTGACATATTAGATGAAAATAAAAAAATTGTGTTAGCGAGAAAACGTTTAATAATCTTTGATAAACAGATTAAAATACCTTATATTTTGAATAAAGCTTCTCAAGGAGAACATAATAGTTATTTATTTATTTTAGAATCACAAGATAGTATTTTCTTTTCGCAAACACCAGAACAATTAATGGAGATAAATAATGAAATACTATCTACAAAAGCTGTGGCAGGTACGATAAAGCGAACACATGAAGCTGAAGTAGACAATGAAAATATTCAAGCTTTTTTAAATGATGAAAAGAACTTAAATGAGCATCGATTCGTTGTTGAAAGTATATTGAATGATATATCACCTTATGTAGAAGATGTGGCTTATAATCAAGAACCTCAGATATTAACTAATGACCATCTATATCATTTGTATACAAAAATTAAAGGTCAATTGAAATATGAATCTTATATAGGCTTATTAGATAACCTGCACCCAACACCAGCACTAGGTGGTTATCCTAAATTTGAAGCATTAGAATATATTGAACAAAATGAATTTGGCACACGCGGACTTTATGGCGCACCTGTAGGCTATATTGATATGTATGACAACTGTGAGTTTATCGTGGCTATTCGTTCGATGTTGATTAAGAAAAATCAAGCCACATTATTTGCAGGCTGTGGTATTGTAAGTGATTCTGATGCAGATAGTGAAGTAGAAGAAACTGCAGTTAAATTTAACCCTATGATGAAAGCTTTAGGAGTCGAGGAATATGAATAATCATACAGATGCGTTAACGAAACAAGTATTTACTTTTGTTTCAGAATTATATGCTTATGGCATAAGAGAAGTAGTAATAAGTCCGGGATCACGTTCAACACCGTTAGCAATTGCAGTTGAGGCACACCCTAAATTAAAATCTTGGATTCATCCAGATGAAAGAAGTGCTGCGTTTTTTGCTATGGGTTTAATGAAAGGAAGCGAGCGGCCAGTTGCCATTTTGTGTACGTCAGGTAGTGCTGCTGCAAACTATGCGCCTGCTGTTTCAGAGAGTAGTTTGAGCCATTTACCTTTAGTAGTACTTACAAGTGACCGCCCCCATGAACTTAGAAATATTGGCGCGCCTCAAGCAATCAACCAAACGAATATGTTTCAAAATTATGTGCAATATCAATTTGATTTTCCAATAGTTGATACAAATGAAGCGGAAGATTTCATGATGAATACTGTTAGATTCCAGCTTCAAAAAGCAAGTCAATTTTTATATGGACCGCATCGTGGCCCAATTCATTTGAACTTACCATTTAGAGAGCCATTAACTCCAAACATTGAAAAGGTTGAATGGTTAACATCAGATATGAAAATATTGCCGCATTATCAAAAAACAACTAGTTTGAATGAAATCAGTTCGATTATTAAAAAGAGTAAAGGTTTGATTATTGTTGGAGATATGCAACATCAGGATATTGATCAAGTACTAACTTTTTCAACGATACATGATATGCCAATACTAGCTGATCCATTGAGTCAACTAAGACGTGAACGCCATCCCAATGTTGTGACGAGCTATGACTTACTGTTTAGAGCAGGTTTACAATTAGATATTGATTTTATTATTAGGGTTGGTAAACCAGTTGTTTCTAAAAAATTAAATCAATGGTTAAAAGAAACAGAAGCATTTCAAATTTTAATTCAAAATAATGATAGACCAGATGCATTTCCAATTACACCACATGTATCCTATGAGATGTCAGCCAATGATTTCTTTAGACAATTGTCAGAGACACCAATTGTTGAGCGTAAGCGTTGGTTAGAGAAGTGGCAGACATTAGAGAAACATGCGATTGTTGAGATTAAAGATTATGTAAGAACGGCAACAGATGAAGCTGCATATGTCGCGAATGTTTTAGATAAATTAACAACTTCTGATGCCTTGTTTGTGAGTAATAGTATGCCAATCCGTGATGTTGATAATCTGTTTATCGATTGCGATGCAGAAGTATTTGCAAACCGTGGTACGAACGGTATTGACGGTGTAATATCTACAGCATTAGGTATGGCAGTTCATAAGAAAGTAACACTATTAATAGGCGATTTAGCGTTTTATCATGACATGAACGGTTTATTAATGTCTAAATTAAATGATATTAATTTAAATATTATTCTACTCAATAATGATGGTGGTGGGATTTTTTCATATTTACCTCAAAAGGAATCGGCAGAAGATTATTTTGAGCGTCTGTTTGGTACACCAACAGGACTTAATTTTGAACATACAGCTTTGCTATATGATTTTGCATTTGATAGATATGAATCAATCGAAGCGTTTAAATATGCTGATTTATCTAAATTTGGCGCTCATATATATGAAATAATCACGCAACGTGAAGAAAATAAGCAACAGCATCTAAAACTCTATAAAAAGTTGAGTGATATTGTTAATGTTAAACTATAAATTTTATCAAGCGAAATGTGATACAGATGAATTATTGGTTATGTTACATGGATTCATAAGTGATCAACAAGCATTTAGTAAACATGTATGTGTCTTACAAGAAAAATTGAATATTTTAACTGTAGATTTACCTGGCCATGGACAAGATGACTCAGATACAAATCAAACTTGGGATTTTCCATTTATTACTAACCAGTTAGATGAATTATTAAAGTCATTCCAAAGTTATCAATTGTTTTTACACGGTTATTCAATGGGTGGTAGAATAGCGTTATACTATGTCATTGAAGGAGAAATCACCTTAGCAGGATTGATTTTAGAAAGCACATCTCCAGGAATTGAAGAGTTGGAAGACCGTAATGAAAGGCAACTGGTTGATCAAGCTAGAGCGAAAGTGCTAGAAATTGCAGGTTTAGAAATTTTTGTAAATGATTGGGAAAAGTTACCGCTTTTCTATACACAGAATGAATTAGATAAATCCATTAAAAAAGAAATACGTGATATGCGATTACGTCAAAATCCATTACGTTTAGCGAAGGCATTGCGTGATTACGGTACTGGACAAATGCCTAATTTATGGCCAAAGTTAAAGCAAATTAAAGTACCGACTTGCATAATCGTAGGCGTTTTAGATGGTAAATTCTGTAAGATTGCTAAACAAATGGAAACTATGATTCACAACACGGAGTTAAATGAAATAGAACGAAGTGGTCATACAGTACATGTGGAAGAATTTGCAGAATTTGATAGAATAGTATTAGGTTTTATTCATAAGGAGGAGCAAAATGACTAGACAGTGGGAAACAATTAAAGAATATAAAGAAATTAAATATGAAATATATGATGGTATTGCAAAAGTGACGATTAATCGTCCTGAGGTTCGTAACGCATTTACACCAAATACAGTACAAGAAATGATAGATGCATTCACAAGAGCACGTGATGACCAACGTGTTTCTGTTATTATCCTAACTGGTGAAGGGGATAAAGCATTTTGTTCAGGAGGAGATCAAAAAGTACGTGGCCACGGTGGTTACGTAGGTGACGATCAAATTCCTCGTTTAAATGTATTAGACTTACAAAGACTTATTCGTGTGATTCCGAAACCTGTCGTTGCAATGGTGAGAGGTTATTCAATCGGCGGCGGGCACGTGCTTAGTGTCGTTTGTGACTTAACAATCGCAGCAGACAATGCAATCTTTGGTCAAACTGGACCTAAAGTTGGATCATTTGATGCTGGGTACGGTTCAGGGTATTTAGCTCGTATCGTAGGACACAAAAAAGCTCGTGAAATTTGGTACTTATGTCGCCAATATGACGCTCAACAAGCTTTAGACATGGGCTTAGTAAATACAGTCGTTCCATTAGATCAAGTCGAAGATGAAACAGTTCAATGGTGCCAAGAAATGAAACAACATTCACCAACGGCTTTAAGATTCTTGAAAGCAGCTATGAATGCAGACACTGATGGTTTAGCTGGATTACAACAAATGGCTGGTGACGCTACTTTACTTTACTATACAACAGATGAAGCAAAAGAAGGCAGAGATGCATTTAAAGAAAAACGTGATCCAGATTTTGATCAATTCCCTAAATTCCCATAGAATTTGAATGAAGAGCAATACTAAAAATAAATAAGCATTATCGATTAACTAGGTGGAGCTGTGTCTCACCTAGTTTTTTTATATCTATAATGTTGAAAACATAAAATGATAAATATTATTATATATTGTGATTTGAGTTAAAAATTTATTTACTATTTAAATTATCAACGTAATATGATGAGACATACAAATATTATAAATCAAGTAATATAAAATTAATTTAACACTAATATATAGTGAGAAACTTTTAATGTGAAAACTTTTTTACATTTAATTATTGTATTTGACTAAAATTAAAACGTGGATTAATATTATAATTGAGAAGGGATGAGGAGAAAACATGACAACTGATATATATGATCAAATGAGAAAAGAAATGTGTTACTTGTTTTATATTACAAGTAAAGAAGTTGCAAACAGGTTTAATAAGTATTTAAAACGATATGATATAAGTTTCCCTAACTATATTGTTTTGCTGTATATTGAAAATGAAACCCCAATATACATAAAAACATTATGTGATGAATTATACTTAGATTCAGGAACAATCAGTCCAATCATTAAAAGGCTAGAGAAAAAAGAATTGATTCGTCGTCTTAGAACAGAAGATGATGAAAGAAGAGTGAAAGTAATGTTAACTACAAAGGGTATAAAATTAAAAGAAGAATTTTCGAAAATTTCGGAAGAAGTGATTCAGCAATTTGACATGGAAAAGGAAGATTCATTAGCATATTATCAGATATTGAAAACGTTTGCTGAGAAAAATATTTATGCTAAAAGTGAGAATAAGAAATCTTAAAATAAAAATTATAATTTAATAAGCACAATAAAGTAAACTAATCGCTATATTGATTAAAAATTAAAACACCAACATCAATGTTGAAGTTAAGCTATACCACATGCGTATAATTATTAATAGAAACGTCAAAGGGGCATATTTCAACCTCACATTTAGTTGGTGATTTTTATTATGATTTATAATTTAGAGTAAGATATTGTTCTAGTCTTCTCATAGCTTCTTTTAATGCATCAAGTTCATATGCATAAGAAATACGTACGTGTCCTTTACCAATATCGGTAAACGCAGAACCAGGAACAATGGCAACATGTGCATTTTCTAAAACATCTACACAAAAGTCAAAGTCATTGTCTGTAAAACGCTTAATACTAGGAAAAATATAAAATGCACCCTCAGGTTTAGCATCTAGTTCAAATCCCATTGATTCTAATTTATTTATTAAAAAGTCACGTCGTTCAATATATGCTTCATTCATGTATTGCGGTGCTTCTAAACCCTCATTTAAAGCTGCAATACATGCAATTTGAGCAGGAACGTTGGCACAGATACAATTATAAGCATGCATAAAAGTTAATTTTTCAATTAAATACTCTGGCCCAATCAAAAATCCAATGCGTATGCCAGTTGCAGAATGTGATTTGCTTAACCCTCCAACAAGTAATAATTGATCGCGAATTATTTCAAATTCAGCAAAAGAAGTATGCTTTCCAGTAAAAGTATTTTCAGCATAGATTTCGTCACTAATAATAAAAATCTCTTTATCTTTTAATTTATTAGCAATAGCTTGTACTTCATTATAAGACAATATCACACCGGTTGGATTAGTAGGATAATTTAATAGTATTGCTTTGGTATTTTGGGTTATATGTTTTTCCAGTGCTTCAGGTGTTACTTTGTACTCAGAAATTGTCGTATCAATATAAACTGGAATACCGCCAAGTGTCTTGATAAGTGGTATGTAGCCAGCATATACTGGTCCAGGTACTAATATTTCATCTCCTTCATCTATGATACTTCTTAAAGCAGTATCTAAGGCTTCGCTAGCACCATTAGTGATAATGATTTCTTCTGAACTATATGTAAAGCCATAGCGTTGTTCAAAATATTGGCTCACAGCATTCCTTGTTTCAATTAATCCTTTGTTATGTGAATAACTCGTTTGATCTTCTTTAATCGCATTTATGTACGCATCTTTTACTTCTTTAGGCATAGGAAAGTCTGGCTGACCTATCGTTAAGTTAATGCAATCTTCAATCCCTTTAATGCGATTTGAAAATTGGCGGATGCTAGGTGCTGATAAATGTTTTGAATTGTTATTTAATGAAAGTTGCATTATATTTTCACCTCAAAATTAAAAATACCGAATTGTATTTAAATATGTATAGATTGATTGGAAGTACTTCAATATTTATCATAACATATTTAAAATCAATACAATTCGGTTTAATACTTATTTATCCTTTGAATTTAAAAGGGGATTGTAAATTTATAATTGGATTTGTCCATTTAGATACAAATCGTGTTGATAGTATATACACGATTATAGACGTAACAATAACTAAATAAAGATAAGTTAAGATACTGATATGATCTTTAAATGGATATATTCCAAAGCCACGGATAATACCAATAAATAAGCCATGTAGTAAATACACGTGCATTGTTCTACGACCTATATACGTATAAAATTTTTCTTTTTCAGGTATTAAATTAAAGAAAGCAAACATCGTAATTAAAACGATAAAATATAATAACAATCTTTTGATTGGGCTATAGAAATCTAGCTTTCCTTCAAGTGACATATAGGGCGAATCGCCTAACAACCAATTGGAGTTAATCGGATGATATGTGTATATAACATAAAAGGCTAGTAACGTGATAATAGCTATTGGTAGAAACTTTTTATTTCTTAAAAGCTGTGTATGTTTATTAGTAAATAAATAGCCTAAATAGAATATTGGGAAGAACATAATCGTCCTAGAAAAGCTTAAGTAATTATCTATATTCTCAGAATACCCAGCGAATAGTGAAATAATCACTGCTATAGGTAATACATAATATGGTTTATAATCCTTAACTATTACTAATATTACGTGGAAAAAGAATAATGTGAGTAAAAACCATAATGCAAATACTGGATCGAAAGGATCAAACTGAACACTATCTTCTTTACCAGTTAAGTAATAGTAAAAAGAGAAAAAGCCAAAGAATATAACATATGGAACTAATAGTTTTTTTGATACTTTTTCTAAATAACCAATTTCACCAGCTTTTTTGGCAAAATAGCCTGAAATAAATAAAAAGCCTGGCATATGAAAGCTGTATATTGTTAAATACAATGAAGATAAATGAGGGCTGGCTTCTGTATATGGCTGTAATAGATGACCAAAGACTACAAGAAAAATCAGCGCAGCTCTTGCATTATCGAAAAAGTAATCTCTTTCTTTCAACTGTGACATTCGTTTTCTCCTTTAAGTAGTACGATAAATTTTATATACACTAGTTCTAATCTATTATAAAACCTATGAGTAATGCAACAAAATACTACAATTTGTCTTTTATTATTGTATATCATGAAGGATACGATTATAATATTAAGAAATAAAATAGTGTAAAAAAACTTATGATTTTAACAAAGCTAAATTAATAATAGTGGAGATGAGCAACATGTATAAACAACTAGAACAGTTAATTACACTTACAGGTAATGATTTAAATCTGGTAAGTAGAAGATTTGGTCAGAGAACTGATTTGACTTCTGAGCAATTAGAAATGTTAAGAATATTATATAATTATGAAGTGTTATCTCAGTATGATTTGACTATGAAAATTAATAAAGAACAATCAATTGTTTCACGTTGGATAAAAAAGTTATGCCAGATGGGGTATATAACGAGCAAGCAATCCAATAAAGACATGAGATGTAAAGATCTGATGGTTACAGAAAAGGCGAAAGAATTGGTACAACAAATTAATGAGGTTAGGGTAGCTTTGATTGAAGCACGTTGCCAAAACCTTACATCTAAAGACATAGAAAATTTAAACCAATTATTATATAAGCTAAATGTACATCAAGTATATATGCATTAGTTAATTAGTTAAAAAAGAAGCGTACATAATGACAATAACTTGCGATAAGCATTGTCATTAGTACGCTTCTTTTAATTGGTTTAATGTTTTAAATTAATATTATTTATACGTATCTACGTCGAAATATTTACCTAGTTTATCCATAGAATCATAGAAACCTTTAATACGAGTGGCATTATGAGAGGCCCATGCTACGTCTGTTGCATATTGGTGAACACCTGGATTTTCAGGGTTCCAACGCATTTTATAAAGTGTATTTTGACCTTTATCAATATATGATTCAGATATAAATTTAGCGCCTCCAACGATAGCTTTTTTAACTGTATTCCAGCCATTATTTTTTGCTGTTATAAACCCTTGTTTTACAGCGTCACTATCAACTGCGCCGATACCAAACATATTATAATATTTGTTTGGACCATCAGTAACAACTTTATTGTCTACAACATCGCCACCATTTGCAAGTTTAGATGTACCATTACCAGTTTCAAGTAATGCATGAGATATTAAATACACTTCATTGATATCGTAAGTCTGAGCTGCTTCACTAAACGCTGCGCCTTGACCTTCTAAAATACCTTTACCAACAAGTAATTTATCTAAATCAGTTGCATCAATATTTTGAGTTTTATCTAAACGTAAAAATTGATATTTTTGAGTTTCATCTTTTATTAGCTTACTTGAATCCATAGCATTTTTGATTTCGTTTGCTGTAGCATCTTCCCATTTTCCAGGTGTGTGTTGGATTTGTGGTTTAGCAGTTAATCCTTTTTGGATAGCAACAGCTTGATCTAAAGTAATGCCTGAATCATAGTATTTTACTAATTCTTTACGTAAATCAGCTTCTTTAATCCAAACGACTTTACCATTAGATAGTTTTCCATGATACCAAGTAGTACCATTAATCACTTGAGTTTCATAAACTGTAAAAATACTTTCATAAAAATCTTTAAGTGAACCTGATGGAGTAGTAGATGTTGGATCTAAATAATAGTTACCATTTTTATTGAAGATCACATAATCATATTTATACGGAGTTACCGCTGATTTAGTAACGTTTTGCGAATTTGAAACATCCGTACGATTAGATGGTTGTACCTTATTTAAATCATTAGCAGCTATCCAACCAGTTTTGTTGTTTACAATACCATAAACGTATTCGTCTTTATCGACGTAGACAGATTTAGATGCATTGAATTGATTATTTTTAAGATTATTGAGTGTATCTAGTTGTTGTGATTTTGTACCCCATGGTACTGCGTAAAGACCATTATTAGTCGCTTTAACAGTATACTGGCCATTTTTAGCATTTGTTTGGCTTAAATTACGAGTATTAATATCTTTTGTATTAATCCAGCCAATTGGCGTATTTTGATTTACATTTTGTATTAATACATAAGTATTGTTGCCTTCAGTGCGCTGTTTTGTAACATTATAAGTTTTTCCAGCTAGTTTTGTTGCGTCTTTACCTTGCTGATCATAAACAGTCGCTTTAATACCAGAATTTTTGGTATTTAACTGACCAATTTTACTTACATTTTGTGTTTGGTTAGTAGTTGCTTTTTTCGCTACTTCTTTAACTTTAATGTCACCAGTTTGCATCCAACCTATATTAGTATTGGTTTTGTTATCAGTAATTAAGTAAAATGCATTTTTACCTAGTGTTGCTTTTTTGCTTAGTTTATATGTTTGGCCATTAACATATGGCTTTTGCACACCTTGTTTATCATATACAGTCGTATATACACCGTGATTGTTTTTGGCAACAGTACCTTGTTGATTTGTAAGTGTATTTACAGTTAATTTCCCTGAATTTGTAGTAGGAGATGTAGCTGTATTACTTGTTGAAGATAATTTACTTAGGCTGACCCAACCAGATAAATTATTTACAGTTCCATAAATATAGTTAGTCTTACCAATTTGTTGTTGTTTTGTTGCTTTGAACGTTTGTGTAGATTTTCCTGAAACTGTACCCGCTTTTTGAGAACCTGTACCCCAAGGAACAGTATATATCGTTTCTCCAGGTTTGATTTGATAAGTTTTATTAATGTTAGTTGCTGGTTTAGCAGTATTATAATTAACGTCGCCTTGGTGTACCCAACCAATTAATGTACCTTTATTAAAATCAGAAACCAAATAGAAATTTTCATTACCTAAAGTAGCAGATTTTGTAACTTTAAGCGTTTGGTTCGTGCGGTCAGTTTTCTTACCATTTTGGTCGTATACAGTAGTATATAAACCATCGTTAGTAGTATTAATTCTTCCAACGCCATTGTTAGTTGTTACTTTTACGCTACCTGTTTTAGGCGGGGTAGTTACACCAGTATTACTTGATCCTGTATTATTTGAGCTATTTCCACTCGTACTACCTGAAGAGGATGTACCCCAAGCAGCAGCTTGACCTGTTTTAATTAAATATTTTTCATAAATAAGGTCATATAATTCATCATAACTATAATTATGTGCAGCTAAATAACCATGAGGATCAGTGTGGTCAGTACCGCCTAAGTAATTACTTACTGCTTTATGAGTCCAAACAGTACCAAATCCATCATATTCTGCACTATCAGGGACTAAACCATAATACTGTAAGTTTGTTGCTGCATAATCAGCATAGTTATTTATTGAACGAGCAAATGAATCATAGTCATGAGTATGAACTAATTCAACGTGTATGAAACGTTCGTTAGCCGTAGCGCCGCCACCCCAAGCTAAGTAATCAGTATTTGCTGTTTCAATAATACGATTTCCATCTACGTAAGCATGTACGAAAGCATTCTCATAATTATTCTTCATATAATTGATTTCGCCAGTAATTGTTGAATTATCATTTGCAGTATCATGCATAACAATACCTTCGGGTTTACCGTAGCGATAATCATATTTTGGTAGATAAGATGCTATATCTTGTTCGTAGTTAGGTGCTTTAAAGTTGTTCTTACGAATATAATTGTTAATCGATGAACTTACTTTTGGCGAATATTTTGGCAATGTTGAACGCGTTGTCGCTTCATTTGTAAGTGCAGAACGTGTTGCGACTTTTGAATCGGCACTTCTAGCTACTCTAAGTTTAGGTGTCGCTTGTGTACTATATAAAGTAGCATTGGCTGCTTTAGTAGTGTCTGCGCTATCATCTTGAACAGCGTCAGTATCTTGTTCAGTAGAAGAAGCATCCGAATTCACACTATCCTTAGATCCATCTTGTTTGTCTTCAGCAGTGACTTCATCCTTATCAGTACTAGTGCTATCGTTTTGAACAGCGTCAGTATCTTGTTCAGTAGAAGAAGCATCTGAATTCACACTATCCTTAGATCCATCTTGTTTGTCTTCAGCAGTGACTTCATCCTTATCAGTACTAGCGCTATCATC
>ERZ1023497.5-NODE-5-length-247118-cov-59.610605_pt1 | contig 247118 bp, 243 predicted proteins | sample MGYA00380543_ERZ1023497 | MGnify/ENA primary metagenome ERZ1023497 (study PRJEB33173, sample SAMEA4830384) | metagenome | study: EMG produced TPA metagenomics assembly of the PRJEB25223 data set... | reverse complement strand
TTGAGGAAATCTAGCGAGGAAAAACGATACTGGAACAGCAGAAAGTAAAACTGACTTCATGAGGAGGAAGAAAGTGGCTCATGAGGTCAGGGGGGTTGTAAGTTACATCTAGTTGAGAGAGGTATGAATGATTTGGGGTGAAGAGTTGCCCCTTCAAGGTTTTTCTTATACAAATAAACGGACAAAACTGTAAAGTAGCAAAACACTACCAAGCACGATACGGTATTTACCAAAAAGGGTGAAGTCGTGTTTTTTCACATAGCTGGTCAAGAAGCGAATAGCCACCATGCTGACCGCAAAAGCTACTCCCATCGCGACCAAGAGCAAAAACAATTGCCCAAAGCTCAAGAGTTCTCCTGCTTTTACAAATTTGAAAATCTTTAAGGCACTAGCTCCAAACATAACGGGAATCCCAAGATAGAAGGTAAATTCTGTCACAACTGAACGACTGGTTCCATTTAACAAACCACCGACAATCGTTGCACCTGAACGGCTAGTCCCTGGTAAAAGAGCAAGAACTTGGAAGAGTCCAATATAGAAAGCGGTCGTATAAGGAAGCTTGTCCAACTCTGTTACACTTGGCTCGATAGCACGCGCTTTATTGCGCTTTTCCAAATAGATGAAGGCAACCCCGTAGATAATCAACATGAGAGCAACTGAAACCATGTTATGGAAGTGGGTATCAAACCAATCATCAAATTTAAAGACACCAAGTAAAGGTAAAGTAGCAATCAAGACCTTCAACCATAGTCTCCAAGTCTTACGAACTTCCTGTTTGTCCTTAGTCGGTTTAAAAGGATTGAGCTTGTTAAAATAAATCACCATAACTGCTAAAATAGCACCAAGCTGAATCACGACATTAAACATGGACATAAAGGCTTCATTTTGATTTTGGTATTGGATAAACTCCTCTGCTAAAATCAAGTGACCTGTACTGGAAATCGGCAACCATTCCGTAATTCCTTCAACAATCCCGAAGAAGATAGATTTTAAAATTTCAATAAGATACATAGATTTCTCCTTATATTATATTTAACGCAGTTAGCTACTGCCAAAGCCCAAGTGGTATACTTGGAATAAGCCACTGTGGATTAGTTCATTTCCTCCAATCGCTTGACGATTTCCGAAAGGGTCTAACCACAGCTTTTTGTTTCAATTGGTAATGAGTTTGATAACGCATAGACGTTTTATCTCGTCTAAGGTAACAAGGCAAAAAGTTCGTGGATAACCAAGTAGACTTGAAATACTATATCTGGAGGTACTCCCATGCTTTATGTGGGCATTGATGTCGCTAAAAATAAACACGATGTTACAGCCTTGAATGTTCGAGGAAAACTGTTCTTAAACCACTCACTTTTTCAAATAATAAAGCTGGTTTTGAACTCTTAGATCTGTCTTTTCGACAGCTCAACCAAGACTGTCTCATCGCTCTTAAACTTCTTTCTGACCCCAATCGTGAACAATTTCAACACGATAATCGGCAAGTAGAACTAAAAATACTGGCTAGACATATTCATCGTCTCAAGAAAAAACAGTCTGATTGGAAAGTACAATACACTCGTTGTCTTGATATCATCTTTCCTGAGTTGGATAAAATCGTTGGAAAGCATTCAGAATATACCTACCAACTCTTGACACGCTACCCTAATCCTCAGAAAAGGCTTGAGGCAGGATTTGATAAGCTGATAGAAATTAAGCGATTGACCGCTTCTAAAATTCAGGATATCCTCTCAGTCGCACCTCGTTCTATCGGAACAACATCTCCTGCTCGTGAATTCGAAATCATCGAAATCATCAAACATTACAAGAGGCTCATTGACAAGGCGGAAACATGTGTCAATGACTTGATGGCTGAGTTCAACTCGATCATCACGACGGTTACTGGGATTGGGAATCGTTTAGGGGCGGTCATTTTAGCCGAGATTCGAAATATTCATGCCTTTGATAATCTTGCTCAATTACAAGCTTTCGCTGGACTGGATTCTTCTATTTATCAGTCAGGTCAGATTGATTTAGCTGGAAGAATGGTCAAACGGGGTTCCCCTCATCTGCGGTAGGTACTCATACAAGCTGCCAAAGCATGCCCTCGCTTTTCACTTGCTTTCAAGACCTATCTTAAGACTAAGTTAGAATAAGGAAAACATTACAATGTAGCCATCATCCACCTTGCAAAAAAACTTATCCGAACCCTGTTTTATATCCTAAAAAAGAGCTGCCATTTGACGAACAAAAAGTGATGTAATTTCTGAAATCAACACAGGATTACCTTTGAAAAAATGGACTTTTTCAAGGGCTTTTTGCCGTGCTCTAAAATCATCGCCAAATCATCAAATTGAAATAAGAAATAGTTTAGATAAAACTATTGACTTTTCTTATAGTTTGTCTTTTTTCTATCTTCCATTATATCATACTTTTTCAGTCTATGGTAGCTCTCTTTAAAAGGCACCGATACTGCCGCCACCTCCGCCTCCAGAGAAGCCACCACCAGAACTTCCACTTCCAGAAGATACAGAGTAGGTGCTTGCTGTATTTGCGACACTAGCATAATGGCTCATTTGTGCTGTTGAATGATAAAACATACTGTGCCAGCCATAAGCTACATAGAGATTGATATCTGGATTTTCCACTTGAATCTGATGAACCTTCATTAAATGACTAACCTTGTCCGCATAGCCAAATAAGGTTGCATAGACCAAGAGACGATTCCAGACCACAATACTTTCCAATTCAGCCTTATCCAGTCGTGCAATCTCACGTAACATATTTTCAAAACTGGTCCAGAGATAGTAGACCTCAGCTCCCGCTTCATTTAGAACACCATCACGATTATCTAGTCGAAGCTTCCAATAATAGAAAACAGACAAAACTAACCCTAGAAAACCAAGTATTGGCAAAGGGAGGTAAAGATAGCCATGAACGTCTAAACTGTACAAGAACAAACCAAATCCGATAAATAGGGGCAAGATAGTCAAGACACCCATACCCACTTGCAAAGTCTTTTCCAAACCAGTTAAAGGACGATAGTAATCTGGGAGCCCCCAGAAGGAAACTCGTTTTCTCACTCCTTCTTGCATCTGGTTCAATACCTCTTCAAAAGAAGATTTGAGTTGAAGCCCTCTTGCTTGAATCCGTTTTTCATCAGAAACTTTGGCTCTACGATAAAGACTATCAGATACCTTGTAATCCGCAAACAAATTGGAAAGAGTTTCTTCTTTTTTACCTGAAAAAGCTAGATTTAGGCAGTCTTTCTCAAAGCTTGACAAACCATCTTCTTTTACTAGCCTCAAACCAACTGCATCTCCTTCTGAAATGATAGAGACATTCCCACGGTCTATCACATCTAGCAAGGTAGCTTGAATAAGTTGATCAAAGGTGAATTTTCCAGCTCCCTTGACCAAGGGACTCACTTCCTCCAAGGAGGTCGAGTAGACTGCTTCTGATAAAACCATAGGCTCTAATTCCATTGGTGGTTCATAGAGACGATGATTTTTGACATATTTGACTGAAGGAGTGGTCTTTCTTCTATAAATAAAATAGAAGCAGACACTCAATAACAAGGAGATAGAAAGTATCGAAGGGAGGACCCAAGTAACGAGTTGTTTACTCTGATCTTTTTCTCTAACAATCGAGTCTTCTATCTTATTAAACTCTTCTAAACGATTCCCTTTCAATCCCTGATCCCTAGCGCTAGCAAAATCGGTCCGAGGCCAATAGGCATGCAACTCAACTCCACGCTTAGCCGGAAGATTGTCTAAACGGATAGTATAATCAAGGTTACTCTTTTCAATCGTTCCCTCTCTAAAAAGTTTCCCTGTATGGAAAAAGAGTTTTTCAGCCCCCTTGTCTCCCCTTACATGAAATTCAAACTTTTCAATAGACTCTGAACTATCTGTCAGAGGTTGCCAATTTAATTCAGCGATATCATCATAAAGGAAAAGTAAATTTTTTAAGTTCCAGACGAGGTCAACTTCAACTATGTCGCCCTCCTGACCTGGATTATAGACTCTCACAGTATAACCATCCGCTTCTTCTGTTACTTCGCTAGTCACATCTGCTAGTTCTGCACCGTTTTTCGCGGCCTGAACCTTTGGATGAGGGTCAATGTCAAACCCGCTAGGCATCTTACCAGCACGTCCAAGTCCCACGATTTGTCCCTTAAAGTCCTCCTCAAACTGATAAACTATCTTTTGTCTAAATTCTGCCGTATTGTCTGCATGAATATACAAATCACCTTGATAAGAGTTTATCTTAAAATCAATGGCGAAAACAGAAAGTGGCAGAAGGCAAAACAAGCCAAACATCAGTAAGAAAAAAGTTTTTTTCATCAATTAAGCCCCCTTTTTATCTTTCTTATCATTATAGCATTTTTTCGTAAGTAAAGGCTTACTTATGTTGAAAAATTACGCATTTTTCGATAAAATAGGAGACAGTTATTTTTTAATAGATCAGAATAGGAGAAATCATGAGAAAAATATACTTATCTATTTTCACAAGTCTCTTGCTGATGCTAGGACTTGTCAATGTTGCTCAAGCCGATGAATATTTACGCATCGGGATGGAAGCAGCATATGCTCCCTTTAACTGGACCCAGGATGATGATAGCAACGGAGCTGTCAAAATCGATGGGACCAATCAGTATGCCAACGGATACGATGTTCAAATCGCCAAGAAAATCGCTAAGGACTTAGGTAAAGAACCTTTGGTTGTTAAAACCAAGTGGGAAGGTCTAGTCCCTGCCCTTACTTCTGGTAAGATTGACATGATTATCGCAGGTATGAGTCCAACTGCAGAACGCAAACAAGAAATTGCCTTTTCGAGCAGTTACTACACTAGCGAACCAGTTTTGCTTGTCAAAAAAGATTCTGCCTACGCAAGTGCTAAATCTTTGGATGACTTTAATGGTGCGAAAATCACTTCTCAACAAGGTGTCTACCTCTACGACTTGATTGCACAAATCCCAGGTGCTAAAAAAGAAACAGCCATGGGAGACTTCGCTCAAATGCGCCAAGCTCTTGAGGCTGGTGTCATTGATGCTTATGTTTCTGAACGTCCAGAAGCACTGACTGCTGAAGCTGCGAACTCTAAGTTCAAGATGATTCAAGTAGAACCTGGTTTCAAAACTGGGGAAGAAGATACAGCTATCGCTATCGGGCTTCGTAAAAATGACAATCGTATTAGCCAAATCAATGCCAGCATTGAAACCATTTCAAAAGATGACCAAGTTGCCTTGATGGATCGTATGATCAAGGAACAACCTGCCGAAGCTACAACAACTGAAGAGACTAGCAGTAGTTTCTTTAGCCAAGTCGCTAAAATTCTTTCTGAAAACTGGCAACAACTCTTGCGTGGTGCTGGTATCACTCTTTTAATCTCTATCGTCGGAACCATCATAGGTCTCATTATTGGACTTGCCATTGGTGTCTTCCGTACTGCTCCTCTCTCTGAAAACAAAGCCATTTATGGCCTTCAAAAACTAGTCGGCTGGGTTCTCAATGTCTACATTGAAATTTTCCGTGGTACGCCAATGATTGTTCAATCGATGGTTATCTACTATGGAACTGCCCAAGCTTTCGGGATCAACCTTGACCGTACACTGGCTGCTATCTTCATCGTTTCAATCAATACCGGTGCCTACATGACTGAAATCGTCCGTGGTGGTATCCTAGCAGTTGACAAGGGACAATTTGAAGCTGCGACTGCTCTTGGTATGACCCATAACCAGACCATGCGTAAGATTGTCCTACCTCAGGTAGTCCGTAACATCCTACCTGCAACTGGTAATGAATTTGTCATCAATATCAAAGATACATCTGTATTGAACGTTATCTCTGTTGTCGAACTTTATTTCTCAGGAAATACCGTGGCAACACAAACCTATCAATACTTCCAGACATTTACAATCATCGCCGTGATTTACTTTGTCCTCACCTTCACCGTAACACGTATCCTACGATTTATCGAGCGCCGAATGGACATGGATACCTATACTACAGGTGCTAACCAAATGCAAACGGAGGATTTGAAATAATGACACAAGCAATCCTTGAAATTAAACACCTCAAAAAATCCTATGGACAAAACGAAGTGCTAAAAGACATTTCACTCACTGTCCACAAGGGAGAGGTCATCTCTATCATCGGAAGCTCTGGAAGCGGAAAATCGACCTTCCTACGCTCCATTAACCTACTTGAAACACCAACTGATGGACAAATCCTTTATCATGGACAAAACGTCCTCGAAAAAGGCTATGACCTCACGCAATACCGTGAAAAGTTGGGGATGGTTTTCCAATCCTTTAACCTCTTTGAAAATCTCAATGTTCTTGAAAACACAATCGTCGCTCAGACAACTGTCCTAAAACGCGAACGCACAGAAGCTGAAAAGATTGCCAAAGAAAACCTGGAAAAGGTCGGCATGGGAGAACGCTACTGGCAAGCCAAACCAAAACAACTCTCAGGTGGTCAAAAACAACGTGTGGCCATCGCTCGTGCCCTCTCCATGAATCCGGACGCTATTCTCTTTGATGAACCAACATCAGCTCTCGATCCAGAAATGGTTGGAGAAGTCCTCAAAATCATGCAGGACCTGGCTCAGGAAGGCTTGACCATGATTGTCGTAACCCATGAAATGGAATTTGCCCGTGATGTCTCTCACCGTGTTATCTTTATGGATAAGGGCGTGATCGCTGAAGAAGGTAAACCAGAAGACCTCTTCACCAATCCTAAAGAAGACCGAACAAAAGAGTTCCTTCAACGCTATCTCAAATAAAAAGAAAAGGCTGCATCAACCGTGCAGTCTTTTTGCTGTCCTCAAAATGAAAAGGCAGATTCTCTATCTCTACTACTTGAAGGTCAAGAATCCGCCGTTATCCAAAGATTAATCTTCAAATTTTTCATAATTTTTTTCATAGAAATCAATTAAGCCTAGGGCTGTTTCAAATGAAATATTTTTTACTTTTGCACGACCCTGCGCCAGAGCAATGATAGACATTTCACGCGCATTCGTTTCTTTAGAGATACGGTAGCCTGTGATTTTCTTATCACGAACCCAGCCAACAACTGATTCTACTTTTTCAAAGTTTGACTTAGCCATGTTTTTCTCCTATTTTCTTCTTTATAATATTTAATTGTATACGTTTTTACTACTTTTGTCAATAAAAAAAACATATATTCAACGAAAATAATTAGTTCAGAATTTTCTTACTTCCTTTTTAAATCCGATAATATATAGGTTTTGCTAGCCTCTACACCATAAATATTTGCTAATAAAAATACTGTATTATTACCCTCTTAAGGTGCGAAATTATTCAAGTTCTTAAAAAATGCTTCTCTATTTCCGTAAGATAGCTTATTTCTTCGATTTAAGAACTGAAGATGATAGTTCTAACCTTTAGAAATCCAAGCCTTCACTAGCTCAAAAACTCCTATCTTTCTTCCTCAATAAATCATCTGAGAGATAGGTATTCCTTATGTCCTTCAAATTCATCACTCCTTTGGATATTGAGGTGCTAGCCTAGAAGCAGACACCCGATTATCTAAACCATCCTTAATAGAGATGACAAGACAGATAAGCTCAGTTAATTACTTATATATCTTTTTAATATGGTATATTTGTCAACAAAAAGAAATCAAATCATACCTTATACTCAATGAAAATCAAAGAGCAAACTAGGAAGCTAGCCGCAAGTTGCTCAAAACACTGTTTTGAGGTTGCAGATAGAGCTAACGTGGTTTGAAGAGATTTTCGAAGAGTATTAAAGACAGTGTGACTATGCTTGTCAATAGATAGGAAATCAAAATGAAGGATGGAAATCTGAGCCAAACATCATAAGTGCTATAATGAACAGAAGTAAGAATTGCACGATAAGTTTTCTAAAACCATAGGAATCGTCCCCTTTCTTCATCTTCATTATAGCACATATACATCAGTTGTACAAATAATATGATATTTTTTTATTAGTCCTCAGACAAGCATATTATAAAGCGTTTCATTACCATTTAAGTTAATATAAGCTGGATCAAAACCTTCCATTCTACGAATCAAACCTGCATAATCATGCTTATCTGCTAAAGCGATCCCAATTAATACTGGGCCTGTTCCCTTGCTAGCTCGTTTGATATACTCAAAACGTGTGATATCATCATTTGGCCCCAGGATATCATTTACAAACTCACGCAAAGCTCCTGGACGTTGTGGGAAATTGACCACAAAGTAATGTTTGATACCATCATAAATCAAGGCACGCTCTTCCATTTCTGGCATACGGTTGATATCATTATTTCCTCCAGAAATGATACAACAAATGGTTTTCCCCTTAATATATTCAGCTAAAACCTCTAAAGAGGCGATACTAGCCGCTCCAGCAGGTTCTGCGACTATCCCTTGCTTAGAGTAAAGGTCAATCAAGGTTTCAGAAATCAATCCCTCATCGACACCTACCAAAGTTTTAATATGTTGACGAGTTGCTTCATAGGTCAACTGACCTACCTTTTGCACAGCAATCCCATCAGCAAATTTATCAATTTCCTTGAGTTTTACTGGACCTCCAGCCTCAAAGGCAGCTTTCATGGAACGCGCTCCATTCGCCTCTACTCCGATAACCTCAATCTCTGGACTTGTTTCCTTGATATAGGTAGAAACCCCGGCAATGAGACCGCCACCACCAACAGGAACCAAGACAGCATCAAAATCAATCGATTCTTTTCGAGCTTCTTCTAAAATCTCATAAGCAACTGTTCCTTGACCTGCTTGAACATGAGCATCATCAAAAGGATCAATAAAGGTACGATTTTCAGAGACTGTAAATTCTTGAGCTGCTTTGGCTGAGGCATCAAAGGTATCTCCAACTAGTTTAATAGTTACAAAATCCCCACCAAAAAAGCGAACCTGACCAATCTTTTGTTGTGGCGTAGTAATGGGCATAAAGATAGTAGCAGGAATTTTCATTTCATTACAAGTATAGGCTACTCCCTGCGCATGATTTCCCGCAGAAGCGCAGACTACCCCACGTTCACGTTCTTCCTTGCTGAGCTGGGAAATGGCATAATAGGCACCACGAATTTTAAAGGAGCGAACACGCTGGGCATTTTCTTTTTTCAAATAAATCTTAGCACCATACTTCTCCGATAAATAATGATCGTAATCCAGTGGAGTATTCACAACCACACCGTTCAAGACCTTGTGAGCCTTGATTATATCTTTTGAACTTAACATATAAAACCTCTTTTTCTATAAAAAACAGTCACTAATGACTGTTTTTTAGTTATTCATCTCCGAAAACTTCAGTAACACTTTCATGGTATTTATGAGCCATACGAATCGAAAACTCTTTAGGAAGTTCATAACGATTTGTGGAAATCCAATCATATAACCATTCTACCAAACTTTCTTCACTATCATTACGATGGAAGATAAAATAGTTTAAAATTTCTTTATATTCTACATCATTCAAATCCAACGTGTCTACAAATTGACTACGAGGAACAAAATTAGAATCTAATTTTCTTAGTTGATCTGTCAATTCTCCCAATTGTAAATCCAACTGAAAAAATAGTTTTTGCAGTTGCCTATCAGTTTCATCACATCCTGTCTTGATAGAAAACAAATTGGTAATATTCATATGATTTCAACCCCTAAATAAGTACATCTAATATCCCACGAATAGCTGAAGCTAAAGTTTTCGCAGTCCAGTCATTTAAACCCGATTCTTTCAATCCAGATGCAATCATTTGCTCTATTTGATATAAACCGCCATCTATCGTCTCATTTATTCTGCGAAGAGGACCTTCAATATAGGATAAAGCTTCTCCGAATCTAACAGCTGATTTAGGTCCTAATGATTTACCAACTATATTTGTTAATGTTTTTTATTTCTCAAAATCCATTTCGCTATATAACGAGCAGATTTAGTCGCACCAGCTCTCTCAAACGGAGAATGAATTTCAAGACCTTCTTCTCTAGCTATTTGTGCCAATTTGAAGAATTGTTCAAAGGTCATATGCAACCTACCATCTTCAAAATTAGCATCATCATAAATGTTAATTACAGTATTTTCATCATACGACCAATCTGCTTTATTTTGGTCTGCTAGCACTATTACCGACGGTGTAATTACATTATACAACTAGAACCAATAATAACGATGCAATTTTTCTCATAATCTTTTTCATAAAATCATCTCCAGCGCTATATATTTCTAATTAGTTATAGATTTTGAATGCATCATCGTCGTTTTTACCAACGAATGGCATTGCTTTACGCAATTCTGCACCAACTTTTTCAATTTCAAGGTTAGCTGCTTGTTCACGGTAAGCAGTCAATTTTGGACGTCCAGCTTTATAGTCATTTACAAAGTCATTTGCAAATTTACCATTTTGGATGTCTGCCAAGACAGCCTTCATATTTTCTTTAACTTGTTCAGTGATTACACGTGGACCTGATACATAGTCACCGTATTCAGCAGTGTTTGAAATAGATTGACGCATTTTCTTGAATCCACCTTCGTAGATCAAGTCAACGATCAATTTCATTTCGTGAAGAACTTCAAAGTAAGCCAATTCTGGAGCGTAACCTGCTTCTGTCAAGACTTCGAAACCTGCTTCGATAAGGGCAGTCAAACCACCACAAAGTACAGCTTGTTCACCAAACAAATCTTCTTCAGTTTCTTCTTTGTAAGTTGTTTCAAGAAGACCTACACGAGTCGCTCCAACACCTTTACACCAGTCCATAGCAATGTTTTTAGCATTTCCTGTTGCATCTTGGTATACTGCATAAAGAGCTGGAACACCAAATCCTTCTTCGTAAGTACGACGTACCAAGTGTCCTGGTCCTTTAGGAGCACACATGAAGACATCTACATCCGCAGGAACTTTGATAAATTCAAAGTGGATGTTGAAACCATGGGCAAATCCAACTGCGTTTCCAGCTTCCAAGCTTGGAGCGATTTCTGCTTCGTACAATTCTTGTTGAATTTCGTCTGGCGCCAAGATCATGATAACATCAGCCAACTTAGTAGCTTCTGCTACTGTGTAAGTATCAAATCCATCTTCTTTTGCTTTATCAAAAGATTTACCTGGACGTACACCGATAATAACGTCACGACCTGAATCACGCAAGTTTTGAGCATGCGCATGCCCTTGTGAACCATAACCGATAACGGCGATTTTTTTACCGTCAAGTGCTGCTACTTTAACATCTTTTTCATATTCCATTTGAACTGTCATAGCTTTTCTCTCTTTTCTATTATTTATTGCCTTTTAGGCTGGTTTAATAAATTTAAGTTGGATTTTTAATCGCGGGTAAATCCAGTTGCACCCGTTCGAGCAATATTGCGAATACCGTATGGGCGAATGACTCGCAATAGGGCTTCGCTCTTTTCTGCATTTCCCGTCATCTGAATGGTAATCGAGCTCGGCGCTACGTCTACCACTGTTGCACGGAAAGGTTGAATAATCGCTAAAATCTCAGCTCTCTTCTCAGCTGGCGCTGACATCTTAACCAAAATCACCTCGCGCTCCAAATGAGGCTTGTCTGTAATATCTCGAATGCGAATCACATCAATCTGACGATTGAGCTGTTTGATGATTTGCTCCACTTCATCATGAGAAGCAACATCAATAATAATAGTGATACGCGATACATTCGGATCTTCTGTTGCTCCAACAGAGATGCTTTCAATATTAACCTGACGACGAGATAGGACACCTGTAAAGCGATTGAGGACTCCTGAACGATTTTGTAGTTTTGCTGTTAACATTCTACGCATGGAACTGCACCCCCAACATCTCATGATTACTCTTACCAGCCGGTACCATTGGTAACACCTGTTCCTTACGAGAAATATCTACCTCAATTAGCATAGGAACATCCTCAGTGATGACTTCAAGGTCTTGAGCCAAGGTCTCAGGATTGTCAAACTTATAGTTTTTAATACCATAAGCCTGCGCCATCAATTGGAAATCAGGAAGGGTATCAAAGACCGACTCTGATGTTCTGCCTTCATAGAAGGATTCCTGCCACTGGCGAACCATTCCAAGTGAATGATTGTTCAGCATAACCACCTTGATTGGCACCTTGTAAATATTCAAAATAGCCAACTCCTGGTTGGTCATTTGGAAACCACCATCCCCAACAAACAAGACTACTTCCTTATCTGGGTTAGCAATTTTAGCACCGATTGCTGCTGGAATTCCAAATCCCATTGTTCCCAAACCACCTGAAGTCACTAACTGACGTTCATTTTGGTAGGGATAATACTGAGCTGTCCACATTTGGTGTTGACCAACGTCTGTTACCACAATGGCATCTCCATTCGTCAATTCACCAATTCGTTCAATAACTGCTTGCGGTTGAACCACACGCTCTTTCTTGTCATAAGAACGAACACGATTCTTGTCTTTAGTGACTTTCTCAATCCACTTTTCAGTATTGTTGTGAACTGTTGGTTCTGCTAGCAACATTTGCAAGGCCTTCTTAGCATCTCCAACTACAGGAATGTCTGCACTGATAATCTTGCCAATCTCAGCTGGGTCAATATCAATGTGGGCAACCTTAGCATTCTTAGCGAAAGTCTTAGGATTCCCCGTCAAACGGTCATCGAAACGAGAACCAATACTAATCATAAAGTCCGCTTCCGTCATGGCAATATTTGCTGCGAATGACCCGTGCATGCCTCCCATTCCAAGAAAGAGTGGGTGACTCGTTGCAATCGTTCCTTGTCCCAAAAGACTGGTTACCACTGGAATTTGATAGCGTTCTGCAAATTCATTTAGTTCCGTAGCAGCCTCAGCATAACTAATTCCACCACCAGCTAACAAGACTGGCTTTTTAGCCTTGGACAATTGCTTCAAGATTTTCTTGATTTGCATATCATTCGGCTCAAGAGTCGGCTGATAACTTGGTAAATTCACTTCTGGTGAATAAATGAAGTCTGTTTCTAAAGCAGATATGTCTTTTGGTAGGTCAATTACAACTGGCCCTGGACGGCCTGTAGTTGCGATATGGACAGCTTCCGTAATGATACGCGGAATATCAGCTGTCTCACGAACTTGGTAATTGTACTTAGTGATTGGCATGGTAATTCCCACGATGTCTGCCTCCTGAAAGGCATCCTTCCCAATCCCTGCTCGCGCCACCTGACCTGTAAAGACCAAAAGGGGAACGCTATCGCTCATGGCATCCGCAATCCCTGTAATGGCATTTGTTGCTCCTGGTCCACTAGTGACGACGGCAACACCCAACTTTCCAGTTGATTTGGCATAACCTTCAGCTTCATGCAAACAACCTTGCTCATGGCGCCCTAGAATGTGGCGAATGCCTTTAAAATTATATATCGCATCATAAAAAGGCAAAACCGCACCACCAGGATAACCAAAGATGGTATCAACTCCTAAATCACGAAGTGTTTCCAAAACTAGGTCCGACCCCGTCTTAGGAGATTCTAAACTGATTTTCTCCATTATTCCCCTTTCTTTCCTCTTAAAAATAACTTGTTACTATCATACCATTTTTTCAAAATTTTTCAAGATAAAAGAAGAAATTTTCTGAATTTTCTATTTTAACGTTTATTTATGAATGTTATTTTTGTTTTTATTAAAAAGATACCGATTTCATTTACTAAAAAAGAAAAAAGAACTGATTTCTCAGTCCTTCATTAATCTTATTCCACACTAAATAGGTATGGGTAAACAGGTTGTTGACCTTGGTGAATCTCGACTTCAACGTCTTCGAATTCTTCTACGATTTCTTGAGCGATTTCATTGGCAAGTTCTTCGCTTCCGTCTTCACCGACATAGAAGGTTACGATTTCACTGTCTTCATCCAACATATGTTTCAAGGTTTCAGTCAATGTTTGGTGCATATCAGGGTTTGACACAAGAATTTTTCCATCCACCATACCTAGATTATCGTTTTCATGGATTTCTAAGCCATCGATCGTTGTATCACGCACGGCTGTTGTGACGCTTCCGCTAACAACATCGCTAAGAGCAGCTGTCATACGCTCTTGGTTTTCTTCAATGGACTTGCTTGGATCAAAGGCAAGAAGACTTGTCATACCTTGAGGAAGAGTGCGAGCCTCTACCACTACTGCTGGTTGCTCCAAAACTTCTGCCGCAGATTGAGCTGCCATGAAGATGTTCTTGTTGTTTGGCAAGAAGATGATGTTACGGGCATTGACCTGTTCAACAGCCTTGATAAAGTCTTCTGTTGAAGGGTTCATGGTTTGACCGCCTTCGATAACATAATCCACGCCTTGAGAACAGAAGATATCTGCTAGACCTTTACCAGCCACCACAGCAATCAAAGCATACTCTTTTTCTTCAGCCGACTTGATAACTTGAGTAGCTTCTTTCTCAACCTGTGCTTCGTGTTGGTTACGCATATTGTCAACTTTTACCTTGACCAAGCTACCATATTTGAGACCTTCTTGCATAACAAGTCCTGGATCTTCTGTATGAACATGGACTTTGACAATTTCATCATCGTTAACAACGAGGAGAGAATCCCCAAGCTCATCCAAGTAGTTACGGAATTCATCGTAGTCAAAATCTTTAGCATAGGTTGGACCTTGCTTAAGAGCTACCATGATTTCAGTACAGTAACCAAACGTGATGTCCTCAGTCGCTACGTGACCAGCTACAGACTTATGATGCTCTACATTGATCATCTCACTCATGTTGGCAGGAGTCGCTACAAAGTCCTCAGATGCAATATATTCGCCAGTAAGGGCTGAAAGGAAACCTTCGTAGATGAAGACCAATCCTTGACCACCTGAGTCCACAACGCCAACTTCTTTCAATACTGGAAGCATGTCTGGTGTTTTAGCTAGAGCTGTTTTAGCACCTTCCAAGGCTGCGCGCATGACTTCAACAGTATCATCTGTTTGCTCAGCTTTTTTCTTAGCACCGATAGCAGCTCCACGAGAAACTGTCAAAATCGTTCCTTCAACAGGTTTCATCACTGCCTTATAGGCAACTTCCACACCTGATTGGAAGGCCAGAGCCAAGTCTTGACCTGTTAACTCGTCTTTATCCTTGATAGCTTGGGAAAATCCACGGAAAAGCTGAGATGTAATCACTCCTGAGTTCCCACGCGCACCCATCAAAAGCCCTTTGGCAAGAATGCTCGCTACTTCTCCAACTGTAGAAGCTGGCTTGTCTGCAACTTCTTTAGCACCATTTTCAATGGTCATTCCCATATTTGTCCCAGTATCTCCATCTGGAACTGGAAAGACGTTTAATGAATTGACATATTCAGCTTGCTTATTCAAGCGAGTTGATGCAGCCTGCACCATTTCTTGAAATAAGCTAGTAGTAATTTTTGACACGGTTATTCTCCTACAACTTTGATATTTTGAATGTAGACATTTACAGTCTGAGCAGTAATTCCAAGCTGGTTTTCCAAGCTAAAGGCAACACGCTCTTGAATGTTTTTTGACACTTCACTAATCTTTGTTCCGTAGCTTAACACGGTATATACATCAACTGCAATACTGCCATCTTCGGCTGCCTTTACGACGACACCTTTAGAATAATTTTCCTTACCTAGCAGGGCTTGGAAATTATCTTTGAGGGCATTTTTACTAGCCATACCGACCACACCAAAAATCTCAGTTGCTGCTCCACCTACGACGGTTGCAATCACTTCATCTGTTAGTTCGATTTGACCATCTTTTGTATTAATTTTTACAGTCATCCTTTTTACCTCAACTAGTTGATACTCTATTTTATCATATTTCAGCCCAAGTGTAAAAGCAGAATGATGTATCAGCGGATATTTACTCTATTTTTCAAACGATGTTATACCCACAATAAAAGAAAAAAGACCCTAAGGTCTCCTTTGCTTTTATTATTAAACGCGTTCAACTTTACCTGATTTCAAAGCACGAGCTGAAGCCCAAACTTTTTTAGGTTTACCATCGATAAGAACAGTAACTTTTTGAAGGTTTGGTTTTACGGCACGTTTTGTTTGGTTCATCGCGTGTGAACGGTTGTTTCCTGATACAGTCTTACGACCTGTAAAGTAACATACTTTAGCCATTGTGTTTTCCTCCTATTAGATCTAATATAGCGGATGTGCTAGCACCACATACCGTACTATGTTATCACACTTTCTTGTTTTTTGCAAGGGAATTGGAAGATTTTTTATTTGTGTCTTAAATCAGGTCTTGCGTGACATTTTCTGCTCTCCACATGCCATTGTTGATTAACAGAACACCAGAATTAAAATTATGTGTATAAAAATCATCTCTAACTGCAGCTAAGGGTATAGCCGTCAAGTCCAAATCCCACAGCTCATCTATCGATTTTCTTACAACAATATCTAAATCCAAATACAGTACACGAGACTCGCTTACATACTTTGGAATAAAATATCTAAAAAAGCCGCATATGAAAGTCCCTCAAAGGGGAGACGATAACCTTTCAGAATACTACTGTCAATCTAAACATTCACAATCTCACTATTCAAAGTCTCTAGTCTTTTTTCCATCAATTGGAACCATTCTCGCGGAAGGTCATCATTAAAAACATAAAACTTAAGATTATAATAGATGAACACAAAGAGATTTTATTGTTGTTTCAACTTTATCCATATAAGCATTATCTGCACCTAAGACAATCGCTTTTTTCTCTTCTTTCACTCTTTATCTCATTTCTTTTTATTCCCATCATATGTTTCTACGTAACCATTATTTTCGCCTATTCGTTCGTAAAACCATACCAGTGGAGATTTTAGATGAAGTCCCATTACGGTTTACAATTTTTACATTACGACACGGAGTTTGGCAAATCGATTCTATTTGCCAAACGTAGTTAGTGAGGCAGTTAGCTAGTTCGCCAAATAGCGACTAGCGTCCAACAATTTGGAACTTTAGTTCCAATTGTTGGTACTGAGTCACATCTTCTCCTCTAACTCTACGTCTGGATACTTGTCCGCAAACCAGCGGAGGGCAAAGTCATTTTCAAAGAGAAAGACTGGTTGGTCAAAACGGTCTTTGGCTAAGATATTGCGACTTGACGACATCCGTTCATCCAAGTCCTCAGGCTTGATCCAACGAACGGTCTTTTTACCCATTGGGCTCATGACCACTTCCGCATTGTATTCGCCTTCCATACGGTGTTTAAAGACTTCAAACTGGAGTTGACCAACAGCTCCCAGCATGTACTCACCTGTTTGGTAATTCTTATAAAGCTGAACGGCTCCTTCTTGCACCAATTGCTCAATCCCCTTGTGGAAGGATTTTTGCTTCATAACATTCTTAGCAGAAACTTTCATGAAAATTTCAGGAGTAAAGGTTGGCAGTGGTTCAAATTCAAACTTGTTTTTTCCAACCGTCAAGGTATCCCCAACCTGATAAGTACCGGTATCGTAAACCCCGATAATATCACCTGCCACGGCATTGATCACATTCTCACGACTTTCCGCCATAAACTGGGTAACATTAGATAGTTTAGCCCCCTTACCAGTACGAGGGAGATTGACACTCATGCCGCGCTCAAATTCGCCTGATACGATACGGACAAAGGCAATACGGTCACGGTGACGAGGATCCATGTTGGCTTGGATTTTAAAGACAAAGCCTGAGAAATCCTTGTCATAAGGATCCACAATTTCACCGTCTGTTTTCTTGTGACCATGTGGTTCTGGAGCAAACTTGAGGAAGATTTCAAGGAAGGTCTGCACACCAAAGTTTGTCAGGGCTGAACCGAAAAAGACAGGCGTCAATTCTCCAGCCAGAATAGCTTCCTCTGAAAACTCATTCCCAGCTTCATTTAAAAGCTCAATGTCATCCTTGACTTGCTCGTAGAAAGGATTGCTACCAAAGAGTTTGTCCCCGTCTTCTAGACTGGCAAAACGCTCATCCCCTTTGTAAAGCTCTAAACGTTGGTTATAGAGGTCATACAAGCCCTCAAAGGCTTTCCCCATCCCGATAGGCCAGTTCATAGGGTAGCTAGCAATGCCCAAGATTTCTTCCAATTCTTGCAAGAGATCCAAAGGCTCACGACCGTCACGGTCCAGCTTGTTCATAAAGGTAAAAACTGGAATGCCACGATGTTTCACAACCTCAAACAATTTCTTGGTTTGAGCCTCGATCCCCTTGGCAGAGTCCACGACCATGACCGCAGCATCCACCGCCATCAAGGTACGATAGGTATCTTCTGAGAAGTCCTCGTGCCCTGGCGTGTCTAAGATATTCACGCGCTTGCCGTCGTAGTCAAATTGCATAACAGATGAAGTAACAGAAATCCCACGTTGCTTCTCGATATCCATCCAGTCAGATTTAGCAAAAGTCCCTGTTTTCTTCCCTTTTACCGTACCAGCCTCACGAATCTCACCCCCAAAGTAGAGTAACTGCTCAGTGATGGTTGTTTTCCCCGCGTCCGGGTGGGAGATAATGGCAAAGGTACGACGTTTCTTAATTTCTTCTTGAATATTCATAAGTTCTCTTTCTTTGATTCTCTATTTTTCTTGTTTCAATAGCTGAGAATGATTTTTACATTGGATTTTACCATTCCTTTCAACACTCCATTATATCGGATTTTAGCATTTTTTTCAATTTCTATTTCTTTTCACTTCCCCCTCCCTTATTTATAGGAAAATATGGTAAAATAGAACAGACTAAAAATCATCATTTCACGAAAGGATGCAAGATGAAAATTACGCAAGAAGAGGTAACACACGTTGCCAATCTTTCAAAATTAAGATTCTCTGAAGAAGAAACTGCTGCCTTTGCGACCACCTTGTCTAAGATTGTTGACATGGTTGAATTGCTGGGCGAAGTTGACACAACTGGTGTCGCACCTACTACGACTATGGCTGACCGCAAGACTGTACTCCGCCCTGATGTGGCCGAAGAAGGAATAGACCGTGATCGCTTGTTTAAAAACGTACCTGAAAAAGACAACTACTATATCAAGGTGCCAGCTATCCTAGACAATGGAGGAGATGCCTAATGACTTTTAACAATAAAACTATTGAAGAGTTGCACAATCTCCTTGTCTCTAAGGAAATTTCTGCAACAGAATTGACCCAAGCAACACTTGAAAATATCAAGTCTCGTGAGGAAGCCCTCAATTCATTTGTCACCATCGCTGAGGAGCAAGCTCTTGTTCAAGCTAAAGCCATTGATGAAGCTGGAATTGATGCTGACAATGTCCTTTCAGGAATTCCACTTGCTGTTAAGGATAACATCTCTACAGACGGTATTCTCACAACTGCTGCCTCAAAAATGCTCTACAACTATGAGCCAATCTTTGATGCGACAGCTGTTGCCAATGCAAAAACCAAGGGCATGATTGTCGTTGGAAAGACCAACATGGACGAATTTGCTATGGGTGGTTCAGGTGAAACTTCACACTACGGAGCAACTAAAAACGCTTGGGACCACAGCAAGGTTCCTGGTGGGTCATCAAGTGGTTCTGCCGCAGCTGTAGCCTCAGGACAAGTTCGCTTGTCACTTGGTTCTGATACTGGTGGTTCCATCCGCCAACCTGCTGCCTTCAACGGAATCGTTGGTCTCAAACCAACCTACGGAACAGTTTCACGTTTCGGTCTCATTGCCTTTGGTAGCTCATTAGACCAGATTGGACCTTTTGCTCCTACTGTTAAGGAAAATGCCCTCTTGCTCAACGCTATTGCCAGCGAAGATGCTAAAGACTCTACTTCTGCTCCTGTCCGCATCGCCGACTTTACTTCAAAAATCGGCCAAGACATCAAGGGTATGAAAATCGCTTTGCCTAAGGAATACCTCGGTGAAGGAATTAACCCAGAGGTTAAGGAAACCATTCTAAATGCCGCTAAACACTTTGAAAAATTGGGTGCTATTGTCGAAGAAGTCAGCCTTCCTCACTCTAAATACGGAGTTGCCGTATACTACATCATCGCTTCATCAGAAGCTTCATCAAACTTGCAACGCTTTGACGGTATCCGTTACGGCTATCGCGCAGAAGATGCAACCAACCTTGATGAAATCTATGTAAACAGCCGAAGCCAAGGTTTTGGTGAAGAAGTGAAGCGCCGTATCATGCTGGGTACTTTCAGTCTTTCATCAGGTTACTACGATGCCTACTATAAGAAGGCTGGACAGGTCCGTACACTTATCATTCAAGATTTCGAAAAAGTCTTCGCGGATTACGATTTGATTTTGGGTCCAACTGCTCCAAGTGTTGCCTATGACTTGGATTCTCTCAACCATGACCCAGTTGCCATGTACTTAGCCGACCTATTGACCATACCTGTAAACTTGGCAGGACTGCCTGGAATTTCGATTCCTGCTGGATTCTCTCAAGGTCTACCTGTCGGTCTGCAATTGATTGGTCCCAAGCACTCTGAGGAAACCATTTACCAAGTTGCTGCTGCCTTTGAAGCAACAACAGGCTACCACAAACAACAACCCGTGATTTTTGGAGGTGACAACTAATGAACTTTGAAACAGTCATCGGACTTGAAGTCCACGTAGAGCTCAACACCAATTCAAAAATCTTCTCACCTACTTCTGCCCACTTCGGAAATGATCAAAATGCCAACACTAACGTGATTGACTGGTCTTTCCCAGGAGTTCTGCCAGTTCTCAATAAAGGGGTTGTCGATGCCGGAATCAAGGCTGCTCTTGCCCTCAACATGGACATCCACAAAAAGATGCACTTTGACCGCAAGAACTACTTCTACCCTGATAATCCCAAAGCCTACCAAATTTCTCAGTTTGATGAGCCAATCGGTTATAACGGCTGGATTGAAGTCGAACTAGAAGACGGTACGACCAAGAAAATCGGTATCGAACGTGCCCACCTAGAGGAAGACGCTGGTAAAAACACCCATGGTACAGATGGCTACTCTTATGTTGACCTCAACCGCCAAGGGGTTCCCTTGATTGAGATTGTATCTGAGGCAGATATGCGTTCTCCTGAAGAAGCCTATGCTTATCTGACAGCCCTCAAGGAAGTTATCCAGTACGCTGGCATTTCTGACGTTAAGATGGAGGAAGGTTCGATGCGTGTGGATGCCAACATCTCCCTTCGTCCTTATGGTCAAGAGAAATTCGGTACCAAGACTGAATTGAAGAACCTCAACTCCTTCTCAAACGTTCGTAAAGGTCTTGAATACGAAGTCCAACGCCAGGCTGAAATTCTTCGCTCAGGTGGTCAAATCCGCCAAGAAACACGCCGTTACGATGAAGCGAATAAAGCAACCATCCTCATGCGTGTCAAGGAAGGGGCTGCTGACTACCGCTACTTCCCAGAACCAGACCTACCCCTCTTTGAAATTTCTGACGAGTGGATTGAGGAAATGCGGACTGAGTTGCCAGAGTTTCCAAAAGAACGTCGTGCGCGTTATGTATCTGACCTTGGTTTATCAGACTACGATGCTAGTCAGTTGACTGCTAATAAAGTCACTTCTGACTTCTTTGAAAAAGCTGTTGCCCTAGGTGGTGATGCCAAACAAGTCTCTAACTGGCTCCAAGGGGAAGTCGCTCAGTTCTTGAATGCTGAAGGTAAAACACTGGAACAAATCGAATTGACACCAGAAAACTTGGTTGAAATGATTGCCATCATCGAAGACGGTACTATTTCATCTAAGATTGCCAAGAAAGTCTTTGTCCATCTAGCTAAAAATGGCGGTGGCGCGCGTGAATACGTGGAAAAAGCAGGTATGGTTCAAATTTCAGATCCAGCTATCTTGATCCCAATCATCCACCAAGTCTTTGCCGATAACGAAGCTGCTGTTGCCGACTTCAAGTCAGGCAAACGTAACGCCGACAAGGCCTTTACAGGATTCCTTATGAAGGCAACCAAAGGCCAAGCCAACCCACAAGTTGCCCTTAAACTACTTGCACAGGAATTGGCGAAGTTGAAAGAAAACTAGACAGAACAAAACCAGCCCTAAGGTTGGTTTTTTCTTCTCTACCAACTCCCAATAACTATTTTGGCTTTATTTCCAGAGTATTTTATGGTAAAATGAAGAGTAATAATATTTGTTAAAGAGGTAAAAACATGATTGAAGCAAGTAAATTAAAAGCTGGTATGACCTTTGAAACAGCTGACGGCAAATTGATTCGCGTTTTGGAAGCTAGTCACCACAAACCAGGTAAAGGAAACACGATCATGCGTATGAAATTGCGTGATGTCCGTACTGGTTCTACATTTGACACAAGCTACCGTCCAGAGGAAAAATTTGAACAAGCTATTATCGAGACTGTCCCAGCTCAATACTTGTACAAAATGGATGACACAGCATACTTCATGAATACAGAAACTTACGACCAGTACGAAATCCCTGTAGTCAATGTTGAAAACGAATTGCTTTACATCCTTGAAAACTCTGATGTGAAAATCCAATTCTACGGAACTGAAGTGATCGGTGTCACCGTTCCTACTACTGTTGAGTTGACAGTTGCTGAAACTCAACCATCTATCAAAGGTGCTACTGTTACAGGTTCTGGTAAACCAGCAACGATGGAAACTGGACTTGTCGTAAACGTTCCAGACTTCATCGAAGCAGGACAAAAACTCGTTATCAACACTGCAGAAGGAACTTACGTTTCTCGTGCCTAATCTCTAGAAAGAGGTCATTCTATGGGAATTGAAGAACAACTTGGCGAAATCGTTATCGCCCCACGTGTACTTGAAAAAATCATTGCTATCGCTACTGCAAAGGTAGAGGGTGTTCACTCTTTTTCAAACAGATCAGTGTCTGATACCCTTTCAAAACTTTCACTCGGCCGTGGCATTTATCTTAAAAACGTGGACGAAGAACTCACAGCAGATATCTATCTCTACCTTGAGTACGGAGTAAAAGTTCCTAAGGTAGCGGTTGCTATCCAGAAAGCTGTCAAAGATGCCGTCCGTAATATGGCTGATGTAGAACTCGCTGCTATCAATATTCACGTTGCAGGTATCGTCCCAGATAAAACACCAAAACCAGAATTGAAAGATCTATTTGACGAGGACTTCCTCAATGACTAGTCCACTATTAGAATCTAGACGCCAACTCCGTAAATGCGCTTTTCAAGCTCTCATGAGCCTTGAGTTCGGTACGGATGTCGAAACTGCTTGTCGTTTCGCCTATACTCATGATCGTGAATATACGGATGTACAACTTCCAGCCTTTTTGATAGACCTCGTTTCTGGTGTTCAAGCTAAAAAGGAAGAACTAGATAAGCAAATCACTCAGCATTTAAAAGCAGGTTGGACCATTGAACGCTTAACGCTCGTGGAGAGAAACCTCCTTCGCTTGGGAGTCTTTGAAATCACTTCATTTGACACTCCTCAGCTGGTTGCTGTTAATGAAGCTATCGAGCTTGCAAAGGACTTCTCCGATCAAAAATCTGCCCGTTTTATCAATGGACTGCTCAGCCAGTTTGTAACAGAAGAACAATAAAAAGAAAAAGTGTTTGATAGATATCAAACACTTTTTTCTTTGCCTCCCACTATCTAAAAAAATGATAATAGATATAATTGTAAACAAAAATCCAGATAGGTTTTGCATGATTGAGAAAGTTAAAAAAACTATGGCAGAGAATCGTTAATCTCAGATTGTCGGTAGAACGATAAACAAGGGCAAAAAAGAAACCAATCAGACTATAATATAATAAACTAATTGGATCTCTGTGAGATAGTATCAAATGGCTAATCCCAAAGATGATAGCAGATAGGATAACATCCAAATAATACTTGGACTAGGGAAAGAAGGTATTCATAAAATACCCTCTATCAAGAGTCTCCTCAAAAACAGGACCGATGATTACAGGCAGGACAAAAGATAAGATAGTCGATAAAAAGGTTGGTTGTCCATTTGAAAGAACCACGGTAAAATACTCATCATGAATATTCCTATGATTAATCAAATGAGCATAGCGTGCCCAAAAATTACCGAGAATCTGATAAACCACATAAGTTGCAAATAAGGAGAAGACAAATGACCAGTTCCAGCTCTTTTTCTCAAAGATAAAGAGCATCTTTTTCTTTTTTAACCTCCAAATTAATAGAAAAGGAAACTTCCCACTAATCCCACTGTTAAAATAAGAGAATAGACATCAGCTCCTAACCCTAAAATGATCGTCACATACAATCCAATTGTTTGTGGTAAATAGGTAGATAGTAAATTAATAAGCAAAAATATTCCAAATTGTCTTAGTTTCTTTGTGTTTCTCATCGTACTTTTTTGAAAGATTACCCTGTTCGGAAGCCGTACTTCCAAGCATCTATATAAGAATTAAGTGCCCCTTGCCTCATATAAGGAGCAAATTCTCTATAATATAACCATCTACTATATCCATCTTCCCAAACAGCAAGACCACCTGAAGTTTGCTCCAAGTCCTCAGTTGAAATAACTGTAAATGTTTCTGTACCTGTCATTGCAAGTACCTTCTTAAAATAGATTGTTGTAGGCTCACATTTATAGTATATTTCTTTTTTTGTCTATTTTATAGTCTATCTCCTCAACTGTCAATTTTTCAACCTGAATTGCATTTTTCCATAAAAAATGAGACCTTTCTAGTCTCATTTAGTCATTCTTAGTATTTTCTAAATCGTTGATAGCGTTCTTCCAGCAACTCTTCTAGCGGTTTTTGTGAAAGTCTAGCCAGCTCCGTTTGGAGTTCTTTTTTGACACTCTTAATCAGTTCTTTACTAGAAAGTCCTACTTCAGAAATCACCTTATCCACCACGTCCATTTCTAACAGTTCATGCGAAGTGATTTTCATCAGTTCTGCTGCTTCCATAGCGCGAGTACCGTCCTTCCATAAAATGGAAGCAAAGCCTTCTGGACTGAGAATGGCATAGATAGAATTTTCCAGCATCCAGACACGGTCCGCGACAGCTAGAGCCAGAGCCCCGCCTGAACCACCTTCACCGATAATAATGGCGATAATAGGAACTTTCAGGTCACTCATTTCCATGAGATTGCGAGCGATAGCTTCCCCTTGACCACGTTCTTCCGCTCCGACACCAGGATAAGCACCTGCTGTATTGATAAAGGTCACAACTGGACGGCCAAATTTCTCAGCCTGTTTCATCAACCGCAGTGCCTTTCGGTAGCCTTCTGGATGTGGTTGGCCAAAATTCCGTTTGAGGTTGTCTTGCAAACTCTTGCCTTTTTGGATACCAACCACTGTTACAGCTTGATCTCCAAGCCAACCAATACCACCAACAACTGCACCATCATCACGAAAAGAACGGTCACCATGTAATTGGATAAATTCATCAAAAATGCCTGTCGCAAAGTCCAAGGTTGTCAAGCGACTCTGCTCACGCGCTTCTCTGACTATTTTTGCAATATTCATCTAGGACTCCCTCCATGCAATCTGACTAGGCTAGCAATCGTATCTGGTAAGTCTCTTCTTTTGACAATAGCATCCACAAAGCCATGTTCTAATAGGAATTCTGCCTTTTGGAAATCCTCAGGCAAGCTTTCACGAACCGTATTTTCAATCACACGACGCCCAGCAAAACCAACCAAGCTCTGTGGTTCAGCCAGAATGATATCGCCTTCCATAGCGAAAGAAGCTGTCACACCACCAGTCGTTGGATCTGTCAAAATGGTCAGGTAAAAGAGACCAGCATTTGAATGGCGTTTAACCGCCGCAGAGATCTTAGCCATCTGCATGAGACTCATGATTCCTTCCTGCATACGGGCTCCACCAGAGGCTGTGAATAGGACAACTGGCAATTTTTCGACAGTCGCATACTCAAACAAACGAGTGATTTTTTCACCTACAACCGTACCCATAGAAGCCATGATAAAGTTAGAATCCATAATCCCAAGAGCCACAGTCTGACCTTTAATAAGAGCAGTTCCTGTCACAACGGCTTCATGCAGACCTGTTTTTTCACGCATAGATGCCAGTTTCTTTTGGTAACCAGGGAAATGCAAGGGATCCTTGCTTTCAATCCCTGTAAACAATTCTTTGAAGGTTCCCATATCAATCGTCAAAGCCAAGCGTTCTTGGGCAGAAATACGAAAGGTATAGCTACAGTGCGGACAGATACGTTCACTTCCCAGATCCTTCTGATAGATGGTATGCTTACAGCCTGGACACTGGGAAAATAATTCATCTGGAACCTCTGGCTTAGCTTGAGGTTTTTCCCTAACCGAACGATTGGGATTGATTCGAATATACTTATCTTTTTTACTAAATAGAGCCATTGATTCCCCTTTTCGGTTTAAACTCTTAAAGTCATTTTATTCTTTTTCTTGATATTTAGGTAAGAAGGTTTCCATCAAGAAGGAAGTATCATAATCCCCAGCAATGACATTGCGATCTGAAATGAGGTCAAGCTGGAAATCTGCATTGGTCTGCACTCCTTCAATTTCTAATTCATAGAGGGCACGTTGCATTTTCATCAAGGCGTCAAAACGATTTTCGCCGTGTACTATGATTTTGGCAATCATACTATCATAATAAGGCGGAATGGTATAACCTGGATAAACTGCTGAATCCACGCGCAAGCCAACTCCACCACTTGGCAGATAGAGATTAGTAATCTTACCTGGACTTGGAGCAAAGTTAAAGGCTGGGTTTTCTGCATTGATACGACACTCGATGGCATGACCGCGTAGGACAATATCTTCTTGCTTAACAGACAAAGGCTGACCTGCCGCAATGCAAATCTGTTCCTTAACGATATCAACACCTGAAACAAACTCTGTTACTGGATGTTCTACCTGAACACGAGTATTCATCTCCATGAAATAGAAATTGCTACTTGCTTCATCAAGAAGAAATTCAATGGTTCCTGCATTCTCATAGCCAACAAACTCTGCCGCTCGAACAGCAGCAGCACCTATTTCATGACGCAGCGTTTTTCCGATTGCAATCGAGGGACTTTCTTCCAAAACCTTTTGGTTATTCCTTTGAAGAGAACAATCCCGTTCACCCAAGTGAATCACATGTCCATGCTCATCACCTAGGATTTGAACCTCAATGTGCCGAGCTGGATAGATAACCCGTTCTATGTACATGGCACCATTGCCATAATTGGCCTTGGCCTCACTAGAGGCAGTTTCAAAGGCAGAAACGAGGTCATCTGGTTTTTCAACCTTACGAATCCCTTTACCACCTCCACCTGCTGAAGCCTTGAGCATAACAGGATAGCCAATTTTTTCAGCAACAATCAAAGCTTCTTCAGAGTTATGCACTTCTCCATCTGAACCTGGTATAACAGGCACACCTGCTTTAATCATCTGAGCACGCGCATTGATCTTATCCCCCATCATATCCATAACATGACCAGATGGACCGATAAACTTGATTCCTACTTCTTCACACATGGTCGCAAATTTGGAATTTTCACTGAGAAATCCAAAACCAGGGTGAATAGCTTCTGCCTCAGTCAAGACTGCAGCTGATAGAACTGCATTAATATTGAGATAAGACTCTGTTGCCTTGCCAGGACCAATACAAACTGCTTCATCTGCCAACAGCGTATGAAGAGCTTCCTTATCAGCAGTTGAATAAACCGCTACCGTCGCAATCCCCAATTCACGTGCCGCACGGATAATACGAACCGCAATTTCACCACGATTGGCAATTAAAATTTTTCGAAACATGGAGAACCTCCTTAGTTCCCAATTGCAAAAGTAAGGGTACCACTGGCTGCAAGCTTGCCATCCACTTCAGCCTTTGCTTCAACCACAGCTATGGTGCCACGACGTTTTACAAAAGTCGCTGTCATAACCAATTGGTCGCCTGGTACAACTTGCTTCTTGAACTTAACCTTATCCATACCAGCGTAAAAGACCAGTTTTCCTTTATTTTCAGGTTTTGATAACTCCAACACACCGGCAGTTTGCGCCAAGGCTTCCATAATCAGAACACCTGGCATAACTGGGTATTGAGGAAAGTGGCCGTTAAAGAAAGGCTCGTTGATGGTCACATTTTTGATAGCAACAATGGTATCCTCGCTCACCTCCAAGACACGGTCCACTAGAAGCATAGGATAACGGTGGGGAAGGGCTTCTTTGATTCCTTGAATATCGATCATTTGATACGTACCAATCCTTTACCAAACTCAACCATTTCTTCGTTAGAGACGAGAATTTCCGTTACCACACCATCCTTAGGAGCTGGGATTTCATTCATGACTTTCATGGCTTCGATAATTACCAATGTTTGACCTTTTTTGACACTATCACCAACTGTAACGAAGGCAGGTTTATCTGGTCCAGCAGCCAAGTAAACCACTCCAACAAGTGGACTCTCTACAAGATTTCCCTCACTAGCCACACTTGCTTCTGCTGGAGCTGGAACTTCTTCTGCTACAGTCTCTGCTGGAGCAGATGTAGGAGCTACTGGACTCGGTGTTGCTAGAACGGGTGCTGGAGCGACTTGAGTTGCAACTTCAGGCACAGGTCTCGCTTCATTCTTGCTAAACTGCAACTCATCCGTCCCATTTTTATAAGAAAATTCTCTCAAACTTGACTGGTCAAATTGAGTCATCAAGTCTTTAATATCGTTTAAATTCATACTTATCTATTCTCCCAACGTTTGAAAGCAAGAACTGCATTGTGGCCTCCAAAACCAAAAGTATTTGAAATAGCGTATGGAATTTCTTTCTCCAAGCCTTGTCCATAAACGACATTAGCTTCGATATAATCTGATACTTCACTTGTCCCAGCTGTCATTGGTACAAAGTTATGACGCATAGCTTCGATGGTGACGATAGCTTCTACTGCACCCGCAGCCCCCAGCAAATGTCCTGTAAAAGACTTGGTTGATGATACAGGTACTTCCTTACCAAGAACAGCTACGATAGCACCACTTTCTCCTTTTTCATTGGCAGGAGTTGACGTTCCGTGAGCATTGACATAGGCTACTTGCTCTGGAGAAATCTCAGCTTCTTCCAAGGCTAGTTTGATGGCCTTGATAGCTCCCTGACCTTCTGGATGTGGAGAAGTCATGTGGTAGGCATCACAAGTATTTCCGTAACCAACCACTTCAGCCAGGATAGTAGCTCCACGTTTTTCAGCGTGTTCAAGACTTTCTAGAACCAACATCCCTGAACCTTCACCCATAACAAACCCATTGCGATCCTTATCAAATGGGATCGAAGCACGAGTTGGATCCTCTGTAGTAGAGAGAGCTGTTAAGGCTTGGAAACCAGCGATGGCAAAAGGTGTGATAGAAGCTTCTGTTCCTCCCACCAACATCACATCTTGGAAACCAAACTTAATGGAGCGGAAGGCATCCCCAATCGCATCATTTGATGAAGAGCAGGCAGTATTGATAGATTTACAAACACCGTTTGCACCAAAACGCATGGCTACATTCCCAGAAGCCATATTTGGTAAAGCTTTTGGAAGAGTCATTGGTTTGACACGTTTGGGTCCTTTTTCATGAAGGCGAAGTACCTGATCTTCAATTTCCTTGATTCCACCAATACCAGATGCAACGATAACACCAAAACGATCCCTATTAAGAGCCTCTACATCAAGATTGGCATGATTTACAGCCTCTTGGGCTGCATACAAGGCATATAAAGAATAGTTATCAAAACGGTTGGTATCTTTTTTTACAAAGTATTTATCGAACGGAAAATCTTGGATTTCTGCCGCATTATGCACATCAAAGTCACTATGATCAAATTTTGTAATGCCACCAATGCCGATTTTCCCAGTTGCTAAACTATTCCAAAATTCTTCTGGTGTATTTCCGATTGGAGATGTTACTCCATAACCTGTTACCACTACTCGATTTAGTTTCATTCTTTTCACCTCTAGCTTTCGCTACATACTTAAGCCACCATCAATGGCAACCACTTGACCAGTTAGATAATCTTGGCCTGCTAAAAATACTGTCAAATCTGCAACCTGCTCTGCCTGCCCAAATTCTTTCATCGGAATCTGAGCTAGTGTAGCTTCCTTAATCTTATCTGATAAGATAGCTGTCATATCAGACTCAATCATTCCTGGAGCAATCACATTGACTCGTATATTCCGACTAGCGACCTCGCGTGCCACAGACTTGGTAAAGCCAATCAAGCCAGCCTTAGAAGCAGCATAGTTAGCTTGACCAATATTCCCCATCAAACCAACAACACTAGACATATTAATGATAGCACCTTCTCTGGCTTTCATCATCGGTTTCAAGACTGATTGTGTCATATTAAAGGCACCAGTCAGATTGACCTTGAGCACTTTTTCAAAATCTGCTTCTGTCATCTTGAGCATAAGAGCATCTTGGGTAATCCCTGCATTGTTGACCAAAACATCTACTGAACCCAGTTCTGCAATAGCTTGATCAATCATACGCTTAGCGTCTGCAAAATCTGATACATCTCCTGAAATGGGAACCACCTTGATACCATAGTTTGAAAACTCAGCGAGCAATTCTTCTGAGATTGCCCCACGACTGTTTAAGACAATGTTGGCTCCTGCTTGAGCAAACTTGTGGGCGATGGCAAGACCAATTCCACGACTCGAACCTGTAATAAAGATATTTTTATGTTCTAGTTTCATTTTTTTCCTTTCAAAACTTCTACTTATTTTAGTCTATTTTTCTAAAAGTGCTACTAAACTCGCTTGATCTTCCACATGAGCTAAGTGAGCAGTTTGATCAATTTTTTTAACAAAACCTGACAAGACTTTCCCCGGTCCAATCTCGATAAAGTTGCTTATGCCTGCTTCTTGCATGACCCCAATACTTTCATAGAAACGAACGGGTTCCTTGACCTGACGCGTCAAGAGCTGAGCAATGTCCTCTTTTTGCATCACAGCAGCTTCTGTATTGCCGACTAGGGGACAAGTAAAATCTGAAAAACTTACCTGAGCTAGAGTTTCAGCTAGTTTCTGGCTAGCAGGTTCAAGGAGAGCGGTGTGAAAGGGACCTGACACCTTAAGAGGAATCAAGCGTTTGGCACCTGCTTCTTGCAAAAGTTCAACCGCTCGATCAACTGCAACCACTTCTCCAGCAATGACGATTTGTGCAGGTGTGTTATAGTTGGCTGGAGTAACCACTCCAAGTTCAGAAGCTTTTTGACAGGCTTCTTCAATGACCTCTACTGGCGTATTGAGAACTGCTACCATCTTGCCAGAGTCAGCAGGAGCCGCTTCTTCCATATAGGCTCCACGCTTAGCTACCAAGGCAACCGCATCTTCAAAATCCAAGGCGCCGCTTGCCACCAAGGCAGAGTATTCTCCAAGAGACAAACCAGCAACCATATCAGGCTGATAGCCCTTTTCTTGCAATAAACGGTAGATAGCAACCGAAGTCGCTAGAATGGCTGGTTGCGTATAGCGGGTCTGATTGAGTTTGTCTTCTTCCGTATCGATGAGATAACGCAAATCATAACCTAGCACCTGACTCGCTCGATCAATCGTTTCTTTAACAATCGGATACTGATCATAGAAATCCCGTCCCATCCCTAGATACTGGGCACCTTGACCAGCAAATAAAAAGGCTGTTTTAGTCATTTCTTACAACTCCTGCCCAGCGAGAGGCTTCTTCTTGAATTTTCTTAGCGGCTCCGTAATACAAATCTTTTAGGATTTCTTCAGCTGTTTCTTCTTTAGAAACAAGCCCTGCGATTTGACCTGCCATAACAGAGCCACCATCCACATCACCGTGAACAACTGCTTTGGCTAGAGCACCTGCTCCCATTTGTTCAAAGATTTCTAAATCAGGATCTTCCTGCTTAAAGGCATCTTTTTCAGCCAGTTCAAAATCTCTAGTCAACTGATTTTTAATAGCACGAACAGCATGACCAAAGTGCTGAGCTGAAATCGTAGTATCAATATCCCTTGCTTTTAAAATTTTCTCCTTGTAGTTTGGATGGGCATTCGACTCTTTTGCAACTACAAACCGTGTCCCCACCTGTACAGCCTCTGCACCTAGCATAAAGCCAGCCGCAGCACCTTCACCATCCGCAATTCCTCCTGCAGCAATAACAGGAATAGATATAGCTGTGGCTACCTGTCGCACCAAGGTCATGGTTGTTAATTTACCGATATGCCCCCCAGCTTCCATTCCTTCTGCAATAACAGCGTCTGCACCGATTTTTTCCATGCGTTTAGCTAAAGCGACACTAGGAACAACAGGAATAACGATTATCCCAGCTTCATGGAAACGTTCCATATACTTGCTTGGATTTCCTGCTCCTGTTGTGACAACTTTAACACCTTCTTCAATAACGAGATCCACGATATCTTCCACAAAGGGAGATAAGAGCATGATGTTGACCCCAAAGGGTTTATCAGTCAATGATTTGATTTTATCGATATTGGCCTTGACAACTTCTTTCGGGGCATTTCCCCCACCGATAATTCCTAATCCTCCAGCCTTGGAAACAGCCCCTGCCAAATCACCATCAGCAACCCAGGCCATCCCTCCTTGGAAAATAGGATAGTCAATCTTCAATAATTCTGTAATACGCGTTTTCATAGTGCCTCCAACCTTCCTTGCTTACGTAATAGTTCGATTTCACCATAATTTGACAGTCAAACTATTACCTAAACAAGAGGGAGTGGGTTTCTCCCTACTCCTTCTACTTAATATTCTGCTTATTTTGCTTGCTCTTCAACGTAAGCAACCAAGTCACCAACTGTTTTCAAGTCATTTTCTGCTTCGATTTGGATATCAAAAGCATCTTCGATTTCTGAGATTACTTGGAACAAGTCCAATGAATCTGCGTCCAAATCATCAAAAGTTGATTCAAGTGTTACTTCTGATGCGTCTTTTCCAAGTTCTTCAACGATAATTTCTTGTACTTTTTCAAATACTGCCATGATAGGACTCCTTTAAAATAAATAGTTTTTTTATAACAATGTGTTCACCACATGATTACCTAAATTGTAAGAATGAGCGTGCCCCAGGTCAAACCTCCACCGAAGCCTGATAGAAGAACAGTCTGGCTACCATCTAAAGGGATGAGACCTTGTTCTACACACTCTGAAAGTAAAATCGGGATACTGGCTGCACTGGTATTGCCATATTCCATCATATTGGCTGGAAGTTTGGCTCGGTCAACACCAATTTTTCTAGCCATCTTATCCAAAATACGGTCATTGGCTTGATGAAGTAGCAGATAATCCAAGTCTGTCACCTCTATAGGAGATTCATCAATAGTCTGCTTGATAGACTTGGCTACATCTCGAATGGCAAAATCAAAGACTGTGCGTCCATCCATCTTCAAAAATGAATCTGCACTTTCTTGATCTGAAAATGGAGAATGCAAACCTGAATGCCCATAAGTTAAACACTCGCTGCGACTTCCATCGCTATTGAGACTCTCAGCTAAGAAATGCTCTTGCTCGCTAGCTTCTAACAAGACACCACCAGCACCATCTCCAAACAACACAGCTGTTGATCGATCCGACCAATCGACTGCCTTAGAGAGGGTTTCACTACCAATCACCAAGCCTTTTTGAAAGCGACCAGAAGCGATAAACTTTTCAGCAGTTGAAAGAGCAAATACAAATCCACTGCAAGCCGCGGTTAAGTCAAAAGCAAAGGCTTTATTAGCACCAATATTAGCTTGAACACGAGCAGCTGTAGAGGGCATCATCGAATCTGGAGTAATGGTAGCTAGGATGATAAAATCCAGTTCTTTTCCTGTTATTCCAGCTTTTGCCATCAGTTTCTTAGCAACCTCTGTAGCCAAATCACTGGTAGATTCTGTTCTTGAAATATGCCTTTGTCGTATTCCCGTTCGACTTGAAATCCACTCATCATTGGTATCCATAATCTGAGCCAAGTCGTGATTTGTAACCACTTGCTCTGGCACATAATGAGCAACCTGACTTATTTTTGCAAAAGCCATTATTTCAAATCCTCCAAAAATTGGTAAAGATTAGTCAAGCCTTTACCCATGACAGCAATTTCTTCCTCGCTCATGCCATCAATAATTTTTTCTACCATGGCCTTGTGGAAGCGTTTATGCAGTCTATGAATCAAGCGACCCTTCTTTGTCAAATGCAGATGCACCACACGACGATCCTGTTCTGACCGAACTCGCTCAATGTAGCCCTTACGCTCTAAATTGTTCAAACTTGTCGTAACAGTTCCAAGAGTTACCATCAACTCTTTTGACACTTGACTTGGAGTCACATCTGGAGCCTTACCGATGACATCAATCGTATGCATTTCTTTGATGGAGATATCCTTAAAACGACTACCTCTCAAGTTCACTTCCTCAATTACAAGGACATTGTTAAATATAGATGTTAAATATTCATTGATTCGTTGGTAGTCCATTTTTCATATCCCTCCTTCTTCAAAAAACTTTTACAATCAAAACATTTGACAGAAAGAATTATATCAAAATTCAAAGAATGATGCAAGTATTTTTTATTTTCCTGTAAATTTAGGTCTTCTTCTCTCCGAATGAGCTCGCACTCCTTCTTTGAAATCCTCTGTTTGAGCTAAGGATTTCTGTAGGTTCAGTTCTAAAGTAGCGTAACCCTGCCAGTCTTTAAATTGGCTCTCCCAAACCAACTTCTTAATGGCAGCATAGGAATTACTTGAAGCACGTCTTAATTTTTTAAGAAGCTGTTCTCTCGTCTTTTCAAGTTTTTCAGCTTCAGAAACGCGGTAAACCAACCCCCATTCTAGGGCTTTTTCTGCCGTTAAAGCCTCTCCTGTCATAGCTAATTGAGCAGCACGCGTCACACCGATACTGCGGCTCAAGAGATGAATTCCCCCTGCATCTGGAGCCAAACCAACACCAACAAAGGCTTGGATAAACTTAGCCTTATCCGTCGCCAAACAGAAATCTGCCGCAACAGCCATATTCGCTGCGGCACCTGCAACAGCACCGTCAACTTCCATTAAAACAGGTTTGGCTATTTGCTTGATTTTATAAGAAATCGTATTGACCAACTCTGCGATTTTTGTCAATGATGGAATATCATCCTCATCCACTGCCCGCTTCATCTCTACCAAATCTCCCCCAACTGAGAAGACCTTTCCATTGGCATTGATTAAGATAAAATGCACAGCTGGATTTTCTTCTGCCAAAGTCAGAGCTTCTAAAATCTCCTCACACATGGGAATATGAAAACCATTTGCGACCTCAGGACGGTTCAAGGTAAGGATTGCCAAGTCCTCTTCAAGCTGATAAATAATGTGTTCCATCAGGGCTCCTTTTTATTTTATAAGCAGTTTATACTCTTCGAAAATCTCTTTAAACCGCGTCAGCTTCCATCTGCAACCTCAAAACAGTATTTTGAGCTGACTTCGGCTAGCTTCCTAGTTTGCTCTTTGATTTTCATTGAGTGTTAAATTATTTCACTGTCAAAGTATATCTTTTTTAGGAGCAGAAAGCAAGAAAAAATCGACTGAAAGTGTCTCAGCCGATAAGAAAGGCTCGCTTTAGGCTAGAAAGCATCTTATTTTCTTCATTGAAAAAAGCCTTTCTTTCTGCTATAATCGTATAAAATACTTACTTTAGGAGTTCTTATGAAAGTTGTTAAATTTGGAGGTAGTTCTCTTGCCTCTGCTAGTCAATTAGAAAAAGTTTTAAACATCGTCAAAAGCGATTCAGAGCGTCGTTTTGTAGTCGTTTCTGCGCCTGGTAAACGCAATGCTGAAGATACTAAGGTTACGGATGCCCTGATTAAATACTACCGCGACTATGTTGCGGGTAACGATATTAGCAAGAGCCAAAGCTGGATTATCGACCGCTATGCTGCTATGGTTAGTGAATTGGGACTAAAACCAGCTGTGCTAGAAAAAATTTCTAAAAGCATTCACACCTTGGCCACTCTTCCTATTGAAGAAAATGAATTTCTCTACGATACTTTCCTAGCAGCCGGTGAAAATAACAATGCCAAATTGATTGCTGCCTACTTTAACCAAAATGGTATCGATGCACGCTATATGCACCCTAGAGAAGCTGGGATTGTGGTCACAAGTGAACCTGGTCACGCTCGCATCATTCCATCAAGTTATGACAAGATTGAAGAATTGACAAACACCAATGAAGTCCTTGTCATTCCTGGTTTCTTTGGTGTCACTAAGGAAAATCAAATCTGTACTTTCTCACGTGGAGGATCTGATATTACAGGTTCTATCATTGCTGCTGGTGTCAAAGCTGACCTCTATGAAAACTTTACGGACGTTGATGGTATCTTTGCAGCCCACCCTGGTATTATCCACCAACCACACTCGATTCCTGAGTTGACCTACCGTGAAATGCGCGAGTTGGCCTATGCAGGCTTCTCAGTCCTTCATGACGAGGCTCTTCTTCCTGCCTACCGTGGAAAAATTCCTCTGGTTATCAAGAATACCAACAACCCTGACCATCCAGGTACTCGTATCGTTCTAAAACACAGTAATGATGAATTTCCAGTTGTGGGAATTGCTGGTGACTCAGGCTTTGTCAGCATTAATATGTCGAAATACCTCATGAACCGTGAGATTGGATTTGGCCGCAAGGTTCTGCAAATCCTGGAAGAACTTAACATCGGTTGGGAACATATGCCAACAGGTATCGACGATCTTTCTATCATTCTCCGTTCTCGCCAACTAACTCCCATCAAGGAAGAAGAAATCCTGCGTCAGTTGGTTCAAAAGGCTAAAGTAGATCATGCAGAAATCGAACACGACCTTTCTATCATTATGATTGTTGGTGAAAAAATGAAGAGCCACATCGGAGTGACTGCTACTGCGACACGCGCTCTATCTGAAAACAAAATCAACATCCAGATGATGTCTCAAGGTTCTAGTGAAGTTTCTATTATGTTTGTTGTCAATAAAGACCAAGAGAAAGCAGCAATTAAAGCCCTCTACAATGCCTTTTTTGGAGAAAGTAAGGAAGACTAAGCATGGCCCAATCACTTAACAAAACAGTACTCCTCAGTACGACAGGCACTTCCTACCTCTCTATCGCTGGGAAAGTTGGGAAATTCCTTGTCGGAGATCAGGCTTTGGAATTTTACCCAGATGTCAATGTCGAACAATTTATCCAGATTCCTTGGAGCCATATCAATCAGATTGGAGCCAATGTCACTGGATGCAAAATCAGCCGCCACTTCGAAGTCTTTACAGACAAAGGAAAATTCCTCTTTGCTTCAAAAGACTCAGGTGCCATTCTCAAAATTGCACGCGACAAATTGGGCAATGACAAGGTCGTCAAACTTCCGACCCTGATTCAGACAATTAGCCAAAAATTTAAAAATCTATTTGCAAAAAAATAGAAACTTTAGTATAATCATAGCAACGGATAAGTAGGTTATCTTCTTCTTTCAGAAAGTCTGCGGGTGCTGCGAGCAGATAGGAGGGATAGGTGAAATTCTACCGTTAGTAACAATTACATACACAATCAAGTGCACACCTGTGAAGTTGGATGGAACCGTGGCCCTGCCACTCCAACGTTTTGTCAGGTGTGCTTTTTTCATAAAGGAGTTCTTATGTTAGATATCAAACGTATTCGTACAGATTTTGAAGCTGTCGCAGAAAAATTAGCTACACGTGGTGTAGATGCTGCTGTCTTGAATGAAATGAAAGAAATCGATGCTAAACGTCGTAACATCTTGGTCAAGGTTGAAACTCTCAAAGCAGAACGTAACACAGTTTCTGCTGAGATTGCCCAAGCTAAGCGCAACAAGGAAAATACAGATGACAAGATTGCTGCCATGCAAAATCTATCTGCTGAGGTTAAAGCCTTGGATGCTGAATTGGCAGAAATCGATGCTAAATTGACAGAATTTACAACGACTCTTCCAAATATCCCAGCTGACAGCGTTCCTGTTGGGGCTGACGAAGACGACAATGTGGAAGTTCGCCGTTGGGGTACTCCACGCGAGTTTGACTTCGAACCTAAAGCTCACTGGGATCTCGGTGAAGACCTTGGTATCCTTGACTGGGAACGCGGTGGTAAGGTAACAGGCGCTCGCTTCCTCTTCTATAAAGGCCTCGGTGCTCGTTTGGAACGTGCTATCTACAACTTTATGTTGGATGAACATGGAAAAGAAGGCTATACTGAAGTCATCACACCTTACATAGTCAACCATGATTCTATGTTTGGTACTGGTCAGTATCCAAAATTTAAGGAAGATACTTTTGAACTCAGCGATACCAACTTTGTCTTGATTCCAACTGCTGAAGTTCCTCTGGCAAACTACTACCGTGATGAAATCTTAGACGGCAAAGATCTTCCAATCTACTTCACTGCTATGAGTCCGTCATTCCGTTCTGAGGCTGGTTCTGCCGGTCGTGATACGCGTGGCTTGATCCGTTTGCACCAATTCCACAAGGTTGAAATGGTCAAATTTGCCAAACCAGAAGAATCTTACGAAGAATTGGAAAAAATGACAGCCAACGCTGAAAACATTCTTCAAAAACTCAACCTTCCATACCGTGTCGTTGCTCTCTCTACTGGAGATATGGGCTTCTCAGCTGCGAAGACTTACGACTTGGAAGTGTGGATTCCAGCACAAAACAATTACCGTGAAATCTCAAGCTGTTCAAACACAGAAGATTTCCAAGCCCGTCGTGCCCAAATCCGTTACCGTGATGAAGCAGATGGCAAGGTGAAACTCCTTCATACCTTGAACGGTTCTGGACTTGCAGTTGGACGTACAGTGGCTGCAATTCTTGAAAATTACCAAAATGAAGATGGTTCTGTGACCATCCCAGAAGCACTTCGTCCATACATGGGTGGAGCTGAAGTCATCAAACCATAAAAAATAAGGTTTAGCTATTTCTAGCTAGACCTTTTTTCGTAACCAAATCAGATAAGCACCTAGTACAAAGAATAAAATAGTTAGGCATATAATGGTTTCAGCCAATACCAGGTAATCCAGAAATGGAAGTTTCAAAATTCCCTGAGCCATCTTGAGCGAGGTCGCTGTGATAATGGTTGGGAAGGTGAGGGCTGAGAAGGCTGGTTGAAAGCCTTGTTTTAAAATGTTGGGCATACGAGTTAAAACAAAGAAAAAGAAGGATTGAGAAGCCAAAATCATGACAATCAAGCCCCAAGTCGGCAGGCTGGTTCCTCCTACTCGAACTAGAGAAGCCAAGAGTAGAGAGAAAGGAGCACAGTAGATTCCTTCTTGTCCAAGCAAGGCTAGTGGGAGTGGATGTTTCTTTAAATCGCTATAAATAAGGGGATAGAGATAGAAGGTCAAGAGAAAACCAAAACTCAAGGTCGCATAGGCAATTTCGATAATACCTACCAGAGGATAGGTCAAGGCAGCCACTGCTATCCCCACATAGAGAACCGTCCAACTTGGAGTGGCATGAACCCTCCGCCCTGGACAAGCAAACTTGATGGTAAAACCAGCAATCAAGGTCAAATCCAAGAGAAATGAAAACCACCAAATCCCTTGTGCTACCAAAGGAAGATAAGAGAATACGCGAAAGACATAGGTCGATAAAATCATCCCAGCCATAGGAAAGGTTGCCATTCCTGACAAAAGAGGGGGCTTGGTCAATTCTTGCTTGGTTTCTTTCCAATTAAAGAGATGCAGAATTAGAAAGTAAATCCATAAAACCAAACCAGTCAGACTAAAAAGATGGGATAGAACCGGCAACGTATCTAAAATAAGATTTCCAGCTCCTGCCAAACCTAGCAAACAACCTGAAAATACTAAGGGGAGTTTTTTCATCCTAACCTCCAATAATCATGTTAGTTTCAGTATAACATAAAAGCGCTTAAATGAGGATTTAAAAAAACGAAGTCCGCTTATTTCAGACTTCATTTTACTCAGATATGAATTAGGCATAAGGTTGCAATTCTGGATTAATTGGTGTATTAGCTAAGTTGTTGGCATAGTTACAGAGGATTGCTAGGCTGACACCAAAAACCACATCCAAGGCATTTTGTTGAGTGTAGCCAGCTTCTAAAAACTCAGACAAGGCTTCATCTCCTACACGACCCTTGGTATTGATAACTGCCAAGGTAAACTTAGCTAGGGTATCCAATTTAGGATCTGTTTCAATTGGAGTACGATTGCGAAGAGCTTGAATCAAGTCATCATTCATCTGGATTTGTTTGATGGAAAAGGCTGTGTGACCTGCGACACAGAAGGCACAACCATTGGTCACGGCTGCCGTGATTTGCACCACTTCACGCTCAACGGGTGTCAGGCTGTTGCGACGGTGGATAGATGAGACAATTTGGTAGGCTTCTAAAACAGTCGGGGCATTGGCCAAGAGACCGATTAGGTTGGGAATATAGCCATTGTTGTCTTTTTCTACTGTTTCAAGAATTTCTTTCACTTCTGCTGGTGCTGACTCTACTGTATGGATAGTAAATGTTGTCATAAGATACCTCTTTTCTTATTATTGACACTAATATTATTGGAAAATCTTATAAAATCCTGATTCCTAAGTTTATCTAAGATAAAGCTTTATTCTCTCATAAGATTTTCGTTGTTATATTAGTTTATCACACTTCCAATCACTTGCATAATATATATTATATATCAGGCTGATAAAAATTATTTATAGGCAAAAAAATCACACGAGCTGTGTGATTCCATTATTTGTCAAAATACTTTTTAGTTTCAGCAATAACGACTGGCGACATGACCAAGAGGGCAATCAAGTTTGGCAGAGCCATCAAGGCGTTAACGATATCTGCGATAATCCAGACCATATCCAACTCGATAAATCCTCCTAACAAGACCATGAGCACAAAAACCACACGGTAGAGCCAGATAAAGCGAACCCCAAAGAGGAACTCAAAACAGCGTTCTCCGTAATAGTTCCAACCTAGAATCGTTGTAAAGGCAAAAAGTACAAGGAAGATGGTCAAGAGGGCAGGCCCAAAGTGTGAAAAGACTGTTGAGAAAGCTGACTGAGTCAAGGCAACCCCATTCAAGTCACCACTCCAAACTCCAGTTGCCAAGATGGTCAAACCAGTTAGAGTACAAATGATGAGGGTATCAATAAAGGTTCCTGTCATGGAAATCAAACCTTGCTCTACTGGTTCATTTGTCTTGGCAGCTGCAGCTGCAATAGGAGCAGAACCCAGACCAGATTCGTTTGAGAACACACCACGCGCCACACCATTTTGAATAGCCATCCGAACGCTAGCACCAGCAAATCCACCTACCGCAGCAAGGGGACTAAAAGCTGAGGTAAAGACTAAAGCGATTGTGCCAGGGATTTTTCCGATATTAAAGAAAATAACTGTAAGAGTTCCTAAGATATAAATGAGGGCCATAAAAGGAACAACAGTAGTTGAAACCTTAGAAATAGACTTGAGTCCACCAAAGACTGCAATCGCTACAAAGACAGACAAGACGAGAGCTGTGATGGCTGGCGAAATCGTCGTTGTATTTTGGATAGATTCTGTAATCGAGTTGACTTGGGTGAAGGTTCCGATTCCCAAGAGAGCAACCAATACTCCTGCTACTGCAAACAAAACAGCAAGTGGTCGCCACTTTTCTCCCATCCCTAGAAGGATATAGTGCATGGGACCTCCCGCTACTGCACCATGGTCGTCCTTGGTGCGGTATTTGATGGCCAAGAGTCCTTCCGCATACTTGGTAGCCATTCCAAAGAAAGCCGCCATCCACATCCAAAATAGAGCTCCTGGTCCACCAACCTTGATAGCCGTCGCAACTCCTATGATATTTCCTGTTCCAACAGTTGATGCCAAGGCTGTACACAGAGCTGCAAAACTGGATACATCACCATGTCCCTTATCCTGGATAAAAATAAGCTGAAAGGCCTTGGGCAGACGCAAAACCTGCAAGAGTCCTAGCCGCATAGTTAGGTAAATCCCTGTTCCGACCAATAAAATCAAGAGGGGCGGTCCCCAAGCAAAAGCATCGATTGATTTAAGCAATTCTAACATTTCCTTCTCCTATCGTTTCAACCCCAAAAGAAAGAGCACATGCAAGATACATGTACTCTGGAATGCTTAGATAAATGCTAAAAAGCGGTCTATCCTAGCTCTGTCCTTTTACCTGAGAGTTTGAGCAGTTGCCTGCCTTGCCCCTTCGGTGCCTTTACGGTCTCTCCAGAGTTCCGTCCATTTACAGTCATGGAAAATCAAACGATTCCCCACTTCTATTAAACTTCATTCGGTGTTGGTATTTAATTGATTCTAATTTTACAAAAAATGTTGGCTTTTGTCAATGTGTTTATTAGTAAAAATTAGTTCAACAGTTTTTACTTTATAAAGTCCAGAATACTGCTATCCTTTAAAAGTGACAATAGTCGCACCACTGCCTCCAGCATTTTGTGGGGCATAGCCGAAACTCTTGACATGTTTGTTTCTTTGCAAGTATTTGGTAACTCCTTCACGGATGACTCCTGTTCCGATACCATGGATGATATCAACTTGAGCCATATTGTTAAGCAAGGCTTGGTCGATGAAGGTATCTAGCTCATTCATGGCTTCTTCATAGCGCTTGCCTCGAAGATCCAGTCTAGCTTGAGGTCCTCGCCCAGAAGTTCGTTTCACAACATTGACCTGTTTCTTCTTGACTGCTTTTTCTTGCTGGGCTTGAACAAGATCAAACTCTTTCTCTTCCAAGGTCATCTTAATCAAGCCAACTTGGGCTTCCCAGCGGCCGTCCTTGAGTTGACTGGTCAAGGTACCACGCTGACCATAACTGAGAACCACGATATCATCTCCCACCTTTGGAGCTCGTTTTTTCTTGGCCTTTTGAAGGACCTTGTTTTTAGACAAGTCCACTTTTTCAGGAGCCAATTTTTTCAACTTGGCCTTGGCTTCAATGATTTCGTGGGGCTTGAGTTGGGATTTACTGTGGAGATTTTTGAGAATCTGGTCACTTTCACTTAGGGCCATATCCACAATCTCAGCAGCCTGTTCACGCGCCTTGTTAAGCTCGGTTTCCTTTTCACGATTAAGCTCGTTGTAGAGTTTTTTTAGCGCACGGTTCATCTTGAGATTTTCTTGCTCCACCTCACGGATATTGTCCAAGCGTTTGCGGCTTTCCAGCGTCTGCTCTTCTAATTGCTCAATGATACGATTGACGTCATTGTCCTGATCGATCTGCTGACTGGCATCTCCTACGATAACTTCAGATAGGCCTAGACGTTTGGCAATTTCAAAGGCATTACTTCGGCCAGGAACACCCTGCATAAAGCGATAGGTCGGGCGAAGAGTTGCAGTATCAAACTCCATACTGGCATTTTGCACAAAGGCTGTCTCAATACCGTAGGCCTTGAGTTCTGGATAGTGGGTCGTCGCCATGGTCTTGATTTGACGCAGGCGAAGGTCCTCCAGAATAGCCATGGCAAGGGCTGCTCCCTCTTGGGGATCAGTACCAGCCCCCAACTCATCCAAAAGTAAGAGTGAATGTTGGTTGACCTTGCCAAGAATATCCACGATATTGGTCATATGGCTAGAGAAGGTAGACAAGCTCTGCTCAATAGACTGCTCATCTCCAATATCAGCAAAGATTTCTTCAAAAATACCAACACGACTTCCCTTGTCTGCTAAAATCGGCAATCCTGACTGGGCCATGACCTGTGTCAAGCCCAGAGTTTTGAGCATGATGGTCTTCCCACCTGTATTGGGACCTGTAATGACAATAGCTGTTAAATCTTGACCAAAATAGACATCATTTGCGACGGCATTTTTGACCAAAGGATGGCAGACATGGAGCAGTTGAATCTCTTGATTTTCTGACAGCTGAGGCACGACTGCTTGTCTTTCTTGGATAAATCGAACCTTGGCACGAATCAAGTCCAGATGACCGATAATCCAAGCGTCATTAGCAATCTCAGCCGCATGAGGGCGGACACGCTCAGAAATTTCTTGGAGAATGCGAAGCATTTCATAGCGCTCATCTGCTCGCAGACTAGCAATTTCTTCGCTCAGTTTGACTACCTCACGTGGTTCGATATAGACGGTGTTTCCACTAGCAGAAATATCATGAACGACACCTGCAATCTTATTGCGGTAGGTGTTTTTGACTGGTAAAACCTGACGGCCATTTCTGCTAGCAACAATTCCTTCCGTCAACATCTGCGCTTTTTGCTTGAGCAAGTCTTGTAAAACATCGCGTACCTGACTCTCGCTATCATGTATTTTTCGACGGATTCGCGCCAATTTTTCACTGGCAAAATTTTCAATGAAACCCGCATCATTAAAGGCCTGAAGATTTCCTTGTAATTGCGGAAAATCATGTAATTTCTCAAACCAAAGGGCTAATTCTTCCAAGCTGACATTTTCCAGATTGGCGTAAAAACTTTGAAGTTCTCGGCTGGCAAGAAGCACGCGTTTCAAGAGTAGGAACTCCTCGATATTGAGATCCGCTCCCATCTCCAACCTCTTGCAGACTCCTGCAATTTCCTTAGTTGAGAGAATAGTAAAATGCGGTTGCTCGACGAAAAGAGCCTGCATTTCCTTCATCTCAGCAAAAGCCTGTTTGATTTTATCTGCTTTGGCAGTCGGAGCCAGCTGTCTCAATTGCTCCAAGCCCTGCTCGGTCAACAAATGAGGCTCAAACAAGGCCTTGACCTTATCGAACTCTAATGTTTCTAATATTTTCTTATTCATCTTTATTTCCTTGTCTTTGAATGTCTAGGTGTGGTAGCTTTTTACATTCTGATAGATTCGAATCAAATCTGTAAACAAAGGGCTAGGAAAACTCCTGCCCTTTTTATCCGATTAAATTTGTCACCCAGATTTGTTTGAGCCAACTGGTTGTTATCGGTATGCTCTGGATGATGTGTTTTGCGACGATACTCTTTTCAAGAGGATTTTGTATAACTGCCATGGGGATGGTCGCCAAGATTGTCAAGGCCATTTGCAAGACAAATAAGGTCACCAACATGGACAAGATACCTGCTGAAACTTGGAACAACTTACCACCCAGTTTTTTGCTAGGAATCAAGTGTAAGAGAAGACCAAGCAAACGACCAATGCTATAGACAATCCCAAATACAAGCAAGTAGCCGATACCTGCATAAAAGACCTTATCCAGCTGAAAGAGTTGATCCGATGGGAAAAAGAAAGTCCCCTGACCTTCCTGCGAATTTGCATAAGGGAGCAATAAATGGAATTGCTCTCCAAGCCCCTTATAAAACTGGCCAGCCATAAAAGCCGATGCCATGGCTGAAATCAGGTAATAAACCTGTAAGAGCAGGCCTCTCCGATAGCCGATATAAAATCCCCAAACCAAGACCAATAGAAGAAGGAATGAAATCATAAGGAATCCTCAATCTTGCTCTGTTCTTGCTTACAAGTCACAAGCTTGTGACGGAGTTCTTCTAGCTCTTGCTCCTTATCGTCAAATTCAATCTCACGGCTGAGCTGAGTTGATAAACAGTTGACTGCCAACAAAAGAGCGATTGTTTCATCATCTGCGCTAGGCATTTGTTCTTTAATTGCTTGGTATTTTTCTGTCGCAACCTTAGCGATTTCCTCCATAAAAAGGTTATCATGTTCGCTTGTCAAGGTTAACGATTTTTTCCCGAATGTAAATTTGAATCGATTTAGATTTGCCATAAAATTCACCTCACGATATTATACCAAAATTCGCTAATTTTGTCAGTTTTTACAAATTTTACTGCTTTTGTGGTACAATAGAAACTATGGCAAGTATCACACTCACACCAAGCGAAAAGGATATTCAGGCTTTTCTTGAACACTATCAAACCAGTCTGGCTCCTAGCAAGAATCCCTATATCCGCTACTTTTTGAAACTACCTCAAGCAACGGTTTCTATCTATACTTCTGGAAAAATCTTGCTTCAGGGTGAAGGGGCTGAAAAATACGCCAGTTTCTTTGGCTATCAAGCTGTAGAGCAAACCAGCGGACAAAATCTTCCTTTAATTGGGACAGATGAGGTGGGAAATGGTTCCTACTTTGGTGGGCTTGCAGTTGTGGCTGCCTTTGTCACACCTGACCAGCACGACTTTTTACGAAAACTCGGTGTGGGGGATTCTAAGACTCTGACCGACCAAAAGATCCGTCAGATTACTCCTATTCTCAAGGAAAAAATCCAGCACCAGGCACTCCTTCTCTCACCCAGCAAGTACAACGAGGTCATCGGAGACCGCTACAATGCTGTTTCGGTTAAGGTTGCCCTCCATAATCAGGCTATCTATCTCCTCCTTCAAAAAGGTGTTCAGCCTGAGAAAATTGTGATTGATGCCTTTACCAGTGCTAAAAATTATGACAAGTACTTGGCTCAAGAGGCCAATCGTTTCAGCAATCCTATCAGCTTAGAAGAAAAGGCTGAGGGCAAATACTTGGCTGTTGCAGTTTCTTCCATCATTGCGCGTAATCTCTTTCTGGAAAATCTTGAAAATCTGGGACGAGAACTGGGCTATCAACTTCCAAGTGGAGCTGGAACGACTTCTGATAAGGTGGCTAGCCAGATTTTGCAAGCCTATGGTATGCAGGGACTCAACTTCTGCGCCAAATTGCACTTTAAAAACACTGAAAAAGCGAAAAAACGCTTAGAAAGGTAAGTTATGAATTCATTTAAAAATTTCTTAAAAGAGTGGGGACTGTTCCTCCTAATTCTGTCATTACTAGCTTTAAGTCGTATCTTTTTTTGGAGCAATGTTCGCGTAGAAGGACATTCCATGGATCCGACCCTAGCGGATGGCGAAATTCTCTTCGTTGTAAAGCACCTCCCTATTGACCGTTTTGATATCGTGGTGGCCCATGAGGAAGATGGCAATAAGGACATCGTCAAGCGCGTGATTGGAATGCCTGGCGACACCATTCGTTACGAAAATGATAAACTCTACATCAATGACAAAGAAACGGACGAGCCTTATCTAGCAGACTATATCAAACGCTTCAAGGATGACAAACTCCAAAGCACTTACTCAGGCAAGGGCTTTGAAGGAAATAAAGGAACTTTCTTTAGAAGTATCGCTCAAAAAGCCCAAGCCTTCACAGTTGATGTCAACTACAACACCAACTTTAGCTTTACTGTTCCAGAAGGAGAATACCTTCTCCTCGGAGATGACCGCTTGGTTTCGAGCGACAGCCGCCACGTAGGTACCTTCAAAGCAAAAGATATCACAGGGGAAGCTAAATTCCGCTTCTGGCCAATCACCCGTATCGGAACATTTTAAGAAACCTAAGAGGCCGAGAATCACCAATCTCAGCCTCTTCTTCTATCGTGAGAAGTGATTGTTTATTTACAAATACTCAATGAAAATCAAAGAACAAACTAGGAAGCTAGCCGTAGGCTGCTTAAAACAGTGTTTTGAGGTTGTGGATAGAACTGACGAAGTCAGCTCAAAATACTGTTTTGAGGTTGCAGATGGAAGCTGACGTGGTTTGAAGATATTTTCGAAGAGTATAAAATAAAAACAATCCCAACTCTCACCTATTCATGCAAAGGAATTTTATGGAAGTTTATTTTTCAGGAACCATTGAACGGATTATTTTTGAAAATCCCAGCAATTTTTATCGCATCCTCCTCCTAGAAATCGACGATACGGACGCAGAGGATTTTGATGACTTTGAAATCATTGTCACAGGAACCATGGCTGATGTAATTGAGGGCGAAGACTATACTTTTTGGGGGCAAATTGTCCAGCACTCCAAGTATGGAGAACAACTGCAAATCAGTCGTTATGATCGCGCAAAACCAACTAGTAAGGGCTTGGTCAAGTACTTTTCAAGTAGCCATTTCAAGGGGATTGGTCTCAAGACAGCTCAGAAAATCGTAGATACCTATGGCGAAAATACCATTGATGAAATTTTGCAACACCCAGAAAAGTTAGAAGGCATCGCAGGACTCTCTGCCAAAAATCGCGAGGCTTTCGTCTCCACTCTCCGTCTCAACTACGGAACGGAGATGGTTTTGGCCAAACTAGCCAACTACGGCATTCCCAACAAACTAGCCTTTCAGATTCAAGACTTTTACAAGGAAGAAACCCTTGATGTGGTTGAAAATTATCCCTACCAGCTAGTTGAGGATATCAAGGGTTTGGGCTTTACCATTGCTGACCAACTAGCTGAGGAACTAGGCATCGAAAGTCAGGCTCCTGAACGCTTCCGCGCCGGTCTAGTTCACAGTCTTTTTCAGGCCTGTATGGAAACAGGGGACACCTATGTTGAAGCACGGGATTTGCTGGAACAAACCCTTACTCTCCTTGAGTCTTCCCGTCCCGTGGAACTAGACCCCAGCCAAGTTGCCCAAGAGCTCTCCTACCTGATCGAAGAAGACAAGGTTCAGCAGATTGATACCAAGATCTTTGACAACAGCCTCTTTTTCGCTGAGGAAGGTATCCGCAGTCACTTGATTCGTATCCTTGAAAAAGGAGAACAGAAGAGACAAGATTTAGAAACTATTCAAAAGCATATCACTACTGTCGAGCAAGAACTGGGGATTGAGTATGATAACATTCAAAAACAAGCTATTTGTGACGCTATCCAGAACAAGGTCTTTATCCTGACAGGTGGGCCTGGTACTGGTAAGACAACTGTTATCAATGGAATCATCGCTGTTTATGCCCTTTTAGAAGGACTTGACTTCAGGAAGAAAAACAATCTGCCCATTCTTCTTGCTGCTCCAACTGGTCGAGCTGCTCGTCGCATGAATGAATTGACAGGTTTGCCTAGCGCGACCATACATCGCCACTTGGGAATGACAGGTGACGATGATACCAGTCATCTGGAAGATTACCTAGATGCTGACTTTATCATCGTGGATGAATTCTCTATGGTGGATACTTGGCTGGCCAATCAACTCTTCTCCAATATCTCTTCTAACAGTAAGATCCTCATCGTAGGTGACAGTGATCAGCTACCTTCTGTCAGTCCTGGACAGGTTCTAGCGGATCTGCTTCATATTCCTTTGATTCCTCAGACTCGCTTGGAAAAAATTTATCGACAAAGCAAAGAATCAACCATCGTCACCCTAGCTAGTCAGATTCGACAGGGCATCTTGCCAGCTGATTTCACCCAAAAAAAAGCTGACCGTTCCTACTTTGAAATTGCTAGTGGCCATATTCCTGCCACCATTGAAAAAATCTTAGGTGCCGCCCTCAGAAATGGTATTCCTGCCCGTGATATCCAAGTTCTGGCTCCTATGTACCGAGGGACGGCAGGGATTGATGCTATCAATCAGCTCATGCAAGACCTGCTCAATCCCCCACAAAAAGATCAACTCAGTTTTGAAGCTCCTCAGTGCCACTATCGTAAGAGAGACAAGGTCATTCATTTGGTTAACGATGCTGAAATCAATGTCTTTAATGGGGATTTAGGAGCTATCACAGACCTGATTCCTGGTAAATACACCGAATCGAAACAAGACGAGATTGTCATTGATTTTGATGGTAATGAAGTCTCTTACCCCCGTAACGAATGGTACAAGATTCGCTTGGCCTATGCCATGAGTATTCATAAGTCTCAGGGAAGTGAGTTCCCAGTTGTCATCCTACCGATTACTAGTGCTAGCCGACGTATGCTGGAGCGAAATCTCATCTACACAGCCATTACACGTGCCAAAAGCAAACTCATCTTACTAGGCGAATTACAAGCCTTCGACTATGCTACCCAACACATCGGAACTGCCCGAAAAACCTATCTGATTGAACGCTTCAGTGATCTACTGGAGAATGTTGAAGAAAAGCAACAAGCTGTCTCTGAAACAGTCACATCAAGTGCCTCTGAACAATCCTACATCCTAACCGAAGAAAACTGGGACCGCATCCCAGCCATGATTGGGATTACAGACACAGACCTCAAAGAGATTTTTGGAAAATAGTACATCAGAAAACCCACCAATTCAGGTGGGTTTTCTGTTTATTAAGATTATTTTACTGTTGCTGTGCTTGTGATCAATTCAACAGCTTTTTTGATAGTGATATCATGTTTCAACATGTCAGCTGAAAGCAAGTTTTGAACTTGTGCAACTTCCATGTTGTAGTCTGCTGCCAATTGCTCAACTTCTTTTTGTATTTCTTCTTCTGAAGCATCAAATCCTTCAGCTTTGGCAACTGCTTCGATAACAAGGTTAGTCTTAGTACGTGACTCAGCTTCTGCTTGGTATTGGTTGTGAAGGTCTTCTTGAGTAGTTCCAGTGATTTGGAAGTACATGTCAGGGTTGATCCCTTGACGTTGCAAGTTCCCAAGGAATTCATTTACTGAACGGTGAACTTCTTCATGGATCATTTCTTCTGGAAGTTCTACGATTTCAGCGTTTTCTACAGCTGTATCAATTGCTGCACCTTCAACTGCATCTTTGTAAGCTTCTTCTTTAGCAGCAGCCAATTCTTTGCGGTATTTTTCTTTCAAGTCAGCAAGTGTTTCAACTTCTTCATCAATGTCTTTTGCAAGTTCATCGTCAAGAGCTGGAACTTCTTTAGCTTTTACTTCGTGGATAGTTGTCACGAATTTAGCTTCTTTACCTGCAAGGTCTTCTGCTTGGTAGTCTTCTGGGAATGTTACGATAACATCAACGGTTTCGCCAGCGGAGTGACCTACCAATTGGTCTTCGAAACCAGGGATGAATTGACCTGAACCAAGTCCAAGTGAGAAGTTTTCACCTTTTCCACCGTCAAATTCAACACCGTCGATAGAACCAACGAAGTCGATCACAACAGTGTCGCCGTTTTCAGCAGCAGCTTCCTTGATAACCAATTCAGCCAGGTTGTTGCGTTCGCGTTCGATACGCTCTTCAACATCAGCGTCAGTTACTTCTTTTTCTACATCAACTGATACTTCAAGGTTTTTATAGTCACCCAATTTTACTTCAGGTTTTGTAACGACTTCAGCAGCGATAACCCAGTCTTGACCTTTTTCCATTGAAGTTACGTCAATTTTTGGTTGGGCAACCACTTCAAGACCAGCTTCTTTTACAGCTGCTTCATAAGCGTTTGGCAAAAGAGCGTTCATAACGTCTTGGTAAAGTGATTCTTCACCAAATTTTTTATCGAAGATAGGACGTGGAAGGTGACCTTTACGGAAACCTGGAACATTAAGAGATTTCTTCACTGACTTGAAGACACGGTCCAATTCTGGTTTGATTTGGTCTTGAGAGATAGTGAAAGTCAAGACACCACGGTTTGTTTCTTTGTTTTCAAATGATACAGACATTCTGTCATTTCTCCTTAAAATTTTTTAAATACAGTCTATTATAACATTTTCTATAAATAAAATCTAGACTAATGCAGACAATTATAGACAACAAGCCTTTTTCCTAACTAAAACACTCATAAAGTATAGACAATTTTAGACTACTTTGGATATCTTTTGGTTAGTCATTTTCCAAAACTAATTTATCTAATTTATCTAATTTTTCAGTTATATAGTAGATTGAAACTAGAATAGTACACCTCTACTTCTAAAACATTTTTAGAAATCGATTTGACTGTCCTGATCGATTTGTCCTGTTCTTGTTTCATTTTACTATATAGATCGCATTCGAAAGAATTCGTTCCAAAATTGCTTGGTTCGTTCTTCTCTTGGACGACTAAAGAATTGATGGGCATTATTTTTTTCAACAATTTTCCCACTGTCTATAAAAATAACATGATGGGCTACATCTCTAGCAAAACCTATCTCATAAAGCTGATCAAAAACTCAATCTGAGGAGAAAATCCAATAAGGCTTTCCATAATAAAGGACATCCTATCAAGATTTTTGAACACCCGATAGGCTGCCTTTTTCCGATTTTGAAGACTTTTTGTCCAGCTTCTTTTACCTTATAAATAACAACAAAAATCAAAGACAAGCTAGAAAGATTACCGCAGATAACTCAAACAGTGTTTTGAGGTTGCAGATAAGACTGACGGAGTCAGCTCAAAGCACTGCTTTGAGGTTGTAGATAGAACAACATATGCCTAAGACAAAGCGATGCTAACCTGATTTGAAGAGATTTTCGAAAAAGATTAAATATACTCTACAATTTGCTCAATCAATTCTTGGTCGTCTAAACCTGTAACTTGTATAACAACATCTTTGACTGATTGTTTAGCCAACAATTCACCTAATCGAATACTTTCTTCATCATTTACATCGCGATAGTCAAAGGCATAGCCAACTGTTTTAAGTAGGTTTTTATATGACAAACTGAGTTCTTTCAATTCACGTATCGGCCGGATGAATCGTTCATTATAGCCTAATTTTCGGATTGGAGTACGAGCTACGCGACTAACCTCGTCCACTATGAAAGGATTTTCAAACCGTTCTATAATGACTTTGTGATAATTCTCCAATTCTTTTTTATCAAAGTTCCATTTGGCAATCAAGAGACTCCGAATTTCAGCTAATACAGATTCAATCCGAGATTTGATATTAGGATTTTGAAGAGCTTCCAAAATTGTCTTGGCACCATAATGCGCACCAATGTAAGCTGAAGTTGCATGTCCAGAATTGACTGAAAAAAGTTTTCGCTCAATAAAGGGTTCTAAATCTTCTTCATAATGCACATCTTTTAGACGTAAATCTGGATTTTTAAGACGCTTGGTTTCCACGACCCATTCATTAAAGGGCTCGACCATAACAAAAAGGGAATCTTCGTGACTTTGTGTTGGAACAATCCTGTCTACTGCAGCATTTGGAAAACCTATGTAGTTATCAGCAAATGTCAAACCTTCCGGACTTAAATATTTCTTGACTTCTTGATAAAGAAATTGAGACCCGCCAATCATATTTTCACAGGCCATAACATCCAATGCCTGTGTATTTCCTGCAACTCGGCGAGCTTCGATTCCTTTGGCTAGAAGTTCAGCGATAAAAGGGAGTATATTAGGTCCGATTGCAGTAGTAATAATATCCGTCTTTTGAATCGCTTCAATGACTTGCTCAGGATGTTCTTTGCTATTAATGCCAGCCACATTAGTTACTTCTATACGAGACTGTCCTTTCTGTGCAATTTCAATTTCATACTTGCCCTTTTCATTTAGAGCATAAATTATCTGATTATTGACATCCACAAAATCAATATGGAAACCATTTTTAAATAGAATTTCACCTATAAAACCACGACCGATATTACCGGCACCAAAATGAACAGAATGTTTCATTCAATTTCTCCTTTTCCTATTTGAGGGACATATATACTAGATGACAAATGACGAAATTCAATTATTCAACAGCATCAAATAAGCGCAATACTTCCTCTTTTGACTGAGCATCTGCTAGTTTAAGAACATTATCTACATCTGCACAGAAGATAGAAATTTTCTGAATAATTTCTAAGTGTTCATTACCAATACCAGCAATACCAAAAAGAACCGTTGCCACTTGAGGGTTAGATACATTCCCAAAATCAACCCCTCTAGGGACTTGAACGACTGTAATACCAGACTTGAGGACATCCTTTTTTGCTGCATCTGTTCCATGCGGTATGGCGATAAAGTTACCCATGTAAACAGATAGCTCTTTATCTCGCTCAATCATGGCTTCAATATAGTCTTCATTAACATATCCACCCTCATAAAGAACTTGCCCACAATAACAAATAGCTTCCTCCTTGTTAGAAAATTGTTTATTAAGCTTAATCAAATGTTTTTCAAGTTTCATATTAGTTCTCCAATTTCTTAATTTTTTCGTTAAAAATAGTATTTAGCATCTGATAAATAATGGATTGATTTCCCGTCTTGTAAATCTCTGTATAAAGATGATTTTCAATAATCGACTGACTGATAGCTGTCATTAAATCTCTCGCTTCCTCGCTAGCTTCTTTAGACATTAGCATTAGCAGACACCTTTTGACCTCTTCTTCCTCTCGTTTCATTGACAATGCGGAGATAGGTAGTTTGAGTTCAAACATAGTAAAACTATTTGTTGTTACTTTGCTAGACTGACTATGTAAAAGCACCAGACCAGTATTAGGAATAGCCATAGGACTATTCTGGAAGTGAGATAACAATTTTCTTGTTAGGTAATCTCTGTCACTCACATTCTTCTGATATTGGATGATTTGTTCTACCGTATGCTCAAATGATTGATTATTCTCCAATTGAACCAACTCGAATTGACTCAAAAGCTGACTACTAGATATTAAATAATCTTGCAAGTCATAACTTTTCTCTGGAGCGATAGCATCACGCGCGACAATTGTACGATGTGCCTGTACATACTGAAGTCGTTCCTGTAATTCAAGCAATTCTTTGACGGTTGGAAAACTAGAAATTACATCGATTTCCTGATTAGTCAGCGGCTTGGTAGATAAAATATAATCATACTGACTGAGATCAATACTGTGGTAATCTACTAGAGACTGAATATCTATCAACTCTACAAAAGGAGCAACACTCTTAATTTTACTGACTAATAAATCTCTAGTGACCCGACGTTCATCCGTTAAAAGCAAAACACGGACTGGATAAATCTCTGGACTACGGCCTAAGCTAGAGATAAAATGTAGGGCAATCATGCCATACTCATAGTCTGTATGAAGATATTTCGGAAAAATATCATTCACTAAAAGACTGATGACTGTATAAAGAAATTTATTCCTTTCAACTAAAATCTGGACAGATTCTGGCAAATTTTCACTCTGAAAAAGGATAGGGACGCCTAAACTGAGCCGAATATGATGGAAAAGAAAATTGAATAAAACCTTGTCCTTAAAAAAGTCAATCTTGGTATACATGGAAACCGTATCAATCAGATTTGAAATATTGTAGAAAAATTCACCATCAAATTTCTCCGTAAAGAGCGGATTGTCCTGACGTTTAATGATTAATTCATCCAAGATGCTCGCAAAATAGATAATTTCCTGAATACTATAAAATTGTGCAGTCTGCTTAGAGTAAGCTTGAAAAATTTTTTGAGAAATTTCCAAAGCCTGCTTACTAGTATTAGGTGAATTTTCAATGTTTTGCTCCTGACCTATAAGAGATAACAAGATCGCAAAAAACATCTTCATCCTAGCATCCATATCTGGAAAACCTGACAGTTGCTTATTAACAATCTGACTGGCCAGCCTAGTTCTATCTGCTTCTAAAATATCAAAGCTCCCAAAATTACCGGTTGAAAAATCTGCTACTGAGATACAGTTTGTCAGTAAAATAGCCAAAAATCTTCTCTTACCAACTGAATCACCAGAAATCCGATAACCTTTTTGTCGTTCAATTTTCAGATCAAAGTCTAAAAGACGCTTATCAATATCTGAAATATCCTGAATAATAGTTACATTACTGACTTTCGTGCACTCTTGCAATGCTTCATTGGTGACAAAACCACTCTCAGTCAGAAGGCGATAGGTAATCAACTCTTGTCTTTCTTGGGGACTATACTCAACTAACACTTCAAGTTCTGTCGGCAAATCATCCAACTCTCCAGTCAAAATATAGTATTTCCCATGCTTCGTTATTTCGATTCCATATTGCTCCATGCTATCTGTCAAATCTGATAAAGTTCGATAAATTGTTCTAGATGAAACCTGTAAGATTTCAGTCATATCTTGCATTGAAAGCTTCCCTACATGTAGGAAAGCCTTCAATAATTGTTCTTCTCGTTTGGTTAATAGCATTCGTAATTTAGAAACCTCTAGTTCTATTTGTACATTCTAGCAGCCATTTTGTCATATTCTGGTGTTGTTACTAAACTATCCACAATAAGAAATTGAGAATTCGGTGCTGCTTGCTGCACTTCTGCCTGTAAAGAAATAGTTGTTACAATCATTATATTTTTAGAATTAAATTCACCTAATTCTGAAATTTTGGCAGTAGAAACTGGAATACGAATATTCTTGTTTCTAAAGATAGCCCGAATCGTTTCACAGCCCATAGTTGCAGTTCCCTGTGCTTTACCATAAGCAACTACTACAGCATCAATATGGTTAAGGTCAATTTCCTGACTATCTACTGGTGCTGAAGTTGGTATATCTCCTTCAATTTCTGCTATTGGAGAAGCTCCTGTTAATGAAGCTACAATTTCATCATAACGAGGGGACGCTAAGAAATTATCAACAGAAACATGAATAGCACTTGGACTCTTGTCTTTAGCTCTTGGTGTCAGTTCTTCCTGAGTAACAATTAATGTTTTTGGTGTATCAAGCAAATTTGAGATTGCCTGATTAGATACTGGAATCTCTAGACCTGCTTTTTTAACCTTATCTCGAAGAATACTAGCTCCCATAGCAGAGCTTCCCATACCAGCATCGCAGGCGAAAATGATTTTTTCCACTGAGTCTGTCGAAACAACTGCATCAACAGAAGTTGATACTAACTGACCTTTAGACTGAGCCTTAGCTGCTTGGGTAGCCGCCTGAGCAGCTTCGAGCGAATCCTCAGTTGACTTGTCTGCATGAAGAATAAGGGCTGCTACAAGGAAAGAAACAACTGCTGCCACTAAAACACCTAAAAGAACATTTAGATGGGGCCAAACACCTTTTGGCGCCGTAGCCATAATCGCAATAATAGAACCTGGTGAAGCTGGAGATTTAAGACCAGCGTCTAAGAGTTGAAAAGTAAAAGTTCCAGAGATACCTCCTGCCATAGCAGCTAAAAATAGAGTAGGCTTCATCATAACATAAGGAAAGTAAATTTCATGAATCCCTCCGAAGAAATGAATAACCATTGCCCCCCAAGAAGAAGATTTAGCAGAACCTTTACCGAATACAGCATAAGCTAATAGAATTCCCAGGCCTGGTCCAGGATTAGCTTCCAATAGGAAGAGAATTGACTTACCAGCTTGAGCTACCTGTTCTACTCCCAGAGGAGTAAAAATGCCATGATTGAGGGCATTATTGAGGAAAAGGACTTTAGCCGGTTCGATGATAATATTAGCCATAGGAAGGAGGCGAGCATTGACAATAGCCTCAACACCATTCCCAACAGCTCCAGTAAGAGTCGATACGACTGGACCGATTGCGTAGAAAGCCAAAAGCAATAATGCAAAACCAACGAGACCAGCTGAGAAGTTATTAACTAACATTTCAAATCCGGGACGAATTTTTTCTTGGAACTTCTCATCAAATTTCTTGATAGTCCATCCTCCCAGTGGGCCCATTACCATAGCTCCGATAAACATAGGAACACTAGAACCTGTGATTGCACCAACAGTAGCAATAGATCCTACAACGGCACCACGTTGGCCATGGATCATATATCCACCTGTGTAACCAATCAGGATTGGCAATAAATACGTTAACATAGGACCAACAACAGTAGCTAACTGTTCATTTGGCAGATAGCCATCAGCGATAAAGAGGGCAGTCAATACTCCCCAAGCAATAAATGCTCCAATATTGGGCATAACCATATTTGAAAGCGATGTCCCTAGTTTTTGAACCCTGACTTTCAATGATACTTTTTCTTCCATTAGATCATCCTCCTTTTCTTAAAACTAGTATATACAAAGTTAAAAACCTTTAAAACTAAAGTTTTGTCACAGATTTTGTGTCAAAACATTACTTTTGATGAGGCTGGGCAAAAAGGCTTAAAAATTATAAAACGCATCATATCAGGTGTACATGAACTACACCCCAAAAGTTAGACAGAAAAAATCTAACTTTTGGGGTGTTTTTATTATGAAATTAAGTTATGATGATAAAGTTCAGATCTATGAACTTAGAAAACAAGGATATAGCTTAGAGAAGCTTTCAAATAAATTTGGGATAAACAATTCTAATCTTAGGTACATGATTAAATTGATTGATCGTTACGGAATAGAGTTCGGCAAAAAAGGAAAAAATCGTTACTATTCTCCTGATTTAAAACAAGAAATGATTCATAAAGTCTGACATGAAGGCTGGACTAAAGATAGAGTTTCTCTTGAATACGGTCTCCCAAGTCGTACGATACTTCTTAACTGGCTAGCACAATACAGGAAAAACGGGTATACTATTGTTGAGAAAACAAGAGGGAGAGTACCTGAGAGCGGAGAATGCCATCCTAAAAAAGTTAAGAGAACTCCGATTGAAGGAGGAAAAAGAGAAAGAAGAAAGACAGAAATTGTTCAAGAATTAATGACTGAGTTTTCGTTAGATCTTCTTCTAGAAGCCATTAAACTAGCTCGTTGGACCTACTACTATCACTTGAAACAGCTAGATAAACCAGATAAGGACCAATAGCTTAAAGCTGAAATTCAATCCATTTTTATCGAACACAAGGGAAATTATACTTATCGCCGGGTTCATTTAGAACTAAGAAATCGTGGTTATCTGGTAAATCATAAAAGAGTTCAAGGCTTGATAAAAGTACTCAATTTACAAGCTAAAATGCGACAGAAACGAAAATATTCTTCTCATAAAGGAGACGTTGGCAAGAAGGCAGAGAATCTCATTCAAGGCCAATTTGAAGGCTCTAAAACAATGGAAAAGTGCTACACAGATGTGACAGAATTTGCCATTCCAGCAAGTACTCAAAAGCTTTACTTATCACCAGTTTTAGATGGCTTTAACAGTGAAATTATTGCTTTTAATCTTTCTTGTTCGCCTAACTTAGAACAAGTACAAACAATGTTGGAACAGGCATTCAAAGAGAAGCACTACGAGAATACGATTCTCCATAGTGACCAAGGCTGGCAATATCAACACGATTCTTATCATCGGTTCCTAGAGAGTAAGGGAATTCAAGCATCCATGTCACGTAAGGGTAACAGCCCAGACAATGGTATGATGGAGTCCTTCTTTGGGATTCTGAAATCGGAAATGTTTTACGGTTATGAGAAGTCGTTTCAGTCGTTTAAGCAATTGGAACAAGCTATTGTAGACTATATTGATTACTACAACAATAAACGAATTAAGGTAAAACTAAAAGGACTTAGCCCTGTGCAATACAGAACTAAATCCTTCGGATAAATTATTTGTCTAACTTTTTGGGGTCAGTACAGAAAAACTTTGATACTATGCGTTTTTTGATTGTGAAGACTTTTATCCACCTATTATACAAAGTTAAGTATCCATCACAGTTTACAATTAGCCTTCATTACTTAACCCATTCACCATTATAGTTTAAGTAGTAACCACCTACTGTGGTATTAACAGCTAAAGCACCTGAATCATAGGCATAGTACCAGTTACCATTGACTTGGAACCAGCCTGTTTTCATATCTCCATTACTTGCATTTAGATAGTACCAAGTCGAACCTTCCTGATACCAACCAGTTGCCATAGCTCCTGATGAACGGAGATAGTACCATTTGTTCCCAAGGTTTTGCCAGCCAGTTGCCATAGCTCCTGACGAATGGAGGTAGTACCACTTATTACCTAGATATTGCCAACCTGTTTGCATAATGCCAGTTGCTGGATCTAGATAGTACCATGGAGCTGCTTTTAGCTTCTCTTCATCATACGTAAGAGGGTAATCCTTAACCCAACCACGTGCTAGCTCTCCAACCGTCAATCTGTTGATGCGAGAATCAAAGCCACCATCCTTCTGTAAATAATACCAATAACCCTCTTCATAAATCCAACCAGTTTTTAAAGTATGATAACTACGCTGATCTTCAAAATAATAGACTCGTTTCTCTGCTTGGCTATCATATTCTTCCCCATGATGTTTGTTGGTATTCGTAGCAGTTTTTGCTTCTAAAACTTGCTTGCCAACAAATTCTTGTAAGACACCATCTTGACCAAAATAAAACCAATCTGGTCTAAGAGCAATCTCTATTCTTGGAGAAGGACCAATCGTAACCCCCTTGTGTGGAGCAGGTATATATTGCCAGCCGACAACCATCTCTCCGGATAAAGGATCAAAATAATAGTACTTCCCATCTATCACTCTCCAGTAGGTTTCTTTTAGAGCCCCCTTTTTGTAGTAGGTTCTACCATTTTCTTGGACAAACTGCCATCCTTCAGAATCATCTGCAAATACTGTACTGGTCCCTAGCAAACCGAAGAAAAATGTGGCTAGTGCGACTTGCATCATTTTTTTCAAAAGCTTCATTTTATATATCCTCCAACATCAAATCCACTCACCAGATGAAGCGAAGTTATAAACTTTACCATCGATAGTTTGGCTACCTGTAACCATTGCTCCATTTGAATTGAGATAATACCAGTTTCCATTTACTTTTTGCCAATCTGTAAGCATCTTACCGGAACTGTCTAAATAATACCAAGTATCATTTATCTCCTGCCAACCCGTTTGTTTATCATGTTGTCTATAATAGTACCAACTACCATTTATTTTCTTCCATCCTTCAAGAGAGTAACCTTTAAGAACCGAATAAATAAATAAATGGCAAATTTCGTTCATTTAATTTAACTGCACTGTTAATTTGATTAGCTCCATCTCCTAAAGTATGCACTCCTACTACACGGTGACTAGCATCATAAACTGTAGATCCACTAGACCCCTCTAAAGTATCAACTTGGTAATCCAAGAACATGCCATCATCACTTAAAACTTGTTTTTTATCTGTATACATTTGATGAATTTTAAAATTATATGATGGATAGCCTGTGATAGTCACAGTTATTCCTGTCAAATTTTTTTGACTAGTAGGAAGACCCAAAGTCCCTAATTTTGCACCAATGGGCTTTTCTAGAATTAATAAAGCCAAGTCATATTCCCTTGCATCCTTAGAATTTAAATTTCTAAATTCCTTCAAATAACGAACTTCCTTTACTTTGATCTTTCCAAATAGTTCTTGACTTGGACTAACAGCCGGAAGAACATAAATATCATCCGCTTCTTTCCCATAGTCATGTCTGTAGTAGTTGTGAGCCGCTGTAATTAACACATTATCTTTAATAAAATTCGCACTTCCCCTCCCTTCTACATTCATTCCATCGGCTACTCCATAATACTTAGATAAAACCATAGCTGAAGTCGAATACGGATAATGAAGAATCATTAGACCCTGGACCTTTTTCTAGTGTCTCACTTACCTCATATTCTTCACCTGTACTAGAAATAACACTCAAAGCAGATACTGTCGATAACTGGCTAGCCAATAAAGTACTCGCAATAATTGAAATACCCAATTTTTTATAAACAGTTTTCTTCATTATCGTATCCTCCTAATGTAATTATAGTGTACTATTCTAAATTTCTCAATCTACTATAGAATCAAGAAATCTACCACCTTCTTTAAATACCCTCCATTATCACATAAACAGGTAAACTTTTCAATTAATGACTGCGCTTTTCAATCACGCTAGAGGTACTTGCTTGCTTCTTTGATACTAAGTTCAGCCATTCTTTCCTTGTTTTTCTCAATAAAGCATGTTACCCAAGTGGGATTCGTTTTGGAGTAGTCTCGCAGAGTCCAGCCAATGGCTTTATTGATAAAAAATTCTGTTTGGTTCAAGTTATGAAGGAGAATCTTTTCCATTAATTGAGTATTGGTCTTCTCTTTTCTTAACAACTGGTGGTCAATAGCGACACGTCTCAGCCAAATATTATCTAATAGGCTCCATTTTATACTCAATGAAAATCAAAGAGCAAACTAGGAAGCTAGCCGCAGATTGCTCAAAACACTGTTTTGAGGTTGCAGATAGAGCTGACGTGGTTTGAAGAGATTTTCGAAGAGTATTAAGATTATTTCTTCTAGTTCAGGGTGTTCATACACCAAACTCCCTACTACTCGATCTAGGATATCTACCGTGTCCCACCAGGATTTTGTCACGACTAACTGCTCTAGCTTAGGCAAATCGGTTTCCTTTAGATAAGACTGCATTGCTTTCAAATAGTTAGCAGCCACATATTGGTATTTTCTAGGCTCCTTTTCCCAGCAAGTGTCTGCAAAATCCCAATCGATAATCTTTGTTTTTTTCGCTTCTGGTAAATATTTTTATAGAGTTTATTTCTTTCAGGCACCGCAATACCTAGAAAAGAAAATTGATGGCGCATATAGGCTTCCATGGACCTTGCTTTTTTAGAGTCTTTTGCTGCTTCTAGCTCCTCAAGTAAATCTGCTAAACTCATCTAAAACTCCTCTTGCCCCACCAAATGGTGCTGAAAGGCATAGACAGCCGCCTGGGTACGATCGCTGACTTCAAGTTTGGCAAGAATATTGGACACGTGGGTCTTGACCGTCTTGAGAGAGATAAAGAGGTCATCTGCGATGCGCTGATTTTCGTAGCCCTTGGCGATGAGTTGGAGAACATCTCGCTCACGCGCAGTCAATTCTTCATGAAGTTCCATATGATTGCGGTGGTATTCAACCTTCTTGCTAACCTCTTGCTCAATGGCCAGCTCGCCAGCAGCTACCTTACTGACGGCATGAAGCAATTCATCTGCACTAGAAGTCTTGAGCATATAGCCTTTGGCACCAGCATCTAAGACTGGCATGATTTTTTCATTGTCCAAATAAGAGGTCACAATCAAAATCTTGGCTTCAGGCCATTCTTTAAGGATTGCTAAGGTCGCGTCAATCCCATTCATCTCAGGCATGACAATATCCATGACAATGACATCTGGACGCAGTTCCAAGGCCAAGTCAATCCCTTGAGACCCGTTGGACGCCTCACCCACAACTTCTACATCGTCTTGGAGGTCAAAGTAGCTTTTCAAGCCCAAACGGACCATTTCATGGTCATCTACTAGTAAAATTTTCATCTTTACTCCTTTATCATTCCTTATCTAACAGGGGAATACGGATATCAACTGCCAGCCCTTGCTTGGGAGCTGTTAATAACTGAACCGTCCCTGCCATATCTTCAACCCGCTCCTTGATATTTCGCAGTCCATAACTCAAGTCGTCTAAGCTCCCTAACTGGAAACCAATCCCATTGTCCACCACCTTCAGTTGCAATTCAACATCTGTCTGATAGAGGTAGACATCTAGGCAAGATGCCTGGGCATGGCGGAGCGTATTGCTAATCAACTCTTGCAGGATACGGAAGATATGCTCCTCGATTTTCTTAGGCAATTTCGTCATATTCTGCTTGAGACTAACCCTAAGATCACTCTTGTCCTCAAGCTCTTTTAAGAGAATCTGAATCCCTTCTATCAAGCTCTTCTGCTCCAGTTCAACTGGTCGCAAATGCAAGAGCAAAACCCGCAAATCCTTCTGGGCAGTTTCTAAAATAGCTGTGACACTCTGCAACTGGATCTGCATCTTTTCTCTATCCAATTTCAAAGCCTGCTGACTGATACCCGATAAAATCATGTGGGCCGCAAACAACTCCTGACTGACTGTATCGTGCAAATCCCGAGCAATTCGCTTCCGTTCTTTCTCGATGATTTCCTCTTCCTGAGCAAGGCTATGATTTTCAGCTTTTTGAAGAGCTTCTGTCAAAAGGTTAAGTTTACCTGATAAGGACTTGAAACTGGCATCCAAATCTGGATCTGCAACCTGAACCACTTCTTGCCCTGCCAATAAACGCTTGAGATTAGCCTGCATTTTTCTTAGAGAAAGCTCTTCGATCCCTCGCCAAAACAGGGCTAAGAGACAGGTTATGGACATGCTGAAAACCAACAATAAAAAGACAAATTTTTCTGTTTTTTCGACATCGTGCAAAAAGATAGACCAGTCAAAATCAAGTATTTCCAGCAAGCTGTGGGAGAAAAAAAAGACAAATAGGAAGGAGGTGAGAGCAATAATGACATAGGCTTGTTTTTTCATCCTCTAACCACCTCCACATCACCAATCATAGTGGTCAAGAAAATCTTGACACTCTTGTTACTCTTGAGATAGTCTTTTGTTTCTTGATGATAGTGTTCATTGCGGAGGGCTCGCTTGGGCTGGTTGAAAAAAGTCAAATCCCCATAGAGACAGTTAACGCTGAGACTGACTTCCACATCTACAGGTACGATGATTTTGGTCGTTCCTACCATCTTTCTGAGGATAATGACATTGTCATGATTGGTTAAGATGACCCTCTCCAGATGAATAGTGTCCTTGCCCATGAAGCGAAAGAGATTGATATCATCGAATTGGCAAGTCTGGTAGCTTGAAAAATGATGAAGATTTCCAAACCAACGATTTTTCTCCTTCTTAACCGTCACGACCTCTTCAAAAACCAAATTGGTCTGCTCTTTTTCCTGGTTCATCATCGGGTAAAGAAGAAAGAGGCTATAGATAACCGCAACAAAAATAGCTAGAATCACAAAAGGATTGAGCATAACGATGAAAAAGAAGAGAATGGTTGCCGCTACTAAAAGAAGATTATTTCCCTCTTTACCAGTGTAGTAGCGAATCAAAAGCAAAAAGAGGAATAGTATCAGCAGAAAACGCGAAAAATGCTCTGATACCATCAAAATCAGAGCTCCTGTCAGAAGACAGGCTTCGATAAATAAAAAGATTTTAAATTTTCTCATAGGTTCATCCTCTCCCTTCTATTTTATCACAATTCAAAAAAGTCACCTCAGTCTGAGGATGGAAAAAAAGGCGCTGGTTACGCCTTTTTCATCTGATCCTTTGCTTCTTTTAATTTTCCATAAAGAAGATAGTCTACTTTTTGTAGATCTGCTATGGTGGCACAGTTAAGGGAACACATAATCAAGCGTAGATCTGCTTTCCAGCCTTGGACAATGCCAATCACTTCTTCAACTGTGTAGGTTTCAACCAATTCCAGAACGGTTCGTGACAATCCCACAGCCTTAGCACCAAAAACCAAGCACTTAATCATATCCAGCGGATTCCGAACCCCTCCACTAACCAAGAGTTCGACCTTATCTTTCCATTCTTGGGCATTGAGAAGGGCCTGCATGGTAGACTGACCCCATTGATTGAGGTAATCACGCTGGCCACTACGACGGTTTTCGATATAGGCAAAGCTGGTGCCACCACGACCCGATAGGTCCACTGTACGAACACCGAATTCATAGGCTCTTTCGATTGTCTTGGCATCCATTCCAAAGCCCACTTCCTTGAGGACAATAGGAACGGGAATTTGCTTGATATAATCTGCTAAATGCGATTGCCAGCTTCTAAACTTCCTTTCTCCCTCGGGCATGAGTAATTCCTGCATGACATTGACATGCACTTGCAATAGAACAGGATTCATCTCTTCTACAGTCTGAAGTCCTAACTCGACAGGCTTGTCCAATCCAATATTGGTTCCAAGGAGGAGATTGGGATGACTAGACTTGACAGAAAAAGAATCATCCGTTGGATTTTTGAGGGCTGCGCTATAAGAACCCGTTACAAATAAAATACCACAGGATTCCGCCACCTGAGCCAGCTTTTGATTGATTTCTCTTCCCTTATTACTTCCACCAGTCATGGCATTAATATAAAAAGGAAAGTCCCACTTTCGACCAGCAAACTCTGTCGAAAGATCGATTTCATCCAGATTGTAAAGAGGCAAGGAAGAATGAATCAGCTCCACCTCATCAAAGCTATTATAGGAACTTTTCTGCTCAAGGGCATAGAGGATATGCTCGTCCTTACGATTTGTCGTCATGTCCTATCCTTTCTTGATATAAGAGCTCAATCCCCAGATCGGCCCAACGATTTTTTAAGGTTTCGGTTGATTGCGCATCAAAACTCAGGGCGATGCCACAGTCACCACCACCAGCACCACTACTCTTGGCAACGGCCTGCAAATCTTGACTGGCTTCTTTCAACTGTCTAAGCAAAGGCGTGTAAATATCTGTACTCAAGCCTTCTAAAAGCTTGCTGGCTACTTCTACTTGCTCGATAACTTTTTCGGCTTTCCCCTGCTCCAAGGCTTCGACCAAAGAAACCACCGTTTCTTTTGAGGAACTTAAAAAATTTTGATTGATATTTTGCTTGATTTGCTGGACCATGTGACTCGATACAGCCACTTCCTTGGTCCATCCCACTAAGAAATCACATTCTAAAGTTGGTTTCACTTGTGAGATAAAAAATCCCCAATCACGCTCCAGAACTGTCGCCAAGTTTTCTTCTTCTAACCAAGCAGCCACCTTCTGGCGATCAAATGACTGGTAGAGAACCAAATCCTCTGCCACAATACAGGCAAGGTCGCCCATGGAACCATTGTCTCCTCGCTTGAGCAAGACAGCGCTAGTCAGCTTGAACAAGAGATTCTGATCAACCGAAAGATTATAGAGAGCCAGTAAAGCCTTGACAACCAAGACAACGACGCTGCCACTAGAACCTAGACCAAACTTTTTCCCTTCTCGTTCCATTTTGCCACAGATTTTTAGGGAAAAAGGTCTTAAATTCTGACCGCGAACAGCGAGGAAGTCTCCCATCAAAGCAATCGTTTCTTGAATCAAGCTGTAGTCAGGATTAGGCCTTAAGTCCACTGCGAAATCAAACATATCTGAATAGATACGGTAGCTGTCAGAAAAAGCAATTTCAGCCCTCATATAGATGGGAATATCCTTTATCAAAGCTAACTGCCCTGGCTCTAAAATAGCATATTCACCTGCCCAATAGAGTTTTCCGCAAGTTTTAACAGCAATCATCTTGACTCAAATCCTTTGTTTTTGACACAATCAAGCGATAACGCTGACCGAAAATTTCTGATAAATGCTCCAAGTCTTTCTCCTGACAGAAGACCTTAACATTGGGACCAGCATCCATGGTAAAGTAGCAGGCCTCTCCTTTCTCACGAAGCTGGCGAACAAAGTCCATAGCCTCATAAGAGGCATCCGTCAAATAAGAAAAGGCTGGACTAGCAGTCTTTGTCGTAGCATGCATAGCCAGGGCATTTTTCTCCGTTAATTCTCCAATCTTGGCAAAATCATTTTCCTTGAGATAAATCAGCATATCCTGATAGTCCTTCTCAGACTGACGAACCCAGTCGTCAAAAGTCGTCGAGGTTTCCACACAAAGTTTCATCCCGTCACGGCTAGAGATTGGTTTTTTCTTGTCCTCTAGCACCAACATAATCATAGCTAGTTTCAAGTCTGTCTCTACAGGGTAAATTTCTCCACTATCCTTATCCCAGGCTCCTAGTGGTCCATAAAAACTCCGAGAAGAAGAGCCTGAGGCAAATTTGGCTTCCTGTGCCAACTGACTTCTATCCAATCCAAGCTTGAAATAAGCATTACAAGCCTTAACCAGGGCGGACAAACCACTAGAACTTGAGGACAGGCCCGCTGCCGTAGGCATATTGTTTTGAGTATCGATACGGACAAAGCCCTCACCAGCTGGACGATAACGGTCAATAATCTTACTCATCTTGGCATGCTCGACCTCATTTTGTAGCTGACCATTGATGTAAAATTCGTCAGCTGTTACATTGGCTGGTAAAGGCGACAAGGTCGTCTCTGTATACATATTTTCCAAAGTTAGAGAAATACTGCTAGTAGCAGGCACCATCTCTTTTTCTTTTTTCTTTCCCCAATATTTGATAATAGCAATATTTGCGTAGGAACGTACTGTTACAGGCTCTCTATCCATGTCTGAACAGCTCCTTTCTCTTCTAATCTTTCTGCTAGTTCTTGTGCGTGTGTCAAATTGGTTACCAAGGCTATGATACAACCTCCTAGCCCACCACCGCTCATCTTGGCACCCAGAGCACCATGGCTAAGAGTCGTTTCAACCAAAAAGTCTGCCTCAGGGCTACTGACTCCAATTTCTTTTAAATGTAAATGCGCTTGACTGAGGATTTGTCCCAGTCCTTCAGCATCTTTTTGTGAAATCGCAACTTCTGCTTGCTGGGTTAATTCTCCCAAGGCATGCAAAAACGGTAGGGCATCCTTGCCCTTATTTTGAACCACTTGGATGGCTTCACGAGTATGACCATAAACACCCGTATCGGCAATCACCAAATAGGCGGATAAATCCATCTCAAGTTCTGTAAATCCTACGTTCTTGATAAAGCGAATAGGTTGGTCACTGAGACAGGTCTTAGCATCCAAACCACTAGGATTCATATGGGCAATCATTTCAGCTCGATTGACCAAGATTTCTAATACATCATGAGGCAGATCAGCCTGATAGTAGTCAAATACCGCACGAATGGCCGCTATGCTGATAGCCGCTGACGAACCCATCCCCCGTTTTTCAGGGATAGCCGAGTCAATCTCACAACGAATGCAGGCTTCTGTGATATCCAAATACTCCAGTGAGGCATAAACCGCCATGGACAAGGTATCCTCCTCATAAAGGCGCCAAGGACTCTCTGCAGGAACTACCTTACAGGTCACCTCCACCTCCAAAAGAGGCAGGGAAATGGCAGGATAACCGTAAACGACCGCATGTTCCCCTATTAAAATTATCTTACTATGTGCCTGACCGACACCAACTTTTTTTGTCATTTTTTCCTTTTACTAGACGAAAAAACGTCTTATTTTTCATACAAGTATTAATTCTTTCCTATCTATTTTATTATATTTTCACAAAAAAAGCGATTGTTTCCATTCACAATCGCTTCTTTCATTACCGAACCCATTCACCATTATAGTTGACAGAATAGCCATCTACGGTCGTATTCACTGCCAAGGCACCTGAGCTATAAGCGTAGTACCATCTGCCATTGACCTGGAACCAACCTGTCGTCATAGAACGACGAAAGAAACTCCATACCATTAAGTAAAGAGGAAAGTCGTGAGGGAGCATGCGCCATTGACAACCTGTTTTAGTGACGTACAAAGTCTCATTAACAAGTACTCGTTTCGGCCATTTATAGGTGCGGTGTTTGGAGAAATAGGGTTCAATCTTCGCCCATTCTTGATCGTTTAAATCAGTATCATATGCTTTGCGTATCATAACTCTAGCTTAACATTTTTTTGTGAATACAGGTTCTAAATAATCGACCACGAAAATTTCTTAAGTGGAAAACGCCTTATGAAGTATGCTACGGTAAAGTTATGCACTTAATTTGACAATTCAAGATGTAAAAATATATACTATAGTAGATTGAAACTAGAATAGTACACCTCTACTTCTAAAACATTGTTAGAAATCGATTTGACTGTCCTGATCAATTTGTCCTGTTATTATTTCATTTTACTATAATATTTGACAAGTTATCCTAAAAGTATTATTATGTTGTTGTGTTATAGATTGATTGAATCTAACTAAAGGATCCTATTCAATTACTAGAACTATCACATACTCAAGGTCAGCTCACAGATGAGCAACTATTTTGGTTACAATGTCTACTAAATTTAAGTCAAACAAATAATTTAGTCAAAATTAAAAAAATAGAGGAACATAAATATGATTACAAAACAGAATGTAATAGTGTTCTACGATTTTTACTAGATAAAACTGTAAATTCTGAAGGAAGGATCACTTCTTCAACAGAATTTGGAAATTTCGTAAGTAATTTATCATTCCAACACGGAATAGCTGGACTACTGTTTCCTCTAAATAAATTGTACCCCCCAGAACTGGATTCTAAAATACTCTCTATCATCAAGAAGGCAGTGACAATTAGAACGACACACACATATAAATATCAATACTCACTGCTATTTGGTGATGCAGGCTATCTATGGTTACTCCTACATTTATTTTCTATCAGTAAAAATCAATACTATCTACAATTAGCAAACGTCACCGCTAAAAAATTAATAGAGAATTATGATACTCTAGAGGAAATAGACTTTGCATTGGGAAAATCTGGTGTCCTATTATCATTAATAAAATACTATCAATTTACCAATGACAATACTCTTAAAATTTTCATCCACAATAGTATAGGGGAAATTTATCATTATTTCCTACAAAGAGATACAGCCAAAGAAAGCATTTTAGACTATAGCTTTGCTCATGGATATTGTGGAATTGCATATGCTTTATTTGCCTATTCTAAAGTCTTAGAACCTTCTATGTTCTATAATGATCTCCATACATTCCATACTGAATTAAAAAAATTATTAGAAAAAGTTACTTCTAATACTGAAAATTTAGGAAATTTACAACTTTCTTGGTGCAAAGGAATTTCCGGAATAATCTTATATCTTTGTATGTACGATTGTGACGGAAACAAAGATATTATTAGTAAATATCAAGAATTTGTTTTTAACCATCATCTAAAAATGATGACAGGATATTGCCACGGAATAACTAGCTTACTACAAACCACTGTCTACAATCAAAACAAATTACTGATGAAAAAAATCCAACAGGTAATTTTAGCATGTTCTGAACGAGATGATCACGGTTTACTGATGTTTCAAGGAGATAGTGGTAAAGCAGATTTGTTTGACTTCGGAATAGGAAGCATGGGGTATATTGGTGTCTATTAAATAATAAATTCCCATTCGATGTGCAGACATAAGGAGAAAAGTATGAAATTATTTTGGACAAACAACATATATAGACAGTTGCTGCTAAACAGCTGTTTTTCATCATTCGGCGACAGTATTTTCTACCTCGCCATTATCAATTATGTGGCTCAGTACAATTTCGCTCCGCTAGCGATTTTACTGATTTCCATTTCAGAGATGGTTCCCCTACTATCGCAACTCTTTCTCGGGATTCTAGGAGATTTTCAAGAAAATAGAGTCAAACACGCACTCTGGATTGCCAAAATCAAAATCCTGCTCTACGCTATTTTGACAGTATTTCTCGTCTTGTCGCCCTTTTCATTAGTTTCAGTCATTATGATTGTCATCATCAACCTCATCTCTGACACCTTGAGCTACCTGTCTGCCTACATGATGAACGCCCTCTACATCAGTGTAATTAAGGACGACCTGCATGATGCCATGGGGTTCAGGCAGTCTCTGATGAGGGTTGTCCGTATTGTCGCCAATCTGGCTGGCGCATTCCTTATCAATGTTATAAGTATTCAAACTATTTCCCTTATCAACACTCTGACTTTTGTCATTGCCTTTTTGGGCCTGTATGTTATTCGACATACCTTGTATGAGGTTGAAAAAAGAATTGAAATGTCACATACAGCACTGAGTTTTAAGAAATATTTTCAACATCTTAAACAGTCGCTGGCTGTGCTCCTGAGGTTAAAAGATACCGTCATACTACTGTTTCTGACGACCAGTATGATTGCCATCTTGGATGTGTCCCCTCGGCTGATTGCCCTCCGCTTCATCCAACAGACACTAGCACAACTGAGCATTGGGCAACTCCTCGCCCTGCTCTCCATCATCATGTCTTGTGGAGCTATCCTTGGCAATATGACCAGCAGTAATCTATTTAAAAATATCCGTTTCACGCACCTCTTGGTTTTCTGTGAGATTTCCCTATTGACTCTAATAACTAGTATCCTTTGTCAAGCCTATATCGTAATTTTCATGACCAGTTTCATCAGTTCTACGATTATCGGCATTCTCAGCCCTCGCCTACAAGCAGCTGTCTTTGCCCATATCCCCAGTGACAAGATGGGGACGGTGGGCTCTGCTCTGAGCACAGTGGACATTCTCGCCCCGTCCCTGCTCTCCCTATTAGCCCTATCCATAGCATCGGGCGTTTCGGTGCAGTTAGCATTGATATTTTTGTATCTTATTTTAATTGCTCTTATCTTTTGTCAATGGTTAGTCAAGTTCAACACTCATAACTAACGAAAAAGCATGTGTAGATTTCACATGCTTTTAATCTCCCCAATCGTCAGGTCAAGTACAACAAAGTCACTTCTTTGATTAAGCGAGTGTTCTAATATAATTATAAGCGCCCTGTCATTACCGAACCCATTCGCCATTATAGTTGACGTAGTAACCATCTACGGTCGTATTCACCGCCAAAGCACCTGAGCTATAAGCATAGTACCATTTGCCATTGACCTGGAACCAACCTGTCTTCATGTCTCCATTACCTGCATTTAGGTAGTACCAAGTTAAACCATCTTGATACCAGCCAGTTACCATAGCTCCTGATGAACAGAGGTAGTACCACTTGTTACCAAGGTATTGCCATCCTGTTTTCATATCGCCATTTGGCTGGTCTAAATAATACCAAGTGGTACCTTCCTGATACCAGCCAGTCGCCATAGCTCCTGATGAACGGAGATAGTACCATTTATTACCAAGATGTTGCCAACCTGTTTGCATGATGCCAGTTGTTGGATCTAGGTAGTACCAAGCTGAAGCATCATTTATCCAACCTGCACGTCTTTCACCACCAAGGTAGTTTTCTCCATTAATTTCCGTCTTAGCTAGATAATACCAGTTAGACTGATCATAAAGCCAACCTGTCTCTAAAGAATGATTTTGATTAAAGTAATAGTTCGTATAATAACGTTTCTCTTCTTTATCTTCTGAATCTTCACGTTTTTCCCCGTACTTTCTTCCAACACTGTCTTTAGTTTTAATCTCTAATGTTTTCCAACCAACAAACTCTTGTAGCACTCCATTTTTATCGAAGTAGTACCACTCTGACTTTGGAAAACCTTCTAATCTGATACCATTTGGGTAAGGACCAATTGTACTACCTTTAGATGGAAACGGGATATATTGCCAGCCGACAACCATCTCTCCAGATAGAGAATCAAAATAATAGTACTTACCATCAATCACTCGCCAGTAGGTTTCTTTGAGGTCCCCCTTTTTGTAATAGGTTCTACCGTTTTCTTGGACAAACTGCCATCCTTCAGAGTTATCTGCAAATACTGTATTCGTAGCTAGCAAACCAAAGAAAATTACTGTTAGTCCAGCTTGCATAGTTTTTTTCAAAAGCTTCATTTTATATATCCTCCAACATTAAATCCACTCACCAGATGAAGCGAAGTTATAAACTTTACCATCGATAGTTTGACTACCTGTAACCATTGCTCCAGAGGAATTGAGATAATACCATTTTCCATTTACTTTTGTCCAACCTATTTTCATATCACCATTTTCAGCATCTAAATAGTACCAAGTTGAACCATCTTGATACCAGCCAGTTACCAGAGCTCCTGATGAACGGAGGTAGTACCACTTGTTACCAAGGTATTGCCATCCTGTTTTCATATCACCATTTTTATTATCTAAGTAATACCATTTGCCTCGTACATATTTCCAACCTGTTGCCATAGAACCAGAGGAGCCAAAATAATACCATTTTCCGTTTACTTTTTGCCAATCTGTAAGCATCTTACCTGAAGCATCTAGGTAGTACCATGGAGCAGGTTTGCTTCTATCAATGTCAATAGTAACATGAAAATCTTGAGTCCAACCCTTAGCAACTTCACCAATTGGTAGTGGATTGTAAGAATCATCGCCAAAATTTCCTAGCTTATTTAAATAATACCAATTGCCGTCTTCATAAATCCAGCCTGTCTTTACAGCATAATTATTATCAAAATAATAAGTTTTCTTTTCAGCAGATAGAGGATATTGTTCACCGTATACTTTTCCTGTATTTTCAGACGTTTTTGCCTCTAGTACTTGTTTATCTGTTTGTTCTAGCAAAGCACCATCTTGTCCAAAATAGTACCACTTCTCCTGAAGGCCAATTTCGAAGACTGGACGATTATCAAATAAATCATCACGATAACCTGTTCCATGAATTTCTAAGTATTGCCAACCGACAACCATCTCTCCAATATCACCAAAATAGTAAGTTTTACCGTCTATTTTATGCCAATAGATTGCTTTATGATCATCTTTTACATAATATTTTCTATTATCCTTATCAACAAATCGGCCACCCATGGTATCTGCAAATACTGTACTTGTCGCTAGCAAACCAAAGAAAAAGACTGCTAATGCGATTGGCATCATTTTTTTCAAAAGCTTCATTTTATATATCCTCCTAAAACGATTGTAGTAAAAACTAGATTGTATGTCAATATATAAAAACTCCTCAAAAAAGCAGTTACACAACTGCAACTGCTTTTCTATTCTTGCATGGTGTAACCAACACCACGCACGGTTTTAATGTAGCTTTTTTGGCCTTTAACATCAAGCTTGCTCCGTAGATAGCGGATATAGACATCTACGATATTTGTCTCGGTCGCACTTTCATACTTCCAAACACTTTCCAACAATTGCTCACGAGTCAATACTTTCTTACTTCCCATAAGTGTCGCCAAAAGGTCATACTCACGGCGGGTCAGAGCAATCATCTCTTCACCACGATAAACCGTGTGATGTTCAACATCTATCCTAAGATTGCGGTAGGTCCTTGGAACTTTCATCAGACTGCAGTGTTGATCAATGAAGTCCCGACCTCGGAAGATCGCCGAAATACGCGCTACCAGATTTTCGATAAAGACTGGCTTATAGATGTATGAAACTGCAAAACGCTGAACAACTTCCAGCTCTTCTTGCAAGTCTTCCCAATGATCTAAAATCATGATGACTGAGGCAGGTTTAGTTCGACTCAATTTTTCTGCAAAATCCTGAGCCATCATATCTCCCAGATTAACGTTCAATAAAATCAAATCATAGTCTGTCTGAAGAGCCATGGAAAGGGCTTTTTGCCCCTCCTCTACCAGATCAACCCGATACTGCTCTTTCTGGAGTTCCAAACTTAAAAAATGAGCTAGATTTCGTTCTTTCTCAAGTAATAAAATCCGTTTCCCCATGGCTGACCTACTTATTTTTCGTCATACCAAGAGTAGTGGAAGGTTCCTTCTTTGTCTTTACGTTGGTAAGTGTGAGCACCAAAGTAGTCACGTTGTGCTTGGATCAAGTTAGCCGGAAGGTCAGCTGAACGGTAGCTATCAAAGTAAGTAATAGCTGCTGAGAAAGTTGGCACTGGCACACCAGCTTGAACCGCAAGAGCTACGATATCACGCACTGCTTGTTGATACTTAGCAGTAACATCCAAGAAGTACTCGTCCAAAAGAAGGTTGGCAAGATCTGCATCGCGGTTGTAAGCATCTGTAATCTTTTGCAAGAAACGAGAACGGATGATACAGCCATCACGCCAGATAGATGCGATATCTGCAAATGGCAAGTTCCAGTTGTTTTCTTTAGAGGCTACACGCAATTGAGCAAATCCTTGTGCGTATGAAATGATTTTTGAGAAGTAAAGGGCTTGACGGATTTTTTCAATCAATTCAGCCTTGTCTCCTTCAAAGTTGAAGGCAGCTGGTTTTGGAAGCACCTTGCTAGCATGTACACGTTCTTCTTTGTAAGTTGAAATGTAGCGTGCAAACACTGACTCAGTAATCAGTGACAATGGTACACCAAGGTCAAGAGATGATTGGCTCGTCCATTTACCAGTTCCCTTGTTACCTGCAGCATCAAGGATGTAGTCTACGATTGGTCCATCTTGGTCTTCATCGTCTTTACGGCTCAAGATATCAGCTGTGATTTCGATCAAGTAGCTATCCAATTCACCCTTGTTCCACTCAGTAAAGATTTCAGCCATATCCTCTGCAGAAAGGCCTAGCAAGTGTTGCATCAAGTCATAGCTTTCTGCGATCAATTGCATATCACCGTACTCGATACCGTTGTGAACCATTTTCACATAGTGACCAGCTCCATCAGGACCGATATAAGTCACACATGGTTTGCCATCTTCTGGTGCTTTAGCTGAGATTTCTTCAAGAACATCCGAAACCAATTCGTAGGCCTCTTTTTGTCCACCAGGCATGATAGAAGGACCTTCAAGGGCACCTTTTTCACCACCAGAAACTCCAGTACCGATAAAGTTGATACCTGAGTTTGCCAATTCTTCATTACGACGGATGGTATCTTTGTAGAAAGTGTTTCCTCCGTCAATCAAGATATCACCCTTGTCAAGGTGCGGAAGAAGGGCTTGGATAGTAGCATCTGTACCAGGTCCAGCTTGAACCATCAGCATGATACGACGAGGTTTTTCGATTGAGTTTACAAAACTTTCAACGTCATAGCTTGGTACAAAGTTCTTTTCAGGATGGCAAGCAATCACATCTTCCGTTTTTTCTTTACTACGGTTGTAGATAGCAACTGTGTAACCACGAGATTCAATATTAAGGGCAAGGTTACGACCCATTACGGCCATACCTACAACACCAAAGTTAGCTTTTGTCATTTGACACTCCTCTTGTTTCATTTGTTTTATTTTATCATTTTTACTTTTGAAAAGAAAGAATTTTGTAACGACTGCTTAGTAGTCCAAGTCATCCGCATGACCAGCGCCATTTCCGACAAAATATCCTGTCTTACAGTTAAGGGTAAAGAGATAGGTTCCATCTGGCTTATAGAGGTTGTAATAACCATTGCCGTTAACGATATTGACACGTTCAAGGATATATTGGTCTCCAGTGATATAGCCACGTGAACGTGAAGTTGCTAGAATTTGTTCCAAAACACCATCCGCAAAATCCCAGGCAGAGTTATTACTATCATCAATAGCAGACTGATTATAGGCAACACGACTGGCACTTCTTTGAACAGCAACCCCTGCACTCGAGAGACCCATATTGACTTCACTGCGACTACTTCTAGTCTCATTTGAACTACTTGGTTTTGGCTCACTAGTCGTATTTGAGCTTGCTTGACTAGAGCTTGAGCTGCTAGTTTGACTTGAACTTGAGCTAGAAGTACTTGTTTGCTGGCTCTTACCAAGACTGATAGCCTTATCTAGCACTTTATCAAGCTCCGTATTTCCAGTTTTAATATCTGTAAATTTAGCATCCGATTTGGCTTTGGCATTGGTATCCAACACACCATCCACAATAGCTGGTTTTTCAAATTGTGCATTGACATCTTGAATGACCTTGATTTGCGTTACTAGACTATCATATTTAGATTTGGCAAGCGTATGTTCACGACTACCTTCCAGCTTATCAAGTAAGGTCTTGAGTTGACTCAGTTTATCAAACTGGCTATTTTTCAAAGCCGTTTTATTGCTATCTGTGTAAAAGGCGTCATAAAGTGTATTAAAATCATCCACATCCGATTGATTGGCTGTAGTTGATTGAGAAGTTTCAATTTCCTTAGTCGAACGAGCCACTTGACGGTAGACATAATAAGCACTGACACAAATAATTACTGATACAAGCGCCAAAACAGTCAAAATAAAGCCTTTTTTGCTTTTCTTTTCTGAGTCCTCTTGATCCAGACGAGAAAGGTTTTGCTCCTCTTCCACTTCTTCAGTCATTTCTGTTGGATTTTCATCATCTAGCAATAGAGGATCCAAGCCTTGCTCCTCATCGTCCAGAGGCAAGGGTAGTAAGATGTCTTCAGAAGATGGAACTTCCTCCGAAGAAGCTTCTGACTTCTCTACAGCCTCACGCATCTCTTGAATTAAATCATCCAGACTCTGAGTTTCAACGAACTCCTCTTTTTTGTATTGACGAGTCGCAAACTTATCCGCCTCAATTTCATCTCTGTGTTGCTTAACATACTTGTCCAAAATGGAATCCTCAGGCAAGACTCCTGCTTCCACTTCTTCATTTTTACGAATAGCTTGACCAACTGTTAGCTCTTTTGCTTCATCAAAATCAAATTGCGGTTCTTGACCTTCTTTTTTTTGACGATTTCGTCTTTTTTTACTCATGAGTATCCCTTTCTATTTTACCTCTTGCCGTTTGACACGCTGACCAAAATATTGATATAGATCCACTTTCAAGGTTCCGTTGTATAACTTACGCTTCTTATCTGCTTGGCTACCATACTTGCTTTCAAAAGCTTCATCACTAGTCAGGATAAATTTGCTCCAAATTTTCAGCGGTGCAAATACTTGCCCCATCTCAGCATAGAGCTTGGTCACCCCTGCATCATCTGACAAACGTTCACCATAAGGCGGATTGGAAATGATTACTCCATTGATTTTATCGGAACGTAAATCCTGCACGCGCATCTGCTTAAAAGTAATGTCTCCTGCAACACCAGCTGCCTGAGCATTGGCCTTAGCAATTTCCACCATGCGAGCATCAATATCACAGCCCATGATATCCAACTCAAGCTTACGTTCTACTTTTTTAGCCGCTTCTGTGCGCACTTCTTGAATCAAGCGATCGCTGATCCAGTTCCATTCCTCAAATGCAAAAGAGCGACGAAGACCTGGCGCCATCTTTCTAGCAATCATAACTGCCTCAATACAGAAAGTCCCCGAACCACAGGTCGGATCAATCAAAGGCTTGTCTGGATACCAGTTAGAAAGTTGTAAAATGGCTGCTGCCATATTTTCCTTGATAGGAGCGCCACCTTTTTCGGTACGATAACCACGTTTAAAGAGGCTAGACCCGGTCGTATCAATCATGACAGTTGCCACATCTTTGAGAATAGAGACCTCAATCTTAAACTCTGGACCATTCTCCATCAAAGGAACCCCTTCTGGGCGAGCATAGTGTTTCTGCAATTTCTTGACAACAGCTTTCTTAGAAATAGCCTGAACACTGGGCTCATTGTGAAGTTTGGACTTAACACATTTAGCTTTTGAAATCGGGAACCGAGCTCCAAGTGGTAAATAATTTTCCCAATCTAAAGCGAAAACTCCCTGAAATAGCTCTTCAAAAGTCTTAGCTGGGAACGTTCCTACGATAATTTTGATACGATCTGCTGCCCGAAGCCAAAGGTTGGTTTCGATAATAGCTCTCACGTCTCCTTGAAAACGAACACGTCCATTTTCAACCTGACAATCGTAGCCCAACTCTCGCACTTCACGACCAACGACAGCCTCAAGCCCTGCTGCCACAGTTGCAATTAAATTAAATTCTTTTTTCATGTTACAGTCTTGCAAGACCTTTCTATATGTCCACTTTAAAAAATGAGGTTGAGAAAATTTCTCAGCCCCAACCTATATGCAATTTTCTATAAGCCATGTTTTGTTCCAGAAGTGACTAGGACCACTTCCTTCGATAATCATCTGTCTACCACTAACAGCTCTAGCTGATAGCAGTCAGAATACTACGTTCGTTTCCGCGTACTCCATGCCCCGACCAAAATTTGGGTTGCTAGCTTGAGGGGTTTACCGCGTTCCACTCTCTCTGTTTCCAGAAAGACTCCGTCACTGTGGCACTTTCAAGCCTACTCTGGCTTATCCAAGGACTTAGCCATTTCAACTGCCGTAACGATTTCTCGTCCCTAGGCTTATGGTTTCGCCTAGCACAAACACTACAGGCATCACAGCCTGTGCTAGCATGGACTTTCCTCATGAGAAGCAATTCTCCTCACGCGATTATCCAAAAATTGCACATCTCAAATAACTACTTAAAAATCTGAGTTATCTAAAATTTGTTTACCAAAAACTTCTTTTTCCAATCTATTCAGGCGTTTCAAAATATCAAAATTCGTCATAGAACTTGTAATTGCCGCTTCAAGGGGTTCTGCTTGAACTGGTGAAGGTTTCGGTTTACGAGTTAATTCTTCCTTCAAATCCGCAATTTCCTGACGAAGTGACTTGACCAAGGCAGCATAGGTTTCATAGTCCTTGATGACATCGTCTAAAAACTCGTCAACTTCTACTTTATTATAGCCACGGACTTCACGTCCAAACTCTTGATCAAAAATATCTTTCGCTGAAAAAATAATACTTGCCATGTCTCTCTCCATTCTCGCTTGCTAGTATTATTATATAAAAAAAGGCAAACAAAAATCAAGGTCAAAGCTTCAATTTTCGGAAAAATTTTCAGCAAGTTCATTTAATTGATCAAATGTTAATCTCTTTATAAAATAGTCCTCTTGATTTTTCATCTTTTGGTAAAAATAAGCTAGTTTTGTTTCATTTTCTTCATCATAAAAAAGATAGGAACTAGTCGTGTTTTCCAGCAAAAACTGCTGGTAATCTCTTAACTGCCCCTTGTGTTCATAGCGAGGATAAGCATATTTGACAAAGTCTACCTGCTTAAAGCGACTCAGTTTCATCTGATTGCCTTCATTCCAATTTTCCCCATGGGTTTCAAAAGCAAAAATGGTGGCCAACTGGAAACCGTATTCGGTTTTCATCTCCTGAGCAACCTCTAAAACCCAATATTCAAAACCCAAACTTCCTGTAAACACAAGCCAAGACACCCCATCTGCTGCCATAGCCTCTAAATCTTTACGTATCGCTTTTTTAATCAATTTAAGACGAGGATCCTTATCAGAAAATAAACCCAAATCAAAAGCAGAATAGCCTAAAACCAAAGCTGTAGCCATTTTTAACCCTTTCTGTGCAAATTATGGTATAATAAAGTGATGTTATTGTACCAATAAGGAGAATTATGGTCAACTATCCACATAAAGTTTCATCACAAAAAAGACAAAAATCTCTTTCTCAACCCAAAAATTTCGCAAATCGAGGAATGTCTTTTGAAAAGATGATCAATGCTACCAACGACTACTATTTGTCTCAGGGCTTGGCTGTCATACATAAGAAACCAACTCCTATTCAAATCGTACAAGTGGACTATCCACAACGAAGTCGTGCCAAGATTGTTGAAGCCTATTTTCGACAAGCTTCAACGACGGACTATTCTGGCGTTTATAATGGATATTACATCGACTTTGAAGTCAAGGAAACAAAACAAAAACGTGCGATTCCGATGAAAAATTTTCATCCACATCAGATTCAGCATATGGAACAAGTCCTTGCCCAACAAGGAATCTGCTTTGTCCTTCTTCACTTTTCTTCTCAGCAAGAAACCTACTTATTGCCGGCATTCGATTTGATTCGCTTCTATCATCAAGATAAGGGACAAAAATCAATGCCACTTGAATATATTCGAGAATATGGATATGAAATCAAGGCTGGTGCCTTTCCTCAAATTCCTTATCTCAATGTTATCAAAGAACATTTATTAGGTGGTAAAACAAGATGAACAAACCAACGATTCTGCGCCTAATCAAGTATCTGAGCATTAGCTTCTTAAGCTTGGTTATCGCAGCCATTGTCTTAGGCGGAGGAGTTTTTTTCTACTACGTTAGCAAGGCTCCTAGCCTATCCGAGAGTAAACTAGTTGCAACAACTTCTAGTAAAATCTACGACAATAAAAATCAACTCATTGCTGACTTGGGTTCTGAACGCCGCGTCAATGCCCAAGCTAATGATATTCCCACAGATTTGGTTAAGGCAATCGTTTCTATCGAAGACCATCGCTTCTTCGACCACAGGGGGATTGATACCATCCGTATCCTGGGAGCTTTCTTGCGCAATCTGCAAAGCAATTCCCTCCAAGGTGGATCAACTCTCACTCAACAGTTGATTAAGTTGACTTACTTTTCAACTTCGACTTCCGACCAGACTATTTCTCGTAAGGCTCAGGAAGCTTGGTTAGCGATTCAGTTAGAACAAAAAGCAACCAAGCAAGAAATCTTGACCTACTATATAAATAAGGTCTACATGTCTAATGGGAACTATGGAATGCAGACAGCAGCTCAAAACTACTATGGTAAAGACCTCAATAATTTAAGTTTACCTCAGTTAGCCTTGCTGGCTGGAATGCCTCAGGCACCAAACCAATATGACCCCTATTCACATCCAGAAGCAGCCCAAGACCGCCGAAACTTGGTCTTATCTGAAATGAAAAATCAAGGCTACATCTCTGCTGAACAGTATGAGAAAGCAGTCAATACACCAATTACTGATGGACTACAAAGTCTCAAATCAGCAAGTAATTACCCTGCTTACATGGATAATTACCTCAAGGAAGTCATCAATCAAGTTGAAGAAGAAACAGGCTATAACCTGCTCACAACTGGGATGGATGTCTACACAAATGTAGACCAAGAAGCTCAAAAACATCTGTGGGATATTTACAATACAGACGAATACGTTGCCTATCCAGACGATGAATTGCAAGTCGCTTCTACCATTGTTGATGTTTCTAACGGTAAAGTCATTGCCCAGCTAGGAGCACGCCATCAGTCAAGTAATGTTTCCTTCGGAATTAACCAAGCAGTAGAAACAAACCGCGACTGGGGATCAACTATGAAACCGATCACAGACTATGCTCCTGCCTTGGAGTACGGTGTCTACGATTCAACTGCTACTATCGTTCACGATGAGCCCTATAACTACCCTGGGACAAATACCCCTGTTTATAACTGGGATAGGGGCTACTTTGGCAACATCACCTTGCAATACGCCCTGCAACAATCGCGAAACGTCCCAGCCGTGGAAACTCTAAACAAGGTCGGACTCAACCGCGCCAAGACTTTCCTAAATGGTCTCGGAATCGACTACCCAAGTATTCACTACTCAAATGCCATTTCAAGTAACACAACCGAATCAGACAAAAAATATGGAGCAAGTAGTGAAAAGATGGCTGCTGCTTACGCTGCCTTTGCAAATGGTGGAACTTACTATAAACCAATGTATATCCATAAAGTCGTCTTTAGTGATGGGAGTGAAAAAGAGTTCTCTAATGTCGGAACTCGTGCCATGAAGGAAACGACAGCCTATATGATGACCGACATGATGAAAACAGTCTTGAGTTATGGAACTGGACGAAATGCCTATCTTGCTTGGCTCCCTCAGGCTGGTAAAACAGGAACCTCTAACTATACAGATGAGGAAATTGAAAACCACATCAAGACCTCTCAATTTGTAGCACCTGATGAACTATTTGCTGGCTATACGCGTAAATATTCAATGGCTGTATGGACAGGCTATTCTAACCGTCTGACACCACTTGTAGGCAATGGCCTTACGGTCGCTGCCAAAGTTTACCGCTCTATGATGACCTATCTGTCTGAAGGAAGCAATCCAGAGGATTGGAATATACCAGAGGGGCTCTACAGAAATGGAGAATTCGTATTTAAAAATGGTGCTCGTTCTACGTGGAACTCACCTGCTCCACAACAACCCCCATCAACTGAAAGTTCAAGCTCATCATCAGATAGTTCAACTTCACAGTCTAGCTCAACCACTCCAAGCACAAATAATAGTACGACTACCAATCCTAACAATAATACGCAACAATCAAATACAACCCCTGATCAACAAAATCAGAATCCTCAACCAGCACAACCATAACATTTATCACCCAGATTTTTCTGGGTGATTTTGTCATAGCACTATTGTATTTATGTGCTTAACAAAAGCCTGAGAAGACATCTTCTCAGGCTTTTTCTGTACTATAAACCTCATTGGAAAAGATAGAGACTGCTTCCGTAATCTTGTTAAGAGGTTTTACTAAATACTAGTCTTTCTTCGTTTTTACTACAAAGAGAGCAGATAGGGCTAGGCTAACACCTGCTAGGAAGAGGGCTGTGTCAGATTGACTCTCACCTGTTGCTGGCAAGATTTGTGCAGGTGTTTCTGGTCTAGCTATTTCTTGCTTATAATCTGGCGTCTTACCTTGCTCGGAAGCTAAAGAGTTAAGTTTAAACTCAGGTTTCTCTACAATTGGAGCATCTGGTTTCGTAGCAGAATCTTTTAATTGGTTGAGATAATCTGCAAAGTATTCCACCATTCTTTCCGTCAAGAGATGGTTATCCGTCGCATATTTCATGCTTGCCTGAACGCTAGCTACTTCCTCTTGATTGTCTTTGTCTGTTAATTTCTGAGCCTTAGCCAAAGCCGCTTCATAGCCTGACAAGTCAAGAGGTGTTTCTGCTACCTGTGGACGAGTAAAGATGAGTTCCGCTGCAGATTGGTATTTATCGCCACCATCTCCGTAAGTCTTAGTACCTGTAAGGACAATTTTCTTAGCCTTAATTATCTTACCAAAGTCAATATCTTTTGACTTATTGTTATCTGGCCAATCAGTTGCAGTAAAGGTATGCTCCTTGCCAGACTCATCTGTCACAACAAGTTTCACATCACGCAAGTTACCATTTGAACCTGATCCACGTGGAACATAACGAAGTCCAGTGATTTCAGTTGCTTCTTTCAAGACCATGGTTGCAGGCTTGCCTACATCTCCTCCGCCCCATGATGTATGCCATAAACTAGATAAGTTTCCATCAAAGGCATTTGCAAGACCTTCTTGAGCCTGAGCAGGAGCTGTAAGACTTGCAAAGTCATCTGCTACCAAAGCCGTTTTCTTCTGAACCAAAGCATTCTTCAAGGCTTCAATCTTGGCAATCTCTGCACGCGCTTCTTCCACACTGATATCATCATCGGCCTGACTGAGGTTAAAGACCGCCTCTTTCAAAGCATCCATAGACTCTTTGGTGTAGTTAGTCATGGCAACCGTTGGCAAGTAGTTCTTCAGAGCATTTTCTGTCAACATCTTACCTGTTAGGGTAATTTCTTCGATTTGAAGATTATCCATCATGAAGTCGTTATAACCACGGAAGTTGGCATTTCCACCAGAATCACCACGAGTATTACTTGCATTTCCAGTTGAGTAGATACCTACCCAAGTATCCCCTGTTTCTGCACCTGTCACGAGGAAGGTTGCCTTCTTGGCTTTCTTAGAATCTGTCCAAGTATTTGGCAATTCATGCATTTCCAAGTTGCTTGCTTGAGTACCACGACGACCTGACTGGAATTCTCCCTTACCGACTACAAAAGCATAGGTATTGTCTGAACCTGCTTCGTATTCAAAGGTTACACGGTAGGTCTTACCTGCTTCAAAACGGAAGTTTTGCGGAATAGTTTGGTAAACCAAGTTACGACGGCTCACTAGTCCATTTGTCTTGAGTGACCAATTTCCTTCGATAACATCATCAACTTTCTTACCGTTCCAACCACGTTGTGTATATGGATCATGTTTTTCAGACAAGTGAGTGCGGTTGTCTTCGACACCTTCGACACCACCCACTACAAATGGGAAGATACCCTGAGCAACATTTTCAAAGTCTTGCTTGAAGGTGCCTTTACCTGTATCATGCTTGTCTCCGTACATGCTTGAATTGTTTTCAAAGGTACGAATTTCATCAAAGTAAGTTGCTTGATCACCAGCTTCACGACTCAATGTCAGAGTAACATTTGATACGTCCGATCCAGTTGTAAAGAAGGCGTACATGTTTTGGAAGTAACTTGTATCGTCAACTGTAGCATTGTTACGACGTGTATTGTGGGCGTAGGCTTTTACATAGTTGAGGGCGAGAGACTTATTGGTATAAGTAGTCACTTCTTTTTCACCAGTGTTTACAGTGATGCTCGCCTTGGCATTACTACGGTTATCGACACCGACATAAACGGCATACTTGGTATTTGGTTTCAAGCCAGTTAATTTCTGAGTGAGACTAACTTTTTCTTTGTTTCCTTGAATACGAAGCATATCGTTTGCCCCTTGAGACTTGACAATTTCTGCCTTAGAAGCATCGCCTGAAATGGTCCAATGTTTCAAGGTACCACTGTTAAATCCTTGGTCATAGATGTGCATGCCTTCACTCCATGACATTTCAGGATTGGTTTGTTTTGAACGATAGAGAACGTATGGTTGATTTGCTAGAAGATCTAGGGTAATTTTACCATCTTTTACAGTTAGTTCTTGCTCTTCTGTCTTACCTTGGTCAGTTAGCTTGTAAAGGTAAACCTTGCTCTTTGCCCAATCGCTTGGAAGGGTCCAAGTTGTTGCACCGGCCTGCGTATTGAAGTAGTACATCTTTTCCTTCTCAGTAGAAAGTTTCTTACCATTTGCATCCCAGTTCCAAGGAGTCAAGTAAGCTGAACCATCTTGGATGACACGTCCGTTGAGAGTTACTGTACGTTCGCGATATTGTGGGCTATTGACATCATTTGACTTACGAGTTACAACTACTTTATTATTGTCAGCATCTACCAATTCCACTCGCATTTCTGGAGTCCATTTATAGGTGCTACCGTTATCGGTCATAGTCACCGGTGTACCATTTTCCCATTTACTTACAGTGAAGTGTTGGAAATACTTGGTCATGACATCATGGGCAAAGAGGTTAGTCACGTAGCCATTGTAGTCGCTCCGTCCTTGCCAGCCTTCAAAGTCTTTCATGCTGTAGCCACCTAGCAGTGGATAGTTGGCTGCACCACCATAACTTCTGTAGTCCCCAACCCAAGCATCTTTTTGGTGGTTACGGATAAAGCGGGTGATGGTACTGTTGATACCTTTATTGGTGTAGCCACCGTAGGTCAAGTCAGCTGCCCAGTGATGGAAGGTAGAGTCGTACTCACCACCATGGCCCCACTCGATCGCAAAGCGCCAGCCTTGTTTGTTAATTTCTTTGGCAAGAACGTGGGTAGCCCAGGCACCGTTATCACCTGATTGACCATTACCCCAAACGTCCACATAGATAAAGTCGAGACCGTCACCAAGTTTTTTCTTCAAATCTTCCCAACGTGCCAAACGACCATGAGCTAGGTCATAGGCAGCATCAATGTTGATACCTTGATCTAGCCAGTTCCAACCATAGCTATAGCTTCCATCTGGATTCTTACGGAGAATTTTTTCATTGAAGTATTTAGACTCAGGATAAGTTTCTGAAGCGTTAACGTGGATACCTAGATGAGCTCCATATTTCTTAGCCTTCTCAATTAGGGTCTTGAAGTCTTCGACACCACCGATACGCTTACCAATATCAGCATAGTTCAAGTGACCAGAGTCATGGCCTTCGCTACCATATCCTTTAAGGAGAACACCTTGCCCAAGACCATCTGTGTGGAGATTGATTTTCTTGATACCATCCAAGGTCATAAGGAATGGGTTTTGTGCTTGAGAACCAAAGTTCATCGCGATACGGTAAGCTGTGATATCCTTAACTTTTTCCCAACCTTGAGGGTTGTTCATAATGCTACGATAAGCAATGGCACCATCTTGCCAATCAACTTTCTTGTCTGCATTGGCATCTTCAGTGATAACAACCTTAGCACTTGGAAGTTCCTTCGTGTATTCTGGGAAAACAATGCCCTTATAAGCTTTTTCCCATTGCCATTCAGAGCTGTGGATTCCTACATAGTTGGCATTTCCGACTGTTTCTTTATAAGCTGTCAAACGAGTCCAGTCATTCGAACCACCACCATAGCTATTTTGAGAGTTACTCCAAACACCAGCAGCAAGCTTATCTGTAGAAACAAATCCATACATGTAACCCTTGGCTAAGTCTTTCATTGGATTGGTTACATCGATATGATCATCTCCGCTGACATGCGTATTGTTTGACATGGTTGCCCCATCAAACTTAGCTCCAGTTTGATCACTAGAAACAGAGACTAAAGCATTGCCGAGGAAACTAATAGAAGAAAGTAGTTTTCTTTCGTCATCAATCTTTTGACCTGGAGTGACTTGATTGTGGTTGACAATCTTGGTCACATCAAAGTGCAATTGATTGTCCACAACTTGCAAGCGTACTGTCATTTCCGCATTGATTAAGTGAGCATCATCGCGAAGCTTCATCAAGTACTCTGCTGTTGTCTCATTGATTTTCTTATAAGTGACTTCAGGGGTGATTCGGTGGTTATTGATAAAGACTTGGTTGAACTGTTGCACCTGTCCTGGCAAAGTATGTCCATTCAAGGTGTATTCCTTGACACGAGGGAAGGCTTGGTCAATTACTGCTTTGAGGACCTTAGACTGAATCGTGTCATAAGTCACCTTGCTATCATCAACTTCAGGACCTGTTTCTTTTTCAGCAGGGGTATCCTCTGTTTTTACCCCCTCTTGGTTATCCGTTTTAACGCTAACAACTGTTCGCTCATCGTCATAAGAGCCCGCCTTGAGAAGAATCTTCTTCTCATTTTTAAGATGGTCATTGACCGCAGCTGGTAGAGTCACTGTGTCAAAGAGATTGACATCGTTGTTGCTGGCATTGAGTTGTCCATCTGACTTGAGAGTGATAGAAAGACGGTTTACAGAACCCGGTTCTGGTGCAGCTACACGGTTGCCTTTATACCATGTGCTATTACCTGGAGTTTTGTATTCCCAGAACCAGCCATCCTTGTCATAACCGACAAAAACATTGTTCTTGGTATCTTTAAATTTCAGGAAGACACCAAAGCGTGATTTGCCCTTTTCAGAATCTTCTTTGAAGGTTAAATCAACAGTTGCATTTCCATTGGCATCAACGGTCAAGCCCTTCTTTTCAAACAGGGCTGGTTTACCTGCGTTATCATTTTGAGCAGTTGAGGATAGTTGGTTGTAGCGGACACCTTTTTCTTCTCGGATAGTGACTGTTCCCTTTTGTTCTTTTTTCTCTACCGTCTGCCATTCAGGGGTTACCGTCTTAGGTGTTTCAGGTTTAGCAGCTGCAGGTTTATCCTCTTTTGGTTTTTCTTCAGCCGGTTTTTCTTTTTCAAGTGCTAATAGTTCTTCTTCTGTCTTAGGTCCATCTGTAACTTCTGGAGAACCTTGGTCTTCTCCCACCTTAGGCGCTTCAAAATCACGTCCATCATTCTCTTTTGCTGTTGCAAGAGCAGTAGCTAAATCAGCTGGTAAGTTCGCCGTGGAACCAGACTGCACGCTATCTGCAAGAACCGGACTTGTCCCAAAGAATGCAGCTCCAATCATAACAGAAGCAACACCTAATGAAAATTTCCGAATACTATATTTACAACGTTTTTCAAATAATCCTTTATTCATAAACTTCTAAATCCTTTCATTTTTGAGCAAGCGTTTACATTTTCTTTTTAAAAAATACTCCTTCCTCTGAAAGTGCAGTGCTTAACCCTGATAAATAAAAAATAATTATACTTTTAATATAACAAATAATAGCTGAGAAAGCAATAGGAAACAAGTAAAATTAACAAAAATTTTCTCTATTCTGACAAAAAGAGGCTCCAACTTTTGGGGGTCCGTACATTTAGAATCTTTCTTTACAAATGTAAAAAAGGATTCAGCATTCAAGGGAAATACTAAATCCTTTCTTATATTTTGCAACAGTTATTTCACATGTTTTGCGAGATCTTCTTGAGCCTTTTTATTAGACTCTTCTTTTTCTTTCATCCATTTTTCCTGAGCTTTTTGGTATTCATCTACAGTGACTGCCTTGTCTTGAAGTTCCAAGTATTTATACAAGACTGGTTCACTTGTACCTTTATTTCCTGACAATGCAAATGGTATTGTAAATGGTACCATCTTAGACAAGATTGGACGCCCTGTACGAGATGTAGTTGGAATAATCAAAGCACTATCTGTCAACCAAGCTTGGGCTGCAGCGTATTTATCATAGCGTTTAGCAACATCTGTAGTCTCATCACCAGCCTCAGTAACCAATTTTTCGTAGTCATATAGACCTACTTTTTTAGCAGCTACATTATCTTCCCCTGAGTCAAACCCTAAATATGTTTTAGTACTTTCTCCTACAGAAGGTTTGATAATATCAAGGTAGGTTGATGGATCGGCAAAGTCTGGACCCCAACCGACATTATCTGATAAATCCCAGTCTTCGCCAGCAGCATTTTCAGCAAAATATGTAATATTGTTTACTTCGTCTTTTTGTAGTTGTTGAATATCAATAATGACATTATCAGCTCCTAAAGTTGCTTCCAAGGATTGTTTCATAGATTGGACGCGCTGAACTTTTGTAGTTGCTGTTTGGTCAACTGGCATATCCAAATGAATTGGGAATTGGACTCCTTCTGCTTGTAAGGCTGATTTAGCTTTAGCAAATTCAGCCTTGGCTTTTTCTGGATTGTAAAGACCATCCTGAGAATCTGCAAGATTAACATCCTTCCATTCATCCCCATAAGTGACCAATTTCTCTTTGACCATATCGCCAAAGTTTTTACCATCTGCTTGAACAAATGTTGGTGGCACAAAGAGATTACGCAAGATTTTACTTGCTCCAGTTTGTCCATTCAACTGAGAGGCATAGGCTGTACGATCAAAACCAAAGGCAATAGCCTGACGGAAATCCTTGTTTAAGAGAGCCTTTTTAGTCGATGCCTTTTGTTCGTCGCTGGTCTTAGATGTGTATTTATAGGACTGACGGTCAATATTTGTACCAACTAGATACGTAATAGAGTCTTGTTGAGTATAGACAATATTGTCCTTCATACTCTTCTCAAGCTCTGCGAAACTTGCACTTGTTGGATAGAGACGAGCTGCTGTAAGGCTACCATCTTTAAAGTTTTCTGCAGGTTTGCTGGTATCTTGACCATCCCAGAATGACAATTTAACTTTGTCAATATGCACATTGTCCTTATCCCAGTAGTTCGGATTTTTCGCAAATTCAACAGAAGATTTGGTCACAATGGATTTCAACAAATAAGGTCCATTATACAAGAGACTACTTGGATCCGTAGCTTTGGCAAAATCATCTCCTTTTGAATTCAAAAACTCTTCATTAACTGGCGCAAGCACACCCATGGTTGTCTTAGAATTCCAGAAGCTTTCTGGTTTGTTCAAAGTGTACTGAACTGTCTGATCATCCAAAGCCTTAATTCCTACTTGTGAGAAATCTTTGATTTCCCCTTTTACATAGGCATCCAACCCTTTGATTGATTCTTGAACAAGGTAAAGAGCATCTGATTTTTTATCAGCAGCATATTTTAGTCCTGTTACAAAGTCTTGAGCTTTGACTGCCGCGTATTCTTCACCTTCAGAAGTATACCATTTTGCATCCTTACGGATAGTATAAGTGTAAGTCAATCCATCCTTGGATACAGACCAATCCTCAGCCATAGACGGCACAAAGTTCCCGTAGCGATCATTTTCTAGCAAACCATCAACCACGTTACTGGTAATATTTGCTGTCGCAGCCTTAGCAGTTGTCAAATAGTTGAGGTTATCAGGGTCTGTCTCATAAATGTATGAGAATGTCTTCTCACCTTTAGTGCTTGAACCTGATCCAGAGCATGCAGCTAAAGTAGTCGCCGCCAATAATGTCACGCCCGCAAGGGCAAATAGTTTTGAACTTTTCATCATTTTCTCCTTTAAAACTTTCTCTCCATTATAGACTCTTTTCAGAAAGTTGTCAACAGAATTTTCAGAATTTTTGAAAATTATTTTTCAAACAACATCTTTGCAAAAAATATGAATATCGTAACCGTCCAATAACGAAGTATATTGAAAAATCTCCAGACTAGAGAACTCACGGATAGTTCCTAATCTGGAGATTTCTTATTTGCACTTTTCTTGTACAACTTTAGTCCATGGTAAATAAGCCTCTAAAACCTCTTTGTTTACGAGAGTTTCCTCGTTTGGAAGACATTCTAGAAGATAGAATAGATATTTCTCGCTATTTAATTGATGACGTTTAGCTGTTTCCAACAAACTCATAATAATAGCTGTTGCTTTAGCTCCTTCAAAACTTTGAGAAAATAACCACCCTCGCTTTTTAAAATTTAGCTTAGGCTAAAAGAGTCCACTGAATTCTTTTACTCCGTCCCATAACCAATGATTTAATGGCGCGTTCAGCTAGATTATTGGAAAGGACCAGATGTCCGTCTTTCAAAATAGTCTTAAAGGTTTCTTTATACTTGAGGCTGTATTCAATTGCCCTTCCTAGTTTTGAACCTGCTAAAACTGACTGACGCCGGCACTAAGCAAAGAAGTCTTCCATTAAGGGCTGGAGATGTTCTTGACGTTTCTGTAGTCGTTCATCAGCTGGCAAAGCCTCCCAGTCTCTTTCCAGGGAAAATAACTGATCACAATAAGCTAAACCTTTAGCTCCTAAGGATGATTTATCTGCTTGCTTGGGGGTCGCTTCAAAAAACTTCCTTCTCACATGTGCCCAACATCCAACAAGTTCAGCTTCTTCCAGTTGACGATAAGCTTCTAGCGGTTCGCAGTTTACCAAGCTTAGCGTCGCCTTGCTCCTAAACCTTGGACTGCTATCGCATAGGCAGAACTAGAGGACTAAAGTCCTAAGTTACTGCCGCAACATATCACAATGCACATAGCCAGAATAATCTCCTAGGAATTCTTGTACTACTAAACCACTCCGACGCTGATCATGATGGTACAGCGTGATTGCTTGATTCTCAGCTTTCCCAGACAAAAAGGTCCAATAGTAGGTCAGATGGCTATCACTCTCTAGCACCCGATAAGAGGTTTCATCCGCATGAAGAAGAGGTTGTTCTAACAACTTTTCTCGTAAAAGGTTATAAAGGGACTCTAAATAGTATTGACTTGCCTTGATATGCCAATTAGAGATTTCCTTACGTGTGATTGGTAAACCCATCCTAGCCCAATCTTCTTCTTGGCGATAATTGGGTACCTTCAAATTAAACTTCTGATGGATGGTGTGAGCGATAATAGAAACTGAGCCAAAGCTATGCGCCAAAGAGATCAGCACCAACGATAAGATAATCGTACATCTTATGCTCCTTTGGAGTTCATTCTCTGCCTCTTTTATTAGACTAGAAAATCATTCTACTACTTATCTCACTTCTTGTTTGTAAAATTCTTGCAATGCATCTTGCCAAGTTGGAATAACAAATCCAGTAGCTTTGGCTTTGGCCAGGCTCATCGTTGAGTTTAGCGGACGTTTAGCTTTGGCTGGAAATTGACTGGAATCTACTGGCTTGACTTCGACATCTGTATCTTTCAAAATTTCAACTGCAAAATCATACCATGTTGTGTCTTCTGTCGCATCATTTGACAAATGATAATAACCAAATTCCTTACGATTTTCAGCTAGGTAGGTCATGAACTCAGCCAAGGTACGAGTCCAAGTCGGACGACCGTACTGATCATTTACAACTGTTAAAGTCTTATGAGTTTTCGCAAGATTTTGCATGGTAAAAACGAAGTTTTTGCCATAATTTCCAAATACCCAGGCAGTACGGATAATATAGAAATTAGACACATGCTTCTCAACTAACTCTTCCCCCATACGCTTAGTGCGTCCATATTCTGTCTGTGGATCTGGTCGGTCATCAACTTCCCACTCTTGTCCAACTGGTTTCTTACCGTCAAAGACATAGTCCGTAGAAATATAAACTAGAGTTGCACCATGCTTTTCAGATGCTTTTGCGACATTTTTTGTCCCCGTCACATTGATGGCGAAGTCCAACTCTTTTCCTTCATCCTCTGCTGCATCAACAGCGGTGTAGGCTGCACAATGGTAGACTAAAGTCGGTTTCACCTCTTCAAAAACTTTCTCAACCATTTCTTCATTGGTAATGTCCATCTTAGCCACATCTACTGCCACGTATTCTTCATTACGTTCATCCAATAAATAGCGAAGTTCCGTTCCTAATTGGCCATTTGCCCCTGTAATTAAAATCATCTCTAGACCTTTCTAATATGTAACTCTTCCCAATATAGCAATAAAAAGCAGCTATTTCCTGCTTTTTATACTGTAATAATCTCCTGAGTCTTAGCATAATTGGCTTCAACAGCTTCTTTTTCTGCTTTCCACCATTCTTGGTTATCTGTATACCACTTGATTGTTGCCTTGAGCCCAGCTTCAAAGTTGGTAAATTCAGGTTTCCACCCCAACTCATCACGGAGCTTGCTAGCATCAATCGCATAGCGAAGGTCATGTCCTGCACGGTCAGTCACATGATCATAGGCATCCGCAGCTTGTCCCATTTCCTTAAGGATAAGTTCCAAAACTTCCTTATTGTTCTTCTCACCATCAGCCCCAATCAAGTAGGTTTCACCGATTTGCCCTTTTGTCAAGATTGTCCAAACTCCTGAAGAATGGTCATTGGTATGAATCCAGTCACGAACGTTTTTACCTTCACCGTAAAGTTTTGGCTTGATACCACTTAGGATGTTAGTAATCTGACGTGGGATGAATTTTTCGATATGTTGATAAGGACCGTAGTTATTTGAACAGTTGGAAATCGTTGCCTTGACTCCAAAAGAACGCACCCAGGCTTTGACAATCAAATCTGAGGCTGCCTTGGTTGATGAGTAAGGCGAGCTTGGATTGTACTTGGTTTCAGCCGTAAATTTCTCACCCGGCCCTTCTCCATGACCTGGCAAATCTTCGCGTAAAGGGAGATCCCCATAAACTTCATCTGTCGATACATGGTGGAAGCGAATATCATACTTACGAGCAGCTTCTAAAAGAGTATAGGTTCCAATGAAGTTAGTATGAATAAATGGCGATGGATCATTGAGCGAATTATCATTGTGGCTTTCCGCTGCATAATGAACGATAGCATCTGCTTGAGCAGCCAACTTGTCTACCAACTCCGCATCAGCAATGTCACCAACAACTAACTCAACACGATTACCTAAAATTTCCTCAATATTCGCGCGGTTTCCAGCATAAGTCAACTTATCTAGGACTGTCACGTGAACATCTGGAAAGTTCTCGTAAACATAATGGACAAAGTTAGAACCGATAAAGCCAGCTCCACCTGTCACGATAATATTTTTGTATTCAGTCATATTCTTTCCTTATTCCAAATCTTCTTTTTTCAAAGGTTTTACATCCTTAAGTAGTGGATGATTTTTATCTGCTTCTGAAACCTCTGCTTCTGCAATATTTTCCCATTCAATACCAAGGCTTGGATCAGCGTAGTTCACAAAGGCATACTTGGGTTTGAGTTCAAGAGCCCAGTAATCATTGACCAGATAGCTATATGACACTGTATCTGATAAAACTTGGAAGCCATTAGCTACGCCTCGAGGAACAAAGATTCCCTTACTCGCATCAATCACTGTCTGATAGGTATTCCCAAAGGTTTCACCCTCGCGTAGATCAACCCAAGATCCTAAAACCTTCCCATCGTCTGCAACAGAGATATACTTGTCCCAAGGTTCTGCATGCAATCCTCGAAGAACATTTTTGCGAGAAAAGCTGACGTTGTTTTGCAATTTCCCTGCAGCAAAGAAGCTTTCAGGAAAGCCAAGTGGCTCCATCTTTTCCTTCTGGAAGTTTTCCTTAAACCAACCACGATTGTCTCCATGAACGGGAATGTCAAACTCTAGCAGTCCTGGTATAGCATCAATCTTACGCACTGCAAGTGTTTTTCCAAAAAAATTATCTGACATCTATGCTTCTCCAATCAAACGGAGCAAATATTGTCCGTATTCATTCTTCTTCAGAGGTTGCGCCAACTCGAGCACATCTTCACAACTGATATAGCCCATGCGATAGGCAATTTCTTCCAAGTTTGCAACTTGAACATTCTGCATCCGTTGAACTGTTTCGATATACTGAGAAGCTTCTAGCAGGCTTTCATGGGTTCCCGTATCCAACCAGGCAAAACCACGCCCCATCAGCTCAACAGAAAGGTCACCACGATTTAGGTAAGCCTTGTTGATATCTGTAATTTCTAACTCGCCACGTGCACTTGGTTTAATACCTTTAGCAATTTCTACAACATCATTATCATAGAAATACAGACCGGTCACGGCATAGTTGGAGCGAGGATTCTCTGGTTTTTCTTCTATGGAAATGGCATTCATGTCTGTATCAAACTCGACCACACCAAAACGCTCTGGATCCTTCACTTGGTAGCCAAAAACAGTCGCACCTTTCTCTTTCTGGGCTGCCTTTTGAAGCATTTTGCTCAAACCAGGTCCATGATAGATATTGTCGCCCAAAATCAAGGCAACACTATCGTCACCGATAAATTCTTCACCGATAAGAAAAGCCTGAGCAAGTCCATCGGGACTAGGTTGTTCCGCATAGGAAAGCTTGATCCCAAATTCGGAACCATCCAAGAGCAAGTCCTTAAACCGGGGCAAATCTTGAGGAGTTGAGATAATCAAAATATCTTTAATTCCAGCCAACATTAATGTCGACAACGGATAATAAATCATAGGTTTATCATAAACCGGCATCAGCTGTTTTGACGCAGCCCGAGTAAGTGGGTACAGGCGGGTACCTGAGCCGCCTGCAAGAATAATACCTTTCATAATAGTGTACCTTTCTTATATTCCCTGAAATTCAGAATTAGACCTTTATTGCAATTTATCAAAGCAAAATGTCAATAAATTTTGCTAATTTTTAATTAATCAAAGTTGATATTTTAATTTAACTGATAGGCTAGATTAAGTCTAATAAAATGATTCTTACTTAAAGATATATTATTTTAAAAATAATCTTCCTTTGAAAATGAACAGTTTGATTTTCTAGCATTATCATTACTATTAGAATTGTTGATAGAATCCATTATTTTATATTTCCTAAAAAACGTCTTTAAAATTGATAAATTATTTCGTAACTTGTTCCCACTAATAGCAATGTTCCAGCAACTATTCTTAGTTTAAATTAATTTATCACCTGACACATTTAAATTGCTTCTAGATATGTGCAAAAAATAGTATCATATTTTTTATCATTTTCTACTAAACGACAAAAAGGTAAAAATAGAATTTGCCATCTAACTGATATATAATTCTTTTTATTCAAATATTTTCTTTCTAAAATATTCTATATACATTTTTATATCTTTACGCTTTAGATACAAGTATAAAGTATACGCTAACAAATAAACTATTACTGCGGGCCAAATCGGTAAGTACCAACTTGAAGAAATAAAGACAATCGTCAAAAGAAATTCTAATACAATATCTTTCTTAACCGAAACATCCAGTTTTTTAGATAGAATTAGTTCTGCTATTACGCTACGTAAAGCTAGCAAAACAACTATCGATACAACAGTCAGCTCTAAACTATTTAATAATAGAGTAGTTATTAGGGTAACTAACATACTGAACAACATAATCAAAGTATTTATTTTGAGAATATCTCTCTCCATTCTTAATGCCTTTAAGTAAGTATTAATGACCAATGCCATTTTTCCTTCATAGACTGACATAGGGAAAATAAGGGTCATGAAAATCAAGGCATCTTGATAGGCTGGCAACCAGAGGTCTAATACAATTTTTAAAGGATAGTAAATGAGCAAAATCGCGAACATGATAAGCATCAAAACATTTCTTAAGTTGGAATAAATTTTAGATAAATTTTCCGTTTTTGTCCGTTTTAACAAAGGAAAAACAACTAAACCAATCGCATTAATAAAAGTCATTAATAAATTAGAGATGCTTAGCGTCAGTGATACTTTCCCGAATGTTTCGATATTCCAATTCCATTGAATTCCCATTCGAACAATACCAATAATCATACTACTTGCAATATTGGATAACATTAAATTGATTCCAACACGGATATTGTCAAAAGACTCTCTCAGATCCAATATGAACTCGGATAAGGATTGAAAAACAATATCTTTACAAATCCAAAAAGAAAGTAGGAGAGAAAATGTCCTTCCCAAAACATCTGCCCAAATCATTACCTTGTATTCATGCCATTTAAATATAATAAACAGGAATAAAAGAATAACATATATAACGCGATCACTGATTAGAATGATGGAACTATCCTTTAATCGATTTGTCATCTGCAAAATATAAACGAATAACATTCTTAAATTTGTAACTATCATACTAATAATAGTCATGTTATAAATATATTTTGCATTTTGATCTGTCACAGTCAATAAGTTAAAACCAAATAATAGAAAAGAAATTAAAATTAAAAAACTGGAAAATTGAAGTATTTGAGAATAAAACTGTTTCTTATCTAAGTTCTGGTACTCTAATCCGCCATATTTAAGATAAATTCCATCAATCCATCCCAGATGAAAAAAACCAATATATGTTAGGTAAAAAATATATAGTTGCCAATAACTATACTCAGTTACTCCCATAATTTTTGGTAAAATTAGTACAACTATAACTGATGTAAGAATTGTAATCAGATTAGACAAAAGAACATGAAACAAATTTGTTATAAGAAACTTCAATTTCATAACTATACTCCCCACCTAAAAATTGTTTCAGAAGATTTGTAATTCTCATTCAAGGCTCTCTTCCTCCAATTAAAATTCCTACAAATACTACCAAATCTATCCCTTTATATAACTCAATACATTAGCGCTAAATTCATCTATTTATCCTTAATTTACCTTTGTTAAAGTCAACCTGAACTTTCAGAAGAACCCAAAAAACCAGATAAAAGATAACAATTTGGATTCCATATCCAATGGTAACCATTGAAATATAAAACACATCCTCGATACTATTTAAAAATAATGGATAAAATGAAGCTGCTAATAGAATCAACCTAAATCTTTGACCATTTGTAACTAAAGAATGATGTCTAATTTTTTCATAACCTAAAGTATACAACCATGCTGTAAAACTCTGACAAATTACAATACCAATTACACCAAAGTCTGAATAATAGCGTCTAATTGCAGTATACACATTCCCTAAAGAATAATAATTAGGCGATATTCTCCATTCTAAGCCTTTTATAATATTATTATCAAATCCTAATTTTGCAAGCATCTCATAAATTCCCGAAAAAGTTTCTGCACCTAGTTCTTTGTTACGTCGTATCGGATCTATAACAAATAAATCAAATAGTTGAATTGAGCCTCCCATATAACGAGTGATGTAACTGATAAAATCTTCCTGAGAAGAACGCCCTAATACAAATTTTAAAAGAAAGAATAAAACTATCAACATAAGAAATGCAAAAAGAGAGCGAGTAATCATTTTAAAACTTCTGGTAAGTTGAGATTTATGACTCCCGTACACAGAGTATATATACAATATCAACAGAGTTCCAATAACTAACCTTATAAGGGGCAGTCTACCACCACTAATGATTGCATAGACAAAGAATATAGCTATTGGAATCAAATAAATGAAATTTTTCTTTATTTGCTTCGTTATAAAATAATTATTTATAAATATATATAAAGAAACAAATGTAGTCGCTGGAATAATTTTAGCTAGTTGATTAATCATTCCACTTACACGATCTTCTACTTCATTTGAATAATAAGATAGGTACCTATAGTTACTTATCAAATCTGTAATATTAGAAAAACCTCTACCTGAAAACAGTACCACTTTCTGAATTTCATGGATATAAAGAAATAGCATAACAAGATTTAGAATCAGAAGAATGCCATATATTATCTTTGAAGGATTTATTTCTTTTAATTCTTTATACGAAATTCCCTCCACTTTAGGTTTGTACGACAATTTTGTCAACAAGGAAACTATAATAAATGTAGCAACCCCTAGCAATATCAAACCAAAGGTTTTGAAATGGAGTTCTGTTCCCCAAACATTTCTATTAACTAGAGCACTTGCAATCGAAATAAAATAAGCAAGTGTTAAAATTACTGCGGGTTGAAACAAATCTCCCTCAAATAATATAAATGTAATGATAATTAATAGAAAAATAAATATGAATAAGAAATTTAAAAGCATTATGAGAGTTCTTTCATAATATATTTTTTATAGGTGCCAAAAAGCATGATGGTATATAAGCCGATGGTTCTTACGAGTTGCTTTCGAGAAATTCGATTCTGACAGAAATATCTCACACCTTTTAATCCTCCAATTTTGATTACTTCCTGAATTTCAAGCAGTCTATCACTTAAAGGACTTTTTTCAGAAGCTTTTTTTAGCATATAAAGAGTTTGATTATATACCCCAGCATGTGTAAGTGCCAATTCATTGAAACCCAAAATAGCCTTTCTGAGAATATTTAGCGGAGATAATTTAAAATGATGACTAGTTGTTACATTATGTCCGTGTCTTCGATACAAGACCAGTTGCTCAGGGCAGAACAACACCTTCCCATACTCTAGTGCAAACTTTGCAAAATAATTATCATGAGACAGTTTTTCTATATATAAATAATCTTTATCAATATCAACTGAAGGAACCATCTCTAACAATGCATGATTAAAGCCTGCCGTACACCCCCAGATATAGGCATGAATAAAATACAAATTATTTATGTTCGGTAATTCAATCCCCATTATGTTATTTATACTAATATCTATCAACTTATTATTGGCATCAATCGTTGACATATCAGAGTAAACCATCTCTGGCATTTCATCCTTAGAAAATCTTAACAGCTGTATTTCTAGCTTGTGCTCTTTCCAAATATCATCTTGATCACAAAAAAAGTAATAATCAAATTGATAATTGTTTTTAACGTATTCAATTAGATTAAAAAAATTATAATAAGCTCCATGAAACTTTGAGGGATTTTCAACTAATCTAATTCTATCATCTATCTTAGAATACCTCTGTATTACTTCTACTGTCTTATCTTTTGATCCATCATCTCTAATAAAAAGCGTCCAATTGGTAAATGTTTGAGACCTAATACTATCAATCTGTTGTGACAAATATCTCTCACCATTATAAGTGGTCATTAAAATTGCAACTGATTTTCCCATCTCTAAACATTCTCCTTTTTAAATAATGAATATAACGAAAATATCATTAATAAAAAATTAATCGTGAAATATACTAAAGTAAAAAATTCCCACTGATTTGTTAAAATCGTTACTAGTAGTAAAACCTGAGGAATACCTGTAATTGATGTCATATTTAAAGCCAGTAGTTTTATAGTACTAAAATTTGATTTATCTTTAATGTTATTGACAGACTCATTTCGTGCTACTGTGTTGATATACTTATGCATCACCAATCTTGGAAAAATCAAAGAAATTCCAGATAAAGCACCCAAAATCACATACATATCTGAGCCATTTAGATGAGTTGCTACTATTCCTGCACCAAAATACGTCAGCACCATAGCCACATAGCCTGCCATTGCATCTACTACACTTCCATCCTTCGAGTATTGCTCCCGATATCTAGCTAAGTTCCCATCTACTCCATCTAGTAAGTTCCATAAAAAAAATAGAAACCATGCCAGCAATAATAGAATGAAATTAGTTGTAAATGTCATTGTCAGAAATCCAAGAATCAAAGGGGCTATAGATAAATAAGATACTTGATTGGGAGTAATATTCGTTTTTAAAAAAGGAACTGTTAAAAGATAGGATAACGGTCTTCCAACATAAAACGCAAAATAATCATTTTTAGCCATTGCTTTTTTAGCAGGCGACATCGTTTTTCTTTCAATATCTTTATAAAGTTTATATATTGACATTATCATCTTCTCCTAAACTCATGAATATATTCTCTAGCTCTGACACTTTTTCTTTTATTTCAAATATAGATTGAACTCTTTGGAAAGCAACACTACCTAACTCATTGGCTAGTTCTCTATTCTCAATAATACTTCTACTTCTATCTACAGCCACTTCTAAATTATATAGTGGGACTTTAAAACCTGACTCACCATCAATAACCAATTCTGACATCCTGTCTAACAGAAATAAATTCAAACATACGTCATACGATTTCCCTAAAATTAAAATAGCAGATTTTAATTTATATTGAAAAATACCTAAATTCATTTCCGAACTTTCTAAAATATAATTTTTATTATATTTTTCAAAATCTATTTCATTTATAAACTTTTCAAAATGCTTTCTTGGTAAACCTAGAGCCATATCATCATTCCAAGGAATAAAACCTTTGTATCTTGCAGCTTCCAATAGACTACCTCCAGAAGCAAAATACTTCATTTTATTTTTAGAACATATTTTTATAAACTCTTTTAATAATTTCAATTTTTCTTGAACTTTCAATAAATTCTTTCTTTTTTGCCATTACTACTAGCCATCTTATTTCAAAATTCTATACAGTTTTGGACGCACTTTTGATTGAATAAAACCTAGTAAATAGAGCGACATTTTTTTCGGTAAAATTTTATAAATTCTTGATAACTTAGATGGAGATACTTGTTTGTATGTTCCTCTATAGTATTTTTTAAATATTTCCACATGCGCCACCTCACTATTTTCTTGCCAAGGTCTGAGTGATAGAAAACACGTTGTGAAATGGCGCAAGACTATACGTTCTCTAGCATTTTTAATTTCTTCTTTTGAATAATAGTTAATTGGTTTTTTAAAAACTATCATTTCTTCATAAGTCAAATCTTCAAATATGGTCATATAATTATATTCTGGAGGAAGTACACCAAATGAGTTATATAAAACTGCATTTAAAACTCCTAAATCACCTTGTAATATAGTACCATTAAACTTTTGAATTACTTGCAAAAATTTTTCTTCGACGTTATTATTTCTCCATAACTCTAAATTAATCAGCATAACTCCAGCATTAAACATTGGTTTGTCGATTGGTATCCCCAACACCTGCTTGTATTCTTTATTAAAAGTATCATTTACCCCATAGAGAATTTTATCTTTAAAATCAATATCAAGAATACTTCGTAAAGAATCCATTACAATAATATCACTATCAAGATAGAGAACTTTACTCATTGAAGATGGAAGAACACTTCCCAGAAATAATCTGCTAAATGAACTAATTGATCCCCTATCTAAATGTAATTTAAATGGAATCTCAACGTTCTCTATCCAATTAATTTCTCTCTGCGCAAATTGTTTTGATAATCTATTTATCTTTTCTTTATTTCTATCCGAAACTTTATCAGCAATAATCCATAAATTTAAATCCAAATCTGAATTAGTAGTGTAAAGCGACTTGATAGATGCACTCAATACATCTACAAAATTATTATCTGTCGCATATACTATATCCATTTTTCACCTCACCTTTATTGTTAATATTATCACTAGAACTCCTAAATTTAGAGTCCGAGTTAAAAGCAAGACAATTTTATTATCTCGCTATTATTAGGATTGCACGATTGTGGTCAGAGAGAAACTCTCTACTTCGCTCCATCCTTCATCAATACAACTTTAACTGTCTTCAATAAAATTTCAATATCTTTCCAAATTGTCCAACCGTCTATATAGGCCACATCTAATTTGACAACCTCATCGAAATTCTTGATCTCGCTTCGTCCGCTGACCTGCCATAGACCTGTTATGCCAGGTTTAAAACTTAGGCGACGTTTTTGTTCTGGGGTATAGTGCTCATACTCGTCCACTGTTGGTGGTCGTGTCCCTACCAAACTCATATCTCCCTTTAGAACATTGTAAAACTGTGGTAGCTCGTCCAAGCTCGTCTTCCGTATAAAATGACCAATTTTCGTGATACGTGGATCCTCATCCACCTTAAACATTCCACCCTGCATGGTATTTTGTTCCATGAGTTCTCTTTTTTTCTCCTCAGCATCCACACACATAGAGCGAAACTTGTAAAAAGTGAAATGGCGACCATTTTTCCCAATACGCGTCTGAGCAAAAATAGCAGAGCCCCCATCCTTTCGAATCAAAGGAACCAGTACAATACTGACTAGACCACATAGTATCAAACCTACCAGGGAACCGATAATATCAATAACCCGCTTAGCAATCACATGGCTAGTCTTATAAAATGTTGTAGAAAAAGTCACAACGTTTAGTCCTGCCATCTCACAAATTTGCTTGTTATGTGCCAAGATACAATCGAAAGCATTTAGATTGACTGTTACATCAACTCCCATCGTTTCAAACTGAGAGACAAGCTCTCCAATATTGTATTTTTCACTTGGAAGATTGATAAAGACTTCATCGACCACCTCATGAGTCGCAAAGTTTACGATCTCCCCCTCTGCTACAACCTTTAAATAATCATGCTGAAAATCTGGTTTATCTAAAACACTGACGGCTACCAACTCCCCAACAACATCATCTGATTCTATTAGTCTATCCAATACCTTTTCGACACGAGAAGTTGCTGTAAGTAGGAGAATCTTCTTACTTCCTTTAAAGTTGGGATAAGCCCGCTTCCAATACCACTTGATAAATCGGTTTAGCACATAGACTAAGAGAACATGTAATAGGAGGAAGTAAATCATGCCTCTTCTGGAAATACTAAATCGATCTTCTAAGAAAAAATTAGAAATACTAATCGCTAGCGCAAAGAATAGGATATATTTCAATGTCTGGACAAGTTCAATCAAATATCCCCTTTTAAAGAAATCCTGTCCATAATCACTGATATAAAAGGCAAAATAGTGGAGGATATAAAGTACAATAGCTGTTGTTGAAACAATCTCTGTTTCTCTCACAGTGCTAAGTAGATAAGCCAATAAAATAACAAGAAAACTCTGGACTATGGCCAATGAAGGCTTTACTAGTTTTCCATTCATCTCTATCCCCCAACCTATTTTTTCTTTTTCCCATAACTTCCATAAGAACCGTATTCGTCTACTGAAGTATCGAATTTATTCAACACAACTCCTAAACACGGCTTCCCAGTTTGTTCTATCTGTTCTTTCGCTTTTTGAATATCCCGTCGCTTTGTTTCGCCTGCCTTCGTCACTAAAATAGAAGCATCACATTTCTGCGTAATGATAGCCGCATCAATCACGACACCGACAGGAGCAGTGTCTACGACGATATAGTCAAAATATTTACGCACGGTTTCAAGCATTGTACTGAAATTCCTACTTTGAAGAAGGGCTGTCGGATTTGGTGACACAGAGCCAGCCTGAATCACAAAGAGATTCTCAATATTGGTATCACAAAGTCCCTGTGACAGGTCTGTAGTCCCTGATAGAAATTCTGTTAGCCCGGTAATCCTTTCCCTTGATTTAAAGACACCTGACATCACGGAGTTACGCATGTCTGCATCAATCAGCAACGTTTTGTAACCTGCACGCGCAAAAGCCCGAGCGATATTGGTGGAAGTCGTTGTTTTTCCTTCTCCTGGTTTCACAGAAGTGATAGAAAATACTTTCAAATCATCTCCACTTAACTGTAGGTTCGTGCACAAAGCATTATAATATTCCTCTGCCTTTTTCGCAAGTTCTAATTTCACCTGTGAGATTTCTAACGTTGGCATAACTTCCTCCTATTTCATTTTATCCAAATCTGGAACGACTCCTAGAAGTGGCACTTGCAGCACCTCTTCAACTTCTTCAGGACGTTTCACACGGGTATCGAGCAACTCAATCAAAAGAACAGTAATTACTGTTACGACGGCTCCTCCAAGAAAACCAACTAAGGTGTTACGTCGAACATTGGGAGAAGAGGGAGTCGTAGCTGGCCGCGCTTCTTCAAGCGTCGTTACATCAGATACTCGCGTTACAGCGACGATCTTTCCTGCAGCAACTTCTCGTAGAGAATTAGCAATGCGACTGGCTTCCTCTGGTTCTTTATCCTTGACAGAGATTGAGACGATACGAGTGTCGGTTGGTACAGTCACTTGAACTTTGCTAGTTAACGCTTTTGCTGGCATATCCAATTTCAAATTTGTCGCTACCTTTTCCAATACATCTTGCGAAAGGATAATTTCGCGGTAGTCTTTTACCAGATAAGTTCCTGCCTGCAAGTCCTGATTCGTCAGTCCCGACTTACCTTCTTGATTACGGTTGACGACGTAAATACGCGTGGTGCTCGTATATTCTGGTTTAACAATAAAAGTGCTATATGCAAAAGCTCCCGCCCCTGTCACAAGCGCCACTAATAAAATTATTAACTTGTGTTTCCACAAGGTTTTAAGTACTTGAAATACATCGATTTCTATCGTGTTTTGTTCTTTCATCATTTCTCCTAAATTAGTTGATCCATTACAATTTTTCGAGGATTGTCTATAAAAAGTTCCTGAGCCTTCGCTTCTCCGTATTTTTGGGAAACAAGGTCATATGCTTCTGCCATATGGGGGGGTCTGCCGTCCACATTATGCATATCACTTGCAATGATATGAACCAAATCACGCTCCAAGAAATACTGCGCTCTTTTTTTCATGAATTTATAAGGTTCTCCAAAAAGTTTGGATTTGAGGACATGTGAACTATTTATTTGCGTGTAACAGCCCATATCGATCAGCTCTCGAACGCGTTTTTCATTATTTTCAAGAACATCATAGCGCTCTATGTGGGCAATGACGGGAGTAATTCCCAACATCAATATTTTATTCAAGGCACTATGAATATCGCGATAAGGAGTGTTCATACTAAACTCTATCAAGGCATAACGACTATTATTGAGGGTCGGAATCCGATTGTTTTCCAGCTTATCCAAAACATCTGGCGTGTAGTAAATTTCAGCCCCATAAGCAATGACCAAGTCACTCGCGACTTCCTTAGCTATTTCCCGAACCTGAAGAAAGTTTTCTGCTATCTTCTCTTCTGGAGTTTCAAACATGCCCTTGCGACGGTGAGAGGTAGAGACAATGGTTCGCACCCCCTGCCTGTAGGCTTCTGTCAAGAGAGCCTTACTTTCCTCTCTTGACTTGGGACCATCATCTACATCAAAGACAATGTGCGAATGAATATCAATCATTTCATCTGCCCTCCAACACGTCCTGAATAGCCGTTTTGACAGATGCAAGGCTACTGTCGTTAATTTCCATCACATAGAGGTTACTATCTGGCATCGCATAGGAAGGAAGATCCGTCCGTCCCCTACCCTTCAAGTCTTGCGAATTTACTTTGTACGTTCCACCACTTTCTAACTGAGCATTGACCAAGTTTATCATGGTCTCAAGTGGCATGTTTGTTTGGATAGAATCTTGCAAGCTATCAATGATCGTACTATAATTTTTCAGTACTTCGGTCGAAGTTAATTTTTGAAGGATAGCCACAATCACCTTTTGTTGATTGCGCCCACGGTCACGATCACCATCCGCTAGGGAATAGCGCTCACGAACAAAAGCGAGTGCCTCTTCTGAATCTAAATGGACATTACCAATAGAATAGTGTTTTTTATTAGCAAGAGCTGTGAATTCCTGATCATTATAAACATCTACCCCACCCAACAAATCAATCAATTTCAAAAACGAAGTGAAGTTCAATCGCACATAGTAATTGATATCCACTCCATAGAGATTTTCTAAGGTGTGAATGGACGAATCAACTCCATAAATGCCCGCATGAGTCAATTTATCTTTTTGATTATTTCCACCATCTGCGATTGGTACATAAGCATCACGTGGCGTTGTGGTCAAGAGAATTTTCTTGGTATCTCGATTGACAGTCATCAAGATATTGACATCTGAACGCGACACCGAACTAATTGGACCATAAGTATCAATTCCACTAACATAGATATTGAAAGACTGATTCTTAGACGTCTTAGGAGCTTCTACTTTTTTAATGAATCCCTTGGTATAAATCTTTTTTATCTTCGATGCGTGATCTGGATACTCCGATTCAATGATATTTTCAAAGACACTATTTAAGACAATGGCCTTAGTCTCTCCTGCAATCAAACTCCTGTAAGCTGACAAGTAAGACGAACTTTGATTAACCGTCAAATCGATATTCTGACTTGATTTGATATCAGCTAGTAGTTTTTGAATGTTTTCATTATCAGTCCCAGTCGGTGCTGTCACACTCGTCAGTTGCGTAACATTCTCAATCTCACTATCTGCTAAAACAGCGACACTGAGCGAATATTCTGAGTAATTAGAAGTCGCATTTAAACGATTGGTCAGTCCAACAAACTGCTGTACTGCAAAGAGCGACACTGAGCTGACAAGAATAGAGAGCACCAACAGAAAAATGGTAAACTTTTCAGCTTTTTTATAGATAATCGAGAGTAGCCCTATTAAGGCAACTAGTAGAACAAAGGCAGTTGCCACTAGATTAAGATATCTAAAAGCAAGGATATTGTACTTAAAGATTAAGAACAATAAAAAACAAACTAACAATAAATAAATAGTCAACAAAACTATATTAACACTTCGCTTCACTTTCTGTGAACCTGATTTCTTAAAACGTCTACTCATGATTAACACCTATACATTGAACATCTTATAATTGTATCACTTTTTTACGGTAATGTCTACACCTTTCTTTCACTATCTGCATCTTGTGTAATTCGAATGTGATAATGTCTTTAGTAAACCGAACGTAAAAATGTCCCATTTGGTAGAATAGTCATATGAAAAGGATCCAACTGAATATGAATGAAACGAAAAAATATCTTGTGATAAAAGCTATAGCCCAAGGAAAGAAAACAAAGAAACGGGCCTGTGTCGAACTCAATCTTTCTGAAAGACAAATCAATCGTCTGCTACTAGCCTATCAACTGAAAGGACAAAGAAGCCTTCAGACACGGAAACAGAAATCGAAAACCAAAACATGCAATCCCTGATGAAATCAAAGAACATCTCCTAAAAAAATACCTCTCCTATGAAACATATAAACCAAATGTCCTTCATTTCTGTGAATTGCTAGCTGAAGAAGAAGGAATTCAGCTCTCTGATACTACTGTTAGAAAAATACTCTATAAGAAAAATATCCTGTCGCCTAAGTCCCATAGAAAGACAAAGAAGAGAGTAAGAAAACAAGCTAAACTGAACCTGAATCAACCCCTAGACAATCCAATCTTACCGACGGCTGAAAACTTCCTTGAAGACCCTAAAAAAGTACATCCTAGTAGACCCAGAAAGAAATTTGCTGGTGAACTCATTCAAATGGATGCCAGTCCTCATGCCTAGTTTGGAGCCCAAACATCTAACTTACACTTAGCCATTGATGATGCTTCTGGCAATATCCTAGGCGCTTATTTTGATAAGCAAGAGAACTTGAATGCTTACTATCATGTCCTCGAACAAATCTTAGCCAATCACGGCATTCCCCTTCAAATTAAAACAGATAAGAGAACGGTCTTTACCTATCAAGCCTCCAACTCTAAGAAAATGGAGGACGATACCCATACACAGTTTGGATACGCCTGTCACCAACTAGGGATTCTCCTTGAGACAACCTCTATCCCTCAAGCTAAAGGGAGAGTCGAAAGACTCAATCAGACACTACAATCTCGCCTGCCTATCGAACTGGAACAAAACAATATTCATACCTTGGAAGAAGCCAATACCTTCCTGCTTTCCTACATTCAAACCTTTAATGAACAGTTTGGAAACAAGACAAAACTCTCTGTCTTCGAGGAGGTTCCTAACCCCTCTGAAAGGAATCTCATTCTGGCTAGACTGGCGGAGAGAGTCGTCGATAGTAGACACCATATCCGATTCCAAAATCGTTACTATATCCCTACCGAACAAGGAAAAGAAGTCTATTTCATCAGAAAGACGAAAGCATTAGTTATAAAAGCATTTGACGGAGACATCTACCTCAATATCGCTGACAAAATATATCACACAAAGGAGCTACTAAATCATGAACTCTATTCGAAAAACTTTGAACAAGAACCAGAACAAAAAAAGAAAGACGCAAGTATATCCCTCCACAAACCCATCCGTGGAAACTCACATCTTTCAAACAATATCTTCATAAAAATAAAAAGGATTATGAAGAGTTTACTAGTGAGGAGCTTAATTCTCCTCAACTACAAGTATAGCAAAATGAAATAATAATAGGACAAATCGATCGGGACAGTCAAATCGATTTCTAACAATGTTTTAGAAGCAGAGGTGCACTATTCTAGTTTCAATCCACTATAGTAAAAAACCTCAAGCTTCAAAAACTTGAGGTTTGCTCATTCTAGTCAGTCATTTCCACACAGAAAGCATCCCATGGAACTAAGATTTGTTTTTCAAAGACTTCTTGAGCTAGGGTGTTTTCAATCAAGACAGATTTGACTTTTCCTTCTACTGTCAAGTCTTGCTCTTCATTGGACAAGTTAGCCACAACTAGGAAGCGACGGTCGCCATCCTTACGTATATAAGCAAAGACCTTATCAGCCGTATCAAGCAATTCAAAGTCAGCTCGAATTAGCCAGCTATTCTCCTTGCGAATTTGGACCAGTTTCTGATAGGTATAGAAAATAGAATCTGGATTTGCCAGCGCTTCTTGGACATTGATCATCTCGTAATTTGGATTAACCGCCAACCAAGGTTGACCTGTTGAGAAACCAGCGTTTTTGCTCTCGTCCCATTGCATAGGGGTACGGGCATTGTCACGTCCAATAACACGGATACTGTCCATGATTTCTTCAATCGGAACACCTTTTTCAAGAGCCTCACGCGCATAGTTGAGAGATTCAATATCTTCTACTTGATCCAGTGTTTCAAACGGATAGTTGGTCATCCCAATCTCCTCACCTTGGTAGATATAAGGAGTTCCTCTCATGAGATGAAGTAAGATTGCAAAGGCTTTGGCAGATTTTTCGCGGTATTCTTGGTCATTTCCCCAGATTGAGACAATACGAGGGAGGTCATGGTTGTTCCAGAAGAGGGAATTCCAGCCGTCCTCAACTCCTAACTCTGTCTGCCATTTGTTGAAGATTTCTTTTAACTTAGCGATATTCAGCTCTTTTTGATAGTGCCATTTAGGCTGACCTTCCTGATACTGAAGACCGATATGTTCAAACTGGAAGACCATAGACAATTCTTGCCCCTTTGGATCAGAGTAGAGTTTGGCAATCTCTGGCGTTGCTCCCCAAGTCTCCCCTACTGTCAAGAGATCCTTATCTCCAAAGGTCGCCTGATTCATTTCCTTGAGATAGGGATGGAGCATAGGACCATTATTGACTACCTTCTCGTCAGGAATTTTGCCAATCATGTCAATAACATCCATACGGAAACCACCAATACCTTTATCAATCCAGAAGTTCATCATCTCATAAATTTTCTGGCGAAGTTTTTCATTTTCCCAGTTGAGATCCGGCTGTTTCTTGCTGAAAAAGTGGAGATAGTATTGACCTGACTTTTCATCGTATTCCCAAGCAGACCCACTAAAGATAGAATCTAGGTCATTGGGTTCATCGCGCCAGATATAGTAGTCTCGCTCAGGGCTATTAGGATTTTCACAGGCCTCTACAAACCAGGCATGCTCATCCGAGGTATGATTGACCACCAAGTCCATGATGATACGGATATCACGCTTCTTAGCTTCTGCAATCAGCTGATCCATGTCCTCCATGGTTCCAAAAATAGCCGCAATCGCTTGATAATCAGCAATATCATAGCCATTATCATCCATAGGGCTGTCATAAACGGGAGAAAGCCAAATTGCTGTGATTCCTAGCTTGGCTAGATAGTCCAACTTACTGGTAATTCCTGGCAAATCGCCAATTCCATCTCCATTACTATCCATAAAACTCTTTGGATAGACTTGATAGACTACGGCATTATGCCACCATTTTTCTTGCATCTGTTTACCTCATTATTTTCATAATCTATAGTCTATGATAGCACTTTTTAAAATTTTGTGCAAGCGTTTGCTTAATCTTTTTAATTTCTTTTTTAGCTCCGTAGTTTCCTAACTTCAAATTTTTTATTATAATAGAGGTCAGAGGTAAAAAAATGAAAAAACAAGCTTTTAGTTCTGAACAATATTTGAATTTACAACGCGACCATATTTTGGAACGCATTAACCAATTTGACGGCAAGCTCTACTTAGAATTTGGCGGTAAAATGTTAGAAGATTTCCACGCTGCTCGTGTCCTTCCTGGTTATGAACCTGACAACAAAATCAAGCTCTTGCAAGAATTGAAAGAGCAGGTTGAGGTTGTGATTGCCATTAATGCTAGCAACATTGAACATTCCAAAGCACGTGGCGACTTAGGCATTTCTTATGACCAAGAAGTTCTTCGTTTGATTGACAAATTCAATGAATTGGGGATTTTTGTTGGTTCCGTTGTCATTACACAATACGCTGGCCAACCCGCTGCAGATGCCTTCCGCAACCAACTTGAGAAAAATGGAATTGATTCTTATCTTCATTATCCAATCAAAGGATATCCGACGGATATGGATCACATCATTTCCCCAGAAGGCATGGGCAAAAACGACTACATCAAAACCAGTCGCAACTTGATTGTCGTAACCGCTCCTGGACCCGGTTCTGGAAAATTGGCAACGTGTATGTCCAATATGTACCACGACCAAATCAATGGCATCAAGTCTGGCTACGCTAAATTTGAAACCTTCCCTGTTTGGAATCTTCCCCTTCATCATCCAGTTAACTTGGCTTATGAAGCTGCCACAGCTGACCTTGATGATGTCAACATGATTGACCCCTTCCATCTTCAAACCTATGGAGAAACCACTGTCAACTACAACCGTGATATCGAAATCTTCCCAGTGCTCAAGCGCATGTTGGAACGTATTCTCGGAAAATCACCATACTCTTCACCGACAGATATGGGTGTCAACATGGTTGGTTTCGCTATTACAGATGACGAGGCTGCTGTCGAAGCTTCTAAACAAGAAATCATCCGCCGTTACTATCAAACAGTTCTTGACTTCAAAGCTGAAAAAGTTGGCGAAGCTGCCGTCAAGAAAATTGAGTTGCTCATGAACGACCTCGGTATCACACCTGCAGACCGTAAGGTTGCTGTCGTTGCGCGCCAAAAAGCAGAAGAAACTGGTGGACCAGCCCTAGCCTTTGAATTGCCAAATGGGGAAATCGTCACTGGTAAGAACTCAGAACTCTTTGGGCCTACAGCCGCTGCCTTGATCAACGCCATCAAAAAATCAGCTGACATCGCTAAAGAAGTAAAACTAATCGAGCCTGAAGTTGTTAAGCCAATCCAAGGTCTTAAAATCGATCATCTCGGTAGCCGCAATCCACGCCTTCATTCAAATGAAATCCTGATTGCACTTGCTATCACAGCTACAGAAAATCCTGATGCTGCCCGCGCTATGGAAGAACTCGGCAACCTCAAAGGAAGCGAAGCCCACTCAACCATCATCTTGACTGATGAAGACAAGAATGTCCTTCGTAAACTGGGTATCAACGTAACCTTTGACCCATACTACCAATACGACCGCTTATATCGTAAGTAAAGATTTCAACCTCTCCAGCCTCGGAGAGGTTTTCTCTCTGTCTCAGGAGCAACCTTTATGATATAATGAGAGAAGAAAACTGAAAGGATTTACCATGTCAAAAGAAGTTATTGTCGAAAGTTTTGAACTTGACCACACCATTGTCAAAGCACCCTATGTTCGCTTGATTGGGGAAGAAACAGGACCAAAAGGAGACATCATCTCCAATTATGATATTCGCTTGGTGCAACCAAACGAAGACTCTATCCCTACTGCCGGCCTTCACACTATCGAGCACCTCTTAGCCAAACTCATCCGTACCCGCATTGACGGCATGATTGACTGTTCACCATTTGGTTGCCGCACAGGCTTCCACATGATTATGTGGGGACGTCACACCAGTGCTAAAATCGCAGCTGTTATCAAGGATTCGCTCAAGGAAATCGCTGAAACTACTACTTGGGAAGATGTCCCAGGGACAACCATCGAATCTTGCGGAAACTACAAGGACCACAGCCTCTTCTCTGCTAAAGAATGGGCAAAACTCATCTTGGAACAAGGGATTTCAGATGATGCCTTTGAACGTCATGTGATTTAAAATCGAGTAGGGGATAATCTCTAGCCCCTCTCACACCACCGTACGTACCGTTCGGCATACGGCGGTTCAACTAACTTTTAACGCATGTCGTTCAAGGTAATAATCCAAACACGAAACCAGTCCACGTTTTTCAAGGACTGGTTTTGATATAGCACGTTTAAGTACCGACTTCTGAGCTACTAATTGATAATGGTCGCCCCAGCCAGATACCTTATCTGCTATCCATTTAGGAACCCCTAACTTAAGCAATCCCCATAATCGTCTCGATTTCTTCTTCCATTGCTTCCAGATAATCACTCGTAGGCGAGTACGCAAGCGCTCATCTATGCTAGTGACTATACTTTTCATATTTCCCAATGAGAAATAGTTTATCCATCCTCGAATGAACAAATTCAGTTGCTCTCGTGATTTACGCATATAGGTTACGACTACCTTTTTGAACTTTAGAGTTTGAGACCCCCTTATCCGCTATATACGCCTTACTATCACGTTCCTGTTCGTAAAGCCACGATTTCGCTATCCCTTCCTCTGACGATTCTTATTTCCAGCGTCAGACTTAAAACGCTCTATCCCCAGACCGTTTTAATCCACTACCTCACGATAGTCAGGCTTGGGAATCGCTATTGGGTTCACCGGTAGTGGGTGCCCACCGAGGACTTACACCTCAGATATATAGTAAAATGAAATAAGAACAGGACAAATCGATCAGGACAGTCAAATCGATTTCTAACAATGTTTTAGAAGTAGATGTGTACTATTCTAGTTTCAACCTACTACACGACATGCCCGTCGTACCTCAAAAGGAACCAGTTTTTTTCAGCTGGCTCCTTCTTTTTTATTCTCAAAATTCTGTCTTAGGCTTTCTCACGAATAACCAAAACGCCATCTTCCATATCTGCTTCCAGATGTTTAGCATCTAAATGATCCAAGTGGAAGTCTGTCACCTTATCACGAACTTCTTGTTCAACCACTCGACGGAGAGGACGAACCCCCATGACTTCGTCGTAACCTTCTTCTGTGATATAATCTTTAGCCGCTTGACTGACTACCAAGTCAATGTCTTTCTTAGCCAAGGTTTGATTAACTTCAGCCAACATCAAATCTACAATCTTAGAAAGGTCTTCCTTAGTCAAGTGTGAGAACTCGATGACTGCATTAAAGCGGTTGAGGAGTTCTGGACGGAAGAAGGGTTTCAAACGGTCCATCAATTCTGGTTTATCCGCATCTTCTGTCAAGTTGGCTTCATAGCCAAATCCAGCATTTGAGGTCGCAATAATGACAGTGTTCTTGAAGTTTACTGTATTTCCTTGACCATCTGTCAAACGACCATCATCTAGAACTTGGAGGAGAAGGGTAATAACTTGAGGGTCAGCCTTTTCAATTTCATCCAAGAGAATGATAGAGTATGGATTGCGACGAACACGTTCTGTTAAGGTATTGCTATTGTCATCATAACCCACATAGCCTGCTGTTGTACCAATTAGCTTAGAAACAGCTGTACGGTCACTGTATTCAGACATATCCAAACGGATAATCGCATCCTGGGTTCCAAACATATCGAGTGCCAATTGCTTAGCAAGCTCCGTCTTACCAACCCCAGTAGACCCTACAAAGAGGAAGCTGCCGATTGGGCGATTTCCTTCATCAAAACCAGCACGGTTACGACGGATAGCACGAGCTACAGCTTCTACGGCCTTATCTTGACCAATCACCTTGTCTTGCAAGCGATGGGCCATATCTTTCAAACGTTCGATATCTGAAGCTCCCATTTGCGATACTGGGATACCTGTCATTCGTTCCACAGATTCAGCCACATCATTGACACTTGCAGTCACTTTCATATCTTCTGTGTGGTTTTCGATTTTCTTTTCCAATTCTGCAATGCGTGTTTTATAGTTTAGAGCTGCTTCAAAATCTTCTGCTTCAACTGCTTTTTCTTGCTTGTCTTTTTCCGTTTCGATTTCTCGTTCAACAGCATGCACATCTGTTACTGGATGTTGAGCCGCCAAGTGAGCAGCTGTTACATCGACAAGGTCAATAGCCTTATCTGGCAAGCTACGTTGAGGAATGTATTGAACAGAATAATCCACCGCTGCTTTCAAGACTTCGTCTGGCAAGATGACATTGTGGTGTTGTTGATAGAGGTCACGAATTCCTTGAAGAATTTTAAAAGTATTCTCTGCCGAAGGAGCATTGACCTTCACTTCGTTGAAACGACGAGCAAGAGCAGCATTCTTCAAGATGGTGTTACGGTATTCGTCTTGAGTTGTTGCCCCAATCACTGTCAATTCTCCACGAGAGAGAGCTGGCTTGAGAATATCCGCAAGCCCTTTAGAACCACTGTCTCCACCAGTGCTACCAGCACCAAGAATTTGGTGAATTTCATCAAAGAAGAGGATAATATTCCCTGCTTCTTTCACTTCATTGACTAAGTTTTGGACATTTTCTTCAAAGCTACCACGGTATTGAGTACCAGCCTCAAGACCTGAGATATCAATAGAAATAATTTCCTTGTTCTTGATAGCAGCAGGAACATCTCCGTTCACAATGGCTTGCGCTAGACCTTCGACAACTGCTGTCTTACCAACACCTGCATCTCCGACCAAAACAGGATTGTTCTTGGTGCGGCGTGAGAGGATTTCAGATGTTTCTTGAATTTCCTTGTTTCGTCCGATAACAGGATCCAACTTGCCCTCACGCGCTTCTGCTGTCAAGTTTCGACCTAGTTTTGCAAGGACACCGTCTTGTTTCATACCTGATGCCTGTTGTGGCATTTGCACATCAGTTTCTGCATTTCCTGGTAATTGACCAGTCGCACGATAGTGAGCAAATTCCTCAGGTGTGACTTCGCGCCCATTAATTAAGTAACGGCGATTTTCAGAACTGTATCCTCGCATACCACCCATCAATTGGTTAAATAAATCATCCATGTTATTAAAATTATTAAAGTTGTTATTCATATTCTTTACCTCTTTTTGTTTACTTAGTTATGATTACTGATATTGACTATCTTTGACCTTTGTTTTAAAAAATTTAGACTAGCTAGATCGCTACCCTACGTACTATTTCTGGTTTTTCTTTTTCAAGCAGGAGTAGACCATCTTTACTTCTGAAAATTTCTAGATGAAACATAGACCCACCTCTTTCTATTTTACTTTAAATAAGTGTTCTAGTAAGGCTTTCATTTACCTTACGTTCATAATATACTACATTGGTCAGAAAAGGTCAACGATTTTGACTTTAACTGACCAATATTTTTTTACACTCTTCGAAAACCTCTTCAAACCACATCAGCTTCTCCTTATCTACAACCTCAAAACCATGTTTTGAGCTGACTTCGTCAGTTCTATCAACCATCTCAAAACTATATATTAAAATGAAATAAGAACAGGACGAATCGATCAGGACAGTCAAATCGATTTCTAACAATATTTTAGAAGTAGATGTGTACTATTCTAGTTTCAATCTACTATATTTTGAGCAGCCTAAAGTTAGCTTTCTAGTTTGTTCTTTGATTTTCATTGTGTATTTAAATACAAAAACACCCTGAAACATCAGGATGCCATTCTTACATTAAATACAAAATTGCTAGGGTCAGGAGACTTGCTAGAAGTCCCACTCCCCAAAAGAAGAAGTCAACCTTCCACTCGCTCCAAGGATTTCCTTTACCAGACAATCCCCCAAGCTCAAAATGGTGATGTACAGGCGTCATACGGAAAATACGTTTACCACCTGTCAGTTTGAAATAACTGACTTGCATCATAACAGAAGTTGTTTCAAAAACATATACAATTCCGATAATCAAGAGAGTCCATTCTTGGTGGAGAGCCATAGAGATAGCTGCCAGCATCCCACCTAGGGCCAAACTTCCCACATCACCCATAAAGACCTTGGCAGGCTTATGGTTAAAGATGAAGAAACCGAGCAAACCACCAATCATGGCAAGAATCACTAGAAGAATATCCATCTGACCTTGCACATAGGCAATAACTCCATAGGCAGACAAACTAATCACAACGGAAATACTAGCTAAACCGTCAACACCGTCTGTCAAGTTTACTGCGTTTGAAAAACCGACTAGCCAGAAAAGAGCGAAGAAAATATAGAAAAATCCCAAATGAACTGGATAACCAAAGACAGACAGGATATCGCCCCCACGCTCATAGAAAAGATAGAAGATAATTCCACCTAGAAGCTGAAGAGCTAATTTTTGCTTAGGATTAAGCCCCTCATTGATTTTACGAAAGACCTTGAGAAAGTCATCTAAAAATCCGACCAAGCCATACAAGACTAATATGAACAAAATCATTCCCACATTATTGCTGAATTGGCTACTAAATAGGGCGAAAAAGAAAGCAACCAAAACAGAAGTAATCAAGAAAACCAAACCTCCCATTGTAGGAGTCCCAGCTTTTGCCTGATGCTGTTTGACATCTTCATGCATCTGCTGGCCTGTAATTTGCGCCTTTCTATAAAATTGGATAAAGGCCGGAATTCCTACTAAAGTTAGTAAAAATGTCACAATTCCAGCACTGATGGAAATAAACATATTAGTCTCCTAAAGTTAATGTAATTTTTTTAATGTCCTTGATAGCTGTGTTAGCACGAACATCTTGCTTCTGCACAGTAGAGCCCGAACCTTGAAATTCAAGTTCTATATTGAGCCACTTAGCAAAGGTCTCAGCAGTCTCCTTTGTCCAACCATACATATCTGGAACTTCCTCTGCTTTATCAGATAAGATAAGGACTTGCTGGTTCGGGGCAAGATTCTTCCCTTCTTCAGCAGAACTGTTTTTAATCTTCGTTCCTGTTCCCACAACGATGGGTTGTACAAGATTGCGACGCAATTCTTCTGCTAAATCACCAGGTGAAATATCCTTGACACTAGGCATAGGATAAGGACTTTGTTGACTTACTTGCTCCAAAGCTTTAGCTGTTGTTTGAAGATTGAGAGAGTCTTTCATAGCTGAAGCCCGCTCCAAGATAGGATTGGCAAATTCTCCCAACTGAATACCTGAATAATGTTCAGGTTGTTGGACCGTCACATACAAGATAAAATCAGGATTTTCAGCCGGACTCATCGATACAGCCGAGAAAATATAGTTGGTTAACCCGACTAGATAACCACCATTTTTCTCGTCAGCAATCTGAGCCGTACCAGACTTGAGGGCTACATTTTGCCCAGGAACAGTTACAGTTGGCTTGCCTGTGCTGTGGTTATACATGGTTCCATAAACCGGATCCGTCCCTACCAAAACCATATTAGTCCGAGTTAGACTAGCTGCATCTTTAGAAACAGGATTTCCCACAATTTCTTTTTGAGATTTCCGAGCAGTTTGATCATTTGGATCATAAATGGCACTAATAAATTTAGGCTCCAGCATGACACCGTCATTAGCAATAGCTGTAAAGGCACGAATCATTTGCGTCTGGGTCACTGAAATCCCTTGTCCAAATGAGCTTTGCGCAATGTTAACGATATTATCCGCAGGAAGTTGCCCAGCATACTCATCCGTCAAACCGAAACGGGTCGGAACACCAAATTTAAAACGATTAAGATAATCAAGCCAGGTAGCATCTCCCATCTTTTGCTCAAGAAGCGTCATCCCAACGTTACTTGAGTGCGCGAACCCTTGAGAAAAGGTCATCATTCCGCCACCGGTCAATCCTTCATTGACGTCCCAATCTCGGATAGTAACATCTGCTACTTTTAACTCACTACTATTGAAAACTTCTCCTCCTGGGAAAGTGTTATTGTCAATAGCAGCAGCGAGCGTCATGACCTTCATGGCTGACCCTGGCTCATAGTTACTTTGATAGAGGATATCACGCCAAACAAAGTCCTTGGTAAGCCCTTCCTTAGTATCTGCATCAAAGGTCGGCCGTTGCGTCGTTGCAAGAATTTCCCCTGTTTTAGCACTAACCAAGGTTGCTGTCATATACTTGCCTTTTACTTTCTCTTGAAAGGCATTCATCTGGGTCTCCATGAAGGACTGAAGGGTGCTGGAAATAGTCGTATAAACATCCTTGCCATCTACCGTTTGCTGGAAAACTTGTTCCGTTCCGGGGACAATATTGCCCAGACGATCCTTTTCATAGGTAATAATGCCGTCTGTCCCTGCAAGAATTCTATTTAAAGAACTCTCCATTCCAGAAGTTCCCAGCAAGCTCTTGCTGCCATCTTCATTTTCATGGAGCTGAGCTAGTCCGATAAAACTAGAAGCAAATTGTCCGTTTGGGTAACTACGATTGGGACTGGTTGTAAAATCAATCCCCTTGACCTCTGCAGTTTCCAATTCTTTTTTGATAGCCATCATATTGGCATAGGTAATCCCATTTCCCTTTGCTCCAAAGGAAACTTGCTTGAGATTAGGTTGCGAGAGTTGCTCTCTTACATAGGATTCTTCCATGTCCAGATACTTATGAAAGACCTCTGCAACCTTGTTAAATTGTGTTTTTTCTACGTAAAGAATCTTACCCGTTGCTGACTTATAGTTCTCATCAATGACCGCATAGACATTATAGGAGGTTGCATCCTCAGCAATCGGGACTCCATTTCGGTCATAAATAGTCCCACGTTTGGCAGGAACTGTACGGGTGGTTTGATGAACTTTCTTAGCTTCCTTCGCTAAATCTGTTCCAAAGCGAGTGCCTGTCCCAATAATGACCGCAAAATTGACTAAAAAAATGGCAAAAACAAAGACAGATAATAAACTCAGACTTTTTCCAACTCTGCGTCTGTTTTCAGCCGGCGATTTCCGATTTTTGGTCGCATAACGGATTACTCTTTTTGTCCACTTCATATCTTACTCCGCTATTCTAATATTTTCATTGTTTAATTGCAAATCGTGTGAATTGGCAATTTCTTTCAAACGTTCTGCACGTAATAGTTCATTGACCTCTTGCTTGGCATCGTCCAATTCGGTTTTCTTTTCCTCTATCTGCGCATTGATTTTTGTCAAATCATTCTGCACTTGCAAGAGCTTGGTCTGCATAAAAATAATACTAATGGCTACAATAAGAGTGGTTACAGCAATGGAAAAGTAAAAAGCTTTTTCCACACGCGAAAACCGTTTAAGTTGCATCTGTAGTATTTGACCTGTTTTTTCCATTTTTTCTGCCATCTTTTTCCCTCTTACTTGTGAATTTTTCTGGCCACGCGCAACTTGGCTGAGTGCGAGCGGTTATTGGCTTCTAACTCTTCCGCACTTGGCAAGATTGGCTTACGGGACACCAATTCCATCTTGGGCTTGAGATCATCTGGGATGAAAGGCAAGCCTTTTGGAACTTCAACTGTTGAAGCTTCCTTGAACAATTGCTTGGTCAAGCGGTCTTCTAAGGAATGAAAGGTAATCACTGAAATTCTACCATCCAGAGCCAACATATCCATAGCCTGCTGGATGGACTCATCTGCCGCCCCCAGTTCATCATTGACTTCAATTCGAATAGCCTGGAAAATCTGCTTAGCAGGATGCCCCTTCTTCTTGAGTTCCTTGGCAGGTTTGACCAACTTGATAATCTCTGCTAACTCAGTCGTTGTCTCAATCGGCTTCACTTCACGCGCTTGCTCAATCTTACGCGCAATCTGTTTAGAGAATTTGTCCTCTCCATACTTGAAGAAAATACGAACCAAGTCATGATAGTCATAATTGTTCACCACTTCATACGCTGTCAGACTAGCATCCTGATTCATCCGCATGTCCAGTGGCGCATCCTTTTTATAAGAAAAACCACGCTCACGCTGGTCTAATTGAGGACTAGACACTCCCAAGTCATAACAAATTCCATCAATTTCCTGAACACCAGCTTCGCGCAAACGTGCCTGTAAATGACGGAAGTTATCCTTGATAAAGGTCACCATTCCCTTCTCAATGTAAGGTGCCAAGCGTTTTTGCGCATTGTCAATGGCATTCTGATCCTGGTCAAAGGCATAGAGATGGCCTTTTTCACTTAATTTACTTAATAAATACTCGCTATGGCCTGCTCCACCCAAAGTCGCATCAACGTAGATACCGTCAGGCTTTACGTCAAGCATATCAATCGTTTCGTGGAGTAAGACCGTTACATGATGAAATTCTTTTGTCATATCTTATCTATTTTACCACAAATCCGACCAGCTTGCACTTGTCAGACAAATAGGACAAGGAGACTACTATTTCTTCAAAAAATATGTCAAAAATACTTGACACTTTATGTTTAAAAGACTATAATATAGTCAAATATATACGACATAAATCAGAAAGGAGACCAGATGAATCGTGTGAAAGAATTTCGCAAGGAACTGGGCATTTCCCAGCTCGAGCTCGCCAAGGATATCGGTGTCTCGAGACAGACTATCAATATGATTGAAAACGACAAGTACAATCCAACCTTGGAACTCTGTCTCAATCTCGCCCGCAGCCTCCAAACTGACCTCAACAGTCTCTTTTGGAAGGAAGATTTTTAAAAAAGGAGCAAACTCATGAAAAAAGAAACCTTCACTGAAAAACTGATCAAACGCACATACGGTATTTCTGGTCCCCTTGACGAATACAAACGGCGTGAGGCCGATCGTATTGGGAACCAAGTCTTTATCGTCCTCTTTTATCTGATGATTTTCGGAAATCTTATTCCACTCCTTCTGGCCTATAAATACCCTCAAGAAGTAGCTCTAATCTATCCTCCTCTGATTTTAGTGATTGCCCTCATCGCTTCTGGCTATGTCACCTACCAAATGAAAAAAACAGGCATTACAGCTATTGATCCAGATATGCTGAATGAGAAAGAAAGCAAGCAACTACACTACCCAGGTCTGAAAGCAGGTTTGTTCTTTGGTCTATGGATGTTTTTTATAACTCCTCTTCTCAGTATACTCATAGATGAAGGTCAGGACTATTTTCATTCTCTTCTCACTATAAGAAATGGTGTATCAAGTATTCTCGGTTCTATTTTCTTCGGAGCGAGCATACAGTTCCTCATCTCCCGTCGCATTGCAAAAACTAAGAAAAATCAAGATGAGGATTAGGAGGAAACTCATGAAAAAAGAAAAGAAACAGTTACGTTATCCTGGTCTGAAAGCAGGTTCGATTTATGGAACAGTGATATTTTTTATAATTCCACTCATTGATACCCTAACAAGTGAAAATCCAAATTTTATCAGTTCTCTTCTAAATACAAAACATATTTTTAAAACTATACTGGGAGCTTTCTTTTTCGGAGTGATGATACATATTGTCGACTCACTTCGTATTGCAAGAGCTAAAAAAGACCAGGATTAGGAGGTGCCTTATGAAATCACTAGCTAGACTACTGAACATTCATGTTTTTATCAGTATTTTCCTTTTCTTCGCCCTTATTTCAGGAGCTGTTTCTCATACAGTTTTACTACTCCTACTCCTCTTTCTTCCTGCGCTCAATAAAGGACTTGAGAAAATACAATCAAAACGGATACCTGTCCTCAACGCAGCCCTCTTCTTTCTCCTCATATCCTTTCCACAACTTTTAACCAACCCTGTCCAATGGAAATTTTCAATATTCCTAGTCGTAACCATCATTTCAAGTTTGGCCTACTTCTATAACTTTTATCAAGTAGTTAAAGAAGTAGATCAAAAACAGTTGATTTAGGAGCTTGCTCCCATAATTTCTCATTTCATAGGCAAATAATCCCACCTAGCTTGTTCTAGGTGGGATTATTTTATTTCTTAACAGAGATTGCAAGTCATTTTCCTTCATTTTAGAAAGTCGACTCTTTCCAATTCACACTACAATCCAAGACTTGTTGCCTTTCTTCTTGATTGCGGCCTTCAATCTGGTCAATCAAAATCTTTGTAGCCTGTTGTCCTTCCTCAAAGGAGGGCTGAACCAGCGTCGAAACACTTGGAGAAGAAAAGCAAGTCCACTCCGTATTGTCAAAACCAATCAACCCAACTTGCGGCAAGTTATAATTCAACTCTTTGATAACGGTAAAGACTAGAGGTAGGGCCCAACAGTTAGGGATAAATACCAGAGTTTTTTCATCGGGATCGATTTCTTTTTGTAAAAATTCTTTAATTTGTTCCAAATTCGTATGCTTATCTTCAATGGTTAGACTGGCGTGACGCATATTAGCATCTGTTAAAGCATCCACAAAACCACTTACCCGCTCAATCCGAGTACTCAAACGACTCGTATCCGCTGTAATCAAGAGAAAATGCTCATAACCTTTTTCGATACAGGACTGGGTCATGTCATAAACGGCATCATAGTTATTGGTTTTAACCCAGCTAGTCCGGTGTTCATAGAGCTGACTATCAAAAAAGACCATTTTCTTCTTTTTCTCATCGATGATACGAGAATATTTTCGGAAATTAGAGGTCGGCTGAATAATAAAGCCGTCTACTCCCAAGAGAAGCATGCTTTCAATATACCGGTCCTCACTCTCTTGGCTGTAATTACTATTTCCTATCATTACCTGGTAGCCATTCTGGCTGGCGATATCCTCAATTCCCTTAACAATTTGGTTTGAGAAACTGTTGGTAATATCACCGATCAAAACACCGATTAATTTTGTTCGTTTGGAGTTTAAGCTACGCGCAACAATGCTCGGTTTGTAATTTGTTTCATGAATAACTTTTTCAATCTTTTCACGTGTCTCTTGGGACATTTTTTCATATTTCCCGTTTAGGTAAAATGACACGGTTGTTTTCGAGGTCTGAGCCATTTCCGCAATGTCTTTTATGGTCAGTTTCTTATCCAATCTAAAACACCTCCTACTAATACTTATTATAACATATTCACTATTCAAAATGCCTATTTCTAGCACTGCAAGCGAATCATTCTCTCATTTATTTTATCATATACTAGACATTTTCCACGCATTTTTGTTCCGTCAACGAGGCACAATTTTTCACCTACACCAATATCCTCGCTTAATAACAGAATCAGCTTGTCTGTTTCATCATTTTTCACTTCAAAAGCCAGAGCATTTTCCACTTCACGATCATCTGTCTGGTAGACAGAATGACGGATGATTTCAAAACTCTCATGCGCAATGATGGTATAATCCAGCATCTGATTCTCAAAGAATTGGCGCTTGGTGAGTTTGCTACTTCTTTCAAGCTCATTGTATTTAGGAGAAATGATGGTATCTTCCAAATCAAAATCAACTTCACTCCATAGTCTCAACTGATTGATTTTCCCATCTTGATAGGTCACATCCTTGTCAAGGATAAACTGAGTCAACACCTCATGTTGACCTTGACACCTGATGTCATCTACCAAGAGCCAGACATCCTCTACCAACATGAGGATTTTTCTCCTGTGAAGATAAGGCAAATCAGGTTCTGCTGACCAATAAGCCCCCTCAATATAATGCACTCCCTCCCTTTCTTTATGGTGACAAAACAGGGAGTGAGGATAGTATTCATATTCCCAGGATCCCGTGATTCTTTCCGGAGCTTTCCCATCTACAATGCAGGTCGAATGACTCCAAGCACTCTTTAAGAGATAACGTTCATATATCTCCCGATAAGAATAACGCCCAGCATCTATGAAAATAGGTTGGCCTTGATACTGTAAGCAAAAACTATTCTCGTCACTATGACTATGGGCACTTCCTAGCGGACCATTTTTGAAAAATAGATAACGATGTTCATCCTTAATGCAGACATGTCCAGAGTCTTCAAAGATCATGGACTTAGGCTGCCAAGCTCTCTTTTCAAATTCCTGCAGTCGCTTGACCTTTTCTCGCCCCAGGAACAAGAGGCTAAGCAAATCAACTTTAACATCCAGACCGTTAAGAAGGTCTTCCTGGTTCAAAACCACAGCAGACAGGCTCAAAATTTCTGTCGTTTCTGTAGAATCGCTATCACCAAAAGCCAAAGTCCGTCCATCTAAGCCTGTCATCATTTGAATATAGGTCGCCATCTTTTCCAGCAACTCTTGGTAACTATCTTGCAAGTCTGGAAGCAAGAGACACAAATCCAGCAAGGCTTTATAAACCTCTACATGATAGAGAATCGACTGTTCAAACTGGCTTCCATCTCCTAAAATCTGTGTCTCAATTTGCTGTTTCAACTCCTCTGAAGCAAAATGGTAAGCTTCTTCTAGATCCATCTTATCTGAAAAGAAATGATAGATAGCAAGCATCGGAATTGTTTGTAAAATCCCCCAGTTACTAAGGGTGTACTTGGCGCGATAGTAGCTTTTCATAAAGTCAATCTGCTTTTCTAGACTGACCAAAATTTTCTCTAGTTCTTTCTCCTCTAGCAAGTCAAATTTCAAGAGGAGCAAGAGTAGTTTCAACCAAGTAAAGGAACGAATACCCGTATCCAAGGTTCTAGTCATCAAGGATTGAGGAGAAAATTCTCTCACCTGCTCAATCCAATCAAATAGAAAGAACTTGCACTTTTGAATATAGTCCTTATCTCCTTCTACCAGATACCCTATCATAAACTGCAAGAGATATTCTTGTCGATTGAGCATATAAGACCATTCTGGATCATCTTCAAATACTTGATCCCATACCATCGGCTGGATTTGATGGATTTTTGAACAAGGCTCCATATCCCAAGGACTATCAAACATAAAACGATTGTCCATCAAGCGTTCAAGGGAACTCTTGACTTTCTCATAGTCTTTTGAACAGTGCAACAAGATATAATCACGACATTGATTTCCATCGACTCTTTCAAAAAATTGTCTTCTTTCTTCTTTCATTATCTATTACCAGAAAAAGAACTACTTAAAAAGCAGTTCTTTTGTCTTTCCCATTACACTTTCCTTTTCTACATGGATGACCACACCTTTTGCAATCTGCAAGGAGACCAAGTCATCTTGGATAGAAATGATTTTTCCATGAATTCCAGACAATAACAACACTTCATCACCAGATGTTAAAGAAGCTAAATACTCTTGTCGTTGCTCCATCTGTTTGCGAAGCAACTTTTGCTGACGAATAGAATGAAAGCTTGACAGTAAAAGGGGACTCACTGCCAAGACAATCACTATTCCATAAAACAATGTTGTATCCATTAAGCTATAATCTTAAGCCAGCTTCCGATAATTCCGATGATAACTGTTAAAATAACGAGTTTATATGTTGTCCATTTCTTTTCTTTGATCAAGTAGTAAACTAAAAGTGTAAATAGGGCTGGTAGAAGAGCTGGAGCAACCTTATCAAGCATTCCCTGAATACTTACGATACTTTGTTTAGCGTCTGCTTTAACTTCCCCTGCAGCAAAGGTAATCGGCACCATAATCTTAACAGATGTCGCTGCCAAACCAGCAATTACGGTTACACCGATAATATTGGCAATACGAGAAATCGTTGCCATCTGCTCGCTTAGTTTATCAATCACAGTTGTTCCTAGTTTGTATCCATACAGACCAGTTGACAATTTAATCGCTGTTAAAATCGTATTCATCGCAAGGAAGAACAAGATTGGACCGACAACCAAGCCTTCTTGAGCAAACGAAGCTGCGATGGTTGAGAACAATGGAGCTAAACAGAATTGAGAAAGAGAATCCCCAATACCTGCCAATGGTCCCATCAAGGCCATCTTGATGCTACGTGTTTCTTTTGTTGGTCGACCATTTTCCAACATTACAAGATGCAAGCTGGTAATAAAAGGCAGGAAGTGTGGGTTGGTATTATAGAATTCACAGTTTTCTTCCAAGGCTTGGTAGAAACCTTCCTGATCCTCTCCATAGTGTTTTTTCAAAGCAGGATACATCACATTGGCATATCCCAACCCTTGATAGTTACTATAGTTAAATCCATTTTGACAAAAGAATGCCCGCAAAGACGTTTTAAGATAATCACGTTTTGTTAATTTGTTAGATCCAGTCATCGTGTGCTTCCTCCTCTACCACATGATCCGCTGTTTTTGGCTTGTTATAAAATTCAATCAAAGCAAAGATAGTACCTACAATTGCAATACCAATTGTTGGGATGTTTAGATAAGCTGCACAAACATATCCCAACAAGACAAAGGGAATCAACTCTTTCTTAGCCATCACTGACAAGATCATCGCAAAACCGATAGCTGGGAGCATTTTACCAGCAACTGTCAAACCTGTAAGTAATACCGGTGGAATGTAGTCTACGAGTTTCAACAAGGTATCCATTGAAAGGGCACCCAAGCAACCCAAGGTAAATCCAATAAAGGCAAACAACCAAATTGTTGCATTTAGAGTGAACTTAAATTTCTTCAAATTATGGTTTTTCAAGTGCTTCATCGCCGTTTCAGGCGCACCAGCACGTACAGTGTAGGCGAAAGTTTGTAAGAATTGAATCGCCACAGCAATCGGAGTAGAGAGGGCAAGAGCCGCTTCTGGACTGACTTTACCAGCACTAGTGATAGCCATCAAGGTACCAAAGATACCAGGTCCGATTGGGTTTGGTGGAACAGTACCTCCAGCACCAACACCGAATCCCATATAAGCCAATTCACCAATAGCTCCCATTGCAAGAGCAGTAGGCAGATCACCTAGAATAATTCCGACACCAAATGACAGAACAATACATCTATTGGTGTAAATTCCTAACAGCATTCCACTAAAACAGAAAGCTGTCCATAATCCAATTAAAATCGCTTGAAATACATTAATCGACATAACGATCTCCTCTTTTAAATATAGTCCATAATGTTGACTTGAACAGCTCCATCATTTCCTGTTGGAGTTGTTTTCGTATTAAATGTTACTTGATGAGTTTGGCTTAATTCCTTGAGGGCTGCCTTGTCCTCTTCACCCAGGAAGATGGAGCGTGTCACTTGCTCTTTACCAGGGGCATTGTGAATGTTCCCAATATTGATTTCTTTGATAGGGACACCACCTTCTACCAAGGTTAAAGCGTCCTTTACATCCTTTACAACGATAAAGATCGTTTGAGCAGGATTAGCCTTGTGAATGATATCAATCACCTTTTGCAAAGGGAAGAAACGCATGGCAACTGAGTCTGGCACAACTGTTTTCATCAGAATTTGTTGCATCTTGTCCGTGCTTACTTCATCATTGGCAACAATGACCGTATTACAACCTAGGTATTTTACCCAAAGTTGTCCTTGTCCATGAATCAACCGTTCATCGATACGGGTCATAATAATATTTGGCATTGTCATATTTCTCCTCCTACCAATATAGGTTCCAGTCTTTGTAGAAACGGATAAGGGCTTCTAGGTAATAGTAGTCACCCCAGATATTGCCTTCATCCACTCCTTTACCTGAATGCCATGAGTACACACCGTGGAGGAGACTTGTCCCACCAGGGGTAAATTGATCATTTGCATAATGTTCGATCAAGGAACGAAGCATGGCATGCATAGCATGTTTATAAATATCTTTGTCAGCATCCACCTCTGGGAGATGTTTTAGCATTTCATGAATCCCACAGACGGCGATAGCTGTTGCTGAAGAATCTCGTGATTGATCACTACCATCATTAAAAATCAAATCCCAATAGGACACATGATCTTTTGGTAGACGATTCAAGAAATAATTGGTCACACCCTTAAACAAGTCAAAGCAGGACTCGTCTTTTAAGTGACGATAAGTCAAAGGAATACCATAAACTCCCCATGACTGACCACGTGCCCAGCATGAATCATCACTATACCCTTGTCTCGTTACACCTTTAAAGGGTTGACCTGACTCAGGATCAAAATAGAAGGTGTGGAAGGACGAAGCGTCATCACGGATTACATTATTAGCTGAAGCATAGAAATGGCTTTCTGCAATATCGTAGTATTTTTGATCGCCTGTTTCTTGATAAGCAAAGAATAAGAGTTGGATATTGAGCAAGCAATCGATAATCAAACGGTAATGCTCTTTCTTGCCCAAGTCTCCCCAAGCTTGAATAAAACCACCTTTTTCTTGATAGCGTTCAATCAACTTATCTGCAGCTTTCAAGGCTGCTTCTCTAGCCTCTCCATCTCCATTTATCTTATATTCAGCCATACAAGACGGTGTGTACAAGAAGCCGAGATCATGGTGAGCCAATTCTACTCTCTTATTGACACGATCCAGGAAAGAAAGAACATTTTTATGAGCGATGTTTTTAAATGCATCCTGTTGACTGTATTCATAAGCCAACCACAGTTCTCCTGTCCAGAAACCATTGGTCCATTCCGTGTTATCCATGATTGGATAGACATTATCAAAGGTAGCTGGCGTCGGGAAATCTTCCTTGAAATAGTCAAGGTTGAGTTCTAACTGCCGAATAACCTTATCGATTGCCTGGCCGACTTCTTCTTTCGTCAGAAGTGGTACTTCTAAGAAGCGCTCAGGCGATTTTATTTTTTCAATCGTAACCTTTTTTATCATTCTTTTACCCTTTAAATACCCGATTCGAAATCTTCTTCCTCTTCCTCTGCATCCGTTGAAAACAATTCTTTACCATTTACGACTCCGCCCTGGGCCGCCACTACTGATTTATTAACAACCTCATCAAAGCTATGAGCCATTCTAGCAAAGACTGCTTCCATTAACATGGCTAAGTTCAAACCCGAGAGAACATTCATTGTTTTGACTGGATTTTCTCCCATTATGGTAGAAGAAACCTTGAATGGCGATCCTCCCAAGAGATCACTTAGGATTAAAACTTCTTCTTCATTTGAAATTGCAAGTAAGATTTTTTGCTTGAGTTCATCTGCTGACATTCCTTCCACAAAGTCAATCGCCTCCACATTTTCTTGATTACCTGCAATCAATTGTAAAGAACTATAAATCCCTGTAGCAAAATGTCCATGCCCTACAAGTACAATTTTCATCTTTTCTCCTTTCTTGTTTAGGTTTACCGGTTTACTTTATATTCCCCATTGTAATCCTTTATTTTTATCTTGTCAATAGTTTTTTTAAAAAATATTAGCGCTTTCATTATCTTTTTAACCAGTTTAATAGACAGAAATTTCAAAATCTTCCGTTTTTTTAGGAAAATAAATCTTTTTATAAATAAAAATATTTATTTATTGACAAAACCGGTTTACTAGAATATAATTTGGTTATAGAGAAGTCTTAACAAATTTGAAAGGAAGTATCAAATGACAAATACATCATTCTCAATTGAGCAGTTTTCTTTAAAAGGAAAAATTGCTCTCATCACCGGCGCTTCTTATGGAATTGGATTTGCTATTGCCAAATCCTACGCTGAAGCCGGCGCTACTATTGTCTTTAACGATATCAATCAAGATCTGGTCAATAAAGGGATTGAAGCTTATCGTGAAGTTGGCATCCAAGCCCATGGATATGTCTGTGACGTGACAGACGAGGACGGTATCCAAGCCATGGTCAAGCAAATCGAACAAGAGATTGGTGTCATTGACATCCTCGTTAATAACGCTGGTATTATCCGCCGAGTTCCAATGTGCGAAATGAGCGCCGCTGATTTCCGTAAGGTCATCGATATTGACTTAAACGCACCATTTATCGTTTCAAAGGCAGTTATTCCTTCTATGATAAAGAAAGGGCATGGAAAGATTATCAATATTTGTTCGATGATGAGCGAACTGGGACGTGAAACAGTTAGCGCTTATGCTGCTGCTAAAGGGGGCTTGAAAATGTTGACCCGCAACATTGCGTCTGAATACGGTGGAGCCAATATCCAATGTAACGGAATTGGACCAGGTTATATTGCCACTCCTCAAACAGCACCTCTTCGTGAGTTGCAAGAAGATGGTTCTCGCCACCCATTTGACCAGTTCATCATTGCAAAAACACCTGCTGCACGTTGGGGAAATCCTGAAGATTTGATGGGCCCTGCTGTCTTTCTCGCTAGTGATGCCAGCAATTTTGTCAATGGCCACATCCTATATGTAGATGGCGGTATCTTAGCCTACATCGGAAAACAACCTGAGTAAAAATAGAAAGAAGATCTTATGAAAATCGCATTAATCAATGAAAATAGTCAAGCTAGCAAGAATCACATTATTTACGATAGTCTAAAAGAAGCGACAGATAAAAAAGGCTACCAATTATTTAACTATGGTATGCGTGGAGAAGAAGGAGAAAGTCAATTAACTTATGTGCAGAACGGACTAATGGCTGCCATCCTTTTAAATACAAAGGCAGTTGACTTTGTTGTTACCGGCTGTGGTACGGGTGTAGGGGCTATGCTTGCTTTAAACAGCTTCCCTGGTGTTGTCTGTGGTCTAGCAGTGGACCCAACTGACGCTTACCTTTATTCTCAAATCAATGGTGGTAACGCCTTGTCTATCCCTTATGCCAAAGGATTTGGCTGGGGGGCAGAACTGACCCTCAAATTGATGTTTGAACGCTTATTTGCTGAAGAAATGGGCGGTGGCTACCCAAGAGAACGTGTAATCCCTGAACAACGCAACGCTCGTATCTTAAACGAGGTGAAACAAATCACCCACAATGATTTGATGACCATCCTTAAAACAATCGACCAAGACTTCCTCAAAGACACCATCTCTGGCAAATACTTCCAAGAATACTTCTTTGAAAACTGCCAAGATGATGAAGTCGCTGCTTATTTGAAAGAAGTATTAGCCAAGTAAAGCTATTCTAAACCAGAAAGGAACTAATGGATGACGAAAATATTACTGTTTGGCGAACCATTAATTCGAATCTCACCATTAGATGCCACCAGTATCGGCGATCATGTTGCCAGTTCGACTTATTTTGGCGGATCAGAAATTAACATCGCTTGTAATTTGCAAGCCCTGGGTATCTCAACGAAAGTCTTTACCGCACTCCCTGCCAACGAGATTGGAGATCGTTTTCTCACATTCTTGAAACAGCACCAAATCGATACCAGTTCAATCTGTCGGCTTGGCGATCGAATCGGCCTCTACTATTTGGAGAACGGCTTTGGTTGTCGTCAAAGTGAAGTTTTCTACGATCGTAAGCATACGAGTATCAGCCAGATTCGGCCAAACATGCTAGATATGGATTCTCTCTTTCAGGGGATTAGCCATTTTCATTTTAGTGGAATCACCATAGCTATCGGTCAAGAGGTCCGTGCGATCCTTCTCCTACTCTTGGAAGAAGCCAAGCGCCGAGGAATTGTCGTTTCAATGGATCTCAATCTGAGAACAAAGATGATTTCAGCCCTAGAAGCCAAGTATGAATTTTCTAAGTTTGCACGTTTTACTGACTATTGCTTCGGTATTGATCCTCTCATGATTGATGACCAAAATCTAGAGATGTTTCCAAGAGACAGTGCTAGCCTAGAAGAGGTGGAAAATCGCATGCGACTTTTAAAAGAAACCTATGGTTTCAAGGCTATTTTCCATACCCTCCGATCTAGTGATGAGCAAGACAAAAATGTCTATCAAGCCTATGCTCTGGAAGAACGATTTGAAGAGTCTGTCCAACTAAAAACTGCAGTCTATCAACGAATTGGTAGCGGGGATGCCTTTATATCTGGTGCCCTTTACCAACTACTCCATCATTCCTCCCTAAAAACTACCATTGACTTTGCAGTTGCGAGCGCAACTCTCAAATGCACTCTTCCAGGAGACCATCTCTCCACTTCCGCAACTAGTATTGAAAATTTACTGGCAAATGCACAAGATATCATTCGTTAGGAGAATTACATGACCAAATCAGATACGATTATTGAACTAAAAAAACAGAAAATTGTCGCTGTCATTCGAGGAAATACAAAGGAAGAAGGACTACAAGCCTCGATTGCTTGTATCAAGGGCGGTATCAAAGCTATTGAAATCGCCTATACCAATCAGTATGCAGGACAAATCATCAAGGAACTTGTAGACTTGTATCAGGACGATCAGAGTGTTTGTATCGGTGCAGGTACTGTGCTTGATGCCGTAACTGCTAGAGATGCCATTCTAGCTGGAGCAAATTACGTTGTTTCTCCATCTTTCCATGCTGAAACTGCGAAAATGTGCAATCTCTACAGCACACCGTACATTCCAGGCTGTATTACCCTCACAGAGATCACGACTGCACTTGAAGCCGGTAGTGAAATCATAAAACTCTTCCCAGGTAGTACTCTCAGTCCAGCATATATCTCTGCAGTCAAGGCACCGATTCCACAAGTTTCCGTAATGGTAACCGGAGGAGTCGACCTAAACAACATCCCTCAATGGTTCGCTGCTGGTGCAGATGCCGTTGGAATTGGTGGCGAACTCAATAAACTCGCTTCCCAAGGCAACTTTGACCGCATCAGCGAGATTGCCCAACAGTATGTTACACTCAGATAAAATCATAACCACCCGTCAAACGGGTGGTTTATCCCAGAGCTATAAGCTCAAATTACCAGCCAGCGCCTAAAGACGCTGGCTTTTACGTTGTTCAAGCCTTATTGCTCTTGACTCGTCACTTGCCTCTTTAAGAGACTTTGGTATTACTTACCACTATCCCTAAAGGGATCCTCATATTCTTTTACACTCAATTTATCTAGTGCTATAGTAGATTGAAACTGGAATAGTACACCTCTGCTTCTAAAACATTGTTAGAAATCGATTTGACTGTCCTGATCGATTTTGTGCTGTTCTTATTTCATTTTACTATATATCATGCTTTACTCGTTCTCAATATCATGCTTTACTCGTTCTCAAATTTTCATACTCGTGAAGAAATCATCCACTGGATAATTTCTTTAATCTTGACTATATTTCTTAATTGTGGCTTTATTAAGCCCTACTGTACTTACAAAATAACCTTCCGCCCAGAAATGCCGATTCCCAAACTTGTACTTGAGATTGGCGTGTTTGTCAAACATCATGAGTGCACTTTTGCCTTTTAAATACCCCATAAAACTTGAAACACTTAGCCTTAGTGGAATACTGACTAACATGTGTACATGGTCTGGCATTAAGTGACCCTCGATCATTTCAACACCTTTATAACTACACAAGCGATGAAATATTTCGCCCAAACTACTTCTATATTGATTATAGATGACTTTTCGTCTATACTTAGGGGTGAACACAATATGATAGAACACATCCACTTTGTGTATGATAAACTATGAGTCTTTTGTGCCATATTTTTTCTCCCTTCGCTTTACAAGTGGAGTGAACACCTTTATTGTATCGTGTTTGGAGTTTTTTTGGTATAACCTTCGACGCGCACCCGCATAGCGGGTGGTTGTTTTGTCTCGCACCTCACGGAGCGAGACGGACTAATATAGTGGAGTGAAATAGGATACGAACAAATTGATTAGGAAAATCAAATGAATTTATAGAAATCTTTTAGCAGTTATGACGTCCTATTCTAGTTTCAAAACGCTATAGTCACATAATGAAGTAAAAAAGGATAAGTATCAACTTATCCTTTTTTAAAAGAAAAATCCGAAGATATTTGGCCTTCTTCGGATTTTTTCTATTTTCCACAGTTTCATGTAATTCATCTAGATGATGAACAAATTAGTTGTTCTTTCCTCTACGGAATAAATAAAACGCCCCAAGTAGCAAGAACCCTAGACTTGCCAAGATTGACTGACCTTCTCCTGTCTGAGGGAGATTCTTTTGATCCGAATGGTTCTTTTCCTCTTCAGATTTTTCCTTTTCTTTTGAATTCTGTACTTGTGGCTGAGCTGCTTGCTCTAGCTTTTTAAAGACTTCCTGATCTGGAGCTGATTCCTGAGTTTCAGGATTATAGTAGGCAATCTTATATTCATCCCCTTCTTTTCGAATAGTATAGACTCCACGTTTCAAAACTTGGAATTGGTTGGAAATAGTAGAGACAGAATCATCATATTTCACAATGCCCCAAACTCCTTGTTTGGCATCATAAACAGACTGAAGGGTTTCGTTATTTTCGATGAGGCTACTTTCTAACTCTTTTATCATTTGATTGAAGGTGGCACGATCCACGTTAGGAATGAGCATATAGCCATAAGAATCTCCATTTTGCTTATGAGCCTGACTAATCGTAAGAAATTCATTTTCAACTTCCTTGTCTGACTGTCCTTCATTGATATCCTTCCAGGCTCCCTTTTGCAAAGCCTTACTCATACTGATTGAACTCTTCTTAAAGAAAAAGTAACCAATATTCTTTTTCGAATCGGACGATTCTAAAAAGACACTTTGGGTTTCAGGATAATCCTTTTCTTGTTCTGTAAGGGAGGCTTCTTTATCATTGACATAGACTTTATATGGATTACTTGATTCCAGTTTTCTCTGGTCAATTGTAGTTGCAGCAGTATCTGTTGAAGTGTTTTGGATATTGCTTCCTAAAAAGGCAATCTTATCCTTTAGCATAAACCAGCTCTTATGAGCAATCAATGTTTGATTCCAGTTGGTGAAATCCATGGTTGCTGTCGCATTGGCATCATCTAGTTTGCTCGTTCCAACGAAAGCAGACGGTAAAACTTTACCTGTATCGCTATCCGCTCTCTTAGCATCCGTCTCTGTTGTACCAGGCATCTTATATGGATTAACTGTTGGCCAGTAGCCATCGCTATAGTGACTCAAATCGCCATTGTAAAGATAGAACATCCCATCACTCGTATACCAACCACGTTTATTTTCCTTGTTCATGTGTTCGTAATTCAAGGTACGACTGGAAAAGAGTGACAAGCCAAATCCAAACCCTTTCTCTGCATTGTACATGGCTGTTTTATCCATCTTGTTAAAGGCAGATAGGTAACTTGTTCTTGGAACACTTGCAACTCCTGCATCACTTAACAAGGATTGCATCAAACTGATATCCTTATAAGTCTTCAAATTCTTAAAGACATCATAATAACTATCCGATTGAACAATGGTCTTCACAAGACTCTGCAAACGTTGTTTGGTTTCTCCTTCAGACATATCCGCTATTCGGTGAATCCCTCTTAGTACTTCTACTGCGGCCACGTGCCCCTCGCTATTTGCACGACTGATCGAGCGTCCACGACTCATATCCATCAGCTCTCCATTCACCAGCAAAGGAGCAAACGATTTATCAATCCAGTGGTACATGGTTTGCATTTTATCTTTATCGATTGGATTCTTGGTCTTTTGAATGACTGGCAACAGTTGAGACAGGCCATCAATCAAAACATTCCCATAAGCACCCGTATAGGCAACATTGGTGTGGTCGATATAGGATCCATCTTGATAAAAACCTTCACCTTGGTCTACCAACTTGAACACTTGCTCAATCGAGCGAATGGTAGAAGAAATTTCTTGATCATCCTTACGCAGTAAACCAGCTATTACTTTTACCCTTCCCATATCAACTAAGTTTCCACCTAGAGCCTTGAATGGGTTATCAGTCGTCTTTCGGAAATGTTCGGGATCTGGTACAAATTTTTCAATCACATCTGTATATTTTTTAATTTCCTCATCAGAGAAGTATTCTTTCATCAGAGACAAGGTATTGTTGATGGCACGAGGTGTACCGATTTCATAATCCCACCAGTTCCCAACAATGCTCTTTTCACTATTGTAGACATGTTTATGCATCCATTCCATGGAATCCCTGACTGTTCGAACGACAGTTTCATCTTGATAATAACGAGAAGAAGGATTGGTCACTTGCTTGGCCATCTCCTCCAATTTCCGATAAGTGGCAGTCAGATTTGCAGACATTTTATAATTTGAAAATTTTTCCCACAAATAGGTGCGGTCCGCCTGACTTGAAATACTGGATAGGCTATCAGCTACCTTTCCTTCCAATTCCTGGTTTAATTTGGCCATCTGTTCATTTTTAGAATCATAGTATTGATTCCCAGCGATGATGCCATTCCAGTCATCCAAACGGTCTGTGTATGCATCCTTAACAGAGGCTAGAATCTTCAAAGGAATCTTTTTCACTTCCTTGCCATCTTTACTGACAATGACATTGGTTGTCCCTTCCTTAAGAGGTTCTAAAATTCCATTTTTGACTGAAGCAACGTCAGGATTTTCTACCTTATAAGTATAGTCCGCAAGAGAAAAAACATGTTTTTTTCCAATTGGTAAATCAATCTTTTCCTCAAGCTGTTTATCTGTTTGAGAATCCTCAGAAAGCTGGTCTGCTACCTCTACCAGCTCAATATCCTTAAAGGAAACAGTCCCAGTTCCTGTTTCATAGAATAACTCCAGCTTGATTTTATCAACATCTAAAGTCGGGCTATAGTCTGCTTCAATGGTCTGCCAGTCCTTTGTTCCTGACGTCGTTGCAGAATTCCACAATCGCTTGTCCTTACCACTTTCCTCAATGATACGAACTTTGGCAATCCCGACTTTATGATCTGTTTTAATCTTGAAACGCAGTTTATACTTTTTCTTAGCTTCAATAGGAACCATACGGTGAACCACTGCCCTTAATTTCTCATGGCTTGAGATAGTGATAGCCCCATCCTTAGCCTCAATGACTCGAGTTGAGGCATCTGCAGAACTATTCTTCTGGTCTACCCAAGCTGACCACCCCTGAGCTTTGCTCCCTGTCCACGGACTGCTTCCGTCCTCCGTCTGACTAAAATCACCATTTTCAACTAAATTTTTTGTATCCCTTTGCTGATACTGAACTTCCTTCTGGCTTTGCTGAATGGTATTCGTAGTCGTTTCTTCCGCTCCAACTGTCATATAATGGTTTAATAAAAATCCTGATAAAACAAGTGAAGACAAACTCACAATGAGCTTCTTTGTTTTTGTTTGCATGTATACACTCCAATAAACATATTGTAAAATCAATAGGAACTAAATCTCAAATTAGAGATTTATAGCAACTAAGTAAACCGGTTTAGTTAAATCATACCATTTTTAAAGTTATTTGTAAACGATTTCTATCATATTGAGGGCTTATTCTTCAACAATATCTTCCATCCGACTCGACGAAAAAAGTAAAAACTGTTACAATGTAGAAAAAGAAAAGAGGCCCTCATGACTTCACTTTATGATTTTTCCGTTTTGAACCAAAACAACCAAGCAACTCCCTTGGATAGCTATCGTGGCAAAGTTCTCTTGATTGTCAACACTGCTACTGGATGTGGTTTAACGCCCCAGTACCAGGGACTTCAAGAACTCTATGAACGCTATCAAGATCAGGGCTTCGAAATATTGGATTTCCCTTGCAATCAGTTTATGGGACAAGCACCCGGCAGCGCAGAGGAAATCAACGCCTTCTGTAGCCTACATTTTCAAACCACCTTCCCACGTTTTGCCAAGATTAAGGTCAACGGTAAGGAAGCAGACCCTCTCTATGTCTGGTTAAAAGACCAGAAATCTGGCCCACTAGGAAAACGAATCGAATGGAATTTCGCTAAGTTTCTCATTGGTCGTGATGGGCAAGTCTTTGAACGCTTTTCTTCAAAAACAGACCCAAAACAAATTGAAGAGGCGATACAAACTCTACTATAATTCACAATCCCACTATGATTAGGTTTCCTTTAACCTGATGAATAGTGAGATTTTTTGATTGGCTTTGACTTAAATAGAAAAACACCCCATGATATGAAACATGAAGTGTTGTAAAGTCTATGTTGTAGGTGCTTATTTCACATTTTCAATGTGACCAGTGATAACGAATACCATACAGAATCTTCATATACACTAAACAAATGACTTTCTAATTATATCAATTAGTTTTGGCTAGTAAATATCATTTCCAACAAACGCCCTCTCAATTCCTTATCCTGATGATGCAAGATATTCATTAAGTCATGAGAGTTTTTGGCATTGATGAATTGATTTAACAATCTATCTTTTAATTCATATGGAAGAGAAGCTGTCTTTAGTAGTCTAAAAACTTCGTCATTTAAAGATGTCCTTTTATTATCTTTCCATTCAAATTTAGCTGTATCATTCTTATTTGGCAATTCAATTATAGACACATTCGTTCCTTTAAAATGAATTCTATGTTTTCTATTGCTTGGAACGATACTAGAATCTCCTTGTAATGCTAACTCTACCATTCCCATTTCCCAATCGATTGATAATCTTGTTTTATATCTTTGACCATTTTGATCTTCAAGCATTTCAAAAGAATGTTGTTTTCCTGGGAATACATACCAATCTACAACTTCAGGTAAATCAACACCCATACCTATCTCAGAACCAACCAAGGGAATGATTGCACCACTTTTTGCAAACACAGGCGTAGTCGAGATGTCCCTATAAACACTTAACTTCACACCACCTGTGTATTTTTTCTCTGAAAAGAAGTCATACCATTCACCTTCAGGGAACCATACATCTACTTTTGCAGATTGGAATGTCAAATCCATCTTTTCTACAATGGGAGCCACCATCAGTTCTGTTCCAAAAAAGTATTGGTTTGGAACATTATAGCTCTCATCATTCTCTGGATAGAAATAATAGATTGGACTGATTAATGGGGCACCTTCCTCATGTGTCTGTACATTCATGGTATATAGATAGGGAATCATCTGATGTCTCAAACGAAGGTATTTCTTCATAATCTTAGATGTTGTTTCTGAAAAAAACCAAGGTTCTTTACTATTAAAAGGACTTCTAGAACTATGTAATCGAGTAATCGGACTAAAAACACCAAACTGTAGCCATCTAGTTTGTAGCTCTTCGTCATAATCCCCCAACATATGTCCACCGATATCATGACTCCACCAACTATAACCGATATTAGATGCTGTCGCTGTAAAATAGGGTTGAAATCTTAAGGAATTCCAACTAATAATAGTATCCCCTGAAAAACCAACAGGGTAGCGGTGACTACCAGGACCTGCATATCTTGATAAAATCAAACCACCTTCTGCATTTTTACAACTATCCTGATAGTGATAATGGTTTAAAAGCCAAAGTGGATCTAGCATACCTTGTGTCCCTTGTTGCCAGTCAATCCACCAAAAATCTACTCCCTGCTTTTCTAGCTCATAATGAACATCTTTAAAGTAGGCTTCCCTAAAAGAGGGATTAAAAAAATCAAAAATAGCAGGTTCTTCTAGTTCTACATTTAACCCCAATCGTTTTGCGATTTGAGGATAAGCTTCTTCATAAGCCCGTATCCCATCAGCAGGATGGACATTTAAGGAGAGTTTTAACTTTCTATCATGAAGTTGTTGCAATAACTGTTCTGGATTTGGTATTAAGTTTCTATTCCAACTATATCCTGTCCAGCCACTTCCAAAACGAGCTGGAATGTCAGTTATATGCCAATCCATATCTAACACACCGATAGATAATGGAATTTTCTCTGTTTCAAATCTGTCTATTAAATCCAAGTATTCATCCGACGTAGAAGGCCAATATCTACTCCACCAATTACCTAAAGCATATCTTGGCAACAAGGGTGTTGAACCAGTCAAATGGTAAAAGTCTCTGATTGCTCCTCTATAATCATGCCCATAGGCAAAGAAATACAGGTCAATTTGATTTTCTCTCTCAATATAACCAGATTGTTCATCCCAAATAAATCCTTGAGAATCATCCAATAAGGCTATACCATTTCGGCTAATAATTCCATCTTCTAACGAGATTGCTCCATCTGCCTTATCCAGAGTCCGAGCTGTTCCTTTTAACGTTTCAATAGATTCACCAAAATACCAGCGACTACCATATACGGCAAAATTTCCTTTTAATTCTATAAATAAATTTTCGGCGTTAAATTCTCCTTTATTAAAGTGCAGATGAAAATAGTCCGTCATAATATCTAGTACATTTGATGTCTCGATATAATCTAACGAAACTTGGCCAAAATCTCTATTATAGATAAGTTGTGTCGTTCTATCCTCAAAATTTCCAGTTCGAGAGTATTCTAACCTTACTAGCTTGTCTGTTAATACAGAGATTCGATAAAACTCTCCCTTAAAAATTTTCAATTTGTTTTCCTCCTTTTATGGTAGCATAAAAACAGAACGCACCATTTTTGATGCGTTTTTCATTATTCTGAATGCAATGTTCTATCTGTTATATCTATGACAAATAATAGTCAATTGAAAAAAATGTAGTGGACAAAATATCTTTTAACAAACCAAGAGTTTATTAAAGAGTTATCACTTTTCAACTTTTCTAAGCTTATGCAGTTGTGAAACAAACTACTTTTAAACTATTAACTAAGATAGGATTGATAAATAATTTCAAACTCTTACTAGCAATCATACGATATTCAAGCTCGCGTGCTTTTTTCCTTCCTGCTTATTTCTTAGAACTGAAGAACCCGGATCGGTATATAAATTATCCGGATCAACATAGTCATAAGATTCATAACAGTTGCGCTTCATTAAGTCATCCCCAGAGCAAGAGCTTCATCTCGTAATTTTTCAACATCACTAACCGTAGGTCGCCATCCTTCAATCATATTTGTACTTAAAGCATACCAAACACTCTTAAAAACGGATCGGTTTTCAAAAGCTATTCCCATGATTGTCATCTTTTCTTTATCTATATCTAAGGACATATGCTACCTCCTTTAGATACATTATACCATGTTTCTATGTAGCTTTTAAAAATTTTATTTTGTTTGTCATATCTAAGTTTTCAGCACGCTTATCCTATTTTATAAACCTCAAACCCAAATATAAAACGCATTCTTTTTGCTTTTTTACTATTGTATCGTATTCTACGATAACATACTTTACTTTATTGTTTTTTTTAAATAACAGCAGTTTCCTGTTTATCAACTATTCGAACTACTTTCTATTTTGCTTCATACCCTACATAGCGAAAAAATATGAAAAAGCAGAGAAGAATATCTTAAAAAGACCTCTTCACTGCTAATATTAACACTCATTATTTAAACTATATGGATTCTATCATCGAGTATACTTTTTTACTTATTAGATACCTTGCTCTTTTTTCACCAATTTTTGATCATATACACGGATGAATGGAAGATAGACTAAGAATGCTGCAAATGCACATACTAGAGCAACTAATACAGCTCGAAGATCTGCTGTCCCTAAGAAAGCTCCAATCCCTACTGGAGTTGGCCATGGAACCTGTGCGATAATTGGCTTAATAAAGTTTAGAGAATTCGCTACGTAATAAATAGTAGCAGTAACCATTGGTGCTAAAATAAATGGTATAGCCAAGGCTGGATTATAGATAATAGGTAATCCAAAAATTAATGGTTCATTAATATTAAATAAGACTGGAACTACAGATGCTCGTCCTATTGCTTTAAGCTGTTCAGATTTAGAGGCAAAAGCAATATATAAACATAGTCCTAAAGTTGCACCAGAACCACCTGCAATTACAAACATATTAGAAAATTCACCTGCAACAGCGAAGTGCCCGCCAGCAGCATTTTCAGCCATGTTAGCAAGAGCAATTGGACTAACAAATGCAAAAACAATGTTCGCACCGTGGATACCTACAATCCAAAGTAGTTGAGTCAATAGATAAATAATCATTAAACCAATCCACGAATTAGTCAGATTGGATACAAAACCAAATGGAATTGCAATGACTTTAAAAATATCTGTTCCCATTGCTACAAGAAGACCGTTGATAAAGATAACAACAAATGCAACAACAAATCCCGGAACCAAAGCGGTAAATCCACGAGAAACTCCTTCTGGAACAGCTTCAGGCATTTTAATAACCCAATTATGTTTAACACACATACGATAAATAAGAACAGTCACAATTGCCATAATGATTGCGGTAAAAATCCCTGTTGTCCCAAAACGTGCGACTCCATTTCCCATTGCCCATCCATCTGCAATTACTGCACCTTCTTTTAGACTTGTCACAGTCTTCATCATTCCACCATCAAAAATGATTTGCGGTACTGTCATGACAAAAGCCATCAAGGCGAGCAAGGCACCATTAAGAGGATTCATATTGAGTTCTTCTTCCTCTGCATAAATTTTTGTCAATTCATATGCAAGTGATAGAACGAAATAAAGAGATAGAGAACCCATAGTCGCATAGTTTGCAACCATGTAAAGTGATGTGAATTTATCAAATGAAGCAGAGAAAATATCTGCCACAATTGGCCAAAATGAGAAAGCTTGTGGCAAAATACTGAATACCAAAAACATTGATCCTACAATAGTAAATGGTACAGCAGCCATACCTGCAGCCGTGATAGCACGCACTACTTTAAACTGAGCAAGTTTGCCCATTGGTCCCATAACATGGTTTTCAAGAAAACCAAACAACCCGTTTTGTTGATCCATAAATAGACCTCCTTAATAAAACATAATAATTTTTACTTTCTAAAGACTAGTTTCAAATACAAATTATACTAGATCAGGATTATAAACTAAGTGAGTTCTTTTCCAATTGGACAAATTGTTGATAAGCCTTATCTGTTCGTTTATAAATTTTTTTAATTCTTCTAATGTCTAACAAACTCAGAACTAAACCTAATAGAAGAACTACAAAAACAAATAAACGTGCTACTTGGTTATTTTCAAAAATCGGAAAAAGATTCTTAAACCAACTTGTCCAAGTTAAAACAAGTAATCCTATTGAAATAAGTATTTGTATTCTAACAAACATTAGTGTTATTCCCAACTTTTCTTTCCTATTTCCATAAAGTTTAAATTGTTCAATAGTTGCTAAAATAGAAAATACTATGAGCATAATGGGGAAAATAATAATAGGCGAGGGACTAATAAACTGATTCAAAAGCCAATAAATATTCCCAAAAAAGAAGAGTGCTATTGAATAACGTAGAAGAAGATATCGATTAAAAAAAGTATTAGTTAGAGCCATCTCTCGACGTTGTTGTTCAATCTTTTGTCGTTCTTTTTTATCCATATCATTTCCTCCTTATATAACAACACATATTTAGTTAACTTTCTTATAAAGAGCTAACATTTCCTTTGCTACTTCTAATAATGTCATAGTGGTCATTAAATGATCTTGAGCATGTACCATGATAATTTCAATTTTAATTTCCACTCCACTTGCGTATTCTTGCAAGAGTTTGGTTTGTGCATGATGCGCTTCAAGAATTATCTCATTTGATTGATTTAATTTACTTTCTGCATCATCAAAACTACCTTCTCTCATTTTTGCAAATGCTTCATGTATTTCTGACCTTGCATTTCCCGAATGCAGGATAATTTCAAATGCTGCAACCTGCAGTTCCTCTTGATTCATATGAACCTCCTATTTTATCTTCTCAAATATGTTAATAAAATCTTCAAAGTTATTGCAAGATATTAGCTGATTTTGCAATTCATCATTCTCTGTCAGAGAGACTATCTTTTTAGTCACAGTTGCCAAACCTTCGTTCCCATATATTGATGGAGATAGAAGAAATACTAGCTGGACATGTGAACTTTGATTATCCCAGAGTAACGAATCTTTACAAATTGCAACCGAAACCTTTCCCTCTGTACCAAAGGGCTGAATAGGATGCGGAACTGCAATTTTTTCAGAAAAAACAACTGAACTTAATTCTTCGCGCTGTTTAATTCCATAAAGTAAAGATTGTTCAAACTCATTTGATTCACCAACAGATAAACTCTCAACCATCTTTTCAAGTAAATTTACCTTGTCTGATTCAGTACATATTAAAAAATTTTCTTTACTAAAATACTGTCTAAAGCTGTTGTTTTCAAATTTATTAATCTTTGATGATTGTACATAACTAGAAACTTGCATCTGATCCATAGCTTTTCTAATCATTTCCATCTCATCACTCTTAAGAAACACACTAACTTTAAAAACTGGGATTTGAAAATATAGATTTGATAAATCAACAGCTGACACTATAAAATCTATTCCTTTAAGTTTTTCTTGATTCAATTCATAATAGCCTATTACATCAACAACTTCTACTCGCTTCCCAAACTCCGTTTCCAAACGATTTCTTAACATTTGGGCTGCACCAAATCCTGTTGCACAAATAGCAAGAATATTAAACTTAGTACTCTCTTTGCTACGTTCCATAGCAGCTAAAAAGTGAAGACTTACATATGCTACTTCATCATCTGATATTGTCCACTCCAAGAACTTGTCCATATTTGCAAGAATTTCTCTAGTCATAAAGAATATATCACTATAATTCTGTTTAATTTCATCTACTAAAGGGTTATTTAAGGTAATCCGGCTTTCTAAACGTACTTGTAGTGTCATTAGATGAGTTATCAATCCTTCAATTAGTTGGAAATCTGAAGAAAAGTTATACATATCATCTAATCCTAAATTCTGAAATGTTTTAAATAAAGATTTTTTTAAAACTTCTTCAGAAATATTCTTCTGATTTTTTTGACATTGTTGACTCTTAGCTAACAAATGCAAAGTAATGTAGTCTATTTCCTGAACTGGAAATTCCTGATTTGTTACTTCTCTTACTTTAGAAAGAATTCTTTGGGCAACCTTTCTCTCTGTTGCATCATCAGTCATCTGACAGTCTATATTTTTTATTTCAAATCCGGATTTTAAACGAATCACAGACAATGCTATGTGAACTACTAAGTTCTGTAGTACAAAATCAGATAGTTTTAGGTTGGCCTCTTGGCATTCATCCAAAACAATTCTAGCAAATTCTTCTAATGGAACAGTTTGATCAAAAAAGTTAAATTTTACATAGCAATGTATTGTTTTAAAAAATTGATTCTCTAGGAAATAATTTATGATAAAACGTCGTTTATCACGTTCCTCGCCTGAGACATAAACTCCTTTATTCGCCCTACTCTCAATGGACAAATTATACTCTGATAACATCACTCGTATCTTTCTGAAATCATGAGATAATGTTGAACGGCTAACGTAAAGTTCATCAGCTAAATCATCAAAAAGAACTGGAACTTGCTCAAATAATAATTTATTTAAGATAAATACTAAACGATCATCACCTTTTGAAACCGCAGTTTTCGTATAGTCTTCTTCCAGTTCATAAGTTTGTCTAAACTCCTGGTAAGCGCCTTGATTCTCAAAAAATATTTGATACCCTTGACCTTGTTTTGAAATCAACCGGACTCCTTGAATAATCATTGTCTTCTCAATTAATTTCAGTACATTACGGACAGTTCTATCTGAACAGGATAAATATTCTGCCAGTTCTTTGCTTGTAACAAAACGTTCCTTATTTTTTATTAAAAATTGAAGGATATCTTTCTCTTTAATGTTTAACACATTCATTCCCTCCTAAAACGTATGTTTTCATATATTGAAGCATATTATACACTTAAATCAATTTATATCAAACTCAAAACAATTTATCTTAACTTAAATATTTATTTACATTTCATGTGTTCATCAAATATTCTCAAGAATCAAATTAGCCATTTTTTCAATTCCCATTGGAATAGGAATATAGGCTTGAGGAGGTATTTGTACAACTGGTTTTCCTGCTTTAGAACCAGCCTCTTCAAATTGCTTAAAGTACATTTTTGTTTGAGGGCTGACAAGATACAAATCAAAAGCTGCTGCTGCGATAGCTTTCCCTCCTTCAGTAGCACTAATAGCATCAACTACAATATCTTTCCCTTTTCCTTTTAGAAACTCTGTTGTTTTCTGTGCCATAAGTGATGAAGACATTCCTGCTGCACAAATAATTAAAGCTTTTGCCATAATATTTTCTCCTTTTCTTAAATCCAATCAAAGCTGTGCTAAGTTGACTTATCTGTTATCTATTTTTATTATAAAATAAAGCGTTTCCAATGACAATTCCCTCATTTTCCTAAATGATATGGAAAAAAATTATTTATACTTCAATTTATAAAATAAAATTATTCCTGAGAGTAGAAATGAAACACTATTTGCTAAAATCAAAGGCAAGTCTCCTATACGAATACCATGAGCAAGCCACAATGCAATATCAATAACTTGCATAACATACATACCTAGAGCAATAGATCCTGTGTCCTTTGTCTTAACTATACGAAAAACTTGTGGTAAAAATGCAAATGTTGTTAAAATTGCTGCAATACTTCCAATCATATGTCATCCCAATATGCTAAACAAACTGAGAATAATCTCAGTTTGTTTATACTATTCTACTGATTCACCGTTAGATGAAATAACTTCCTTATACCAGCCAAAAGATTTTTTCGGGGAACGATTATAACTTCCCTTCCCATTGTCATCTTTATCTACATAAATAAAACCATAACGTTTCCGCATTTCACCGGTACCAGCTGAAACCAAATCAATACATCCCCATGGAGTATAACCCATTAAATCAACACCATCTTCAACTACAGCCTTTTTCATTTCACGAATATGGGCACCTAGATATTCAATTCTATAATCATCATGTACCATACCATCTGCTGCAACTTGATCTATAGCTCCAAAACCATTTTCAACAATAAAGAGTGGTAAGTGATAGTGGTCTGTAAACCAATTTAACGCATAACGTAAACCTTCTGGATCAATTTGCCACTCCCATTCAGAAGCCTTAACATAATTATTTTTCACTAAATCTTCTGTTTCAAGATAATCAAAATAAGGATTATTTTCACGATGAGAGTCGATAGCAAAGGACATATAGTAACTGAAACCAATGTAATCTACAGTCCCACCAAGTAAATCTTCTTTATCCTGGGCAGCAAAATCAACTGAAATACCTTTTCGTTCCCAATACTTGAAAATATGCTCAGGATATTTACCTAAAACATGCACATCAGCAAAATAATAACGCTTCTGCATAGCTTTCATTGCCATTAAGATATCCTTAGGATTGCAAGTAGCTGGATAAATTGGACACATCGCAATCATACAACCTATTTGAAAATCTGGATTAATCTCATGACCAATTTTTACAGCTCGTGCAGAAGCAACTAATTCGTAATGTGCTGCTTGATACATAATTGCTTCTCTATTATCACCTTCCTCATATACAATACCTGAGTTAGTAAATGGTGCAAAATCTTCCTGATAATTCGCTTGATTATTGATTTCATTGAAAGTCATCCAATATTTAACCTTATCTTTGTAACGTTTAAATACGACTTCTGCAAAACGAGCAAAGAAATCAATCAATTTCCTATTTTTCCAACCACCATATTCGGTCACTAAGTGATAAGGCATTTCAAAATGAGATAGAGTGATGACAGGTTCAATACCATTCTTTAAGCATTCATCAAAAAGATTATCATAAAACTGTAATCCTTCTTCATTCGGCTCTAACTCATCACCTTTTGGAAAGATGCGCGTCCATGCAATAGAGGTACGGAAGCACTTGAATCCCATTTCAGCAAAAAGTGCTATGTCTTCTTTATAACGATGATAAAAATCTATCGCCTCATGATTTGGATAATATTTACCCTCTAAAACTCCCGAAGTAATTTCACGAGCTACTCCATGACGACCAGCAGTCATAACATCAGCAACACTAATTCCCTTGCCACCTTCTTGCCATCCACCTTCAAGTTGATGAGCAGCAACAGCACCACCCCATAAAAATCCATCTTTAAAAGTAGTCATCTTTTTTCCTCCTGACTTTGATACTCTTATTATAAACCTCAAACCAAAAGATGAAAACGCATTCTTTTTCCTTATTGTTAAGGAAAGAAGTAATTTTTAATGGAAATAGAACAATATCTTCTTGTATTCTCGTAATGATATCTTTACGATTTTCAATACTTTCAAACTACAAAAACTCTCACAATAATTCTAATTCCCTGTGTCTATAAACGACTTATCGCTTTCTGGCATCCCAGAATCATCTTCTATATAACGTTCAACTTGCATCTGCAAGTGATATTTTTTTCTTAAATCTAAGATTTTCTGCATTGTCTTTGATTGATGATGTTCATCTAAAGCTTCTTGATTTATCCACTGATCAATAAGGAGAATAGTTCCCTCTTTTTCAATTGGTAAAAAATATTCGTATTTCAAGTTACCTTTTTGATTTCTAATTTCTTCAACAAGGCCACTATCAAGCATTTCTCTTGCAAACTTTATTGCACTATCTCCATCACCTTTATAATATACATGAATAGTCAATGTCATCTTATATCCTTCAAAATCATCCTTCAATTTTAAAAAAACAAGTTTAGATGAGGATCTAAACTTGTTTTTTATGAACTAATTATCTAACGTTTCGCCATTACTTTCAATCACTTCTTTATACCAATAAAATGATTTTTTCTTATAGCGATTTATAGTCAATTGAAACAAGAGCAGGACAAAAGAGCCCATGTTTTCTCAATAGGATTGTACTCAGGTGAGTAGGGAGGAAGAGGTAAAAGTTTATGCCCAAACTCTTCACACAAGAGTTCTAACTTACCCATTCTATGGAATCTTGCATTATCCATAATAATAACCGATGGTGTGGTTAATGTTGGTAAGAGAAACTTCTGAAACCAAGCTTCAAAAAAGTCGCTCGTCATCATCTCTTCGTAAGTCATTGGAACGATTAACTCACCATTTGTTAGACCTGCAACCAAAGAAATCCTCTGATATCTTCTTCCAGATACTTTGCCTCTTATTAACTGACCTTTTAATGAGCGACCATATTCTCGATAAAAATAAGTATCGAATCCTGTTTCATCAATCTAAACAGGTGCTAGGTGCTTTAAACTATTAAAATTTTTAAGAAATAAGGCTACTTTTTCTGGGTCTTGTTCATAGTAGGTGTGGTTCTTTTTTTCGAGTGTAGCCCATAGCTTTGAGCGCATAGTGGATGGTAGTTGGATGACAGCCAAATTCAGAAGCTATTTCAGTCAAATAAGCGTCTGGATTGTCAGTAAGATAGTTTTTAAGTCTATCTCTATCAACTTTTCTTGGTTTTGTTCCTTTTACTTGGTGGTTTAGCTCTCCTGTTTTCTCTTTTAGCTTTAACCAGCCATAAATGGTATTACGTGAGATTTGGAAAACGTGTGATGCTTCTGTTATACTACCTGTTCGCTCACAATAAGAGAGAACTTTTTTACGAAAATCTATTGAATATGCCATAAGAAGATTATACCACATTGTGTACTATTTTTGGTTCATTTTACTATATTTCTAAACACTTAGAAATAATCAAACAAATTAAATATTATTTCTAAATATTTGAAAATAACATCTATTTGTATTATACTATCTTTGAGGTAACTATTATGAACTATATCAAAAGACCACATTATTTAGATTTTTTAAGAAAACATCGTGACCGACCAATCATCAAAGTTGTGAGTGGAGTTAGACGAGCTGGTAAATCTGTGCTTTTTCAACTCTATAAAGAGGAGTTACTAGCAACTGGGGTAGACGAGGATCAGATTATATTCATCAATTTCGAAGATTTGAGTTACTATGATCTGCGACATTTTCAAACATTATTCGCTTATATAAAAGATCAATTAGTTAGCAAGAAAACATACTATATCTTTTTAGATGAAATTCAATATGTTGAAAAATTTGAACTGGTAGCAGATAGTCTATTCATCTTAGCAAATGTAGACCTCTATTTGACTGGATCTAACGCCTACTTTATGAGTAGCCAATTAGCAACAAACTTGACTGGTCGGTATGTTGAGATAGAGGTTCTTCCTTTGTCATTTGAAGAATATCTATCAGGTCAATCTCTCACAGAGAATCTGAATACAACAGAAATTTTTAACAATTATCTCTTTAGTGCTTTCCCTTACTTATTGCAAACATCATCTTACGATGAAAAAATTGACTATCTCAGAGGAATATATAACTCCATACTGTTAAATGATATTGTCACTAGATTGGGAAAACCAAATCCTACTATTATTGAGCGCATTGTCCGAACCCTTCTCAGTAGTACAGGTAGCTTAATATCAACAAATAAGATTCGCAATACCCTAGTCAGCCAAAATGTTTCAATATCCCATAATACTTTGGAAAATTATTTGACAACTTTGACAGATAGTTTACTTTTTTATTCCGTTCCACGTTTTGATGTAAAAGGTAGAGCATTATTGCAACGTTTAGAAAAATATTATCCCGTTGATTTAGGTTTACGACATCTCTTATTACCAGACCACAAAGAAGACATTAGGCATATCTTGGAAAATATGGTATATTTGGAATTGAGACGTAGATATTCACAAGTATATGTTGGTAATTTAGATAAGTATGAGGTTGATTTTGTTGTTGTAACTGATCTTGGCCACTACGCTTATTATCAGGTCAGTGAAACAACACTTGCTCCAGAAACACTAGAAAGAGAACTTAGACCACTAGAAGCCATTAAAGATCAATTCCCTAAATATCTATTAACAATGGATACGATTCAGCCAACAGCCAATTACAATGGAATCGAGAAGAAAAACATTATAGATTGGTTACTAGAAAAATAGATAGGCACTGAACACATAAATTTAGACGCAAAAATAACACTCCTGTTGAGATCTAGTGAAACTATGAACAGGAGTGTTTTATTATGACCGAAAAAGATTGTTCAGTAGAAACTAATACTAGACTAAAAATCAATGATGGAAACTCTTGATTTCTATACAAAAAGACATCCAAGAGAAAATTCTTGAATGTCTGTAAACGTTAATATACTCATATTGATTAACGTTTACAGACAACTGACCTTGTCAGGTTGCAGCCACATTTATAAGCGACTAAAGTCTCAACAACTGTGTCAATTGTTCCAATTTCCATGAAAACATCCTAAATCATTGAGCTAATGGCTTGAGGTTTAGAATTTTTCATATTTATATTTCATATTCAATTCTTGATAAATATAATATCTCAAAACTTCTTGAAGAAGCAACTTTGTTTCATACATCTCCCTGATATCTGTTATCATTTTTGGATAGTTATCTTTCGAATCCCCATGAGTATAGTAATTTCGTGTTTGAATTAATTTTATTATTAGTAATTCTATCTCACTATTCGAAAAAATTTTAGACAGATTTAGCTCATCAATTGAATCGAATAAATTTTTTAAACGTTCGGCAAGGTTAGGCTCTTTTTGATTAAATTTCAATTTATTTCTAAATTTTCTTCTCACCTCTTCTAAAAGATGTGTGTTTATAAAGTCAAACAAAGATTGTCTAGCTTTTTCCTCAACATCAGATAAACATTTCGGAATTTTAAAATTCTTAAAATTCCTAGAGTAAACTTCTAAATTCCTAATAGCATCAACCAACTGATCTTCCAAATATAAATCACCATGAAGATTTTTTGAAAATTGTCTCACTATAAATTCAAGTTCCTCAGATTTATCAAACCAATGATTTAAAATATTTTCAAAATTATCCTCTAATGTCCTCAAAGAAATATCTTGCTGAGAATACGATTTCCATTTTTGGGATTTTCTAGAATGCTGAACAAAGAATTTGCCTTTTATAAGTGGTATACGTTTACCATCTATCATTTTATAAAGAACAAGAAATTCAATATTAGTAAAAGACAATGGTATATTTGATAAAATCTCAATAAATTCCTTAAACTTATGTGAAGCTTGATAAAATTCATCAAAATATCTTATATTTAAATCAGCTGAAGTAAGTTTAATAAAATAATCACTGGTAAATGACGTAGTTGTATATGAAGAATGGAGTATTGCCACATCTTCAAAGTGCATTCCTAGTGATCTTATTAACACTTTTGTTGGTTGATATTCACTTACTGCACTTTCAAAAATAGTTTGATTATCTCTATATTTAACAGTTACCAATGATTTTTCAATCCATTCCTCAATATGTTCAAAGCTAAATTTATATTCCTTGATTTTTTCAGAATCTAATTCATTAATTAAATCTTTAAAGGCCTTAGAACTATAATCAAAATTTCCAAGCTCATTATAAAATACACTGTAAATTTTAAAATTTTTTACTCTATATCTAGTTATCGGAAATCCAGGAGATGAGGAATGTACCATTGGTTCACCATAAGTATTTAAAATTAAAATATTACCATTACTGGAGAAGCCATATATCTTTTCCAAACACTTACCAAAACCGAATGAAATGCCTGATTCCTCTTCAAATCCACCAAATAATTCTAATACAATTTCACTAGGAGAATAATGTAAAATACCGCTCAAGTTATCCTTACTAAATATATCGTCGGAACGTTCTGAAAAATACCCTTTTATTTCAAACTCTTTATCCCAAGTGTAATCTTTAAATTTCATATTATCCTTTCTGATTGCTTTTCAAAAATCTTCACAACTTTCTAAATTATGATTTTTATGTCGGTACTACCTTTTAATTTTATTAGACCAACTTCCAATTCTCATCATTCGAGTTATCAATCAGAATATTTCTTTTATTACTCAGTAATTCATCACTCACAAAATATTGCCCTAGTCTCTCTACAAAACCACAATTCTGACAAGTATATAGATAATCTTCTTTTATTTCCCTGACTAAAATGCTATTGAACTTATATAGCCTCCCACATTCTTCACATGTCATGCTAAGATTATCACCATTAAATATGAAATCAAAAATACTTTCTAATTCTTTATTTTCTTCTCCAGATAAAGCTAAAATTATCTTTAAATTTCTAATATACCGGTTAAGGCTAACTATTTCTGAATCAATATCAAAATATTTCTCGAATATAGCAATAGCTACTTCTACTAAATAAATTAAAATGTAGGGTGTTTTCTCATAGAACAAACGCCAAAAATCATCCCAAATCTTATCATCAGAAAATATAAAATTAAGATTTCGCTTTTCCGTAGGATAATTCTTATTCTTTGTCACCAAATGAATAGATTGATCAAATACACTTGTTAAACTATTTTCTGCCTTTCGATTATATATAATGTCATATAGCAATTCAGGATCAAGTAATTCTTTACTAAAATCCAAAAAATCATTTTCATACTGAATCGATTCTTTTGCTTTTAAAAATAGGTCAATAACAAATTCTTTTTTACCCTTCAAATTACTTACGTCATATTCCCTAGGGGCTCCATATTGTATTTTTTCTAAGAAATCATTTGGTTGAACCAATATCCAACTTAAATAAAATAAATTATCTTGAAAAGGTTTCCTAGCAAGAGAAAATGCAACAGTAACTTTTCCCCTCTCTATACAACTCAGAGATTCAAATAGATAGTAATTTAAATCACGTAAAATTGAAAAAAAGATGTGAGGTATATATACATATTCAGAAATATCTAAATCTTTTTGTCTATCTAGTTCATCAAATAAGTCAATTTCACCATTTACCTCATTAGTAAATCTAAAAGATAGATTTGATAATTGATATTTATCAGCTTTAACCAACATATCAACTAGTATATCATACAAATATAGCATTAATTGATGACGTTTTCTATACTTAGTTGGTAATAATTCTGAAATGTGAGATTTAGCCAATATTACTTTCCTCAATTCTTTTTAACTTCACATAACTATATTATACTATAAAAGCACTCAGTCTTTATATAAAAGGTTTCTATATAACTCAACAATTATTTTAAGTGTAAACCTAGAAAAGCACTTTGCAAAGAGCTTTTAAATATTAATATAATCGTATCAATTAACGTTTTAAAGCAGCTGACTTTGCCAGTTCCCAGTCATATTATGGTGTCATTATAGCAAAAAGAGCCTGGGACAATAGTCTCTTATCTCCAAAAAAGCAACGGATTTGCCCTTGCTTTTTTGCATGGTTACGATAGTCTTGGTAAAATAGAATTGCCCAATAAACCATTTAGAAAGGCTATTCCATGCATATTCACTATAACACAAATCAAACAACTTTACCACTAGAAATCAGTTCCTTCTTACCACAAGACCATCTCGTCTTTACTATTGAAAAAGTGGTGAATACCTTGGAGGAACGTCACTTCTACACCTCCTATCATGCCTTTGATCGCCCGTCTTATCACCCTAAAATGCTTGTATCTACTCTTCTATTTGCCTATTCACAAGGGATTTTCTCTGGTCGAAAAATTGAAAAAATGATGATTGAAAATCTGGCTATGCAATACCTAACAGGGCAGTTGGTTGTCAGCTATCGCACCATCAATCGTTTTCGTGTAGCTGAAGGGATGGAAGAACTCATTCGCAATCTTTTCATCGACTTCAATCTTCGTTTAAAAATGGAAGAGTTCGTGACCTTAGATTGCTTGTTTATTGACGGGACTAAGATTGAAGCTAATGCCAATAAGTATAGTTTCGTGTGGAAGAAAAAGCAACGGACAAGTTTTCCGCCAAACTTCAAGAACAGATACAAGTCTATTTTCAAGAAGAAATCACTCCCCTTATCCATCAGGCCATTAAGTTGGATGAAGAAGAGCCTATCTCCTCAGAGCAGTTGCTTGCATTCGCTCAAGTCCTTGAAGAAGAATTGGAAAACCTGAACCAGAACATTGAGGAGACACCTGTTAAAGGGAAGGATGAACGTAAAACCCAACGTCGGAAACTCAAGAAAGTCTTGAGTAAAGTCAAGGAGGATTTTTCAGTACGTGCTGAAAAATATGAGAACTATCAGGAGACATTTCAAGGGCGTAACAGTTTTTCCAAAACCGATCCAGATGCCACTTTTATGCGGATGAAGGAAGATCATATGAAAAATGGTCAACTCAAGGCTGCTTATAATCTTCAAATCCGACAGATACCAAGACTCTTCTGCCATTCCTTGAAACCTATCCGCATGACTTGAAGACAGTTGTCGCAGATGCTGGATATGGAAGTGAAGAGAACCTCCTTCGTTTAGATGAAAAGCAGGTAAACCATCTGATTAAATATGCCATGTTTGATAAGGAACAGAAGAGAGGCTATAAACAGTCAGCTAAAAACTTAGCGAATTGGCACTATAATGACAAGGAGGATAGCTACACACATCCTGATGGCTGGTATTATCGTTTTCACCATACCAAACATCAGAAAACACAGACAGACTTTCAACAGGAAATCAAGGTTTACTACGCTGATGAACCTGAATCAGCCCCTCAAAAGGGGGCTATATATGAACGAACGCTATCAAAACTTGAAAGCTAAAGAATGTCAGGCGCTTTTATCTCCCCAAGGTAGACAGATTTTCGCTCAACGCAAGATTGATGTGGAACCTGTCTTTGGGCAGATAAAGGCTTCTTTGGGTTACAAGAGATGTAATCTGAGAGGCAAGCGTCAAGTGAGAATTGACATGGGATTGGTACTTATGGCCAATAACCTCCTAAAATACAATAAGAGAATGACTCAAAATTAAAAAGCTAGAGTTCCACAATTGGAAATCTCTAGCTTTTTTGTGATTGAGAACTATTTTGTCTCAGGCTCTTTTATGTTCAAGTTCAAAGATTTTATTGACTTTCCGAAAAATAATAATTTTCCCGAAAGAAATAGATCAACCTAAAAAATTACTGTCTTACTTATGTAATATTTCTTTAATATAATATAGAAATAAAAAGTATGTAAATGAAAAGATTTATCACATTACTTTTAGTGTCTCTATCTACAATTTTATTAATTGCATGTTCTAACCAATCAAGCAATTCTTTAGATGGCGAATACCGTTGAATAAACGAGAGTAGAAATGAAGTTGCCTTTACCATTTCAGGTAACAAAGGAAATAGCAACAAAGGAGAGGCCGACACCTTTACAATTGATAAAGACAGTGCAACAATCGAACTGACTGGCTCTAATATCATAAACCGAAAAGAGAATTATACCTTCAAGGATGACGTATTCACTGTAGATATTTCAGGAACAAAGCAGGAGTATTACAAAAAGGATAGTGAAGAAATACAGCGACAAGTAAAACCCTCAAACTATTTGATATTCTTTATACAATAAAAACGCTTTTGTACTGACCCCAAAAGTTAGATTTTTCTGTCTAACTTTTTGGGGTCAATACACACCCGCATAGCGGGTGTTTTTTTGTCTCGCACCTAGCGGAGTGAGACAGACTAATAGTCACATAATAAAAAATTTACTTAAAGTCAGATTTTAAATACTGTAGAATAGTTCTTTCTAAAACTTACTCCCAAATTTTTTTGCTCGTATAATTCATCAGGGGTTTGGGGATTCCCCAAAATTCAAATCATCCCAAAAAGTACATACACTATGTGTATACTGATTTTGGGAGTGTGTGTATACAGACTCTGAGCTCGCAAAGTCATATTATGATAAATCTTTCCTTCTCGATAAAATAATCCCAAAAATCAATTTGACTGTCATTTGTGTGTACAAATATTTTAAGAAGATATATAAAAAACGCTGCAAATTTTTAACAGCGTTTCCTTATTTTAAAATTCTCATATGTCTTACTTTTTTATGGTTAGCATCGTAGTATTCCAGCATCGCATGATACAAACGAGCCTTCGTTTTATCTTGTTGTTTAATCCCATGAAGAAATAATTCTGCTCGCTTTAATTTCAATATGTATTCGCATATCTGATCAAAATCCTTATCCATACTACTTTTGAAAATAAACATCTTTTTTCTCCATCACATCAACTATTTTTTGCATCAAAATAGACATATCCATTTTGTTTTCATAGCTTATTCTCCCAACTACAGTTGCAAGACGGGCTATAGAATTGATATTCTTTCCGACTTGTTCCAACTCTTCTGTTAAAGGAACTAAACCTTCAAAAGAAACTTTTTGGATGTTCAAATCTGTTCGTATTAATTTTTGTCTAGCAAACTCAGAAAAATTACGAATATTTTCCTTCCTCATACAATCATTTAATTTTTTATTTTCTTCTTCCGTCAAAAACACCTGTTTCAACACAGATTTTATTCTCATGGTCCTATCACCTCGTTTTCTTATTTAGTCGTTTTACAAGTTCTTTCACTTGTTTACTTGTCTTCTTTTCATATTCTATCATCAGCTCAACGCAGTAGTGAAATATCCTTACATTATCCAAATCTTCACTTTGTTCTGCTATTCTTTCTAACTGACGTAAGTTATTGATAATTCTTCTAACTTGAAATATAAAGTCATGATAAGATTCAAAATCAAATTGAAGATAAATAGGCGAACTCTTAAACAACATTTTCCTAGCATAAGAGGAAAAATTTAGATGGTTTGTCATTTCAATCAAGTTATTCACTATTTCATTCTGCTCTTCAGTGATATAACATTTCTTTAGAACAGTCCTATATCTACTCATTTATCATATACTTCTTTCGGGCATTTTCATGGGCAATAGCTTTGCACTCCAGCATACGTTCCTGCTTTAAATTCTCCATAGACTTAAATAAATACGCTAAAGGAGAAGTCGCATCCTCAGGAATCCGTTCAATCATTCTAATAACTTCATCACTAGTTACATACCCACTAGCCAAATACTCGCCTATCTTCATCTTCTGAGCATGTGTTAAAGTGTAATTGTTAGGATACAAAAATCTATCATTGTACTTATAAGAAATGGATTCTAACAAAGAATAATATTTGGGTGGAATATAAGTTTCAGGCTTTCTAGAACTATTATCCAGTATATTCTCAATCTCTTTCTTATTCTTACTCTTGTTTTTAATCTCTTGCGTTACATTATCATTTTCAGCCGTTACTGTAACGTTACAGTCTAAAACGAGTTGTGGCTCGCCTGTAATTAGTGCTTTTTGTTTTTGTCTATGACGAGCAACACGTTCCCTAGTTTGTTTCCTAATCTTTTCTAGTCCATCTATATTCTGATGTTTCTCCCATTTTGGAATGGTAATAGCGCCATCTATGATTTCTATCATGCCAAATTCTTCAAACATACTGAGAGCTAATTTTACAGATGTAGCCTTTCGTCTAAACACTGTTGAAAGCATCTCTTCTGTGTAATAAACCTTGTTCCCTAGACTTAATATGCCACTATTATTTTGCTTTCCTGCAAGCACCAGAATTTTAAACCATATTACAATAAGAGTATCTCCTTCTGGCATTGATTCTATTAGCTGAATTTTTTCATCATCAAATATATCTGTTGTTATCTTGATCCACTGAACACCATTCATACTAGTACCTATCTTTCATATTGCTTCAACCATCGTGTTACTGCTCTTTTATCGTATAAAGTCACTCCATCAATCACCATGGTTGGCATTCCTTCTTTCGTCCATTTTTGGATTGTTGTCGTAGATACATCTAACCACCTAGACAAACCTGACATACGAACCATGGGTTTATAAAGTTCTTTATCTTCAAATACTCTTGCTACAGCATTTGAAATCATCTCATCATAATGGGCACGTAATTGCTTCTCTAATTCTTTAGGAAGCTGGACAACTAAAGTAATTTCCGACATAAATTAACACCTCATTTCTAAATTAAATAAGCTCCGAAACCATTTAATTTGTTATTCATTTTGAATTTTTGTCGAGCTTTTTTATTCAAAAAGAATAAAATGTGTTATAATGATAAAAAGGAGGTTCTTATGACCAATCATATTACTAAACTGATAGAAAATAGCGGAAAAAAATTGACAGAAATTAGCGAAGCTACAAATATAGCCTATCCTACACTTTCTGGATACAATCAAGGAATCCGCAAACCTAAAAAAGATAATGCTGAAAAATTGGCAAAATACTTTAATGTTTCCGTCGCTTACATTATGGGACTTGATAGCAACCCACACGCTCCATCAAATCTTAAAATTGTTACAGATAGTTTCAAAACATCTAAAATTGGTTCTGTGACACCTTTTAAAAGCGATATGGAGAAGTTAAAGAAAAGTATCGAATTTGGCGAAAGGGCATTAACACTACCACTTGATGATAGTTTTTCAGATGAATTTCGTCATATATTCTCAGAATACCTAGCTGAGAAAAACAAACGTTTTATGTCTGAGTTTATAGACTATATGAATCACCAAAATAAAGATTCTAAAGTTTGGCAGAGCTGGATTAAAACAGACGAATACGCTATCCGCCAAGAAGATAGAAAAAATAGATAGACACTCATTTCTCAATTACATAAGCTCCGAAAACTTAGATACGGAGAAAAAATGTCTATACACAAATACAAAACAAAAAAAGGAATCCTATACTATGTCAGCTTTTACATTGGCTTAGATGCTTATGGAAAGAAAAAAAGGCACTTAAAGAGAGGGTTCAAAACCAAAAAAGAGGCAAAATTGTACGAAGCTCGTTTAGAAGCTGGTGTCGTTGCCCCCACAGTAAATACCGACAAACCTAACCCCAAAGTCACTTATAAAGAACTTTATCAAGAATGGTTTAAGGCCTATGTTGGTACCGTTGAAGAAACAACTTCTTCCCAAACTAAGAATATCTATCGAATACATATTCTACCAATATTTGGCGGTAAATTTATTGACCAAATCAGTCCTTTAGACTGTCAAAACTTTATTACACAAAAATCTCAGACTTTCAAAAATATCAAACAGATAAAATCCTATACCTCAAAAATTTTTGATTTTGCAATCAATATGAACTACATTGATCGAAATCCAATGAAGAATGTTATCATGCCTAAAATCAAAAAAACTAGATCAGATAATTTTTGGTCTCTGGAGGAATTACATCATTTCCTTGATATAGTGAAAGAAACTGAGCCATTTAAACATTTTGCTTTATTTAGACTGCTTGCATTTAGTGGACTACGAAAAGGGGAGTTATACGCTTTAAAATGGGATGATATTAACTTTGACAGCAACCTATTGAACATAGATAAAAGTCTAGGAAGAATTGACGGTAAAGCGATTGAAAAGAGCACAAAGAATGAATCTTCAGTTTGTACAATCTATCTTGATGATGAGACAATCGATATTGTTAAGCAATGGAGAAATTTCTATCTGAAAGAACAATCTCAGTTTCCTCTTACAAAGCTGAATATTAGTAACGAATATATGTTCTATTACATATCAAGTAATGACAAAATTGAACCTTTGCATGCTGATTACATTAATAACGTACTGAATCGAATTATTAAAAAGCATAAATTAAAACCAATTATCCCACATGGGTTTAGACATACACATGCAACACTTATGTCTGAAATTGGAATCGATCCTTCTAATACATCAAAACGTCTCGGTCATGCAAGCAGTCAGATGACATTAGATGTCTATACTCACACCACAAAAACTGGTGAGAAAAACTCTATTGACAAATTTGCAGATTATCTCAATAAAGCAAAATAGAATTATGATTTTTAAAATTTTGAAGAGGTTATCAGAAGGTTATCACAAAGCTATTCTAGCTCAAAAATCGACAAAAAAGCACTTTGCAAAATCTTTGCAAAGTGCTTCGAAACGTTGATATAATCGTATTGATTAACGTTTTGAGGCAACTGACCATGTCAGGTTGCAGCCACATTTGTAAGCGACTAAAGTCGCAACAACTGTGTCAATTGCACCAATTTAGTAAGAAAGTATAAAAAAAGAACACCCCGAAAGGTGCTCTGTATAAGTATAGTAATTCTTTCGAATTAACGTTTACTAAATTGTGATGCTTTACGAGCTTTCTTAAGACCTGGTTTCTTACGTTCAACTTTACGTGAGTCACGTGTAAGAAGTCCTGCGCGTTTCAATGAATCGCGGAAGTCTGGGTCTACTTGAAGAAGGGCACGAGCGATACCATGACGGATAGCTCCTGATTGACCAGCGTATCCACCACCTACAACGTTAACGAAAACGTCGTATGAACCTACAGTTGAAGTAACTGCGAATGGTTGGTTGATGACAAGACGAAGGTCAGCGTGTGGGATGTACTCTTCAACATCTTTTTTGTTAACAGTGATTTTACCAGTTCCTGGAACAAGGCGAACGCGTGCAACAGCGTTTTTACGACGTCCAGTACCTGCATATTGTGCTTGTGACATACTTTATTGTTCCTTTCCTTAGATAAGTCCTGAAATGTCAAGAACTTCTGGTTGTTGTGCAGCGTGAGTGTGCTCAGCTCCAACAAATACTTTCAACTTCATACCTTGAGCGCGTCCAAGTGTATTGTGTGGAAGCATACCTTTAACTGATTTCTCAATCAAACGTACTGCATTTTTAGAACGAAGTTCACCTGCAGAGATTTGTTTCAATCCACCTGGGTGGTTTGAGTGAGTGTAGTAGATTTTATCAGTTGCTTTTTTACCAGTCAATTTAACTTTTTCAGCATTGATAACAATCACGAAGTCACCTGTATCAGTGTGTGGTGTAAATGTTGGTTTGTTTTTTCCGCGAAGTACGCTAGCAACTACTGCAGAAAGACGTCCAAGTGGTACATCAGTTGCGTCAACTACGTACCATTTACGTTCAACTTGGCCTGGTTTAGCCATAAATGTTGTTTTGTTCATGATTTCTCCTATATATAGTTCGATTTTTGTTTACGGTGATGGGTGTTCCTTCCCATCGAAAAGTATTTGGAAGGTTCCGGGGCCTTTCAAATGGGGTAAACAATACCGCCTACTATCATACCAAATTTTACCCCTAAAAGTCAATAGATATGAAAAATATTTTTCGGTAACTTCTCAAAGTAACTGAAAGTTATATAATCAAGTTAATTTGGGAATTTACCTATTAACTTCGGTAGATTTTTAGGAATTTTTTCCCTATTTCTCCCTGTAACTAAAATCCTTTTCAAAAAATCACCTTTTCTTGATTTTTAATCCTATTTGCTGTATGATAAGGGAAAAGAAAGGGGACAGAGATATGGCTTTTACCAATACCCACATGCGGTCTGCTAGTTTTGGCATTGTTACCAGCTTGCCCGATGACATCATTGACTCTTTTTGGTATATCATCGATCATTTCTTAAAAAATGTCTTTGAATTGGAAGAAGAACTCGAGTTTCAATTGCTTAATAACCAAGGAAAGATTACCTTCCACTTTTCAAGTCAACACCTCCCTACAGCCATTGATTTTGACTTTAACCATCCTTTCGACCCTCGTTATCCCCCAAGAGCACTGATTTTAGACATGGACGGTAGAGAAACTATCCTCCTCCCAGAAGAAAATGACCTATTTTAATACTCAATGAAAATCAAAGAGCAAACTAGGAAGCTAGCCGCAAGCTGTACTTGAGTACGGTAAGGCGACGCTGACGTGGTTTGAAGAGATTTTCGAAGAGTATAAAAACTCTAGCCTTCAGTTGCAAGTGACTGAAAACTAGAGTTTTTCTATTTTTTCAAAGCATCATACAAGTTGCGGATCGGTTGTTTTAATATCGGATGGATAAAATGAGGCGCAATTTCCTGTAAGGACTCAAGGACAAAAAGGCGTTCCGCTATGTAAGGATGAGGCAATATGAGGTCGTCTGTATAAAGGATCTGGTCCTCCACAAAGAGCAAGTCCAAATCAATCAAACGAGGTCCCCAATGCACTTCTCTCACCCGTCCCAGCTCTGACTCAATGGCTAACAAGGTTTCTAACAAGTCTTGTGCTGGTAGCCAGGTTTCCACCTCAACCACTTGATTGGCAAAGCTATCCTGCTCCACTCCACCCCAAGGCTCCGTCGCTAAGACACTGGACTCTTTGAGAATATGGATGCCACGAGCTCGCAGTTTGTCAATGGCTTGCTTCAAGTTTGCTTGTTTATCTCCCATATTGCTTCCTAGGGCGATAAAGGCTCGTTGCTTGCGGCGATGAATGGTTACCGAGCAAGTATCTAGTGACAAATGCACCGGTGCCCAAGGTTTTTTCAGTTCCAACTTCATTTCTTGGACAAGAGGATAAGACTCAAAGGTACGTTCCACCAGTTTATAGGCTACCGTTTCAATCAAGTCTTCACTCGTTTCCTGAAACCAAGTCGTCCACTGCTGACACAATTCTCCGTAATGGACAGAGGCTGTTAAATCCAAGTCTGTAGCTGCCTTGGTCATATCATAGGATAGGATGGCTGAAACGACAAATTTCTGCCCCAATTCTTTCTCACTAGGAAAAAGACCATGATAGGCAAACATTTCCAAATCCTTAATCTGCAGTTGATCCATAATGATTCCTTTCTAGAAAAATCCGCTTGAAGCGGATTCTTTTTATAGCCCCATTAAACGATAAGCTTGGTCGCGGAGGTCCTTATCTGTTTCAAATAGTCCACGAGCTACTGTCGTCAAGGTTGCAGTGCCTGGTTTTCTAACACCACGCATACTCATACACATATGTTCCGCCTCAATGACAACAAAGGCTCCTTTAGCACCTAGATAGTCCATCAAGGCATCGGCCACTTCGATATTCAAACGTTCTTGAATTTGTGGTTTTTTCGAATAAACTTCAACCGTACGGGCTAGCTTAGACAAGCCTGCCACACGACCATCTGGAATGTAGGCAATGTGCGCTCTACCATAAAATGGCAAGAAGTGGTGTTCACACATGGTATGGAAAAAGATATCCTTTTCTACCACCATATTATCGTCAATAATTTCAAAGGATTTTGACAAATGTTCCTCTGCTGTTTGACCAAGACCTGAAAAAATCTCTTGATACATACGGGCTACACGAGCAGGTGTTTCCTGCAAGCCCTCGCGATTAGCGTCCTCTCCTACAGCCTCGATAATCATTTTTACAGCTGCTTCAATCTTTTGTGTATCCATTCTCGTTCTTCCTCTCCATCAGATAGGCCCTCACTTGGCTCAAGAAATACAAGGAACCTGTGACAATCCTAACTGTTTGTTTCTCTTCTTTTTTATCTGTCAAATTCTGCTCTAGAAAATCATGCCAATCTTGGTAGCTGAGATTTCTAGACTTAGCTGCCTCTTTCAGCACGCTTTCATCCGTCGCCCGACTATCCGCAAAATGTGTTAGAGTAAGCTCGGTATCTGGCATGGCTCCCAGCAAGTCCAACATATCCTCCAAGGCCTTGGTTTTGATACAAGTGAAGAGGATTTCCTTATGATAATCCGCAAAACGTTCTTGCAAGGTTACCAACAAGGCCTTGATAGCATGGGGATTGTGGGCTCCATCCAAAATCATCAAGGGATCTCTTGACACGATTTCCAAACGCCCTGGCCAACTTGTTTCTTCCAAGGCTTGACCAAGAAAGTCATTGCTTGCTAGCTCTCGACCATCTTCTTGACAAAAAGTATCAAGTAAAGCTATGGCCATCCCAGCATTCTCTATTTGGTACAAACCAAGCAGGCTAGTCTGGAAGCGACCTTGTCTGACAGCACTTGTATAGTCAAAGACTTCCCCTGTCACCACACTTTCTTGATGACGAACCTGATAATCTGTCCCGTAGGCAAGTCTCGGCGCATCTTTCCCTTCCGCAATGCGGTCAATCACAGCCAAGGCTTCTGGAGCAATACGCCCTGTTACCAAGGGCATCCCTTGTTTGATAATACCTGCCTTCTGCTCTGCTATGGCCTCCAAGGTGTCACCAAGTAGGGCCACATGATCCAAGCCAATAGTTGTAATTCCTGTCAAAATGGGCTGACAGACATTGGTACTATCCAAAAGTCCACCCATGCCAACTTCCATGATGGCCACATCTACTTGCTCTGAGGCAAAGTAGTCATAGGCCAGGGCTGTGATAATCTCAAACTCGGTTGTGCCCTGTAAATTGGCGACCGCTTCTCCCTCCAGCAAAGACTGATAGTCTGCCATGAGAGCTTCTAGCCTCGCTTCTGAGATCGATTCCCCATTGATGCTAATCTGGTCTGTGTAATGAATGAGATAGGGCGAGCTAAACACGCCAACTCTCAGCCCTAGCTTTTCTAGCATCTTTTTCAAAAAAGCAATAGTCGAGCCCTTGCCGTTAGTCCCTCCGATATGGAGGACCTTGAGTTTGAGATGGGGATTGCCACGCAAAGCTAACAGTTCCACCATTCGTTCCAATCCAAAATGCGGTTGATCCGTCCGGTAGTTAGCAATCCACTGATTGTTTTCAATTTCTTTCATCTTATTTATATTGTTTTAAATCTAAATTTTCCGCTTCATCAGCCAGACGAATGGCAGAGGCAATTTCAACTGCCATCCTGTGACTAGCTACGTCATGCACGCGCACCACTTCTACACCCTGTCTCGCAGCGATACTGGTTACATGAGCCGAAGCCGTGTCCCGATTGCGGAAACCAAGCTCTGTCTCAGGATTGACTTCAAACCCAATTTCTTCAAGGATATTGATGACAAATCGCTTGCGCGACACTCCGAGAAAGATTGGATAGCCCTTCTGATGTAGTTTATCCAGGTCCCGTAAAAGAAGCAGATTTTCTTTCTTGGTCAGACCAAAGCCAATTCCTGGATCCAACAGGATATTTTCTGGTGCAATACCAGCTTCTGCCGCTCTCGCTAGTGCTCGTTCAAAGAAAGCCTCCATCAATTCTTCGATTGGCAATGTTTCAAAGTCAGCTAACTCTTCCTCTGTAAAAGCTTGACCAAAACCAAAATGAGGGAAGATGAGCGAGCTAGGGTGCTGAGGTCGCGCCATAACTGGATTAAACATGATGACCACTTGCGCTCTCGCTTCAGCTACCACATGAGCCATTTTCTCATCACCCATAAGACCAGTGATATCATTGACTAGATCGGCACCAGCAGCCAAAGCAGCCTCTGCTACTTGACTCTTCCAAGTATCAATAGAGATGAGGACATCACTTTCCTTGCGAATCGCTTTGATCACTGGAACAACACGCTGGATTTCCTCTTCTATCTCAACATAGCTACTTCCCCTTCCCGGCCGAGTCGATTCTCCGCCGATATCGAGCATACTGGCTCCTTCTGCTATCAATTTACGAGCCTGCTGGAGTGCCTGCTCAAGAGCAAAAAATTGACCACCGTCCGAAAAGGAGTCTGGGGTTACATTGATAATTCCGCAAATAACTGTCTTTGCATGATTGGCTTTACTTGACATATCGGTCACTCCCTCAAGGATTTTCATCATATTATTTTTCTATTTTACCATAAAAAGAAAAAGATGGACACGATTGCATTCATCTTTCCCTAGTAGAAAGAGGTCGGTTCCTACATAAAAACTTTTACACAGAAATTCCTAATGTCCGACTCATAATCACCACAAGAGCCAACAAACAGAAAGCAATCCCATTAACAATCATGTGAAGCAAGATCGACATTTCCAAACGTTGGGTCTTGTAGGCCGTCCAAGATAGAACTGTCGACATACCTCCATAAATCAATAAAGAAGGTAAATTACTTGGTTGATGCAATAAAGCAAACACAATCGTACCGACTACAAATCCCAAGTTCTCCTTGCCTCGGAAAATCTTTTTAGGAACAAGCCCACGGCACAAGATTTCCTCACAAATTGGAGCAAGCAAGGCTAGCAAGAAGAAGCTAGAAATCAGAGAACTATTCTGAACCATATCGTTAATCTGAGACTGGTTAGCTGTTGTCGTCTCATTTGACAGTTGCAACAAGATAGAACCAAGTATATTTGACCCGACAATAACTAAATAACTCAAGCCCAAACGTGCCAAATCTTTAGCTCTAAAAAAAGAAAAATTAAAACTAGCTAACTTGGTTTTACGAGCTCCAATAATAAATAACACCAGAACCACAATTGAAAGGCCAGCAACTATCAGCCCTGACTGTAGCAGGGCTACTTCTTTTAAAGTCAAAATAGAGGTAACCACTAGGGGAACCTGATATAAAAGGACGGCAAGTAAAAAGACCAAAATCCAGCCTGCACGATTCAACAATTCTTTCCACATATTTTTCTCTTTCATCACCTATCTCCTTTGTATTAAAAAAGGGGGGAAATCCCCCTGGGTCATTCTATTATAAGGCCATGCTGATGTAGTTAAGGATAAACAAGGCATCCAAAATCCAAATCATGGCATGAACATCTTTAACTTGACCTTTGACAAGCTTAGTCAAAGTGTAAGTCAAGAAACCAACTGCAATCCCTTGAGTGATAGAGTAGCTGAATCCCATAAAGATAGATGTGAAGAAGGCAGGAACTGCTTCAGACATATCATCCCAATGGATATTTTTCAAGCTACCAAGCATCATAATCCCAACGATAATCAAGATTGGAGCTGTAGCCGCTGTTGGTACGATCGCTAGAAGTGGGCTAAAGAAGCTTGAAATCGCAAAACAGATAGCTACAACCAAGGCTGTCAAACCAGTACGTCCACCTGCACCGATACCAGCAGCAGACTCAACATAAGTCGTTACGTTTGAAGTACCTGCAATGGCACCGACTGTCGTTCCAATCAAATCAGAGTAAAGAGCCTTATCCAATTTGGCTGATTGGTGATTTTCACCATTTGTCGCTACAATACCAACTTTTTCACCTGTACCGATCAAGGTACCAATTGTGTCAAAAATATCTGTCAATGAGAAGGCAAGAATGGCCATCAGAGTTTCAGGCAAGCGAGCTGTATCTGAAACCAAAGCTCCCAATCCTTCTGAACCAAGAGCTGCACCAAAGATTGTCTTCAAATCTTCAAAAGCTGCACCAACATGGTTATTAGCAAAATCGATACTAGACAAATCAACCAAACCAACTGCAATAGCAAGAACAGTTGTTGTCAAGATAGAGAGAATAATTCCCCCTTTAATCCCTTTGATGACAAAGAAGATAGTAATGGCAAGTCCTGCAAGAGCCACTAAAACAGCTGGATTATTAAAGCTGACCAATCCTGGAACTGCTGAAGAGTTTGCTGCAATCGTTGCTTGAGCTTTGTCAGCCCCTTCTCCTACAACAGTATAGTTGCCTGGATCAATCGTGAATTTCAAAAGTCCAGCATTCTTAATCCCTACATAGGCAAGGAAGACACCGATACCAGCTGAAATAGCTGAGCGAAGAGCATTGGGAATCGATTCAATGATCATTTTACGAACATTTGTCAAGGTAATAATCAATGAAATAATCCCACAGATGAAGACCATAGCTAGGGCTTCTTGCCAAGAATAACCAAGCCCGAATACAACTGTAAAGGTAAAGAAGGCATTGAGTCCCATACCTGGCGCTTGGGCATAAGGTAAGTTAGCATAAAAAGCCATCATCAAGGTACCCGCTACTGCACCAATAATCGTCGCTAGGAAGACGCCCTGAGCAGGCATTCCTGTTTGCGAAAGAATTTGTGGGTTTACAAAGAGAATATAACTCATTGCAAAGAAGGTTGTTAAACCAGCGAGAACTTCTGTACGAACGTCTGTACCGTTCTCTTTTAGTTTAAATAATTTGTCCATTATCAATCTCCTTTTAATTTTTACGAACAATAATAGAATTATATCATTTATCATTCACTTTTTCAATATCTTTGTTTGATTTATTTAAGAATTTGATGAAATTTCTTTTTTGGTTTCGAATCTGATTTTCTGCCTGCTTTTTGTTATAATAGAAGACATCTTATCTGAAAAGACACTAGAAAGGTCCCTATGACGAAAAAAATTATTGCAGTTGACCTGGATGGAACCCTGCTCAACTCAGACAGTCAAATTTCTGACTTTACCAAAGAAACCATAAAAAAAGTTACTGAAAAAGGCCATCAAGTTATTATTACGACAGGGCGCCCTTACCGCATGTCAAAAGATTTTTACCGTGAACTGGGCTTAGACACTCCTATGATTAACTTCAACGGATCCCTTACTCATTTACCAGACCAAGTTTGGGATTTTGAAAAGTGTTTGACTGTAGACAAAAAATATCTGCTAGATATGGTTCAACGTTCAGAGGACATTCAAGCCGATTTTATCGCTGGAGAATATCGTAAAAAATTCTACATTACAAATCCCAATGAAGAAATTGCCAATCCCAAACTATTTGGTGTAGAAGCTTTCCAGCCTGAAGATCAATTCCAGCCTGAATTGGTGACCAAGGACCCTAACTGTATCCTCTTGCAGACCAGAGCCAGTGACAAATATGCCTTGGCAAAAGACATGAACGCCTTCTACCAGCATCAACTTTCTATCAATACCTGGGGAGGTCCGCTCAATATCCTTGAATGTACCCCAAAAGGTGTCAACAAGGCCTTTGCTTTGGACTACTTGCTCAAGATAATGAATCGTGACAAAAAAGATTTGATTGCCTTTGGAGATGAACACAATGATACCGAAATGCTCGCTTTTGCTGGGAAGGGTTATGCCATGAAAAATGCCAATCCAGAGCTACTCCCTTATGCAGATGAGCAAATTTCCCTTACCAACGACCAAGATGGGGTTGCCAAAACCCTACAAGACTTATTCTTATAACCTATACTGATACTCAATGAGAATCAAAGAGCAAACTAGGAAGCTAACCGTAGGTTGCTCAAAGCACTGCTTTGAGGTTGTAGATGAAGCTGACGTGGTTTGAAGAGATTTTCGAAGAGTATGACCAGCTTGCAAGCTGGTCTTTGTGCTCTTTTCACAGTCTCATCAACCAGTTAATCGATTGTTCTACTTTTTGTCTCCAAAACCTTGGAAAAGGCTTTCTTTTGTGATATACTTCACATATAAATACAAGAGAGCTCGTCACACTCGACTCTGTTGACAAAAAATCAATCCAGTCCCGTTGTCCCTGTTCTCGGTCAATATCAAGGAGGATAGCTATGAAAGCTGTTGTTGTAAATCCAGAAAGCACTGGTGTTGCTATTGAAGAAAAAGTACTCCGTCCACTTGAAACTGGGGAAGCACTTGTAGAAGTTGAATACTGTGGCGTTTGCCACACCGACCTCCACGTTGCTCATGGTGACTTTGGTCAAGTCCCAGGACGTGTTCTTGGGCACGAAGGTATCGGTATCGTTAAAGAGATTGCTCCAGATGTGAAAAGCCTTAAAGTCGGTGACCGCGTCAGCGTTGCTTGGTTCTTTGAAGGATGTGGCACTTGCGAATACTGTACAACTGGTCGCGAAACCCTTTGCCGTACAGTGAAAAATGCTGGCTACTCAGTAGACGGTGGTATGGCTGAACAATGTATCGTAACTGCTGACTATGCTGTCAAAGTTCCTGACGGACTTGATCCAGCCCAAGCTTCTTCTATCACATGTGCTGGAGTAACAACCTATAAAGCTATCAAAGAAGCAAAAGTTGAACCAGGCCAATGGGTTGTTCTTTACGGTGCTGGTGGACTTGGTAACCTCGCTGTTCAATACGCTAAAAAAGTATTCAATGCTCATGTTATCGCAGTCGATATCAACAATGACAAACTTGCCCTTGCAAAAGAAGTAGGCGCTGACATTGTGATTAACGGCCTCGAAGTTGAAGATGTAGCTGGACTCATTAAAGAAAAAACTGATGGAGGAGCTCATTCAGCTGTCGTAACTGCTGTGTCTAAAGTTGCCTTCAACCAGGCTGTTGACTCCATTCGTGCTGGTGGTCGCGTCGTCGCTGTTGGTCTTCCTTCTGAAATGATGGAACTCAGCATCGTTAAAACAGTCCTCGATGGAATCCAAGTCATCGGTTCTCTTGTCGGAACTCGTAAAGACTTAGAAGAAGCCTTCCAATTTGGTGCAGAAGGTCTGGTAGTCCCAGTTGTTCAAAAACGTCCAGTAGAAGATGCTGTTGCCATTTTCGACGAAATGGAAAAAGGCCAAATCCAAGGACGTATGGTACTCGACTTCACCCACTAATCTAATGGAAACCTATTTTAAAAGTTGGAAGCTTCTTCCAACTTTTTTATATTAAATTTTAAATAAGAATTCAAGATTACTCCTCAAAAACTCAACATATCAACATACAAAAATAAAAATTTTTTAATTTTTTATGATAAATAGTTGCTTTTTTTATGAAAACGGTTTATACTTAAACAGTCTTAAAGTTTTCTTAAATGAAAACTAAAACAAAAAAGGAGGAATGACAATAATGAGTATCGGAATCATTATTGCGAGCCACGGCGAATTTGCTGCGGGTATTCATCAGTCAGGATCTATGATCTTTGGTGAACAAGAAAAGGTTCAAGTTGTGACCTTTATGCCAAATGAAGGTCCTGATGATCTATACGCTAAGTTTAATAACGCTGTTGCTGCATTTGACGCAGAAGATGAGGTTCTAGTTTTGGCTGACCTTTGGAGTGGTTCTCCATTTAACCAAGCTAGTCGCGTGATGGGAGAAAATCCTGAGCGTAAGTTTGCCATCATCACAGGACTTAACTTACCGATGTTGATTCAAGCCTACACAGAGCGCCTCATGGACGCTGCTGCAGGTGTAGAAAAAGTCGCTGCTAATATCATTAAAGAAGCCAAAGATGGCATCAAAGCTCTTCCAGAAGAGCTAAATCCAGTCGAAGAAGTTGCAAGCGCTGCAGCTGCTTCAGTTGCCCAAACTGCTATCCCAGAAGGAACTGTTATCGGAGACGGTAAATTGAAAATCAATCTTGCCCGTCTTGACACACGTCTACTTCACGGTCAGGTTGCAACTGCTTGGACTCCAGATTCAAAAGCAAATCGTATCATCGTTGCTTCAGATAACGTGGCTAAAGACGACCTTCGTAAAGAATTGATTAAACAAGCAGCTCCAGGTAATGTCAAGGCTAACGTGGTTCCAATTCAAAAACTGATTGAGATTTCAAAAGACCCACGTTTTGGAGAAACACATGCCCTTATCTTGTTTGAAACACCTCAAGATGCCCTTCGTGCCATCGAAGGCGGCGTGCCAATCAAGACTCTTAATGTTGGTTCTATGGCTCACTCAACAGGTAAAACATTGGTCAATACCGTTTTGTCTATGGACAAAGAAGACGTTGCTACATTTGAAAAAATGCGTGACTTGGGTGTTGAATTTGATGTCCGTAAAGTACCAAATGATTCTAAAAAAGATTTGTTTGACTTGATTAACAAAGCCAATGTCAAATAAGCCATTATTTATGAAAGGATTTTAAACATGTCTATTATTTCTATGGTTTTAGTAGTCGTTGTAGCCTTCTTTGCAGGTCTTGAAGGCATCCTCGACCAGTTCCAATTTCACCAACCACTTGTAGCCTGTACCCTTATTGGGCTTGTAACAGGTCACTTGGAAGCAGGGATTATCCTCGGTGGATCGCTTCAAATGATTGCCCTTGGTTGGTCAAATATCGGTGCTGCTATCGCTCCTGATGCTGCACTTGCTTCTGTCGCTGCTGCCATTATCATGGTTCTTGGTGGTGACTTTACCAAGACTGGTATCGGTGTTGCCCAAGCGGTTGCTATCCCTCTTGCCGTAGCTGGACTTTTCTTGACAATGATTGTTCGTACAATTTCAGTTGGTTTGGTTCATACTGCAGATGCTGCCGCTAAAAAAGGTGACTTCGGCGCTGTGGAGCGTGCTCATTTCATTGCGCTACTTTTCCAAGGACTTCGTATCGCGCTTCCTGCAGCTCTTCTCCTTATGGTACCAACTGAAACTGTACAAAGTATCCTTAGTGCCATGCCAGACTGGCTCAAAGATGGTATGGCTATCGGTGGTGGTATGGTCGTTGCCGTTGGTTACGCCATGGTTATCAACATGATGGCAACTCGTGAAGTATGGCCATTCTTCGCTCTTGGTTTCGTTCTCGCTGCTGTGTCAGATATTACTCTAATCGGATTCGGTGCTATCGGTGTTGCTATCGCTCTTATCTACCTTCACCTTTCTAAAACTGGTGGAAATGGTGGCGGAGGAGCCGCAACTTCTAACGACCCAATCGGCGATATCCTAGAAGACTACTAAGATAAGAAAGGACTGAAAACATCATGACTGAAAAACTTCAATTAACTAAATCAGATCGTAAAAAAGTTTGGTGGCGTTCAACCTTCTTACAAGGGTCTTGGAACTTTGAACGGATGCAAAACTTGGGCTGGGCTTATACACTCATTCCAGCTATCAAAAAACTCTATACTAAAAAAGAAGATCAAATCGCTGCTCTTGAGCGTCACCTTGAGTTCTTCAACACTCATCCATACGTAGCTGCTCCAGTCATGGGGGTTACTCTTGCGCTTGAAGAAGAACGTGCTAACGGTGTGGAAATCGATGACGCTGCTATCCAAGGGGTTAAAATCGGTATGATGGGACCTCTTGCTGGTATCGGTGACCCAGTATTCTGGTTTACAGTACGCCCAATCCTTGGATCTCTCGGTGCTTCACTTGCCCTTACTGGCAATATCTTGGGGCCACTCCTCTTCTTTGTTGCATGGAACTTGATTCGTATGTCATTCTTGTGGTATGTTCAAGAGATTGGATACAAGGCTGGATCAGAAATCACTAAAGATATGTCTGGTGGTATCCTTCAAGATATCACTAAAGGAGCTTCTATCCTTGGGATGTTCATTCTTGCTGTCCTTGTTCAACGCTGGGTAAATATTAAATTTGCTTTCGATGTTTCTAAAGTTCAACTAGATGAAAAGGCTTATATCCATTGGGATAAATTGCCAGAAGGGTCTAAAGGTATCCAAGAAGCATTCGCACAAGTAGGACAAGGATTGTCTCAAACTCCTGAAAAAGTTACTACTTTCCAACAAAACTTGGATATGTTGATTCCTGGATTATCAGGACTACTCCTTACTTTACTTTGCATGTACTTACTTAAGAAAAAAGTATCTCCAATCACTATTATCCTTGCCCTCTTCGCAGTGGGTATTGTGGCACATGTTCTTCACATCATGTAATCAAGCAACTAAAAAGGAACCAGGTTCTAAAATCTGATTCCTTTTTTCTATGCTTTTATTCAGCCAAGGCTCCCATTGGATCCCATGGTGCAAGTACGATTGGTTCTGCTCCATAGGCAGCTTGTTCTTCTGCTGTCAGCAATTCCTTACGAACAACGATTTGGTATGTGTATTCGTCCATCCAAGCGTCTGAGGCAACAAAGTAACCATCTGTACCGACCTTGTCTCCCCATGAGTTTTCAACCTTCCACTTGGTTGATTTACCATTTTCGTCCAAGTCAACACCTGTCAAGACCATGGCGTGGGTCATCAAGCTTTCGCTATAGTCCAAACGTCCAGCCTTGTCTTGAGTAAGTTTAATGTCCATGCTTGATTCAAAGTCATAAACATCTGTCGCAAGGATTCCAGCCTTACGGTTGCTGAGCTGGCCGACATCAGAACCAAACCAAACAGTCTCACCTGCTTGCATTTGGGCAATCGCCAATTCTTTCAAGCGCTCCATTGGAACGTTGATGTAGCGAACTGCACGGCTACCAACAACATTCCCCAACATCTCAACTGTGTAAGATTTTCCGTAAGGTTTATCAGCAGTTGGAGCATTGATAACAGAAACGTAGTCTTCTAAAGGAAGATTGACATATTTCTTGTAAAACTCTTGTGGTGTGATTCCTTTTTCACTTTTGTAGTTGTTATCTTTATCGCGATAAGCAAAGTCAAACTTGCGTGGTGGAAGTCCTAATGACATAGCAAGAAAGTTAAAGATTTCTTGCAAGAGGTCTTCTTTCTTAGCTTGAACAGTCGCTTGATCTGCACCAGAAACAAGCAAATCACGCAAGATTTGAGCATCTTGACGAAGCAATTTATTAAGGATCGCATTTAGCTCACGACTGCTGCTAGATGAAACAGACTCAGGATAAACTGACTTAGGCACGACACCGTATTTTTCAAAGAGGGAAACGACCATATCCCATTGACCGCCATCTTGTTGAGGTGTTTGGAGTAAGAAGCTAACCTTGCGGCTAGTCAATTCTTGGTCTGAAGTCGCAATGACTTGCTCCAAGAACCAGTTTGATTTCTCATACTTATCCCAGAAGAAAGTGTGGGCTTGTGACAACTCAAAGTTCTCCAATTTGTATTGCGAGATGAGTTTGTGGCGGAAGGTGTTGAGAGCCGCAAACATCCAGCAACGACCAGACGCTTTCTGGTTAGTGACCTTGTCCTTGGTTAAATCCAATGAGAAAACAGGTGTGTTGTCTACATGGCTTTGGCGACATTCCAGAGCTGCAAAAATTCCGTTGTGGCTGGCAGCATTTTCAATCGCTTGGTATTTTACATTTGCTTCATAGTTGGCAAATAGTTTATCAGTAAATGATTCTTGAATCGCGTTCATAGATTCCTCCTTTTATTCTACAGTCTATTATAACTCTTTTCACAAAGGAAGCAACTAAAAAACATAAAAGGCGAGGACATTGTCCCTCACCTTTTTCGAATTTATACTCTTCGAAAATCAAATTCAAACCACGTCAACGTCGCCTTGCCGTACTCAAGTACAGCCTGCGGCTAGTTTCCTAGTTTGCTCTTTGATTTTCATTGAGTATTAAACTAAATTAAATAATATTAGCGCGGAGAATTTCTAATTCTTCCTTGGTCAAGCGACGCCATTCCCCTCGTTCCAGGTTCTCATCTAATACTAAAGTTCCCATAGTCAATCGTTGCAAGTCCACCACTTCCTTGCCACAGTAGCCCACCATACGCTTGATCTGATGAAACTTCCCTTCTGCAATGGTCACACGGATTTGGCTTTGATTCTTTTCTGTATCTATGGATACAAGCTCCAGTATAGCGGGTTGACAGGTAAAGTCTTTGAGAGGAATACCCTCAGCAAATGTCTCCACATCTTCTTGGGTCATGATTCCCTTGACTTGTGCCAGATAAGTCTTGTCCACATGACGCTTGGGCGAAAGAAGAACATGAGCCAGCTGACCATCATTGGTCAAGAGCAAAAGACCATGCGTGTCAATATCCAAGCGTCCTACTGGGAAAACTTCCTTACTCCGCGCCAAGTCATCCAACAAGTCCAGAACGGTTCTGTGCTTGGGATCCTCAGTCGCTGAGATAACTCCTTTGGGCTTGTTCATCATGTAGTAGACAAACTCTTCATACTCCAACACTTGCCCATCAAAGCGAATCTCATCTATTTTTTCATCAATCTGCAATTTAGCTGATTTTTCTTTTTTACCATTTACAGTCACGCGCCCAGCCTTGAGCAAGTTTTTGACCTCAGTCCGACTTCCCACCGCACAGGCAACTAAAAATTTATCTAATCTCATAGAACTATTATATCATATCAAAAGGAGACTAGTACAATGACCAACCTCCTTTTCGTTTCATACTCTTCAAAAATCTCTTCAAACCGCGTCAACGTCGCCTTGCCGTATATATGTTACTGACTTCGTCAGTTCTATCTGCAACCTCAAAACAGTGTTTTGAGCTGACTTCGTCAGTTCTATCTGCAACCTCAAAGCAGTGCTTTGAGCAACCTGCGGCTAGTTTCCTAGTTTGCTCTTTGATTTTCATTGAGTATCAGATTTAGGAAATTAACTTCCTCGTCTCCAAAAAATAGCTAAAACAATCATGGCTCCTAAAATCGCTGGGATAATAGCTGTTCCTGATAAAACTGGCCCCCAAGTTCCAAAGAGCAAGTGACCTAGAAAGGCTCCGATCCAACCGAGAAACATTTTTCCAAAACATCCCATTCGCTCTCCACGATTGGTCATAGCACCTGCTAAAAATCCCACTAGGAGACCAACGAACATACTTCCTAACATATTATCTCCTTAATTTGCCCAATTCCCATTACGGAAAAGAGGTACCCGCGTTCCATCCTCACGAATACCATCGATATCCATTTGGTTAGAACCAATCATAAAGTCTACGTGAACATCTGAACGGTTAAGCCCTGCAGCTTCAAGCTCCTCTTCGCTCATCTCCGCTCCATCAACAACGCTAGTCGCATAGGCTGCACCGATAGCCAAGTGGTTTGACGCATTTTCATCGAAAAGGGTGTTAAAAAAGGTAATGCCTGACTGAGAAATTGGACTTGGATCTGGTACCAAGGCACATTCACCCAAGGCACGCGCACCCGCATTTTCAAAGACAAGGTCTTTCATAACCTGATCACCCTTCTCAGCAGTGATATCTACGATTTGTCCATCCTTAAAGGTCACCTTAATGCCTTCAATGATATTTCCGTTGTAGCTAAGCGGTTTTGTAGAAGTGACATAACCATCTGCACGACGGAAGTCAGGCACTGTGAAGACCTCTTCTGTCGGCATATTTGGCAAGAATTCTTCGCCCTGTGCATTGACAGCACCAGCTGATTCCCAAACGTGGTTCTTTGGCAAACCAAGTGTTAAATCTGTTCCTGGCGCTGTGTAGTGAAGGGCTGAAAATTGCTCCTTATTAAGCATATCGGCCTTGCTCTTGAGAATGGCTGCATGTTCCTCCCAAGCCTTAACAGGATCTGCTTCGTAGACACGACAAGTTTTGAAGATTTGATCCCAAAGGAAATCAACTGCTTCTTCGTCGCTCGCAGCATTTGGGAAGACTTTCTTAGCCCACTCAAGTCCAGCAGCGGCTGCTACAGTCCAGCTAACCTTGTTAGATTGAGTTGCGATTCGCATTGGCTTCATGGCAAGTCCCATAGCTTTAGCAGAAGCTGAAAGCTTGTCAGCGTCCACTCCGTTCAAGGCACCTGGATCAGATGAACGAACCCCAAGACGGCTAGCCTTGTTCTCCAAAAGATAGTTCATCTCAGCAATCTTGTATTCTGGCACATTGTCCAAACGCTCCATCGGGGCATGGAGGAATTTCTCACGGTTAATCACATCATCTGTCCACTGAACGATGACCTCATGCGCACCCAAGGCATAAGCTTCTTTGACGATTAAGTGAGCCAACTCACGTTGCTCCACATCGATAGAGAGAGCCAAAGTGTGACCAGGTTGCACGTTGATTCCATTTGCAACCAACAATTTCGCATATTTTTCTAGATTTTCTTTAAAATTTGGTAAAACCATTCTGTTTTCTCTTTTCTATTTTTATTTTTCTTTCAAAGCAGAAAAGATTCCTGCTAAAGCAATAGCACCTGACAAGAGTGCTGTCGATAGAAGAATTGTACGATCAGCAAGTTCTAATTGATATTCAAATACCTTCTTAGCCGGCTTATCTTCCGCAAATATTCTTAGTTTCATGAGAACCCCCTTAAAATAGATTAAAATAAATCACTGTGACTGCCTGTCCTCAGCAAATTTAAAATCAATTCCGACTTGTCTACTTTATAAACCAAAAGCCAATCTGGCTGGGTATGGCATTCACGAACTCCTTGAAAATGCTTGGATGCCGTCAATGAATGATCACGATATCTGGCAGGATGTTCTTTTTCTTGAACCAGAAAATTCAAAACTTCTTCTAATAATTCTGCCTTCAAACCACGCTTCATAGCCAACTTAAAATCTTTTTTAAACTGTTTATGATAACGAATCTTAAGCACGTAAGTCCTCCATCAAATCTGAGACTGATTCAAAAGACTGGCTCATATTACGATTTTGGTCTAAATCCGTTAACGCTTGGAGCAACTTCCGATTTTCGTCTAGTCTAACATCAAAAGGTAATCCCTGATATTGAATTGCCTGACGAAGGAAAATATTAATAGCTGTTGTCATATCCATTCCCAGATTACTAAACACCTGTTGGGCCTGCTCCTTAACCTCACTATCCAGACGGATGCTTATACTCATCTTTGACATACTCTCACCCTCTTTCCATAGACTATTTTAACAAAAAAGAAAGCTAATGTAAATCTATTGGATATACGTTAGCCTCTTTTAATAGATTATTAAGCAATTTTTTAAAACAACTCATCAAACAAACTCAACTGGTTATCCTCTGGCATATTTCCAAGAATACCCATCTCATCCATCTTTTCAACCAAGGTTGATGAGAGTCCACCACGCTTGCGTAGTTCTGTTTTAGAGAGGAATTCTCCCTCTTCACGCGCCCGCACCAGTTGCTTGGCAACGTTCTCTCCCAGACCATCCATTGCTACAAATGGTGGGATAAGGGTATCCCCGTCGATGAGGAACTCTGTCGCCTGACTACGGTAGAGATCTAATTTACCAAACTTGAAACCTCGTTCCCACATCTCATTGACAATCTCAAGAGTTGTATAGAGATCGATTTCCACATTAGAGGCTTCATTGTTCTTCCGTTTTTCAGAGATTTCTTCCATTCTGCGCTTGATGACCTCCAAGCCCGCACCCATGGTCTTGATATCAAAAGCCTTAGCACGAATGGAGAAGTAAGCACAGTAGTAATAAATAGGATGGTGAACCTTGAAGTAAGCTACACGCAAGGCCATCATAACGTAGGCTGCCGCATGGGCCTTAGGGAACATGTACTTAATTTTCCCACAGGATTCGATATACCACTCTGGCACCTTATTAGCCTTCATGGCTTCGATATAGTCATTTCTCTCCTCTTCTGAAATCTTTAGCCACAAACCCTTACGTACCCGTTCCATAATGGTAAAGGCCATCTTAGGTTCCAGACCCGCATGCATGAGGTAAACCATGATGTCGTCCCGACAACCGATAACAGTCGATAGGTCCGCTATTCCTTGCTTAATCAGATCCTGAGCATTCCCCAACCAAACGTCAGTACCGTGTGACAGACCAGACAGCTGAAGCAATTCCGCAAAGGTTGTCGGATGGGTTTCGTCTACCATTCCACGTACGAAATTTGTTCCAAACTCTGGAATCCCCAACATACCCGTAGGCGTTCCAATTTGTTCAGGTGTTACCCCTAGCACATCAGTCCCAGAAAAGAGTGCCATCACGCCTTCGTCATCCATAGGAATTTCATTAGGGTCAATACCAGACAAATCCTGAAGTTTTCGAATCATGGTCGGATCATCATGTCCCAGTACATCGAGTTTGAGGACGTTCTCATCGATATCGTGGAAGTTAAAGTGAGTGGTCTGCCATTCAGCCGTGACATCATCTGCTGGATACTGGACAGGCGTAAAATCGTAGACATCCATGTAGTTCGGAATAACAACGATTCCCCCCGGGTGTTGGCCTGTTGTCCGCTTGACACCCGCCGCTCCTTGAGCGAGGCGTTCCACCTCTGCATCACGATAAAACTTGCCATAATCTCGCTCGTAACCCTTGACAAATCCATAGGCAGTCTTGGCAGCTACCGTACCAACCGTTCCCGCACGGAAGGCATATTCTTCACCAAAGATATCACGCACATCCAAGTGGGCGCTAGGCTGATCTTCTCCCGAGAAGTTCAAGTCAATATCAGGAACCTTATCCCCATCAAAACCAAGGAAGGTCTCAAACGGAATATCCTGTCCGTTTTTACTGAGTTTGTGACCACAGTTTGGACAGTCCTTATGGGGCATATCAAATCCTGAACCGTACGAACCATCTGTGATAAACTCACTGTACTGACACTGACCACAGACATAGTGAGGAGAGAGAGGATTGACCTCCGTAATCCCAATCATGGTCGCAACGAAACTAGATCCGACAGACCCACGAGAACCAACCAAATAACCCCGTTCATTAGAACGTTGCACCAGCATCTGCGATGCCAGATAAATCACAGCAAATCCATTCCCCAGTATGGATGTTAATTCTTTTTCAATCCGCAAATCAACAATATCTGGCAGCGGATTTCCATAAATCTCAAAAGCTTTCTTATAGGTCAACTCAGCAACTGTTTCTTCAGCCTTGTCGATGAAAGGCGTATACAAGTCACCCTTAACGACTTCAACGGGTTCAAATATTTCTGCCAAGGCATTGGTGTTTTCAATAACCAGTTTACGAGCCAGTTCCTCTCCCAAAAAGGCAAATTCATCCAACATCTCATTAGTCGTTCGAAAATGAGCCTTTGGAAGTGGTGCTGGTTGGGCATGTTCACCATGACCGATAGTTCGATTAATCATCGCACCCTGTCCCAAACTACGGACGATAATTTCACGATAAATCTCTTCTTCCGGTTCGATATAGTGAACATTTCCCGTAGCCAGAACAGGCTTGCCAAGGCGGTCTCCAACCTCTATCAAACTCTTGATAATGGTCTGGAGTTCCTCCATATCCTTGACCTGCTCTTTAGCAATCAAGGGCGCATAGATAGCCGGTGGCATGACCTCGATAAAGTCATAATACTTGGCCACCTCAACCGCCGCATCCACACCTTGAGAAACGACCACGTCAAAAACTTCACCCTCTGAACAGGCTGAACCTAAAATCAAGCCCTCTCGATGGGCATCTAGAACCATTCTCGGAATCCGTGGCACTCCTTCAAAATACTTGGTATTAGACAAGGAAACCAGCTTAAAGATATTTTTTAGACCTACCTGATTCTTGACATAGATGGTCGCATGCTTGATCCGAGCTTTTTTGTAAGAATCTGGACTGATTAGATCAATGTTGAGTCTAGCTAAATCGGTCACACCATGTTTTTCTGCTACCTCTTTGATAAAGATGAAAAGCAGACGACCAGTCGCTTCCGCATCGTAGTTGGCCATGTGGTGATGTTCCAAGGCCACACCAAAACGCTTGGTCAAAGGCCCCAAACCATGGCGTTTATACTCAGGATAGAGGTTTCTAGCAAACTCCAGCGTATCAATAACTGGCTGACTAATCTTTGGAAGATCATGACGCTCATAATTAGCATTCATAAAGCCAACGTCAAAGGTAGCATTGTGGGCAACTAGGACCGTATCCTTGCAAAATTCTTGGAATTCTTGCAAAACTTGTTCTAGTGGTTTGGCATTTTTGACATGATCATCTGTAATTCCAGTTAACTCTGTAGTAAAAGCTGACAAGGGATGCCCAGGATTGATAAATTCATCAAATTCAGCAATAACATTCCCCTTGTACATCTTAGAGGCCGCAACCTGAATCAAGTCATTATAGATAGCTGAAAGTCCCGTCGTTTCCACGTCAAAGACCACGTAGGTTGCTTCTGACAAGTCCATCTCCACTTCGTTATAGACGATAGGGACACGGTCCTCCACGATATTGGCTTCCATCCCATAGATCAGCTGGATTCCCGCTTTCTTAGCCGCCTTATAGCCATGTGGAAAGGACTGGACATTCCCATGGTCCGTGATAGCAACCGCCTTGTGTCCCCACTTAGCAGCTGTTGCAACAATCTCTTCGACCTCTGGCAAAGCATCCATAGTCGACATGTTAGTATGAGCATGAAACTCAACCCGACGCTCACCTTCTGGCATCAAATCCTTCCGCTCATAGTGAACAACTTCCTGCAGATCCTGTACGTTCATAGTCAAATCGCGTGTGAAGTTATTCATCTCCACATTCCCTCGAACTCGGAGCCAAGAATTCTTCTTGATGAGGTCAAACTTCTGGGCCTCTTCCTCGTTTTTAACCCACTTTTGCATAGAAAAACTTGAAGTGTAGTCCGTCATTTTAAAGTTGATTAAAACACGACCTGTTCTAGTCACTTTTTGCTCCACATCAAAAACAACCCCTTCAAATACCAGACGATTTTCCTCTGTCGTCACTTCGATCATAGGAGTAATCTCCGCCTTATCCAGCTTGGGTTTAGCTGCAGCTTTTTTCGCTTGAAAATCAAAGGCTGGTTTCTCTTCCGCTGGAGGAGGTGCCATCTGCTCCAGTTGTTCCATAGCACGGAGCGCTTCCTCATTGGCAGCTTGAACAATCTGCTCATTTTCAGCATGAAAGGCCTCTTCCTGCTCTTGGGTCAGGACATCATTCTTCTCGACTTGACAGTTAAAAGTTGGAAAACCAAACTTTTCAAGTTGTTTGGCTAAATTAGGAAGATGATTCTTCTTAAAATGTTCCTTATCAATCGCTTCAGATCCTTCAATAAATAGCTGATTGCCCTCAGCACGAACTTGCAAATTTTGATAAAGGGACTTAAAACCTTGACTAGCACATGGACCTTCAGAGAAAGCCTCCCTATAGTAGGACTGCAAGAGCTGATTTGAAAATTCTTGAGACCGAGCCTTAATTTCAAAAACAGCTTTATTGCCTGTCTTAGAAAATTCTTCGCTCAAACCTTTCTTTAATTCTAAAAAGATTTCAATCGGTAAAATATTAGAAAATACGAAATGAAACTCCCATACCTTACTAATTTTATGAACCACAACTCGCTCAATATTAGCCTGTGCTAAAGCAGGAGCCTGTCTCATTTCAGCAGGCATCCCCAATTGATTCATCAAAATTTCAAAACTATTTGACATTCATTTTCCTCACATTATTCTTCTACTATTTTACCATATTTAGAGGTATTTTCTAAAGACAAAAGGAAGCCACTAAGTGACTTCCTTTTAGAGTGAGGACGGATTAGTCTTCACCTTTATTTTTCTTAATAATTTCTTCTTGTACTGACTTAGGTACATCTTCGTAGTGGTCAAATACCATCATGAATGTACCACGTCCTTGAGATGCAGAACGAAGAACTGTTGCGTAACCGAACATTTCAGCAAGTGGAACGTAAGCACGAACGATTTGGCTGTTACCGTGTGCTTCCATACCATCTACACGTCCACGACGAGCAGTTACGTGACCCATAACATCACCAAGGTTTTCTTCTGGAACAGTGATTGTTACAAGCATCATTGGTTCAAGGATAGCTGGTTGTGCTGATTTAGCAGCTTCTTTAAGGGAAAGTGATGCCGCAATCTTGAAGGCAGTTTCAGATGAGTCGACATCGTGATATGAACCATCATAAAGCTTAGCTTTAACGTCAACCATTGGGTAACCTGCAAGAACACCGTTAGCCATAGATTCTACCAAACCTTTTTCAACCGCTGGGATAAATTCACGAGGAACCACACCACCGACGATTGCGTTTTCGAATTCGAATCCTTTACCTTCTTCGTTTGGAGTAAATTCAATCCATACATCACCGAATTGACCTTTACCACCAGACTGACGTTTGAAGAATCCACGTGCTTGAGTAGAAGCGCGGAATGTTTCACGGTAAGATACTTGAGGAGCACCTACGTTCGCTTCAACTTTGAACTCACGACGCATACGATCAACAAGGACGTCAAGGTGAAGTTCACCCATACCTGAGATAACTGTTTCACCAGTTTCAACGTTTGTTTCAACGCGGAATGTTGGATCTTCTTCAGCCAATTTTTGAAGGGCGATACCCATCTTGTCTTGGTCAGCTTTAGATTTTGGCTCAACCATCAATTGGATAACTGGTTCTGGAACGTTGATTGACTCAAGGATGATTTTAGCTTTTTCATCTGTCAATGAGTCACCAGTTGTAGTATCTTTCAAACCAACGGCAGCAGCGATATCACCTGAGTAAACAGTGTCGATTTCTTGACGGCTGTTAGCGTGCATTTGAAGGATACGTCCGATACGTTCACGTTTACCTTTAGAAGTATTCAATACGTATGAACCTGATTGAAGAACACCTGAGTAAACACGGAAGAATGTCAAACGACCTACGAATGGGTCAGTCATGATCTTGAAGGCAAGAGCTGCAAATGGCTCTTCGTCAGATGCTGGACGAATTTCTTCAGCGTCTGTATCTGGGTTAATACCTTTGATTGCTGGGATGTCAAGTGGGCTTGGAAGGTAGTCGATAACCGCATCAAGCATCAATTGAACACCTTTGTTTTTGAAGGCTGAACCACACAATACTGGGAAGAATTCAACGTTGATAGTCGCTTTACGGATACCAGCTTTCAATTCTTCGTTAGTGATTTCTTCACCTTCGAGGTATTTCATCATCAATTCTTCGTCAGTTTCAGCAACTGCTTCAATCAATTTTTCACGGTATTCTTGAGCTTGGTCAAGGTATTCAGCTGGGATGTCTTCTTCAAGGATATCCGTACCAAGGTCGTTAGTATAGATTTCAGCTTTCATCTTGATCAAGTCAATGATACCACGGAAGTCATCTTCAGAACCGATTGGCAATTGGATTGGGTGTGCATTTGCTTGAAGACGATCGTGAAGTGTGCTTACAGAGTAAAGGAAGTCAGCACCGATTTTGTCCATTTTGTTGGCAAATACGATACGTGGAACTCCGTACTCAGTTGCTTGACGCCAAACTGTTTCAGTTTGAGGCTCAACACCTGATTGTGAGTCAAGAACGGTAACCGCACCATCCAATACACGAAGAGAACGTTGTACTTCGATTGTGAAGTCCACGTGTCCTGGTGTGTCGATGATGTTTACGCGGTGGTTGTTCCATTGAGCTGTTGTCGCAGCAGATGTGATCGTGATACCACGTTCTTGCTCTTGCTCCATCCAGTCCATTTGTGACGCACCTTCGTGAGTTTCACCGATTTTGTGGATTTTACCAGTGTAGTAAAGAATACGCTCAGTAGTTGTTGTTTTACCGGCATCGACGTGAGCCATGATACCGATATTACGAGTTTTTTCAAGTGAAAATTCGCGTGCCATGAGGTTTGTTTCTCCTATTTATTTTTGATTTCTATTCTATTATAACACGATTTTAATAAAAACGGATAGGCAGGACCTACCCGTTCTCAATGTTTTCATGCTATTGTTGGTTTCAACTTACGAGATGGTAAGCTGAGTTATAGCTAATACTAATCGATTTAGCTAATTTGAACCCGGGCTAAAGTTAGTTAGCCGATGTGAGCTGGAACGGGATGCTGCGTGAAAAAGATAAAACTCCTTGTATTCGTCGAATACTGCGTCAGTTTCCTATTTTCACCTTGCATCCTTACCGTTCCTAACATCATGATTTAGTTGAGCTCAAGCTAAAAGTCTGGAGAAAAAGATGAATCTCATTGGTTGCAACCGCAACCTGCTTCGATTCCCTATTTTCTCTGGAACTTTCTTAACGCTTTCGCATCCTATCTTACCAACGGAAGTGTGCGAATGCACGGTTAGCTTCAGCCATACGGTGAGTATCTTCACGTTTCTTAACTGCTGCACCAGTGTTGTTAGCAGCATCCAAGATTTCTTTTGCAAGACGGTCTTGCATTGTGTGTTCACCACGAAGACGAGCGATTGTTACCAACCAACGAAGTCCAAGTGTTGTACGACGTTCTGGACGAACTTCAACTGGGACTTGGTAGTTAGAACCACCAACACGACGTGCACGTACTTCAAGTACAGGCATGATGTTTTCCATAGCTGTTTCAAATACTTCAAGTGCATCGTTGCCAGTAGCTTCTTTGATTTGCTCAAAAGCACCGTAAACGATTGAAGCAGCAGTACCACGTTTACCATCAAGCATAACGCGGTTGATAAGACGAGTAACTAGTTGTGAATTGTATAGCGGATCTGGCAATACGTCACGTTTTGGAGCTCTATTTTTACGACTCATTTCTCTTTATCCCCTTTCCTTATGCTTTTGGACGTTTAGTACCGTATTTAGAACGACCTTGTTTACGATCGTTAACACCTGCAGTATCAAGTGCACCACGGACGATATGGTAACGTACCCCTGGAAGGTCTTTTACACGTCCACCGCGAAGAAGCACCACGCTGTGCTCTTGCAAGTTGTGTCCGATACCTGGGATGTAGGCAGTAACTTCGATAAGGTTGCTCAAACGTACACGAGCGAATTTACGAAGGGCTGAGTTAGGTTTTTTAGGTGTCATTGTTCCAACACGAGTTGCAACACCACGTTTTTGTGGTGAAGAAACGTTTGTTTGAACTTTTTTATGACTATTGTAACCAACGTTCAAAGCTGGTGATTTAGATTTTTCTACTTTTGATTTACGCGGTTTGCGAACCAATTGGTTAATTGTAGGCATCTACATTCTCCTGTGTTTTTTTATTTTTGGTGATGATACACTTGGTGACAGATATCATCTGTGTGTACTTTTGCAACATTTGTCAGCACGTCCCTGTACACTCTTGAGAGACCAAAAGTAAAAAGTACCGTCTATTATTGTAACAAAATTTTCCCTTGTTTGTCAAGATATTTTTCTTTTTTATTGGTAATGTTAGAGATCAATTTCTGAATAAAAATAGCTGGGAACACATCATCTTCCTAATAATACGGCTTGGCTTATGTGACATTTTTATCTCCGTCATTTATACTGATATATAAAATAGTACAGAAAACTTCTCAAAAGTAAGAATTTTTTTCACAAATCAAAGAAAACGCTTGCATATTGTTTTACTACATGCTATACTGATATAGAAATTTATTGATTGGAGAATCATTATGAGAAAAACACCATCTCACACTGAGAAAAAAATGGTCTACAGCATCCGTTCCCTCAAAAATGGGACTGGTTCTGTCCTTATCGGCGCAAGCCTTGTCTTGCTTGCCATGGCTACACCAACTATCTCATCCGACGAAAGTACACCAACCACTAACGAACCCAACAACAGAAATACAACCACCCTTGCCCAACCTCTTACTGATACAGCAGCTGGCTCTGGTAAGAACGAAAGTGATATTTCTTCACCTGGAAATGCAAACGCTTCCCTAGAGAAAACAGAAGAAAAACCTGCAACAGAGCCACCAACTCCTGCTGCAAGCCCAGCCGATCCAGCACCACAAACTGGACAAGATCGTTCAAGTGAGCCAACTACTTCTACTAGTCCAGTAACAACTGAAACTAAGGCAGAAGAGCCCATCGAAGATAACTACTTCCGTATCCATGTCAAAAAACTTCCTGAAGAAAACAAGGATGCTCAAGGACTATGGACTTGGGACGATGTTGAAAAACCATCTGAAAACTGGCCAAACGGAGCTTTGTCCTTCAAGGATGCCAAGAAAGATGACTACGGCTATTACCTAGATGTCAAATTAAAGGGAGAACAAGCCAAGAAAATTAGCTTCCTCATCAACAATACAGCTGGAAAAAATCTAACCGGCGATAAATCTGTAGAAAAACTAGTTCCAAAAATGAACGAAGCTTGGTTAGACCAAGATTACAAGGTTTTCTCTTACGAGCCACAGCCTGCAGGAACTGTTCGCGTCAACTACTACCGCACAGATGGCAACTATGACAAGAAATCTCTCTGGTACTGGGGAGATGTGAAAAATCCAAGTAGCGCTCAATGGCCTGACGGAACAGACTTTACGGCTACAGGCAAATATGGCCGCTATATCGACATTCCTCTTAATGAAGCCGCAAGAGAATTTGGATTTTTATTACTAGATGAGAGCAAACAAGGAGACGACGTGAAAATCCGTAAAGAAAATTATAAGTTCACAGATTTGAAAAATCATAGCCAAATTTTCCTAAAAGACGATGATGAATCGATTTACACAAATCCATACTATGTCCATGATATCCGTATGACAGGAGCCCAACACGTAGGTACTTCTAGCATTGAAAGTAGCTTTTCAACACTTGTCGGTGCTAAAAAAGAAGATATCCTCAAACACTCCAACATCACTAATCACCTAGGAAACAAGGTAACTATTACCGATGTTGCAATCGATGAAGCTGGTAAGAAAGTGACCTACAGCGGAGATTTCTCTGACACAAAACATCCTTATACTGTTAGCTACAATTCCGACCAATTCACTACCAAAACAAGCTGGCGCCTGAAAGATGAGACATACAACTATGATGGCAAACTGGGAGCTGACCTAAAAGAAGAAGGAAAACAAGTTGATTTGACCCTTTGGTCACCAAGTGCTGATAAGGTTTCTGTTGTTGTCTACGACAAGAATGACCCTGACAAAGTAGTTGGAACTGTCGCTCTCGAAAAAGGGGAAAGAGGAACTTGGAAACAAACTCTAGACAGCACAAACAAACTCGGAATCACAGATTTCACTGGCTACTATTATCAATACCAAATCGAGCGTCAAGGTAAAACTGTTCTTGCACTCGATCCTTACGCTAAATCTCTTGCTGCTTGGAATAGCGACGATGCCAAAATTGACGATGCCCATAAAGTGGCTAAAGCCGCCTTTGTAGATCCAGCTAAACTCGGACCTCAAGACTTGACTTATGGTAAGATTCACAATTTCAAGACTCGTGAAGACGCCGTTATCTACGAAGCTCATGTGCGTGACTTCACTTCAGATCCTGCCATTGCAAAAGACTTGACCAAACCATTTGGGACTTTTGAAGCCTTCATTGAAAAACTAGACTATCTCAAAGACTTGGGTGTAACCCATATCCAGCTCCTTCCAGTCTTGTCTTACTACTTTGTCAATGAATTGAAAAACCATGAACGCTTGTCTGACTACGCTTCAAGCAACAGCAACTACAACTGGGGATATGACCCTCAAAACTACTTCTCCTTGACTGGTATGTACTCAAGCGATCCTAAGAATCCAGAAAAACGAATCGCAGAATTTAAAAACCTCATCAACGAAATCCACAAACGTGGTATGGGAGCTATCCTAGATGTCGTTTATAACCACACAGCCAAAGTCGATATCTTTGAAGACCTAGAGCCAAACTACTACCACTTTATGGATGCCGATGGCACACCTCGAACTAGCTTTGGTGGTGGACGCTTGGGAACAACCCACCATATGACCAAACGGCTCCTAGTTGACTCTATCAAATACCTAGTTGATACCTACAAAGTGGATGGATTCCGTTTCGATATGATGGGAGACCATGACGCCGCTTCTATCGAAGAAGCTTACAAGGCTGCACGCGCCCTCAATCCAAACCTCATCATGCTTGGTGAAGGTTGGAGAACCTATGCCGGTGATGAAAACATGCCTACTAAAGCTGCTGACCAAGATTGGATGAAACATACCGATACTGTCGCTGTCTTTTCAGATGACATCCGTAACAACCTCAAATCTGGTTATCCAAACGAAGGTCAACCTGCCTTTATCACAGGTGGCAAGCGTGATGTCAACACCATCTTTAAAAATCTCATTGCTCAACCAACTAACTTTGAAGCTGACAGCCCTGGAGATGTCATCCAATACATCGCAGCCCATGATAACTTGACCCTCTTTGACATCATTGCCCAGTCTATCAAAAAAGACCCAAGCAAGGCTGAGAACTATGCTGAAATCCACCGTCGTTTACGACTTGGAAATCTCATGGTCTTGACAGCTCAAGGAACTCCATTTATCCACTCCGGTCAGGAATATGGACGTACCAAACAATTCCGTGACCCAGCCTACAAGACTCCAGTAGCAGAGGATAAGGTTCCAAACAAATCTCACTTGTTGCGTGATAAGGACGGCAACCCATTTGACTATCCTTACTTCATCCATGATTCTTACGATTCTAGCGATGCAGTCAACAAGTTTGACTGGACTAAGGCTACAGATGGTAAAGCTTATCCTGAAAATGTCAAGAGCCGTGACTATATGAAAGGTTTGATTGCCCTTCGTCAATCTACAGATGCCTTCCGACTTAAGAGTCTTCAAGATATCAAAGACCGTGTCCACCTCATCACTGTCCCAGGCCAAAATGGTGTGGAAAAAGAGGATATAGTGATTGGCTACCAAATCACTGCTCCAAACGGCGATATCTACGCAGTCTTTGTCAATGCGGATGAAAAAGCTCGCGAATTTAATTTGGGAACTGCCTTTGCACATCTAAGAAATGCGGAAGTTTTGGCAGATGAAAACCAAGCAGGATCAGTCAAAATTGCCAACCCGAAAGGACTTGAATGGACTGAAAAAGGCTTGAAATTGAATGCCCTTACAGCTACTGTTCTTCGAGTCTCTCAAAATGGAACTAGCCATGAGTCAACTGCAGAAGAGAAACCAGACTCAACCCCTTCCAAGCCTGAACATCAAAATGAAGCTTCTCACCCTGCACATCAAGACCCAGCTCCAGAAGCTAGACCTGATTCTACTAAACCAGATGCCAAAGTAGCTGATGCGGAAAATAAACCTAGCCAAGCTACAGCTGATTCACAAGCTGAACAACCAGCACAAGAAGCACAAGCATCATCTGTAAAAGAAGCGGTTCGAAACGAATCGGTAGAAAACTCTAGCAAGGAAAATATACCTGCAACCCCAGATAAACAAGCTGAACTTCCAAATACAGGAATCAAAAACGAAAACAAACTCCTATTTGCAGGAATCAGCCTCCTTGCGCTCCTTGGTCTCGGTTTCTTACTAAAAAATAAAAAAGAGAACTAAACTAGCCCTCCTATAGAAAAATCCCCCAAGCATTATAGCTCGGGGGATTAATTTTCGTACAATATTTGTTGTCCTAATAAACTTGATTAGGATTTTTTATTAAGCCTCTTTCATAGCAAAATAAGCTCGTACTTTGGGTGCAACTTGTGTTCCGAAGAGTTCAATAGCTCTCAGAACCTGGTCATGAGGCATAGAACCAAGCGGTAGATGAAGCATGAAGCGGTCCAATCCTAAATCCTCTATCATGCGAATCAATTTTTCGGCCACCTGATCTGGATTGCCAACAAACATGGCGCCATTTGACCCTACCTGCTCCAAATATTGCTCATAACGCAATTCCTGCCAGTGCGGACGGTCTTTGGAAATAGCATCCACCACTTGCTTAGTCGGATGGAAATAATCTTTCACCGCCTGCTCACCATCTTCCGCAATCCACCCCCAAGAATGGGCTCCCACTTTCAAGTCTTTGTCAGCATGGCCCGCTTCGCTTCCAATCTCACGATAAGCCTGAATCAACTTTTTAAAATAACGTGGATTACCACCAATAATAGCATATACAATCGGTAGACCAGCCTGAGCAATCTTCACTGTTGATTCGACATGACCACCTGTAGCTATCCACAAGGGCAATTTGTCCTGAACTGGACGAGGATAAACTTCTTTACCAGCAATCGTTTGAGTCAATCGACCTTGCCAGTCTAACTTGGTCTTTTCATTGACTAACTGAAGCAAGTCTAATTTCTCATCAAAAAGAGAGTCGTAGTCTTTCAAGTCATAACCAAACAGAGGGAAAGATTCCGTGAAAGAGCCCCTTCCAGCCATAATCTCCGATCGTCCATTTGACAAAGCATCGATAGTGGCATACTGTTGGAACAAACGAATCGGGTCCATGCTTGACAGAATGCTGACTGCACTGGTCAAACGGATTTTCTTGGTATTGACTGCCCCAGCGGCCAGGACAATCTCTGGGGCTGATACTGCAAAATCCGCCCGATGGTGCTCGCCAATCCCATATACGTCCAAACCAACCTTGTCAGCCAGCTCAATCTCTGCCACCAACTGGCGAATGCGTTCAGCATGACTGTAAGTTTGTCCAGTCCCTTCAAGCTCCGTTATTTCCCCAAATGTTGAAATTCCCAATTCTACCATTGTGATTCTCCTTGTCTATCTCTGTCCTTCAATTTGAAAAATTATTCTAACACTCAATGAAAATCAAAGAGCAAACTAGGAAGCTAGCCGCAGGTTGCTCAAAACAGTGTTTTGAGGTTGTGGATAGAACTGACGAAATCAGTAACCATACCTACGGCAAGGCGACGTTGACGTGGTTTGAAGAGATTTTCTAAGAGTATAACACGAATCTTGAGTACAAGCAACCAATTTGCTCACAAGAAAAAGCCTAGATAACTAGACTTTTTTAGCTTATTCTACCGTTACTGACTTGGCAAGGTTACGTGGTTTGTCCACATCGAGGCCACGGTGGAGGGTTGCAAAGTAAGCGACTAATTGCGTTGGTACGACCATTGAAATTGGTGAGAGGTATGGATGTACGGTCGTAAGGACGATATCGTCGGTATCTTTGGCTACATTCTCTTCTGCGATAGTGAGGACTTTGGCACCACGGGCTGCGACCTCTTGGATATTTCCACGAGTATGGTTGGCAAGAACTGGATCTGACAAGAGAGCCAAAACAGGCGTTCCTTCTTCAATCAAGGCAATGGTTCCGTGCTTGAGTTCTCCTGCCGCAAAACCTTCACACTGGATATAAGAAATCTCTTTGAGTTTGAGACTTGCTTCCATGGCTACGTAATAATCTTGACCACGTCCGATGTAAAAGGCGTTACGAGTTGTTTCAAGAAGTTCACGAACCTTGGCTTCAATGGTTTCTTTCTCTGAAAGAGTTGATTCAATAGACTGAGCTACGATTGACAATTCATGAACCAGGTCAAAGGCTTGCGCTTTAGCATTACCATTTGCTTCTCCGACTGCTTTTGCAAGGAAGGCAAGGGCTGCGATTTGCGCTGTATAGGCTTTAGTTGATGCCACGGCAATTTCAGGACCTGCGTGAAGGAGCATGGTATAGTTGGCTTCACGTGAGAGGGTTGAACCTGGAACGTTTGTCACTGTTAAGCTTGGAATTCCCATTTCATTAGCCTTGACCAAAACTTGACGACTATCCGCTGTTTCACCAGATTGGCTGATAAAGATGAAGAGTGGTTTCTTGCTGAGAAGTGGCATACCGTAGCCCCACTCAGATGAGATTCCAAGTTCAACTGGTGTATCTGTCAATTCTTCCAACATTTTCTTAGAAGCAAATCCTGCATGGTAAGATGTTCCAGCTGCAAGGATGTAGATGCGGTCTGCGTCTTGAACAGCCTTAATGATATCTGGGTCTACGACAACTTGACCAGCCTCATCTGTGTAGGCTTGGATGAGTTTCCGCATAACAGTTGGTTGCTCGTCAATTTCCTTGAGCATGTAGTAAGGGTAAGTTCCCTTACCGATATCTGACAAGTCAAGTTCAGCAGTGTAGCTAGCACGCTCACGACGATTTCCATCATAGTCTTGAACTTCCACACTATCAGCCTTGACGATTACCAACTCTTGGTCATGGATTTCCATGTATTGGTTAGTTTCACGAATCATAGCCATGGCGTCTGAGCAGACCATGTTATAGCCTTCTCCAAGACCAATCAAAAGTGGTGATTTATTTTTAGCTACGTAGATGACTTCAAGATCTTGTGAGTCAACCAAGGCAAAGGCATAAGAACCACGGATGATGTGAAGGGCTTTTTTGAAGGCTTCAAGAACTGAGAGCCCTTCTTCTTCCGCAAATTTTCCAATCAAATGAACGGCTATTTCAGTATCTGTCTGCCCCTTGAAGTGGTGACCTGCAAGGTATTCTTCCTTGATTTCAAGATAGTTCTCAATCACCCCATTATGCACCAAGACAAAACGTTCTGTCTCAGAGCGGTGTGGGTGAGCATTGTCCTCAGTTGGTTTTCCGTGAGTAGCCCAACGAGTATGTCCGATACCAGTTGTTCCCTCAACACCAGCTGTCTTGGCAGACAATTCTGCAATACGACCAACCGCCTTCACCAAATGGTTATCAGCACCATCTAGGACAAAAATTCCCGCAGAATCATAGCCACGGTATTCAAGCTTTTCAAGCCCTTGAATCAAAATATCAGTTGCATTTGTGTTTCCAACAACACCAACAATTCCACACATAGTATATACGACACAGGCAAGCTGTGCTTTCTCCTTAAAATTGGTATAGTCTAATTCATCTTTTATAGAATCAGCAAAAACAGTATATACTTGTTTCTTTCACTTGTCAAGAGTAAAAATTGGTATAGTTCAAATTAAGCTCCTGTAAGCAAAAAACTCTGACCGATTGGGATAATCAGTCAGAGTCTTTTTAAAATCCATTATTATCGCTTAATTCTTTGAACCAGTGGCCTGATTTCTTCAGACGACGTTCTTGCGTTTCCAAGTCTAATTCGACCAAACCATAGCGATTTTTATAGCTGTTGAGCCATGACCAGCAGTCAATAAAGGTCCAAATCAAGTAGCCCTTACAGTTGGCACCATCTTCAATGGCACGGTGAAGTTCACGAAGATGACCTTTTACAAAGTCAATACGGTAATCATCTTGAATCATTCCATCTTGACGGAATTTTTCTTCTCCTTCAACACCCATACCATTCTCAGTCAACATCCACTCAATATTGCCATAATTTTCCTTGATATTTTGGGCGATGTCATAAATCCCTTGCTCATAAATCTCCCAACCACGGTGAGAATTGATTTTACGTCCAGGCATCACATAAGGCTCGTAAAAATGTTCTGGTAAGAGTGGACTATCTGGATGCTTAGCAAATCGAGGAGCCATAACACGCAAAGGTTGATAGTAGTTCACACCAAGGAAGTCCACCGTATTATCACGAATGAGTTCCAACTCTTCCTCTGTAGCATCAGGTAAAAGACCGTGTTCATGCAAGATTTCTACCAACTCCTGTGGATAAGTCCCCAAGACAGATGGATCTAAGAAAGATTGGGCCTGAAAAAGGGCCGCAATACGAGCTGCCTTGACATCAGCAGGATGCTGGCTACGTGGATAAGCCGGTGTCAAGTTGAGGACAATCCCAATCTTGGAATCAGGCAAAAGTTCATGGCAAGCCTTAACAGCCCGGCTGCTGGCCAATTGTGTATGATAGGCTACCTTAACAGCTGCCTCTGCATCCACCTTATGTGGATAATGGGCATCATAAAAATAACCAAATTCTACAGGAACGATGGGCTCGTTAAAGGTAATCCATTGATCCACTAAATCTCCATAAGTCTCAAAACAAAAACGAGCATAGTCTTCATAGGCTGAGACTGTCGCCTTATTTTCCCAACCATCACCATCCTCTTGAAGGGCAAAAGGTAAATCAAAATGATAGAGATTGACTAACAGACGAATTCCTTTAGCCTTAATAGCCTCAAAGACCTTACGATAAAAATCCACACCTTGAGGGTTGACTTTTCCACAGCCTTGTGGAAAAATCCGTAACCACTGAATAGAAGTCCGAAAGACTGTGTGACCAGTCTCTAACAAAAGCTCAATATCCCGCTCCCAATTTTCATAAAAAGTCGATGTCTTATCTGAACCAATCCCATTATAGTAACGATTTGGCTCCACTTGGAACCAGTAATCCCAGAGATTGTCTCCCTTGCCGTCACCAGCTACACGTCCTTCTGTCTGCGGTCCAGAAGTAGAGGATCCCCAGACAAAATCCTTTGGAAATCTTAGCATAACATTTACCTCTTTATCTACTCATTTCTCCCATTATACAGAAAAAACAAGGTAAAAACTAGTTACATTTTTTCCTTGTTTTTCTTCTGATTATAGTTTTTATTTCTTGCTTAGGATTTCAAGCGTTTCAAACACGTTATCTGCATGAACCTCAATGGTGTCACCAGTTGCCTTGATCTTAACTTCTACAATGCCATCGGCCGCTTTTTTACCAACAGTGATACGGATTGGAAGACCAATCAAGTCACTATCACTAAATTTAACACCGACACGTTCGTTACGGTCATCTGTCAAGACTTCATAACCAGCTCCCATCAAGCTTGCTTCAAGTTTTTCTGTCAAGGCTTGCGCTTCTTCATCCTTGACATTGACAGTAATCAAATGCACATCAAATGGTGCCAATTCTTTAGGGAAATTGATTCCCCAAGCGTAACGGTATTCACCTTTTGGCGTTTTGTTAACAAAGAGGCGAGCGTGTTGCTCCATCACTGCTGAAAGAAGACGGCTGACACCGATACCGTAACATCCCATGATGATTGGCACAGCACGACCATTTTCATCCAAGACATCTGCTCCCATGCTTGCTGAGTAGCGAGTTCCAAGTTTGAAAATATGACCGATCTCAATACCACGCGCAAAGTTAAGGACACCTTGTCCATCTGGGGAAATTTCACCCTCACGAACTTCACGGATATCCACATATTCTGCAGTAAAATCACGGCCTGGGTTCACACCAGTCAAGTGGTAGCCATCTTCGTTAGCACCGACAACTGCATTGCGAACATCTTGCACCTTACGATCTGCAATAATTTTAATATTCTCTGGCAAACCAACTGGTCCAAGTGAACCAAATCCTGCTTGAACAACATTCGCCACTTCTTCTTCGCTAGCAACGTCAAAGAAATCTGCTCCCAAGTGATTTTTCAACTTGACTTCGTTGAGTTGGTCATTTCCAACTAGAAGGGCTGCAACAAGCTCACCATCTGCAATGTAGAAGAGGGTTTTAATCGTTTGTTCTTCTGGAACATTGAGGAAGGCTGCAACTTCATCAATTGATTTAACATCTGGCGTTGCAACACGAGTAACTTCTTCTTCAGCGACAACACGGTTGCTTGGTTTGTACTCGTTTGTTGCCATTTCTAAGTTTGCTGCATAGCTAGACTCACTTGAGTAAGCAATGGTATCTTCACCAGAGACTATCCATTTGAGCAATTCTGCCTTGATTTCTTCTTGCACTTCTGCAGGAATTTCGTCAAATGAGGCAACTGACTTGTCCAAGACAACCCAGCGGTCAAGGTCTGTACGAGCAGGTGTAATGGCCATAAATTCTTGGCTATCCTTACCACCCATAGCTCCACCGTCACCGATGATAGCCTTGAAGTCTAAGCCACTACGAGTGAAAATACGCTCATAGGCTGCTTTGTACTCATCATAAACACTATCCAAACTATCATAGTTAGCGTGGAAACTATAAGCATCCTTCATGATAAACTCACGTGTACGAAGAAGTCCATTACGCGGGCGTTTTTCATCACGATACTTGGGCTGAATTTGATAAAGGTTGAGTGGCAATTGCTTGTAAGATTTAACAGAATCACGGACAATAGCTGTAAAGGTTTCTTCGTGAGTTGGACCTAAGATAAAGTCTGATTTTTCACGGTTTTTTAGTTTGTAAAGGTCTTCACCATAGGTTTCGTAACGACCTGATTCACGCCACAATTCTGCACTAAGAAGGGCTGGAGCCAACATCTCAACAGCACCAATCTTTTCGAATTCTTGGCGCATGATGTTTTTAGCTTTTTCAATCACACGGTTGGCAAGTGGTAGATAAGAATAAACACCTGCTGAAACTTGGCGAACATAACCAGCACGCAACATAAGAGCATGGCTAATAACTTGAGCATCGCTTGGCATTTCGCGAAGCGTTGGGATAGGCATTTTACTTTGTTTCATAATATTCCTCGATTATCTAAAAAAGAGTCGCATAATGTCATTCCAAGTCACAGCAATCATCAAGACAACCATGATGACCACTCCGGCCAAGGTGACATAGGTTTCAATTTCTTGTTTCAATGGTTTGCGGCGGATGGCTTCTAGGATATTGAGCACAATCTTACCACCATCCAAGGCTGGAATCGGAATAAGATTAAAAATCCCAATATTGATGGAAATCATTGCCAAGAAGTACAAGATATTCTCAATTCCATTTTTAGCAGCATCACTACTTGCCTTAAAGATAGCAACAGGTCCACCCAACTTGTTCAAATCCGGTTGGAAAATCAGATTTTTCAGAGCTGAGAGAATTCGGAGAGCTGAGTCAGCAGCAGTTGTAAAACCACCTACAAACATGGATAGAAAATCTGACTTAACCCCCGGTTGAACACCTAGAAGGTAACGACCTTGACTATCTTCGGGTGTAACAGTGACTTGTTTGTCACTCCCCTTTTCAGAAATAGTCACATCCAAAGTCGGTGCCGTCTTATCTTTGGTTTCTGTTTCCACAGCTTGGATCAAGCTTTCCCAGTTGCTAACCTCATGTGAGCCAATCTTGGTAATTTGTGCCGTTTCTGGTACTCCTACCTTGGCCAAGGCACCTTGGGGCATGATATGGAACTGATTGGTATCAACATCTCTGACACCACCCTGCATAAAGATTAAAACCCAAAAAACAACGACACCTAAGATAAAATTGTTCATAGGACCTGCAAAATTGGTAATCAGTTTGCCCCAGATAGTCGCATTTTGATATTGAACATCTAAAGGTGCAATCCGAACCTCAGTACCATCTGCTTCCACAACCGTTGCATCGTGATCCACTGCAAATGTTTTTTCTTCTTCCAGAACCAATCCTTTGATAAAGAGCTTGTCTTCAAAATCAAACTGGGTCACCTGCATAGGGAGGGCTGTTTGATTCAATTTTTTACCTGAGAGATTGATGCGTTTAACCTTACCATCATCAGCAAGTGTCAAACTAACAGGCGTTCCTGTCTTGATTTCAGTTGTATCATCACCCCAACCGGCCATGCGGACATAGCCACCCAGAGGCAAGATTCGAATGGTATAGGCCGTTCCATCCTTGCCAATGTGAGCAAAGATTTTAGGTCCCATACCGATGGCAAATTCACGTACTAAAATCCCTGATTTCTTGGCAAAGTAGAAGTGCCCGAACTCGTGCACCACTACAATAATCCCAAAAACCAGAATAAAGGTTAAAATTCCGAGCATAGCGTTTCCTCCGTCTTTTGATTAAAAGAGTCCAAATAAGTGCATGATTGGAAATACAAGCAACATACTATCGAAACGATCCAAAACACCACCATGTCCAGGGATAAATTTCCCAGAATCCTTAACACCAAAATGACGTTTGATCGAACTTTCTAGTAAATCACCAAATTGTCCAGCAATGCTAAAGAAAATAGCAAAGACTGACATCTTGTAAATTCCATATGGAAGAGCAACTGTACTGTCAACTATCATAAAGATAATGGTTACTAAAATTGCTCCTAAAATACCACCCAAGGAACCCTCAAGGGTTTTATTAGGCGATACCCTTGGTGCTAACTTTCGTTTCCCATAGTTCATCCCAACAAGATAGGCACCACTGTCTGTCGCCCAGACGATACACAAGGCTAAGAGAGCCTTGTCCAAACCTGCAACACGAGCATCTAGTAAAGCATTAAATCCAAAGCCCACGTAGAAGCTCATAGCAAGAGGGAAAACCGCATCCTCAATCGTATAAGACTTGCTAAAAACGGTCGTTCCTAACATGATTGAAATCAAAACACTATAGGCAACCACATTCCCATCAACTGGCAAAAAAGTCAGGTAATTCTCCAAGGGAATGGTCAATGCAAAGGTTGCAAAGAGGGTCAAGAGGCCCTCCATCGTCATGGTCTCTAGACCTCTCATCTTCAAAAGTTCATGCGTGGCTAGCATGGCTATGATTCCGATTGCTATCTGAAGCAAGAGGCCCCCAATCATTAAAATTGGTAGGAAAATAGCCAGGGCAATCCCTGCAAACAAGGTTCTTTTCTGTAAATCCTGGGTCATATTTCCTCCTAAACTCCTCCAAATCGGCGATGACGACGATTATAGGCAAGAATAGCTTCCTGCAAGGCCGCTTCGTCAAAATCAGGCCATAAGGTGTCCGTAAAATAAAGCTCACTATAGGCTCCCTGCCATGGAAGGAAATTGCTCAAACGCAATTCTCCACTAGTACGGATAATCAAGTCTGGGTCTCGTAAGTCCTTAGGCAAATGCTGAGTAAAGAGATAGTTACCAATCAATTCCTCTGTGATGTCACCTGGGTTGATTTTGGCATCTAAAACATCCTGGGAAATCAACTTAAGCGCCTGTGTAATCTCAGCACGTCCACCATAGTTAAGAGCAAAATTAAGAATCAATCCTGTGTTGTTCTTAGTCAATTCCTCAGCCTTGGTTAAAGCTTCAAAGGTTTGCTTAGGCAGGCGGTCTGTCTCCCCAATCATTTGAATCTTAACATTATTCGCATGTAGTTCCGGGACATAATTATCATAAAACTCTACTGGCAAGTTCATGATAAACTTGACTTCCTGATCTGGACGGGTCCAGTTTTCCGTAGAAAAAGCATAGACCGTAATAACCTTGACGCCCAGTTTGTTGGCTGCCTTGGTCACGGTTTGCAATGCTTCCATGCCCGCCTTGTGTCCAAAAACTCGCGGTTGCATACGTTTTTTAGCCCAACGGCCATTGCCATCCATGATGATGCCGATATGAGCAGGAACCTGTGTCGGAACCTCTACTTCCACAGCCTTATCTTTCTTAAAAAATCCAAACATGATCTTATTCCTATTCAAAAATCTATCGTTTCATTATACCATATTTCCCCATTTTCTTCTATCACTAAGCTATTTATTCTCAGGCACCAAGCCCATTTTTCAAAAAAATAAGCCGCCTGATTGGGCGACTTTATTTTTATAGGGAGATTATTATGAAAAAGTTTTAGGAGTTTAAGTTAAGGTCTTCTTAACTTATGAACTTAGTGTACACTCCCTAGCTTAAAGTTTCCTTAAGTATTTTTAAAAATCAAATTTTTCCATTTCTCCTGCCAATTTTTCTTGGATAAACGTGTTTGATAGAGTTCCATTCGGTCTTCATTTTCTAAGAAATGAGGAGTTGGACGAACTTGAAAATTCAAAATATCCTCCAAACCATAAGGTACATAGAGTTCAAAATCTGATTCTTCATTCAAGCGCAGTCCAACTGCCGTACACCGTTCTGGATACTTACTCATAGCATCACGAGAACTGGTATAGGAAGCAGTGTGAGGACTGTGCTGATGCATATAGACCTGATTTTTCAATTCCCACTGGTACTGAGGAAAATCCTCTCTCAGCTTTTTCTTCAGTAATAAGGTTTCCTCATAAGAAAAATCTGGATCAAAGAAAATCACATCTATATCTGTTTCATGATCAAAAGGGGATTTGTCTGACAAAAGATTCCAAATGAAATTTCTGACAGAACCTGCTGCCAACCACGAGTCTTTCAGACCAAGGTCTCGGATGATCGTCAGAATGGCCATCATATCTGGATTTTCTCTAAAAGCCTCTAAGATTTCTTGCTTATTTTTCACTGTATTCATAACCTAAGTGCTCATATGCCTTAGCAGTCGCCACCCGTCCAGACCGTGTCCGCATGATAAAACCTTTTTGAATCAAGTAAGGCTCATACATGTCTTCAACTGTCTCACGCTCTTCGGCGATATTCACAGAAAGAGTTCCTAGACCAACAGGTCCTCCACTGTACATCTCAATCATGGTACGAAGGATTTTTTGATCCACATAGTCCAAACCTTCATGGTCAACATCCAGCATAGTCAAAGCCTTATCGGTAATAATATCATCAATTACCCCATTCCCCATTATCTGGGCAAAATCGCGCACGCGCTTGAGGAGACGATTGGCAATACGAGGGGTCCCACGACTACGTAGGGCCAACTCAGATGCTGCCTCATGAGTGATTTCCATCTCAAAAATATCTGCCGTCCGCTCGACAATTTCTGTCAAGTCAGCATGGGCATAATACTCCATATGGCCTGTAATCCCAAAACGTGCCCGTAGCGGATTGGAGAGCATACCAGCCCGAGTCGTCGCACCAATCAAGGTAAAAGGTGGTAACTCCAAATGAACACTACGACTACCCTCACCAGCCCCAATCATAATATCGATGTAGAAGTCCTCCATAGCACTATAAAGCACCTCTTCCACTGACATTGGCAAACGATGGATCTCATCAATAAAAAGTACATCCCCAGGCTCTAACTCATTCAAAATAGCTACCAGATCTCCGGCTTTTTCAATGACTGGACCCGACGTCTGCTTAAGATTGACTCCCAGTTCGTTGGCAATAACAAAGGCCATGGTCGTTTTCCCGAGACCTGGAGGCCCAAATAAGAGCACATGATCCAGCGCTTCATCCCGCATTTTGGCAGCTTCAATAAAGATTTGTAGCTGGTCCTTGACCTTATCCTGTCCGATATATTCACGTAAATACTGAGGACGGAGCGTGCGTTCTACTAACTCCTCATCCCCCATTATCTCATTATCTAAAATTCTACTCATGGCTCTATTATATCAAAAAACCAAGCCACAAACAAAAAAGCCACCTGATTGGGTGACTCCTAAGTTTAGCACTTATGTGGTATAATATTCTACGACACTGCTACACCGCCTACGAAAGGAGGTGAGATAGCCCATGATGGAATTAGTACTCAAAACTATCATCGGACCAATTGTGGTCGGTGTCGTTCTTCGTATAGTCGATAAATGGCTAAACAAGGACAAATAGTGTCAAAAAAGACCTCAAGCTTATTTGGTCGTGAGCTTGGGGTCTTTTCTAGCCTATGATATAGAACTAGTACTCAATTCCTTTTTATTATCCCATAGTTCACGAATTTTGTCAAAGGTTTACATTTTCTTCAACCGCTGTACGACAAGACGGTTAAGATTAAGAGAACGTTAGGGATTCTATCAATTTCATAGAAATTTTGATTTCGTAAACGAAGAGACAATCTTACATGTCACTTCTCATTTAATACGCCACTACTAGACAAGCAAAATCATTATTACAGTAGTTCCAGTTCTTCAATTAACAGTCACTTACAATCAAATTGAGTTTGAACTAGCTGAAGCGACCACAGACCTATTTCTTAGTTATATTCGCTAAAAAAGTCCCCGCCAATTCCCCGACCAAAATCCGAAAAATACCGAAAAATATCGAAAAATTATTTTTAGAATAGTCCCCAAAAGCCTGAAATAGAGCTAAAAAACTCCACCTGATTGGGTGGAGTTAAGGGAGATTATTATGAAAAAGAAAAGTTTAGGATTTTATTAAATAAAGTTAGGAGGTCTTTATTTAATAACTACATGATACAAGACGAAACTTAAAACTACCTTAACTTTTCTAAAATTTTACTATTTTGCAAAAAATTTCTATCACCAGCACCTCACCACGCAAAAAAGCCACCTGATTGGGTGGCTTCATTAGGAGATTGTGATGAAAAAAGTTTAGGATTTTATTAAATAAAGTTAGGAGGTCTTTATTTAATGATTATATAATACTAGACCATCCTTAAATTTTGCTTAAGAAAAAACAAGTTTTGTTATTTTTCTCGATTCGCCCAAGTCATCCCTATACAATTATAGGTGGATAAGATTTCAAAGCCCATAGAACGATAAAATCCCACGTTTTTTTCTGTCTCTTCTGTCACCAGCTGGACTTGATAAGCATCTTTGTAATCTTTTAAGGCCTCTTTCATTAGGGCACTACCAATCCCTTGACGCTGATAGATTGGTAAAACAATCAAATCCTGTACAAAAACTGATGAGAATCCATCTCCAACCAAACGAATCAAGCCCACCACAGCATCACCATCAAGTGCCAGATAAATTACTAATGAATGCGATAAGGCATGCTCCAGCATCTCTGGTTGATGGGTATAATTTGTCCAACCGACAGCCTGATAGAGATGCAAAACATCCTCTAGCTTGACAATTTCTTGCTTTTTAATAGTAATCATCTCAACACCTCTTAAAGTTCTCTCAAGCTCTTGTACTGCTGTCCATTTTTATCAAAATTTTCAGGACGCAGCCATGTTTCCAAACGATCTTTGACTTGAGGCCAGTCCATATCAATCATAGACAACCAATCCGTATCTCTCGTACGCCCCTTATAAACCACCGCCTGGCGGAAGGTTCCTTCATAGACAAATCCCAAACGCTCCGCAACTCGTCTGGATGGCAGATTTAAGGCATCGCATTTCCACTCGTAGCGACGATAGTTTAGCTCCTCAAAAATATAGCGAGCTAGGAGATACTGAGCCTCAGTTCCTATCCGTGTACCCCTTAGCTCTGGAGAAAAAGTGACTGCTCCGACTTCTATTACTCGGTTATTCTGGTCAATGCGCATGAGAGAAAAAGTTCCCAAAGCCTTACCAGTCGCCTTGTCTATGATTGCATAGTAAAAACGGTCCTTACGAGCCAACATCTGATTTAAAAGGCTAACCAGCTCCCCCATATCTGCTACTGGCTCCTGAAAAAGATAGGTCCACATCTCCCGAGGAGTATCCGGGCCATAAACAGCTAGCAAATCCTCCGCATGTTTTTCTACCGAGAGAGCCTCTATCCTAGCATAACGCCCTTCTAAGAAATCAATAGAAGGCAGTGCACCGGGTGTATAACCTTCCATTGACTCACCAATCATCTGACCATATTCATTTACTGGCATAGCTTTCTCCTTGTTTCACTTTTCAAACTTTTTACTCAACTCTATTTGAATTGTCCTATCTGCTAATTTCAAGTTTTTTATCAATTTCATTTAACAATTTTTCTGCATCTTCTTTATTTAAAACATTTTCTCGTGCTACATAGTTTCTACAAATATTCAGGGCCGCAATTTGGTCTGCTTTATCCAAAGATTCAAACATAATTCTCACTGAGTTACTAGCAATAACTCCTCGTTTATCATCCGAATTTTGAAGAAAGTTAAGTAGAACACTTAAATTGTTCTGACGACACGATTCGTACAAATCAATATATTCACCGTATTTTTTCGATTCAGAATCAGTAAGTTTATCTACAACTTTTACCTGCGAATAAAAATAGATTATTTCCCTATTTTGAATAATATAATTTATTTTTCTGATATATTTTAATCCCTCTATTAAGAGCCAAATAAAATAGATTATCAGAATACCAAACAGTGGTAGCCACATGATACCAACACTGGATTGAATACGAGGATAAGTTTCATTAAAAGAAACTATTAAATTTTTGGCTCCAAAATAATGAATAATGGATAACAAATTTGTCACTATTAATAGAGTTGCAAAAGATTTTGTAAATAAAAATTGATACACTTCAGACTGTGTCCTTATAATTTCATTTGGAGATATTCCAAAAATATTGCTTGATTTATCATTTGAAAAACTAAAGAAAGTAATAAAAACTGCAAAGAGAGTGTCTAAAGTGAGTGTCAAATTTAAACTTTCCTTGTCCCAAAGACAATTTTTAAAATAATATGCACCCACTATTGACATTACTAATACTATAACTGACACTACAATAATAGAAATCTTAAATAATAAAATTTCACACTTCCTGCTATCGTTCACTAATCTATTCATTCTGACCTATTCTAAAAGTAACTCTAAAGTTCATACTCTAGAGTTACTTCTTTTTATTTCACAACAATGTTAACTAATTTAGTTGGCTTCAATAGTCCAGTGGACTATTGAAGGTGGCAGATAGAGCTAATAAACTCGTTATTTAACGACGATATTAACGAGTTTATTCGGTACCGCAATTACTTTCACGATTTCCTTACCGTCAATTTCTGCTTTGACTTTTTCATCCGCTAGAGCAATTTCTTGCAATTCTTCACGTGATAGGTCTTTAGCGACCATGAGTTTGGCACGGACTTTACCTTTGATTTGGACAACGATTTCGATTTCGTCTTCAACCAGTTTACTTTCGTCCCAAGTTGGCCAAGCTACATAAGAGATTGACTCACCTGTTTCTGCGACTGTTTGCCAGAGTTCTTCTGCCAAGTGAGGTGCAAATGGTGCAATCAATTGAATAAAGCCTTTGGCATAGTCAACATAAAGCTTATCTTCCTTGTTAGCCGCATTGACAAAGACCATAAGTTGGGCAATAGCTGTGTTGAATTTGAGAGACTCAATTTGCTCAGTAACAGCTTTGACTGTTTCGTTGTAAGCCTTGTCAAGAGCACCATTGTTTTCCGCAAGGATTTCTTTACTTGTAATCAAACGGTAAACTCGGTCAAGGAACTTACGGCTTCCTTCCAAACCTTCTTCTGACCAAGCAATCGAAGCATCGAGTGGTCCCATAAACATTTCATAAACACGAAGGGTATCGGCACCGTATTGTTCCACCACATCATCTGGGTTAACAACGTTCTTGAGCGATTTAGACATCTTGGCTGGCGCTTGCTCCAACTCTTCCCCTGTTTCTATATGAAAGAAGGAACCATCACGTTTTTCAACCTTGTCGGTTGCCACAAGAGCACCACGGTGGTCACGGTAGCTTGTTCCCAAAATCATCCCTTGGTTAAAGAGTTTTTGGAATGGTTCCTTAGTCGGAACAACACCGAGGTCATAGAGGAATTTATGCCAGAAACGAGCATAAAGCAAGTGAAGTACAGCATGTTCCGCACCACCCACGTAGATATCTACTGGCAACCATTGTTTGAGGAGGTCCTCATCAGCCAATTTCTCAGTATTGTGCGGGTCAATATAGCGGAGGTAGTACCAGCTTGAACCAGCCCATTGTGGCATAGTGTTGGTTTCACGACGACCTTTGACACCATCTTCACGAGTCACTTCAAGCCAATCTGTCAAGTTAGCTAGTGGACTTTCACCAGTACCTGAAGGACGGATATCCTTGGTTACAGGCAAGACAAGCGGCAATTCAGTTTCAGGAACAGCTGTTGAAGTTCCATCTTCCCAATGAATGATTGGAATTGGCTCACCCCAGTAACGTTGACGGCTAAAGAGCCAGTCGCGGAGGCGGTAGGTAACCTTCTCCTGACCACAGCCTTTTTCTTCCAAGCAAGCCACAATCTTGGCAATAGCGTCTTCTTTGTTGAGTCCATCTAGGAAGTCTGAATTGACATGCAGGCCATCCTCTGTGTAGGCAGCTTCTTCGACATTTCCACCTTCAAGTACTTCGACGATTGGAAGGTCAAATTGTTTGGCAAATTCCCAGTCACGTTGGTCGTGGGCAGGCACAGCCATAACCGCACCTGTTCCATAACTAGCAAGAACATAGTCCGCAATCCAGATTGGCATTTCCTTACCATTGACAGGGTTGATGGCATAGGCACCTGTCCAAACACCAGTTTTTTCCTTAGCAAGGTCTGTACGAACCAAGTCAGACTTAAGGCTGGCTTGGTGTTTATAGTCTGCTACAGCTTCTGCTTGCTCTGAACTTGTGATAGCGTCTACTAATTCATGTTCAGGAGCCAAGACAGTGAAAGTCGCACCGAAAAGTGTGTCCGGACGAGTAGTAAAGACTGTAAATTCCTTGTCTGTTCCTTTTACTTTGAAAGTTACATTGGCACCAGTTGATTTACCAATCCAGTTGCGTTGCATATCCTTGATAGACTCTGACCAATCTAGTTCATCTAAGTCATTGAGCAAGCGCTCTGCGTAAGCCGTGATTTTGAGCATCCATTGGCGCATTGGTTTGCGGACAACTGGATAGCCTCCACGCTCAGAAGTTCCGTCAGGAAGCACTTCTTCATTGGCAATGGCAGTTCCCAATTCCTCAACCCAGTTTACTGGCACTTCAGCTTCATAGGCCAAGCCTTTTTCGTAAAGCTTGGTGAAAATCCATTGAGTCCACTTGTAGTAGTTTGGATCTGTTGTGTTGACTTCACGATCCCAGTCATAAGAAAATCCAAGCGCATTGATTTGACGTTTGAAGTTGGCAATGTTTTCCGCTGTAAATTCTGCTGGGTCATTACCAGTATCCATAGCGTATTGCTCTGCAGGCAAACCAAAAGCATCCCAACCCATTGGGTGAAGAACATTGTAGCCTTGCGCACGTTTGTAACGACTGAGGATATCGGTTGCAGTATAACCTTCTGGGTGTCCTACGTGCAGACCAGCTCCAGACGGATAAGGGAACATATCAAGCGCATAAAACTTAGGTTTTGATGCATCTGTTCCTGTCTTAAATGTATGATGTTCTGCCCAGTAGCCCTGCCACTTAGGCTCAATTTCTTTATGATTGTAAAAACTCATGGTCTCTCTCCAATTTTGTGATGTTACTATTATACCATTTTTGAGGGAATTTGAAATGTGTTTAAAGGAAAAACTGTATACTGTATCTCATTAATTTTGATGACTATGAATTGCTCTATCTCCCACTTTTTATCCCATTGTTATGCAGTAAATCAAGGAGTAAGTCAAGAAGCTTATCTCGTATAGCACAAAATACTTATTTTAGACCGAAGATAAAACTGGAATGCTAATTAATGTATTCACAATAAATAGCCGACTACCTATGTCGCTTTTTGATTTATGAAGAACGTATAGTAGACTGAATCTGAAATAGTACGAAACAATTGCTAAAACATTTATAGAAATTAATTTTACTTTCCCAATCGATTTGTTCTCATCCTATTTCAATCTTCTATAGAATTCAATACAGGGATCAATAAAAGACTACCATTTGGAAAACAGTAGTCCTTATTGTTTATTTTGAATTTACATAGGCATCTACAGCGATAATAGCTTGAGCAACATCTGAAGGCGAAATCTTAAACGGCATCTGATGAATTGTCTCACCCTCCATAGTTGCTTGTTTACCAACTTTTATTAAATCATCATATCCAACTTGATCCAAATGCATTTCTTTTAGAGTTGTTGGCATACCAATTTTTTTGTAAAACTCAATATACTTATCAAGTTCTTCTTTAGGTCTATTTTCCAATAATAGTTGTACTAAAGTTCCATAAGCTACTTTTTCACCATGTGTTAAATGATGAATGTCACCTGTCAATGCAGTAAAACCATTATGAATTGCATGCGCCGCAGCTAATCCTCCACTTTCAAAACCTAGGCCACTCAATAAAGTATTAGCTTCAACAATATTTTCTAATGCTGGTGTCACCACTTTAGCTTCACAAGCTGCCATAGCCTGTAAACCATCTGCAAACAGCGTTTCTTCACATTTCTTCGCAATTGCAACTCCAGCCAATGTTTGCTGTTGTCCCAACATAGTTTTTCCATTTGCCTGCATAACCGCACGCGCCTCAACCCAAGTTGCTAAACCATCTGCAATACCAGACGCTAATAAACGCTTAGGGGCTTGTGAAATAACTTTTGTATCAACCAAAACTAAATCTGGATTTTTAGAATAAAATAGATAATGATCAAATGCACCTTCATCTGTATAAATAACAGATAAAGCAGATACAGGTGCGTCGGTCGATGCAATTGTTGGAGCAATAATAACAGGCTTTTCAATCAAATCTGCAATAGCTTTTGCGCTATCAATCGTCTTTCCCCCACCAAGACCGATAATACTATCACAATTTTCTTTCTCAGCCAAGGCAACAACTCGATTGATTTCATTGTCAGAAGCTTCACCATTAAATAGCGCCAGAACAATATGGAAACCATACCTATGTAGATAATCTTCAAATCGTTTTCCAACAATATCATAAACCAACTGATCGCATAATAGAATCGGGTAATTTCCCAAATCCAAAATTGATTTGGCATTTTCAAACAAGGCATTTTCCCCCTGAATATATCTAGAAGGACTAGCAAAAATTCTCATATGTATTTCCTCTCTATCTAAATGGAACGACTATTTTGAGTAACAAACCAATCGTCAGAAAAATCATCAACCGCCTTTTGGATAGATGGCATGGCGAAAGCTGATTCAAAAACATCTGCTCCTGCTGTAACAGCATGCGCACCTGCAGCTAAAGCATTATTTACTTGTGCTACATTTTTAAAGGATGCAGCTAAAATCTTACTAGGAGAGTTCTGTCTATCAATAGCAAGAGCTAATTGACGAATGACAGAATTTGAATCAATGTTCAGATTTTCCATTCTATTATAATATGGAGCTAGGTAATCCGCTCCTACTTCGATAGCTAATAATCCCTGAATAACTGTATAAATAGCTGTTGCAGTGATATGGTAGCCTTCTTTTTTTAGCACCTTTATTGCACGTAATCCAGCTGGAGTAACAGGTACTTTGATAAATATATCATCTCCTGCTTGTCTTCGAATTTCATGAGCATCCTTTAAGATGCCTTCAAAATCTTGAGAAATCACCTGAACATGAATAGAGGGTGTAGAGCCAATCAATTCTCTTACATCTTTGATTCGTTCAAAAAAATTAATAGAACCCTCTCTTTTTGCAATAGTGGGATTTGAAGTTACCCCAGCTAGCGGCAAAATTTCAGACCACTTTTTAATCTCATCTAAATTTAATGTGTCAAGCATAAATTCCATAAAAAGAACCTCTTTATTTTACAAAGTATGCTCAGTACGTCCTATAATGTCATCTTGGGTTGCCTTAGAAAGAACATTGAAGAATGCAGAGTATCCTGCAACACGAACAATTAAGTCTCTGTGTTTTTCAGGATGTTTCTGAGCGTCAATCAGCGTCTCTCTGGAAACAACATTGTATTGAATATGGTACCCATGTAAACGATTAAAGAATGTTCGTAACAAAGCAATTAGTTTTAATTTATCTTCTTCTTTGGCTAACGTTTGAGGATTTACTTTCTGATTTAAGAGAACCCCACCTACGATTTCATCTGTTGGTAATTTTGAAACAGATTTTAAAACAGATGTAGGGCCGTGTTGATCCATATTATGTGATGGTGAACAACCCTCTGCTAACGGTGTACCCGCGTTGCGTCCATCTGGAGTTGCTAATGTTCCACGTCCCTGCCCTACGTTGGCTGATATAGAAGATGTTCCTGAATAACGAATTCCTCCAATAGGCCCTCTTCCATAACGTGTATTAGGATATTTAGCAATTTCATCAACATAAATGTCATAAGCAGCAGTAACCAATTTGTCAGCATAATCATCATCATTACCATACTTAGGTGCATCATGAATCAACATTTCTTGAATGACCTTACCTTCTTCTCCGGCATAATCTGTTTCCAGTGCATGCCAAAGCTGACTTGGGCTTATACGTTCTTCCTCAAACACCAATTTTTTAATTGCAGCTAATGAATCCGACAAATTTGCAATTCCAACTTGCAATCCTGATATATAATCATATACTGCTCCACCTTCTTTAAGGTGTTTTCCACGACCAATACAATCATCAGTCAATGCTGAACATAGAATATCAGGAACTTCTCGTTCCAATGATAAATCAATAGAATTTTCAACAATAACACTCATTCGTGTCAAATATCTTAGTGTTTTATCCCAAGCATTTTCTAATTCAGAAAAGTTCTTCATATCCTTAAAATGACCAAAGCTTGGTGCAAACCGTTTACCCGAAGCCGGATCAATTCCATCATTCATCGTGATAAGTAGAACCTTAGGGAAGTTCATATAACTCATACCTGTGCAACGATAGCCCCATTTCCCTGGAACTGCCGTTTCAACACATCCAATGGCACTGTAATCATAAGCATCATCTTCCAATACTCCTTTTGCAATAAAAGAAGGAATAATAATCTCATCATTATTAAATGCAGGCATACCAAAACCAAGTTTCATCACTTCAATACACTCATTCATGAAACGAGCATCTAAACCTGCATGGTAACGTACAGTTAGATTAGGTTGCGGTAGATGGGTTTGTGCAACTGATTTTAAGACCAAATAAGATAATGGGTTAACAGCATCCTTCTTATCTCGAGTCTGTCCACCAATTGTAACATTTTGATATAAAGGACTTCCTGCTGAAGAAAATGTATGTGATTGACTGCGAACCTTATTAATTGTAATTGTCTTAATCCAAAGATTTGTCAGACGTTCAACAATGCTATCTTCTGTTTCTTTACCACTTTCTAAATCAGCCTTCATATATGGATACATATATTGATCAAAACGGCCATATGAAAGAGAGTGGCCATTAGATTCAATTTGTAAAATACATTGAATAAACCAAACTGATTGAATAGCTTCTGCAAAAGTAGTTGCCGGTTCATATGGGACTCTAGAGCAAATATCTGCAATCTCAAGTAATTCTTTCTTACGTTTAGGATTTGCATTTTCGGCTAAACTTTTAGCAAGAGCAACAAAGCGCTTTGCATATACTTTAATAGCATCGATTACGATAAATATAGAGTCGTAAAAATGATATTTATCAATACTTGCTGGATCTGTTAAATCTAGAGCTACTTTTGCTTTACGAGCCCGCTCTTCAAAACCTCTTAAACCAAATTGCAAAAGTTTCTGATAGTTAACTGCTAAGTGAGCATCTCCAGAATTCATCTTACCTTCCATACCGAAGAATCCTGTTTCCATATAAACAGACACTTCTTCAGGTAATAAGGCACCAGCTCTAGCACGTAAATTATTATTTTCCCAAAACGGAGCAATACTTCTAAGTTGTTCTTTTGTTTCTTCTGTAATATAGAAAACATCTCCATCACGCTTTTCAAAAAGATCCAACTCATTGAGAACAAATTCTAGCGTATATTCCGGAAAAATAGGAGCATCTTTATTGGAAGAAGCTTGATTTCCCGCAATCATAGATTCTTCTTCAATATAGATAGACATATTTTCCAAAATTTCTTTCAGCATATATGCACGTTTTAGGACATTAGGTTGTTCCTTGTATCGTTCATAGGCGCGTGTTGCTAGAACTGCTCTCTCAGCATCAATATAAGGTTTTTTATTTAAAACATCTTCTCGATATTTGTTCATCCTTTCAGTAAGGCTGCCAAAATATTCTGTCTTGATTGTTGTTCTTGCTACTTCTGTATTTACCATCGTAAGCACCTTTCTTTCGAAAATATTTTTATTTCTTTCGAAAATATAATACCGATTTTTATAGAAATTTTCAAGCTTTTAACTAGAAAAATTTTAACTCTCTAATTTTTAGCACAAATGTGTGAGTTTAACAGTAACACACAAATACCTCTAAGATTGTTTGATTTCGTTTTGGCAAGCTAAACGATCTTGTATCTTAAAGAATGGAAAGTAAACCATTGTAGACATCGCCAATACTAATAACTGAGTCACAACACCTTGCCATCCACCCACCAAAAATCCTGATAGAATAGCTGGTGTACTCCAAGGCAATGTTACCCCTGAGAATGGTTGCATGAAACCTGTTGCAATAGCTCCATATACTATCACAGCTGCAAGTACAGGAACAAGAATGAAAGGTACAAACATAACTGGATTCATGACAATCGGAAATCCAAATACAACTGGCTCATTTACGTTAAATATTGCTGGAAAAGCTGCAACTTTTCCTAAGGCTTGGTATTGTTTTGATTTTGCTGCAAAAAGCATGGCAACTACAAGACCAAACGTAATCCCTGAACCTGATAGAATTAAAAATGAATCTAAAAATTGTTGAGTAACAATATGTGCACCATTTTCTAATGATAGATTACCAGAGGCTAACATAGCTTTATTAGCATCAAGATTAGATAAAAGCAGAGCTGTCACTACTCCATTTACTACCGATTGCCCATGAACACCAAACCACCACAAAAATGATATAAAGAATGCAATTCCAATAGCACCATACAAAGATCCAGTTAAACCTTGCAACGGAACTTGAATAGCAGAATAAATCATTTCTATGAATGTTCCGCCATTAGTCAATGACTTCGCTAAAATATATACAATCATAGAAGATAAGAAAATTACAAATGCTGGAATCATTGCTTCAAACTGTTTGGCAATAGCTTGTGGAACTTGTTCTGGCATCTTAATAACAATTTTTCTCTTTATAAAGAAGGTATAAATACTTCCTACTACCAAACCTATAATGATAGCACCGATAATTCCTTGGCCTCCAAACCAAACTTTACTAATAGCGTCCCCAATCGCCTCACCTTGTTTAGGGATATAAGATGATCTTAGCAAAATAAAGAATGCAGATACAGATAGAACTCCAGCTGGTAAAGCCTCTACTCCGCTATTCTTAGCATAAGAATAGGCAATTGAAAAACAAGAAATTAGACCCATAATAGCAAAAGTTCCTGAATATACTTGCATAAACGGCTCTGTCCAATTAGCTCCAAAAACACTAGCAATGCTCTTATTTAATCCTTCGAACGGCAATTGTCCCATAATCAAGAATAAACTACCAACTACTGTCAATGGCAAAATTGCTAACATCCCATCTTTTAGAGCTATAATGCCACGCATATTCACAAACTTCATCATCGATGCAATGATTTTCTGAACATCCATCTTTGCCATAATAAATCTCCTTTTCTTACCCACTAATCAAAGATAGGGCCAAATCTAATACTTTTTTCCCATCTAACATACCATAGTCCATCATCGGAATAACAGCTATCGGAACATCACACTTATCACAAATTTCTTTTGATTTATCTAATGTATAAGCAACTTGTGGACCCAATAGTGCAACATCTATATTTGGCGCATAATCCGCTAATTTAGACTGAGAAAACGCCTCTATTTCTGCCTCAACTCCACTAGCTTGCGCTGCAATTTTCATATTATTTACAAGCATACCAGTAGAAAAACCTGCTGCACAAAACAAACCAATCTTCACCATTATGTTTTCCTCCTCTATGTTAATAACAATGATAATACTCTAGTATTATTTTTTATGAAGTTCTTTTCTCAAACTAATAATTTCTTTGATTAAATTAATCTCCGTCATACTAGTCATGAGATGATCTTGTGAATGAACAAAGAGAGCTGTAATTTCTGTCTTTGTACCAGACGCTTCCTGTGCCAAGAATTTTGTTTGTAGATTATGAGCTTCTAATAAGGCTGCATCAGCTAACTGGATTTCTTCTTCACATCGTTCACATGTACCATTTTTTATGTAATCTAACGCTTTATAAATATGTTGTTTCGCATCGCCAGCATATAAAATTAAACCCATGATAATTTGATCTGGAACAATAATTTCCATAAATTCCTCCTCATTTCACTATGTAAAAAGCTTTTTTCATTTGAAATTTTAAAATTTTCTTTTGTAACTATAGAATACAACTACATAATAAAGTTGTCAATCCAAAAACAACAGATAAACTATTTTTGTTTATATAAGCACAAATGTGCAATCAACTAAAAAGAAAAACGATAAACTGAATCAGTCTATCATTTTCACTCACCTAGAATCTCTCTAAAAGTCAAATCCCCATCTTCTTCCAAAACTTTTAAAATTGTATTTTTGTCTGTAATCAAATGATTTACTAAATTAGCACGCAAGACAGAAAGAATCGAAGATACTTTCGTATCACCGTAAGCAACAGCTAAACTTTGAGGAATATTTTTTAAATCTTCCAAAGAGATTGCTATCGTTCTTTCCTGTAAGTTTTCATAGACTTCTTTACCTTTTGAATCAAAAAATCGACAACAAATTTCTCCTACAGTTTTAACTTTGGTCAATTCTTTAAAGTCATCCTCTGTAAGCATGTCTAACCATTGATGCTTTCCTTTATTGCTAAAATCACCAATTCCGACTACAGCTATATCTAAATCTTTCCAACTATTTTTCAAATTTTCAAAATATCTTGATTGCAAAATACCATCTGCTAACAATTTATTTTCTTGCACAATCGTTGCATTCATAAATGTACACTCTCCATGAAATTTTCTAGACATTTCATAAATCAGTGTATTCACATGGTATTTAGCGTGTATGTGACTAGGACCACCTGCTAGAGGATAGAAGTGAACATTTCGGACACTTTTACTGTGAATTAAATCTACTAAATTACTTAAACTTTTCCCCCAAGAAAAGCCAATTTTCATATTATCATCAATTAGATTCCTAAGGACACCTGCTGCAACTTGAGAAATTCTTTCAGATAAAATTGTTGGATTATCATCAAATTCATTTGGAATAATTTCTAAACTTTCCAGACCATATTTTTCTTTTACATAATTTTCCAACTTAAACATATTGGTATCAAAATTCTCTATTTCAATTTTAACAATTCCTGCATTCCTTGCTTCTGTTAACATTCTACTAATAGAGGTTCTATAAATTCCTAATTTTGCTGCTATTTGTGACTGATTTAAGTTTTCAATATAATACAGATAAGCAATTTTAGAGAGCAGTTTATTCCTATCTTGATTCATACACTTAACCTCTTACGAAACTACCTTAACCATTATCCCAGCATTTTCTAATGTAGCTATATTTTGTTTAGAAAGTTTTTCGTCTGTTATTACTTCATAGACTTGACTTAAAGCAAATCTTCTTACTGTACCCCTTTTATCAAATTTACTTGAGTCAGTTAGTACAATGACTTTATCCGACGCTGCTGAAATATATTGAACTACCTCACTGCGCATTAAATCTTTTCCTGTAAAGCCCATCTCTTTATCGTAACCATCTGTCCCAACAAAAGCTTGATGCACATGAAAAGTCTGTATCATTTCTTTTAATAAAGGTCCCACAGTAACCTGTGAATCCTTCTGAAACTCTCCACCAAGAACAATAATACGACATGAATCATAAGCTCTCACAAAATTTGCTATAAAAAATGAATTTGTTACAATCGTAACATTTCTTTTTTGCTTGCAAATTTCCTCAGCAAGTAAAGCACAGGTCGATCCAGATTCTATCATTATTGTTTCATTATCTGACACCAATTTTACTGCTTCCTGAACAATTTTTCTCTTAATTTCATAATTAATTGACAAACGTACATTTAAGTCATCTCCACTATTTAATACAGCATATCCATGCTCTCTGTGTAATAAACCTTTTGACTCTAATTTATCTAAATCTTTTCTAATCGTTACTTTCGATACATTTAATTTTTCCGATAATGTATTAACGTCGATCTTTTCATATTCTGATACTAATTTAATAATTTGTTCCAATCTTTTCATTTTACACCTCCGTTTTATTCTACCAAAATAAAAAGCAAAAAACAACAAATTAAACTTTCGTTCGTAATTGTTTTTCTTTCGTTTTTGTGATAGGATAGACTTATGAAGAGGAGGAACTCTTATGGAAATATCTAAAGGAATTATTTTTAATATTCAACACTTTTCAATTCATGACGGCCCGGGTATTCGTACAACTGTTTTTTTAAAAGGATGTCCTCTGCGCTGTCCATGGTGTTCTAATCCTGAATCTCAAAGAATGAAACCTGAAAAAATGAAAGATGCTCAACGAGAGAAATTCACCTTAGTCGGTGAAGAAAAGACTGTAGAAGAAATTATTACAGAGGTATTAAAAGACAAAGAATTTTACGAAGAATCCGGTGGAGGTTTAACTTTATCAGGAGGTGAAATATTTGCTCAGTTTGAATTTGCTAAAGCCATCTTAAAATCAGCTAAAGAACATCACATACACACTGCCATTGAAACTACTGCCTTTGTTGATCATGAAAAATTTATTGATTTAATTCAATATGTGGATTTTATCTACACAGACCTAAAACATTATAATTCTATAAAACATAAAAAAGTGACTGGGGTTTTTAATCAAATGATTATTAAAAACATTCATTATGCTTTTTCTCAAAATAAAACTATCGTTTTAAGAATCCCAGTTATTCCTAATTTTAACAATAGTTTAGAGGATGCAGAAAAATTCGCTACTCTATTTAACTCATTAAATATCGACCAAGTTCAACTACTCCCTTTTCATCAATTTGGTGAAAACAAATATCGTTTATTAAATCGGAAATATGAAATGGATGGAGTCAACGCACTTCATCCTGAAGATCTTATTGATTATCAAAAGGTATTTCTGAACCACCATATTAATTGTTATTTCTAGTTCATTTCCTTGAAATGCTCTAGCTATTTGCAGATAACAAGCATCTATATAAGGTTATCAAAGAAGACTTCCCCATGACTCTAAATGAATATATCTTACAATATCGCCTGAAACAAGCTATAGATAAGATGGCTGAATCTCCCAACTCCCCTTTAAGCGCTATCTCTGACCAAGTTGGATTTTCAGACTATAAATATTTTGCCAAAGTATTTAAAAAGTATCTCCATATTTCCCCAAAGAAATTGAAATCACTCGGAAGAATAGTCAAATAGGCTATTCTTCTTTTTGTAGAGAATTTTACTCTAATATAGTGAATTGAAATAAGATGTGAACATCTCTATCAGGAAAGTCAAATTAATTTATAGAAATATTTTAGCAGTCAAAGTGTACTGTTATAGATTCAATACACTATAGAATAGAATTGTAGGTTTTAAAAACGCTTACATTGTTTTAAAATAAACTTAAATAACACAACGGAGGTATCCATCATGAAAAAGAAATGGATGTATTATGCTGCTTGTTCTTCTAATGAATCTGCCGATGACAGTTCATCTGATAAAGGAGACGGTGGTTCGCTAGTCGTTTATTCACCAAACTCAGAAGGCTTAATTGGAGCAACTATTCCTGCCTTTGAAGAAAAATATGGTATCAAAATAGAACTGATTCAAGCTGGTACTGGAGAACTTTTCAAAAAACTAGAGTCAGAAAAAGAAGTTCCTGTAGCTGATGTTATCTTTGGTGGTTCTTATACACAATATGCTACCCACGGAGAACTCTTTGAAAACTATATTTCAAAAGAAAATGATAATGTTATCAAAGAATATCAAAACACAACTGGCTTCTCTACTCCTTATACACTAGATGGTAATGTTTTAATCGTCCACCCTGATTTAACTAAAGGCATGAACATCGAAGGATATAGCGACCTTCTCAAACCTGAACTAAAAGGAAAAATCGCAACTGCTGACCCAGCAAACTCTTCTAGCGCCTTTGCTCAATTAACAAATATGCTACAAGCTCAAGGTGGTTACAAAGATGATAAGGCTTGGTCTTATGTAAAAGATCTTTTCACACTTATTGATGGTATAGTAAAATGAAATAAGAACAGGACAAATTAATCAGGACAGTCAAATCGATTTCTAACAATGTTTTAGAAGTAGATGTGTACTATTCTAGTTTCAATATACTATAAAATCGGTTCAAGTTCATCTGGTGTCTATAAAGCAGTCGCTGATGGAGAAATGACTGTTGGTCTCTCTTATGAAGATCCAGCAGTTAAACTCTTAAATGACGGAGCTAACATTAAGGTAGTCTATCCAAAAGAAGGAACCGTCTTCCTACCTGCTAGTGCTGCTATCGTTAAAAAATCTAAAAATATGGAAAATGCCAAGAAATTTATCGATTTTATTATCTCTCAAGAAGTACAAGATACACTTGGTACAACCACTACTAACCGTCCTGTTCGTAAAAATGCTAAAACAAGCGAAAACATGAAACCAATTGACAAAATCAAAACACTCACTTAAGATTATGATTATGTCATCAAGAATAAATCAGATATCGTTAAGAAATACAACGAAGTCTTTACAGATATCCAATCTAAACAGTAAAAGAGGTTCACTATGAGTGAGATCGAAATTATTAACGCCAAAAAAATCTACCACGATGTCCCTGTTATTGAGAATTTGAACATTACAATTCCAAAAGGAAGTCTCTTTACCCTTCTTGGAGCTTCAGGATGTGGGAAAACGACCCTTCTTCGTATGATTGCAGGTTTCAACAGTATCAAAGATGGAGAATTTTACTTCGATGATACAAAAATCAATAATATGGAACCCAGCAAACGCAATATCGGGATGGTTTTCCAAAACTACGCTATTTTCCCACATTTGACTGTCCGAGACAACGTTGCTTTTGGTCTTATGCAAAAGAAGGTTCCAAAAGAAGAATTGATTCAACAGACCAACAAGTATCTTGAACTCATGCAAATTGCTCAATATGCGGATCGAAAGCCCGATAAACTCAGTGGTGGACAACAACAACGTGTCACCTTGGCATGCGCCTTAGCGGTTAATCTAAGTGTTCTCCTCATGGACGAGCCACTTAGTAATCTGGAGGCCAAACTTCGCTTGGATATGCGTCAAGCCATCCGAGAAATCCAACACGAAGTGGGAATTACAACTGTTTATGTAACCCACGACCAAGAAGAAGCCATGGCTATTTCAGACCAAATTGCTGTTATGAAAGATGGGGTGATCCAACAAATCGGCCGACCAAAAGAACTCTATCATAAACCAGCTAATGAGTTTGTGGCAACCTTTATCGGACGCACAAATATTATCCCTGCCAATCTTGAAAAACGGAGCGACGGCGCTTATATCGTCTTTTCAGATGGCTATGCCCTTCGAATGCTAGCTCTTGATCAGGTTGAGGAGCAAGCTATTCATGTAAGCATTCGTCCCGAAGAGTTTATCAAAGATGAATCTGGAGATATTGAAGGAACTATTAGCGATAGCGTCTATCTTGGACTAAATACGGAGTATTTCATTGAGACAGGTTTTGCCTCAAAAATTCAAGTTAGTGAAGAATCAACTTTTGAAGAAGATCTACAAAAAGGCAATCGTATTCGTCTACGAATCAATACGCAAAAATTAACCATCTTTTCTGCAGATGGTTCCCAAAACCTGATAAAAGGAGTCAACCATGGAACGTAAAAAACTAAATATTTGGACAGCCTCCTCTTTCTTCATCTTTCTTACCTATCTTGTCTTTCTCGTTTATCCTATCGTTACCGTGCTCAAGTAAGCACTTATACATGAAGGACAATTCTCACTAGCTAATTTTGTCACTTTCTTTAGTAAAGTCTACTACTCTGAGACACTAGTCAACAGTTTCAAGGTTTCCATTACCGCTACTGTCACTTCCTTAGTTGTAGGAACCCTATTAGCTTATCTCTTCTCTATGTATGACTTCAAGGGGGAGAAATTTCTACAAATATTGATTATCATTGCTTCCATGTCAGCTCCTTTCGTAGGAGCCTACTCCTGGGTTCTCTTGCTAGGACGAAATGGGGTCATCACTAAATTTTTGACAAATGCCCTTCATCTTCCAGCTATCGATATTTATGGATTCAAAGGAATTGTACTTGTCTTTACACTGCAACTATTCCCACTGGTATTTCTATATGTTGCTGGAACAATGAACAGTATTGACAATTCTCTACTTGAAGCAGCTGAAAGCATGGGGTCCTTCGGATTTAAACCTATCGTAACGGTTGTTTTACCTCTTCTAGTTCCAACCTTACTAGCAGCTCCTTGCTTGTATTTATGAGAGCATTCTCAGACTTTGGAACGCCTATGTTGATTGGCGAAGGATATCGGACTTTCCCTGTCCTGATTTATACCCAATTTATTAGCGAGGTTGGAGGAAATTCTGCTTTTGCAATTATGGCGATTATCATTGCCTTGGCAATTTTCCTTATCCAAAAACACATTGCAAACCGCTACAGTTTCAGCATGAATCTGCTCCATCCAATTGAGCCTAAAAAAACTACAAAAGGAAAAATGGCTGCCATTTATGCAACAGTCTACGGAATTATCTTTATCTCTGTTTTACCTCAAATCTACTTAATTTATACCTCTTTCCTAAAAACATCAGGTATGGTATTTTTTAAAGGTTATTCTCCAAACAGTTACAAGCTAGCTTTCAATCGTATGAGATCTGCTATTTTCAATACCATTCGTATCCCTTTGATTGCCTTAGTTCTAGTTGTTCTATTTGCGACATTTATCTCCTACCTAGCCGTTAGAAAACGGAATTTGTTTACAAACTTAATTGACAGCCTCAGTATGGTACCTTATATTGTACCAGGAACCGTTCTAGGGATTGCCTTCATTTCTTCCTTCAATACTGGTCTATTTGGAAGTGGATTTCTTATGATTACAGGGACTGCTTTCATCTTGATTATGTCTCTATCTGTCAGAAGATTACCGTATACTATTCGCTCATCTGTTGCTAGCTTACAACAAATAGCACCAAGTATTGAAGAAGCTGCTGAAAGCTTAGGAAGTAGTCGTCTCAATACCTTTGCTAAGATTACAACTCCAATGATGCTATCGGGTATTATTTCTGGAGCCATCCTATCTTGGGTCACACTGATTTCAGAACTCTCTACTTCTATCCTCTATCCTCCTCTACAATGTCAAAACAAGAACAATGACTGTAGCTATTTATACAGAGGTTCTCAGAGGAAATTACGGTGTAGCCGCAGCCTTGTCAACTATCCTGACTGTTCTAACAGTAGGTTCCTTGCTCTTGTTTATGAAAATCTCTAAAAGCAATAGCATTACACTTTAGTTTTCCACATCAAAAACAGCCGAAAGGAGTACCCTCGGCTGTTTTTTCTTATCTTGATATTCTTATCAAATCCCTAGCTCATGGCAAGCAAGTCTAGACTGATTAAATAGAGCCTTCTTCCATCTTCTCACGTCCTAGCTCTCGGTAACTACGGTCACCGACAACTTCAACCCTAAACTGACCGTCCTCATATTCAAGAATCGTCACGCTACCATTATCTAGACCATGCGGATGCATGCCATTAATCAGATAAACAATGGTTCCAATAGTCATTCCATGGCTGACAACAAGGGCGTTACCTCCACCTTGATCTTCCATTTCTTTTGCAATCATTTCAAAGCCTTCCTTAATTCGGCCACTGAGTTTTTCCCAGCCTTCAGCCCAACCAGCTGTATCGACCTCTACCAAGCCCTCAGCCAGTTCAGCATAAGACAATTGGTGAACGTGGTCCACATTAAAGATACGAGGAATAATGCCCATGAAAAGATCGCCATCATAGGCTCCATCAAAACTACCGAAACACCATTCTCTGATACGCTTGTCCATGCGATAAGGGATTTTCCCCTGCAAGCCAAGCTCTTCAAGGATAATTCCCATGGTCTGAATGGTACGACCAGAATCACTCGAATAAGCGCGCTCAAACTGTAGATCAGATTCTCGCAAACCGATTCCTAACTCTTGAATCCCTCGTTCACCTTCAGCAGTTAAGGGAGTATCGCTCCAACCTTGCGCGCGACCAATCGTGTTAAACATGGTCTTGCCATGACGTACCAAATACAATCGTACTTTTACCATTTTCCGTCCTCCGTTTGCTTCTATTATATCATGAATGATAAAATAAAAGCCACCCATACAGGCGACTTTTGAAGGAGATTATTATGAAAAAGTTTAGGAGATTATTATGAAAAAGTTTAGGAGTTCATTAAATAAAGATATTAGATGAAAATCAAATTCAAACTAATTCAGTGTTATCTGTTTCAAATAATATTAGGAGGTCTTTATTTAATGATTATAGTATACACATCTAATCTTAAATAGAACTTAAAATTTCTCCTATTTTCTTAATTTTTAAAACTATGAATTGGTGCTGGGATTTGTCCACCGCGAGAGATGAAGTCGACAGACGAAGCCCCATTAACCCTCATAACGGGTGCAGTTCCTAATAGACCACCAAACTCAATCATATCGCCTTCTTTTCCTTTGGGAATGATACGAACAGCTGTTGTTTTCATGTTGATAACACCGATTGCTGCTTCATCCGCAATCATAGCCGCAATGGTTTCAGCAGGCGTATCTTCTGGGATGGCAATCATATCCAATCCAACAGAACAGATAGCCGTCATAGCTTCTAGTTTTTCTAAATTAAGAGAGCCATTTTGCACTGCAGCAATCATTCCTTCATCCTCAGAAACAGGGATAAAGGCGCCAGATAAACCACCGACTTGGTTGCAGGCCATCACTCCACCCTTTTTAACTTGGTCGTTCAAGAGGGCCAAGGCAGCCGTCGTTCCATGCGTGCCAACTGTTTCTAGCCCCATTTCCTCAAGGACACGTGCCACAGAGTCTCCAACCGCAGGGGTTGGTGCCAAACTCAAGTCCACAATACCAAACTCCACACCCAGTCTCTCACTGGCCATTTGACCAACCAATTGACCGATACGAGTGATTTTAAAGGCAGTTTTCTTAACTGTTTCGGCTACTACATCAAAGCTCTGTCCACGAACTTTTTCCAAAGCACGTTTCACAACACCAGGACCAGAAACTCCGACATTGATGATAACATCTGCTTCCCCAACACCATGAAAGGCACCCGCCATAAATGGATTGTCCTCAACAGCATTAGCGAATACAACCAACTTGGCCACTCCCATATCTGAAAGATTTGCTGTTTCCTTGATAATTCGTCCCATATCTGCCACAGCCGTCATATTAATACCAGACTTGGTTGAGCCGATATTGACTGACGAGCAGACCTTATCCGTCTCAGCCAAAGCGCGAGGGATGGAATTGATGAGAATCTCATCTCCCTTTTGATAACCTTTTTGTACTAAGGCAGAAAAACCACCAATAAAGTCCACACCAATCTCTTTCGCAGCCTTATCAAGCGCTTTTGCCAGAACCACGTAGTCCGTCGCATCTGTCGCTGCCCCAATCAGAGAAATAGGTGTCACCGATACACGCTTATTAACGATAGGAATTCCCAACTCAGCCGCAATTTCATCACCAACAGCTACTAAATTAGCCGCCTTTGTCGTAATTTTTTGATAGATTTTCTCCGCAGCACGATTGATATTTGGATCGATACAGTCCAAAAGAGAAATCCCCATGGTAATGGTTCTAATATCGAAGTTTTGCTCCTCAATCATGGCGATGGTTTCAGTAACTTGTCTAATATCCATGATGACCTCCTAGATATTATACATAGCTTCGAAAATCGCTGCACTCTGAATATTGATTTTTACATTCAAAGTTTGCCCAAAAGCTTCAAATTCATTACGAAGATAGGTAAAATCTTGCTTTTCATCACTAGATACAACAGCCATCATCGTAAAATATTCATCCAATACAGTTTGAGAGATATCGTCAATATTCAATCCTAATTCTGCAATTTTACCAGAAACACCTGCAACAATTCCAGATTTATCTTTACCAACAACAGTTATAATCGCTTTCATAAGTAAACTCCAATTCTTCTTAAAATAAGAAACCTTAACATTAAACAGGATTCTTTTCAAATAGTATAGCATAATTCTAACGAAAATACTCAAAAACGCCTGCTTACGAAGTTGTTCTTAAGAAAAAAACAATTTCGTAAACAAGCGTCTACTATCCCAACTTATGATGAGTGTTCCCGCTAGGACCGAAATCCTAGCGGTAGACCAGAGCTAGACTAAGAGCACAAGACTCCATCATCATAACACTCAACAAAATTGATGATTTTATACTAATTCGATGATCGCCATTGGCGCTGCATCACCACGACGTGGTTCAGTTTTAAGGATACGAGTGTATCCACCGTTACGTTCAGCATAACGAGGTGCGATTTCTGAGAACAATTTTTGAAGTGCTGTAGTAGAAGTGTACTTATCAGTTGCTTCATCATAGTTTTCAGATGCGATTTCATTACGTACGAAAGCAGCTGCTTGACGACGTGCATGCAAATCACCACGTTTACCTAGAGTAATCATTTTTTCAACAGTTTTACGGATTTCTTTAGCACGAGCTTCAGTTGTCACGATTGATTCGTTGATCAAAAGGTCAGTTGTCAAATCGCGAAGCATTGCTTTACGTTGTGAGCTAGTGCGTCCTAGTTTACGGTAAGCCATGTATTCCTCCTTTATTTATCTTTTAATCCAAGACCCAAATCAATGAGTTTGAGTTTCACTTCTTCCAAACTCTTGCGTCCAAGATTTCGTACTTTCATCATCTCTGCTTCAGATTTTTCTGTCAAATCATGCACAGTATTGATACCGGCACGTTTTAAACAGTTGTATGAACGCACAGACAAGTCCAGTTCCTCAATCGTACGATCTAAAATACGGTCGTCAGATTCAGTATCAGCTTCTTTCATCACTTCAGTTGACTTAGCAATCTCAGTAAGATTTGTAAACAAATCAAGATGTTCTGTCAAAATACGTGCTGAAAGCCCTAAAGCATCTTCTGGAATAATTGTTCCATTTGTCAAGATTTCAAGGGTTAATTTGTCGAAACCATCATTGCTACCTACACGAGCAGGTTCCACTTGATAGTTGACTTTTGTAACTGGTGTATAAATAGAATCTACAGCAAGTGTTCCAACTGGTGCATTATCCTTTTTATTTTCATCAGCAGGTACATATCCACGACCACTGTTAACAGTCATAGTCGCTTTTAGAGAAGAACCTTCACCGATTGTAAAGAGATAATGATCTGGATTTACAATTTCAATATCGCTATCTGTCAAAATGTCACCAGCTGTTACTTCAGCAGGACCTTCAACATCCAGTTCGATGATTTTTTCGTCTTCAACGTACGATTTCACTGCAATTCCTTTAATGTTCAGAATGATTTGCATCACGTCTTCACGAACACCTGGAACTGTGTCAAACTCATGTAACACACCATCAATGTTGATAGATGTCACAGCTGCTCCTGGTAGAGAAGCTAGAAGTACACGACGAAGAGAGTTACCAAGAGTTGTACCGTAGCCACGTTCAAGTGGTTCGATTACAAACTTGCCATAATCTTTATTTTCATCAATTTTTGTTATATTTGGTTTTTCAAACTCGATCATTTAGTTACTCCCTCTTAAACGAAAAGCAGTGTAATGCGATGATTATACACGGCGACGTTTTGGAGGACGAGCACCATTGTGTGGCACTGGAGTCACATCACGAATTGCTGTTACTTCAAGACCAGCGGCAGCAAGCGCACGAATAGCTGACTCACGACCAGAACCTGGACCTTTTACAGTAACTTCAACTGATTTAAGACCGTGTTCTTGTGCAGATTTAGCAGCAGCTTCAGAAGCCATTTGAGCAGCGAATGGTGTAGATTTACGAGAACCTTTGAAACCAAGAGCACCAGCTGATGACCAAGCAATTGCATTACCATGCACATCAGTAATCATAACAATAGTGTTATTAAATGTAGCGTGAATATGAGCAATACCAGATTCGATATTCTTTTTCACACGACGTTTACGTGTTGGTTTAGCCAAGACTTTTACCTCCTATATTATTTTTTCTTACCAGCAATCGCAACAGCTTTACCTTTACGAGTGCGAGCGTTGTTTTTAGTGTTTTGTCCACGGACAGGAAGTCCACGACGGTGACGGATACCACGGTATGAACCGATTTCCATCAAACGTTTGATGTTCAAGTTTACTTCACGACGAAGGTCACCTTCAACTTTGATTGCATCCACTTCACGACGGATAGCATCTTCTTGATCTGATGTAAGATCACGTACACGAACATCTTCTGAGATTCCAGCAGCAGCCAAAATTTTCTTAGATGTTGCAAGTCCGATACCATAAACATAAGTCAATGAGATTACTACGCGTTTGTCATTTGGAATATCAACTCCAGCAATACGAGCCATGTTTTCTCCTTTCTATCTTATCCTTGACGTTGTTTGTGTTTTGGATTTGCTGGGCAAATTACCATAACACGACCATTACGACGAATAACTTTACAGTATTCGCAAATTGGTTTGACCGATGGTCTTACTTTCATTTCTTATCCCTCCAAGTTTTTCGATTATTTAAAGCGGTAAGTGATACGTCCACGTGTCAAGTCATATGGACTCATTTCGACAGTAACACGATCTCCCGCTAAAATACGAATATAGTTTTTACGAATTTTACCAGAAACTGTTGCTAAAATCTGATGTCCATTTTCAAGTTCAACCGTAAACATTGCATTCGGCATTGTATCAACTACTTTGCCTTCAACTTCAATCACATCGTCTTTTGCCACGCAAAAGCACCTCCATAAATTTCGATTCGATGCCTCTAGACACAGAGACAACAATTATAAGTCAGACTATCTCAGTATAACATTTGTAGCGGATTTTTGCAAGTGTGAAAAACGCTTTATTTCAAATTTGTCAATACTTTTTCAATATCTGAGAAGACATCATTGATATCTTGATTACCTTCGATGTCATGAACCAAACCTTTGGCACGGTAGTGAGCAATGATTGGTTCTCCTTGAGCAATATTAACATCCAAACGACGTTTTACTGTCTCAGGCTTATCATCTTCACGTTGGTAGTAATCTTCTTCTTTATAGTCAACTGGTGGGTTAAAGACCTTGTGGAAAGTTTCTCCAGTTACGCGGTGGATGATACGGCCACTCAAACGTTCCAAGAGGCTGTCAGGGTTCACTTCAATATTGATAACACCTTCTAGTTCAATGCCAAGTTCAGCCAATGTTTTGTCCAAGGCCTGAGCTTGTTCAATTGTACGTGGGTAACCATCCAATAAGAATCCTGTTTCTTTAATATCATCTTGTGAAAGACGTTCTTTTACGATTCCATTTGTAACTTCGTCAGGAACCAATTCACCCTTGTCAATATATGACTTAGCAAGAACACCCATTTCAGTTTGATTTGCCATTGCAGCGCGGAACATATCACCTGTTGAGATATGTGCAACATGGAATTGTTCTACGATTTTTGCTGCTTGAGTTCCCTTACCTGCACCAGGTAAGCCCATAATCAAAAGATTCATGATTTGATCTCCTTATTTTATTTTTAAATAGAAGCAAAAAGTCTTTTCACCCCTATTTAAAAACAAAATAGAAGAGGGGAGATCCAACTCTTACAAATGTCAGAGTTTAAACCTCCACTCCCTCAGTATTTACTGATTCAGTAAATACTTTTATTCTGTTCTGTCCATGAAACCAACATACTTACGTTTCAATAGGTAACCTTCCAATTGCTTGATTCCTTCGATACCTGTAGAGATAATGATCAAGAGACTTGTTCCACCAAAGGCAACAACATCAGAAAGACCAAATACATCTTTAGCTGCAATCGGTAAAATGGAAATCACACCAAGGAAGAGGGAACCAACGGTTGCAAGACGACGAAGAAGTTTAGACATATATTCTTCTGTACCTTTACCAGGACGAACTCCATGGATATAGGCACCACTCTTTTGTAGGCTCTCTGCTGCTTTTTCAGGATTAATCTGTACAAACGTATAGAAGAATGTAAAGAGAATAATCAACAAAGCATACATGGCAATACCAGTTGGAGAAGTAGTTGCCAACATCTCTTGTGCTACCCTTACCCAAGCCCAATCATGACCTGTGGCACTCAAAAACTGAAGAATAGCCGCAGGCGCTGCAGTAATCGAACTGGCAAAGATAACAGGGATAACTCCAGCAGGATTTACCTTTAACGGAAGGTAAGAGCTAGATGGAGCACCTTGTGCAACCTTAGTATATTGGATTGGAATTTTGTATTCTGCTTGTTGAACATAAGTTGTAAAGTAAATAATCAACAATACAGTAATAATCAAAATGATTACGAAAATGATAGATGAAGTGATACGGCTACTTGGGACGTTCACAAAGTAGTCCACATAGATGCCCTGAATCATCTCTGGAATTGAGGAAACAATCCCGGCAAAGATAATCATGGAAACACCGTTTCCGTATCCCTTATCTGTAATTTGCTCACCCAACCAAGTGACAATCATACTACCAGCTGTTAAGATGATACCAATCGTCAGAAAAACTTGTGGAGTTAAAGCAGTTTTAATCAATTGAGCTCCAGCCAAGGTATTAAAACCAGCTGTAATCCCGATAGATTGCACAAAAGCGAGAACTAGAGCAATATAACGAGTAGCTTGATTCAATTTTCTTCGACCTACTTCCCCTTGTTTACCCCACTCTACAAACTTGGGTAAAATATCCATTTGCAAGAGTTGGACAACAATAGAAGCGGTGATATAGGGACTAACTCCTAGGGCAAAAATCGAAAAGTTTTTTAGGGCATTCCCCGACACCAAGCTCAACATGTTTAAGAAGGATAATCCACTTAAAGCATTCAAGCTATTGGCATTCACACCAGGAACTGTAATGCTAGTTCCGATACGAAAGACCAAAACGATAAAAATTGTAAATAAAATTTTTGATCGAACCTGCTTGACTTTAAGAGCTTCTCTTAATAATTTAAAAAACATAGGTCACCTCTCTTAGATGACTTCTACTGAACCACCTTTAGCAGTGATAGCTTCTTCAGCTGATTTAGAGAATTTAGCTGCTTTCACAGTCAATTTCTTAGTCAACTCACCGTTACCAAGAATTTTAATACCTGACTTTTCAGCTTTAACAATTCCTGCTTCGATAAGAACAACTGGAGTTACTTCAGCACCATCTTCAAAGACGTTCAATTGGTCAAGGTTCACAATTGCGTATTCTTTAGCGTTGATGTTAGTGAATCCACGTTTTGGAAGACGACGGAACAATGGAGTTTGTCCACCTTCAAAACCAAGGCGAACTCCGCCACCGCTACGAGCTTTTTGACCTTTTTGACCACGACCAGATGTTTTACCGTTACCTGATGAAGTACCACGACCAACGCGGTTACGTACTTTACGAGAACCTTCTGCAGGTTTCAATTCATGAAGTTTCATTTTTATTTTCTCCTCTTTTGTAAAATGCTAGCGCCGATAAGGGAGAAAAGGTTGTCTCCCCCATCAACTCGCCTATACGATGTCATCATAGATGACTATATCTAGTTTTAGGGGATGGTACAGTGCACATCCCCTAAAACTTCATTAGTTTACTTCTTCAACTGTTACTAAGTGAGATACTGCTGTGATCATACCACGGATAGCAGCGTTATCTTCTTTAATAACAAAGCTGTTCAATTTGCCAAGTCCAAGTGCTACAACAGTTTTACGTTGTGATGGAATGCGTCCGATTGGAGACTTAGTCAAAGTAATTTTAATTTGAGCCATTTTATCCCCTTTCTTATGCCAAATCAGAAACTGAAATACCACGAAGGGCAGCAATTTCTTCAGCGCGTTTCAATTGTTTCAAACCTTCAACAGTTGCACGAACAATGTTGATTGGAGTGTTAGAACCAAGTGATTTAGATGTAATATCTGCCACACCTGCCAATTCCACAACGGCACGAACTGCACCACCAGCGGCAACTCCAGAACCTTCTACAGCAGGTTTCAACAATACTTTAGCTCCACCGAATTCTGAAAGAACTTCGTGTGGGATTGTTGTTCCAACCATAGGAACTTCGATCAAGTTTTTCTTAGCATCATCTACTGCTTTACGGATTGCTTCTGGAACTTCTTGAGCTTTACCAGTACCAAATCCTACGCGACCATTGTGGTCACCAACAACAACAAGAGCTGCGAAACGAAGACGACGTCCACCTTTAACAACTTTTGTAACACGGTTGACAGCAACTACGCGTTCTTCTAATTCAACTGCATTGTCTTTAAATGCCATTTTCTAGTGTCCTCCTATTAGAATTTCAATCCGTTTTCACGAGCTGCATCAGCCAAAGCTTTCACACGTCCGTGATATAGATATCCACCGCGGTCGAACACCACTTCTGAAATACCTTTAGCGTTTGCACGTTCTGCAACGAGTTTACCGACAGCAACGGCTTGTTCAGTTTTAGTTCCTTTTGAAACTTCTTTATCAAGAGTTGAAGCACTTGCGAGCGTTACACCCGCTACGTCATCAATCACTTGAGCGTAGATGCCTGTATTAGAACGGAATACGTTCAAACGTGGGCGATCAGCAGTTCCAGAGAGTTTTCCGCGAACGCGACGGTGGCGTTTTTGGCGGAGTTTGTTTTTATCTGGTTTTGAAATCACAGTTTTCACCTCTTTAGTTTTAAATCGTGTGCTATGCACAAAGTTGGAAAATAGGTTGGTGGTTGATGATCAACCACTCAACATTATTTACCTGTTTTACCTTCTTTGCGGCGAACGAATTCACCAACGTAACGGATACCTTTACCTTTATATGGTTCTGGTGAACGAAGGCTACGTACGTAAGCAGCTGTTTGACCAACTACTTCTTTTGAAATTCCGCTAACAACGATTGTTGTTGGGTTTGGAAGTTCAAAAGTAATTCCTTCTGGAGCTTCAACTTCGTCTGGATGAGATTTACCAACAGCCAAAACAAGTTTAGATCCTTGAAGCTGTGCACGGTAACCAACCCCACGCATTTCAAGTTCTTTCTTGAATCCTTCTGATACACCAACAACCATGTTGTTCAAAAGGGCACGAGTAGTTCCGTGGATAGTTTTCATTTCTTTTGAATCGTTTGGACGGTGAAGAGTTACTTCAGTACCTTCCACACGGATTTCAATATCTTTTGAGAACTCACGAGTAAGTTCTCCTTTAGGTCCTTTTACAGTTACAACGTTGTCATTGTTAGCGAGTTCAACACCAGCAGGCAACACGATAACTTTATTACCAATACGTGACATGTTTATTTTCTCCTGTTAAATTGTCAGGCCAAAACGGCCAGTTTTCACGGGGTTCAGATACTTATTTAGTTCAAGAGCTGAACTGAACACGCTCTAAGAACTGTGCAAAATAGATAAGTTGGCTTGTTTGTAAACAAACTTCTCCAACTTCCTAATTTTGCTTTGTTCTTTACGAGCTTTGTATCTTGATTTTACCAAACGTAAGCGATAACCTCACCACCAACATTCTTTTGGCGTGCTTCTTTATCAGTAAGCAAACCTTCAGAAGTTGAAAGGATGGCAATTCCAAGTCCGTTAAGAACTTTTGGAAGGTCTTCACGTTTTTTGTAGACACGAAGTCCTGGTTTAGAAACACGTTTCAAGTTAGTGATAACTTTCTCACCATTTGGTCCGTATTTAAGAAATACACGGATGACGCCTTGTTTGTCATCTTCAATGATTTCAACGTTTTTTACAAAACCTTCGCGTTTAAGGATTTCAGCAATCCCTTTTTTGATGTTTGATGCAGGTACTTCAAGTACTTCGTGTTTAGCTTGGTTAGCATTACGAATACGAGTTAGGAAGTCTGCGATTGGGTCAGTCATAACCATTTTGTTTTTCTCCTCTTACTAGTAGTTTGCAAGTTGCACTTGCTAGTTAATACGTGATACAAAGAGCGTAACAGCACGAGCAAAAATAGACAATTTAATGCAGAAGCAATGCTCCAAAGCAAATTGGTCTTTTTTGCCAAAGCTGTAGCTCGTGTTCAAATTGGCAAGCCCAATTGAACCCGGGCTAAACTCTGTGTGAAAAAGATAAACTTTCCTAGAAACTTTAGTTTCTTCATCAAGTTTCCTATTTTTACTTGGAGTTTTGACGCTCTTGATATCTTAAATTACCAAGATGCTTTTGTTACACCAGGAATTTGACCTTTATGCGCAAGTTCGCGAAAAGCGATACGACTCAGACCAAATTTGCGGTAAACTGAATGTGGGCGCCCCGTAACTCTACAACGATTATGTAAACGAGTCGGTGAGGCGTTGCGAGGTAATTTAGATAAACCTTCGTAGTCCCCTGCCGCCTTTAATGCAGCACGTTTTTCAGCATAACGGTCAACAATTTTTTGGCGTTTAGCCTCTCTAGCTACCATTGATTTTTTAGCCATTAGATTTACCTCCTATATTATTTTGCAAAAGGCATTCCAAGGCCTGTAAGCAATGCACGTGACTCTTCGTCAGTGTTAGCAGTTGTTACGATAACGATGTCAAGACCACGAGTTTTGTCAACGTCATCGAAGTTGATTTCTGGGAAGATTAATTGTTCTTTCACACCAAGTGTGTAGTTCCCACGTCCATCAAATGATTTTGTTGGAACACCGTGAAAGTCACGTACACGTGGAAGTGAAACTGATACCAATTTATCCAAGAATTCGTACATACGTTCACCACGAAGGGTAACTTTTGCACCGATCGCAACACCTTCACGAAGACGGAAGCCGGCGATTGATTTTTTAGCTTTAGTGATAAGTGGTTTTTGACCTGAGATAAGTGCCAATTCTTCAGCAGCTTTTTCAAGGCTTTTAGCGTTTGATACAGCTTCACCAACACCCATGTTCAAAACAATCTTATCTACTTTAGGCACAGCCATCACTGATGAGTAGTTGAATTGTTCTGTCAAAGCAGGAACTACTTCATTAAGATATTTTTCTTTTAAACGATTTGCCATTATACTTCTCCTTTCCTTCGTGATTAATCAAGCACTTCGCCTGATTTTTTGTTGTAGCGAACTTTTTTACCGTCTACAAATTTGTAACCAACACGACCAGCTACACCATTTTTGTCCAAAACTTGAACATTTGATACGTGGATAGCTGCTTCTTTCTCGATGATACCACCTTGAGGAAGCTCGTTAGTTGGACGTTGGTGTTTCTTAACAATGTTAACACCTTCAACGATAACTTTGTTTACTTTTGGAAGGGCAGTAAGGACAACAGCTTCTGTTCCCTTATCTTTACCAGCGATTACGCGAACTTTGTCGCCTTTTTTTACAAACATTAGGTTTCTCCTTGATTTTTCTTACGCCCATAAGGGCACCCTAGCTTGAAGCTAGGGGACTAGTTTGTTCCTAAAAATTAAAGTACTTCTGGAGCAAGTGACACGATCTTCATGAAACCACCTTCACGCAATTCACGTGCAACTGGGCCAAAGATACGTGTTCCGCGAGGAGTTTTGTCTTCACGGATGATAACTGCTGCGTTTTCGTCAAATTTGATGTATGAACCATCAGCACGACGAGCACCTGATTTAGTACGAACGATAACTGCTTTAACAACGTCACCTTTTTTAACCGCACCACCAGGAGTAGCTTGTTTTACAGATGCCACGATAACATCACCGATGTTTGCAAATTTACGTCCTGAACCACCAAGAACTTTGATAGTCAAGATTTCGCGAGCACCGCTGTTGTCTGCGACTTTCAAACGAGTTTCTGTTTGAATCATTTCAGTTTTCTCCTTTCAGGTTTGATTAGATGATGACCGCTTCTTCAACAACTTCTACAAGACGGAAACGTTTTGTAGCTGAAAGCGGGCGAGTTTCCATGATACGTACGATATCGCCTTCTTTGGCAACATTGTTTTCATCATGAGCTTTGTATTTTTTAGAGTAGTTAATACGTTTACCATAGACTGGGTGGTTACGTTTTGTTTCAACTACAACTGTGATTGTCTTGTCCATTTTGTCAGATACAACACGTCCAACAAGAACTTTACGATTATTGCGTTCCATTGAAATTTCTCCTTCCCTAGTCTATTATTTCGCTTCAGATTGAACTGTTTTGATACGAGCGATTTGTTTTTTAACTTCTTTCAAGCGAGCTGTTTGTTCCAATTGACCAGTAGCAGCTTGGAAACGAAGTTCAAACAATTCTTTTTTCAATTCGTTTTCGCGCTTCGCGAGTTCTTCTTGAGAAAGACCACGAAGTTCTTTAACAAATTCTTTTACTTCATTAAGTTTCATGCCTTCTCCTTATTCTGCTTCACGTTTTACGAATTTACATTTAACTGGCAATTTGTGGCTAGCAAGTCGAAGCGCTTCACGTGCAATCTCTTCAGATACACCAGCGATTTCGAACATCACTTTACCACGTTTAACTGGTGCTACCCAACCTTCAGGTGCCCCTTTACCAGATCCCATACGCACACCGATAGCTTTAGCAGTGTATGATTTGTGTGGGAAGATTTTAATCCAAACTTTACCACCACGTTTCATGTAACGAGTCATGGCGATACGAGCAGCTTCGATTTGGCGGTTAGTGATCCAGTGGCTAGTTGTAGCTTGAAGACCGTATTCACCGAATGCTACTTCTTTTCCACCTTTTGCTTCACCGCGCATTTTTCCACGGAACTCACGACGGTGTTTAACACGTTTAGGTACTAACATTGGTTATTTACCTCCTTTAGTGTTTTTACGAGCTGGAAGAACTTCACCACGGTAGATCCATACTTTAACACCAAGTTTACCGTATGTAGTATCTGCTTCTTCCCAAGCGTAATCGATATCTGCACGAAGTGTGTGAAGCGGAACAGTTCCTTCAGAATATCCTTCAGCACGGGCGATATCTGCACCGTTCAAACGACCTGATACTTGAGTTTTGATTCCTTTAGCTCCAGCACGCATTGCACGTTGGATTGCTTGTTTTTGTGCACGACGGAAAGCAACACGTTGCTCCAATTGACGAGCAATTCCTTCACCTACAAGGTGAGCATCCAAATCAGGTTGTTTGATTTCGATGATGTTGATGTGTACTTGTTTTCCAGTCAATTTGTTAAGTTTTGCACGGAGTGCATCAACGTTAGCACCACCTTTACCGATAACCATACCTGGTTTAGCAGTGTGAAGTGAAACGTTAACTTTGTTTACTGCGCGTTCGATTTCAATAGTTGAAACTGCTGCGTCAGCAAGTTCTTTTTGAACGAATTTACGGATTGCAAGATCTTCATGAAGGTAATCCGCGTATTCTTTTTCAGCATACCATTTGGCATCCCAATCACGGATGATGCCGACACGCATACCAATTGGATGTACTTTTTGACCCACGATTTTACCTCCTTATTTTTCTGCAACAGCTACAGTGATGTGAGCTGTACGTTTGTTGATTGGTGAAGCTGAACCTTTCGCACGTGGACGGAAACGTTTCATAGTTGGTCCTTCGTTTGCGAATGCTTCAGATACTACCAAGTTAGCTTTATCCAAACCAAAGTTGTTTTCAGCGTTAGCTACAGCTGAGTTCAAAACTTTCAAGATGATTTCAGCAGCTTTGTTTGGAGTGAATGTCAAGATTGCGATTGCATCGGCTACGCTTTTACCACGGATGTTATCAAGCACAAGACGTGATTTACGAGGTGAAACACGTACTGTACGAGCCATTGCTTTAGCTGAAGTAATTTCTGCCATTTATGTTCTCCTTATTTTCTACGTGTTTTCTTGTCGTCTGCAGCGTGACCTTTGTAAGTACGAGTTGGTGCAAATTCACCAAGTTTGTGGCCTACCATGTCTTCTTGGATGTAAACAGGTACGTGTTTACGTCCGTCATAAACTGCAATAGTGTAACCAATGAAACTTGGGAAGATCGTTGAACGACGTGACCAAGTTTTAATAACTTTTTTCTTTTCGTCGTTAGCTTGAGCTTCAACTTTTTTCATCAAATGCTCATCGACGAAAGGTCCTTTTTTAAGACTGCGTCCCATTTTTATATTTTCTCCTTTAAATGTTGTACCACAGCGGCTTGCACTCCTATGGAGCACTACCGAGCTGGCGGATTTACTAGTTGCTTAAGCGACTAGTTTAATATTATTTCTCGTTGCGACGACGAACGATAAGTTTGTCAGATTTCGCTTTCTTGTTACGAGTTTTAAGACCAAGAGCAGGTTTGCCCCATGGAGTAGATGGTGCTTTACGACCAACTGGTGCTTTACCTTCACCACCACCGTGTGGGTGATCGTTAGGGTTCATTACAGAACCACGAACTGTTGGGCGGATACCTTTCCAACGGCTACGTCCTGCTTTACCAAGGTTTACAAGTCCATGTTGTTCGTTTCCGACAACACCAACTGTAGCACGGCAAGTTCCAAGAATCATACGAACTTCACCTGATTGAAGACGAACAAGAACGTATTTACCTTCAGAACCCAATACTTGAGCAGATGCACCAGCAGCACGTACCAATTCACCACCACGACCTGGTTTCAACTCGATGTTGTGAATCAAAGTACCAACTGGGATGTTAGCAAGTGGAAGAGCGTTTCCGACTTTGATATCTGCTTCTGGACCTGAAACGATACGTTGACCAACTTCAAGACCTTTTGGAGCGATAATGTATGCTTTCACACCGTCAGTGTAGTGTACAAGAGCGATGTTTGCAGAACGGTTTGGATCGTACTCGATTGTTTTAACAACTGCTTCAACGTTGTCTTTATTACGTTTGAAGTCAACCAAACGGTAGAAACGTTTGTGTCCACCACCTTGGTGACGAACTGTGATACGACCGTTGTTGTTACGACCAGCCTTGCTCTTCAATGCAACAAGCAATGATTTTTCAGGAGTGCTTGTTGTGATTTCAGCGAAATCCAAAGAAGTCATATTACGGCGACCGTTTGTTGTTGGTTTATAAACACGAATTCCCACGATATTTCCTCCTTAGATTATTCAGCTTCAGCAGCAAACAACTCGATTGCTTTAGAATCAGCTGTAAGTGTGATGATAGCTTTTTTAGTTTTGTTAGTAAAACCAGTGTAACGTCCAACACGTTTAGCTTTTGGTTTTACGTTGATTGTGTTAACATTGGCAACTTTAACACCTTCGAAAGCAGCTTCAACAGCTTGCTTGATCAAAAGTTTGTGTGCACGAGTGTCAACTTCAAATACATATTTTCCTGCTTCAAGTTGAGCCATTGAGCTTTCAGTGATGACAGGTTTTTTGATAACATCATACAAATTCATTATGCAAGAACCTCCTCGATTTTAGAGATAGCTGCTTGTGTGACAAGAAGTTTGTCGCTATTTGCGATGTCAAGAACACTTGCAGTTGTAGCAGTTGCAACTTTCACGTTTGGAAGGTTACGAGCTGAAAGAGCTGCGAATTCATTTCCTTCTTCAAGGATAACAAGAACTTTAGAATCGATGCTCAATGCTGCAAGAACTTTTGCAAATTCAGCAGTTTTTGGAGCTGTAAATGAAAGAGCGTCTACAGCTACGAATTTGTTTTCAGCAACTTTTTCAGAGTAAACTGATTTAAGAGCTAGGCGACGAACTTTTTGTGGAAGTTTGTAGCCGTATGAACGTGGAGTTGGTCCGAAGACAACACCACCACCACGCCATTGTGGTGAGCGGATAGAACCTTGACGAGCACGTCCAGTTCCTTTTTGACGCCATGGTTTGCGTCCACCACCTGATACTGCAGAGCGGTTTTTAACAGCGTGTGTTCCTTGACGAAGGCTTGCGCGTTGGCTGATGATTACATCAAACACAACTGATTCATTTGGTTCGATACCAAATACTGCATCGCTAAGAACAACTTGGCCAGCTTCTTTACCAGTTTGGTCAAATAATGTTACGTTTGCCATTGTGACTGATTTCCCCTTTCTTTATTATTTACCAGCTTTAACTGCTGATTTGATAGTGATAAGAGATTTCTTAGCACCTGGTACGTTACCTTTGATAAGGATAACGTTCTTTTCTGGAACAACTTGTACAACTTCAAGGTTTTGAATTGTTACGCGGTCGCCACCCATACGCCCTGCAAGGTTTTTACCTTTGAATACGCGGTTAGGTGCAACAGGTCCCATAGAACCTGGACGACGGTGGTAACGAGAACCGTGAGCCATTGGTCCACGTGATTGTCCGTGGCGTTTGATAACACCTTGGAAACCTTTACCTTTAGAAGTACCCGTTACGTCAACAACGTCTCCAGCTGCGAATGTTTCAACTGTAATTTCAGCACCAACTTCCAAGCCTTCAACGTTTTTGAATTCACGAATGAAGCGCTTAGGAGCCGTGTTAGCTTTCGCTACATGTCCTTTAGCAGGTTTGTTGCTCAATACTTCGCGTTTGTCATCGAAACCAACTTGGATAGCGTTGTATCCGTCTGTTTCAACAGTTTTAACTTGAAGAACAACGTTTGGAGTTGCTTCAATAACTGTTACAGGGATCAATTCGCCAGCTTCAGTGAAGATTTGAGTCATTCCCACTTTTTTCCCTAAGATTCCTTTTGTCATGAGAAAATAGTTCCTTTTCTATATTTTTTATTCAAAAAGTTTTTAACGAGCGTTTTTTATGCTCAAGTCTAAGATACAAAGGGCGTCAAACTCAAAGTGAAAATAGGAAACTAACGCAGTGTCTAGCGGACAATAGGAAGTTTATCTTTTTCACACCGAGTTTAGCCCGTGTTCAATTAGATTGAAACACCAGCCTCTGCTCTTTTATATTTTAGATTAAAGTTTGATTTCTACGTTTACACCACTTGGAAGATCCAATTTCATCAAGGCATCAACTGTTTTTTGAGTTGGGTTAACGATATCGATCAAACGTTTGTGTGTACGCATTTCAAATTGTTCGCGAGAGTCTTTGTATTTGTGAGTCGCACGAATGATTGTGTAGAGGCTACGTTCAGTTGGAAGTGGGATTGGACCCGCAACTTGTGCACCTGTACGAGTAGCTGATTCTACGATTTTTGCAGCCGCTGTGTCAAGCGTACGGTGTTCGTAAGCTTTCAAACGGATACGGATTTTTTTGTTTGCCATCTTTTTCTCCTTTTCGTCTATTTAAGATAATAGGCTAGCTCCACAAGAAAACCGACGCGGTGTTGCGTGGCAATGCAACCGAGCGTGTCGCAACCTCTTGCATCAAAACCAAGGCTGTAATTTACAGCACCATAATAGAATAACACAAAGCCCCTGCGATTGCAAGGGATTTGTTGCTGTTTTTTCGTTTTTTTGGGATGAAACTGTTTTCCTACTTTTTCTTTCTAAAATTAGGGATTTTCTTCTATATTTCTTCTATACATAAGTTAAGTCCTCTTGACATCAAATTTATCTTCTGATTGATCCACTAAGATATCCGCCTTAGACTCAGTTTCTTTATAGTATCGCAGATACTGCTCCCGTCTCATCTGATGGCTAGCCAATATAAAGGATGCATCACGATTTCTCACAGTCGTATCTCTAGCAAGGCGTCGCTTTAATTCGGTCTCCTCATCCGTGTAGAAACAGATGGTTTTTTCAAAGAGTTCCTTGGGTAGAAAGCCAACAGACATCCCTTCGACAATCAAAATTGGTTTGGCTCCAGACAAGACCTCACTAGCCTTCCAAGGTTCTTCAATTGTCAAGACATCCATACCCGCCTGCAAGGCAAGGATATCTCTCTGCAAACTCTCCAGTTCATGCGCCACTGGCAGACTGGCTGTCACCTTTTGATTCGGCGCGTCCTTGGGTACTACCAGATGGCGTCCTGAGGTGATATAGGGATCTGTTTCTAGCAAATTTACTGTAGTAGAATCTAAAGCTTGGTACAATTCCTGTGCAAAGGTTGATTTACCTGAAGCTCCATGACCGTATATTCCCAGTGTCCTGACTTTCCCCGTCTCGATCTCTGAGACTAGTTGGTCTACTAAGTCTTTTTTCTTCATTCTCTCTTCACCTGTTCATAGCTTTCTTTTCCGTCATTGAGCTTGTCCCAAATCACTACTTGCCCACTTTTGAGCGATTTTTGCACATCGATAATTCGTTGGTTGGACGAACCTCGAAACTGGAGCATGAGATTTCTCTTAGTTCGATCGTATCGTCCATCGACAAGAATGTCAATCAATGATAAGAGTTCCAGTTTATCTGGAGTTTCCAACATCATTTCTTCCCAAGTGTAGCCCGTCCAGGACCAAATGTCCTTGTCTGACAATTCCTTTCGGATGCGTTTAACTAGAGGCAAGAGAATGCCAGTATTGAGAAAAGGTTCCCCTCCCAGCAAAGTCAAGCCTTGAACATAGGGTTGGGCAAGGTCTGCCATGATCTGCTCTTCTAATTCTGCTGTATAGGGAATGCCAGCATTAAAAGACCAAGTCGCAACATTATAACATCCCTCGCAGTGAAACATACAGCCTGATACATAGAGAGAGTTACGCACGCCTTCGCCATCAACAAAGTTAAAGGCCTTGTAGTCAATGATACGACCTTGACTAAGTTCCTCGCTTTTCCATTCTTGTGGTTTTGGATTATTCATTCGCTACCTCTATCCAATAACGCTCGACTCCATTGTGAGCATCCTCAAATATTCCACCATTTGCTAAAATGACTGCTCTGCTAGCAGGATTATTCACGCTACAGGTCACCAGAGCTTTCTTGATGTTCTTTTCCTTAGCAACTTGCAAGCCCTGACGGAGAGTCTCTTTTGCATAACCCTTGCCTCTTTCAGATGGACGGATGGAGTAGCCAATGTGCCCACCTTCTTCTAGTAAAAAGTTACTGAGGCGCAACCGGAGATTAAGAAATCCAACTGCTTGACCTTTCTCAGAAAAAGCCACTAACTGAATTGCAGGAACCCATCCTTCAGGCAGATTAATCCCCATTTCCTGTTCCTGATTGCTTTCCAACCACTCTTCATACACAAAATTCTCTGTATCCCAAAATCCTCCATCATGGGCTGATTGGCTCTTTTCAAACTCTGTCATCATATCTAAAACAGCTTTCTTATCCGCTAATCTTGGTCTGCGTAATTCCATCCTTACCTCCCACTATGAGAAAAGCGAGAGCTGGCTCTCACTTTTATTTTTTCTTGTTCTTGTTTAAAAATTGTTCTCTGAAGCTAAGCAAGCGTTCTTTCTTACCAGCTCCACCTTTAGAGTGTTTCTCGTGATAACGGGTCACTTGTGCGCGCCCCTTATCGTCTAGTTGATATTTTCCCATTTCATTTCTTTCTAATTTGTTACTTGATGCCCAGCTATTTTAATCGTTGAACCATTCATATGTTTGACACGCGCAGCGATTTCCTTGTGACGCCCGTTGACCATCGGTCTTGCTTGAGGATTACCTAGGTAGCCACAAGTTCGCTTCACCACATCTACTGTTTTAGGGTCGCTATTGCCACAGTTTGGACAAGCAAACCCTCTCTCAGTTGGTTCAAAATCCCCTTCAAAGTCACACTTGTAGCAACGGTCAATCGGAGTATTGGTGCCTAGATAGCCTACACGGCCATAAGCATAATCCCAGACAGCTTCCAAGGCCTTTGGATTTTGCTGAAGGACTGGATACTCACAATAATGGATGAAACCACCTGACGCACCTGCTTCTGGATAGACTTTCTCAAAGTCCAATTTTTCAAACGGTGTTGGATTTTTACGAACATCGTAGTGGAAAGAGTTGGTGTAGTATTCCTTGTCTGTGATATCAGGAATAGAGCCAAACTTGTCTATATCTAGTCGGCAGAAACGGTCTGTCAGACTTTCGGATGGTGTTGAGTAGATAGAGAAATGGTAGCCATATTGGTCTGACCACTCTTCTACACGGCGTTTCATATCGTGAATGATGTCTAGCGTGAATTCCTTAGCATCTGGATTACTTTCCCAGCTGTTACCAAAGAAAACTGTCGCTACTTCATACAAGCCGATATAGCCCAGCGAAACGGTCGCACGACGATTCTTAAAGATCTGGTCAACACTTTCTTCTTTACCTAGACGATGGCCAAAAGCACCGTACTGATAAAGGATAGGAGCATTCGCTGGTGTCGCCTCTTTAGTGCGTTCGACACGGTAAACAAGAGCATCTTCTGCGATATTCATCCGCTCGTTGAAGATTTCCCAGAACTTATTCATATCACCTTCAGACTCAAGAGCAATACGAGGCAGGTTAACCGTCACAACACCCAGATTCATGCGACCTGAATTGACTTCTACACCATTTTCATCCTTCCATCCTTGGAGGAAAGAACGGCAACCCATAGGCACCTTGAAGGATCCTGTCAAGTCAACAATCTTATCGTAAGATAAAACATCTGGATACATCCGTTTGGTTGCACACTCAAGAGCCAACTGCTTGATGTCGTAGTTGGGAGTTCCTTCCTCTAAATTAAGGCCTCTTTTCAGAGTGAAAATAAGTTTAGGAAAGATAGCCGTACGGTGTTCTGAACCAAGACCCTTGATGCGAATGTTTAAAATAGCTTTTTGAATTTCTCGTTCAAAACGACTGGTTCCCAGACCAAAACCTAGCGAAGTAAAAGGTGTTTGTCCATTTGAAGTGAAGAGAGTATTGATTTCATACTCAAGAGATTGCATGGCATCGTAGATGTCCTTTTGCGTTTTCTTCCAAGCGTAATCTTCCCGTTTTTCAGGCAATACCCACTCTTCTGCATCTTTGAGATGTTTTTGATAGTTCTTCTCTGCATAAGGCGCCAAAATTTCATCGATACGGTCAGCTGAACAGCCACCGTACTGGCTAGAAGCAACGTTGGCAATGATTTGAGAAATCTGTGCTGTCGCAGTCTGGATAGACTTGGGACTCTCTACCTCTGCATTTCCAATCTTAAAACCATTTTCCAACATACCCTTAAAATCAATCAAACAGCAGTTGGTCATAGGGGTATAGGGACTGTAGTCCAAATCGTGATAGTGGATATCCCCCTTTTGGTGGGCATTGGCTACGTGCTTAGGAAGCATTTGCAGTCCGATTGATTTCCCAACAATCCCTGCTGTCAAATCACGCTGAGTGTTAAAGACATCACTGTCTTTATTAGCATTTTCATTGACAACTGTCTGGTCTTTGTTGAGAAGTTTATGAATACTAAAGTTGATATCCGTCGCTTTTGAGCGCTCAAAATCCCTCTGTGTCCGATAAGTAATATACTCCTCAGCCAGCGCATATTCTTTGGCTTCAAGGAGTTCATGTTCTACGATATTTTGAATTTCGTAAATCTTAATTCCCTGTGGAAAGCGACTATGAATTTCTGTAATAATTCTCTCAGTCAGATCATTGAGGCGTTTTTCAACCAGGGGTGTCACATCCATAACCTTGTCAGCTGCCTTGTGGAGAGCCTTGTCAATCTTGTCCACATCAAATACAACACGTCTCCCATCTCGTTTCTCGACGAAGAGAGTTGGCAAAATTGTAATTTTTTCTTCTAGTGCAATCATATGCATGCTCTTTTCTAAAATGTTCTTTCTAAAAAGTATTATACCACTCTAAAAAGAAAAATCAATATCTTGTGTTAAAAATCCTAAAATTTTTAAAAATACACAAGATATTGATTTGGTTATTTAATTTTATAGACTTTAAACTCTGAGTAATCAGTCTTTACTTGTTGGTAATTTTCTTTTAAGAGTGTTTCCACTTCAGACCAGACTACCACCTTGTCATTTACCACAATCACCTTAGGTTGTTTTTCTTTCAAGTCATTAAGTAACTTATTACGATTTTCCTCAGTTGCTGTATAGTGCAACGGGGACAAAATCGCCGATGGCGACAAGCGCTCACTCTTACGATAAAGAGTCGCAGTATCATCCCATGCATAGATAGTATCTTCCGTATTTGTCTCCTCTTTTACCAAATCAGCAAGACGATTACGTTCTTGATAAGGTACTGGATAAAGGACAAACTTCATCAAAAAAGGAACAGACAAAAGATAGACAAACCCAAAAACTAGCAGATATAGATTTCCTTTGAAGAAACGACTCCATAGGCTAACTGGCGTTTCTCTTCGGCTTCTTCTAGCACTACGCCCCCTCTGTTGACTCTTAATATTGGTTACCAATAAAAGTAGGAAAACAGGGAAGACGACCATCAAATAAGAAGCGTGCAGAGGCTCTTGTGAAAAGAAAAGTAAAATCAAACCTAAAATTACCACAAGACTTGCAGGAACCGAAATGACGTATAGTTTAAAGGGTTTGGATTGAAAGAGACCTAAAAAGATACAAACCACAAATCCCAAACCAAGGGACAACAAGCCATAAAAAAACATATTCTCTAAAATTTTAGAAGTAAAATCAAAGCGAATACTGTCAATAGGATAACGAATACCACTAATCGCATCCCCAAAACTTCCTGTTGCAGCACTATAGTAGGCAGTTGGATAAAAGACAAGTGAAAAACCTAAAGCCACTGCAAGAAACTGATAAAACCCATGCGCAAAGCGTCTATGCCCAAGGTTAAAGACCAACAAGCCTAAACTCACTACAGCAATAAACAGGAGCGATGATAAGGGAGCAAAGAAAAATCCGCCTGCCAAAGCTAGCCCAATCCGTACAAATCCCTTATCATGGCTTGGATTGCTTAGGTAAGCCGCAACTAAACTAAAGGCTGCGAATAAGAAAGGAAGCGCTAAAAGAGTCGCATAGCCTCCACCAAAAGCAAGACCTGTAACTAGCATGTAAAAAATAGTCACCAGATGTCCAGCTTGGTCTCCTTGCTCTGTCAAGGTGTCCGCTGATCTAAAAAGGAAAAATCCTCCTGCTACCAAGGCTAACCACTCAAAGATGGCAAAGAAAAATCCGCCCTGACTCACGTAAGTCAGCAAATAATAAAGCAAACCTTGACTTCCATAATAGTCGCTGTAAATCTTCCCTGTCTGATGAAGCGCCCAACCTGCATAAAAATCCTGCACTTCTTGTGCACTCATTAAGTCGAGTAATAGCGGTACTCCTAGAGTTATCCCCGTTACAAGCGTACTCCATAGTAAAATTTTCACCAAAGGAAGACGACTTGATTCACGATGATGCGATTCTTGTTCGATTTGGTATTCTAGAGATTCACGATTCTCCTTATGAACTTCTTCTACTCTACCATACACACTCATATCGTTTCTCCTATTCAATTTATCTGTCTTAGTATATCAAAAAGTCCTAGGATTGTCAGCTTGCGATGGCTGTTTGAGTGATTTTTTGCATAGTTTCACAAAGGTTTCAATTTCCCGAAAGCGGTGTAAATGTGTCTGTTTGAACTCAATCATATCATTCACTTCTTCCTTAGTTAGCATGAATTCCCCTCCTCTTTCTTTCTATTCGTAAAAGACAAGAAAAATAGGTCTGGTTTGTATCCTAAGTCCTAGATTTCTTATAAGATAGGGGTGAATAGCTGGGCGATTTCTTTTACAAGCTTTTGATACCAGCTCGTTTTGATAGAATGAGGATAGACTTCCTGAGAATCTGCAAATATATTTCGAAAATCTCGGGCGATTTCCCTTATAGAAGGAGTTTTATAGAGTAAGACTGCATTTTCATAATGGTGTACCAAGCTCCGGTAGTCGAGATTGATTGTCCCCACCACCGCAAAATCTTCGTCTACTAACATCTGCTTACTATGAATAAAACCTGGACTATACTCATAAATCCGAACACCAGCAGAAAGAAGGTCGGGATAAGCTCCTCTCGTGACTAACTGAATGAACTTCTTATCTGGTATGTAAGGGGTGATAATTCGAACATCGACCCCTCTCATAGCTGCATTTTTGATTGTCTCTGTTAAATCATAATCTATAATCAAATAAGGTGTCGTAATATAGACCGATTCTGTTGCTTGATTGATTAAACTCTGATAAACTTTTTTCCCTACCTGCGCTCGAAAAATTGGCTTGGGTCCACTTCCGTATGGAATGGTTAAACCGTCACTCGGGATAGAATGATTTTCTAAATGATATTGATCAAAATCACTAATTTCTCCTCGATTAATGTACCAAGTGGTCAAAAATAAGCGTGTCAGAGCTTTTACTGCTAGTCCGTCTAAGCGAATTCCACTATCCTTCCAATAACCAAATCTCTCGACGTGGTTAATGTACTCATCTGCCAGATTGACCCCACCAGTATAGGCTATCTGACCATCAACAATCAATATTTTTCTATGATCTCTGTTATTATAAGCCACTGTCAAACGAGGAATAACTTTATTGAATTTATGGGCCTCGATGCCCAGCTGACGAAGTCGATGTGCATAATCTCCTGTTAAAGTAGCCATACAGCCGATATCATCATAGAGCATCTTAACCTCTACACCCTGAGCTACCTTTTGCTCTAGTATATCTAGTATGCGATTCCACATCAAACCTTCTTCTATAATGTAATATTCCAAGAAAATAAATTTCTCAGCCTTTTTAAGATCTTCTACCATCTTTTTCCACATAGCTTCTCCGTTAGGAAAAAATGTAGAGGCAGTTTGATCATAGATGTCAGCATTGGTATCCATACTCAATAAGGACTTGATGACTCCATAAGCTGCCTTGTCACTTTCTTTTAATTTCTCTTTTAGTAGCTGGCTATTTGCTTCTTGGAAATGCATAGAGCCTAGCTTCTTCAGTTGTTTGATTTCTTTTTTGGACAATCGCCTTTCACCAAACATCAGATAGAGCAAGGGACCAAATACTGGCACAAAGGCTACTAACAACCAGGTTACCTTATTCTCAGGAGTCGTATTACGGTTGACTATCGAAATGATTGTGATGATACTCAGTAGAATGAGGACAGTAATCCATAAAATGGGAGCCATGCGTCCTAAATAAAGAAAGAGACCAAAAACAAGACAAAGTTCAAGTAGCATAATCGAAAGACTAAAGCCATACTTGGACATCAATAATTGAAATTTCCTATATTTCATATCCCCTCCTTGATAGTTTGAATGCTAAAAACAAGTAATTGATACTAGTATAACGCAGGTATTCGGTAGAAGGCAAGTATTTATGATTATTTTCGGCTCTATAATATTTGTAGTGGGTAAATCCACTATAGATATTATGGAGCCTATTT